>Ga0334885_1000135_pt1 | contig 131638 bp, 96 predicted proteins | sample GraSluR1_MG_8_FD_207233 | JGI IMG/M metagenome (GOLD analysis project Ga0334885, IMG submission 207233) | Sludge microbial communities from methane-producing bioreactor in Wageningen University, Netherlands - Granular Sludge_31_05-R1 | ecosystem: Engineered > Bioreactor > Anaerobic >...
ATTCGTCGCTATAAACCGGATAGTAGAAGGAATCGCCTTCCCAATAATAATACTCCAGCTCCCAATGGTCGAGTTCGGTGGTGGGTTGGCCGCTTCCGAAAGTGTAAACGGCGGTCAAATCGACTCGTGGTGAGATTTTGTAGCCAAGGGAAAAATTCAGGTTGTGCCGCCGGTCGAATTTTGGGGAATAATAATCGCCGCCGTTGATGCCATCGGTAGAATCGCCCATGCTGTATTGCACCCATCCGAGGCTGTAACCGAGCCATCCGCCAAAATTGCCCCATTCGCCATCGAGAGAGACATCGAACCCCGCCGCACGGCCACTGCCGACATAGAACTGGGTGCGGATATTGTCTTCGAGAATCAGAACGAAGGTTTCCCTGCCCACGAGAAGATTGTTCATATTCTTAAAATAGGCATTTGCCGAAAGGTGCACAGGCAAATGGTCTGTGTCGAACCCAAGGACGAAATGCTGAGCGGAACCGGGCTTGACATTTTTGTCAACCGGAATCCAGAAATCCAGAAAGGCCATGCCTTGGTCTTCCGCTGGGTTGTAGAGGTGGATATATTGGTAATATTGCCCCATCGCGAGGCGCAATGTGGTTTTGTCGTCGATCATCCGCTGGCCGGAAAAACGAGGCCCGACTCGAAAATAATTGCCGTTGAAGGCGAATTCGGAACGCAGACCGAGCTGGAATTTCCATAGGGCGTTCGGTTTGTATTCCTCCTCGGCGTAGAGGGCGATGAGAGAGGCGTTCGTGTAATTGTCCCACTCCTCGATTCGTTCAATAACAGAATCCCCGACCCAGTCCCAATCTTCGACGAGAATTTTGTCGTTGTTGCGGATTTCACGCCATTTGAGCATTCCACCAAAATTTAGGGTGTGCTCTTTCGAATGAAAATATGTCAAATCGCCCTTGGCGGTGACATCGCCGATTGTGTTCAGCCGGTCATAATAGCCGTCGCCGGACAGAAATTTAGCGCGGAATCGGCTTCCGGCGAGGACCATATGGCCGAAAAGCCGGTCATGGAAGATGTGTTTCCACTGGAGACTCGTGGTGAAATTGCCCCAGCGATACTCGAAATCGTCGTTGTATTCGTCCTCGTCATCGTCCTCGAAAGCGAGAACATCGTCACCGGAATAGAAGCTTAGAGTTAGCCTATCGCGCGGGGAAAACTCCTGGTTGATGCGTGATTGGAAATCGTAGAAGCTGTATGGCAATTTTTCTTCCATCATGTCGGCTGAGGCCATAAGACCTGTCGCGAGGTCAATCCATGTGCGCCTTCCGGCGGCCATAAAACTGCCATTGCCGACAGGGCCTTCGAGCAGAAGCTGACCTGACATGGCGGAAAGTTCCGCGATTCCCTCGAATTCTTTGCGGTTGCCGTCTTTGTTTGTAATTTCGAGAACGCTTCCGAGACGTCCGCCCCATTTTGCCGGATAGCCGCCCTTGACGAGGTTCGCCTCGCGGATAGCGTCGGCGATGAAACTGCTGGTTAGGCCGAAAAGGTGGGTTGGATTGTAAACCTCGATGTTGTCGAGGAGCACCATATTACCGCTGGGTGTGGAGCCCCAGATATAGAGGCCGGAGGAGTAGTCGGATATCGACATGACGCCGGTCATCGTCTGAAGGGTGCGGAACAAATCGGCTTCGAGGAAGCCCGGGGAGCGGAGAATGATGTCCTGTTTGACAATCGCGTGGCCGACATAGGGGTCTTCCATTCCGCCGACGCGCTGGGCCTCGACCACGACCTCCTCGCCGACGATGGCTTTCTGTCTAATCTCGATATCGATGCGAATCGGCTCGCCGGTGCAAACGATTTCGCGCGTAACAGTTTCGTAACCAATAGCGGAAATGCTAAGGGTGAATACCCCTTTTGGAACTCGGGGGATTGAGTAGAAGCCGTGAAGATTGGCCGCCGCGCCGTATGGTTCGCCGACGATTTTCAGATTCGCACCGGCTATGGCCTCGCCACTCGCGGCGTCCGAGATATAGCCGGAAATAACGCAATGGTCAGGTGTTTGAGCAATAGCGGCGAGGTTCAGCACCAGCAGAAGGAACGAAACGACACCGATTTTTTTCATGTTACTCCCTTTTGGGGGCGGTTTGCGGCTCCTGATTCAGCATCGCGACGAGAAGACGCTCGAAATTCGCCATTACCGACTTCGAAAAACCGGCAAAGGATTCCACAACAAGCCCCTGCGGCGAGATTATTACTGTCTGCGGAGTTGCGCCGCCGTAATAGGGGTCGAGCTGTTTTTCGCCCTTTTCGTCCGGAAGGATGACAGGGTATTTCAAATGTTTGTCTTTGATATATTCGATGACAGAGTCGCGTTCGCCGATATTGACCGAGATACCCAACGCCGCGATTCCCTCGTGGTCTGTTACGAGGCGGGAAAGCCATTCCATTTCTTCCTCGCAATGGTCGCAATCGGTGGAGAAAAACTGGATAACCAAAGGCTTTCCTCGGAAATCGCTTAGTGAGATATTGTTACCGGTGCGGATATCTTGTGCTGTAATATCGGGCGCGGGTTTGTTGAGAAGTTTTGCTCGCTGTTCTGCCCATTTTTGTTGAAGATCGGCCAACATTGCCTGACGGACATATTCCTGCGGCTTTTGCAGGAATGAGTTGATTGTGTCGGAGATAGCTTTATAGACAACATCCTCGGGCATTCCTTCGAGAATTCTTCCGATGGGCAGATGGAAAAAGCCGTCCACAAGCATTATGCTTGCGTCGGTGCCGCCTGCGGGGTTAGGTCTAATCTCTCCGAAAACGCCATAACGAATGCCGAGTATTCGATTGTATTTCCGTGCGACATCCTGAATGGCCTGTTTGCCGTATTTCGGGTCGGTTTGAATCGCGTTGGCGTAATCGTTTGGGTTGATTGGTTTAAATCCCGGGGGAAGATGCTCCACTAAATAGCGGAAAAGGTCGAGTGAATATTCGTTTCCGCCGGCAATACCGCGGTTTTGGAAGGGGACAATTGCAATCGTGGAATCGCCCTTTTCGAGCTTGGTCTCGATAACTTCGGCTTTAATAGTCAGTTTGGTATTTTTTGGGTCGGCATTAGTGCGAAGCATCAAACTGCTAACATCCTCGCCGACCTTCTCCGGTGCGACATATTCGACGAGAATGCTGTCTCGAAGACCTGGCGGGATTGTGTCCATCGCCTCTTCGACCGAGATGCAATCGCACAACGGACGAATATTTTCTATGATAAGCGGCGTTTTGCCGGTATTTTCGATGACGAACCAGACTTCGATTTTCTCTTTGGCGATAACCTTGCCGGCGTCGTGCTCTATAGGTGAAATGCTCATCTGTGGTGTGCCTGAGCAGGAAAGAACGAGCAATGCGATTGCGAATAGTAGCCCTGATTTTTTCATAATTATTCTGTTATGTTGATGTTCCCCCCCGCGAAAACAAGCACAAAAGCGCCTTCGCCGGGAGATAGAGTTTTTGATTGAATATAGTTTTGTTCGATTGAGTCCCATTTGTAGAGAACAACGTCCAAATCCGCTGTTGATGAGGTTTCGATAGCCGACAGGAAGCACTTTGGTCGGATTCCGCCGATGGTGTTCCAGCCGGTTCCGGCAGGTTTGGATATCGAGGTTAGCGGTGCACCGGAGATTGAGAGCAGTCTTGCGCTTTCATAGAAAACGAAATAGGCCTCGCCACCCTCGATTGAAGAAACGGCCTCATATTCCGACAAAGAGGGATTCCATCGCCAAACCTCGCCGACACGTCCGGGAAAAGCCGAATCAATTGACAATGTCCCGACTACCGGAAGCGATATGAAGTTCCATCCTCTGAACACCGGAATTTCAGCGCCGCCGCCCACCGGATAGGATAGCGCCGCGCGAATATCGGGAACTCCCCAGCCGATATTGTTGTTCGGCGAGGTTCTGTTGCTTGCGGTCATCATCAGCGCTTCACGGACATCCATAGGCAAAAGGTAGGGTCTCGCCTGAAGCAGAATGGCGGCCAGCCCTGCCGCGATTGGTGTTGATGCGCTCGTGCCGAAACTTGAGCCGTATGAATTTGTTGTGCTCGATGTCGCAGACCATACACCTGCGCCCATAGCGCAGATTTCCGGCTTGATTCTGCCATCCGCGGTAGGCCCGCGCGAGGAGAAACCGGCAATGCTTCCGTCGGCGTTTACAGCTCCGACAGTGATAATCGAGTCGGCATCTCCGGGGGCGACGAGGGTGTTGTAACCCATCCCTCTGTTTCCTGCGGCGGCTGTTATAACAATACCGTTCTCGGCCATTCTATCTGCGGCGATTGAAATCGGGGCGATATCGCCGGTCATCGAATCGGCGGAATACCACTCATAATAACCAAGGCTTAGGGTGATTATGTCCGCACCCAATGAATCGGCCCATTCCGCGGCGGCAATCCAATGATCCTCCTCGCCCGGGTATTCGAGATCGTAATGCTCGGTTCGCGCCAGAAGAAAACTCGCCTCGTGCGCAATTCCGATAAGATTACCCGGCGAATTACCCGCGATAATCGACCAAACCTTTGTGCCGTGGGTTTCGGTGGCAAGCGGGTCCCCCGGCTCGATTGTAACCACAGAATCGTCATCGACAAAATCGTAATAACCGAGGATATCAGCATCGGCCATAGCCTCGTGGTCGAGCTTGAAACCGGTGTCGGTAACGCAGATTAAAACACCCTCGCCATGGAGACCCAAACGATGAGCGAAAGGCGAATTTACGGTGGAATTTTGGGCAAAGCTATTGCCGTAGTCGGCAATTTCGACCATCTCATAATGGCCGGAAGGCTCTGGTGTGTAAATGCGTTTTGCGAGTGGGGAGATTCTTTCGACAAAGGGCAATTTTGCGATTTTTTCGAGGGCGTCCGCCTGCGCGGTAATGCTTACGGCGTTCAAAACGCGGCTTGCTACTCGAATCTCCGCGCCGGTGCGGCTTACCTCGGCAATGTATTCCTCGGATGGCGGTATATCGCGGAAATCTACGATATTGCCCTCGCCGCGCGCTTTGATTCTTCGGGTCATCGCGCGTTCGGACAGAGACTTTTCGGCTTCGCGAAGCGCGATAAATTCTTCAGTCGAGCCGTTCTCGAAACCCTTATCGGCGAACCATACCCAGTAGTTTTCGGCGAAACATGCCGTTGTAAAAAGTATCAAGACAATGAAAACGATTCTTTTCATAAGCATCACGATGATGAATCTCCAGGGACGGGTTTACCGAAAATGTTACTCCGGTTTCGGGTTATCGTTTTCCGGTTCCTTTTGAATCAAGATAGGCGCTTGGATTATTTTCGAGTTGAAAAAAACAATCTCTCTGTTGTCATCGGTTACAATCCTCGTCCACACAATGCCTATCATATCGACTTTGCCTTCGATTTCGTCGATTCGAATTTTATCGCCGATCTTGATTTTGCGTGCGAGCAACATCGCCAACCCCGCGAAAATTCCCGAGATGTATGGCAGAGCCGATATTCCGATGAAAACCCCTGCCAAAAGGAAAAGCCCGAAAGCGAGATATTCCCCCGGTCCCGGAATAACCGCAACAAGTGCGATTACGAAGGACATTACGATAAGAGCCTTGAAAAGCCTTTTCAGGGGGGATATTGCGGCGTCGGGAATTCGTGTCGAGTTTGGGTTTTCCTCATAATGGCGAAAAATCATATCCACAATCGCCCATAGAATTCTTGCGGCGAGATAGAGGAAGAATCCGGCCACTGCGAATTTGAGAAGGTCGAAAAGTATGCCGACCAGCTTTTTCAGCCAATCGAGGCTTGTCGAAAGCAACATTTGCGAATACTGCTGTGTCGCAGGGAATAGTGTGAAGAAAACGTATATCATCGCATACATCGCAAATGCGATAATGACCCATTTGAGTATCAGCAGGAATTTAAGAATGATGCTTACCTCGAGGCGCGCGGGGATTATCACCATTTTGCCGATGCTGATTCCGCGAAAACTCACGCCTTCGCGCTGAACCACCGATTTGGAGGTTTTGCGGAATAGCTTGTCGATGAGATAATACAAAATCAGCACGAGGAAGGGAAAAAGCACTCCCAGCGCGAGTTTGGCGAGGTTGTCGAAGCTAAGGGAGCGCTGACGTTCCGTGGAAATGCCCTTGCGGATTTCCCAATACCAGTGGTTAGCGAGTGTTGACAGGTCTTTTCCGGTGCCTGCAGTGTCCGCCGGAAGAACATCAATAACCTTAAGGGTTCTGCCGGATTTGCCGTTGAGTTTGCCGTGATAGACGATTGAAAAGATGCTGTCTTTTTGTTCAATGCGGAGTGAGTCCAGCTCGCCGTCGCGGTCGGTCATAATGTCCGCAATGGCGCGAGAGGCGATAGATGCCCTTTGTGTGGGCGAAAGGTTACCTTCGGGGCTGTTCAGGCAGAAGAGGACTGTCTGTCCGATTCGAACGCATGAATCGGATTCCGCTCCGAAAGCGGTTATTACTGCTATTAAAACTAAGACGAAAATTCTAATTCTCATTAATACTCCTCGAATAATTATAAAAAATAGGCCTTCACAAGGCCGATGTCAATCTATAATATTGAACCGAATGTTTCATCGGAGAGTCGCGGACACAATTTAATCTCTTGACCGTCAAGGTTCTATCTATATTTTACAAGGTTATGTTAGTCGATTCGCATGCACATATCGATTTTCCGCATTTCGCCACAGACCGCGCCGAAATGATTGACCGGGCATGGGAAAGCGGTGTCCGCACGATAATAATCCCCGGCGTGGAACGCGAAAGCAATCTGCGTAGCGTGGAGATTGCGGAAAAATATCCCCATGTTTGGTTCTCCACCGGATGGCATCCCCACGACGCCGACAAACTGGACATGAGCCTTTTGTCGAGGCTCGCGGGGCATCCGAAATGTGTGGCGGTCGGCGAAATCGGTCTCGATTATTACCGCGACCTTTCCCCTCGGGATGTTCAGGAGAAGGCTTTCCGAAAGCAAATCGAGTTTGCCGTGCATAAAAACATGCCGGTGATAATTCATATTCGGGACGCTTGGGAGGATGCGATACGCATTCTCGGCGATTACGACTGTCTTCGCGGGGTTTTCCACGCCTTCTCGGGTGCGGAAACCGAGCTTGAGTGGGCGAAGGCGCATGGTTATTATATCGGGTTGGGCGGGCCGGTTACTTTCGACAATTTCAAAAAAGGCGATGTTGTCGCGAAAATGCCGCCGGAACATATTCTGACTGAAACCGACTGCCCCTATCTTGCGCCGCAGTCATGCAGGGGCAAGCGTAATGACCCCGCCCATATTCGTGAAATTCTCGCGAAATGCGCAGAGTTTATGAAAATCGACGAGAAAAAACTCGAAGCGCAGGTCGAAAGAAATGTCGTCGAGCTTTTTAGAATCCCTCTGCCGCAATATTCGAATCATCCTGAGGCCGCAAAAAAGTCCTTCTCTCAAAACTTCCTTACCGATAAAAACATGGCGCGTAAAATCTCGGAAACAGCGGGCGTCGCCGATGTTTGTGTCGAGATTGGCGCGGGAAACGGCGAATTGACCCGCTTTCTGAAGGAGAATTTCACCCGAATTTATGCTATCGAACCGGACTGGGATAGAATCGAGAATCTTTTTCGCGAGGTTCCCGATGCTGTGATAATCCCCAAAAAGTTGCAAGAAGTAGATTTGCGGGGCATTGAAATTTTTGAGGGGAGAAAAGTAGCGGTGGTTGGCAATCTTCCCTATGGCGAGACATCCCCGATTCTTTTCGATTTGCTCGATAATCGGACTGCTATCCTTCGAATGACCGTAATGACTCAAAAAGAATTCGCGCAGAGGCTTTGTGCGAACCCTGGGTCGAAGGATTATGGCATACCTTCGGTGCTTTTTTCCGCCTTTTTTTCGATTATCGAGGAATTCGATATTCCGCGCAGATGTTTCAAACCTTCGCCGGATGTCGAATCGACCCTTTTGACATTAACAGGGCTCGAAAAGCCATTTATCGAGGATTATGAATTCGATGCATTTAAAAAGGTTGTGAAATCGGCCTTTGCACATCGGAGGAAAACAATCGCAAACTCTCTTCAGCACGAACTTTCCGGCGTTGATGTAAAATTGCTTCTCGAAAAGGCTGGAATCGAGCCGTCTTCCCGCGCGGAGCAGATTCCGGTGGAAACATTCGCGAGGTTGACGCGAGCTTATATAGAAGGCGGCAAAGCCTGATGGAAATCATTATCGCCCTTGTAATTCCGATATTTTTAATATGGTGGATTCTCGAATATCGCCGCCACAAGGTCAATGTCGAGAGAGTGCCTATTCGGATTCATGTCAACGGCACACGCGGGAAATCCTCAGTAACGCGGCTTATTGCGGGTGCGTTGCGGGAGGCCGGTATTAAAACTGTCGCGAAAACCACAGGAACTCTTCCGCAGTTTATTTTCGAAGACGGCACCGAGGAACCAATTGTCCGTCTCGGCCCGCCGAATATTCAGGAGCAGGTGGGGATTATACGCCGTGCCGCTAATATGGGTGTCGATGCGATCGTGCTCGAGTGTATGGCGCTTCAGCCCGATTATCAGGAGCTTTCCGAGCGGAAGATTGTCAGAAGCACGATTGGAGTAATCACCAATGCCCGCCCCGACCATCTGGAGGTTATGGGTCCGACCGAGCTGGATGTCGCGGATGCGCTTTCTGGAACGATTCCGCCCGGAGGCATATGCTTTACCGCCGAGCGCACAAGATTCGACCGATTGCGCAAGAACGCCGAGGAATTGAGTGCCCGAATCGTTCAATCCGACCCCGCGATTGTAACAGCTGAGGAAATGGCGGGTTTTAGCTATGTCGAGCATCGCGAAAATGTCGCGTTGGTTCTCGAGATAACAAAGCATCTCGAAATTCCCCGTGATGTTGCTTTGAGAGGTATGTATAAGGCCGCGCCCGATTTGGGTGCGCTTTTCGTGTATGAGATAGATTTTTTCGGCAAAAGACCGGTTTTCTATAATGGTTTCGCGGCAAACGACCCGGAATCGACCTCGGCTTTATGGGGACTTCTCGGTCTCGACCCGGATAAGAACAATCCGGTTATCGTTCTCGCGAACAATCGTGCGGACAGGTCGAGCCGGACTGTTCAGCTGGCGTCGATGTTGGTAAATCAGGTCAAGGCTGATTATATCGTTCTCGTCGGCACAAACACGAAGCTTCTTTGGGAGGAACTTGGCCGAATGGGTATGGAGATGGCCATGGTTGTGGATATGGGCGAAGAAGAGGTGGAGGATATTTTCGAGAAGTGTATGGAACTCACCCCTGGCCGAAGCAGAATAATCGGTGTCGGGAATATCGGCGGTATAGGACGTGAGCTTGTTTATTATTTCGAAGCGCGCGCCCTTCCGAAACTCCGTCACGACGACTCAGCGGACGGGGTTTGAAGAGATGAAATTCTTGTTTTTGGATGAATCGGACGACATGGGAATATGTCGGACAGTTGTGTTATTTTTCGTAAGGTAGATAGAGATGAGCAAGAGTCGATTCGCGGGTTCCAAGAAAAATTTTAGGAACAGACTCCTTGCGGGGGCTGACGGTTCTAGGCCAGCTGGGCGAGCTATATACCTCGTTTTCAAGGCGAGAGATTGTCTTCGCTTTTAAGTTAATTATATTAGTAAAGTGATTATGTCAATAGTAAAAATATTGATCTGTAAGGATAAACTATGCTTTGGTTATCTGTTGGAATTGGATTAGCGCTCTCGCTGGTTTTCGCGGAGTGGTTCGGGCTGGCGGCGGGAGGGCTGGTGGTGCCGGGGTATATCGCCCTATTCTGGAACGACCCTATGAAGATTGTCGGCACGATTACAATCGCTATGGCGGCATTCGGCACGGTGAAGGTCGCAAGCTCATACACGATACTCTACGGACGGAGAAAGCTCGTTCTTACTGTGCTCGTGGCCTTTGTTTATGCATGGATTTTCCGCTTCATAATGGGTGCAGGGGCGGTTGGAGCGCTCGGTTCTTTCGACCCTATCGGGTTTATTATTCCCGGCCTTCTCGGTTATTGGATGGATAGGCAGGGTATTCTCGAAACGCTTTCCACGATGGTAATCGCCAGTGTTATTGTCCGTTTGATTCTTATTATGGTGAATGGAGGTGACCTCCTTGAAGTGGCGCTCCCGACGAGTTAGTTTAGGCGCTCTTATCCTGCTTGCGGGGCTTGGAATAGCGGCTATGGCCGTTGTCGAGTTCTCGAAAATCAGGGTAAACAAGAGCTATTACGAAGAGAAAGTAATCGCGAGTCAGCTTGCTTTTCGTGCCGCCGAGGTTGTTCGTTCCTCGAAAATAGGCGTGCAGATTGTGATCGATCCTATTGCAGACCGCAATGCGACAGGTCTTATCGGCGATCAATTCACGATTATCACTACCGACCGCGGAAGTCTTACGGCGAAGCTCACAACGACGAATCCGAACTGGGCGGCAGTAATTGTCGATATGCTTCACGAAGCTGGGGTGGAAGCCGGCGATAAGGTCGCTGTCGGATACACCGGATCGATGCCGGCATTAAATATAGCCGCACTTGCCGCAATACAGACAATCGGTGCCGAGCCGGTGATTATTTCCAGCGTTGGCGCATCTATGTGGGGTGCGAATAATCCCGAGTTCGCATGGCTGGATATCGAAACACTGCTTTATGAAAAGGGTATTTTCAGATATCGAAGTGTTGCTTCGACGCTTGGTGGGCGAGGAGATGTCGGCGGCAATGTTTCCCCTGAGGGAAGGGCGATTCTTCGCGCGATTATCGAACGCAACGGTGTCGAGAAAATCGAAGAACCCACTCTCGATGCCAACATCAAAAGGCGTGTGGAGATTTATAAATCGCATCTCACAGAAGGCGAAAAATATGCCGCATATATCAATATCGGCGGCGGCCTCGGGTCGATTGGAAGCACACAAAACCTCGTCCCAATCAAACCGGGGGTCAATAAACGTATTCCCGATGCAAATTATCCTCTTCGAGGCGCGATGATCCATATCGGCGCGATGGGGACGCCGATTATCAATCTTACCGACGTCTCAATTCTCGCTAACCGATATGGGTTGCCTATCGCTCCCGAACCATTGCCCGATATTCCCCATGGCGATGTCTATTTCGAGAACCGCTATCGGATGCATCTTGTTATTCCGGCGTTCATTATATATATCGCCCTTGTTTTTGCAGTCATAAGAATCGATCTCAATACGATCCTTTTCGGACGAAAAAAGAAATCCTCGCAGTCGTAAAATTGGGGCGTCGCGCGGCCATAGGCCGCATAGGATAGCCGGAAATATTTTCCGGCTATCCTATGCCTTCTTCGCGGGAGCTTTCGGAAAATGTTTTTCCGAAAGCTTTTGCGAAGAAGGCGCGACGCCCCAATGTTTGCATATCCGCTAAATTTTCCTTGCCATTACAAGTTATTTCAATATAATCATGCGCAATGGCCTCGAAGGCCTTAACTAAATTTCTTAATCGCTTGATATGCAACGTGTTGAGAAAAATATCGACAGAGACCTCGGCTACCGCAACCATGTCTTCGGCGGCCCAGGTGGCACTTTTTGCTAAACCAGCAAATATTCCCCTATCATTTTATTAAATAACGACTTACCAATTGGAGGTCCAGATATGAGAAAACTTTCAAGGGCGGAAGTTGCCGCTATTAATGCTAATAATGTTCATGAGGTTTTGGGCACGGTGATGCTTGCCGACGGAATGGATATGGTTGTAGATCTCGATAAATCACAGGGGCAGATGCTCTACGATGCAAAAGCGCAAAAGCCTTATCTCGATTTCTTCAGCTATTTCGCGAGCAATCCGATTGGCCATAATCATCCCAAAATGACAACACCGGAATTTATCGAGCTTATGGGCAAAATCGCTGTTCATAATCCCTCGAATTCCGATCTTTATTCTGTCGAAATGGCGAAATTCGTTGCGACTTTCGCACGTGTGGCGATGCCGGAAAGTATGAATTATCTATTTTTGGTCGCTGGCGGAGGGTTAGCTGTCGAAAACGCTCTCAAGGCGGCTATGGACTGGAAAGTCCGTAAAAATGTCGCGGCTGGCAAAGGCGAAATTGGAACAAAAGTGCTTCATTTCGAGAACTCCTTCCACGGCAGAACCGGATATACCATTTCTCTGACAAACACCGCAGATCCGCGCAAATATATGTTCTTCGCGAAATTCGATTGGCCCAGAGTTCCCGCACCCTATTGCGAGTTCCCGCTCGAAGGCGCTAATTTCGACACTACAATCGATAGAGAAAATGTCTCGTTAGAAATGATCGAAGACATTCTAAAGAAAGACGCCGACAATATCTGCTGTATAATCATCGAGCCGATTCAGGCAGAGGGCGGCGATAATCATTTTCGTAAAGAATACCTTCTCGCGCTGAAAAATCTTTGCCTGAAGTATGACATCCTGCTGGTTTTCGACGAGGTTCAGACCGGCATGGGTCTAACTGGCGCGATGTGGGCATGGCAGAAAATCGGTGTAGAACCGGACATCCTCAGTTTCGGGAAAAAGGCGCAGGTGTGTGGTATTATTGCAGGATCGAGAATCGACGAGGTTGAAAAGAACGTTTTCCATGAATCGAGCAGAATCAATTCGACATGGGGCGGAAACCTTGCTGATATGGTCCGTTGCAGGAAATATCTCGAAATTATCGAAGAGGAAAATCTCGTCGAAAACGCCGACAAAATGGGTAAACTTCTTCTCAATGGTCTTCTCGAAATCCAGAGAAAACACCCGAAGGTGTCAAATGCCCGCGGTTCGGGGCTTATGTGCGCTTTCGATCTGCCGGATTCGTCATGCAGAAACGGTTTCATTGAAACATGCATGGAAAAAGGCATGATGGTTCTGCCATGCGGGACAAAATCCATACGTTTCCGGCCGAGCCTGAATGTCGAAAAGGAGCATATCGAACGCGCTATCGCCATAATCGACAGCGTTCTAAGCGAATAGCAAAACAATTAATTCGGATTACCCAAAAGGGCGGTTCTAATGCCGCCCTTTTTTTAATGTTGCTTTATCAGTTCCATTAAGCTAAAATATATTGATTTGATATTCAATATCGACACTCGGAGTTTCGGAATGAAAAAAATTATCCTGCTAATCATCATCGTCGGCGGAATCTATCTGCTATATAACCACTTCATCGCCGAACCCCGCCAACAGCTTCATGAAGAGACCGCTAATCTTTCCGAGGCCGCACTCAGAGCAAGACAAAACGAAGCTCGTCAGCTTCTGCGAATAGCCTACCAAAAGCAACAGTCCTACCACGCTCAGCACGGTAAATACACGAAGAATCTCGACGATCTGAAAGTCCAGACTCGCGGAACCTTCTACAAACTCGAAAGCAAAAGCGCTACTTTTACAAATTTCGAGATTAGGGCTATTGGCAACATCGACAACGACGGCATTCTCGATGTTTGGGTTGTCGATCAGAATGGAAATCCGTATAATCTTGTTGACGATGTAAAGAAGAATTGACGATTCGAAATGTCCTCGAAAGGCGACTTAGAAAAATTCGATAACCCCAAAATCGCCCGAGCGATAGCATCGTTTATTCCCAATCAGGTTCTCTCGCGCGTTGTCCGGAACCCCGAAAAACTCGATAGGGTTGGCGAAAGACGCACAGTTACCGCAATGTTCGTCGATATTGCGGGTTTCACGTCTTTCTGCGAAAACCGTGATGCCGAAGAGGTTATGCTTCTGCTAAACAGGCTTTTCTCATCGATTCTCGAACCGGTCGAAAAATTTTCCGGCGAAGTAGATAAATTCATGGGGGATGCCGCAGTCATAATTTTCGGCGCGCCGGTGGCTCATGAGGATGATCCACAAAGAGCGCTCGCCTCAGCGCTGGAAATAATGGCGCGGATTCAAGAATTTCAAGGGTTGCAGGTTTCTATCGGAATAAATACCGGCGAGGTTGTCGCGGGAATCGTCGGCAACGACAACCACCGCGAATACACAGTCATCGGCGACGCCGTAAACACCGCTTCGAGACTCCAAAGCGCCGCCGAGGCCGGCGAAATCCTTGTCGGAAAGGAAACTGTGCGGTTGGCAGGAAAAGGATTCCTTTTCGGCGAGGCTCGCAAGCTCGATCTCAAGGGCAAATCGCACCCGATAGAGGCTTTTCCCCTTCGTGGAATCTCAATCGAGGAAAAAAAAACTTCATCGGACTGTATAATCGGGCGTGAAAGAGAGCTGTCGGCTGTAAATGCTGTAATCGATGGCACAGCGAAATCCGCGGCGATAATCGGACCCGCTGGAACAGGCAAAACAACCCTGATTAACCGTATCACAGACGAAGCCATCTCCAAAGGCTATCGCCTAATAGATATTTCCGCGATAACATGGGCGGAGAATATCCCATACGCGTCGGTTCAACGCTTAGTTCGCGATATTCTCGGCGCTGACCCGCTTAAAAAACTTCGGAAACTCCTTCCAAAAAGTGCCGACCTTTTCCCACTGCTCTCAGGATTATTGGGTGCGGAAATTCCCGGAAGAGGGCGGGTGGAATATCTTTCGCCGGAAGAAAAACGAAAAGCCCTTCAGAGTTTGATTTATGAAATTCTCTCGACCGAGGGGCACAAATCCCCAATATTTCTTGTTTGCGACGGAATAGAAAATCTCGATCCCTCCACCGCGGAACTTCTCGAAATGGCAATTTCGAACCGCGAATTTCCAGTTGTTATAGCGGGCAGAAACTTCGGAGCGATTTCATCGGCTGTCGATTTTGTTGTCGAGCTGAAAGCCCTTTCCAAAAAGGATTCTAGTCCTTTGATACGCGATATTCTCGGCGCGGAAAAGATCGGTGCGAATCTTCTTTCGGCGGTTTATAACGAAACCGGCGGCAACCCGGGCTGGATAAAAGAGCTTTTGACCCTTATCTCGGAACGGGGCGGCATAACAATCGACAAAGGCGTCCACAGGCTGTCCTCAGCTATCGAGGGCAAACTGCCGAAGGGCATCGACGGCATCTACACCGCCCGTATCGACGCTTTCCCGCCGGATGCAAGGGAGACTTTGCGCGTCCTTTCCGTGCTTGGACAGGAATTTCCGAAGGATCTCCCTGAAGAGCTTCTCGATCCATCGATTTACCGGAGCGGAGGCCGAAATCTTGTCGAAATAGGCGTTTTGAGAGACCTTGGCGAGAAATATCGTTTTGAGTCCGTGCCGCTGATGAAGGCCGCCTATCATTCGCTTTTCCAATCCGTTAGAAAAAAGCTCCATAAATCAGCCGGCGAAACAATCGAAAAACGTTTCGCTGACAAACTCGAAGAGCGTTACGAAGAGCTTGCACGGCATTTTCGCCTCGGCGAAGACCCCCGTAAGGCTTTCGTCTATCAGAACCTCTCCGGACACAAACAGGAAAAGAGTTTCGCGAATCTTGAAGCCTTGCATTATTACAATGAGGCGTTGAGCATCGAAGACGCCGATGCCATCCGATGGGGCATTTGGCGAGAACTTCTCGGAACTATCGAAGCCGCGGGAAGGCTGTATTGGTATTCCGGCGATTTGGAAAAGGTCGTCGAGCTGAATGAACGTGCGAAATCCCTCGCGGAGCAAACCGGCGAAACAGTGATGATCAGCGACGCCGTTAACAGAATAGCCCTCGCATTTCAGGAAATGGGGCGGTTCGACGAGGCTGGCGAGCTTTATGAGAACCTTCTCGAAATGCTCGGTTCAGTCGAGGGGCAAAAGGAGCGGCTTCTTCAGGCGATGGCGAACTACGGCACCCTTCTTTCCGACCTCGGCAAGCTCGACAAGGCACGTGCGCTTTATATACGCGGTCTCGATCTTGCCGATGCCGAAACTGTCTCGGCAGGAGCCGCAAATTTACTTGGCAACCTCGGTTGGCTCGAAGCCCGAATGGAGAATTTCGATGCCGCAGTGGAGAACCTTCAAAAAGCCGGCGAGATAGACGAAAAGCTTGGAAATCTTCGCGGGCAAGCGATTAACTTGGTGAATCTCGCGCAGATTTTCCGCGCAAGAGATATGAAAACCGAGGAAATTGAAGCCTATAATCGAGCGTATCAAATTTTTGTAAGCATCGGCGATAGACGCGGGGAAGCGCTCTGCCTATCGAATCTCGGGGACACATCGCGAGAGACTGGTGATATCGAAAAAGCGAAATCGCTTCACCGCAAAGCTCTTAAGCTTGCCACCCAATTGCGCGACAATATGCGAATTGTCGATGCAAATTTGGGCCTCGCTTTGGATTATTTTGCCGAGGGCGAGGTTAAATCTGCCGTCCGACGCGCAAAAACTGCCCTTCATATCAGCATAGAATGTGGCGATTGGGAGGGGCAAATCGAGACCGGAATAGCGTTATTGAATTTTTATAACTATCTTCGAGACGAAAAATCCTTTGAAAAACTGTCGAAACAACTTCGGAAAATCATAGAAAACAACAATCCGGCCGCTATTTCGCGGCTTCCAAAAAAGGAAAAAGGCTGAAGGAGGACGATATTATGAAGAAGATGTCGATTTTGGTATTTATCACCCTAATGCTTACCCTGACAGTATTTGCGCAGAGATGGGAGCATATCGGCCCTGTTACCGAAAAATTTATCACGGTGAAGGTTCATCCGGATTTTCCCGATACGATTTTCGCAGTGCAGGAGGGGCACTCGGAGCCTTCGCACACGCTTTGGGTTTCGCCCGACCGTGGCGAATCATGGGAGAGAATAGGCGAATACAAAGGTGTCTCGCTTCATCCATCCTCACCGGAAACTCTATTGGTGAGCCTCGGAATTGGTTCCTTCTCCGATGGTATTTACAAAAGCAGAGACATGGGCAGAAGTATCGAGCCTGAAGCGCTGACATACATGTATTTCGCTTCCGGTGCGTATTACGACCCCACCGACCCCCGATGCATCTATTGCTGGGGGCAGGGGCTTGTTTACACGCGCGACAGCGGAATTTTATGGGATAGGCCATCTTTCCCTTCGATTCCCATGAATTATTGGGGAGTTATCATAGACCCGATGGAGAATAGCAATGTTTGGGCATGGACGAACACCGGTTTGGTAATACATTCGCGCGATTACGGCGGCGATTGGCCATATATGGAGGGTTATCCGGACGATGTCGCGCCTAACGATATGGCTGTATCTCCCATCGATTTGGAATATGTCTATATGGCTAATTGGAACGGGATTTCGAGAAGCCGCGATTATGGCGCAAGTTGGGAGGATTTCAGAATGCCATCACAGCCCACGAGCTGTGTTTGGGTTTCCGAGCATGATCCTGAATCTATAATCTTCGGCGGCGCGTATGGAGTTTTTAAATCATCCAATGGCGGCGAGACATACGATTTAGTCGGCGATTCTCTCGAATATGAAGTCCTCGACATCGAGGTAATTCCCTATGGCGGCGGATATCGAATTTACGCCGCGACATCGCGCAACGGCATTATGTTCGCCGAGACAAGCCCATTCTCAACAGGGCCGATGATTTCCGGCGCATGGCCGCCCAACGGCAAATGGGTGTCTTTGGAGGATTTCGATGTCAGAATCAAAATTCAGGACCCGGACGGTGTGGATGAGTCCTCGATCGTCTTCGAGGTAAACGGCACAGCATACACAACCGCGGACCCGGAGCTTTCTTTCGAGGACACGGTTTTAATTTTCACAGGGCATTTCGATGACGGCTCAAATGTCGAGTGCGAGCTTATCTCCGCCGAGGACGCGCTGGGGAATCCATCGAGTGTTCTGCCCTACAATTGGCTCTTCAAAATCGACAGAACACCGCCACGCGCGACATATATCAACCCGCATCCCGACGACACTGTCTCCGCGACACCGTTTCTTTTCAAGATGCATCTTATCGACGAACGTAGCGGCCTGAAACTGCCATCCTTCGTCGCGACTTTCAACTCCGTGACAGTCTATTCGAGTTGTATGTCATTTCTCTTCGATGCCGACACGGTTCTTATCGACTTAAATGCCGCGGGTCTTACACTCGAAGAGGGTTTGACTATCGAGGTCGGCATCTATGCCGAGGACTCGGTTGAAATTGGTGATGCCAATGCTCTCGACGATGAATGGGTTTTCTATGTTGCGAGTGCGGGGATAGGCTACCGCGAACTTCCGCTTTCGCAGAGGCTTCGAATCTCACCGAATCCTTTTAATGCGGCTTGCAGAATCGAAACACCTGAAGAATATCGTATTTATGATGCATCGGGCAAGCTAATAATCGAGCGAAAGGCAATGGAACGCAAGGTTTGGGACGGATGTAACGATATTGGTATGCCGGTGCCATCTGGGATATATTTTATCCAGACCTCCGGCGGCGAAAGAGCGCGGATTATACTTCTGCGATAGTGCGCGCCCAGCGTTCGGCGAGTTCGATTGCGGCTTTCATGCTACTTGGATCGGCGACATCTTTTCCTGCGATAAGAAAAGCTGTGCCATGGTCGGGGCTGGTGCGGATAATTGGCAGGCCGAGGGTGGCATTGACACCCTTCTCGAAAGCTATCATCTTGAAGGGTATTAAAACCTGATCGTGAAACATGCCGATAAGCACATCGTAAACAGATCTGATTTGCCACAAAAATGCTGTGTCTGGCACAATCGGCCCCGACACATTATAGCCGCGCCCCGAAGCGATAGTCATTCCCTCGACAATTCTCGTCTCCTCATCGCCCATTATCCCGGACTCGCCGCCGTGCGGATTAAGCGCTAAAACTCCAACGCGCGGCTCTTCGATGCCCTCGAATTTTTTCAGCGCGTCCGAGGTAATCGCGATCGTTTCGGCGATGAGTTCCGGTGTAACAGCTTTAGGAACATCGCGCAACGCAATATGCCGCGTCGCCGGCACGACCCTGTTCTCCCCCGCGATGAATGCCATCACAACGCGGGGAACACTCGCTAAATCCTGCAGAATCTCAGTGTGTCCCGGAAAATCATGCCCGGCCATCTGAATCGCCGCTTTCGACAAAGGAGCTGTAACCAGAGCATCCGCGCGCCCCTCCATACATTCACGCGCGGCCGTAATAAGCGAGCGAAAAGCAAATTCCCCACCGACGGGCGTCGGGGTTCCGAAAGGAACAGAGCCGCAGAGTTTCGGTGCACCAAGAAACTCTATCTCCGCCCCCGAATTTTCCTCTCTAATAGAAGCTAATTCCATAATCTCTGCGGCCCATCCGTAACGACGGCCAAGTTCGGCGTAAAATTTGGGTTCGCAAGCGAGGATAAAGTGAATGGGCATCTCGCGAAGTGCGAGAACCGCTTTGGCCGTCGTTTCGGATCCGACGCCCGCGGGATCGCCGAGACTAATTGCGATACGGATTTTTCCGGTCATTTCAGAAGCACGGCCTTTCGAGTGAGAGACATATCGTCGGCGGAAGCCCGTATCCAGTAGATTCCGGAGGGGGAGTCGCCCAAATCGAACGTTATATTGTGATTTCCGGCGGAGAGTTTTTCTATCTTGCGATGTTGAACCAATCTGCCATCGATGCCGTAAACTTCTATCTCGATATCGGAATCTTCTGGAAGGGCGATACTCAACGCAAAGGCCGAATTGAATGGGTTCGGAACTGTCGGGCCGAGAGCAAAAACCTTCGGAAGCACCGCCTCGCCGATATTGCATCCAATATAATATACTTCGCCGAGGTAATATTCCCACTCGCCCACTAATGGCGCATCTGAATAAACATAACGACCGTCCGGTATGCTGAGATAGACCTCCAAAGTCTCTGATTCGGTGTTTTCGATTACGGAAATTCCACGGCCGTTAGTGATATAAACGCTTCTATCGTAACTTACGCTGGAGTTCGGGTTGCCCTCGATAATCTCGAGTTGAAGTGTGCAGGAATAGGGGAAATACGTTCCTGTGGTGTCGAAAATATGGAATTCGATGGAATCCAGAAGCGCGCCGACCTCACAGCCGCAGGGCAAAATGTATTCGATAAGGGCTCTCGACTCGATCTGAATCTCGAACACTCCGACCATATCGTCGCCGGAATCGACGATCAACCTAAACGCCTCGGGATCGCCATTAGTAATGATGAAACTGCCCAATCCGCCGATTATCTCCACCGAATCCGGCGCGAAAACACTGCCGTTGTCGTTCGGATCGATTATTGTGATCGATGCAAAACCGTTGTAGGAGACATCTATGCCTTCGAGATTCATCACACCGAAAACCACGTTGCGGGGCTCCCATATCGGTTGCCATCTGTCGTATTCCAATGGGAACAGAACACCGCCGCCGGAGGGGTCGAGGAACATTAACGATGTATATGTCGGCAAAAGCGGCCCGCTGATTTCCAAATCGACCCGCCCTGCGGAGTCTTTCATTATCGAGATTATGGCGATTCCGCCCTCGAAATTCACTATCCCCGAGGGAGGATCGAGTTCCGCGCCGCCATCTGCGACAACCACCGCGCTTCCGGAATATCCGGCGTCGATAAGCCCCGCGCCGGTTCGTGCGGTTATCGTTAGCCCGATGTTCTCCATCGATGGGAAAACCCCCGCGCCGGCTGGTTCAAAACGGTATTGAATCGCTCCGGAACTGTCGGCAATCTCGAAACGAATCTCATATTCGTGCATAAAACCGATTAGCCCCTGATCGAACAGCCCCATCATCTCTGCGTCACGAGCGGCGAATCGAAGCGTCTCCGGCTGAGAATTCACGAGATAAAGCACATATCTGCCTTCGGTCATGTGAAGTCCTGTCTCGCCAGCCATGCCCGCTGTCCATGAATCCCCGGAGGCCGAATCTATAACTACCAGCGAAAAATCTGTGTCCTCAAATTCGAGAATTAACCAAGCGTCGAGAGCGTCATCGATCTCGCCGAGACCGTTTATCCCCTGAATTTCCAGCTTCATCGTATCGCCGACTATTGCGATATTCGGGCTTCGGAAGGCGAATTTGAGAGCAATATCCGGCGGAACAACCTGAATCGGTGTGTAAAATGGCACAACCAACTCCGGAACCGAGTCCGTTTCCGCGCCGATGAAGATGCAGAGCGTGTCCGGCTCGGAATCTGTCAGCATAAACCCGGCAAATCCGCCGGTTAATCTTCGCCACGAATCGGGTTCTAACACCACGCTCTCTGCGCCCTGTAAATCGATTGCATGTAACCGCACTTTTGTGCTACTATTAGAATAATCGGGCGTGGAACCGTTGAAGGCCATCGCATAAATCGAAGACGGCCTATCCTGGGCTATTCTCATACCATCGAAACGATTGACAAGCAAAAAGGGCGATTCGGAGGCAGGAACGACATAGACCATAAAAGTATCGCTAGGAGTCAAAGTGTCCATCAAAGAGTATGCGCGCACGCCCACAGTTTCGCTCTCGGTGTTATGGATAAAGAAGGGCGCCATGCCGTAGATTACCGGAAGAACTGCATAGGGCGCCGGTATCCTTGTGAATGGACTCATCACGCCGGCGCTACCGTTTGGGTTCGACTCGTAAACAACCTCGGCGACTGCATAATCCATCACTATTCCCGGCAAAAATGAAGGAACCGGTAAGCCGTCCGCGTCCGAGGCCACCGCCCAGTGAAGGTCGAAATTATTATATTGCGATGTGATTTTCTCCCCAAAAATTTGCCATCGTGTGGCAACTGTTCCGGAAGGAACAACCTCGAAAAGTATCGGCAGAGAAGACTTCATTTCACCAAAAAAGTCCATTGCGCGAACCGCAAAAAACCCCTCGCCCTCCGCGCGAAGCAAAGCCATGCCCATCTCTGCGTTTACCGGAATCTCCGAAATGTAACTGCCAGTGATGTCGGTGCAGAAAGTCGTGTCGATATCATAGCGCGACGAGGTCATAAAATGCGGAACCGCGGTGCCGCTCCAAGTAGAATCGACAGGTGCTCGAAGCGGCCTTTCGGCCTGAATGATCAATATCTGCGCGCCTCCGGAGGGAATCCAATAATCGAGTGCCATCGTTTTGTAAAGAGTGGGGTCGGGTGGAAGCTCCATCGCGGACATTATCGAAATCGGCTCGGAAACCCATGGATTCGGCAACTCGAGGGAGACGACAGCGGAAACGAAAACCATAAACAACACAAAAAACTTTCTCGACATAACTACCCCCTTAAATTTTCTTCAAACTCGCGCCATTTATCATCGACCCAAGCGCGCATTTTTTGCTGAAACACCTTTCTATCGAACCTCCGTGCGGATTGAAGTATATCCCCACGGTCAAAATCCATTTTTTCGAATCTCTCGACAGCCTCAATTAACGAATCCTCCGTCTGCTCCATGAAGAACACACCGGTTTTGTCCTCGATAACGCTTTCCCGCGCACCTGCGACGCCATAGGCAATAACCGGCCTGCCGGAGGCCTGTGCCTCCACCGGCACGATTCCGAAATCCTCGCGCCCCGGGAAAACCAGCGCACGGCAGGTCGAAAGCAATTCAGCTTTCGTTTGCGTATCGATACGCCCTAAAAACTTGATGTTCGTCCCGGCATCTTTCATTAATTGTGTGAGATGGGGACCATCGCCGGCAACATACAGCGGTTTGCCCATGCGCTTAAAGGCACTAATTGCGAGATCGACACGTTTGTAGGGCACCATTCGTGAGAGGCAAAGGTAAAAATCACCCTGCATACTGGATTCGACGGGCGTAAAATTTTCCAGATTCACCGGCGGATATATTATCTCCGAGTCTCTGCGGTAGAATTTCGAGATTCGTTTCTGAGTCTCATGCGAGTTGCATGCGAAATAATCGACACGATCGGCGGCAAGTTTGTCCCACATGCGCACATAGTTTAAGATTATGGGGTAGAAGAACTTAAATAAATCGCGCTTGAGAAAAAATCCGGACTGAGTGTAACCGTGTTTGTAGTCGAAATATAGCTCCCACGCTTGACGCATAGGGGTGTGGCAATAGGAGAGATGCAGAGTTTCGCTTCGTGTAAGAATCCCTTTCGCGACGAGATAACTGCTCGAAATTACCAAATCGAATTCTCGAAGATCCATCTGTTCTATCATCGTAGGATAGAGCGGCATGTAATATTTATACCAGCGGTGAATTCTCGGCAGACGTTGCGACCATCCCACCGGTCGGATATCCCAATCACGGAAATCCTCCGGAACGAAATTCGCGTCATAAACGAGTGTATAAACCGGCGCTTCGGGAAAAAGGAGCTTTATTTCGCGAAGAACCTCCTCCGCACCGCCGGATTGAATCAGCAAATCCTGAACTATTGCTATGCGTCTGTTATCTTTCATCACAATCTAATCTAATCAACTCTTCGTATATATCAAGAGTTTTAATTGCGCACTTTTGCCATGAGAAATTTTCTGCCCTTCTAAGTCCTTTTTCGGCGAGATTTTCACGCAAAGACTTGTCTAATGCAAGTTTAAGGATGCAATCGGCGATACTGCCGACATCCTCCGGGTCGGCCAGCAATGCGGCGTCTCCGGCAACCTCGGACATGCTCGACCGCATGGAAGTAAGAACCGGAGTTCCGCATGCCATCGCCTCGAGCACGGGCAAGCCGAATCCTTCATACAGGCTTGGGTAGCAGAAGAATTCCGCCGAGGAATAAAGCGCTGGAAGCGAACCAAAGGGTATATATCCTGAGAAAACGATCCTGTCCTCGAGATGAAGCCTTTGGACTGCCGCGAAAATCTCGTCGTAAAGCCATCCTTTGCCGCCGGCGATGACAAGTTTTAGACCGTCGATTCGGTCTCGAACCTCTGCAAAGGCCTCGATTAGCCTCTCGACATTTTTGCGCGGTTCGAGAGTGCCAACGAAAAGCGCGAATCTTTGTGGCAAACCGAATTTTTGCCGAAGCTCGGAAATCACGCCCGAATCGTCGATTCTTCTAAATTCTGGCGATGCGGCCTCGTGAATTACGGTGATTTTGTGCGAGTATTGCGGAAAAAGCCGCAGAATTTCTCCCTCGGTGAATTCGCTTACGGCGATTAGTTTGTCCGCACGGCGAAGCGAACTTTCCAAAAAGAGGCCGTGTGAGATTCTATGCAGAAGGCTGTGCTGTTTCGAAACGACTATGCTCGAAAGGTCGTGCACTGTCGAGATCGATTTGCAGGCTATTCGCGGTGGAATAAGAAAATTTGTGCCGTGAAAAAGTTCGATATGTCTCTCGCGAATAATTTTTGGCGCATCGAAAAGCAGAAAGGGTGTAGATTTGGCATAATCACGCTTTGGAGGGACTATTTCGAAATTGCGCGGTAGCGAAAAATCCATCTCGAATCGCCGATGTGCAAGCAGGAAATAGTCGTTGTCATTGTCGATCTCGCAAAGAGCTTTCACCAGATGGTAGGTGTAAGTTCCTATTCCGGTTATCGTTTTCGCAAGCGGCGAGCAGTCGATCGCGATTCTCATGCTTCACCTTTCAACACTGAGCGTGCATAATAAAAGGAATTGAGAAGATGCGCGATAGCTCTCAAAGGCCACCATCCGAAGGATTTTCCGCTCGGGCCGCCGTAGAAAAAGCGAAAGGGGAAAATTAGACTCTGCGCGATAAGATAAAAAAACGCTTTCGGTTTCGTTGTGATTGCAACTCCGCCGAGCGGCACGTCGCCGCGTTTTGCGAGAATCGCCCGCGCGGAACCATACCACTTTTCACGGTTACAAAGCTCACGGAAATTTTTTGGCAAAGCATGATAGACTATCGAATTAGGCGCGACTACGACTCTTTTCCCAAGTTTTCTAATCTGATGCCTTAGAAAATTATCCTCGCCGGCAGGAAGGGTTTCGTCGTAACCGCCTGCCGCGAAGAAATCCGAACGGTGTATCGCGCAGAAAAGTGTGGTTGCCATATCGCTGTCAATAACAATATCATAAATAGGCGTATATGTTCTGTCGAATTGTCTTCTATAAGCTCGCTGAAATCTGTCAGCATCGATTGGAATATCCTGCGATGTGCCGCAAATGCCTATATCGTCTGAACTCAGCAATGTGGTAATCACTCGCTCAAAAAGGTCATCCTGTTCGATAATGATGTCGTCGTCTGCGAAGATTAGAATATCTCCGGTCGATTTCTGTGCCCCCAGATTCCTTGCGCGTGAAGCAGGAGAAATATTCTCGATAATCACAACCTCATCGGGCGGAACAGTGCCGCGTATAAGCTTGTCGACGACATTGTCGAGTTGTTGCCTCCGTTCGGGTCTTCCGGCAGGGATGATAAGGCTTATTTTATTGCCGGCAAACAGATTGTCCCCTTTTGTGAAGCTTATCGTAAAGAGCAACGAGCCTCTCTGCGTCAGTTGCCCAATTAAAATCGTCCTCGACAGCTTTTTTGCCCATTTCTCCCATCGCTTTGCGTTTTTCGGGATTATTTGCAAGCTCGATAACCGCTTTCGCAAAATCCGACGGCTCGAACCCCGTTGCAATTCCACAACCTGTTTCGCGGACAATATTTGCGGTGGATTCCGAAGGGCTGACAATCACGGGAATCCCCGCGGCCATATATTCAAACAGCTTATGCGGGCTGGATGCGTTGTAGTTGATATTGTCGTCGCTGAGGTGAAGCACGGCGACATCGCCTGCTGAAAGAACGCTGAATATTCGAGCATGCGGGATTCTGCCGAAAATCTCGATATTGTCCGACACGCCCAAACTTTCCGCCCTGCTCACGATAGCCTTTACATCCCTTTCAAAACCGGCACCGACTACCAGAAAAAGCGCGTTAGGGATCTCACGGACAATCTCCGGCAAAGCCTCGATAACGATAGAAATCCCCTTATCGAGCGAAAGAACTCCGAGATAGATAATCACAAATTTATCTTCGTATTTTTCTGCGAAAGCCGGATCGGGGGTTTCGAATCCATCGAGGTCGATAGTATTGCGAATAACCTCGATATTCTTCCCTGAAGAACCGTCGAGAATGACACGTGATTTGAACTCATCACAGCTAACAATGACTGCGTCGGATTTCTCGACAACAGATTTTTCATAACGAAGCCAGCGTTTAAGCCCTTTGAATGGGCCTTTAAGAATATCCAAAAGGGGAGTCCGCTCTTTCCAAAGCTGAAGAGCATAGGGATAATGCTCGTGCAAATCGGCAATCAAAGGGATTTTTCTATCCGTGGAGACCTTGAGCGCGGTTTTGCAGAGCGGCAGGTCGTGAATATGTAGAGATTCGAGCGAATTATCTTTCACGAATTTTTCGATGCATTTACGCCAATACGGACGAAACATCGCAATTGAGAAGATAACCGAATCGATTTTCCGTGCGAAAACAGAAGGCGCAAAAACCCTTCGGACCCGAATACTGCCGACGGTTTCTTCATACGGCTCTCCCTGCCTTCCGAGGCATAAGAGATGAACCGAGTAGGAAGCGGCATCCAATGCAGAGGCTTCTTTTTTGATGCGGATATCCTCAGGAAAAGGCTCTAACAGAACCATGCCGATAGGCAGTTTATTCATATCGCTCCACTATCGAACTTCCGAAAATATTTATTTTACGACCTTTGCGACGAACATCCGATGATAGGGATTTTCGAAGATTCGATATGTTTTCTCGATGCGAGTTCCGGCGTTTTCGAGTATGGCCATAACTTTTTTTAGTTCGAATCCGGGATTGTCCATCTCCCACTCATGTTCCGGCGGAACAGGCCGCCATCCACCGAATGGTTTTGGTAAAAGCAGATCGCCACAAATTGGCAGGCGAAAACGAGAATAAATTCGTCCGTGCGGAAGCGAAATCAGGACATACTTTTTCGCGACTCGACTTAGCTCGGCGACACATTTGGGAAAATCCTCGAAGGGCAGATGTTCAAGAACCTGAAAAGCGCAGACAGTATCATAAGAATCGTTGGCAAGTGGAATTTCACGGACATCTCCCACGATATCCGGTTCGAGTGACTCATCGAAATCGAGAGTGGTGGTAACTACATCGAGTTTAGTCAAATATTCAGCAACAAATTTATTACCAACGCCCACATCGAGGACATTCTCCGGTTGTGTTTGGATGATTTCGTGAATCTGATACCAATAGGAGGCAAACCTCTCTTTGGAATCATATACATGTCCGTAGAGCTTTTTATTTTGCATTACGTCCTCCGAACCTACCAAAGATTGTCTTCACTTCCCTAAAATAATCCAGATGAAACAACTTGTCGATAGTAAAAAGTGCGAGGACAAATATCGCAACAATAAAAAAGCCATTGAAAACAACTCCTGCAATAGTTGCTCCGGGAAGATATGTTCTGAGGAAAGAGAAAACAGCCAAAGCCCCAAGTCCGGATACCAACGATGGCCCACTTACAGCAGTAAACTCTTTCAGAGAGACATTAATATCTTTTGACAGTCTATAGAAATAATACGGCAGAGTCGCGACAAGACCGAGCAAAGCTGAAATCGCCGCCCCTGTAATACCGTGGGAGACTGTAAGAGGGTAAACCGTTATCGCCATAACCGCAAGACGCATGAAATTTAGATAAGAATCTTGTTTGGGTTTCCCAAGAGCGATGAAAAGAGGTCCGCAGGAAGATACAATCGAACGTAAAAGCCCGCTTATTGCGAGAATCTTCGCGGGCAGAACAATCGGTTGCCACTTTTCGCCGATGAAGACACCCACAAAATCCTCCACCAGCCCGATAACTAAAAGCATTACGGGGACAGATAGAATCATCATTAGGCGCAAAGTTCTAAGAAAACCGCTTTTGAGCCTGTCTATATCGTCCTTTATTTTGCTGTAAGTTGGGAATGCAACCCGTGAAATTGTTTGGGTCATTTCCGTTGCGGACATATTCGAAATCTTGAAAGCCATCTGGTAGAATCCCAGCGCGGTAACGCCGAGGACTTTTCCCACCACAACATCGTCGCCCTGGGTTACCAAAAATACGATAATACCCGAAACCCAGACCCACATCCCAAAGGAGAAAAGCGCACGGAAACTATCTTTGCGTATTGCGAAACGCGGCCGGTAATTTTGGATGATATACGAAGCCACAACCTGCAATACAGAGCGTGCCAAGAACCCGAAAACCAAAGCCCATGCGTTCCGAAGGATTAGCGCCGCTGTTATTGCTACCCCAAAATCGGCGATTGCGCCGCTGAATTCGTAGATGAAATCCTTTCGGAAATCAAGTTCTTTGCGAAAATATACTACTCCGGGATTGCGTAAACCGGCCACGAAAACCCCGATACCGAGGACTCTCATAAGCATGAATGCGTTCGGTTCGTCGAAGAATCTCGCGATAAACGGCGCGCCGAAATAGAGGATTAGTCCAAGAAGTAAGCCCCTGATTATCTGCACGACCCATGCGGTATCGAGATGATGTTCGATATTGCCGCTTTTTTGAATTAGTGCCTGATCGAAACCGGTTGTCGAAACGTTCTCCATTGCGGCGAGGGCGAGCATAGCAATTCCGAAAAGCCCGAAATCGTCGGGCGAAAGCAGACGTGCGAGAACCAGCGTCCGAATAAGCGTAAGAAGCCGGTTCGCGATTCGAAGCGAAAAGGACCAGAATCCGCCGGAAACGGCCTTTTTTGCGAAGCCCTCGCGGTGGATCGAATCGGTATGTATGTCTTCGGTCGAAATCATATGGCCCTTTCGGCTTTGCTATAGACTCTGAAGTCCTTCCGGTGTTGCTGTTCCCTTATTCTGCGGAATGAAATCCGAGGGTTTTGCACCGGTAACCCACAGAATTAAAACAGCAGATGCAATAATCACGCCTATCCGCGACATAATAGGAGCCAGAAACCAGCATCCTGCAATTCCTGAGCCGGCTATAATAATTATCAGCGAGAGCTTTGTCCATGGGTATTCTACCGGCATTAGCGGATTCCCCAACCTCCAGCTCATGAAAGCCATTGCGATGTAAGAAACAAGTGTCGCCCATGCCGCGCCGACGAAACCGTAGCGGGGAATAAGCCAAATATTTAAAAGCACATTCAAAATCGCCGCAAAGCCCGTAACTATGGGAATATAAATCGTGCGGTCGCGTGTCTGCATTCCGGCACCGAAAAAGAGGTTCATTGCCTCGAAAACCGCCGCAAGCGAGACCGGAACCAAAACAATTCTCGCCGAATGAAAAGCCTCGCCGACAAACAACTCGAAAAGCTCCGGCGAGATTCCCACAATTCCCACGGCGCAAATGCTCAGAATGCCCACCAGCGGTGTGAGAACCTTCGGGTAAGTTCGATTAGCAATTTCATTATTGGCGGCCAGCTCGAACATATACGGCCCCCATGCGAACCTGAAGGCGGTATAAAGCAAAAACACCACCCCCGCGATTTTGTAGCCCACAGAATAAATCCCCGCCGCGTCGAAACCGTCCATATAGCGTAATAAAAGCCTGTCCGAGAGGGTAAGCACGACAGTCGCGAAAGAGGCCGGCACAAAGGGAATCCCCCACAACAGCATCGACCGAACAAGCCGAAAAGGCACTCTCAACGTGATATATTGCCCGATACGCACAAGCAAAGGCGCGAGTATCAAAATGTCGGCGACTATTCCGGCGATAAGAATTCCGGAAACGCCCATATCATAATGTTTCAACAAAATGAAATTCGTTACTACGACGATAACGACCTTCGCGAGGGTATAGCCGACATACCCCGCCGGCTTTTTCTCCATTCGGAAAATGAGTAGGGAAACCAAAAGAATCGTATCGAGGCCTGCGTTGATTGCGGAAAGACCGACCAATCCACCTCTGCCGTGAACGCCGGTAAGCATTTGAGAAAGCGGAGATGCCAAAACATAAGCCAGCCCGATAATCGCACCGGAGCTTATCAAAACCCATATTAGGCAAGCGGAAAACAACTGCCTGCGATGCTCCTCGTCGCGCACGGTAACGAAATGCTTGAACAACGAGACGTTCATCCCTGTCATGCCGATAATCATCGAGATTGTAACGAAAAGCACCAGAAGCTGATAAACACCGTATTCTGCCGGCGAAAGGGCGGTAGTGTAAAGGGGAATCAACAAAAAGGCGATGAGCTTTGTGAGGATATCGCCTGCGCCGTAAAGGAATGTGTCTTTTATGAGTTGATTTTTCAGGGACATAATCGCCGATCGAGCTGAAGCTTTTCCGTGAAAACCGCCTTAGACCGCCTTTGTCGCGAGAAGGTCGTGAAGATGGACCAGCCCCTTGACCACACCGTTTTCGAGAACCGGCAACGCCGTGATTTTACGTTGTTCCATCAGCCTTACTGCTTCTTCGACGATTATGTTCGGCTCGACAACCACCGGATTTGATGTCGAGAATTCGACGAGCTTCATTCCGGAGATATCTTCGTGCGGATGCGCCTGTAAAAGCCTCCTCAGGTCGCCGTCGGAAAAAATCCCGCGAAGTTCGTTATTCTCGATAATAAGAACATGCCCAAACCTTCCGGTGCTCATTGCGATTATGCCGTCGAGCACAGATGCCTCGGGACTCACGACCGGCAGACCTTTTCCTGTGTGCATCACTTCGGAAATTCGCCTAAGCTGATGGCCTATTTTCCCTCCGGGGTGGAAAACCGCGAAATTCTCGCGTGTGAATCCGCGCTTCATCATTAACACAACAGCAAGCGCGTCTCCAACCGCGAGAGTCGCCACCGCCGAGGTTGTCGGCACCATACCGAAAGGCTCGTCACGCTCGTTCACAAAGGTTTCAAGCACGACATCGGATTCGCGCCCAAGCTCCGATTTCGGGTCGTTCGTAATCGAGATAATCTTAACTCCAAGCCGTTTAAGCGGCGGAACGAGATTAAGAACCTCGGGCGTGTTGCCGCTTTTTGAGATCATCAGAGCGCAATCATGACAGGTTATCGTGCCGAGATCGCCATGGAGAGCCTCCGCGGCGTGCACAAAGAAGCTCGAAGTCCCAGTGGAAGCCAGCGTCGCGGCGATTTTCCGGCCGATAATTCCGCTTTTGCCCATGCCGATTACAATCACCCTGCCGTCGCAATTCAGACAAATATCCGCCGCCTCGATAACGCTGTCCTCGATTTTGCCGATAAGCGCGCCTATGGCGTCAGATTCGCATCGAAGCAGTTTTGAGATAGATTTGCGCAACATTTAAAACTCCAATCCCGGCAACTCCGGAAAAGCGGGGGGCTTGCGTTTGAAATCGCTCGATTCGTATCTCGAAATCACTAAATCGATATTTGCCGGCTCAAAACCTTTAGTGATAAGCTCTTCCGGGTCGGTGCCCTCGTCGAAAAGAGCGTGGATAATTCGATCGGCCTCGGCGTATGTGATTCCCATCTCGCCCTCGTCGGTTTGGTCTTTCCAAAGGTCTGCTGTGGGGGTTTTCGCGATAATCCATTCCGGAAGGCCCATGTGCCGCGCCAATTCGCGCTCCTGAGTTTTCAGAAGCCCGCCGAGCGGAGTGAAAGCACAGGCCGCATCGCCCCACATCGTGAAATATCCCATAATCCGCTCTGTGCGGTTGCCGGTGCCGACAACCAGAAGGTTGCGCTCAGCCGAAATGTCGTAGAGATAAATCATTCGGACTCGAGCGCAAATATTTCCGAGACGAAGATTTGAAATGCTCGACCGTGAGGAAGCGATCGCATCGACTGCGGGTGTGATTTCTTGTATTTCGAGATTCAGGCCGAGATGATGTGCGATTTTGTGCGCGTCTTCGAGGCTCGAAGGATTGCTGTGGCAATACGGCATCGCCACAACATGGATTTTTTCCGCACCGAGCGCTTCTACTGCAAGCCCGGCCACCACCGAGGAATCCAACCCGCCGGAAAGGCCCATAACAACGCCCTTCGCCGAACTGGAAGCCAAATATTCCGCGATAAAATCGACGATTGACCTGTGTGCCTCAGATATTTTCATCGTCCTCCTCGAGGTAAATATCTCCGCTCATAGCAGAAATTCGCGCCTCGATGTCGGTCTCGCTGAAAAGCTCTCCAGAGCCGATTCCCGGACAGAAAGCCGCGGTTTTACGCCATGATTCCTCGTTGGCGAGATTATCCGGCCAAAAGGGGAAAGTTCTGCACTGGAGAGGTCTTTTGTCATAAACCTTGCACCCGATTTTTTCATCGAAAAAGATGCAATCGCCGTTAGGGAAGCTTTTTAGCACCACAAATTTGTCCACAACCTCGGTATAAAGCCGTCGGAATTCCTCATCGGGCAGTTCGGTTTTCTCGATAAGACGCTCGAGGTCGTGCCGCGAAATCCAAACATAACCGTCCTTAATTCTGCAACACTCACCGCAGAAAGCACACGCGAATTTTAGACCATGCTTATAAAAACTCATAAAAACCTACCAGCTAACTTGAAAAACAATTCAAAATCCATATAATCTAAATCTTAGTGAGAATCAGAAAGGCAACTCTGAATGAAAGTTATCAATTTGGCGAGCGGTTCTTCGGGGAACTGCTCCTACATCGAGGCCGACGGCACACGCATCCTTATCGACTGCGGCATTTCAGCCTCTGCGGCGGCGAAAGAGCTGGATAAGAACGGCATCTCCGCGGACTCCATTCAAGGCATATTTATAAGCCACGAACATCACGACCACATCGACGGAGCTTTCGCCTTCTCGAAGAAGTTCAAAAAGCCTCTCTATATGAATCTCGGCACCTATGCCGCAACGAATCACAAACTCAACGGCTCCGAAATCAGGCATTTCGCAACAGGCGATGTCCTCCCCTTCGGCAATGTTGACATCCAATTCTTCCCTGTTTCGCACGACACTGCCGATCCGGTGGGGTTCAGAATCCACTCCGACGAGGGCGAGATAGTCCACGCCACAGATTTTGGTATCGCCAACAACGGCCTCGGCGACTATTTCAATTCGGCGCGAATGATCCTGATGGATTTCAACCACGACATGGAAATGCTTATCAAAGGGCCTTATCCTATCTTTTTAAAAGAGCGAATAGCCGGCAACCGCGGCCATTTGTCTAACGAGGCGGCTTCTAAGTTTCTCGCGGAGCTTGAATTGCCGAATCTTGAAGCCCTCATCCTCGCTCACATTTCCAGAACCAACAATGTTCCCACAGTGGCTCGTGCGACTGTTATGAACGCATTCGCAAACCGTCCGCGGACGCCGAAAATTCTTACAGCGGATCAATACCGATCCGTCGCGGTAGAAACTTCCTAAATATCCAGCGTCGTTTCTTCAGGCTCGGAGCTTTCCTCGTCGCTCTCGACCACCCTCGCGATACCGGAGACTTTGCCGTCGCCCCTCACTCGCATTATACGAACACCCTGAGTCGATCTGCCGTAGGAGCTGATTTCATCGACCCGCGTGCGTATAAGAATGCCATCTGAGGCGATGACGATAATCTCGTCTCCCGGCTCGACAATAAGAGCGCCAACGACATTTCCGGTCTTTTTTGAAACCTTATGCCCGATAATTCCCATTCCGGCGCGGTGCTGAAGGCGGTATTCCTCGATGGGCGTGCGTTTGCCATAGCCGTTCTCGGTGATTGTGAGCATATCCTGATTCTCTTCGGTAACATTGAGCATCCCGACAACCTCATCGTCGCCCTGAAGGCTGATTCCATTAACACCGGCGGCGCTACGCCCCATAGTTCTAACCTCGCCCAGTTCGAACCGGATAGATTTGCCCTGTTTGGTAATAAGCACTATGTTTTCGTCGGCCTTTTCCACCGACCGAACGCCCATAAGCTCGTCGCCATCGTTGATACCGATTGCAATGACCCCGTTTTTGCGCGCATTGCTGAAATCTGCAAGATTGGTTCGTTTGACTCTGCCCTGTTTGGTGCAGAAGAAAATGTCCTTGTTTTCGTCGAACTCTCGGATACGGCAACAGGAAGCAATACAATCGCCGGAGTTTATATTAATAAGGTTAGCGATTGCGAGACCCCTCGCGATGCGCGAGAATTCGGGTATCTCGAAAACGCGCAGTGAATAGACCTTGCCCTGTGTGGTGAAAATGAGAATAATATCATGGTTCGTCGCTGTGAATAGGCTTTCGACGAAATCCTCGTCGCGAGTTGACATGGCGTTGATTCCTCGACCGCCGCGACGCTGACTGCGATAGATGCTCGCCGGTGTCCGCTTGATATAGCCGCGATGGGTTACGCTGACAACCACCTCTTCATCGACGAAGAAATCCTCTTCGTTCATCTCTTCGGCATTCGGCACGATTTGCGTGCGCCGCGGATCGCCGTATTTTTCCTTGATATAAGCCAAATCTTCTTTTATAAGCGCTAAAACCTTGCGTTCGTCATCGAGAATCTCTTCGAGGTATTTTATAAGGCGCAGTGTGTCCTCGAGATCCGAGACGATTTTGTCGCGTTCGAGGCCGGTGAGCCTTGCCAAGCGCATGTCGAGAATCGCCTTGGCCTGTCTTTCGCTGAGGTCGAGTTTTGACTGAAGCTTTTCCGAAGCCTCCTGGACAGTTCTCGATTTACGGATAATCTCGACCACAGTGTCGATATTCTCTATGGCGATCTTGAGGCCCTGAAGGATATGCGCTTTCTCGCGCGCCTTCTCGAGGTCGAATATTGTCCGGCGGATGATTACCTGCCTGCGATGCTCAATGAACTCGGCCAGCACCTGTTTAAGCTTCATCTCGACAGGTTTTTGCCCAACGAGGCCGAGCATAATGACCCCGAAATTCTCCGACATCCTCGTGAGTTTGAACAGCTTGTTCAGTGTAACCTGAGCATTCTCGCCGCGCTTCAGCTCGATATAGATGCGCATTCCTTGGCGGTCGGATTCGTCGCGAAGATCGGCGATAGATTCGATACGTTTATCCTTCACGAGGTCGGCAATCTGTTGAATGAGCGTCGATTTGTTGACCTGATACGGGATTTCATTGATGATGATAGCGTCTTTTCCGCTTTTCGTCGAAGGCTCTACATAAGCGCGCGCCCGCATCGTGATTGTCCCCCTGCCGGTTTCGTAGGCTTCTTTGATTCCGGAGGTGCCCAAAATCAGGCCGCCGGTGGGGAAATCCGGACCGGGTATGAACTGCATAAGCTCCGCTGTAGTGGCTTTCGGGTTATCGACAAGATAAACAAGCGCGTCGCAAACCTCGCCGAGATTGTGCGGAGGAACATTTGTGGCCATTCCGACCGCGATTCCCGAATTGCCGTTGACAAGAAAATTCGGAAAACGCGAGGGGAGAACCTCCGGCTCGGAGAGCGAGTTATCATAGTTCGGCACGAAATCGACGGTGTTTTTGTCGATGTCCGCGAGAAGTTCCTCGCCGAGTTCACGCATTCTGACCTCGGTATAACGCATCGCCGCGGCCATGTCGCCATCGACCGAGCCGAAATTCCCCTGCCCGTCGATGATTGTGTATCTCATTCGGAAATCCTGTGCGAGTCGGACAATAGTGTCATAAATCGCGGCATCGGAATGGGGGTGGTATTTTCCCATGACATCACCAACAACACGTGCCGATTTGACATAGGCTCGATTGTGAAGTAATCCCATGTCGAACATGGCGAACATACAACGTCTGTGAACCGGTTTCATGCCGTCGCGAACATCTGGAAGGGCACGGCTGATAATCGTGCTCATGGCGTAATCCATGTAGCTACGCTTCATTTCATCTTCGATATCGATCGGATATATATCGCCGAATGGTTTGTCGGTCATTTTTCAGCCTTTCGGAAGCTGTTTTACGAACTTTTTGACACTTATCCCCTCTTTGGGGGAGATTTTGTTCAATATAATATAGTAATAGAAAAAATCAAGAGCAAAATTACCTTTAAATCCATATTTTTGCGATATTTGAAGCCGATTTGAGCAGGTTCGATTCGATTTCGATTGTCTTGAGAAATTTCATAATAATTTACTTTGACCAAAAGCGCTTAATGGGCTATTGTATAGGCGATGCAAGAGGAAATCACCGAAATAAATGGAATTATCGAGCGGATAACCTATTCCAACGAGGAAAACGGCTATGCCGTTCTGCGCCTTCGTTTGGGAAGCGGGCAGATGGCGACGGTCGTCGGAAGGCTGGATATGCGCCGTCCGGGGGAATATCTATGTGCGAATGGGAAATGGATTTTTAATCCTCAATACGGCCGGCAATTCGAGGCGGAGTCCTATTCGATTGGTGCCCCGCCGGACAACGATTCGCTCATGCGCTATCTCGCCAGCGATGTAATCGACGGCATCGGCCAAGAAATGGCGCGGCGGCTGGTCGAGCATTTCGGCGGAGATTTCATGCGCATCGTCCGCGAAGAGCCGCAAAGGCTCACCGAGGTCGAGGGAATAGGTCGAAAACGCGCCACGCAGATTCGCAAATCACTCCTTAGCGAAGACCGCGAACAGAGAGCGCTTAGAGAGCTTTCCACGAGGTTGATGGGGTTCGGAATCGGCCCCGCTAAAATACGAAAAATCTACCGCGCCTACCGCGATGCCGCCCTCGATTATCTTCATCGCGACCCCTACCGCCTCATCGACGAGATAGACGGTTTCGGCTTTACAACCGCAGATATGATAGCCTCGCGGATGAATGTCGCGCCGGACTCGCCCTCGCGACTAAAAGCAGGCCTCGTTTATGTCCTTGAAAACGCTTCCGGCGAAGGGAACTGCTATCTCGAAAAAAGCGAACTGCTCGAGCAAGCGAGAAAATTGCTCGCCGTCGAAGGTGCGAAAATCGAAAATGCCTTCGTAAAATTAGCCGATTCACAGGCTGTGGTAGAGGAGAATGGCCGAGTCTATATCGCGAGGTTTTTCGATTTGGAATGCTCCGTCGCGAATGTGATTGTCGAATTTCTGCGCGCAAAGGGACGAAGTCTGCCAATCGGGACCATTCGTCGCGGCCTCGAAAATGTGCAAAAAGATTGCGATATCGAGTTCACACACGAGCAAAGAGGCGCAGTTGAGAACATTCTCAGCGAGAATCAAATTCAAATCCTCACCGGCGGCCCCGGCACGGGAAAAACAACCATCATTCGCGCGGTAGCAAAAATCGCAGATGCAAACCGATGGAACATCGCACTTTGCGCGCCCACAGGAAGAGCCGCACAGAGGCTCTCAGAAGCGGTTGATATGCCGGCATACACTATCCACCGTCTGCTAAATTTCCGCCCCGACCAGATTTCCGAGCTTGCAGTGCGGAAGTTGAACGTGGATTTAATTGTCATCGACGAGATGAGCATGGTGGATTTGGAGCTTTTCAGCGTGGTGCTCTCCGCGCTCGATTCCGGCTGTAAAATCCTATTAGTGGGAGATTCCGACCAGCTCCCCAGCGTCGGCCCGGGGCGTATCCTCGGCGACCTTATCGATTCCGCCGCGGTGCCGGTTGTCAAATTATCCCTAATCCACCGTCAGGCCGTAAAAAGCAGAATAATAGCCGAATCGCACAACATCATCCGAGGTCTTGTGCCCTCGATTAGGAACAACCCCGGCTCCGATTTCTTTTTCCTATGCGAGGAAGACCGCGAATTAGGCCTTCAGACGGTTATCGACCTCGTCTCGCATCGTTTGCCGACAAAATACGGATTCGATTCGAAACGAGATATTCAGGTAATCGTGCCGATGTATAAAGGTGTCTGCGGCGCGAACGAGCTTAATAAAGGCATTCGCGAGATTCTGAATCGCGGGTCATTAAATGACCCGGAAGTCCATTTTCTCGCCGGCGACAAAGTGATGCAAATCAAGAACAACTACGATCTCGGCGTTTTTAACGGTGATATCGGCATTGTGGCTTCGGTAAACCGCGAGGAGGAGGAGATTCATGTCGATTTTGGCCGATCGGGCATAGCCTCATATTCGCGCGAGGACCTCGCCCAGCTAACACTCGCCTATGCAATCACGGTTCATAAATCGCAGGGAAGCGAGGTGCCCTGCGTGGTGATTCCACTCTATACCGAGCATTTCATGCTTCTGCGAAGAAAATTGTTATATACCGCAATCACCCGTGCTAAAGAGCTTTGCGTGATTGTCGGCCAACCACGCGCGCTTGAACTCGCTGTCCAACGAAGCATCGAAGACCATCGCAACACAGGCCTCGCCGAAAGGCTTCGGAAAAAAATCGCACACCGGAACGAGATTCCCGAACTCGATTAACCCAAGATTTGTCAGAAATTCAGTGGAATCAACTGCCGAAAACAGTTCGCCACATGAAGAAGGCTATTGCGAAGAAAATGCCGGCGGTCAGAAGTTTGATTGTCGGCGTGTTCTTTTTGAGGAAATTTGTCAGCTGTTCGCTGGTCGTGCCGAAAAACACAACCGCGAAAACGCCAATCAGCGGGATTATAAACATCAAATTATACAGGAAAAGGTAGAAAACAGCCTTTGTTTTAAGTCCCGGCGCGCCCATCACATAGATAATTGTCGGAAGATAAACCTGCCCTGTGCAAGCCATCTCGAGGATGCTCACAAAAAAGCCGGTAGTGATCGAGGCGAAAACGATATTCCTACGCGCGCGCGGCTCGTTCTCTGAGATGATTACCTTGTGAATTCGCTTTTTAAGCTTGTCGGGAAGCTGAAGGGTCATCTCGGCGAACTCGCCCTTGCGGCTTCGGAAGAAATCATATATCGAAAGCACCCCGAGAGCAAGAACCAGAACACCTGTGGCCATATAAATCCATCTCGCGATGACATGAATGAATGGCAACGCTTGCATGAACTTCAAAAAGCCTGTGCCGACGAGAAAATATGTCAGGAATACCGATAGTGTGAAAGCGATGCCAACCATAAGTATTTCGCGGCGTTTACGATTAACCACGGTGAGGAAAGTAACGAAGAATATAATCGCTCCGAAAGCGCAAGGGTTTACGCCGTCGATTAAACCGGCACCGAGAACCGGAAGAATCTGGAAACGCTGGAATCGGGTGCGAATCCTCTCGTCGGCCTGAGCAAGCTCGGCTTCGGTTGCAATCCATACTGAGTCCATAAAAGCCGAGTTTTCCAGCTTAACCACCGCCTCTTCGACAGCGCGGAAACTTATCTGGCTCGTAACGAAATATGTATCCGGCAAGAAAATCGTCGGGGTCGCCAGATGGAGGTTTTCCGGCACTCCGAGGCGATAAGCCAACACCTCGGCGAGAAGCTTCGCATCCTTTTCCTCGATATTAAAATCGCGTATAACGAGCGTAGGATGGTATCTCTGCAGAAGTTGAAGGTCATAGGTTACCCTCGAACAATGCTGGCATCCGGGTTCCCAGAAGAAGGCCATTGTTACGGTTTGTATTGACTCTTGCGCGGCCTTTTGGAGCGTATCTTCACCCTCAGCAGGCTGAGACGACGTAGTATCGGGGCTCAAAGTGTCAGCGACTTTTATCTGCGAATGGGCGTCGTGATAATTGTTGCCTAATAGATATGTAAGGTAGGGCAAGAACCGCTCCGTTACCTCGTCTCCGCCGAAAACACTATCCCCGATGAAAACGACCGGGACCTCATTGTTCTCGTCGCCGAATTCACGTTCCATTTGAATAAGACGTTCGTAATTATCGAGATTGTCCTCGATTTCGTTAGTTTGAAGCGTGATTCGTCCGGGGTAGTTTGCGAAAATCGGCGGGAAATACTCCTCGATAACCTCTTTGCAGTGTTCGCAGGTCTTCGAGTAGAAAACGATGACATCCACGCGCTCCAGCGGCAAAGCCGTGCCTGCGATGCAAAACAGAAGCATTATTATAGCGAAGTTATATCGCATCAATCACTTAGACATCTCGTCTGTCAGAGTTTATTGCGGGCCGGAGCCTTTGACCGGAATAGTGAAAAACAGGGGGTCGCCCGGAATTCCCTTGGCTTCCAAAGTAACCGAAGCCTTAATATATGTAGCCGCGCAGTCATAATCAGTGCAAAGTTCGAGAGTAAGCTCGGTCGATTTGCCCGGCTTGAGTTTTTTGTCCTTCAGCTTCGGAACGCCGAAAACATCGGCGGTATAATCGATTATTTCAAGCTCCACTTCGGACTCGGTCGGGTTCTCGATTTTGAAAACCATCTGCTTTGGCGGATCCTCACCGCGCGGAATATCGAGCGCTCTCGGGACGACATTCAACGGCAGGCCGGTGCTGTCCATATCGGCGGAGAATGTTACGCGAATGCTTCTATTCACGGGGTCGTTGCTGTTGATAATGGCGCTTTTAGATGTTTTATGAAAATACCTCGCGCTATTGAAAACAACCGTAACCTCAGTCTCTTCGCCGGGTTCGAGTTGCATCTTTTTCATTGGGGCGTTGGTGCATCCGCAGGTTGTTCTGACGCGCTGAATTCTCAGCTCGCCCTCGCCGGCATTGCGGACTTTGAAAGAATGGACGAGGTAGTAACCCTCGGGTGAAAAACCGAAATCGAAGCGCTGTTCGGGCACTACTATTTCGGGTTGGGGGCCGGTCAAATCAACCGGAAATTCTTCGTCTTCGGTCATCTGCTCATTCTGAGCGAAAACCGGGGCGAAAAGTAGGATCATCATGATTGAGATCAATGTCCACTTCGCCATCATTTTCTCCTTGTTGAGAATTGTCATTTATGCAAAGCCTCTCCGAGAGCATCGAGAGCGGATTCTTTCAGAATTTCGCCGAAAGTAGGATGGGCAATAATCGTGTTTCGCCAATCATCGATTTTAATGCGGTGGGTTACGGATAAACTCGCCGCTGTGAGCATCTCAGAAGCACCTCTGCCCGCAATATGTATGCCAACGATGACATCGTCGCCGGTCGCGATAACTTTCGCAAAACCCTCTACTGCAGAGGCGGTTTTCGCCCTTCCGCTGGCCTGATAGGGGAACATCCCGATTTTGACCTCGTCGAATTTCTCCTTCGCCTGCGGTTCAGTTAATCCGACCGTGCCGATTTCCAGCGCGGTAAATGTCGCACCGGGGATGGCATGATTGTCTATGTTTTTTCCTGCGCCGAGCATATTCTCGACAGCGATTTCGCCCATCGCGCTGGCCCAATGTGCGAGAAAGGGGTCTCCGCAGACATCGCCGGCGGCATAGATTCCCTCTCCAGCGGAGAGCTTGGAGTCGATAACAATCGCGCCGCGCTCGATTTTCACACCTGTGGTTTCGATTCCTTCGGGAGGGGTCGGTGTGCGTCCGACTGCGGCAAGTATTTCCTCCGCTTCGAACCTTTCGCCGCCGGCATAGGCGACAACCCCCTCCGCTGTGCGCTCGATTTTATTTATTGCGATTCCGGTTCTAAGGGCGACACCCTCTGCGGCAAGCACTTTGGTTATCACTGCGACGATATCGGGGTCGAATCCCGGCAGAATATTCTCCATCACCTCGATAATTGTAACCTTGCACCCGAAAGTTGCGAAGATATGCGCGAATTCGCAACCGATAACGCCGCCGCCGATTATAATCATGCTGGAGGGCATTTTTTCGGTGTTTAGGGCATCGGTGGAGTCCCAGACTCCGGAGCCGCTCCAGCCGTCTATTGGAAGCACGCGCGGAACGCTTCCGGTGGCGATAAGCAAGTTATCATGCTCGATCTTCTCGCTTGAACCGTCCTTCGCAACCACCTCGACCGTGCCTACTCCGGAAATTTTGCCGATGCCGTCAGCCACGCGGATACCGTTGGTTTTCATAAGATATTCGATGCCCTTTACGAGCCGTTTGACGACGGTATCCTTTTTGCGGAGCATTCTAAGCCAATCGTGGGAGATTTCGCCCTCGAAGACCTTGTCCTTGGCCGCGTTGTGGAGGTCGTGCAAAGCCTCGGCATAGTGAAAATATGTTTTTGTGGGGATACATCCGCGGTTTGTGCAGACTCCACCGAGGGAGTCCTTTTCGACGAGAGTAACATCCGCGCCCAGTTGGGTGGCTCTAATCGCGGCGACATAGCCTGCAGGCCCGCCGCCGAGTATTGTTATTCTTTTTGCCATCGTTCTCCTTAGAGCAAATTAACTTTTCATTATAAACCATATTGCGCCGATGTCAAAGAAAAATCGAAAAGCTAAGATAATCATTGATAATGGGCGAAGAAAAAGATAATTTAGCGATATGAAAGTATTAGGGATAGAAACATCCTGCGACGATTCAGCGGTCGGCATTGTCGATAGCGGAAAAGTTCTCGCCAGCGTGGTGCATACGCAACAGGTTCACGCAAAATGGGGTGGCGTAATTCCGGAGCTTGCCAGCCGAGACCATGTGCGCACGATAATTCCGGTTATCCGCGAAGCGCTCAGCATTTCCGGCCTTTCGATTTCCGATATCGAGGGGATTTCGGCATGCAGAGGGCCTGGGCTTTTAGGGTCGCTTTTGGTTGGGCTTTGCGTTGGAAAATCGATGGCTTACGGTCTTGGAATACCCTTTGTAGGAGTGCATCATCTCGAGGGGCATCTTCTCGCGGCGCAAATTGGCGCGCATATCGAACCGCCCTATCTCGCGCTGATTGTAAGCGGAGGTCATTCGCACATCTACGAAGTTCCGGAAGCCGGCAATTATATTCTAATCGGAAAGACCCGCGACGACGCCGCCGGAGAGGCATTCGACAAAGGAGCGAAACTTTTGCGTTTGCCCTATCCGGGAGGCCCCTCGATTCAAAATGCGGCGACAGGCGGGAATCCTTCCGCCTTCGATTTTCCTCGTGCGATGCAGATTTCCGGCGAGACCGATATGTCATTCAGCGGGCTTAAAACCGCGCTTTTGCTCGAGGTCGAGAAGCACGGCGAATCCGCGATCGAGGGTATGACCGCTAATCTTGCCGCGAGTTATCAGGAAGCCATTGTCGATGCGCTCATATGGAAGCTTAACGAGGCGGCGGAAAAGACCGGCCATCGGAAAATAGCAGTGGTTGGCGGTGTTTCCGCCAATGCGAGGTTTAGAGAAAAGCTCGGGGAATTCGGCGATAGGAAGGGTTGGGATATCGCACTTCCGCCGATGGCATTTTGCACTGATAACGGCGCTATGATAGCCGCGGCGGGGGAGTTCAGGTTTCTTCGCGGGGAGGAATCGCCACAAGACATAACGGCGGTCAGCAGATGGCCGCTGGAAGACCTTTAGGAGAAGATTATGCTCGAACAGACGGTAAATTATCTCAAGGAAACAGGGATCGAAGATGTAATCCAAAGCGTTAAAGGCTATTGCCGGGCGGTTGGCGTGAAAATGCCGGAAAAGGCTGGTGTGAAATTAGAACTTGCGAGGCGCATGGTGCTTCCCAATCCCGGTCTTGACGAGTTTCAAGCACTTTCGGTGAGCGAATTGCAGGTAATAAAGCGGACGGTTCAGCGTGCAGAGGAGCTTCGCGAATATGGCGAGAGACTTGCCGCCTTCAGAGCGCTTATCGCCGATTGCGAAAACCATGTTCCAGACCAGAAACTCAGCCTCGTAGCGAAAGACCTCGCGATGAGGTTCCAGCCGGAACTTCTTTTGGGCGATTCTCTCTCTCCTTACGCCCTCGATGCGAGGTGCGAGAATTTCGCAAATGATTATCAATCATGTTATATCGCTTTCCACAACAGTTGGCATGACGAGAAGCGCAAAAATACGGCGCGAGTCGAAAAAATCGCCACATTGGCCTTAGCACTCGATACGCTCGACACGTTGATGGGTGTGGATGTTCCGCGTCAGAATAGACGAAAGCATGAACTTTCCGCTCTGCAGAATTTGTGTTCCTGCGAAGACCTCGGTTCACACCAAATAGGCTATGCCGCATTTTGTCCAAATTGCGGCCTTAAGTTTGGCGAGGTCTATGATTGGGTGAATCTGCCCAGATTCGAGGCCGAAGTTCGAAGACAATTGGAGGAGCATCAGGCAAAGCTCGCGCGAAGACTCGCGGACGACCTCATTAAGCGAGTGCCGGATGACCCGCTTACCGGAATAGTCGAGGCGATTTCCGTGAGCGATTTGTCCAAGCTTCCGAACATTCTTACCGACGATGTGGTCGAAGCGCTTAGGAAGATATTAGGCAAATGAGTGCAATAGTTGCGTTTCGACCTTTTTTGGACGAAATCTTTCGGCATATCTCGACTTCGATTATGAAATCCTTGACCAAAGGGTGTTCGTCTATTAAGTTATATTTATGGCTATCCTCGAAGTAAAAAGCGTAACGAAATCTTACGGCAAAGGCTGGACAGCTCTTTCGCGTGTCGATTTTTCTCTGCGCGAGGGGGAGTTCGTTTTTCTTGTGGGGTCTTCCGGGGCTGGCAAAAGCACCTTGTTGTCGCTTATCACCATGGAGGAGCGTCCGGATTCGGGAAAGGTTGCTGTCGCCGGTTTCGATTCCGAGACGATAAAAAACGAGGAAATCCCGTTGTTGAGACGGAAAATAGGGGTTGTTTTTCAGGATTTCCGACTTCTTCGAGAGATGACCGCATGGGAGAACATCGCATTTGCCCTCAAGGTAACCGGCCAACCGCGTAAATATATCAAAAAGCGAGTTTTCGAGCTTCTATCGATGGTCGGGCTTACACACAAAGCGCAGTCTTATCCCCATGAACTTTCGGGCGGCGAAAAACAGAGAATCGCTGTTGCAAGAGCTTTGGCGAATAACCCGCTTCTTTTGCTTGCCGACGAGCCTACCGGCAATCTCGATCCTCGCGCTACAGACGAGCTTTTAGAGCTGTTTTTCGAGATTAATATGCAGGGGACTGCGGTTTTTATGGCGACACACAACACCGCACTTATCGATTTATCGCCAAAGAGGGTGCTGGAGCTGGAAAACGGAGTCCTTGTGGGCGACAGGTCGGCGGGGGCGGCATTGTGAGGGCATTTTTCTACGCATTAGGCCAAGCGCTGTCCTCATTTTGGAGGCGGAGTTTTGTAACCTTTTTGTCGATCACAACAATAACCATCGCGCTTGTGATTCTTGGTGCTTTTGCGATTGTAACATTAAATCTTCGAAGCACATTGGGAAGTTTGAAGCGCAAGGTTCATCTCGAGTTTTATCTTCGTGACGGCGCCACCAAAGCTGATGCGACAGGGTTTATCGCTATGCTCGAAACCGAGGAGGGTGTCGAGTCGGTGGAGTTTGTTACCGCCGAAAAGGCTCGTATCGAATTTATAGAGGAATATGGCGAAGACCTTCTGCGCGGTCTTCCGAAGAATCCCTTCCCGCCGTCGGTGCGTGTGAGATTATCGCAGGCATTGACAATGGGCGAGGCTGTTACAAAATTGGCGGACAAATACTCGAAAGAGAGCATTGTCGCCGAGCTTTCCGCACCTAATCGTATTGCCTATAGGCTTGCCAAGTTGAGCGGGATATCCCTTATATTGACTGTTGGCTGGGGCATAATCTTGCTTTTTGCCGCAACAATTATTATCACAAATACTGTCAGATTAGCAATAGCTCAGCGTGCCGACAGCATAGCAATTATGCAACTTGTAGGCGCTTCGAACAGTTTCATTCGTATGCCCTTCATTTTCGAGGGGGTTCTTCATGGTGCGGCTTCAGGCGGGCTTGCATGGCTTATTATTTGGGGTCTAACTGAGGCTTCGGCCTACATCCTTCCCGAAATCGTGCGTCTTCCTATATTAATCCATATTGCGATAGTCCTTCTCGGTGGCGCTTTCGGCGGTGTCGGAAGTCTTATCGCTCTTCGGAAATATCTTCGATATTAGATATTCTGGAAATTTAAATATCCGGTGAGTAGGTTCAAAACTTAACCGCCAATCGTGAGGGCGACGCCCCCCTTTCGCGCAGACGACTTTCGATTACATCTCTGCGGATTTGATGATTGCAATGACCTCGCCGGGCTGTTCGGCGGAGCGAAGACGTTCGAGCGTTTCCTCGAAACGAAGAATTGTTGCGATTTTTGGCCAGAGACGGTTGTAGATCGCATCGTCGTATGTTGGAGCGACCATTATTAGAAAAAGATCGACCGGAATACCGTCGGAAGCCTCCCAATCGATTGGATAATCTGTTCGTGCGAATCCGATGGCGATATCGCGGACATGCTCGCTTCGGACATGCGGCACTGCGATTCCGCGCCCGAGACAGGTCGGAGCTTTGCGTTCGCGGAAGATGAGGTCATTATATAATCTACCCTGATGCTGAATCACCTCGGAGGGCAATATCAGGTCGATAAGCTCGGCGATTATTTGCTCGCGCATATCACGCGGCGATGGAAGACAGGGCTCTTCGTCGGGGGGAGTGCATTCGATGATTTCCTGCCAAGCCATCGGTGCCTGAAGCTGAAGCCGGATATTGTCCACACCTATTATTCGCGATATTCTCGATTCCTTAGCCATCTTCGCTCTTAAGCCTCCGCGCAAGCATTTCGCTTGCGGTTATAAATTCGATTCCCCATTTTTCCAAATCCGGGAGGACACGTTTTATTGCAATCAAAGTATTTGGGCGGGCATGGCCGACAATCAGGACACCGTCTTCGGATTCTCGGCTTGACATTGCAAGCTCTATGAATTTCTGCGCGATAGCCGAGGTGTCGTCAACTACATCGATGTTGCCATTTTGACAAGTTGTGGGAATACTAAAGCCTTGCATTGTCTTCATTGCGCATGTGTATGGTGTTGTTCTGCTGTCGATGAAGAACAGGCCGGAGTCTTTTAACGCCTTGGCCACATTTTCCATTGTTTGCGCATCGGCAGTGGCTTTGCTTCCCATATGATTGTTCATTCCAACCGCGCTGGGAACCTGCTCGACAGCCTCCCGAACACGCTTTTGAATCTCCGCCGGCGGAAGTTTGATATAAACCGCCTTTGGGCCGGGGTCGTTTTTTGGGTATGCCTCAGGCTCCATCGGCATATGCACAATCGTCTCTATACCCCTATTCGCAAGCGCTTCCGCGGATTTTTTTGTGTGTTTCTCGAAAGGAATAATCGCGGCTGTGAAAGGAATCGGAAGGTCGAGAAACCCCTTTATCAAATCGAAATCAATATCGCCGAAATCGTCGATTACAAGCGCGACAGTGCCGGTTAAAGGCTTGTCGGAAAGCTCTCTGCGAAGAGTGATTTTCCGCATCACGATATCGCCAATTCCCGCAGAAATAACAACCTCCCTGCCGTAACGTGTCTCGACCGCATCGACAATATCTCCTCCGGCCTCGCGCCACGCCGCCTGAATAGTGTGATTCGCCATTCCAAGCGGAAAAGCTCTGCTTATATTGGCCGTGATATCGATAGCGTTGCCGCCGATTCCCCCAAGTTTCGCGCCTGTGCGAATTCTAAGCTTGTTTCGCGGCGCGCCGAGTCTCGCCAAAGCTCGATACAGCGATGTGTCGAGTAACTCTTCGGTAGCTTCGGGGTAAATCGGCTTTCGGACAGCCGTTTCGCCATATTCTGTATGTTGAACTGCCGCAGAGTCGCCTTGCGAGGGCGGAGGCGGAGGTGGAGTCTCGGCGATAACCGTTTCTTCACGATGCGGAAGACTTTTCACGATAAAATAAACCACTCCCGTCAAAATCACCAACGCGAAAAAAATTGTTAAGCCGATACCGACTCCACGTGGTGGTGTCTTTGAGATACGTCTTTTTCTATGAAGCGTGTCCGCCATTCGTCAATTACCCGTTTCGAAATAGAAACCCATTCCGGGATTTCTCTTGAATCCATATTTCATAACTACTTGTGCCGCAGTTTCGACCGAGCCGGAGTCTGTATCCGACCGCACAACTCCGACCGCCCGGCTCATCGTGGCCGCAGTATCGGGCATATCCCCGAAAAAGACGACGAAACCGCCATTCGGAACCGAGTCGATAATTACATATAATAATTCAGCGGAGAGTTCTTTGTCAACCAAAGTTTCGAAATATAGCACCGAAGTCGAATCACCCGATAAGTAAATATGTTCGAGTTTGTGCGGATCGATAACCTCGAAGGCTTCACCCGAAGGCTTTTGCATCGATGTTATTATTGCGCTCGTGCCGATAAAAATAAACCATCCTGCGACGATAATAGCCAGAATTTTCGCGGCAACACGAAAAAACTTCATCCTTCCAAGTTCACCGAAAAGGCTTAATGGTAGGAAAAAGACCGATGTGCCAGCAAAAAATGCCGCAAAAAAGAGCGCTCCGTAGATAGCCCCACCGCTTTCGAAAGCCCTTCCTGCGGCAATCAGAAAGGCGGGGCAGGGATTGAGACCGAGAATAAGCCCGAAAAGAATCGGGTGTGAAAGGAACTTTCCGCGCTTTTTGGCGGCGCAGTCATGTTCGATATGCCTTTTACGAAGGGCGTTGTAGATTATCAAAATAGCGAGGACGATATAAACCGCGCCCATCGCTGGTGTTTTGTGAGAATGATGAACATGTCCGCCAAGCGCGCCCGCAATCGCCCCAAAAGATATGTAGCCGATGAATTTGCCCGCGAGAAACCACAGAATTGTTGCGAAATTGTTTCTAAGACGTCTTTCCTCTAAGAAGAGATAGGGCAAAATCACCGGCATGCAGGTTCCGAGGCATGACATACCAAGAGACAGCCCCAAAAAAAAGCCCTCTCCGGCGGAAGCGACCATCAGCTATCCTTTTCCTCGGGGATGAAAATCGCGCCTGTGGGGCATATAAGAACACACGCTCCGCAACGGACACATTTTTCGGTGTCGATTACCGGCTTCGCATCGACCATCGATATTGCTTTGACCGGGCAGACTCTTGCGCATTCGCCGCAGGAGACACATTGCGCCGAATCGAGCACGGGAAAACTCGTGATCTCGAGTTCGGAGCCGGCGGAGTCGAATTGTCCATAGACTGGATAGATAACTTTAATAGGACAAACCTTCTCGCAAACGCCGCAGGAAATGCACTTCCCCGGGTCGATAACGGCTTTTCTATTCTCCATTGTAATAGCCTTTGTTGGGCAGTGAATCGTGCATTTGCCGCAACCGATACATTTTACGGTGTCCACTCGGTAGAACAAAACGCTTCCGACCGAAAGGGCTATTACTGCGAATAAAGCTAATATTGCGATTATAAAACGTGATTTCATTTTAGGCCTTTCTCAGCAAATCCGCGGTAGAGGGGAACCTTCGGGTTGCGCGAGTTTGCGCCTTCCGCCGGATTTTGTTTCGAGAATAACTCCTTGGCCCTTCTCGACATGGCCGATTATACACGCGCCTTTGCCGTAGGGGCTTTTTGCGATGGAGTTTAGCAAAGCGCTTGCCGACTTTTCGGGCGCGATGAAAGCCATTCTCCCCTCGGAAGCCATGAACAGAGGGTCATAGCCAAAAAGCTCACATATATTATGAACGGTGCTTTCGATAGGAATTTCCGCTTCATCGAGGACAAATTTTGTCTGCGATTGCGAGGCGAGTTCGAGCAGAATTCCGCCGAGACCTCCTCGTGTGGGGTCCCGCATGGCATGGATTTCAGCCGAATCGATGGAGTTTTGAACCATGGATGCAAGCGGCGCGCAGTCGCTCTCTACGGGGGGGTCGGCCTTCAGATTTTCGCGCAGAGCGATTATCGAGGCGGCATGTTGTGCGATAGGGCCGTTGACGATGATGACATCGCCCGGACGGACACTCGCCGGATCGATATTGATGTCGTCGCGAAGAATGCCGATTCCCGATGTCGTGATGTAAATGCCGTCGCCTTTACCGCGCTGAACGACCTTCGTATCGCCGCATACGATTGCTATTTCTGCTTCGACGGCGGTTCTCGCCATAGAGCGCACGATTCGTTCGAGAAGTGCTATTTCGAGACCCTCTTCGAGAATAAATGAGGCAGAGAGCATTGCTGGTTTTGCACCGGAGGCGGATAGATCGTTCACAGTGCCGCAAATTGAGAGTTTGCCTATATCGCCGCCGGGAAACTCGATCGGATCGATCACGAAACCGTCTGTTGTGAATGCTATTCGCGATGATGAGACGGCGCAGACCGCGGAATCATTGAGTTTCGACAGCATCGGATTATCGAAATGGCGCAGAAATAGGTCTCTGACAAGTCGCGTGGTCGCTCTTCCGCCCTCGCCGTCTATTAATCTAATTTTGTTGTGTATGTCATTCATCATATTAAGTAAACTTATGAATATAACTAATACCTATCAATATGTCAACCCCCGAGAAAGAATCGATTTCTGCTGAAAGGACTTGTCCTGCGCCAATGGAGTGTTATATTTAAAAAACATTGAGGAGAAGATATGGATGCTAATGAGATTTTGAAAAAAGAGGCTGAGGTTGTCGAGAAGTGGCTTTATAGGCTTATGCCGGATGAGAGCACTCCTCCGGTTGAGCTTCACAGTGCGATGCGCTATTCGGTTTTTGCCGGCGGGAAAAGACTTCGTCCGGTGCTCGCAGTTTTGGCATACCGATGGGCGGGCGGCGCGAGTGATGTTATCTATCCCCCCGCTTGCGCATTGGAGCTGATCCATACATACAGCCTAATTCACGACGATTTGCCGAGCATGGACAATGACGACCTTAGGCGCGGCAAACCCACAAGCCATATGGTTTTCGGCGAGGCTATGGCAATTTTGGCCGGGGATGCGCTTCATGCGATGGCTTTCGAGCTACTGGCGATGGGTGGCCGAATCGAGATTATCACGGATGTTGCCAAGGCTATCGGCACAGGTGGATTAGTCGGAGGGCAGGTTTACGATCTCGAGGCCGAAAATATTGAGCCTACGCCGGAGATTGTCGAGAAGATTCATCTGAACAAAACGGCGGCGCTTTTAACGGCGAGTCTTCGCGTGGGGGCGATAATGGCCGATACTTCCAAACGCGATCTTCATGCGATCACTGAATATGGCAAGGGAATTGGGCTAGCCTTTCAGATTATCGACGATATACTCGATATCGTTGCCGATCAGGATGAGCTTGGTAAGAATATCGGGTCAGACATCGAACATGGCAAAACGACCTATCCTGCGGTTTATGGAATCGAGAGAAGCCGCGAGATAGCGAAGGCTTTGATCGAGAAAGCGAAATCTTCGTTGCCACCCGACAAGGATAATTCGGCATTCAACGCCCTTGCAGACTTCATTTTTGCGCGTTCGCACTGAGGAGTTTTTTAATCGTCGAGGAATTTCGTCACCTCACCGCCAGGGATTGGACGGCGTTTGCCCGTGTTGATATCGAGCACATTTCCGGGCAGAATTTCGGCTGTGTCGGTATAACCGCGTTTTTCCCAGTATCCCGGGACATAGTTATCCATAAGTTCAATTTTGACAACGCTTTTTGCGGATTTATATCCCCACAGATAGGGCACGAACGCTCTAACTGGACCACCGTAATCCTCGGTTAAAAACTCGCCGTCGAATTCCCATGCCAAAAGGGTTCGCTCCATCCGTGCGATTTCCACAGGGATACTTGTGTCATAGATTTTGCCATGCGACCAAAAGCGCACAAATTGAACCTTCGGCGATGCACCGACAGCATCGAGTATGTCCGACAGCCTCACGCCGCCCCAAATCCCCCCGACCGACCATCTGGTAACGCTTGTCAATCTTGCATTTGCAAGGCTTTTCGGCATTTTTTGAAGGTCTTGCCATGTCAGGACGCTCGGTTTGTCGCAAAGCCCCGCGATTTCTATCTTCCAATTCTCTTTAACCAATTTCCCCGGATGGCCCTCTGTCCAGAAAACTGGGGTGTCCATATCGCTAAGTTTATCTAATCCCATTCTTCGTTCCTTTCCTGATCGATACAGGCTGTCTGCGACAAATTGCGAGAAAAAAAACACATGTCTTATATTTATTTATGCAAATAATACGAATAATTTGGTCTGTGTCAATGCGTCGAATCTTCGTTAGTGCACCCCCTCCGGGCGCCGTGCCGATTTTATGTCCGAATTTTGCCAAAATTCGGCCATAAAATCGGCTGGGGCAAATCGGCTTTCGAGCGGGCGAAAGGTTCTTTTTAGCCGAGAATTTTTATGCGGAAGGAGAATTTTAGCTTTGCATTAGGCCGATTTGCCCCGCACGACCCCATTTTCAGATGAGGAGCGAGACTTCGGAAAAAAAGAGGGTTCAAAATTTGGAAATTCGAGTCTTATCAAAAAGAGGGGTCGTGCACGGCGCCCGGATTTGCGAGCAATTTGCGAATCTCCGCAAGATCTTCCGGTGTGTCGATACCGATAAGCGATTTGGCGGCAGGTATTTCGATGCAATGAATTTTGAAACCGTTTTCGAGGGCGCGGAGCTGTTCGAGCTTTTCGGCAAATTCTAAGGGGGAGGGGGGAAGTTTCGCAAAAAGTGCGAGAAAATCGGGGCGATAGGCGTATATGCCGATATGTTTGAAGAAAACAGGGCGATAATCACCTGCGACAAAGGGGATTCCGGCGCGGCTGAAATAGAGGGCATTGGAGTTTGAATCGACAACCGCTTTCACTGTCGATGGGGTTTGAAGGTCATGCTCATCAGCAGGGGTTATAATTGTGGCCATCGGAGCGGAACATTCCCTCAGAGCGGATATAAGATCGCCAAGAATAGAAGGCGTCAACAAAGGCTCATCGCCTTGGATGTTCAGGACAAAATCGGGGCGATCTTCATTGGGTATCGATTCGACAGCCTCGAAAACCCTGTCGGAGCCGCTTTTGCAGTTCGGCGATGTCATTATTACCTCTGCGCCGAAAGATTCCGCTGAAGTTCTAATTCTCTCGTCATCGGTTGCGATAATCACGCGCTCTATTTCGGATGTTAATTTCGCGGCCTCCCAAACCCATTGTAACATCGGCTTGCCGGCGATATCCGCGAGCGCTTTCCCCGGAAGCCTTGTCGAACAATAACGAGCCGGAATTATCGCGAAAATCCTCATATTTTACTCCAGAATGAAATCAATTCCCTTGGGAGGACTGATTTTTTGGCCGGTATCTTTTGTGGATGCCTTTCCGAAAATCAGAACCACCTCATTTCCGAAAATATCCACCCACGAAACCCTTTTCGGAAGGAATTCGCTGTCGAGGATGGCGTCGAACCGATCGACATTGCCGGTGCCGTCTCTGCCAATAACCGAAACCCCGCCGTCTTTAGGAATGTAGCCAATATTGAAATCCTCGCGAAGACGCGCTATCAGAACTCCAATATCAGCGTAAATGAATTCTTCGATAGGAGTCTTTATCCCGACATCGGAGCCGCTGGTGAAGGTGTAAAGCGTCTCGCCGGTAAAAATTATCAGCTCCGATTCCGTTTCGAAATGGAAATAGGGATTATTCAGAATGAATTTCCCTTTCTCGGTAAGTGTATCGAAGGGGGTGATGTCGAGCCTCGTTATCTCAGAAGAAAAAAAGTTGCGCGCCGACCAAATATCGACAATCTGCTCCTCGTAGCCGGCAAAACAAGCGACGGCCGCTAATATCGTTATCAGACAAGCTTTTTTCATGATTTCAATATACCTCCGCAAACCCCAAACTCAAGATAATATCTCGCTATTTGACTTGAAATTCCCCGACTCGCTTTTATATTGCCCATATGAACAAACTCAAAATCAAAACACCGGCGAAGGTCAATCTTTGCCTTAAGTTAATCGGGGAGCGCTCCGACGGTTTTACCGATATATGGTCGATAGTGCAAACGGTCTCGCTTTTCGATGAGATCGAGATCGAAAAAACCGACAGCGGTCTGGGTTTATCCTCGAACGACCCGACCATCCCCCTCGATGAAAGCAATACAGTTGCCAAATCGTGGGCGGCTATGTGCCAAGTTGTCGGCATGGAGCTTGGCGCGAAAATCCATCTCGGCAAAAAAATTCCCCCTCAGAGCGGCCTCGGCGGGGGAAGTTCCGATGCCGCCGCCGTTCTGGCAGGAATCGACAGCCTCTACGGTCTCGGTATCGATATTGCAATGCTGAAAAAAATCGGCGCCGCGGTGGGAAGCGATGTGCCTTTATTTTTCGGCTCCGGCACCAGCCTTATCACCGGAAGAGGCGAGATCGTGCAAGATATCGAGTTGGACAAGGATTTCACCTTGCTTTTGATAAAGCCCCGCTATGGCATGTCCACCGCGAGGGCATATAATATCGCCAAAAAAGGCTTGACAAAGGGGTGGGCGGGGAATAATATTACGCCTTTACAGCCGCCGATGTCGGCTATCGAGGCTTGCAGAATCGGGAACGATCTGCAGAGAGCCTTCTTTAATGAATATCCGGCGGCAAAAAGCATTATTGACAAACTCCTGTCAAGAGGTGCCGAACATGCGGCTCTTACAGGAAGCGGAAGTGCTATATTTGGGCTTTTCCCCGATTCCAAAACCGCGATGACCGCTTCGGAAGGGTTTCGCGACATATGGCGGGAGGTCGTTTCACCGGTGAATATCAGTCTCATTTGAGAATATTCATCGTCGAAGAATATTTTTTTGAACGATGGGGTGTCGGCAAGCGGCAAGCCAACGGGCTTTGGACCCGTCATCGGAGGTTCGAATCCTCCCACCCCAGTAAATTTTACAAAACTCGAGGTTGAAGTGAAAAACCTGAAGCTCATCATCGGAAGAGCTAACCCAAATCTTGGGCTTGATATCGCCCACCGCCTTGGAATAGAGCCTTGCAGGACACTCATTACCAATTTTAACGACGGTGAGATTAGGTTCAAAATCGAGGAAAACATCCGCGGCATGGATGTTTTTATAATACAGCCGACCGTTCCGCCCGCCGATAATCTACTCGAGTTGTTGATTATGATAGACGCCGCCAAACGTGCCAGTGCAAACAGGGTAACAGCGGTAATTCCCTATTACGGCTACGCGCGTCAGGACAGAAAAGACGAGCCGAGGGTGGCGATTTCCTCGAAGCTTATCGCCAACCTTATCGTTAGCGCCGGCGCCGACAGAGTTCTTACGATGGACCTTCACGCACCCCAGATACAGGGCTTCTTTGATGTTCCCACCGACCAGCTCGTTTCGGACTTGCTTTTTAAAAGGCATATCATGAAGGAAATCCTTCCGAGTATCGGCGAAACCGACCGTAAGAAAGTTGTCATTGTAAGCCCCGATATTGGCGGAGTGAAAAGGGTCGAGACGATCGCAAAAAGGCTCGATATCGAGATTGCGGCCATATATAAGCGGAGGAAATTGGGCACTCTTCAGCCGGAAGCCCTAAAAATAGTTGGCGATGTCAAAGGAAAAACAGCGATTCTTCTCGACGATATAATCGACACCGCAGGAACAATGCGTGAAGCATGCCGCCTTCTCATAAAAGAGGGCGCCGAGAGAATTTTCATCTGTGCAACGCACCCACTTCTCTCTGGTCCGGCGATGGAGCGGCTCGACGACACACCGATGGACTCTCTGACGGTTACGGATTCCATCCCGATTCCGGAAGAAAAAAGAAGAAATTATATAAAAATTATTCCAACCGGCAGTTTTTTTGCTATGGCAATTCATAATATTCATTTCGAAAAATCCGTGGCTGTTTTACTCGACGATAAAGCCTCGGCAGAATTGTGGTAAACAAATATCAATTAAGGAGATAGAATGGAAATCCTGACACTGAAAGCACAGAAAAGAGAACAAGTCGGCAAGGGAGCGAGTAAGAATTACCGCTCCGAAGAATTGGTTCCCGGAGTGCTCTATGGCGCGGAAAGAGAGGCGATTCACGTCCTTCTTCCCGAAAGAATCCTTACCAACATGCTCAAAACCTCAGGCGAGCATTCGCTTATTCAATTGGAAATCGAGGGCGAAAAACCGCAGTTGAGCGTCGTGGCCGAGGTTCAACATCATCCGGTTAACGACAGAATACTCCATATCGATTTCAAAGCGGTCAAGCGCGGACAGCTCATCGAGCTTCCCGTTCCGATCGAGTTTGTTGGCGAATCAAAAGGAGTTGCCGAAGGCGGATTATTCATGGCGAATGTCCATCAAGTCAATGTTCGTGCCACACCGATGAACATACCGACATCTATAGAGGTCGATATCACAGATCTTACCGATGAAAAAGCGCTTCACATCCGCGATATTCTTGTAGGCGAAAATGTCGAGATAATCGATGACCCCGATATGTCTGTGGCAGTTATTCTGAAACCTAAAACTCATGTCGAGGGTGAAGAGGCTGGAAGCGCTGTGGAAGCTTCAGAAAAAACTGAAGCTCAAGAGGAAGCCTGAGATAATGAGGAAAAATACAGTAGCAACCGCCTTAATCATACTGTTCGCAGTAATTGTGACTGCAATTTCGCAGGAGATACCTGCTGAGTTTGCCAAAGAATACGAAAGACTTCTCGAAGGTGCAAAATCTCAGCGAAGGCCGGTTGCTACTGAGTATTCTCAATACGAAACCCCTACGATATACGAAAAAGAGGACACGACTTTTTTTGAAAGATCCCTCAAAGAGGAAATTGAAAGTGTCCCTAAGCCTGCCGAAAACAAGGTTTTTAATGAATATATAGTTGTTGGAAAGGACACTGTCCAAGTTATTACGAAAGCCGCTCCGGCAGAATTGGAATTCTTCGGACGAGACATATTCCGTGGAGACATCCTTCGTGCATATCCGGATGCCCCGATGCCCGATAACTATGTAATAACCCAAGGTGATAATATTCTCGTAAATCTTTGGGGGAGTGTCGATTATCAGTATAATTTAACTGTCGATCGAGAGGGCAAAGTATTCATACCGAAAGCGGGGACGGTTTCGGTTGCCGGATACTCGCTCGGAAGAGCTTCCGAGGCCATTAGAAACGCACTTTCCGGTATTTATACCGATTTTCAAGTCGATATTTCCGTCTCGAAAATTCGCGGTATCAGCGTTTTTGTTGTGGGCGAGGTCAAAAATCCCGGCGTTTACGCCCTTCCTGGATTATCGAGAGCAATCGACGCGCTTGTGCTTGCCGGCGGACCCAACAGTTATGGCTCTTATAGGAGAATCCAAGTTTATCGAGGCGGAAAACTCGCCGCAAATTTCGACCTCTACAAATTCATCCTCGATGGGAAAACCGGCGATAATATTCAACTTACTAACGGCGATGTTGTAACTGTGCCTCGAATGGGGTCGGCGGTCAAGGTCAGAGGGCAGGTTAGAAGGCCGGCGATATACGAAATCGATGATTCATCAACACTCGCCGAGGTTATAGAACTGGCCGGCGGGACATTGCCTCAGGCTAACAGTAAGTCTATTATGATCGATCGCATAATAGATGGCAAACACCGCATAACTACTTTCGATCTTGACGACGAAATCCAAAGATCCCAGTTATCGCTCGACGGCGATGATTTCTCGGTATTTCCAATCGAGGAGTTCAGGAATGATTTCGTCTTGCTGAAAGGGCAGGTTGTGCAATCCGGACCATATGGCCTCTACGAATCGATGAGGATATCCGATCTACTTCGAGGAGGCGAACAGCTTCTTCCTGATGCCTACACCAAGCGCGGCGACCTCATTCGAACCCTCGATGACCGAAAAAAAGAAATTATTCCAATCAGTATTGATTCGCTTTTAGCTTATCCAGGAAGCAAGCACGACCTCTTGTTGCAGAGCGAAGACATGCTTGTAGTTTTTAATATCTGGGATATCGAAGACAAACGAGAAGTTACTGTTTCGGGTGCGATAAGACGTCCCGCAGTTTACGAGTATTTTGTTAACATGAAGGTCTCCGATCTTATTTTCGAATCCGGCGGCCTTTTAGAAAGTGCTTTTCTCGAACGCGCCGAACTGGCTCGGATAACCCCCGGAGAACTTTCTGAAATAATATTTCTCGATCTTAAGAAGATTCTCGCGAACCCGGGCGGACCTGAGGATATAATGCTATATCCCTATGATGCACTTTTCATTAGAGAAATTCCGGGGTGGAAACTTCAGGATGTTATAACAATCACCGGCGAGGTCGAATTCCCCGGTAAGTATGCTCTTTGCAAAAAGAACGAGAGACTATCCGAGATTATCGAAAGGGCAGGAGGGTTCACTTCGGAAGCTTTCATGCCGGGAGTCGTTTTTCTGCGTCCAAAGCTGGCTGAGGATATAGAAAACAAGAATTTGGTCAACATAGTCCAACAGACGCAGGAAGCTATTCTCGATTCCGGCGGAGTAATCATCCGTCCACCTTTGCTTTTCAAATACTCCGGCGACCAGCTCGCGAGAATCATTATCGACATCAATAAGGTCATGCGCGGAGTCCCCGAGGAGGACATCGTGCTCGAGTCCGGCGATTCTATTCATGTGCCGAAAACTCCGACAGGTGTTACGATTATTGGAATGGTGGCTTCCAGCGGAACTATTCACTGGGTCGCGAATAAATCTGTCAAATACTATATCGAAAGAGCCGGCGGATACACCCGTAACGCCGATAAGAGCAGTATCCGTCTGGTTAGAGCGAATGGCAAGGTCGAAAAAGTTTCGGCGGGATTCCATCGTGTCGAGCCGGGCGATGTTGTAATTGTTCCTCAGAGAATCAAAAAGCAGACCGATGTCTTCTCGATTGTCGAGCAAACCGTATCGATTCTTACTGGGATGGCAACTACGATATATATTCTCCTAAGGCTCTAATGAACAATCTCCGGGACGACATATATACGCGATTCAATCTATACTTGAGGATATTCCTCAAACGAAGACGTCTTTTCTTTGCCGCTGTTCTTGCCCCATTGGTTTTCACTATAGTTTTTTCTATGATTGCGACTCCGAGTTATCAATCTGTCGCGGTCATTCTGCCTTCCGATGGCGCTACCGATGTTGGAGTTCTTGGAATCCTCGTCGGTGTTTTGGGGCGTTCCGGCTCTACAACCGAGGGTATGCCCACATCTTTTCTCTATGTCGATATTCTCAAATCCCGCACTGTTTTGAGCAATGTTCTCGAATCAGAATACGAGGACTATAAGAATCCCGGCACAAAAAAAGACCTCTATAAGCTTCTTCATCTGCCGCGAAACGACCAAGGATTCCAGGAGTTCAAAGAATTGCTCGATATCAGAAGCGATTTCGAGACAGGAATTATCACAATAAAAGCCTCCGCACCAAATCCACATCTTGCGGCGAGAATAGCCGACAACATGATTATCTCTCTGGATAATTTTAATAAAAATGTCCGGCAGACACAGGCAAAGAAAAATCGCGACTATCTTGAAACGCGTCTCGAAGAGGCTTATATTCAATATCAGGCTATTCTGGACACCTTTGTCCAATTCCAGAAGGCGAATAGAGGTTACCCGGTAATTAGAAGCCCTGAGCTTGAAGCGCAGGCCGAAGAACTCGATATGCGCAAGAAAACGAAGCAAGACATATATCGGCTTTTAAACGAAGAGCTCGAGATGACCAAACTTACCGAGGCAAAGACAACGCCGGTTGTTTCGGTTCTCGATTCCGCTTCGGTGCCGGCTGAAAAGGCTTCTCCGAAAAAAATACCCATTTTCATTCTATCGCTAATTGCAAGTCTTATTATCTTGTTTATTTGGTTATTCATTCTCGAGGTTAATAATCCGACTTCAGCGGAACCCCCTGTTGTATGGGCAGAGATACACGGTGCTCTGAAGACGGATTATACCGATGTGAAAGCGGTTTTTCGGAGAAAAAAATGAAATCGGCCGACAAAGGTGTCGTTGCCAACGATAAGTATCTTCAGCTTTTTTTGATTGTGCTTTGGGCTTTTCTGGGCGCGTTGGTAATTTCAAAGCCGCTCCCCAAATTTATCCTGCCCTTCCTCACACTTAATTTTGCACTTCTGCTTCTGCTTCCCTTTCGAAGATATTTCCCCTTTTTCGTTGTAATGTCATACGCCTACCCTTCAAATAGAATTGGTTTTTTTGTTGGAGGATGGGAAGTCCAATTCATTGAGGTGTTTTTCGTATTCATTGTATTGCTAATCTTCGTAGAACTGCTTTGGAAAGACACGAAACTCAAAATCACACCGATCTCGGTCTTAGTTGCTCTATTCGTCATAAGCACATTGGGTCAATCGATCCGTGGAATAGTCTTGAACTATTCACTTCCATTTATTCGAACCGCCGGAAGAAATCTCGGAATGTGGAGCGTTTTTTTCCCCACGGTGGTTTTTCTTCAGAACGGTGGCAACTCAGAAAAGATCATCCGAATAATGCTTATCGGATGGGGATTATCGACAATCACCTATTTAATGGCGTATTTTGGGATTATTCCAATTCCCGATATGTATTTTCTTGGACGTCCTTGGTGGCCGCCCACCTTGAATATCGCGCTGTTCTTTCCGATAATTTTGCTCACTCTTATTCCTTTCGAGAAAACAGATGAGATTAAAAGCACCCTGACATCACTTGTTCTTATGGTTCTTTCCGCGGCAATTTTAATACCCACGCAATCACGAACGATATACGGTGTATTGATAATAGAGATTTTCGTTATCTCCGGAATTCTTGTCGCAATCCATCAGAGAGGCCATAGATTGCTCTATTTCCTTAAGCTTATGACGATTCTCATAACGTTGGGATTAGCTGGAATAGCGGTGTTAAGAATTATTATGGGCAATGATTTTATTGTTCTGTTTCAAACTCTGTTACGCCGTTTCGATACAATTACTAATCTTCAGACCGACCTCGCTCTTGGCGCAAGAAGATGGCAGGTTTGGGAATCCATTCGAATACTGCAGGGCAACTGGCTTTTCGGGAGAGGATCAGGATTCGAATGGTCTTCTTTTCGGGGGATGATGAGGGTCGATAATTTCTATTTTTCCTTGCTGGTTCATCAGGGGGTGGTTGGATTAAGTATCGTTTTAGCGATATTCGGTTTATGGCTTCACAGATCTATTTGGCTAATTATCAACCGAAACCTCCTAGAGAGCTATCTGCTCAGAGCTTTTGCTATTGGCCAACCAGCTGTAATAGCGGCGATTCTTTCCTCCGGTATTACTTCCGCGGGATTTGTTTATGCGACTTCGAATGCAGTCCCGATGGTTATATTTGCAATTCTCACAGAGCATTTATATCGAGAATACAAATTAAAGAAAGAGCTTCAAAATTCCGAAATATCTTCCTGACAAAAATCCATCATGCACCACAAAAAAACAGAGAAGAATCAAGACCAAAACCAAAATATCTGCACCTGAATTATCTCGCTTTGGATTTTCATTTCAAGATTTTCAAAATTGCGTGTCGAAATCGCGACACTCTGAGAATTCTCGCGAATACATTTCTTATGGGCGTTTTCTTCTGGTTCGGCGTGAAATTTGCTAATAATATACCAAGTGTAATAGGAATTTTATAACCGGAGGATTACGTATATAGCGCTAAGCTATTTCAATCCGCCTTGCTATAATGGCTCAATGAAGAGGCTTTTGGAGTTTGTCCGAAATGCGCGCAAGGGGAATATTGTTGACGATACACTCTCTTAGCTTCAGAACATTCGCCGGAATCGCTAAACAACAATACGCTTATGTCAAATTTGAAATCAAAAAAAGAAAGGCTCCTTATTACAGGGGCAAAAGGGATGATGGGCTCGGATATCGTCCCAATTCTCGAAAGAGAGTTCGAGGTTATCCCAACTGATATCGACGATTTGGATGTTACCAACATCGAACGTGTGCAGGCGGTTTTTAAAGAAAAACGTCCCGACTGGGTCATTCATATGGCCGCGTTGACCGATCTCGACTACTGCGAAGATAACCCGCTCACCGCGGACGCCGTGAACCATCTCGGAACCCGAAATGTCGCTCATGCATGCAAAGACAATGACATTCAGTTGATCTACATTTCCACCTCGGGAATTTTCTCGGGCAAAAAAGATGCGGCTTACAGCGAAATGGATACCCCGAAACCGCAAAATGCCTATGGTGTCAGTAAATATCGCGGAGAATGTGCGGTTCGGGAATTACTTCCCGCAGACAGGTGGATGATTCTTCGCGCGGGATGGCTTTTCGGCGGCGGATCGCGTGATATCAAGTTCGTAGGTAAAATTTACAAGCTTTGTCACGAACGCGAAACCCTCTCGGCTGTCAATGATATTTTCGGTTCGCCCAATTATAGTCTGGACATTGGAGAATTAATAATATATCTTATTTTTAATGGACATCGCGGGGTATTCCATGCTGGCAACAGCGGAATTGCTACGCGATATGATATTGCGCGGGAGATTGTCAATTTCGCCGGTGTCGAATGTGAAGTCAAACCGGTGCCATCGACAAAATTTCCCACGAAAGCGCCGAGGCCGCCGATGGAGGCTATCAGAAACGAAAACCTCGAAAAAATCGGCTATAATATGCGCCCATGGCGAGAAGCTTTGAAGGAGTATATCGAGCGACTCAAATGCGAATTGCGATATTAGGAATAAGGGGAATTCCGGCATCCTACGGCGGTTTCGAGACAAACGCCGAGATTACCGCAAAAGCACTCGTCGAAAGAGGGCACGAGGTTGTGGTCTATTGCCGCGGAAGCCGACGTGGTCGTCCGAAAATCTATAATGGCGTAAAACTTCGCTATCTCCCCTCGATCGAGTCGCGCGATCTCTCGACAATCAGCCACACAACTCTTTCTGCCCTGCATGCGATTTTTAATCGCTACGATGTAATTCATCTTTACAACGTCGGCAATTCGCATCTAATCCCGCTTCTCAGGCTATTCGGGAAGAAGGTTGTCGTCTCCGTTGACGGCGTAGAATGGCGCAGGAAAAAATTCGGCATTTTTGGAAGTATGTGGATGCATATGTCCGAGCGTTTTGCGATGTTCTTCTCGAACCGTATCATCGTGGACTCGCTGAAGGTGGGCGAATATTATAAGAATCAATACGATTCCGAAACGGTCTATATTCCCTACGGCAGTTCGATTATCGAAAGAGACCCCGAGCCGAGTTTTCTTGCGAAATTTGGACTCGAACCAAAACGCTATCTTCTTTTTGTCGGAAGATTTATTCCGGAAAAGGGCGTGGATAAGCTTCTCAAGGCCTATGGCGAGGTTCGCACCGATATGCCGCTGGTTGTTGTGGGCGATAACCCCTATGACCGCGAATATTTCGAGCATCTCAAACGTTCCGCTCCACCGGGCGCTATTTTTCCGGGTGCAATTTATGGTGCTGGAGTGAAAGAACTTTATCGGCAATCCTATCTCTTTATCAGCCCAAGCGAGCTGGAAGGCACAAGCCCCGCGCTTCTCGAAGCTATGGGGGCCGGAACTTGCGTTGTTGTAAACGGAATCCCCGAACAGCTCGAGACGATAGGCGATTCTGGAGTATATTACCGGATGAATGACCTCGAAGACCTTAAACAAAAGGTCCAGGAGCTTATCGATAATCCCGCGTTGCGCGAACTTTATGCCGAGCGCACACAGAAAAGGGTCGAAAAGTATTACCGTTGGCAGGACGTCATCAATCGCTACGAAATACTTCTAAAAGAGGTTGCGGGCAAGAATGACAGCCATGATAATTACAAAGTCGGTCTGGAACTGGCCGAATCGAAAAGAAAACCGGTTCCGACATCGAACACCCTCTGAGTTATCTCAAATTAACCCTATTAATATAAGGATAGAAAATTACCTATGACCTTTGGTAAGATTTTTAAAATAGCGACATTGTTTTTTCTTATGGCAGTTGCCGGAAACCTTTTGGCAATGGGCGGACGAGCGCTTGCGGACAAATGGCCTGAGGTTGGAATTTATCGCGAACTCGAACTTCGCGGTGATGTGCCGATTCAACCGAATGTCTGGCCGGACAGAAGCGGTGCGGTTTTGAGAAATCTTCCCGACAATCTGGAGGGGACATCTGGATTTTGGGCGGAGAAGCTGAGAAACAGGCTCGAACGCACCGAGATGAAACCCGACACCGTTACTTTTTTTATTGAACCCGGAATCAACGGCATCCTAAATAACCCGCGCGAATCTTCCGACCGGTTTTATCCGACATTGCGTCTCGGCGGCGGAATGTCCAAAGGCGCAATCGAAGGTTTTGTTGCCTATATAGTAAATCTGCGGTGGGCGCAGGAGGAAAATTATAGAGGCCGTCAATGGGCTGGTTTTGCGGGAAGACCGGATCAGGTTTTTATCAGGGCGTCGGGAGAGGACTGGGGGCTTCAGTTCGGCAAGGATTATCTCTCATGGGGCGAAGGTCTTATGCGAGGGAAAAATCATGTCCCCTTCGAGATGCTGGGGTTCGATTTTCGTTTTGGATATTTTAATTTTTCGGGATTCACTGGTTTCCTCGACCCCTCATTTTCCTATGAGCCAATGCCAGTCGATACTTTCATTAAAAGAACCGCGAATAGGTATCTCGCGGGTCATCGACTCGAATTTGTTTCGAAACGTTTCACCATCGCGCTTAACGAAGAGGTTCTCTACGGCGGAATTGGAAGAATTCCGGAAATCTCCTATATAGTGCCTTTCTATTGGTATCACGCAGAACAGCTAAACCGCGGTTTCGACGACAACACCTATATCGGCGGAGATTTCAAGGTGCTTTTCCCGCCTGTTCGTTTTACCGGCGAGGTTCTCGTTGATGACATTCAGGTTGAATCGAAGACGCAAGACGACGAAGAGCCGCCCCAAATCGGTCTTGCCGGCCAGCTCGATTACGGCACGACAATTTTCTCGAAATGGGCAACTTTCCGCACGAGATACGAGGGCGTTACAAATTGGACATACAACCAATCCAAAAATCAGAATAGGTATATTTACCAAAATGAATGTCTCGGAAGCCCCTATGGGAACGATTACGACCGGACGAGCCTCGGCCTCGACCTTTATCTGGCTCCGATGTGTATTTTGAATATTGAAGGGTTCTATTTTCGGAAGGGCGAAGGGCGTATCGATGCGCCTTGGACAACCCCATGGTCTGATATCGAAGGGCCATATTCAGAGCCATTTCCAACCGGAATCGTGGAGAAAACCAGCGGGTTTAAACTCGATTGGCAGGGATTTTTTGAGGATTACGGATTTTGGAAATTTGGTTTCGAATATGGACGGCAAAAAAACCAAAATCACGAAGAAAATAATGAGGGCGATTATTGGCAACTCGACCTTCAACTCGACCTAACTTTCTACCCCTCGATTTCGTTTTAGTATAATCGTATGATTTATAAGCAGTTAAGATTAATCGCTGTTGTAAGAAAATAGGAGAAAAGGGTTAATGTCCGTGCAAGACAACAAATTACGCGCCCACACTTTTTTCAAAAAAAAGTTTTTTTTGTTTGACTTGAAAAAAATATGAAGTATATTTCCATAACGAACATCCGTCGAGGTATGAAAAGAGCATGCTCGAATGCGGAATTTTTTTTAATATCCCCGGCGGCGGTGAAAATGGCCTTGTCCGCGGTTGTCCGTTTTTAAGATGTCGAAGGAGAGAAAAAAGGTCTTGACAGTGTAGGATTACAAGATTATTTTAGCTCAAACCTGCCGAAAGGTCGGCGAGGTATGTTTGCTATTTTTGAATTTGAAGCTAAAACCGCGAGGTTTTAAGAAAAGAAAAGGTAACCGTAAATGGAAATTCCAAATCGCACATTTAGTGATAGGGTTTCTAAAAACACAAAAAACAAAGGAAAGGAGAAGGGCGTTATGGGTAAAAAAACCGTAATTGCAGCCCTACTGCTCAGTTTACTACTTGCCACCGGCGCGGTGTTCGCGCAGGGAGGTAGCGGAAGTGCTTGGCAGTACTGCAACGCCTTCAACGTTGTCACGCCTGCGGGGACTCCTGGTGGACCCGCTTACGGGACACAGATTCCTTCTTGGTACACAACCGATTACTCGACCGTGACAAGCTTCACTCCGGTCTCCACTTGGAGACGCGCGAGTTTCGAGCTTGGTCCGACCGGGGAGGAAGTTCCCGTTCGTATGAGCCACGATAATGTGGTTCTCCGCCTGGACATGCTCTCGGGAACAGAGAATGTTGAGCTCCGGGGTGTTAAGATTACACTCTTCGGCTCGCGTGATTTCGACCCGAACGAGGATTTCACCCCGATTCATCCCCAGCTTGCGGCGAATCATTTCGACGTCATGCTGACCGAGGCTGACACACTTACCGGTGTGCAGTTCTATATTGACAAGGGCGTTTCGGCGCTTTCTAACGTCAATATTCTCGATCGCGTTGACATTCTTGGTATCGCCGAACAGCTTGCCATCGATGACATCATTCAGCCGAGGGATACCTATGATCCTTCGAGTCCGTCGCACACCGCCGATACACTTTTGGCGGCATATGCGTGGACACTGGATTCTACGATGGCCAACGGCTGGAAATGGTGGAGCGCAATCCTCTATTTCGAGGACGCTATCGCCATTCCTTACGAGGGAACATTCCGTGCCGACCTCTATGGTCTTCCCTTCTATCGCATCTGGGTCACTCTTCAGATGGCCGGATGCCACGACTGTGAAGACAACGTGGGCGGTATCGAGGGTATCTCGAATTCGGACTCCTTCTACGTCATGATTGCGGAACGCGAGGATCTGATTTGCTATCGCTACAATCCTCCTTATATCAACCTGGTTGATATGACCTCCGCTCTCACCGATGTTCACAGGAACAATCCGTATCCTTCGCCCGCCAATGCGAGCCGTTGGGCACGTAGCGAAATGATCAAGGGCTGGGACGAGATTCCCCCTTACATCAAACAGCTTTGGCCGAGGAACCTCGTTTCCACGAACGACTGGTATTCCGATCATGTTCATTGCAGTGAACTGAACGATTCGATTTTCACCGCAAATGAGCAACAGCCGATTTCTGTAACCACTCAGGATTACGGCACCTGTGTCGATTCGGCGTTTATGGAAATTCGTTACATCAACGACGAATTCTACGGCACTGCGCCCGGAAGCCAGTTCCCCGCTCGTATCGACTCGATCATTTGGCGCAATCCGCTTCAGTTCCCCTTCGATCAGGAAAACAGCGGACACGCTCTCGGTTGGGAATGGCAGTATAAGCACACGTGGAGATTCTCCGGTAGTGGCGTATGGAGCACCACCGGCTGGACCACTATGGCTAACACCCACAGTGAAGCTTTCGCCACGTGGACTCATAACTTCCCCTCCTGCGGAACCGACTCCTTTGTCGTTATGGTTGGAAATGACAGCACTATGAACAGACTGCCGATGTTTATCGACGGCGCTTATGTTCGCGTGCTTTTCCGCGTTTTCAGCAGGACCAACAACCGCAGATACGACTACGGCTTGACTCTTTCACCCGGCGTTATGAATGACACCGTTTGGACCTTCAAGGTTGACCTTTCCGGTCCGAACGCCGAACTCGTTTGCCCGTCTGCAGAAGGCCACGACAACGAGACGATGGAATTCGCCGGCGCGAACGTCCGCAGAGACTACATCGAAGGGCAGTGGATTTATTGGCGTTGGATCGCCGATAGTCTTCCGACTCTTAGATTGAGTGTCTATGACGAGTATCAGAGAGTCCATGACACCGGCAACCACGGTATCAATATCTACCCCGGCGGTGTCGGTGGTTCTGGTATTAACTGGCGCGATTTCGAGATCACCTTCGCCATCGAGCACTGCGATCTCACTTGGGACACCATCCGCGTCAATCAGAACGATCTCAACCGCGGTATCTATGTTGACGAAGAGAACAACGGCTACAACGCCAGGATGTGGATCAATTTCGAGGAATTGGTTCTTTGGCATCCCAGCTGGGCCGGCTTGGTTCCCTTCCGTTCGGGCGATTTCGTCTATGTCCTCCTTACGAGGCTTCTCGACGACCCGGACTACGGTCAGCATTGGGGCGTTGATGAGTGCATGCTCGGCGATTGGACGACAACCCCGCCATACTGGAATCAGATTTACTGGGTTATCGATACGATACCTTCTTATTCCGGCACTTGGGGCATCGCGAACGGTGCCGATGGTAACTACGGAACCCGCAACACTCAGGACAACCATATTCCTGTGATGTGGGAAGTCGTCGGCGTGTGTCCTTACTACACGGAATACGCGTTCGACACTCTCGGTATCCTCCGTATCGACCTCGAAGGCCCGACCGCTCCGGATACTTTCTACTATCCGCCTCATCAGTGGGTTACTTCCGATAGCTTCCAGATCATTACGTTGAACATCTACGACCAGATCGGTTGTTCGAACTACGATCTCGACGTTCAGGATCTTCTTCGTAACCGCGTTTCCGGCGTTTACTCCGCTAGTGTCGATCAGGAAGCCCGCATCTGCGTTAACCTCAAGGTTCGCGGTTGCGACGGTAGCTGGCATCCCTACTATCACAGCGGCGCGGGATCAATTCCCGACGGTCGTAACTTCTGCGTTGGCGAGCCCGATGCTGTCGGTCTCAACCTGACCAAGAAGTATAACGAGTGGGGCGTCAGAGTAACCTGGGATCCGTATCGCACGAATACCGATCAGGCGCACTTCCGCCCGGGCGACAAGGTCTGCGTTACCGTTTACGCTTGGGATAATGCTATCACCGACTGTCAGTACGAGCCCGGCACCGCCGGTCCGGTCAGCGGTTGGGATGATGACAATGATCCTTGGACCTCGCACCGCGATTCTGTCAACTACTCGATTTACTGCTCCGACGGTTCTCTCGCCCACTTCGTGGACGCCACCGTTCCGAGCCGTAACAGCGGTTATGACAGACTCGACCCGGATTATCTCTACTACGAAGTTTCGCATATCGCCCGTTGGACTTTCTTCGTTGATTGCCATGCGCCCATCTTCACTGGCGCCGATATGTCGCAGGTTTGTAACGATACCATGTATCTCTACTTCCGCGATGTGTCCGCCAATGTTCATGGAATGTATTGCGACAACTGGATCGCCAACATCGGCGTTCAGCACACCGAGCTAGTAGAAGGTGCCGACCTGCTTCTCATCTTCACGGATACGATGACCACCCCCGGCGTTACCTACGTCGATACGATCATCTTCCAGAATATGAAGCTCAGCGGCGGCGCTTATCCGCTGAACATTCACGTCGCTTATCACGACATTCCGGGCAGAGAGTATCAGTATTACTATGCTGAACTCATCAAAGATCCGGCTGACGATCGCGGCGCTTATGTCCAGCTCTATGGCGACGGTTCCGAGGCGACCTGCCACTTCTTCCAGCCCTACGACCAAATTCGTTGGGAGCTTTATGCCGGCGACAGCCCGGATGTTCCTTGGTATCCCGCGACTCAGCGCACCGTCTCTGGCGGACGCACCTATCGTTGGCACCATGGATTCGATTCCTGGAGCAACCCCGGCACATGGTTCATGAGCTGGCGCTATGGCAGGCATGACTACACCGGTATTAATGTCGATACCCTCGACGGCCCGACCTTCTGGGAAGACACCTTCTATAACAACTTTGAGAACCCGAATTGGGCGCTTATCAAGGTTGATAGTCTCCAGATCTTCTCTGAGACTTGGTTGTCCAAGGTTGGCTGGTTCAACGATGAGGCTTATCATGCGTTCATGTATCCGCCTCACGTTTACAACTACCCGCCGGATCTCAAGGGTGACTACACCAATATCTGGCACGCTTGGATGGGCCGCTACCGCAACACCACCCCGGGTGGAATGACCCCGGTTCTGTTGTGGGAAGAAGGAAGCCCGAGCCGTATCTCTCCGATGCAGAGCCGCGACCCGTATGTCAACTTCTGGGTTAACGACCTTAACTTCATCGTCGCTGACATCTACACCTGCACCGACTCGATCATTTGGGAATGCCTCGTCGGAACACATCCGGACGAAGACACTCTTCCGTTCCGCGTTCCTCGCGTAACGATTGATCTTTACAATGCCGGACGTTCGCATGTGTGGACTATCGACGAATTCTACGATTGCCACTGCACGCCTTGCTTCATCAGCTACTATCCTTCGCGCACCGCTTGTGTCGATTGGGGTAGAATGCATGTCGGTCCGATCGATCAGACCGAACAGTGGCTCTACACGATTCGTAGAATCGATACTCTCGAAACTGACCCCGTCCTCGTTACCGATACTATCGTCGGATGGCAGCATCTCGATAGCATTTCGGTCAGGTTGGAGTTCAATGTTCGCGAGCCGAACTACTTCACCGATGCCACCCATTTCACGAAGTATGTTTTCCGTTGGGATTATGTAGTCGATATGCAGCCGCCGACCGCGATATTCCGCGACCCGGCCGCTACCACCGGCTACGACGAGGTCAACTGTAACCTCATTCACGACTCGAACCATACTCTCAGGCTGAGACTCGAAAGCATCGTCGACGCTCATGTCGGTTGTGCTCCGGGCACTCTTATGGCCGATGGTTGGTCTTCCAAGTGGCCGATTCCCGCCGTTGCTCCGTCTTCCGATTGGGTCAAGTTCAAGTATGAAACGACTCCTCCGGTTGCCGCGAACATGGTTTGGAATCCTGCTACCCACTATCTCTGGTCGAATGAGTCCTTCGTCATCACCAACTGCGCTCTCGAGCTTAATGTTGCTGATACGATGACCATCGGAACCCCGGGTATCCAGATTTACCACGGCCTCAATCGCAGTGGCCCCGGATTCCCAGTTCCGTTGCAGACCACTCTCACGAGAGACACGATCTTCGTCGCCGATAGCGTTTTTGCCGAAGCTATCATTCAGGACCGTTTGGGCAACTGGACTCTCAAGACCAGCCGCAAAATGGCTCTGGACAATGGTCTTCCCGAGGTTAAGGGCTTCGCGCTCGCTACTCTCGGAATCGATACCGTCGGTTACGACTCTCTCGGAACCCCGATTCTCGGCGATGTGTACATGAACGATTGGGACGGCGCAGTCTTCAAACTGCCTTGGCTTGTTCCTGATCAGGACAGTCTCGTCGGAATCTACAACTTCGCTCCGGTTTGCACCGTTTATGTGAGGTTGTGGTTCAACGATAATATGGACATGCGTGAAGCCGATCACCTTTACGGCCACATCGTTAGGTTCAAGCCGCACGGATGGACCCACTGGTTCCCCGTTCTTCCGCTTGAAACCGTCGGCGGTGGCCCCACCGGTCTTCGTTTCCCGCTTGCTCAGCAGTATGTCGATTACAAGAATATCGCTGGTGTTATGCCGAGTGCACGCCCGGATGCTTCCAGTGAAACTGACCTTTCGCCCGTTATCCCCGGTGATGTCGAGGCTCTCGATGCCGGTTGGAACAGCGACCGCGAATGGGTTGGCTACATGGTTATCGCCGGCGGCGGCGCCATGGACGGTATCGGAACTCTCCGTGTTCAGGGATTCGATGACAACGCTGGAAACTATATGCTTCCGATCGAATACCCGCTTCGTATAGTAACCGGCGAACCGAGATTCAAGATGGTTTACTGGCCGAGAATCGACACTCTGAATAATGCTCATGTCGATCCTTGGAGCGGTTTGCCGGATGACGTTCTCGTTCTCTCCGGTTGGAGCACTTCGGATCCGGTCCTCGGCGACTCGACCCGTTGCACCTTCTATCAGGATAACGATAGAATGAATCCGATCACCGCTTATTGGGACAACTACCTTGCGGAGACCGATTCGGTTCGTTTCAGAGTATTCTGGCACGACACCGCTTGGGTTCCCGGCGCTCCTCTCACCGGTCATACTTTCCACTGGTCTGAGGACGATATGTGGTCGAGCAACATCTCTGTTTACAGAGACACAGCTTGGGTAGTTATGCCCGTTAGCGAACTCGATCTCTTGCACGAGTATTACACAACTCTTGGCGGCGCTCCTGTTGCCTACTCGAACAACGAGCTTTATGCAACAATCGTGTTCGAGGCCTTCAGCAGGTTCCGTCCGAGCAACCCCTACATCGCCGATACGCTACTCAACGTTCGTATCGACAACCGTAGGCCGGATCCGCAGTTGACGACCCTCACCGGTGGTCAGATGATTCATGGTCAGCACACGATGCTTCCGTTCGGTTCGACCGATCTGAAGGTTTGCTGGCAGAATAATCAGGTCGAGCAGATCGATAAGATGTCCATCTGGCTCCATAGCCTCATAGATGGCGCTGATTACATGCTCTTCCCGGCTGGCGGAACACCCGGACAGAGTTTCGGCGCTGTCGGAACATCTACTCCGCTTTACTACGATCCTGTCAATGGCGTTATCTGCCTCGACTACAGGAACCCGGCTGGTCTTCCGGCTGGTATGTGGACTCTGAGCTGGAAAGCCTTCGACGGTATTCAGGTCGTCGATACAGCGAGAGGTGGAACAATACTGAGATACTGGCAGTATTACCACACCGATTGCGAATTCGACTTCTTCACCGACGATACGCTGACCATTCTTAGGCCTCCGTTCCTCGCTCGCGGCGATAATCTCTACGACGCTCTAAGGAGTGTTGCGGACAATTATCCTGCAGTCATTGGCTCGGACGACATCTATCCGTGGTGGAATGTTGGTATGGAAGATATCTGGCCGGATTGGCCGACCTTTGGTTGGATCGATACGGCGGCTATCAGAGCGGCTGGCCTGCCCGACCTCTGGAGAGTCGATGCTCTTCACAGAGTCCCGCAGATGGTTCCGGTTGTTCAGATTACCACCTATAATAACCCGGACTACAGCTCTGGTGTTCCGGATCCGCTCATGCATCCGTATGTCGAATCCGGCGGTTACCCGGGCGACAGCCTCTACGTCCTGTTGGAAATGCTCGAGACCGATGTCAACGTTAGATACATCGACCTGAACATCAAGGATTACTGGGGTGGCAACATCTCCGGTTCTAACCTCCAGATCAATGTCAGGCTCGATAGCACTCACGTTGTTCACTACGGCGATCGTTCCTTCTGGGTGTATAAGTGGACGGTCGATGATCAGGACAACCGTTACGACGGTCTTGTTACGATCACCGCTTCCGAATACACTTACAGCCCGTCCACCAGCACGTGGAACTATTGGGATCACATTGCCTATGTCTTACTGGATACGGACGATCCGACCTACGAGGTTTCTATGATTAGAACCTCCGACTCTTCGGTTCCGAATATCGCCATCAACCCGATCGACTTCCCGGATGAATCAAGAATCTGGGTGGTTAATGCGGACGAGTTCCTCATCAACCTCGATTGGGATCAGACGATATACGATCCGGCGGCTCCGGGTCACCCCGTCTCCTACCATAACTATGGCAGATACATCTACACTCGTCAGTGGGATCATTGGAGAATTTCCATCGACGGTGCTCCGAATTACGGCACCTACAGCGATGCGAACGACCATCTCGAAGCCAGGCTCTGGGACAACGACCTCGATCCGTGGGACATTCATCATCCGTTCTGGCGTCAGCCGGACTACATGAATACCGCGATCACGCCGTCGTCTTACGATAACGCTTCGCCGATGTGGACCTTCAATGACAAGATCAGATTCTTTGCCGACAACGTCTATGCCTATGCTTGGGATGTTGCTGGAATACCTGAAGGCCTCACGGCTCAGGGTGTTGCCTACATCCTCGGTAAGTCTCGCGACGCCGCCGGTAACGTCCTCGACTACGAAGAGGCGAGGATCAGCAAATCGAAGGGCAAGATTGCTCTTATCGACATCGAACGCCCGACCATCGACACCGATCTCGTTATCGCCACCGGCGACAACCTGACCGCCTATGTCGGTGCTATCTGGGACAACTTCATTGGCGACAACTTCACCAACGAGCTGGGTGACGGCTACGTTTACGTGATGGTTACCATCGAAGACACGATCCTCGTGGGTCCCTACTGGGTGGATCCGAGCGGAGCTATTGCTACCTCCGGTTGGGGCGCTTACGGCCCGACTCCGGGTGACTTCATTGACCTCTGTGTCTATGACCTCGCAGGCAACTATGTTTGCGTCGAAGTCGAAGTCGTTCCCGAAGTTCATTGCTGCACCTACAGTCTTTGCACCGATTGGAACCTCATCTCCATCAGCGTCAACCCCGAAACGCTTACTACGGCTGTCTTCGGTGGCGCTCCGGTTTACAAACTGGTCGGAGGCACCTATGTGCCCTACACCGGTATTCTTGAGCCGGGTGCTGGCTATGCGGTTTACCCGCCGAGTGCAATGGAAGTTACTATCTGCGGCGCTCCTGTGACGTCTTTCGACGTTACCCTCAGTGCCGGTTGGAACCTGATTGGCGCTACGTGGATGGATGTTCCGTTCACCGCTCCGGAGACCACTCCGGCTGGCGCGATCGACCCGACCGAAACTCGTTGGTATGAGTGCGGAGTTAACTATCACTACACTAACGTTCTCGAACACTGCAGAGGCCACCTGGTCATGGTTACCAACCCGGCCGGTTGTGAGCTGAGTGTTCCGGGATCCCGTGGCGGCAAGGTCGTTTACACCGTCAAAGACGGTCAGTTCGACCCGCTGTTCACCGGCAAATTGGTTAGTGATAACCGCACCCTGACCTTCGGCGTTGCCGACATCGCCACCGCCAACTTCGACCGCGGCATCGATCGCTACGCGATTCCGGCGCACGTTGGTCAGAGCGAGCTCGTTCTCGACGGCGGCATGGATGTCGATTACCGCACAACCGATAGCAGGATCGAGTGGACCGTTAAGGCCACCGGTAACTACACTGCGACCTTCGAGAAGGAAGGCGACTGGGTCGTCTCTCTCGACGGAGTCCAGCTCGTTGACGGCGATGTCGTCACGATCACTTCGGGTTCGCACAAGCTGGTTGCCGACCGTGTCTCGGTTCCCGCGAACTTCGCTCTCGGTCAGAACCTTCCGAACCCGTTCAACGCAGTAACGGCGATCAAGTATGAGCTCCCGACGGACGCTACTGTAACCCTCGAGGTTTACACCGTCCTCGGTCAGAAAGTCGCTACGCTGGTTAACGGCGATCAGGAAGCCGGTTATCGCACCGTCGTTTGGGACGGAAACGATGACGAGGGTAGAGCTGTTCCGAGCGGAATCTATTTCTACAAGATTTCCGCCGGCGACTTCTCGGCGACTCGCAAGATGACCCTGATGAAGTAAACAGCCCAACTTCACAAGGCGGCGGGGCTACAAAGCCCCGCCGCCGAATATAAAGCACCTTCCTTTTGGGGATGTTTGATTTTTTTAGGAATACATATTTTGAAACTCTATCGTTTATCTGAAACTTATTTTCAAAGAAAGGGGTAAGCCATATGTCCAGAGGCAAAATTACCTTAGTAGTAGCTCTTGCGCTTGCAAGTATGGTTCTTGCACAGAGTTGGAGTTTTACTTTTCAGGTCGAGCCCGTTCCGGGGCAGACACACGACCTTGAAATAGCGATGACTGCGGGAGCAACCGCAGGATATGACGCGTTCTTAGACGTCCCTTATTTTACGCCCCCCGATGGAAGGGGTGTTTTCTTCCCTCTTAACGATCCATTAAATCCCGCTTATACCAAACTCCAGAAGGATGTCCGCGGTATCGCACTCGGATCATATACCTATTGGATCGCAATGGACGAGGGATATTGGGGTCTCGATGACCGTATGGTTCGTTGGGATATCGACAATCTTCCCGATCCTGATATCTCCGGCAATCTTTGGATTGCTCCTATAGTTTATGGGACTGACCCTGCGACTCTCGATGAAGCTCTTTGGATTCCCATGAATACGGTCGAAGAATTCGGTTTCGGACCCACTCAGGAAGCCGCATTCAGGTTTATGCCTTCTGCAATGGTTGATACCATTGCTCCTTATGTTACCGGTTTCGATCCGGTTCCGGGAGAGGCTGGCGTATCCACAGCTAAGAATGTAAGATTCGATGTCAAAGACGCCAACAGAGGCGTTGACCCCGCCACAATCGATGTTTGGGTTACCGTTGGCGGCGGAACTCCGGCTCATCTCGGACCTTCCGACATGATTCTCGATCCCATCGTTGGCGGATATCGTGTAACGATTCCCCCGGTTGGCGGTGCTTGGCCTGAATCCACGATTATTAACTACACAGTTAATGCCTGCGATTTGGCGAGTCCTGCTAATTGCATGGATGTCGATACCTCAGTATCGTTCTTCACCCGTGTGATTCCGCCGGACATGTTCCCGCCCTATTTCGAAACCGCCTATCCGGCCAATGGTGCTACCGATGTCGATGTTACTTCCTGCGTAAGAATCGTCATTAAAGATTCTGAGAGCGGTGTCGATAGTAGCACAATAATCTTCCAGCTCAATGGAACAGCGATCCCGCATTCCGACCTTAACATCACTGAGCTTGGAGTCGGTTCGGATTGGTATCGCGTCGAATATTGCCCAACTTCCGACCTCAACTATGGCGCTATCTATAATGTTAATGTTTACGCCGAGGATTTCTGGGGCAACGATGCTTCGATTACTTGGTCTTTCGTTACTGAAGAGGCGGATTCGCTTCCCGAATTCGTTTATAATCTTCAAGCAATTTCGATTAGTGGAACCGATACCGCGAGAACCAATCTCTACATCGGCCTCGATAATCTTGGAACAGACGGCTACGACGTCGGTCTCGATGTCCCGCAGTTCTTGTTCCCGGGTGCGCCGAGAGGTTATTTCCCGCTCATGGATCCGAGCCATCCCAGCGTTCCGGCCCTTTCGAGGGACATTCGCTCGACTTCCCATGGAATCAAAACATGGACAGTCGATATGTATAGCCCTGTTGGAACTTTGAAACTTACATGGGATAGACTCCTTCTTCCGCCGATCGGCATGTTCAGCTTCGCTGTTGTCGATAGCGGTTCCACACCGAGCGCTTGGACCTCGATGTCCACCTATGGTGAGGTAAGCTTTACCTCCTCCCAGCAGGTTCTCATTCGCTTCCTCCCGACCTTGGTCGATCCTAATCCTCCTGTCGTAACAAATGTTTCGATGGAAGGATCCGGCCCGGGCGGAGTTGGCTATGATCCAGCAACACCGCTTTGCTTCAGCGTTGTGGATTATGAGTCCGGCGTCGATATAAGCTCTGTGGCAATTTCTATCGATTATGTCGATATCGACCTTGCGGAATTCGCGACCACTCCTCTGTCGAATGGTTACCGTTTCTGCTATACCCCGTCTCCGATGTGGTCGCCGAACACGACCTACAGAGTCGAGGTTCAGGCCGCGGACAATGCCATTCCGGCTAACGAAATCGACCCGCCCTATGTTTGGAACTTCTCGACCGGCCCGGCTGGTTGCGCTCCGTTGTTCGAGCTTCCCCTTACTTTCACATGGGGTGCTGGCGCGGATGAAAACGAGACGATCATTTTCGGAACCCACGAGGGTGCTTCCCCGGGTTATGATGCCGGTCTGGATCAGATTCAGCCTCCGCCCATCACCGCCGCCGGCTTCTTCTTCACTTGCGGCGATGCGGCTCCGGCAGACAAACTGATCAAGGACCTTCGCAATCCATGCGACCGTCCGAACATCTGGCAGGCTTCCAAGAGAAATCTGCTTACCTCGCCGAATGTTACTGTTACATGGCCGACTTCTCCGGTTTTCGCGGATACTTCGTGGCATATCTACTACAAAGTTCTCGGATTGGGTGTTACCCCGCCGACCGCTGTTGACAGCACTTGGACCCGCATGAATGTTGGCGATGAAATCGTTTACAATGCCAACTCGAATTATCTCTATGTCGGTCTCGGCTATATCGGAACCACAATCGAAGTCTTCAATATCGAAGGCGATGTTGCGATTGCCGGCGCTCCCGATAACAGCGGAATCCGTGTTTACCTCAACGGCGGCACTTTCCGCACGACCAATGCGGCTGGCGAATACTCCTTCGCGAACATCCCGCTTGGAACTTATAACTTAACATTCTGGGACCCGGCTGGCGAATACTGCGCGCATCCTGATATGGATTCGATCGTTGTGGTTACCGGCACTGTTCCCGATGCCACTATCGATGTTCCTACCTATCATATGCTCCCCTGCGGAAGCAGAAGAGTTTATGGTGTCGGTTCGGTTGCTGGAACGCCTACTCAGTGGATCAACGTGAAACTCACGAATCTCGGCGATCTTTCCGAATCCACAATTCCGACCAACGCTTCGGGAGCTTACCAGTTCCTCGGCGTTGTTCCGGGTGATTACATGCTGACCGCTTCCTATTCTGGATATCGCACTTGGGACACGACCTTCACGGTCGGTCTTACCGATGTCAACATAAACTTCAACCTGACCGAAACGACGGTTTTGGTTACAGGAATGGCAAGACTTAACAGCGTTCCTTCGCCTGGTATTACCATTAACGGATCAGCGGTTGCAACGCCGACGACGTCAATCGCCGACGGTTCTTACTCTGTGACAGCAAATATCGGCGGTGGAAACATCTGTGCAAGCTATCCCGGTTACGAGACAGTTTGTCAGTTTGTTACCGTTCCTGAAACAGGTTTGACCGGTGTTGATTTCAATCTTCTACCGTTGCCGGTGGATGTTATTGTCTCGGTCGATCTCGGTTGCGAAACCGTCAACATGTCGGGTGCTTCCGTTACGATGTCCGGTGTTGGAACAGAAATTACCCCCGCCAGCGGCAATGTCAGATTCGATGATGTCGCCCACGGATGGTATAATTTCACCGTTTCCGCTCCGTATCATGCAACGGTTGTTGTCGAAAGCGTCTATGTCAGCGCTGACACCACGATTAACGTTGCTCTCTGCTGTCTCGACGCCGTCGAAGATTTCGACGCTGATCCGGACAGTGTTGCACGCCCGACTGCCGATCCGCTGACCATTGCGCTCAGCTGGACCGAAGCCGGAACTTCCTGCTGTGATCCGGATTCTTATCTGGTTTACAGGTCGTTGGCACCGTTCATTAGCACCACTGCCCCCGGCGTTACGAGAGTCGCTTCGGTTCCCTTCGGAACCACGACCTATGTCGATGCGACAGTTGCCGATGGCGTTCGTTACTACTACGATATCGTCGTAGTCTATGGTTGCCCGAGCAATTATTCGAGACTTGCCGGCAATGTTAACGCGGCAAGCGCTTATACACCCGACCCGGCCGATTATCTGGTTATCGACTGGGACAACGGTGCGACCCCAACCAACGGCGGCACGATGGGTGTCGGCGAATGGTGGGTTAATATGCTCGGTTCCAGTGCGCTCGGTCTTTCGGCTGTTGTCAGAACAACCGACGATTCGCATAGCGATCCGCTTGCGGGCTATAACCTCAATGACTATGACTTGGTCGTTCTCGCGCTCGGTATCAACGATGCGGACAACACCGTTCTTCCTACTGCGGCTGTTGCCAAGCTCGAAGCTTACAGAGCGATTAGCGGCAAAAAGATGATCATCGAAGGTCCCGATTTCGGTGCCGATTACAACGCAACCACTTTCTTCGGCAACCTCGGCCTTGCCTTCGTTCATGACGGCGCGGCTGACTTCAACGTCGATTGGTTCTATGCCACTCCGACTTTGACGAATGCATCCTTCCCGATCATCTTCGATTACAACGACAGTAGTTCTGCTGACCATTTCGTCGATATCCTTAATTCTCCGGGTGTCTTGACAACGAATGTCGCCTGGGATCAGGATTCGGTCTATAGGACATTCTTCTACAATGGCCCTTGCCAGACCATCATCTCGACGATTTATCTCGGCGGTATCGTTAATTCGAGCTATCCGTATGTGCAGTCGCGTGCGGCTTCCGGTTATCTCTGGAAGCTCGGAATCGCCAACACCGGCATTTATCAGGTCGAAACGAAGCTCCCGAGCGATTTCGCGCTCGCGGGCAACTATCCGAACCCCTTCAACCCGGTTACCACGATCGAATTCCAGCTCCCGAGAGATTCTCATGTGGACGTTTCGATCTATGACATCACCGGCAAGAGGGTTGAGACTCTGGTCGATGAAAGGCTCGAAGGCGGCGTTTACAAGGTCGCTTGGAACGCCAACAACATGCCCAGCGGTGTTTACTTCGCTCGCATGACCGCAGGTGAGTTCTCCGCAACTCACAAGGTTATGCTCGTCAAGTAAGCCTGCAGTAATCTAATCAAAAAAACCCTCCGTTTTACGGAGGGTTTTTTGTTTTGCTCGAAAATGAGCTTGCGGAATTTATTATCGTATTGTATTTTATTCTTCAACCTAATCATAGGCAGGTTCAAATGGGATTTCAAGGGAATTTGGATAGCGTTAGTTTTGCGGATATTCTGCAGTTGCTCGCGATGGGCAAAAAAACCGGCACGCTCCATCTTGAGAAAAACGAAATCCGCAAAGAAGTCAGTTTCAAAAGCGGCTCTGTGATTTGGGCCTCGTCCAACGAAGAAAACGACCTTCTCGAAAATCAGCTACTCAAACAGGGACGAATCAGCAAAGAAGACCTCGCGAAGGCGAAGGAAATCATGCGCCTTACCGGTCGAGATTTTCCGAGCACCCTCGTTTTTTTAGGGATATTCAACAAAGAAGACGTTTCGGATATTGTGCTGAACCACGTCGAGTCGATAATATTTTCGATTTTCGCATGGAATGAGGGGCGCTTCGTTTTCAAAGACAACGAGCTGGCGGACTCTCTTCACATAATCAACGCGCTCAATACGATGAACATCCTCATGGAAGGCACGCGGCGTATCGACGAGTGGAGCAAAATCCGCGGTGCTTTGCCGACTGATAATACTGTGATGCAAATAGTCCCTTCGGGGATGAAAGAAAAAGAGGAGATACGCCTCACACCGCTCGAAGTGCAGATTCTCAGCCTCGTTGACGGCGAAAGGTCTATCGAGGAGATTATGGAAAAATCCCCCCACGGCGAACTTGACACATCGCGGGGGCTTTATAGCCTCAAAATGGCCGGTATTATACGTAAAATCGGAGTGAAGGAAAGCCGAAAGGCAAGCATTTCAGAGAAGAAAGAGGTTCTTCAGATTCTCGTGAAAACCTACGCCGCTGTTCTCGATGTTATCCGCGAGGTTCTTACGCAAAAATTGGGGAATGCGGGCGTAAAACGTGTCAGGAAAAGTTTCGAGGACATACAGAAAGACTATGATGTTCTTAAACACATAAACATATCGGCGGAGGGGACGCTCGATTTCGTCAACTTCCTAACCATGATTGATAAATTGCCCGAATCAAGCCGAATTAACGAGGTTTCCAGCGGCTTATCGGCATTTTTAGAATTGATGCTCGATGCTGTGCAGTCGATTGTCGGGACGCGTCAGAAAAAGCAGGTTATCTCGCGCGCAATGGCAAAAACCGAAGATATAATGGCCGGCAAAATCGAGCTTCTGAAAAAATATGGAGTCTATACCGATTTACATCGGGCTTTGAGAGAATAAATCGAGGAGGATATATGAGAAACTGGTTCAAAGGGATTGCTTTCGCTGTTTTTGTTCTATCGGGGTCATGTTTTGCGCAAATCGAGGCCTCAGCCGGCAGAGGAGAGAGTTTTCAGATAGTCGTAGATATTGTGGCAGTATTATTCCTTCTGCTTGGGGTCTATCTCGCGCTGGATCTAAATAAAATTATGAAGGGCGGCGAGCTCGCGATGAGCTGGGGATGGCTGTCCGGCGCGGTTATTGTTTTCGCGTTGATAAAAGTAATCGAGGTCGGCGCTATGGCGGAATTCTGGATTGTGCCCCAATTGCTTCTTTCTTTGGGACATCTATTCACCGCTCTGTTCCTGCTATTGGGCTATTTCCGACAGAAAAAGATACTCAGCTAACACGATTGTTGTCAGAATTAAAAAAAGAAAGGCGGCTCGAATCGAACCGCCTTTTTCATTTATATCTGTGCGACGACTGCTGTAGGGGGCGACACATCCTTAATAAAGGACGTGATTATCGCGATTAGATGATGCGAGGGATAGGTGCCGCGAATCGCCAAATCGACGCCCCGAACCTCCTCCTTGATTTTTTCCTGCGGGTCGAGAAGGATAAACTTCGCGTCGCCTTTGACATTCGAGAGCATCCGAAGGCCGGCTACATCCATATATTCAAGTCCGGCCTGAACGATGATAATTTGTGGTGTTATGCGTTTTGCGGCATGGATAAAATCGCTGATGTTGTCATAGGGCACAACCGCAAAACCATGCTGGGTGAGCATCGATTGGAGAAAGCCGAGGCTCTTTTTCGGTGCGACAAGCATGACATCCGGGTTCTCCGAGTTTTCGATGAGGTTTTTGCTCTCGCGGATTCTCGGCAAGGTTATTTTCACTAATGTGCCCTTCGCGTTGGGTTCGATATCGATCTTGCCGCCGTGCGTTTCGATGATACCCTTTGCGACAGTAAGGCCAAGACCTTTATGCGTCGATTTTTTTGTGGTGAAAAATGGTTTAGTAATAAAAGGTATAACCTCGGGCGGAATTCCTGTGCCATTGTCGAGGATTTCGATGTAGTTCCATTGTGTATCGAAACTTGTTGTAATCTCGATTTTGCCGGTTTCCTCAATCGCTTCGTATGAGTTGACACAAATATTGACCACCGCCTCGACCATTTGGTCTTTCGAGGCTATAGTGGTGCCGATTTGATTAGTGTTCAACACCCATTCGATTTCTTTTCGCCTTCGATTAGTTTTTATCAAACCAACGGCGTCCGAGAGAAGTTTGCGTATTGGCAAAGGCTCCGGGGCACTCGAAGAACGATACCAATCCACGGTTGTCAGAGCATCGAGAATTTCCTGTCCCTGAGCGAGTTTTTTGTTGATCTCGAACAGTTCCTCCTCGAGTTCCGGCGTTTCGAGGGTCTCGATTAATATTCGGCAACTGTCGAGCGCTTTCGAAAGACAGATGAAGAACTCGTCGATAAGCCCCATAGTGCGTGCATTGAGAATGTTGAATTCCTCGGCGCGGGTTTCTTCTATTTGCTTTTTTGTCGCCTTCAAAAGAAGGTCGATGAGCCGATTGGTCATCCTTCCGGACTGAGCGCTTTCTTTGTGGGCTATCTGCACAGTGGCGTCGCGAAGAATCTCGCGTTCGCCCTCGATGATAACGTCTTGGATTGTGTTAGAAATCGCCTCCGGGCTTAATCCTGCGGTTACCAAGGTTAGCATCGGTTCAAGCTTAACCGGCCCTATCGAGCTTCCCAATCCTCCGGGGACATTTACCATAATCGGAATCGGCGGCCCTATCTCGTTGCGTTCCATAAGACCCTGCGCGAGACTTAGATCGACGAAAATAAGCGCAATCTCGTCGCGATTATAGTGCAGATGCTCTTCGAGACGCGTCCTATCGAGCGCTCTTTTTACCTCATAACCTTTGTCGATGAGTCGCGAGGCGACTTGCGATGTCATACGGTCATCAGAGGTTGCGAGGATGATTAGCCGCTGTTTGTCGCCCTCGAGGATTGGAATCATCTTCTCAGTGATGCTTCGCACCGATGGCGGCGATTGCAGAACCTGCACCGGCAGAGTATATTCCCAAGCAGAGGGCGGCTTGCCGATGGGTGCCCAAACAAATATCGGCAGACGTTTGATCTTTATCAGATCGATTGCTGATGTGGCGAGTGTTTCGTCGATTTCCGGATCGACGACGATGCAAGCCGCGTGCTCATGCTCCTCCGGCAAACTCTCTGGCTTGTTGACGATGAGGATTTCATATCTTTCGCCGAGAGCTTCTGTGAGCCTTTTGATTCGCGTTTTGTCTTTGTCGAAAACATAGATGATCTCTGTATGCTTCATTATAAATGCCCCTAAGCATTTGCGGTTTTCCGCGAATTACTTTACTATGATGACCGGAACTTGTGCCTCACGAACCACCTTATCCGAGGTCGATCCCAGAAGAACCTCCGCCAGAAGCCCCTTGCCGGTCGATCCCATAACGATAGCATCGACCTTCTCCTTTTCGGCGATTCTAAGTATCTCTTTGAACGGAATTCCGTTTACTAAGCGCTCCTCGACCCTAAAACCGAGATCGCTGAGTTCCTTCGTAATGGCTTCGAGTTTCTCCTCGGCTTTTTTACGAAGCTCCGCGTTGATTTCTTCGAGAATGCTCGTGTATTGAATCGAAGAGAATCCCTCCATCTCGGCCATAGTGTTAACCTCGCGGATATCGATGCAATGGACGAGATAGACGATACTCGCCCCTGCCTCGCGAAGTTTTTTTACCATTCCGAGCGCGTGGCTGGATTTCTTCGAAAAGTCTGTCGGATAAAGGATTTTTGTGAACATGATAACCTCTATTTCATATAAACGACATTTTGAGTCTTTACGATTCCGCCGCTGACTGCCTTTACCAGATATGTTCCGGTCGGAAGGTCGTTCGATGGTGTGAACCGGACGAGATGATAGCCCGTGAAAGCCGCCGTTTCCGCGATTTTCTCGATCATTCTGCCATTGACATCATAGATCGCTATCTCGATGGGGTTTCCATCGCCGGCAATGAGTATCGACATAGCCGAATTGAAAGGGTTCGGGAAACATCTCAGGCCGAAATCGCTCGGAACAACGACTCTCTCGGCAACATTTCCGGCATCGAGGTTGAAATTGATAACCATATTTGCGCCACCGCCAACCACGAAAATCCCGTCGAGTTCATTGACATAGTGTGCATAAGGCTCTTGAAGGAAGCCGGTTGTATCGCACATGTTATTGCCGTTGAGATCGGACCAAACCAAAGCCGATTTCGCTCCCGAGGGGACGCTGTCAAGCTCGAAATCGAGCTCCTCAATTATCCAAGTGCCATCGAGAACTGGGCCGCCGCCGAGTAACATGGGATATTGATCGAATATCCTCATCTTCAGGGAATCCGGGCTACCGCTATATATGATTGTGCCCTCCACGCCGCCATAGCGCGCGAGTTCGACATCGATACCGGAGATTGTTCCGCCGGAAATGCGGAAGGGGTTTCCGGGATACTGACCCGCAGGATCGCCGCTGGCAGGCGGAAGTCCCGAAGGGATGAGCGCCATAACATTGTAATCGTAGCCATCGAGGATGAACGGATCATCGAAGATGTAGTTGTAGTCCGGCGGAAATGCAAGCGTGTAGAAGAACGAGGTATCCATTAATGTCGTGAAATCGTGGAAAACGAAGACATAAGCCGTGTCCGTCGGTGTTCCGGGGACATTTAAAGTCCCCATTATCATCCCCGCGAAAAGCCCGCTGGTCATAAGTGCGAGGATGATGATGATGTTGATTGTTCTCATATTTTTTCTCCTTTCGTTATTCTCTAAGTTGGAAAAGCCCCTCTTCATCGAAGAGAAGCCAATAAGCCTCTCCGGGGAAGAATCTATCGCGAATTCTATAGCTTCCTGATGTTGTGGAACCTGCACGATCGTAATAATAGAAAATTCTTCTTCCGATTGCGGTTTCGGGGATTTCGGAGATTGCAGTCGTGTCCGCACCGCCGTATTTTGAAAGCCCGCCGACGAATTCCCATCCGGGGCCGGCATTCATAAGTGTATACATATGAATCGGAATTCCTGTAACGGAATAGCTCCGTTCGTTGAGGACGAAAACGAAATAGCCCTTGCCCGGGGTCAGAATATCGGGGGCTATATAGTTGAGTAGGTCGGAATCCCACTCATAAACATACTCGGCACCCGGAAATGCGACATGCGGCGAAAGGCCGTCGTGGGGGATAACCGGAAGACTGACAGCATTCCAGCCGGAATAAAGATGATAATATGCCGAGCTGTCGGCATGTTGAACGAGTGCGCGAATGTAATAATTCGTATCGGGCACTTCGGTCCACGAGCCGCCGGGGGGAAGGTCCCAACCGTGGCCATACATCGACTGCCTTAGCGAGATTCCAAGCGAATGGTCAAGCTCGATTCCGAGATAAAAATCGCCGTCGAGAATAATCCGCTCCATTGCGACATTTATGCGCGCCCAGCCGGTGGAATTCAGCAGATAATCCCCGTAGCCGAGGATTTCGTCGCCAGGTTGACCGCGGTCGTCCAAGTAAATCTTCGGCGAACCGAACCCTGGATTGCTGATGTGGTAATCTATTGCGATGAGCCTACAACGTGTATCGACACGGAATTTATTCGCGATAACCGCGCCGGGGTAAGACACCGCGGCCGACGGTGGAATTCCGTCGTCATAAAGCAACGTGTCGTAGATTAGAGTTCCGACGGCGTTATATGCTGTTCCTGCGGCTGTATCCGATGGCGGACTGAGGAATGCACCGCTGTCGTATTCCGCGCGGACAGTGTAATAATAAGTGTTTCCAGGGGTAACGGCATAATCGTCGTAGGTAGTTTCGCTTGCGGGAACAATCGCGAGGGGCGAGAAAATCCCATGGTAGGTGCTGGCGCGATAGATTCTATAGGAATCCGGACGTATCATCGAGGTCGCTTCGGTGGGACGCATACTCGGTTCCGGCGATGGATGATAGGAGCGCGAGAAGATTTCCGAAAAACCCGGCTCGTGAGGGATTTCATAAACAGTTTTACCCGGTGAAATATACACAGTAGCTCGAGTGCGAGATTCCAAATACAGAACCTCCAGTCGGACGAGAAGATCGCCGGAAAGCTGACGCCAGCCATACATATAGTGATATTGATAAGACCTCGGCGAGCCGGGCGTTATCGAAGAATCCATTAGAATATACATCTGCGGAAGCGCATCGCCCTTGGAAATTCGGACAAACAGCTCGTCATAAACGACGAGACCGGCGTCGCTAACATCGACATTGTTCCAGCCGACTGTAACGGGGGTGTATCTTGTCGGCAGAAGCACATTGCTGTAATCCGGCAGGCCGACATGGTTCACGCCATACATATTGATATTGACCGCACGTGAACCGAGCATAAGGAAAAGGTTGAACTGCACCGAAAGGATGCTACACGGCTCGGCGGGGGAGAATTTCACGGCGCACATTCCGCTGTCGAGGTCTATCTCGCGCGAGCCTATGCCGTTATCGTATTTGATTGTGTCCGAGATGATTATCGGCGGGGGAGGCGTCCATTCGAGTCCGATATGGTCGGTGAAGAACGAATAGGCGACAAGCCCTGAAGGCGCCGGCCATTGTGCCATAAGGCCAACTGCCGCTAAAAGCATTACGGCGAGACAAATTCTTTTCATATTGCTCCTACTTTTGGTTAAGTAAATCTTTCATTTGATAAAATCCGATTTTGCCAAAAATAAATTCCGAGGCATCGAGTGCACCCGCGGCGAAAACCTCGCGCGAAATCGCGCTGTGCTCGATAGTAAGCGTCTCGAAGGGCATCGCGAAAATTATCCGATGCTCCCCAACAATACCGCCGCCGCGAACCGCATTTATCCCAATCCGATCCTTTGGTCGGACTCCGGTATGCCCCTCGCGGCAATAAATAATATCCCTTCCGAAATCCAGTCCTCTGGTTTCGCAAAGTCCGCGAGCCAAATCCAGAGCGGTTCCGCTGGGTGCGTCCGCCTTGTTCCGGTGATGCGATTCGATTATCTCGATATCGGCCTCCGGAATTGCCCGCGCCATTTGTTTAGCAATTTCCGTGCAAAGGGCGATTCCGCGAGAGAAATTTTTCGCGAAGAAAACGCCTATCTGTGCGGAGGCGTCGTTTAATTTTCTCAAAAGAGCGTCGTCGAGACCGGTTGTTCCACAGACAATCGAAGCCTTCGTGTCGAGAGCGAGGTCGATCGCCATTTCTGTTCCGTAAGGACTGCTAAAATCGATTATGACATCGAATTCGGTGCTTGTCTGCGTGACTGGAACCCCAATCTCGCCAATTCCGGCAATAACTCCAACATCTGTGCCGATAAGTCCGCATTCCGGTCTGTCGAGTGCCGCCGCAACCGCGAATCTGCTGTCATTGGCGGCCAACGCGACGAGCATTCTGCCCATTCGGCCGCAAGCGCCGTTTATGGCGAGACGTATGCTCAAAGGAGGCCGTATTCCTTGAGCGCGATTTCGAGTTTGCCCAAATTCGCAGAGGTCATTGCGCAGAGCGGTTGGCGGAAGGAGGGCGCGGGAATCATTCCGCAGAGCGACATTGCAGTTTTGAGCGGCACAGGGTTTCCCTCGATAAATAGCGCTTTCATCAGAGGGAACATCCGAATATGGAGCTTTGCCGCAGAAGAGAAATCCCCATCGAGTGCAAAATTGACCATTTCGGCAAAATCCGCGGGGACGAGATTGGCCGCTGTGGAAATGACACCCTTCGCGCCGATTGAAATCATCGGTACGGTGAGCGAATCGTCGCCGGAAAGCAAAGTGATTCCGCATCCAGAGATGATCTCGCTAACTGTATCCAGCGAGCCGGAAGCCTCTTTTATCGCCACAATATTTTTGTGTTCCGAAAGCGCGATAGTCGTGCTCGGTGCGATATTCGAGCCGGTTCTTCCGGGGACATTGTAAAGAATCGTCGGCAATCCGACATCGGCGATTTCGCGGAAATAGCTAACCATCGCGTGCTGGCTCGGTTTGTTGCCATAGGGCGTGATTGCAAGAACACCATCGGCGCCGGCGGTTTTGGCCGCGAGGGTCATTTCGACCGCGGCCTTTGTGGATGGTGCACCTGTGCCGAGAAGAATCGGGTATGAAAAACCGGTTTCTTCGCGCACGGTATTCAGCATTTCGATTCTTTCGGCATTATCGAGTGTGAAACTCTCGCCGGTGCATCCCGAAAGAAGAATTGCGTCGGTGCCGGAATCTTTGTGAAGGCGTGCCAAGGACCGCAAAGCCCCGAAATCTACCCGCCCCTTATCATCGAAGGGGGTGATTATCGCTACGGTGGTTCCTTCGAACATATCAGCTCCATTTGTTCATATACATTCATATAATAAAGCTATTTGCAACGCATTTGTCAAGCGCTATCGGGCATGTTATTGTCGGAATAGGCCATTACAAAACGAAATATTTAAGAGCACAAGACAAGCGAAAGCATCGCCCGCCATTTTTTTAATCCCGGCATATTTAAAGTTAGACAAAAAAACGTTGACTCGAATTGCTCAGAGGCATATATTGCCTTGTTGATTAGTGTAAAACATGCTCTTAATAAGGAGATGACATGATTCTAAGCAAAATAAGCCTCAGATTCGCTTTGATAGGGCTTTTGATGGCGACAATGCTCCTTTTCGTTGGATGCTCCGAAAGCACCGATGAGGATGCCGTAAAAGATAATACCTATTGGACTTTGGTTCAAGTCGAAGAAATCCAAATGCCCGGTGCTGTGTGGCCTTTGGCTCATGAGCAGGCAATTGTCGGGGCGAACAATGAGCATGTTTATCTTACCAACGACGGCGGTCTAAGCTGGAGTGTCGTCACAATCAATCCCTCCACCGGCAGAATGGCTTCGGATATATATTTCGCCGGAACCCGTGGAATTATGATTGGTCTTCGGGGCATGCTTTATACGACCACAAATAACGGTCAGTCTTGGACGAACGCATTCCCGACGGGAGTTCCTGCAGGAGACCTGACGAGAATTATCGCCCCTGCTACCGGCGGAAACAACCCTCTATATATCTGCGGAGACGAAGGTATCCTTCTCAAATCTATCGATGGCGGTGCGAACTGGCAGTATATCGATCTTCAAATCGGTAAGTTCTTCGAGGATTTCCCAATAATCGACTCGGAAACCGGCGAAACGCTTCGCACAGTCGATACAACTCTCTATGTTACGCAGGAAAAACTAAGCTTCACAAGCGGATGGGCGCCGAATTCTAATCTCATATATCTTCTCGCCGATACGCTTCAGACAGACAGCGAATTCTATATTCTGCGTTCGGCTTCCGGCGGCGCGCCCGGAACATGGGACATGCTCGTTATGAATACTCCGGTTAAATGGTTCGATATTTATACCTTCAATGATACGAGCGGAATCATGATAACCAACGGCGAGGTCGATTATGTTACGATTCGCGACACGATGGTTTCGAGATCGCTCAATGAATACATCCCCGGCGGCGCCGCGCTGAAAAAGATGGTTTTCACAAATAGCGATATCGGATGGATTATCGGCGCTGGCGGAACTGTTACGAAGAGCACCAACAGCGGCCACGACTGGAGAAAGATCGATGTCGATGTTACAGGTATCATCAACGATATCAGTTTCCTGAACACCAATGAAGGTTGGCTTGTCGGCAATGACGTTTCCAGAAATTCTGGTGCGATTAAGCTTACAACCGACGGCGGAGCGACATGGAATTTCAGAAGCTACGGTATCGGCGGGGTTAATCTCAACGCCGTCCATTTCATCTCCTCCCAGCAGGGATGGATTACCGGCAAATCCGGACGTATCGCCCGCACTACCGACGGCGGAAATACTTGGCTTCATCAGGATGCCAATACTTCGAGATCGTTGCAGGATGTGTATTTCACGAATGCCAACACCGGTTGGGCGGTGGGATTCTCGGCTTCCTCTGATGTCGATACTTTCGCGACCATTCTTCATACCTCAAATGGCGGCATCACTTGGAATTCGGTCGATAGCCTTTTCGGATATAGGCTAAATAATGTTAAAGCCTTGAACCCGACCACTGCAATCGCTGTGGGCAATAACGGCCTAATTCTCAAATCGACCGACTGGAGTGTTCCGAAGAATTCCGGAGTGGCTTTCGAACTGTTCGGTCTCGATGTTGTCGATGCGAATCTCATATTTGCCTGCGGCCAGGGCGGCACAATTCTCAAATCCACCGATGGCGGCGAGACATGGAATCAGCTTAATTCTGGAACGAATCAATCGCTATTGTCGATCGATATGGTCGATGCGAATGTTGGTTATGCCTGCGGAAATCTCGGCACCGTGCTCAAAACCACTAATGGCGGCGTAAATTGGACACTGCTCGAATTGCCGCGGCACAGCTCGAGCGTTTACAAATCCGTCGCTTTCTCCGATTCCCAGACCGGTTGGATTATCGGGTTCTTCGGCTATATTCTTCACACTGCCGACGGCGGCGAGACATGGTATCGCCAACTCGAAGGTTTCAGCGAGGAAACTTTGAACGATGTCTTCATACTCGATTCCAACAATGCTTGGATAGTCGGCAACGGCGGAATTCTGCTGGAGCTTGGTAGAAATTAGGTTTCACTCAGATAGGTTTTCGAAGCCCCCTTCATTGGGGGCTTTTTTTGTGTTCTATCGCAATTGTTGGGATTGATGAAGCTGGACTGGAAGACTTGAAATGGCTATAGGATGAAATTCACTTCGGAGAGATTCATCGTTTCGCCGGTGTTTTCAGCGGCAGAAGGACGAAATAGCCGGAAGCAATCAGTAAAAGTAATGATACGACTGCGCCTCGATAGGCGATATTCTCCCCGAGCGGTTCGAGGACAAGAACCACAATTCCCCAGATAAGCGGCCCGACGATTGCGGCGGCCTTGCCGGACAGCGAAAAAAGGCCGAAAAATCTTCCGACTGCCTCCGGAGGGGCAAGCTCGACCAAAAGCGGACGCGCCGCGGTTGGAACTCCTCCAAGCAATGCGCCAATGAACACGCCGAGAATATAGAAGGGCAATTCACTCGTAACCGGCAACAGCAGAACAAGGCTAATTATCCATCCCACAAGCACATACGACAAAATACGTTTCGCCGAATATGTGTCTGTGAGCCTTCCGAAAATCCACGACCCTATCGCCGCACCGATTGTCGAAATGATAAAAAACGGCACCTTCGAGGAATCGGGCATCCCCATCGCCTTCTGAGAATAAACCGCCATGAAAACGATAGCGGTCTGAATGCCCTCTTGGAATAGAAAATTCGCAAGGAGAAAACGGCGTATTCCGGGATATTTTTTGGAATCGCGAAGGGTCTCGATAATCTTCTCGAAGGGGTTTTCCTTTGCGGCCATCGGCTGGGGTTTCGATTTTTCGCGCACCCATATAAAGGTCGGCAACGAAAATAAGAAAAAAAGTATCGCGGATGGAACAAAGGTAGCAGATCTTCCACCAGCCGCTATGAAAGGCACATCCCACCCCAGAAGAGTGCCCTCGTTGAAGGGCATAACGATGAGCATCCCGAAAATCGCGCCGACATATCCCAGCGCGACTCCGACCCCGCTAACCCATCCCATTTTCCCCGCCGGCGCGATGTCCGGCAGAAGCGAGTTATAGAACACGAGGCCAAGATGATAGCTGGTATTTGCGACAACGAAAAGTGCGAGCAATAGAAATGCGCTTTGCCCGTGCCCCGCGGCGATGCCTATCAACGCGGTTGTCGCGCAACAGAGAAAGGTCGCGAAGAATAAAGAGGGTTTCCTTCGCCCGACGATGTCGGTTCGTTGTCCTAGAAGGGGCGAAAGAAGGACGACCAGAATCATCGATATGCTTGTCGCGAGGCTGTAGTGGAGAGGCTTTTTGCCGAGAGTGTCGATGATGTAAACCGCAAAATAAAGCGAGACGACATTCATGGAAAAAATCGTGTCGGCGAAATCGAACATCGCCCACGCGAAAATTCTTCCCTTGGATGTCGGCTGGGTCATCGGTTAAAGCCCCAGTTCCGAATCGATTGACTGCATCGCTTTGAGCGTGATTTCCACGAACTCTTCCAGGTCGATGCCGATTTTGGCGCATTTGCGAATCTGGTCGCGATCGACATTAGCGGAGAAGCGCTTTTCATCGAAACGGCGCATCAGAAAATCCATGTCGAGCGATTTGAGCTTGCGATCGGGGTGCATCAGCGTTGCCGAGATGACGAGTCCGGTAAGCCCATCGACCGCGTGAAGCGCCCAATCCATGGGACTTTCCGGCGGACAGGATTCGTGGGCGGGGTGTGCTTTGACCGCGTGGACGATGTCCGGGTCCACGCCCTCTGCCTCGAGCATTTCTGCGGAAAGATTCCCGTGGCGGGCGAAATCGTGCTCGGTTCGGTCATAATCGAGGTCGTGGAGAAGTCCTGCAAGCGCCCATTTTTCGGGGTCTTCGTCGAGTCTTAGCGCGAGGGCTTTCATTGCGGCCTCCGCGGCAAGCATATGCTTGATAAGGTTCTTTTTTGCGACATTTTTCTCGACGAGTGCGAGGGCTTCTTCGCGGGTCATTTTGCCTCCCGTTTTTCGGATAAGATAGTTGCGCAAGACCACTTTGGCAAGTCAAACTCCCGTTTTTTGACGGACGAACCATTGGAGTTGCGAAAAGGTTGCATCAAATGTATTCAAATAGTGTAAAATTGCATACATTTGCATGCAATTGTATGCAAATAGAATACAATTGCATCAGATAGAATCAAATCTAACAAAAAAAAATGGCGACACTCAAATTCTGCGTCCGCTAATTTCGATTTTCCAACGCCCACTTCAATTTCCCATTTCGTTGTGCGGAAAATCGGCGTTCACAAACTGTGGTTTTGAATATATATAGGTTGCGATTCTGGGCAAATAAATTTATTTTAATAAATTATGAAAAAACTCATCGCAATATTATTACCGTTGGTTTTCATGGGTTGCGCCGGTGTGATTCGAGTTCCCGAGCCCGATGTCCAAACCGTTCCATGGCCGGTTCCGCGCGGAGACTGCATGAACTGGGCCTCTGCCGGAAGGGATGAGGGCGGTCTTGTCGAACTATGGCGTATCAAGCTGAAAGTGCCGATTATCGCGACACCGGTAGCCGGCGACGGCGCTGTGTTCATAGGCACAGGCACGCGCCGTGTGATCGCGGTGAACGCAAACACCGGCAAGCGAATCGGCAAGATGTGGACGGATGTTGCAGTCGAGGACGGCATGGCCTATTCGGACGGCAGGCTGGTTATCGGTGGCAGAAGCATTTACAACAAGCTGAGATGCTACGATGTTTTTCGAAGCGAGTTTGTTTGGACGAAGAAGAGCGACAGAGCGGCTTCAGCGCCGGTTGTTTGCGGCGGACGAGTTTTCTATTCGACCGCAAAGGGCGCTCTTTTCGCTCTCGAACTCGAAACCGGCGAAAGAATATGGCGCAAAGAGCTTAAGGACGCGGTTATCGAGCACGAACCGGCATTTCGTGACAGCTTGCTTTTTGTCGTCGATCAAAATGGGATGTTCTATTGCATCGACGCCGATTCGGGCGATGAGGTTTGGTCACTGAAAGTCCCTACGAGCGCTTCAGGGCCGCCTGTGGTAATCCCCGACCATGTGATTTTGCCGACCCACTCCGGCAGAATTCTCGTTATAACGCTCGACGGCAGAGTTCGAGTCGAGATAGATGCCCCCGGTGAGCTTATCGCGCCGATTTCCTGTGGAGGCCCTACAGTTTTCGGTGTAACTCGTCGCGGAGTGGCTTTTGCAGGGGATTTGGGCGAGGGCGGAATTTTGTGGCAATCGAATATCGAAGAGCCATCCCTTTGCGGAACGGTGATTTGGGGCACGGACATTGTAACGATAGGCGCTTCGGGGCGGATTTCGCTCATCGATTACGGCAATGGCGAGATAACATCGCAAATCGAAACGAAAGCCTTCATCACCGCAGGGCCGATAATCTACGACTCGAAGCTTTTTGTGGCGACCTCGGAGGGCGAGCTTATCGCCATCGGCAGAAAAAATTAGAACGGAGTTATAAAATGAACGATAACTATCTTGAAAACATCGACCCGACCGACCATCGCGCGGTTCGTCTCGCGAAGGCCGACTATCTTCGCAAATCCGGCATCGACCCATATCCGGCGAGAACTCCGGATGGGCGCGTTACAATCGAATCGATTCGTAATGATTGGAAGAATGCTGTTCAGCAAACCGACGAGAACCACCAAGTTTCGCGCCATGGTGCGATTAGACGCCTTGCGGGACGCATAACCGCAGTTCGGTCGCACGGCAAATCCTCATTTGTGGCTATTCAGGACGGCACCGGTAGCTTTCAGTTGTATTTCAAAAAGAACACGGTCGAGGAAAAAATGGCTGACGAATCGGCCTATGACCGCATCAAAGAGCTTGATATCGGCGATTTTGTAACAGCAGAGGGCGAGCTTTTCACCACGCGCACCGGCGAGGCGACTCTCGCTGTGCATAACTGGCAGATGCTCTCGAAATCGCTCCTGCCGATGCCGGAAAAATACCACGGCCTCACGGACCCGGATTTGCGCCTGCGACAGCGCTATCTCGACCTTCTTGCGAACCCTGAAGTCAAGCGAAACCTGACAATCCGCGCGCTTGTAATCCGCACGATTCGGGAGTTTCTCGAGGCAGAGGGTTATATCGAACTGGAAACCCCTGCGTTGACACCTCTCTACGGCGGTGCGGCGGCAAGACCGTTTATGACGCACCATAACGCGCTGGATATCGGGCTGTATCTGCGCATCGCGACGGAGCTTTACCTTAAGAGGCTTATCGTTGGCGGATTTGAGCGAGTTTACGAGATGGGGAAAGTCTTTCGCAATGAGGGGGTCGATCGCGACCATAATCCTGAGTTCACACTTCTCGAACTGTATGAGGCGTATGCCGACTACAACCGGATGATGGAGCTTGCAGAGGGCTTGGTTATAGCTTCTGCGCGGGTGGTGGCGGAGTTTCAGAGCATAAATCCGCTTGTCGATAAAGAGGGTGCGGAGTTGCCGAATTGCCTCAAAGTGTCTGATGATAAGGTTTTCATGTGTTTGGATGGCGCGGATGTGCCGATCGAGAGACCGTTTCCGCGTAAATCCTTTGTTGAGGCCATTCTTAACGCGACCGAAATCGATGTCCTTTGCGCCGAAAAGGGCGACCTTGTGGCATATTTCAAAAAGCACGACATCGATTTCAACCCGAATCTGCCCTACTGGCCGCTTGTCGATAAGCTTTTCTCGGAGACCGTGGAGCCAAAGCTTGTCGAGCCGATATTCCTAATCGATTATCCTGTGGGGCTTTCGCCGCTGGCAAAGCGCAAAAGCGACAATTCCGAATTGACAGAACGATTTGAACTATTCATCATGGGCAAAGAAATCGCGAACGCTTTCAGCGAGCTTAACGACCCTATAGATCAGCGCGCGCGAATGGAATATCAGGTTGAACAGGCCAAACATGGCGACGAGGACGCGCCAAATGTTGTTGACGAGGATTTTCTTACCGCGCTCGAGCATGGAATGCCGCCCACGGGCGGAATGGGGGTCGGGATAGGCCGTCTGGTGGCGATTTTGGCGGGTGCTCATGCAATAAAAGATGTAATCCCCTTCCCGCTGGTCAAGCCGAGATAAGTCGATAACTAATTGTCAAATAAATACTTATGTGGAAGGCAATAATATGCAATCCAAGAAAGCTATCTTCGCATTAACATTGGTGATCGCGGTTTTTTCGTCGCTTGGCGGAACAATATCCGGCAAAGTTACCGATGCTGAGACCGGCAAACCCCTTATGGGAGCCACTTTGCGGATTGATTCGATTAAAAGATCGACCGGCACAAATTCGGAAGGGCGATATTTTCTCAATAATATACCCACCGGAAGATACGCCCTGAAAGCCTCGCATGTGGGATTTGCGATACAAGTAATCGAAGAAGTCGAGGTTGAGACAGGAATGGAAACTAAGGTCGATGTTCGGCTTGTCAGTTCGCCAATTATTGGGAAAACGGTCGAGGTTTCCACGCCGACACGTAGGGTTCAGCTCCTTGAAGACACGCCTGAGATCACTATGGTTGTGCGCGATGTCGATTTTAGGAAGTTCTCTCCGAGAGATATTTCGACAGCTGTTGCTTATCTTCCCGGAGTTAGTATCGAGGGCGGCACCGGCTCCGGCCAACCTGACGACAAAATTGTCTCGATAAACGGCCTTCCCGCGCATTACAGCCTTGTTTTGATGGACGGCACGAGGGTGGTCAGCTCGCATTGGCACACTGGCGCGAATGTCAATATTATTCCACCGGAAGCAATCGAGCAAATAGAGGTGGTAAAGGGCGCGGCATCGGCTCAATACGGGAGCGACGGAATGGGCGGAGTTTTAAATATTATCACAAAACGAGGTGATAGTAATCGAAATATGGAGCTTGTTGCTTCCGGCGGAAGCCGCAATTCTCAGTATTATGCCCTCGCGAACTACGGAATAATCACGGATGACATTAAATACGGAACATTTGTCGGATGGCAGAAAACGGACGGCGATTCGATTCTCAAACCTGCGCATCGGCTTGGCCAGCTTGGATTCGATAGATTCACACTGTTTCAAAATGTCGATGCCAATTTCTGCGAGAAATTTTCGTCACGGGCGCAGATGTTTTATATGTCCTCGCACAGCGAATTTCGGGGCGAGGAGTATGAATCGTGGCTGATTACGCCGAAGATCGATTTGGAGTATTCAGCCGGAGATGATCTCGATTTCGCACTTTCCGGGTATTACACGCAATGGAACGGCGAGATCAACGCCGAAAAAAACGAGATTGCCGAACCGAAGCTAACCGTTGGATATGGCGGATTTGCGGAGAATTATTTGCTTGCTGGCGCCGAGTGGACATATCGCAATTTCACGCGGACTTCGGTGCCGGAGAAAAGCCAAACAGCAGTCGGGATTTTCCTTCAGGATGAATTGACGCCGACCGCCAAACTGTCTTTGTTGGGGGCTTTGCGGTTCGATAAGGTCGAGAAAATCAGCGGTGTGCTTACGCCGAAACTTACGGCTGTGTTCAAACCGAATAGCCTTGTCGATGCTCGTCTTTCGGTCGGACGCGGTTTTCGTGCGCCCACGGTTCAGGACTTATACGAGGAATCTTACGGCCACGGCACTTACAGACGCGAGGGAAATCCCGATCTCAAACCGGAATACTCGACCGGCATAACCGGCGGGTTCGAGATTCACCCCATTCCACGACTCACAGTTCTAATCGACGGCTATTATACAACGCTGACAGACATGATAACACCGGCTTATAGCCACACGGAGCTTGTTGTGAACCCCACTTCCGGCGACACTTCAGAGTTAGCGATTTATGTTCGGCAGAATATTTACAGCGCGAAAGTTATGGGCGGGGAAGTCAGGCTAAATTACAATCTATTCCGCGATTTCGCCCTAGAAACGGCTTTTAATTATACCCATAACGAAAACGAAGAAACGGGAACCTGTCTTCCATATTATCCCGGTATTACGGCATCTGCGAAGATTACAGGTTTTGAGGCTATCGGGTCGAAAGTTGGAATAGGCGGGTTTGTCGGGGTGAATTTTGCTGGAAACCGCAAAGTGTGGAACTGGAATAATATTGCGGCGGAGACCGAACTCGAGGACTACTACAAACTCGATGCCGGAATGAATCTTCGTTTACTCGACCGGTTCGAGCTTTTCGGCACGGCTGAAAACCTTCTCGGACACGAAATTATGATGTTCGAGGATGCCGAGATGATTATCGCGGGTGTTCCCCATTTCACCTTCGGGCTGAGAATCCGCTCAAATTAAGGCGTTAACGCGCCAAAATACCAACGCCAACCCCGCCTTTGCGCGGGGTTTTCTTTTGTCTTGCTTGCGGAAAGAATTTTTACGATATTATAAAGTTATGCGGCTCGAACCCTACATAGCATTTCGTTTTCTCCGTGCGAGACAGAAAAATAAATTTGTGTCGTTGGTGGCGATTTTTGCGGTAGGGGGAATCATGATCGGCGTCGCGGCGCTTATTGTAAGCCTTTCCGCGATGAACGGTTTCGAGAACGAGGTGCGAAGCAGAATTATCGGGACGACGAGCCATATCAATGTGCACTCCCTTCGCGCGGAATATATCAAGGAATGGGAGCCGCTTGTTCAGCGGCTTAGCGTGCGAAACGACATCCTTGCCGCCGCGCCTTTTATCTACACGAAAATGCCGATCGGTCATAAGGGTAATTTTGACGGCATGATTCTTCGTGGCGTTTTGCCACAATTGCAAAGTTCACTTGGGAATCCCGGAAGCACGCTTATCGACGGCATTTGGCTTTCAAATGAGTTTGATACCACGAAAATCCCACCGATAGTCCTCGGAAGATACCTCGCAGAGGGCCTTGGCGCGCATGTCGGCGACACAGTCCTTATTTACGGAATTCAGGGGCAGAGCGCCGCAAGAATGACCCCGAAAATCAATCGCTTTTTGGTCGATGGTATCTTCGAAACCGGCATGTTCGATTTCGACGCCATCCTCGCATACACCCATCTTAAGGCCGCGCAGAGACTACTCGAGCTTGGCGATGCTGTTACTGGTATCGAACTGCGAATCGAAAACTTTTATGAGGCCGATAAAATCGCGGATAGAATCGAAGATGACCTCGGATTCCCTTATTATGCCCTTTCGTGGGTCGATATGAACAAAAATCTTTTTGCGTGGATGACCCTCGAAAAGTGGGGGCTTTTTCTTTTGCTGACACTTATTATCGCGGTGGCGGCGTTTAACATCGCGAGCACACTTATAATGGTCGTAATGGAGAAAACCTCTCAGATAGGGATTTTGCGGGCGATGGGTGCGACTGCGAAACGAATTCGGCGCATTTTCTTTCTGCAGGGGCTTTTTGTGGGCGTTCTCGGCACAACTCTTGGCTACATCGTCGGATTCACGCTGGCCTTTATTCAGAATAAATGGGAGGTTATCTCTCTGCCCGCAGATGTCTATTCCATCTCGTCGTTGCCAATAGAGATGCATGCGGCGGATTTTGTGGTAATCGGGATTATGGCGATGGCGATAACGGTTTTGTCGAGTATTTATCCGGCGTGGAGAGCCTCGCGCGAGACTCCAATCGACGCTATTAGGCGATGATTATGCGAAAGATTCTCAGCATATTATTGACGAGCTTTGCACTTGCCCTCACATTAATATCGCAGAATAATATTACCTTCGCTTTCACATCAAAATTCCAAAGTCAGATTCAGGCGATAGAAGAAAACGGCGTTCAATATGCCGGTGCGGCACGTTTGAGCACTGCGATCAGAAATCTTCGGCTTACTTCCGATCGTTTCATTATGCTTGACACTGGCGATCATTTTGCTGGGCGGTTTTATCGCGAAAGGCGTGGCGAACCGGATGTCGAGCTGATGAACAATTTCCGCTACGACGCCATGCTGGTAGGCTCTTCGGAGCTTTCGATGGGCGAGGATATTTTCGACAACTGGGCGAAATTCGCACGGTTTCCGCTTTTAATATCGAACCTTATCGCACCGCCGCAGTGCAAAACCTGTCGGCATATAGCGTCTTATACAACCATCGAAAGGGTAGGCCTCACAGTCGGCGTTTTTGGATTGTTGCCGCGTGAACTCGAGTCTTTCGGGCGGCTTCCGGACAGAATCGGAATCGACGAGGACTATGTCGCGGTCGCGCGCGATATGGTCGAAATTCTCGAGGAAAAATGTGATATTATAATTTTGCTGTCGCAACTCAACATAGAAAGCAATGTGAAGCTCGCAGAGGAGGTTTGCGAGATCGACCTAATCATTGTGAACGATTGGGCGGGCTACGAGGACGAGCCGATTGTCATCGAAAACGAGGCGGGATGCATCACGATTCTCGGGCATGCCGGCGAACGTGGCCAAAAATTGGGTGTAATCCAGACTACCTGGGACGGTGCCGGCAAACTGGAGGATTATTTCTGGAAACCGATTCTTCTCAGTGATTCGATTCCTCTCGATCCTGAGGTGCACGAATTCGCGGAGGGCTTTATTCGCCCCGAGGAGCGGCTTTCTGTGGGCGTTTCGACCGTGGAACTCGATGGTAGAAAGGCGATTTTGCTCGGTGCCGAATCGAACCTCGGTAATTTCGTCGCGGATGCTTGCAAAGCGGCTTTCCCTAACGCGGAAATTGCCGTAATCCCCGGAGGCTCGATTTATGGGGATGAGATTATCGAGCCGGGAAACATAACTGCTCAGCAGATTCGCGAGATTTTGCCCTTTGGCGAGAAGGCGGTTTTGCTCGAAATCCCCGGACAGTTGTTAAAAACCATTCTCGAAAGAGCGGCGTGCAATATCGAGAACAACTATGGCGGATTTATGCAGATTTCAGGGGCATCGGTTCGGATTGACACCTCGAAAAGCGCGCAGTGTATCGACTTGGCAACTGGCAATATGGAGCGCGAAGGTTCGAGAGTTCGCGAGATTAAAATCGACGGAGCTAAATTTGAAAAGGACAAGACCTACAAAGTCGTAACCACAGATTTCGCGGCCGTGGGTGGATTCGGTTACGAGTGGCTCGTGGAGATTCCCAGAATAGCAGGCCGCGAGCTTTCGGAAATTCTAATCGAATATATCGAGGCAAGCTCGCCTATCTCGCCGAAATATGAGGGGCGAATTATTATCGAACCATGATAGCTCTGAAAATCACAGATTCCAGTGCTCGATTTTGGGCGAGCGCTTTCAAATCGCCGCGAATGATTATGCTGACTCTCGCGGCGTTGGTTTTATTATTTTTCGGATGTTCGGAGCCTAAGCGTTTCGGCGACGCAGAAATCGAGGCGCGGAAGGCATCATTGTGCGAACTCGTCGCGAGTTATGAACTTTTCGTCGATGAAACTGTCAAAGTCGCCGGGATAATCGAGCGCGAAAAATTGTTATCGCGAGATTTGAAATGCTCGATAGAGGTGTTTCCGGTCGGATTCGCTTTTCCGGACAGCATTATCGGTGGAAAAGCGGAATGCATCGGGATCGTTTTTTATCAGGAAGAAACCGACAACCCCGGATTTGCGGTTTTTGGAATTAGGGTTCGTCCACCCCGACGACGCGGAAGCCGCTAAGCTCTCGGCTCGCGACTATATTCACCACCTCGCCGCCCCACTCGAATTCCACTGTTCGAACAACTTTGCAGGGCAAATCCTTACCTTTGCGCACCTCGATGAACTCCCATACATCGTCGGATTTAGATTTTCCTCGGCCAGTGCGCTCCATGCGCATCACGCGGAAAAAGCCGTCGCCGGACATATAGCAGAACAGCGTCTCTTCGCCGAGAAAGAGGCGGAATTTCCAGCACATTAAGCCATCGACGCGGGTTCGTGTTTTGTTGACCGCTATCGAGTCGAATTCTGCGCGGGCGAGTTCGAGCGGGAAGGCGATGAGAGCGAGTTCAGGGGCGAAGGGGGAGATTTTGTTGGCGAAATCGCATCGTTGCTCGGAGATATCGAGTGTGTCGATCCCCTCGGCGATTGTTGTATCGTCTGCCGAAATTACGATGCATCGCGAATCGGCGATCCAGATTGAATCCGACGAAAGTCTGTCTCGGAAAAAGCGCAGAAGAATCTCCGTTGAGGGCGGTTCGATAGCTATCGCCGTCAGGGAGAAAATCGAGCAGATGAAAATCGCGAAGAAAAAGTTTCTCATAATAAAAAGGGCGGACATAAGCGTCCGCCCCGGTTCGATGTTCGAATCTGCACTTCGGAATTAACCGGCAAGTCCGATGCCGAGGAAATCGCGAAGCACGAAAAGAACGCGTCCGATGAAAAGGGACAGACGCGCCATCACGGTATATCCGAAGGTTGCGCCGAAGCCTATCATCAGGAACCAAATGCCAACCTTGGCCGCGCCGCCGAAAACGCCTTTATGCTCCTTCGAGAAGAAGAAATAAATGAGCACAGTCAGCACGCCGACGAAGATTATGATGTTGTTGATGCCCTCGCCGCTTGTGAAGCTGAGGTTGAGCATCGTGGCTTCGAGCTGGCGAAGCACGCTTGCCTGCATACTTCTCGGAATGGCCATACCCGAACCCGCACCGACCGTGAAACAAATGGCGTAACGCGACAACCAGCTGTATTTCGGCACGATACGAAGAATCATCATCAAACCGAGAATAGCCGGGATGATAAGCTCGATGCGGCCATCCTGGAAGACCGGTTGATAGAATCTCGGAATGAAGCTGTTGAAATAGATAATCACAGCGCCGTAACCGATGGAAACGCCCACTGTAACGTGTTCGGCCAGCTTGTAAAAGGGGTTGTCTTTATACAGAAAGCTGAGCACCGAGAAGGTGAAGAAAACACCTATCCAGACCCATGGATTCATTGATATCTGCATTATCTCAGCTCCTTGCCTTTTTTTGTCTGCTGATTGCGATATGACCGATGTTGCCGATGATGATGAACAGGATGATGATGACGTGCGCCCAGTTCTGCGCCTCCATGCCCATAGTGGCCATGCGCTTCTCATCGATAAGGGTCTCATATTCGGCCGCACCCTTCAGCCCGCCGAGCATTCCAAGGAATTGCCCCGACTGAATATAGGGATACAAATCCGCCGCTGAAACCGCTGTAACACCGGTTGCAAGGGTAACTCCGTAAGGCTCGTGGCCGTAGGTAAGCCATAGTCCGTAGGCGGATGAACCGGTAAAGCTCACTATCAGGTCGTAGTCCTCGAAGTTCTTGATATTCTGGAAAATGGGAAGCTCGGAGATAGCGGTGCCGTAATAATCGGTCGGGAAGGCACGGTTGATGTTCTCCATCATGTTCATAACGACGATGGAATATCCGATAACCCAAGGCATGAATGCGTAATCGACTCCGTTAACCTTTTTGTAATCTGTCGCGGCTTCCTGAATCATCGGAGCGATAAGACCGGGACCTTCGATATAGAGGCTCATCGCAATGACCTTGATGTCGTTCTTCAAACAATGCCTGAAGAGCGCATCGAACATCGGCGAAAGCTCCGGTTCGACCGAGGGAGAGTAGTCGGCGGATAATATTACAACGTCATCGGGTGTAAGCGTCTCGATGTAATCGTAAATATCCTTGACCTCTTTTGTGATGGGGATTGGTAAACCCATTTGGAAGAAGAACGGTAGAATCATAGCCAGAGCGATAATCAAATAGATAATACGCCTGTCTATCTGAATCATCCGTTCCCAGAATGTAATTTGTCTTTCGTCTGCCATCATATTCCCCTTAATCTCCACTGCCCATATACGACCGCTCGATGCCGAGGACAATTTTCAGACTGAGCATCATAATGCCAAGCCCGATTCCGAGTCCCATGCCTCTTTTTGCGGCCATGTTCGGCACGTTGAGGATCCAGTTAGCAATATCGGTGAAAGTCGGCAATGTAGGCCATATTTTATGCCAGAAGCTAATCGATTCGCCCAATGGCACACGTCCGAGCATAACGATAACAGCGGCGATGAGCAATGCGGTAGCTTGGGCGCTTCTTGCTCTAAATGCCCTATATGCCGCCGAGGCGATATAGAAGGCTAACAGGCTGAACATCGTCGATTCGATGGGCACGAGTATGTATGAATACATATTCATGAAAACCATGCCCTCGGAGCGTCCCTGAATGAAGCCGAACAGCGCAATTGCCAAAGACATCGCGATTGCCACGAAAGAATAGGGCCATGCCGGAGCCTTTCTTTTGATACGCATTCCATGTGCGCGATAGAAGCTGAAATAGGCGATCAGAGACCCGAAAATGCCTATAACGACACTCCAATCGAGGAACGCCTGGAAGAATTGCTCGCTGACTCTATGGGGCACGAAATATTGAATTCCGAAGACAAGCCCCATAATGAAGGTAATAGCGAGTGGTATTTGTTTTTTCCAAAGCATCGTGGCCTCCTAATCCCCTAAGCGGATTTTGAAAAGGTTGACGAACCATAGGAATCCGCTTGTCATCGAGATTGTTCCTAACACGATAACAACCATATAGATAGCCTTCAACCAGTCCTGCGCTTTGAGGGAACCCACCTGAAGCGGGTCCTGAGAGAGATATGCCGAAGCGGCGTAGATTTCCTCGCCAATCAGCGTGTAGTCGCAAGTCGTGATGAAGAAGGGAATCTGTGTAACGGCGTCTGTTCCGGCAATCTGAATAGAGCCTGACATCGAGCCGGTCTCGGTTAGGATTAGCGATTCCGCGAAGAACATACCCATATAGAAGTTCGCCGCAGTGCGGAATCTCACCATAAGACCCGCCACCGCCGCGGCATAGGAGAACTGGCTACCGGAGGCGTAGAAAATGTCGTCTTCGTTGAAGGCATCCGGTCTGCCGGCATCCATGTAGGCCGTTTTGACTGTCTCCTGAGCGATGATGAGCACCAGCGGATCATAGCACGGGACGAGGAGTCGTGTTTGGAACTCCGCGGTTTTTTTGGCGACTCTGCCCAAAATTGTTAATCCTGCGAGTGTGGCGATATCGGAGATGCTCGAAAGTCCGAGAACGTAGAGAATAGGTCTTCCCATTTCCGTAGCACGTCCCAGCGCTTCGTCGAGATGCGCGATACCGGCAATCGGGCGAAGATAGAAGTCCTTGCCTTTTCTCGCCGCGGCCAGGAAATAGTTCACAAATATGATAAAGAGGATGACGAGAACGAGAACGATTGTCTTCTCTTTATGATAGAACTCCGATTTCGGCGTCATTGGGCCGAAAATCTCGCTGTCGGTGTAGGAGCCGTCCGGAGCGACGACTCTCGCGAAATAGCGATATTCGCCCATATCGCGAAGGCTGTCCGGCCAGTTGTCCTGATGCTGATTTTCGCGGAGATCCCTTTTGCCGACTCTCTGATAGGTAAGTTTGTTGTTCGGGTCGAAATTCGGCGTTCCTTTGAGGAAGATCTCGCTCTTTTTTTCTATGGCTGGGTTTCCGCGCCAGACTTCGAGATAATCATCCGGCCCCGGATCGGGGATCATTCCGGTTTGATTGATGTCGTATGTCCGAACGACATGGGCTTCCGGATTGGTAAGCTCGCGGCCGTTTTTATCGAGGAGAATCACCTCGAAAACATGTTCGCCGGCGGGAAAATCCGGAAGATTCATGAAGCCGAGTTCCTGATGATCGACAACCCATTTGCCCTCATCGACGCGCATTTTCGCGAAAAATATCTTGTTGTTGTCGTTGAAATATGCGTCGTAGCGGAAGGTAACATTGAATTTTTTCGCAGGGACGGACTGTTTCGCAGAATGCACTGGGAGAGCGTTTGTGGGGATTTCATCGCCCTCGGCGAAGGACACGAGCTGGTCGCCGACCAGATAATAGCCCTTCGGCATTTCTATCGGGGTGTAATCAGGAGCGAAGTCCTGAACATTCAGTGTGATGCCCGCCATCGGCAGGCCCCAGCGAAGAGCGAGGGACTGGCCGTCGTCGTTATCGACGTCATGTAAGTCGAGATCGGTAACCATCGCGGGCTGTTCGAACTTGCCTTCGACCACACCGAAAGGTTCTCCCGTGGTTCTTTGTCCGGCTTCGTCGATTGTGGCGATATAGAAAAGATCATCGGTCGTGAAATTGCCCTCGAAGATGTTACGCTCGAAATCGGCGTTAAGTTTTGCGAGGAGTTCTCCGGATTCTCTGAGTGTATCTTCCGGCGAGAATCTGCGGATCTCGTAATGATCGACATCGCGGAAATAGGACAACGCGGGCATTGCTCGATTGGAACCGACCCAGGTTATGAGAAGTTTTCCCTGTTCGGGATCGAAAACCGCAGACATCCCAACTGCGGCCATCGGTGGCTCGTCCACAGGTATGAAGCTCCCTGTGACGGGTTCCGATTCTCTGCCTCTGTTATCTTGCGCGATTATCTTGTAATGATACTCTTCGCCGGCCTTTAGTTTGCGAATTATGAAAGATTGCAGAACATCCGAGGCTATGCTGTATCTGGCTTTTTCTGTCAGAATTGCAGTAACCTCGTGGCCGTATTTGAAAAGGAATTTGCTTTCCTGTTCGTCGAAGGGGAGAATCCTCTCGCCTGCATGGACAAAGTCGATTTCCTTTTGAGATGGTCCGACTTCGAGAACCAGCCCGCCGGTGCCTTCCGCAATTGATAATCCGGCACTGTCCGCTTGAAGACTGGATTTTTGCAAGGTTCTTTGAATATTCGCCAAGGCTTCTTCCGAGGGACTAACCCGGAAATACTTGCCATTGGCGAATTTCAGCTCGCGCTCATCTTGGCCTTCGGGACAATAGGCGCCTTCTGTGCCGATGATAAGCTCGCCGATATTTTTCAGGGAGTCTCTGTTTTCCGGCGTCGCAAGAACCACGTGCGCGAAGGGAACGCCGTCCTCGACCTCTTCGAGAACGAGATAGTATTCGCGCTCTAAAATCTTGCAAGCCATCGTGTCTTCGATAGTGAAAGTGGTGGCCTGAAGGCTTCGCGATAGCGGTTCCAGTTTGTCTAAGTGCTTATCGAGGGATTCCGGATCGGTCGTGTAATAAATGTCGTAGCGACGAGCAGACGACACGTCGAAATGTCTCCAGCTGACAATCGCGTTCGAACCGTTATCGAACGGGATGTCTGTTATCGACACCTCGACAGGTGGGGAAGGGGCTTCCCTATCACCTGCACAACCGAGCAATCCGAGACCAAAGCCGATAATGATAAGCAATAATATCGGCAGTGCTCTTACCCGTGGAAGGTGCATCCTCGCTCCTTTTCTGAGTATCTAATTTATCAATTTAACTTCGATCATTTAACCAACAAGAATAAATCGAAAAATTCAGAAACGCAAGTGATTCTTGCGGTTTAGAAATTTTCGATTGTTTCGACATTTGCGCGAGGGACGATTGCCCTTGCGCCTTCGTCGAATTCGACCTCGAGCACTCTGGCTTTCGATTCGCTCTCGAGGACTCGAAGCTCCGGCGGCAGAGCAGTAACTTTGCCTATTTTGCCGAAATAGGGGTATCTAATTACCCTAACTTGGCTTCCGATGCTGAGGCCGATTGTCTCTTCCGTGCCCTCTGGAGTAAACCCTGCGGGAGGTTCGGATTGGGCTATTACAATTTCCGGGCGGATAACACCGGCTCGTATTTGAGTTGCGCCGTTGACGCTTGCGCCTTTGCCCTCGAATTTCTTTAGTATCTCGAAAGTTCTCTGCGCCATAGGTATTTCGCCGAAACCTTCGGTTGTAACTATTGCCGTGTAAACGTCTTCGGAGCCGGTGATTGCGACGCCGATGTCATAGCCGAGAATCTGGCGAAGGTCGCGGTCATCGACGCCTCCGGCGACGATGGCCTTCACGCCTATGCTGATGGCTTTTCTATATGCGCCGGAGGTGATTTTTCTGCCGCAGACGATTACTTTTCCGCGGTGTTCTTCTTTTACCATTTCCTCGGTGAGATCGCCGGTGTTGTCTTTGGTCAGCACGATAATTTCGCCGAATCTTTCGCCGCCGATTCCGAAAATTCCCTGAATGAATGTCGCATGAGTTGTAATAATGGCGCCCTCATCGGGGATAATTTCGGTAACTTCGCCCTCGACATAGGCGGTGGCTTCGATTGGGATAGGCAAAGCGCGGAAAAGAACGTTGCCCGTAACAGGGCTGATAGATTCGATTGAACCCTCGAAGGGGGCTTTTACACTTGTTTTGAAGAGTCCCGTGCTGAAAATCCCCTTATTTCTCGCGACAATTTGCCCATCGGTGATTTTGTCGCCCTCTTTGACCAACATGAAGTATTTTAGGTCTTCGGCATCGCAACCGAGGAGGTTGGCGATGTTCATTTGTTCGACATTTCCCGGAAGATCGGTTTTCGCGACAACATCGGTCGGTTTGACCTTGTCGCCGACTTTAGCAACAATCTCGCCCTTCAACGGGAGAATGCGTTTCTTCATAATTTTAGTATATTCCGTGACTTTAAGACCCGGTGTATATATGTGTCCCATTTCGCTCTCCTATTCCTTTATCAAAGCGCTTTCGGGGTAAACATTCAGCGCGAGAAGCCATTTTGTGAGCGCTTCGACCCTTTCCTGTTTATCCATCGGGATTTCAATCGGCCTTCCGCGGCCGTCGAGAATAATGCCCACAACGCCGCCATAGACCTCTTTTTCGACCTTTTTTCCTCCGCCGGCGCCGATATCGAAAGAGCGCGAAGGGGAGAAGCTGATGGTCGCTTTTTTGCCGACAGCGAGATCGAACTTTTTCATCTCTCCGAATTTAAGCTCGCCCTCGTGGACTTCGCCGTCTTCGGTTTGGATGTGATAATGCCCGACCGAGCCGCCCGGTTTGGTGGTTCCGGCGGGGGATACCGAAGTGCCGAGATAGATAAGGCAGTCTTTGTGGAAAACCTCGGTTGCGGCCTTTGGGTGTATCGTCGAAAGGACTCCGAGTTGGGGCATCATGAAGATGGAGTCCACTGCGAGAGTGGTAAAACCCTGCGGTTGGAAAGCGTCGAGAAGCATCATAGCTCCCTGACTGCGTCGTGGCGCGTGCGAGAGAACGCCGCCGGACCCGATGAGAATATCCAGCCCCATCAGATCGACGATTGTGTCGCTATCGACCTGCTCGAAAGCCTCCGAGATTGTTCTTTGTTTTTGAACACCCTTCAGCGTAGTCGCGAAATTGCAGTGTTGAATGAAAGCCAGTCTAAGAGCTTCTCGCGCTAAGGCTTGCTCGAAAATGAGTGTTGACATTGCCTGCGGGATGGTTGTGGGGCGCACCATTTTGTTCTTCACCTGATTGCGAAGCTCGACCTCGTCGAGATCGTAGGGCACCCATCTCATAATGTTTGCAAGCCCCGCCTCTTTGAAAACATTGCTAATCGAGTAGCTCATTCCGAGGTTAGCCGATACGGTGCGGTTGAAAATCGTCCGTGGGTTCTCTGATTCGTGCTCGGGTTTGAGGTCGTTATATGAGGGATTTTTAAATACGCTGAAAACGTCGGTTGTCGCGCCGCCGATATCGACACCGAGCACCTGAATGTCCTCCTCGTCGGCGACACGTTTCATAATTGCGCCCACAGCGCCGGGGGTCGGCATAATCGGGGCGTCGGCCCAGCTCATGAGCTTTTTGTAACCGGGGGCCTGCGCCATCACGTGCTCCATGAAGAGGTTGTGAATCATCTCGCGCGCTGGTTTGAGATTTTCCTCTTCGAGCACCGGCCGGATGTTATCCACGATACGGAGATCGACCTTTTCGTCGAGTATTTCTTTGACATTCTCTCTAGCGCCGACATTTCCGGCATAGATAACCGGAAGCTGATAACCTATTCCGAGCCTCGGTTTTGGGTCAGCGGCGGATATAAGCTCTGCCAGTTCGACTACATGGGAGACGGTTCCGCCGTCGATTCCACCGGAGAGCAGGATCATATCCGGTCTCAGCTGGCGAATGCGCTCGATTTGCTCGTGGGGAAGGCGCTTGTCGTTCGATGCGATTGCGTCCATTACAATCGCGCCCGCACCGAGAGCGGCATGTTCGGCGGATTTTGCGGTCATCGATTTGACAACCCCTGCAACCATCATCTGAAGACCGCCGCCGGCGCTGGATGTCGAGATATAGATATCACAGCCCTTTTCGCCTTCACAAGGTCTCATTATTTGATCATTTGCGCCGACGAACTTGCGTCTCGCAAGCTCCTCGACCTCTGTAACCGCGTTCAAAACACCCATAGTAACGTCCTCGAAAGGCGCTTCTACAGTGGTTGGCGCCTCGCCACGCACTATCAGGCGATATTCCCCGTCCACATACATAATCAAGATAGCCTTAGTGGTGGTGGAGCCGCAGTCCGTTGCGAGGATTACCTTGATATCCTCGGGGTTCTTACTCATCTGAACTCCTTTTCTTCTTCTTTGGGCCGTAGAGAGAATCGGCCGCCTCTATTTTTTTCGCAAAAAGCTCCATTGCATCGCGCTTTTGAAAGGCGCGGCGCAATATTTGAAGCTCTTTGATATTGAACAAATAAACCGTAATCGGTTCGACTAATAGCATCAGCTGACTGCTGACCCAATTTAAGGGTTTGAAACTTTCGACAAGCATAAGTGCCGGCACAGTTAATCTGCGCTCCACTATCTCTTTTGCAAGTTTCTCAAAAAGCGCGATTTCATCTTCCTGAATCTCATCGGAGAATTCTTTGTCCCAATCGACATGCCAGAAATCCTCGCGCATATTAGCTTTCCGCCTTTGTATTCGCCTTTTCGACCATTCCGACGATGAAGGATTTTGCCTCGTCACAAATCACAGGCACCATCCACCCGCGGTAGTTGTCGAGTCTGCGAGGTTTCTCGAAGGGCGACAAGAAAACCGCCCTCTCGCCGATTTCGACGCGTTTGAACTCGTGCCATTTACGCACGCGCTGAAATCCGAGGAATTTCTCGCCGATGCCGATTTCGTCGGCGTAGTAATAGGTTTTGAAAAAGAACTTCGACGACGCGAAGGTCATCATAATCACCGCGGCGAAACCCATTGCATAGTTGCCGTCGGATGCCCATGTCAAAACGATTCCGGAAAGAACGATTATTATGACGGCGAACCAGGTTTTGGCTTTGAACTCCTCGGCGGGCCATATTGACCAGGAGTATTTCATTTCGCTTCGATTCGCCCCTTATGGATTCTGTTGACTTCTTGAAGTAAATCCTCGCCGTCGATGATGCCCTTTTTAATCAAAAGGGTAACGAGCGCTTGATATGTTACATTATTCGACAGTGCAAGTTGTTCGACGGTAACTTCTTGGACAGTTCCATCCGGTTGCGTTAATTTCAAAATAGCGTTGCTTTTATTTTCTGTCATGTCAATCGATTCGCCTTGGAGTTTTTCTATCGAAAATTACTAATGTTGATTTTAGATTTGCCCCGGAGGCATCGAAATCGACCATTCCGCTTGGGCCGGCATAATCGGAAATACCCGAGATGTAGTCCCTTAGCTGATCCGGAGTGATAGCCCCGCTCGCAAAGCCTTTGCATATAATATTCGCGGCGTCATAGCCATAGGCGGCTATCTGGTCTGGTTCGTAGCCATATGTTCTGCGGTATTCGCGGGCGAAGCTCTCCCAGCGGGGATTATCCTTGTCCGACCAGAAATTATCCGCGACGACTATCGAGCTGTCGATATATGCGGCGTCCATCGTGCGGACATCCTCGATAATCCAGCCGTTAGAGCCGAGAAGTCTTGTTCGAATATAATGGAAAGGGACCTGCGGCAAAATATTAACGAGGTCCTCGAAATATGCGGGCACGAAAAGCGCTGGAATATTGACAATCCATTCATCTTCTTTTCGCATCGAGCCGTCGGGTTTGTAAAAGCGTGTATCCGAGGTGTCCGAGCGGGCAACGAGGCGTTGCATGCGTTTGTAATAGGGTTCTTTTATTGTCTTGAGCTGTTGCGAAAAATCGACTGTGCCATCGGTGTAATATGCCACACTAACCAATTCGCCGCCTATCTCGTCGATTTTGCGTGCGAAATTCGCAGTCGCTTTTCTTCCGATTGGGTCGTCTGGCGCGAGAGCCGAGAACTCTGTTATGCCGAGATTAGTGTGCACCCATTCGACAAGCTTCACCGCTCCGACCGAGGGTGGAGTTGCAATCTGGAAAACATATGGCGAAAGCCCCGCGAGACCGTCCTTGCTGGCTGTGGGGGTTATCACCGGAATTCTATATTGATCGCAGAACGCGCCGATACCTACCGCGACATCGGATGTAAGCGGGCCGATTGCCGCCACGGGATTCCGGCGATTGAAAACACTTCTTGCGGCATATGAGCCGACGAGAACATCCGCGCCGGTATCCTCGATAACGAGATCGATCTTTTTCCGCGATTGGGTTTCATACTGCGCGAATGCTAACTTAATGCCGTTTACCATGCTCCGGCCCAAATCGCCGTATTGTCCGGTGGTGGGCGCGAAAACCGCAACAGTGAGGTTATCGGAAATCTGTTTTGAAATTCGCTCGGAGAGCTTTTTCAGGCTGTCGGCATATTCGCCGTCGGGACGGCGGTTGAGGCTTCGATTGCTTATTTCGAGCGCTCTCGAGGATTCGCCGGAAAGCTCGTGACGTTTCGCGCGGATATAATCGACAAGCTGAGATGATGAGCCTTCGGCGTAATCGTTCACGATCAGAAGCTGGTCTTTCGAGAGATACCCCCAAAGCAGATATTCTACTGATTTGCGGGCTATCTGCCGAGTTTGTGCATCGGTGGAGGGGGAGTCGAGAGCGTTGAGAAAGGCTTTGGCGGCTTCGAGAGTCTGGGCTGATTGATATAGCGCATTGCCGGCATATGTCCACGCGCGTCCCGAGGCTTGATTATCCGGGAATCTACCGGCAAAATCGGCGAATTCACGCGAGGCGATATCGTAATCGCCTGCCTTATAAGAACTTAACGCCAGCATATAATAGGTCATCGGATAATAGCGGCTACCGCGGGAATCGATAAGCAAATCTGAAAAACCGAGATGCGCTTTGGTATAATTTCCCGACCTGAACTCCGCCACCGCCGCGAAAAATCGGCTGTCCAGATACTCCGGGTTGACCCATGCCATCGCGGTGAGCGCCGCGAGGAGGATAATGAGGCTAAATTTTCTTATGTCTATGCGCATATTTAACATAGGCCTCGGCATGATGTTTAAGCATTTCGTAATCCTCGTCGGAAAGGTCTCTAAGCTTCTGTGCTGGGACTCCGGCGACGAGAGTGTGCGGCTTGATCTTTTTTCCGGGCGGAATAAGCGCTCCCGCGCCGACAACCGCTCCGGTTCCGATAACCGCGCCGTCGAGAACAATGGCACCCATTCCGATAAGACAGCGGTCTTCGATTGTGCATGCGTGCAAAACCGCGCCGTGTCCCACTGTAACATCCTCGCCGATTATCACAGGGGTGTTAGAATCGACATGGACTGCGCAGAGGTCTTGAATGTTGGATCTCGCGCCGATTTCGATGTAATTAATATCGCCGCGAAGAACCGAACCATACCATACAGAAGCGTCCTCTGCGATTCTGACATCGCCGATAATCTCCGCACTTTCCGCGACAAAAGCGGAGCTGTGAACCGATGGGGCTTTGTCTTCAAAATGCATTTCCATTTATTCTCCTAAGAAACCTTCCGGTTCGATGCGTCTAAGCCTTTCGTCGAGACGGCGTCTTTGCTCGTTGGATTCATCCGCGCTGATAAGCGGGATTTCCTCCGATGCGAAAATAGGTGCGTCCATGCGAAGAGCGAGGGCTATGGAATCGGAGGGGCGGGCATCGATGACGATAAGCTCGTCCCCTTTCTGCAGATAAAGAAGCGCGTAGTAAATGCTATCGACGAGAGATGTAATAACGACGCGGGTTAGTTTAGTATTAAGGCCGAGAAGCATGGTTGCGGTGAGGTCGTGGGTCATCGGTCTGCGAGAGGTTCTGTTCGACAGTTTCATTGCAATGGCGAGGGCCTCCATATTGCCGATCCATATAGGAAGGACCTCGTGCTCGACCGTTTCAAGAAGAATAACAATATCGTTTGTCTTCGTGTCGATAGCGAGTGTGTCGATTGTCAGAAGATTCATCTCATAGTCACCGATGCTATTAATCCAAGTCCGAGCGCTAATGCCCAGTTAATGGGAGTATGCCCCGGCTTGTTGCCTTTTGCCCAAAAGACTATTCTTGGGACTATCATCAATCCGGCCAATAAGAACCATCCCTGGGCGACTCCAGCCACGAAAAGTCCGAGTCTCTCGAGCATCCCAAGTTTGTTTTTTGACGCGCCCATTCCGGTATTTGGCAGAACATCGACGCCAGTGAACTCGGCGTGGCCTAAGTTAACAAATATCGGCACCGCCCAAACCGCCAGAACGCCGAGCGCGATGGGCAGATTCGCCGGTTCGTAAATCATCGGGCGAAAACGAAGAAGATAGGCGGCGAATATCAAACTCGAGATATGCAACATCTGATCAGCCAGAAAAAGTGAGAGCGTATCTCTGCCTATCTTCCTCGTCAACGCGGACTTTCCCCAGTCGAGAAGACCATGGAATACAGTCAGCCCCGCTAAGACCATAGGAAGCTCGTAAAACCGCCCGATATATTGGCGGCACATCACTGTCGCCGTCAATCCAAAGAGGACGGCGTGAATTATAAGCCCGCCCGCCTTGCGTTTTGCCGCGATAAGATAATCGGGCTGAAGCGGAAAATCCGCTATCACATGTGCGAGCAGAAGCCTCCATAGAAGCGAGGCGTTCACGAATTCATCAGGCGCCGACTACCCAGACTCTAATCTGCGGCTTGACTTCGGCGTGTAGTTTTATTTCGACATTATAGACGCCCAGCTGTTTGATAGGCTCTTCCAGCTGAATCGTCTTTCTCTCGATATTAAACCCTTTGGCTCGAAGGGCATCCAGTATCATATGCTGAGTAACAGCGCCGTAGATTTTGTCGTCTTCGCCAACCTGAACTGGGATATCGATGCTGAGGCCTTCGAGGCTCTCGGCGAGAGTTGCAAGATTTCTCTTGCGACGTTCTTCGCGGTTGGCTTTGGCGGATTTTATCTGTTCCACACGCGCCATATTTTCACGTGTTGCGGCAACGGCGAGTTTTTTTGGGATTAGAAAATTTCGTGCGTATCCGTCTTTCACCTCGACAATTTCGCCGGCAGGACCCAGATTAACGATGTCTTCGGTAAGAATGATTTTCATCGTAATACCCTCCTACCTGTAAATTTCGACGGTGAAAGGAACCAGAGCGATGAAACGTGCCCGTTTGATTTCTTTCGCGATGCGTCTTTGGTGTTTGTTGCAGGTTCCGCTGATTCTTTTGGCTACGATTTTTCCGCGATCCGATAAATACTTTTTCATCAGCTCGACATTTTTGTAGTCGATAGGGACCTGAGGATTATCGCAGAAGTAGCAGAACCTCTTCTTACCGAAGCGGTGGAATCTCCGCTTACTAACCTTCCGTTGTTGTGCCACTTTGCACCTCCTTGCCTTTGCGTTCCGGCATGTATTCATTAACAAGGATCATATGCCGGATGACATCTTCGCGTAGCCGAATAGCGTCGCGGAGTTTGTGTGGGGTTTCGCGGGGGGCGTCGAAATAGTAGAAGACGTAATACCCGCTCTTTTTTTTCTTGATTGGATAAGCGAAATCGCGCATTCCCCAAACATCGGTGAGGACGATCTCGCCGCCGTGTGTAGCGACAAGCTTCTCGACATCTGCGACATGATTACGAATATCCGAATCCGCAATGTCGGCCGAGAAGATGGTCGCCATCTCGTAGGTCCTTTTTGGTTTTTCCATAGTTCCTCCTTTTGAACTTGGACCGCATTATGCGGGGCATGGGGAGGTCCATGCCGTTCTTTGTGTTGAATTTACAAACTTCACAATATAATATAGAGTTCCAATTTTGCAACCTTTTTCCCCGAAAAAAATAGCCCTACAGAAAATTTTTCTTAATAGAGCTACATACAGGCTATTTTGCGTCGATTCTGTTTTGAAAAAGATCAGGAGCGAACACAACATATTGGGAGCTATTTTTTGTTTTTTTACGAAAAGTTTCGCGGTCGATGCAAATGTTTAGTGCGTTACCAAGTGCTCGAATCGAAACGCAGTTCGGTTTTATGGGAAATCCACGCTAAAGTTGTCGATCCGGAAATAGCTGAATCGCTAAATCTTATTTAATCAGCAAAGGCGCGAGCACGAGGCTGACTACGCTCATGAGTTTTATGAGGATGTTCAGCGAAGGCCCCGATGTGTCTTTGAAGGGGTCACCGATAGTATCTCCCACGATTGCGGCGTTGTGTGCTTCTGAGCCTTTTCCTCCGCAATGTCCCTGTTCGACATATTTTTTTGCGTTATCCCATGCTCCACCGGCATTTGCCATGAAAAGCGCTAGCATAACCCCGGAACTTGTCGCGCCCGCCAACATTCCACCGAGAGCTTCTTTGCCAAGCACAAAACCCATTACCACCGGCGCCATCACCGCGATAATACCCGGAAGAATCATCTCGCGAAGAGCGGCTCGTGTGGAGATGTCGATACAGCTTCGAATATCGGGATTAGCTGTTCCTTCTCGAAGACCAGCGATTTCGCGGAATTGCCTGCGAACCTCTTTGACCATTTGGAAAGCCGCGCGCCCGACAGAGCGAAGAGTTAGGCTTGAGATGAAAAATGGAATCGCGCCGCCGATAAGCACGCCGATAACCACAATCGGCTTTGTGAGGTCGATGGATGTAAGCCCCGCCGATACCGAATAGGCGGAGAACAGCGCAAGCGCTGTCAGTGCGGCGCTTCCGATTGCAAAACCTTTGCCCATGGCGGCGGTTGTGTTTCCGAGGGCGTCGAGGCTGTCGGTAATTTTGCGAACATCCTCGCCAAGCCCCGCCATTTCAGTGATTCCGCCGGCATTATCCGCGATTGGACCGTAGGCGTCAACACTCATGGTGATGCCCACCGTGGCAAGCATGCCCACAGCCGCGATGCCTATGCCATAAAGACCTGACAGGAAATAGCTGACATAAATTGCAATTGCGATAGCAATTATCGGAAGTGCTGTCGATTCCATGCCGACCGCGAGCCCAGTGATGACATTTGTTGCGGGGCCGGTTTCGCTGGATTTAGCTATCTGTCTGATTGGGGCTTTGCTCGTATAATACTCGGCGATAATTCCAATCGCCATGCCCGCAACAGTTCCCACCAGCATCGACCAGAAAACATTTGGGTGAAGCCCGAAGGAGCGGACGGCAATAAAAGCGCCGACGAAAAGCAGAAGATTAGCGAGATAGTTGCTCCATCGCAAAGCTCCTGCCGGCGAGGTTTTCTCGATCACTCGCAGGAAAATTATACCAATAAGACTTCCGATAAGCCCGATTGCCGCGACAGTGATTGGGAAAGCCATATACGCAAGACGGTCGAGGCCGATAAGGCTCATAACAACGTTGCTTCCGCTTAATCCAGAGATTATCGGCATCGAGGCGGTCGCCGCAATGGAGATTGTCGCGATTATCGCTCCGACATAGCTCTCGAAAATATCCGCGCCCATTCCTGCGACATCACCGACATTATCGCCGACATTATCCGCGATAGTCGCAGGGTTACGATGGTCGTCTTCGGGAATGTTTTCTTCGAGTTTTCCGACGAGGTCAGCGCCAACATCGGCGGTTTTCGTGTATATCCCACCGCCGACCCTTGCGAATAGCGCTATCGAGCTTGCCCCCATCGCGAAGCCGTTGATTATGACGGATGTAGTCGGATTTTTACCGAAGAACATAAACAGAATTCCGACTCCCAGAAGTCCCAGTGCCGCTACTGAAAGCCCCATTACACTTCCGCCGAAGAAGGCGATTCTCAGCGCCATGCCCTGGCCTTTGGTTTTGGCCGCCCAGCTTGTGCGGACATTGGCTCGTGTTGCCGAGGTCATGCCGAACCAACCGGCGAGGATACTGCATATCGCCCCTGCGAGGAATGAAATGGCGGTGTAAATCCCCAATTTCGGCACAGATGAACTTTTTAGTAGGAAGGCAAGCAAAAGGAAGATTATGACAACAAAAATCGCGAGCACGGAATACTCGCGTTTGAGGAATACAATCGCGCCTTCATAAATCTGGTCTGAGATAATGTTCATCCGCTCGTTGCCGTTGGGTTGTTTCTTTACGTAGATATAAATTAGTGCGGCAACGATTAACCCGATAATTCCAATTATTGGTGCATGCAACATTATTCCTCCGTAGTAGGGCCATAGCCCTTTGATCCATTAGCTTCTTCGTCTTTTTTTCGATTGTGGACATTCATAGCACGGTCGATGCCATCTCGGACGGCGATTTCGACAGCGCTCATGCAGTCCGCGAGAACATTTGGAAGGTCTTTTCTTTCCTCCGGCGAGAATCGAGAGAGCACAAAATCCGCCGGGTCGATACCTGCGGGTGGTTCTCCGATTCCGACTCGAAGGCGCGGGATGTCCTTTGTCCCGAGGCGGTCGATGATGTCGGTTAGGCCGTTGTGGCTCCCTGCGGAACCGGATTTTCGGATTCTCAGCCAGCCAAAGGGCAGGTCGAAATCATCCAGCACAACGAGAATCTCCTCCGGACGAAGCCCTTCCTGTTCGACAATTCGCCTTACCGCGATTCCAGAACGGTTCATATAGGTCGTGGGCACTGCCAGCAGGACAACATCGCCCTTTATGTTCGCTTTTCCAAGATAAAAAGACCCTTTACCGAGCTTGAGTTTTGCCCGATACCTTTCGCCCAACCCCTCTATCACCATGAATCCAATATTATGGCGGGTTTCGGCGTATTCACTCCCCGGATTGCCGAGGCCGATTACACATCGAATAGGCACAGCGGTTTTAATAAAAAAATGATGTGTCTTTTGTCAAGTTAAAACCTAACAGTCGAAAAGTTTAGTCAAAATTAGAGCCGGCCCTAAGACCGGCTCCAAATGAATAGCCCTATACCTTATTTTATAAGGACGAGTCGTGACTGAGTTTGCCTTCCGCCACATTTGAGCACGGCGAAATAAACGCCGCTCGGCATCTCGACCAAATCGGAGGACATGCCGTCCCAAACAGCGCTGAATTTCCCCGCCGAAACAATTTCGTCGGCGAGATTCACGATATGTCTGCCGTTGATATCGTAGATATCGAGCTTGATTTTGCCGGGCATATCGATGTCCAGTGTGAGTTTACAGCTCGAGTTGAAGGGGTTCGGCGACACATGAAGCGCGATTTCGTTTGGAAGCTCAGCGCCTTTTTCCTCTACAATCGGCGGGTTTGGCGGATTGTAGCTCTCATCGAGAAGGAAATTCACGATTGCGGTAAGCACGTGCATTCTCGTCGAAGGCGAAGAGGGGGAATTCGAATCGATCATCGAGCCGATATAGACGCTTGACAACACGGTGCGATAGTTGTGCAACCTGCGATAAACCATGCGCAACGGGCTGGAAATCGGCGGCGGGCTGTCCTGAGAGAACATTGCCCAGTTGGTGCCCTCGATGCTCGTGTCGTTGTCCCACTCATCGATTCTGTGATCGGCGGCGCTCATATAGTGGTATTCCATGTCGATAGCGCCGGTTCTGAAGAAAGAGGTATCCTCGCCGCGAATCCGCGAAACGTTGCCACTCGATGCGGGATAGCCATCCTCCACGAACGCCGCGCCGAAGAGGTTAAATAATCTCCTGCGCTGATCCGAGGCCATCACCGAGCCGAAATCGTAGCCGAAATCAGCGCCCTCGCAATAGACCCTTCCGCCGGCGGCGATATAGGTCGCTAATCTGTTGACACTCTGGAAGTTCGGCAATGTGTTGTTGGCATCATCGATGCCATTGACCATAAACACAGCGCGGTATTTGAAGAGGTCGTAGGAGTTGATGTTCTGATCCTGAGTAGTCTTTATTATTCTAAGGTCGCTGAAGGCGTTCAGATAGTCGTAAAGGAATTGGTCTTCAGGGCTATCTCCGCCATTAGCGAGAAGAGCGCTGTTATCGAAATCCCAAATGAGTATATCGGGATAGGTCGAATCGGGGTTCATCCAAACCAATACCGGCCCGACTTTTTCGCTTTCGCCGAGGTCATACACTGCCGAAACAAGATAGTTATATGGCAGGTAATTCGTTCTGCCCCATTCCACGAAGGCCGAATAGGGGTCAACCACGAACCCAACCAAAGTATCGTCTGAGAAAACTACTCTGCGGTAAACATTGTAACCCATCAGAGTTCCGGAGCCGGGAGTGGGTGAGTCCCAATCGAGAACAGCACGGTTGGGATAGTTGCCATGCCCTGTGAGATTGCGTGGAGGATTAAGCTCGCCGCTGATGAGCGAAAGACGAACATCCAAAGTGTCCTCCGGTTGTTCGAGAGCGAATTCGACATCGAGGGTAACATAGCTAACTCTCGAGAACCTGACTAGATAGGCATCGTAGGGAATCTCGACGAAATTGTAGCGTCCGCCAGCATTTGTGAAAGCGGGGGGGATATCCGTGCCGACAAGCTCGACCATAGTTCCGGCGAGCATCGGTGGATCGCCTTCGAGAGTAACGGTTCCGACGAGATTGCCGATGTTGCGAATCAGGGTGAAATCTTCGGTATGCTCGAAATCTTCGACGAGGATGTTGCGAGTAACCGTTTGATAGAACCTCTTTGAAACCTCGATTATGTATTCGCCGAATGGGACTATCTCGAATATGTATTCGCCGTCGATATCCGCGAAGGTTGTATCGTCGCCGAGAACAATCATCGTGCCCTCCGGCAAGCCGCCGTCTTCGCACTCGATCACACCGGAAACGCTTCCGAAGGCCGGCACGAGATAGGGGTCGTAGATGATATCTTCGTTAATTAGGATATAGGCCGTATCGGAGAGATATCCAACTGCGGAGGTTATAACCATGCGCTCCGATGTTGAATAGGGTATTTCACAAAGGTTATATTCGCCATCCGCGCCGGAGACGGTTTCTCCAACACCGACAACTTCGATAACCGCGCCTTCGACGACGCCGTCATCGGTGAGAACCGTGCCGGAAAGGCAGAAATTCGGCGGCACACCGCGTGAGAAATGAATCAGCAGATTTCCGCCGCTGATGATGTCGATTCTGTCGGTGGTGCGCATATTCTGCCATGTGGTGTCTTCGGAGATAAGCCATGCGATATGGAAACTACCGTCCTCGGGCAACCCTTCGGGATTCCAGCTTATCCAGTTCACTCTGCCGCCGAGAGCGCTGATTCTGTTCAGCATTGCCGACCAATGAAGGTCGTATTCGAGCGAAGAGCGGATGTCCCTCGTGAGTTGGTTCCAGAGCGAATCTGGTGTTGTGAAGAAGCCATAGGGGACATCTCCCGGCACGGGCGGGGGCATCTGCTGGTCGAGGCCGTAGTCGAAATAGTCCGTGCCGTGCGGATCCGCGCCGAAAAATAGCTTGAAATGGCGAAGCGGTTCGCCGGGTTGGGAGGTCCAAACGATAAGAGAATCCATCCATGTCGGGGTAAGGAAATAGCCGGTAGTGAAATGCCAGTCATATTCTGTAACATTCGCGGGGTCGGCTAAGTCCGCCACCGTAATACTGCAATCGATTCTCGTCATCGGCGGGAAATCATCGGGCGGAGTGTAGTTCACGAAGGTCGTTCCACTGGAGGCCGTAACCACGATGTCGTCGGTAACATCCTCGCCTCTGACCGTGAGGCTAATCGAGGAGATATCGATACCGCTCTCGGCGTCGGTCATGGCGACCTTTAGGCCGGTGGAAACCGCGACTCCGGTTTCGGAGTGTCCCGGAATCGTATAAACAATTCTCGGGGCGGCGGTGTCGCCGGAAAGGCTGACGGTTTTTATCCATACCTGTCTGCCCGGGCCGAAACTGACATGATCGATTTCCCTCATGTCCTGCCATTCGTCGTCGGTGGGGTAGAAGGGCGGGAAGGTGTAAGCAACGAAGCACCCTTTATCCGAGGGCAGGCGATGCTCCTCCCATTTCACACCAATAACCATATCGACATTCCCGAAATGGATATTCCATAAGTCCATAATCACCGACGCATTGTGAATGTCGCGTGTCAGCATATTATAGAAAGGATAACTCGGATCGCTAAGCGGGAAATAGGAATAGAAAGCCGATGGCGGAGCGACCGGGAAAACGATGTCCAATCCCAAATCGAAGCCGTTCGATGCGGAAAGGTCAGCGCCGAGAGAAATCTGTTTGAAGGTCGTGTCGGTGCCGAGGGTGCTCGTTGTAAATGTAACGAGCGGAACTTCCCAAAGAACTGGCATAATTCCGTAACCGGTGCGAAAAGCTATTACATCGGTCGTTCTGTTCGCGGGGCTTGCGTTGTCCGAAGCACCGGCAATGACCGAAAACCAAGTTTCGCCTTCCAGAAATACCGGAGGTTCGTAGATTACTCTGTAACCATTGGCGATGGGGGTTAAGGAGAGCATCTCCGAAACATTCACGCCATTGACGGTGAGAGTAATCGAAGCCGGGTTTATTCCGCTTCCGATGTCGGTAACATCGAACCGAATATCAGTGGTAACCGGGACGCCGGTGGTGCCATCGACCGGGTTCCAATTCGAGATGACCGGGTCGTCGCCGGGAAGGTAGCCATGCGGAATATGGACTATGTCCAGCACCTGCGAAGGCCAGAAAGATACCGTGCTTGTGGTCTTCATGTTTACCCACTCGGTAACTTCGAGGCCGAGATAATGCGCGCCGAGGAAGAAATCCCCCGGCGGGAGCAGTTCGCTCGACCACACAGCGTGAAGTGGCGAGTAAAGCGAGTTCAGAACGGCTCTCCACATGACGCTGTCCTCGCTGTCTTCGCGGATATCGGTAGTAAGCTTATCGATGAATGGGTTCAGCGGGTCGCTGAGCGCGAAGTAGGCGTAGGGCGGCGACGGCGGAGCGATGGGCATTACGACATCCATATCGTCGTAGCCGTCCAGAGCGGCTGGATTCCTGCCGAAGGTGATGCTTAGCGTATCCGTGTTCGAGATGAGCCGGATATCCGTCTGCCAAGCCTCGGCCAGAGCGGTTCCCATCAGAATGACTGCAATAGAGCAGACAACAAATAATAATCTTCTCATATCTCCCCCTTGAATAGGGCCAAATGAGTGAATGATGAACAACAAAACATTCAAAAAAGGGAGCCTTCGTTGGCAAAGGCTCCCTGAAGAAAGACTACTTGAGGAGAACCATTCTCCTGGTTGTCGAACCTGTGTTGGTCGTGAGTTTGTAGAAATAAATTCCACTCTCGACCGAACGGCCCTCGGCATTGGTGCCGTCCCAGATTATCTTTTGGACGCCGGGCTTGAAGCTCTCATCGACGAGGGTGTTCACCTTTTTGCCGAGCATATCGTAAATCGACAGTTCGACATTGGTGTATTCCTCGACCTTGAACTCGATAGCGGTCGCGGCGTTGAAGGGGTTGGGAACATTGCCGAACAGGCTTATTTCCTGCGGCAACTCGAAGGGCTTCTCATCGATATTATCGACGATTCCGAAGGCGTCGAAAATCTGAATTGCGATGCCGGCGGTTGTTCCGACCGGAATATCGATTATCGACGCGAGATATGTGCTTGTGCACAGAGTCTTGCAATCGTAACCGGTATGCTCGCGCCATACACCTCTGCCATTGCTGGCATTTGGCATCGGAGCGGTAAGCTGGGAGGTAAGCACGGTGAATGCGCCTGTTCCAAGCCTATGCTCGAATTCATCGACACCGTAGTCGGAGATATGACCCATCGAATAATCCTTGGTGAATCCGGGCGAGAACAATGGCGTAGTTCCTGTCAGCTGGCGGACATTGCCCTCCAGTGATCCGATTCCCATATCGTAGAAATGCACTCCGAAAATGGTGAACAGCGAATCGTAGGAGTTGTTCGCCGCAGTTGCACCGTTGCTGGAGAGAATCTGCATCGCGTCGGCTCCCTCGATGAACATTTGGCCGCCATTGTAGAGATAATCGCGGAGAATGTGCCATTCGGCTACTCTCGGACGCGGCCCGAGCCATCCGGAATAGGAAAGCGGGTTCCATTCGATTATGATGAGATCGAATAGCGGGTTATCCGAAGCGTCGAGAAGCTCGGTAACATAGAGTCTGTCATGTTCGCCGGTAACCGTGATATCAGAAGCCGGAACACCGAGGTCGAGAAGGAGGTTATAAAGCGAATCGGTCGGATCCCATGCCCAGCCGAGACCTTCCTCTATTGTTTCTCCGCCGGCCCAATCGATGATGAGTATTCTGTTGGGTGCCGGGCTGACATTGGTGTAGCCAACTGCGATGTTCGAGAGCGGGCTTGCTCCGCTGGCGTAATTAGCGACCATACCGTAGTAGTAGTTGGTTCCCGGTGTAATCGCGGTATCGATATAACCGACGATTGTGTCGGGAAGAACAGCGATAAGAGTTGCAACTGCGGTGTCCGAGAAAGCGGAGGTGTGCCTGTAGAGTCTGAAGGAGACTGGGTCTTCCATCGGGCGCATTCTCGGGGTGCTTCTTTCGATTTCCTCGATGCCCAGAGGCTCTCTCTCGACAAAGTTATGATAGCTCTGAAGATCGCGAGTGCTACGGACTTTCGTGTGCTGAAGAGCTTCATTAAGAGGCATTGTGATTTCCGACGACCTCGATCCGGAGGTAGTTGTAACATAGGCCTCCACAACGAAGTCGATATCGGCGTTGTTGACAGAATTGCCATACCAATCCCAAACACTGTCTCTGGCATAATAAATCCATGTGAGTGTATCGGGAGTTGTGTAATCCTGCCGAACGAAGATACAGTTCGGATACTCGCCGACATCGATCCATCCGACATAGAAAACATCGGTGCCAACATGTAACGGCGGATCGATAACAAATTCGCGTGTTTCGAAATCGACAGTAGTCGGGAATGTAATCGTCAACGGAGTAATCATATCCGCGCCTGGCCCGCCGGAGTCGTGCTCAGCCCAGATATGAATTCTGGTCTGCGTTCCCGGAGTAAGTGTGGCGAGGTCGATGCTGACCTTTGTAAGCATCGCGTCCACGGTGGGAGCGACGAAGGGCATCGCATAACCGCCACCCGGATAACCATAGGGAGAATACCAAATAAAAGGATCATTCTCGCCGCAGGATATGCCTCTGCCGGCATGCGAAAGAAGAAGCGTGTCGCCCAAAGTCGGTTCGCGCCAGTTTACATAAATAAACTCCGGGTAGCAGGGACGGTTGGTCGCCTGAACATTGGCCGGAGGATTGAGGCTGACAACGGGGATATCCAGCGTGTCGAGAGTCGGGGTAAGCACCAAGTCGCTTGTAACGTTAAGGCTGGGGTTATTATACGTCACATATCCCGCATGGGAAGCCGTGAAAGTATATGTCCCAGCTTCGACATCGAATGAGAAGCTACCGGTTGAGGCGGTAACAATCGAGTCGGCGAAGCCCACACCGATCATCTTAACCTTTGTGCCCGAAAAATCGGAAGTGCCTTCGAGAGAAACCACACCGGAAACGTTATAAGTCGATGCAATCTCGAAAAGGTAGAAATCCACACCGGTTGTGTCGCCGTGAAGCGTGAACGAGGTGCTTGCTGGTGTGTATCCGGGGTATGTAACATGGAGATCGATCGGTCCGAGCGGAACTGCGTCGAGGGTGTAGTTGCCCAAAGCATCGGTGGTCGTTTCGATATCGTTCACCCAATCGGAAACAACAGCACCGGAGTGATCGGACATGCCATCGAGGCTGACCGTGCCGGAAATGCTTCCGGTGAGAAGAGCGAGGTTGAAATTAAGAGTAGTGTCGTTCGCGATTGTTACATAAAGCGTTTCGGCCATATAACCTTCGTGCCAAGCGATAACGGTGTAAATTCCGCCCGGAACGCCGCAAACACTGTATGCACCGACAGCGTCAGTGGAATCGTGGTATGCGCCGACGAAAACGACCGAGTTGGAATAAACCGATGTGCCTTCGAGAGTAACAGTTCCGGATACGCAGAAAACGGTGTCTTCACATTCGGTTGTGAAAGAGGCGTTTCCGATTCCGAGATTTCCGGCCATATCCTCGGCGGTAACCTGCCATGCGAGAGTGGAGCATGCCGGAAGATCGACACCGAGTGCGGCTGTGTTCACGAGTGCTCTTGTTCCGCCAGTAATCGGAGTTTTGGTGATGAACATACTGGGGATTGTTATTCCGAAGGCGGTAATTCCGATGGAAGATTCATCGATGCCACTGGGGTCGAGGATATCGACCGAGAAAATCGTGGTTGAGATGGGGACATCGACAGCGCCGTTGGCCGGCACCCAATTTGTGAATGTCGGCGGTGTAATGTCAGTGGTGTCTTCGAGGACGAAGCGGATTTTAATCCATTCCATCCAGCTTGCGGCTTTGATCCTCGTAACCGATGACATATCTACCGCTGTGCTCCAGTCCGGTTCAGAACCTACGAAAGCAACAGCGGCTTTGAAAGAACCATGTGCGGGCAGAGGCTCGCCGGTCCAATCGACCGTTACGCTATCGGGATACATTGTTCCGCCCCAGAAGACTGTCCAGATTATTGTATCCTGCGTGCTACTTCTGGCATCGACAGTAAGGGCGGTAATCGGCCACCCCGGATCGGTAATCGGGAAAAAGGCATAAAAACCGCTTGGTGGTGCCGGTGGAGCGGCGACATCGACAACGATTGTGTCGGTTCCAATTATGACGGAAGGATCGTATAGATCCGAACCGTAGATACTTGTTTTGATGGTGAGAGTTTTGACTGTATCCGGATTTCTATAAACGTCCAGATCGATATTCCACTCCTGGGCGAGTCCGGTTGCGATCAGTCCGAGAACCGCAATAATAGCTAAGATATTGCACCTTCTCATTAAATCCTCCTTCTTTGAGTTATTTTTTAATCGATTAATACAACTTGTATATTGTTATGAATTTAATCCTTAATAAATGAATGTCAAGCCATAATTGTGTTATATTATTTCCGATGTAATACCCAGATGCATAGGAGATGAAGCTTTCGGCAAAAAAATCGCACTCTTGCCCTTCCGCTTGACTTATGCCGTTAATGCGTATATTTTGGTTAGCGAACGAAAGGAAACTCATGACCGAAGTTACAGCAGACACCATCAGACACGACCCGGAAATAATCGATCTCGTCGAGATTGCAAATAGGAACCTCGAAGCCGCAGGCTATACTGACCACGGTTTCGGACATACAACAGTAGTCGCGAATCGGGCGAAACAGCTTCTTATTAAACTCGGAAAAGAACCGCGCACTGCGGAATTAGCCGCAATCGCCGCGCTTATGCACGATGTCGGCAACGCGGTCAACCGCCGAGGGCATGCGATGTTGGGTGCTATCCTCGCAAAGCCAATACTTATGCGCCTCGGCATGCCCATCCACGAGGTTCACGAGGTTATCGCCGCAATCGGAAACCACCACGAGGGCGAGGGTGATATGGTCTCGGATATTGCCGCGGGGCTTGTTCTCGCGGATAAATCGGATGTTCGGGAATCGCGTGTGCGTGCATCCGGAGACATTATCGGCGATATTCACGATAGGGTGAATTTTGCCGCGAAAAAAAGCGAACTATACGTCGCCGAGGAGGGCGGAATTATCGGCATCGAGATCATTGTCGATCCGCAGGTGGCCACGGTGATGGAATATTTCGAGATTTTTCTTGCCAGAATGAATGCCTGCCAGCTTGCGGCTGTTCATTTCGGTGCAAAATTCGAACTTATCATCAATGGAGTAAAATTAGCATGACGGGCGAGAATTATAAATCCGCAGGCGTTGATTTGGACGCCGCAGTTGTCGCCACCAAAAAAATCGCCGCGCTTGCCAAATCGACATTCTCGGCAGATGTCGCGAGCGAGATAGGCGCTTTCGGCGGGATTTACCGGTTTCCATCCGGTTCGGGAAGCCTCCTTTTGGCCTCCGCGGATGGTGTCGGCACGAAGCTTAAGGTTGCCTCCGCCGCTGGAATTTTTAACACTGTAGGCCAGGATTTGGTCAATCATTGTATCAACGACATCCTCACTCTCGGTGCAAAACCGCTTTTTTTCCTCGATTATATCGGCTACTCAGACCTCGGCCCGGAGGAAATTGCCTCGGTTGTCGAGGGGCTTAGCAAAGCCTGCGGTGAGAACGGGGTTTCCCTTATCGGCGGCGAAACCGCGCAGATGCCCGGAATATACGGCTCCGGGGAATTCGATCTGGTCGGGTTCATAGTCGGAACTGCCGTTGAAGAAAGGCTGATTACAGGCTCTGCAATCTCCGCCGGAGACAAGCTAATCGCACTTGTCAGCAATGGCCTTCAGACAAACGGTTTTTCTCTCGCTCGCAAAGTTCTTCTCGATTCCGACGCATTTGCAATCGACAATAGGCCGGAGGAACTTCACGGAACGAGTGTCGGCGAAGCGCTTCTTGCGATTCACCCATGCTATCTAAAACCTGTCGAAAGATTGATGGAATCTGTCCAAATCACCGGAATGGCGCATATAACCGGCGGCGGGCTTGCCGGCAATTTTTCGCGGATTCTTCCCGAAGACTGCGACGCTGTTTTCGATGTTTCTAAAATCCCCTCGCCGCCTATATTCGAGCTGATTAGAAAACATGGCGATATACCATCACAGGAGATGTTCGACGTCTTCAACATGGGCGCGGGTTATGTTATCGCGGTGAAAGCTTCCGACGCGGAGCCTGCGATGGAGATTTTGCGCGAGATTCAGCAGAACGCCGTTGTGTTTGGCGGAATTACACATGGAAACCACAAGGTGATTTTGAAGGGGCTGGCCGATTGAGAGCGCCGCGAGAGAGCATCGGCAGAAAAGACATAATCTACGCGATTATCGGCGGAGTTTTCTTTTCCGCATCGCAACCACCGCACCAAACGGCATTTTTAGCGTGGTTCTGCCTCGTTCCGCTTTTTCTTGCGATGAGCGGGAAATCCTATCGTGGAGCCTTTGCGCTTGGCTATCTTTGGGGGGTCACATCGAATCTCATCTCGCTCTATTGGATAGCGGTTCCGACGCTTCCGGGGATGATTGCGGCGATTATTATCGCATCGCTATATACGGCCCTTTTCGCGATGGCTTTTTCCTTCGTCGAGCGGCGGAACTACACTGTCGCGCTCGCCGTATCACCGGTTTTATGGGTTGGAATGGAGTTCCTTCGCGGGTTCGGCCAGCTCGGATTTCCATGGATGGACCTCGGATATTCTCAGGGCATCTATCGTGTGATAATCCAAATTGCGGATTTGGTCGGGCATAGGGGGATAAGTTTTTGGCTCGTCTCGATCAATGCCCTTTTTGTGGCTTTTATTATAGCAAAAAAGCGCAGATGGATTTATCCGGTTTCTATTGCGGTGCTTTTCGCAATAGTCTTGATTTACGGGCTTTGGCGGCTTTCGCAACCACCTCCGCCCGAGACGATTAGAATCGCGCTTGTGCAAAGCAATATCACCGCAGAAGACAAGTGGGAAAAGGATTTCCGCCGGAAAAGCATCGACTATTACATCGAAATGGCGCGCGAAATCGACGAACCGATCGATCTCCTCGTCCTTTCGGAGACCGCCACCGCGCATTATCATCGCGATAATCCCCATATTGTTGACAAACTCGCGGAACTTTCTATGCTTGTGAATGCGCCCATCCTCTCAGGCACGCTCGATTACGACCCCGCTGATCGCAGGCGGCTTTATTATAACTCCTCCGGGCTTTTCACAGCGGACGGTGTTCGGGGGGTTTACAACAAAATAAATCTTGTGCCGGGAAGCGAGCATGTCCCATTTCAGAACTATTTTCCCGCACTTCGCAAACTCGATTTGGGCGGAAGCCATTTCGCGATGGGGGATTCTATCGTTGTTTTCGAGGTTGACGGCATGCGTTTTTCCGCGCCGATTTGTTATGAGATACTTTTTGGATGCACTGTTCGCCGATATGCCGCCGGTGGCGCGGATTTCATAACAAATATCACCAACGACGGCTGGTTTGGTGCAACTCCCGGGCCATATCAGCATGCCAATTTCACCCGTTTTCGCGCGGTCGAGAACCGGTTCGGGGTTGGAAGATCGGCGCAGACTGGAATCTCGCTTATCTGCGACGAAACCGGAAGAATTACAAAACAGCTCGCACTTAACAGCAAAGGCATTCTTATCGGCGATGTGCCGGTTCGAACCCGCAAAACGCTTTTCACAAAACTCGGCGATTGGATTGGATATGGCAGCTTTTTTGCTTCACCGCTGATTCTTATACTAACCGGACTATTATTGAAAAAGTGAAATACAAGCTTCTAATCCTACTTTTTGCCGCAATCCTTTTCGCACAAGTCCCCGGAACATGGGAGACCTTCGGCGACGCCAACTTCGCGAACTGCATAGCAACGCACAACGGCGTGCTCTATGTCGGAAGTAAAGGCGGCATAATCGAATACCTCCCCGGAACGCCTGTCGAGGATTTGAAGGTGATGACAAATATTCACGGCCTCGGCGGACTGAATATCGTCGGGCTTCAGGAGCACGGCGAAAAGCTTTTCTATGCCGCTTCTAATGGCGCTATGGGCCGGCTCGACGGCGGGAAATGGTCGGTTTTTACCGATCTTCTTCGCGATAATGTTGGAATAAACGACATTGCCGTTAGCGAAGAACATTTCTATGTGGCTACCTCGAAAGGAGTTAGCCAGATTAAGCCCCTTTCGGGAAATCTTGTCCTCGAGGTTTCACAGAATTACAATAAAATCAGCAGTTGGGACAGAAATTATCCCATTAACTCGATTACCGCCGACGATACTCTTCTTTGGGTCGGAAGTAACCTTGGGATCGCCCGTGGACGGCTTGGCGGCAATCTTTTCGTTCCGGAGGCATGGACGATTTTTTCCACCAATCGGCCGGTTTTGGATGTTTTCGCGGACTCCGGCGGGATATGGTATATCCTCGAATATGAGCTTGGCTCTCTGAGCATCTTTTTCTTTGACGGCGAACGTGTAGATACACTCGAAGATTCTTTTATGCTCGGCAGGCGTTTGAACGGCTTTTTCTATTATAATGGAGAGCTTTACGCACACGGCCACGACGGCCTTTTCCGAAGAAGGGATACCGGAAGATTCACGCGGGTTCCTTTGGATGCCCATTGGGCGGTCCATGGCGGCGCGGCTTTGGGCGATTCGCTCTATGTTCCGCTCGAAATCGGTTTCGGCGTTTTGCGGCAGGACACGATTCGGCATATGAGCATAAACAGCCCATCCGGCGATGCTTTCAGAGGTGTCGCCTTCGCACCGAACGGCGATGTTGCTATTGTCAGCGGTGGGAGCGGCGTTTGCATATACAGCAATGGCACATGGGGAAACATCACGGCGAAGTATATGCCCACGATACCCTCAGATTCTGTCTATACGCAGGTTCGGAACAATTTGCATCATATAAATAAATGCGCCTACGACGCCAATGGCAATCTTTGGCTCGGAATGACCGGCGATGGTGTTTTCAGATACTCTCCCGACGGCGTTTGGAAGATTTTCGACAAGACAAACAGCATTCTTGACGGCTATTCCGCCGGGCCGAATGCGCCACTTTGCTGGGGTCTCGATTACGACGAGGTCCGTGGTCTAATGTGGATTTCGAATTACGACAATCTTAGCGGGCTTGCAGTGGCGGCTTTCGAGCCTGAGGGCGATTTGACTTCGCCGATTGTGTCATATTTCACCGGAACCGCGGCGATTCCAAACAATTATGTTATGTCGCTGACGGCACAGGGTGGCGATGTTTGGCTCGTTCTCCGTGATCAGGGTGTAACGCTCATCGATCCGGGATACAACATATCCAGCCACTCGGACGACTATGTCCGCAATTATTCCGATGTGCTTCCCGGGGCTTCGGCGAATCAGGTAGCGGTTGATTCGGAGGGAATCGCATGGGTGGCGGTTTCCGGAGGGGTGGCCTCGATTAATACCAACTTAGGATTGGTTACAGAGCAGATTTTGCCGGAGAACCTTTCTACTTTCGTCAGCGGAATTACGGTCGATCCGGACGATAATATTTGGATTTGCACCGATGCCGGCGCTGGGGTTTTTCGCCGTGCGGACAGCACTTGGATAGCGATTAGGTCGAATTTTGCGCAGGGGGTTTTAGATTACGAACGCACCGACCTCGCAACCGAATTGCTTTATGCTGTTGGCTACAACACATTGACCGGCGATGTTTGGTTCTGCGGCGAGAATGCGATAAGCGTTCTTCACGTTGGGACTGATTTTAGCGCTCAAGAAGACTTGTTTATTTACCCAAATCCGTTTATATGGGACGGTTTTGCTGGCAATAATATTAGAATCGCGAAGATGCCGGCGGATGCCGAAGTTCACATCTACACATCCGATGGCTCGCTTGTGCGCACGATTTCCAGAAGCGAAAGGACATCGCTGGCTTTCGCTGAATGGGACGGCAGAAACGAGGCCGGAAAGCCCGTTTCGACAGGTGTTTACGTGGTCGTTGCCAGCAACGGCGAAACTGTCCTTCGCGGAAAAATCGCGCTTATCAGGGGCGATAAATGAAAATTATTGAATATGACAGCTCGATGGCCGGACTTTGGGACGATTTTATCGCACAATCCAATAACGGCACACTTTTTCACACGCAAAGATTTCTCGGATATCATCCGAAGGGAAGATTTACGCACCACCATTTGATTTTCGAGGACAGAGGCAGGTGG
>Ga0334885_1000138_pt1 | contig 130526 bp, 122 predicted proteins | sample GraSluR1_MG_8_FD_207233 | JGI IMG/M metagenome (GOLD analysis project Ga0334885, IMG submission 207233) | Sludge microbial communities from methane-producing bioreactor in Wageningen University, Netherlands - Granular Sludge_31_05-R1 | ecosystem: Engineered > Bioreactor > Anaerobic >...
AACGGATTGAATTCGTTGATAAACCCTTGGATTTAGATTTTGCATGCACCCTGGACATATATTGCAGTTATACATTGGACCAGATACTGGTTGCATTAGGACGACATACGGAAAGAAAACGGAAACACTTCCAGGAAGGCGTACTATATCTGCCGGATAAGGGGCTGGATGTATTCTTCGTTACCCTCAATAAATCCGATAAAGACTATTCACCGTCGACCATGTATCGGGATTATGCCATCAATGAAGAAAAGTTCCATTGGCAATCACAGAGCATAACCAGTGTAGGATCGGCTACCGGGCAAAGATACATTAATCAACAAAACAACGGCAACCGAGTGCTTATTTTTGTGAGGGATTATAAAAAGGACGGACAGGCAGCGGTACCCTACACATGTATTGGTTTAGCTGATTATCTAAGCCATTACGGCTCCGCCCCTATAAGTATTGTCTGGAAAATGCACGAGCCCATGCCGGGGTTTGTGCTGAAAGAGGCTGTGACGGTGTAAGTGCGACAATACTTTAGTTAATGCTGAAAATAGGATTTATATGCAGGAATAGAATTATTTTACATAGAAGTTATACAGAAACTGCCAGTTTATTTTAAAATAATTTCGGAACAGTTGGATAGAAGTCTCAATAGAAGGGAGGTTAAACTTGAAGACAGATGACAAACTAGAAAAATTGGCAACAAACCTTCAACGGAGATTAGATGGATGCCCAGCTATACTAATCGGCAGTGGGGGCTCAGTTCCCTACGGCTTGCCATCAATGCAAGCATTGGCAACAGAAATTGTTAATAAACTAGAGCCAATTTACCATGGTGAAGACAGCTGGAAAGCTTTCGTTGCTGAACTGAAAAATACCAGCAACTTTGAATTAGCTTTAGACAACATCGTGCTTAAAGATGAAATACATAATTCAATAGTAGCAACGATTTGGTCATGCATTAATAAAAAAAATCGTGAAGCATTTTTGGATTTCGTTAGATTTGGAAAATATCCGGCTCTTACCATGATTCTTAAAAAGTTTGTTCAAAGAGCTGGAGAAACAAATATTATCACTACCAATTATGATCAACTTATTGAGTATTCTATTGATTTTGCTCAAGGCAAAATAGAAACAGGATTCTCTGGTAACTATATTAGGAGCTTTGGCAATTTACAAGCAACTACAGTAAAAAGAACTATAAATCTGTTTAAGGTTCATGGTTCAATAGACTGGTTTAAACACAAATCAAACCAAAATATTTTAGCAACACATTTTCCCGAATATGCCGATTTTTCGGATTTCTATTTACCGCTGATTGTAACCCCAGGAAACGGTAAATACAAAGAAACACATAATGACCCTTTTAGAACTGTTATAGCCGAAGCCGATAAAGCATTGCGTAACTCCCCATCATATCTTTGTATCGGTTATGGTTTTAACGATGAGCATGTTCAACCCATAATTATTGATGAAAATAGAAATAGAAACAAACCCATTGTTATAGTAACTAAAGAAGTTACTTCACGAATTATAGATTTATTTTTACAGGATGACGACTGTAATTGTCTGATTATCTCCGAAAAAAGCGGTGGTGGAACCATTGTTCATTACAGTAAGTCAGAAAATGAATATTTTCCAGAAGACTATTGGAGCTTGGATTCATTTTACAGGTTGTGGCTCGAATAAGGAGGTAATATCATGGCTATTTTTGATTTTGAGAAAGAATCGCCTGACAAGATTGGCATTGTTGAAAGTGTCGATACCGCAAACATTATAATCAAAATTGAAAATGAAGAAAAACTAAAAAGGATGCAGGTGAATCACCTTGTGGTTATTCAAAGCTCAAAAGTTGGGCAGCATCTTATCGCTTTAGTAAATAAAATAATGCGGAATTCATCAATTGATTCAATTGATGAAGATAATCAACCAATATACAGCATTCAAAACGTTGTCAAAGCGACTCTCATAGGGACTCATCTTGATAAGTCCGGAACAAAAACTAATGTATTTAAACGAACTTTAGAAACGGTACCTGAAATAGATGCTGATTGTTTTATGTTATATGGAGAAAGGTTGACTGGCTTTATGAAAGCCATTTCTCAAATGGCGATAGAAAGTAAAAATCCGCTCTCATTGGGCCACTATACCCTCGACGAGAATGCAGAAGCATGGCTTGATGGGAACAAGTTTTTTCAACGACATGCTGTGATAGTTGGAAGCACCGGTTCAGGGAAATCATGGACCGTAGCTAGACTTCTTGAACAGATAGCCAAACTCCCCTCTGCAAATATCCTCGTTTTTGATATTCACGGCGAATATGCATCTCTTAACGGTAGCGGCTTTCAGCATATAAAAATTGCAGGGCCTAACGACGTCAGTACAGGTGGAATACTATTTCTCCCTTATTGGTTGTTGACCTATGAAGAAATGATATCTTTAATGCTTGATCGAAGTGATAATAATGCTCCCAATCAAGCAATGGCTTTTTCAAATGCAGTTATAGAGCAAAAACGGAAAAATCTTGAAATGCTCGGTAAAACAGATGTTGTCGGAAGTTTCACAATTGATAGCCCTGTTCCTTACAAATTATCAGAATTGCTTGTTGAATTTAAAAGATTAGATGAAGAAATGGTCCCCGGTGCAAGAACAGAAAAACAGGGTCCGTTACATAGTAAATTAACACGATTTATTCAACGTTTGGAATCCAAAAAAAGTGACAAACGACTTAATTTCCTTTTTAATGAAAGTCCAGAATTATTGGCCTATGAATATATGGAACATCTTAGCAAAGTTTTGATGCATTCCAGTAGTTTACAATTAAATAAAGGCGTTAAGATAATTGATTTTTCCGAAGTACCTTCTGACGTTCTCCCTTTAATGGTTAGTTTAGTTGGACGAATTGTATTTTCAATTCAGCAATGGATTAAAAAAGAAAATCGGCACCCTATAGCACTATTTTGTGATGAAGCACATTTATATCTTCCAGGGAAAACTAGAAATTCGTTAGAAGATGCAGGCCTTCAGAACTTTGAACGAATTGCAAAAGAAGGCCGTAAATACGGAATAGGGTTAGTTGTAATTAGCCAGCGTCCGGCAGAAGTCAACCGAACTATTTTAAGTCAAAGCAATAATTTTGTTGCAATGCGGCTAACAAACGCAGAGGATCAGGCCGTGATCAAAAGACTTTTACCCGATAGTCTGGGTGGATATGCGGATTTATTACCAATTCTTGATATAGGTGAAGCTTTAGTTGTTGGGGATGCTTCATTACTTCCAAGCAGAATTAAGATGTCAAAACCATCTTGTGAACCTAACAGCGCAACCATTGATTTCTGGGATGAATGGCAGCGTGATTCTACATCCGATGTAATTTCAGATGCAATTGAAGCGCTTAGGAAGCAATCAAGGTAAAATCTATCTTCTGTTTAATTTATAGTCAATGAACCAGTTTTTCTACAAGATGCCAGAGGCAGCCACGCTGGATATATAAGGTGCGAACAGTGTCAGGGGGAAGGGATTACCGACAATATTAAATACGGTATGTACGATAATTTAAGAACACTGTTCCCTTGATATGTACAAAAATAAAAGCATTGTAGTATCTACCCTCACAGAAAACTTGAAGGGATAAAAATTATCGAGGTTATCCTTATACCAATTGAGACTTTGGAGGAAATCATGAATTCAGTCTGCCCATTTTGTAACCCCAACGAAATCATACTATCGAATGATCTGGCCTATGCAATTTACGATAGATACCCCGTTAACGAGGGGCATATGCTAATCATTCCTTACAGGCATGTGGAGGACTTCTGGACTAGTACCCCGAAAGAGCGAAAGGCATTGAATGATCTAATAGAAGAGTGCAAGGAATTGCTTGACAATAAGTTTAAACCGGATGGTTATAATATTGGAATTAATTGCGGGGAGGCGGCCGGACAAACTGTTTTTCATTTGCACGTTCACTTGATTCCTCGCTATATTGGCGATATCGATAATCCACGCGGAGGTGTCCGGGGAGTTATACCTTCTAAGCGAATTTATTAGAGATACTTGAAGGGCCTATAATCTGCCGGGTGAATTAGGATGGAGAGAAGAATTTAATAAGCTTAAAGAAGACGAAGGCCAATATTTAGCTTTGATGAAAAGTATAAGTGGTTAAGTTTTATTATTAAATGTACATGGAGTATGTGCTGGGGGGACGGGGTTGTTGACAATATCGGTGATTCAAATCACAACACGGATTTATTAAGAAAGTATTTTGCTGCTTCTTATTATCCATAAAACTAGACGATTAACCCCTAGATATACCTATTTTCACCGGAGGTGACCATATTGCAGCTAAACCAGGAACAAAAGCGGATTATCAATGCCAAACCGAACGGACATACTTTATTAAAAGGCGTGGCTGGCTCAGGGAAAACTACCATTGCTGTTACCCGCCTGCCGTTTTTATTACATAATTACTGCTTTGACGTGGATGACCGGATATTGTTGGTTACCTACAATAAAACCCTGGTCAATTATTTCAAGTATTTGTATAGCAAGGTTGAGGAAGAAAGCCAGATAGGCTTTGAAAGTCTTTTTCAAGCTGATGGCGAGAAGATAGATATTACCACCATGGATAGTTTGATGCACAAGTATTATGCGAGATACAAGAAGAGAACCGGCCGTAAATATGAAATAAACAATAATAAAAAATATGATGTGATGGCTCAGTGCATAGCGGAAATGCAAAAGATTTATCCAGCGGTAAATCTGATCGATCAGAAGAATAAACAGTTTTTATTGGATGAGATGGATTGGATTAAAGCCTGTAATTATATGGAACCAGAAGAATACCAAAATGCCGACCGGGTTGGAAGAATGAGAAACAACGTCCCAGAGGGACGGCAGGCGCTGCCCAAGAATTCTCCTAAACGGGAGGCAATTTTTGCGGTTATGCAAAATTATACTGAACGCATGAAGCGGCTAGGGTACATCGATTTTCAATGAAGCTGTAGAAAGACTAAGATTTCCATACCTTGTTTGATCGATGCCTGCTGACAGATGATTCATATCAAATATATCTTTCCACCTTTTTCTTTTTGAAGTAGCGATTTAGCAGAGTATATTTGTTAATAATATGATTAGGAGAAAGGAGGTGAGAATTTGAGAAAAGCGGCACTGAGTCTACTGCTGTCTTTTGTTTTATCAGCAAGCATGTATGGTGGATTTTGTTTTGCTCAGGCAGACGATTTAATTCAAGCAGAGCTTAAGCTGGAGCAGAAAGCTAAAGAGAAGGGTATCAGTGTTGACGAGCTAAAGGCTAAATGCAAAGCTGAGCGGCAGGAAAAGCTGGAGCAGAAAGCCAAAGAAATGGGTATCACCGTCGACGAGCTAAAGGCTAAATGCAAAGCTGAGCGGCAGGAAAAGCTGGAGCAGAAAGCCAAAGAGATGGGTATCACCGTCGACGAGCTAAAGGCTAAATGCAAAGCTGAGCGGCAGGAAAAGCTGGAGCAGAAAGCTAAAGAGATGGGTATCACCGTCGATGAGCTAAAGGATCAGATGAAGGCTAAACACCAAGAGAGACTGGAAGAAAAAGCCCGAGAACTTGGCATCACCATTGATGAATTAAAAGAACAAATGAAGGCCGAGCAGTAGAGATAATGTCCTTGAAAAGTGCAGAGTGAATCTATCGACCTTCACTGAGTGAGCTTCAAATTGTTTTGAGCATAATATTCGAAACAAGGGGGCTGCAGAGGAAAATTCTGCAGCCCTATTTGTTATAGGAGACCGAGGATGCTTTTGAGTCATGGAAGTGGCCATGAAACAGTTTCCTGGAGGATCAATACACAGCAAATTATTCAAAGTATTGTCAGGATATATTTAGCAGGTATATAATGGAAATGCAAGCTGATAACCTTCGGGTTAATTTGCCCCGCAGAGAAGTCTGCTGGTCATCTGAGTTCGGTGCTGGTCTACTGGCTAAGGGGTATGCATTGTCTTGAGGCGGTGTACAGAAACTAAGGAAACAGAAATGTGCCAGTTAGTGAACATGTCTCTCAGCTTGCATCCTATCTCGATATTACAAGACGCAGTCCGGGGGACAGTGTCTTTTTTTATAGGTGCTGGTAGCCTGCGGCCGTGGGGGTAAAGATGGAACCAGCTTCCTGTGGTAATAAGATAATCCTTAATAGAGTACTGGTTAATAAGCCTGGGGAGGAGTTTTATGTCCAAGAGCAACTATGACCTGCTGCTGCAGGTGGATGAGGTTTTACTTAATAAATCACTGGCCGCCCTGTACTATTCAGGTTTCCTGGCCCTGGAGGGAGAATACAATTTCGTAGAAGGTATTCCTGCCAGTCTGCATGATTTTACCAAGTTCGCCTATAAGATTCGTTTGAAAAACGAACCCCTGATTGATTTGCGAGGAAGAGAGCAGATTTACATTAAGTTCATGATCGAGTTGAAGCTGACGGTATTGAGCGGCATCATACTGGAATTTGATGCCTCTTTCTATATTGACAGTACCATAAGCTATGATGAGGTCAATAAATTAATGAGTTTCGATTTAAGCCAGGCGGTGATCACTGATTTATATGTAAATGACACTTACCGTTTCCATCGCCAGTTTATTGAAAATATTAACCAAGTGCTAGGGGTGGTCTTATCCACTTATCTGACCGAAGATAAAAAGACCATTGAAATACCTCTGCTGCTCAGCTCTCTGGAACTGCCCATGATGCCGGCTGGAGATGCTTATAAGCTTCCAGTCCGTTTGGGAGATGTATTGATTTATGATAATCGCCTGCTGCTTATAGGGATTAATTTCTTTGAGCAGACTGCAGAGGATATAAGCAATATCCAGGATATGAGCCTGGGCAGCGAATTATACTTTAATTTAAAAGAGAGAACTTTGAAACAGGTTTTTGATTTCTGGTGGGATAACACCGAGTATGACAAATGCGAAGATTTTTCCGGCAGTTTCCCCATTCACTCCGATGGCTGGTGGGAGAAGGGCAGCGATATAATGGTCCGTATACTGAGCTTGGGTTTTATTGAGACCAAAACCGTTTATAATGATTTATCCTGTCATTATGAGGGTATGGTCAAAATGCTGGAAAAGCCTGATTTTGAATTCTGTGAAGGGAATAAAGTGCTGATTCATTCCTTGCAGATAGAAGCCCGGCTGCTGGCCAATTTTACTGCTGAGGTAATCAAGGATATCAAACTGGATACTAGTTCCTTTATTCCTGATCGCATCACGCCCTGGGAGGATGACAAACTCTTGCGGCAGCAAAAGGACAGCCGGGTGATATTAAGATTGGATCAAGATATGGTGCTGTCGATAAGTGAGGCCGAAGGGATAGTAAGACTGAACCAGGACCATAACCTGGTAATAGAAATTGTAAAGGCCAATATCCACTTGGAAATGGGGGACAAGTGGTATAATAACCTGTCCGAGAAAGCAGTAAACTATGTAATCGATCTCTTTGAGCAGAAGATACTGGAGAAGATACCCGATCTGGTCATCTCCCCTGCTTTAATCTTATCCAAATACCAGGTGGGGGGATATACCATGTATATGTCGCCCCAATCCCTGTCCTTTGATAATGACGAGTTAGCCCTGCGGATGAATGCCGGTATAAATGAGCTGATAGCCAAACCGGTACCGGTCCCCATATATATAGCCAATAAACGCAGCAGAAAAGTACATAATTATGACTGTCCTGCTATCGAGGATATTGAGATGGAGAACAGACTTGGTTTTTACGTGTTGTATGAAGCATTGAAGGAGGGCTACCTGCCCTGTAAGGCGTGTATCGGCACCAGCCAGCTGCGTTAGGGAGGAGAGATAAGATGAAATCAGCCGGATATGATTTAGTGGTTCTGCTTAATGAAAAATTCCTGAACCAGGTTACCGGGGCCTTATTCTATAATGGATTTCTGAGAATCAATGGTTCCCTGGACTTATATAATGAACTTGATCAGGAAAGCCAGGAAAATATCCCTGAGAGCCTGCAGCGTTTTCTCTTAATAAAATACCGGATGAAGTTGAATTTTGAGCCTTCCTTGGATTTTTTGCCTCCAGTTGCCTCTGACCACCCGGCCCGGATGAGGATACATACTTCGTTAAGAATTTATTTCTGGCTGTGGGACGGATTTGAAATAAAATTTGATGCCAATCTGTCTCTGGCAGCGGGACTGGAAATAGACAGTGCCACCAATGAGCTGAAGATAGACTTTGCTCATTCCCATATCGAGACCCTGGAGATCAAATACCGTTACCAGCTGGAGCAGACGGTGACCATGAAGCTGGATGGAGTGGTGGAAAACGCGGTTCGTGCCTATCTGAGCGACCAGGACAATTGTTTCAGCTTTAACCTGCCCAGTATCAATCCTTTGCTTCCATATATGGAGGATATACCGGAGAATTACCTGCCCCTCAGTGTACGTTCCATTAAAACCCTGGATGCTACCACTCTGGCTATGGCCGTCAATGTGCAAATCGATGACTATGAGGGCGGAAATGAAGAGCAGCTAAGCAACTTTGCCCGTAACTGCAGTGCGGCGGTAGCGGTTTCCGAGATAGCCATGTATAAGGTCTATGACTTTTTCTGGGAAAGAAGCAACTGGGATAAGCGCTTCAAATTCAAGAAAAGCTTCGAAAGTGATACCCTTAATGATGTAATAAATACTATTGGCAAGGTGGCGGATATCACCCAGCGCATCGTAACCGAAATAGCTACTTTAGGCTTTGTGGAAACTCACTTTGAAATGAAAGGCATGAGGTTCGAGGTGGGCGCGGATGTTAGACTTTTAAGCAAACCGGAATTCGATCTGCTGCCGAACAATAAAGTTAAAATAAAGAAATTAAATACTAATATCATTTTCTCTCTGGCGGTGTTCCTGGATGTAGAATATTCAGTAGAAATTGATCCTACCGGATGGTTCCCGGACATTATACCGGATTATGAAATAGTAAACGATCGGGTGGAAGTGAAAATTTTTGAAATACATGTGCCATTCTTCAATATGCAGCTTAAAAAGGGTGTGGGCAAGATAATTCTGGATGATGCTACCAATACCCTGCAGATCAAGATCGAAGAACTGGATCTGTACTGGGATTTTATAGCCTTCACCGACTGCCCCTTTATTAACTTTCCCGAATGGCTTTTTAACAAGATACTGGATCTATGCGAGTCGAGTATTGCTAGTGCAATTCCTCCCATAGTTGTTACCCCTTCTTTCACCGTGGATGTGCCCCTGGTAGACTGGGACCTGAAAATCGAGGGCAAAAAACTTACCGTGGAGCCTGATGAAGTTATGCTGGCAGCTGATATATATTTTGCGGAACTAAAGAAGCATATTCCCTATGTGCCCAAGTATATAGTCAATATTAATAACCAGGAGATTCACAAACTAGGCTGCGACTCCCTGATGGATACCTATGAAGAACATCAGCGGGGCTATCACCTGTTGAATGACGCGGTAAACCGGGGCTATGACGGATGTAAGAGGTGCCTGCCGGCCTATCACACTAAATGATAAGGTTCGGCTCAAAGCTCCGATGTCTACAGGAATTCAAACTGAACAGACTGTATACTCGGTATGGAATGGCAGTTCTATGATTCAATTTTAATAGAATGTCTTATGCAGCATATTGTATACTTTAAATATACTCTTGATTATCCTGCCCGGAAGGATTATACTAAAGCACATAATAATTGTTACTGGCTTGCGGAGCAAGTCGCCTTAAGTGGACCAAATTTAATATTCTGATCAGGTAAAGATGCCTTGTATCCTTAAAAGGAACAAGGCCTTTTTTATTGCCCGGGTCAAGGAGTGAAGGCGCTTCAGGTAATCTTACTGAATCGCCTCTCTTATTATCTGAGAGTAAGCCTTTCTCCTTCCCGGCAGTTAAGCAGCTGGCAGGGTTTAGTAGGGAAGCAATAAGGTGGAGTTTGCTCACCGAGAGTCTGGAGCAGTAATATTGGAATGACCAGCCGGCTGTGGTTATCAGTTAAACCTATGATAAAAAAAAATGTTTGTGGTAATGGCGCCTTTCACTGTAGGGATGATAGGCGCTATTTACAATTTAAAGGAGGAATTGTCTATGAGGCAAATAGCGATTTATGGAAAAGGCGGAATAGGAAAATCTACTACCACCCAGAACACGGTAGCAGCTCTGGCGGAAGCAGGCAATAAAGTGCTTATCGTCGGCTGTGATCCCAAGGCGGATTCTACCCGTCTGGTACTCAATGGACTGAATCAGAAAACAGTCCTTGATACTCTGCGAGATGAAGGCGAGGATATCGAATTGGATGACATCATCCATACCGGTTTTGGAGGAACTCGCTGTGTGGAATCCGGTGGACCTGAGCCTGGTGTTGGCTGTGCCGGCCGGGGCATCATTACTTCCATCAACCTGCTGGAATCTCTGGGTGCCTATACCAGTGAAACTGATTATGTATTTTATGATGTTCTGGGAGACGTAGTATGTGGTGGTTTTGCCATGCCTATCCGGGAGGGCAAAGCCAAGGAAATTTACATCGTCGCTTCCGGCGAATTAATGGCCCTTTATGCCGCCAATAATATTTGCCGGGGTATATGCAAGTATGCCGATAATGGCGAAGTAAGACTGGGAGGCATTATATGCAACAGCCGTAAAGTAGATAACGAAAGGGAATTGCTGGAGGCATTCGCCAGTGAACTGGGATCCCAGCTGCTGTATTTCGTACCGCGTGATAATGTAGTACAGCGTGCCGAGATCAATCGCAAGACAGTTATCGATTATGAACCGACAGCCAACCAGGCTCAGGAATATCGGAACTTATCGATAAAGATGGCAGAAAACCAGATGTTTGTTATTCCCCAGCCTATGGTTCAGGATCGTTTGGAACAGTTGATGATGGATTTCGGCATTCTGGATGCCCTGTAGAAAGGAGAGTGTTTAAAAGTGATTATGATTCGAGCAATTGTAAGGCCTGAAAGAACGACAAAGATACTATTGGAGCTAAGTAAAGCAGGATTTCCGGCAGTTACCAAGATGGACGTAGTCGGGAGAGGGAAACAGCGAGGCATCAGTGTGGGGGAAATTGTCTATGATGAAATTCCTAAAGATTTATTGATGCTGGTGGTTCAGGATGAAGAAAAAGATGATGTTTTCAGCATTGTTTCCAGGTATGCAAAAACCGGTGAGAAGGGAGCTTTTGGGGATGGCAAGATATTTGTAAGTCCGGTGGAAGAGGCCTACACCATAAGCAGTGGGACCAAGAACTTGTAATCAGGCCGGAGACGCCCCCGCCTCTTTAAACAGTCAGGTCCCGGTTAACCAAACAGCGGGCTCCAAGCTTTTCCTGGCTGCGGCGGAGGGTTGAAACTGCATTGCAGTTTCCGGCCATGTTCTAAAACGGAGGTGCTGTCAAATGAAAGAGATTGTTGCCATAGTCAGAATGAATAAGGTCAATGAAAACAAACAAAGCTTAGCTGATATAGGCATATGCAGCCTTCATGCGATGAAAGTTACCGGCCGCGGCCGGTCACCGGTAGGGTTTACCATTATCAATCAGCATGGAGTAAGGGAAGAAATTGGCACTATTATCGAAGAAGGCTTGTCCAGCGGAGCCCGTCTGGTTCCCAAAAGGATGTTCACGATTCTGGTGCAGGATAATCAAGTGGAAGAGGTTGTCCATACCTTGATACGAGTTAACAGTCAGGGGAGTCCCGGGGACGGCAAAATATTCGTTCTTCCTATTGATGACGCCATGCGTATCAGAACCGGAGAGCGAGGAGAAGATGCTATTTAGCAGTAATCCAAGAAAGATAACGATCGAGGGGGGAATACAAATGATCAATAATAAAACCCTGGATGAGATTTTGGGACAGTATCCGGTGAAAGTTAAAAAGAATCGTAAAAAGCATATCGTCATAAAAGAAGATTATATCGGCAATCAGGAAATCGAGGCTAATTCACGCACCATACCAGGAATAATTACCAATCGAGGATGCGCTTATGCAGGATGTAAAGGAGTTGTCCTGGGACCGTTAAAAGACGTAATACACATAGTCCATGGCCCGGTGGGCTGCGGCTATTATGCCTGGCTGACCCGGCGCAATAAAGCTAAAAGCGAAGATCCAAGCAAGAATTATCTTGCCTACTGCTTCAGTACCGATATGCAGGAGAGTGATATTGTATTTGGCGGCGAGAAAAAGCTGACCCGTTTGATAGATGAAGTAGTGGAAATATTTCATCCGGCAGCAGTAACCATATCTGCCACCTGTCCGGTTGGACTTATTGGAGACGATATTGGCCAGGTAGCCAAAACGGCTCATGCCAAGTATCCGGATATTAATTTCACCGCTTACAGCTGTGAAGGATACAAGGGGGTAAGCCAATCAGCCGGGCATCACATTGCTAATAATGGTTTAATGCAATATATAATAGGTCAGGGAGAAATGGAAGAATCACCAAGTCCTTTTACCATAAATATAATGGGTGAATATAACATCGGTGGTGACGGCTGGGAAATAAAACAGATGCTGGAGGAAATTGGCTACCATATACAGACGGTTATGACCGGGGATGGTTCTTATGAAGAACTCAAGAATGCTCATGTATCAAATCTGAATCTGGTACAGTGCCATCGCTCCATTAACTATATAGCCGACATGCTGGAGATAAAATACGGTACTCCCTGGCTGAAGGTCAACTTTATTGGAATTAACTCTACCATTAATTCCCTGCGTAATATGGCGGTGTATTTTGGAGATCAGGGATTAATGGATAGAACTGAAAGGTACATCGAGAAGGAATTACAGAAAACCCAGGCATCGATGGAACCATACCGGAAAATATGTGAGGGCAAAACCGCCTTTTGTTTTGTAGGCGGATCTCGGGGACATCATTACCAGGGTTTATATCAGGAACTGGGCATAAAAACCATACTGGCAGGCTATGAATTTGCTCATCGGGATGATTATGAGGGAAGGGAAATTATGGGCTCCATTAAGCTTGATGCAGATTCGCAAAATATTCCCAATCTGACTATTGAACCGGATACTAAACGATACCAGGTAAAAATACCACCGGAAAAAATGGAAGAACTAAAAGACCAGCTACCCTTAAACTACTACGAAGGCATGATTAAATCCATGCAGGAAGGGGCTTTGGTAGTGGATGATCTCAATCATTTCGAAACCGAAGAATTAGTGCGCCTATTGAAACCAGATGTGTTCTCTTCCGGGATTAAAGATAAATATGCTGTTCAAAAGATGGGGATTCCTAGTAAGCAGCTTCATAATTATGATTACAGCGGACCTTATGCCGGTTTCAGGGGAGCGCTGAATTTTGCCCGGGATGTGGCCATGAGCATAGCCAGTCCAACCTGGAGCTATATTGTACCTCCCTGGTACAGCAGACCAATCCTGGAGGGAATAATTGAGGAAAGGATGATGGAAGGTGCTTGATTGTACACCACGCGAAATTACCCAACGCAGCGGCGGACTTATTAATCCGGCCAAGACCTGTCAGCCTATTGGGGCAATGTATGCATCGCTGGGCATTCATGGCTGTCTGCCGCACAGCCATGGTTCCCAGGGGTGTTGTGCTTACCATCGGGCTCATTTAACCCGGCATTTTAGAGAGCCGGTTATGGCTTCCAGCAGTTCATTTACCGAAGGAGCCTCGGTCTTTGGCGGGGCTTCTAATATGAAGACTGCTATTGCCAATGTTTTTCATATATATAATCCCGATGTTATGGCGATTCATACTACATGTTTGTCGGAAACCATAGGAGATGATGTGGCTACAATAGTGAAGACCGCTGATATTCCGGAAGGGAAAGTGGTAATCCATGCCAATACTCCAAGTTATCAGGGTTCACATATTACTGGGTTTTCCAATATGACTCGGGCCATGGTTCATTATCTGGCTGAGTCCAGCGAAGGCAAGAAGAAGAATCAGATCAATATTATCCCGGGATTTGTAAACCCGGGAGATATGAGAGAAATCAAACGTATTGCCGGATTAATGGGTGCGCCATCCATAATGTTTCCAGATACTTCAGGAGTAATGGATGCCCCCATAACCGGTCATTTCAGTATGTATCCCCAGGGGGGGACTACGGTCAAGCAGCTGAAAGATACCGGAAATTCTTCGCTGACTCTGGCCCTGGGCAGCTATGCATCAGCAGATGCAGCCTACCTGCTGGAGAAAAAGTGCCGGGTTCCGTCATTAGTATTAAGAACTCCCATCGGGATCAAGGCCACAGATGAATTTCTGATGGCCATGCGGCAGCATTGTATGCAGGAAGTCCCCTATGAATTGGAATTGGAAAGGGGTCAACTGGTGGATATCATGACCGATACTCATTACCACTATCACGGCAAGAAGGCAGCCATCTTTGGCGATCCGGATATTGTTATGGCCCTGACCGAGTTTGTGCTCAGTCTGGGCATGAAGCCTGTACACGTGCTGACAGGTACGCCGGACAGTACCATCGGGGGGCCTCAGGGAAGTTTTGAAAAGGAAGTTAAAGGCATGCTGCAACAGGCTGATGTTCAGGGGCAGGTAAAAGCAGGGGGGGACTTATTTACCCTGCACCAATGGATAAAAAACGAAGCAGTAGATGTGCTTATTGGCAGTAGCTATGGTAAATATATTGCCCGGGCGGAAGATATTCCTTTGGTAAGAGTTGGTTTTCCTGTTTTGGACCGGGCGGTGCACTCCTATCTGCCTATTGTAGGTTATAAAGGGGCCATGCGCCTTCTGGAAATGATAGACAATGCGCTTCTGGACAGAATTGAACGTGATTGTGCCGATGAGGATATGGAATTGGTGATGTAGTTCTTGCAGCACCGGGCTTAAATCCGGGATGAAAAGGGTGAGGAAAATGACCATGACCCAAAGCAATAAGAGTTTGATAAAGGAAAGAAAAAAATCAATTCAGACTAAAGGCAGGCAGGCATCGCCTATCCAATGCGAAGCCAATAGTGTGGCGGGCTGTGTAAGCCAGCGGGCATGCGTGTACTGTGGAGCGAGAGTAGTATTAAATCCTATTACCGATGCAGTACATCTGGTCCATGGCCCTATTGGCTGCGCAAGTTACACCTGGGATATTCGAGGTAGTCTAAGCAGTAATGCTGATTTGTATCGCTATAGTTTTTCTACTGATCTGAGGGAGGAAGATATTATTTTTGGCGGTGAGAAAAAACTGGCTAAATGTATAGACGAATTAGTCCAGCGCTACCACCCTCCACTGCTCCTGGTATATTCTACCTGTATCGTGGGAGTAATTGGTGATGATCTGGAAGCAGTCTGCAAAACCGCTTCCTCCCGCTATGGAATTGATATTATTCCGGTACAGTCGGCCGGTTTCTCAGGGAACAAGTCGGATGGATATCGGGTGGCCTGTGAAGTGTTGCTGAGGATGATAGCTTCCCCAGAGGGAGTAGAGAAAAATGACTATTGTTTAAACTATCTGGGTGATTTTAACCTGGCAGGCGAGGCCTGGATTATCAGCAACTATCTGAAAGAAATTGGTGTACAGGTCAACGTGGCTTTTACCGGGGATTCTACTTATGATACCCTGCGGACTGCTCCCACGGCATCGCTGAATATCGTCCAATGCGCAGGTTCGATGGGATATATGGGGAAGAGGATGGAAGAAATTTATGGCATTCCCTGTATGAATATTTCATTTCTGGGTCTGGAGGACAGTGCCGATTCCCTGCGCCGGATCAGCAGCTTTTTTGATAATCACTATATTTCCGCCAGGACCGAATCATTGATCGAGCGTGAACTGGAATTATATGCCCCGGTAGTGGAGCACTTCCGTTCATATTTGGAGGGGAAGAAAGCAGCGATATATGTCGGGGGTGGATTCAAAGCCATCTCCTTGATCAAACAATTTCGTGAACTGGGGATGGAGGTGGTGATGATAGGAACTCAAACCGGCCGGGAGGAGGAATACCATACCATCCATCAAATGGTGGAGGATGGCACGGTAGTTCTGGATGATGCCAATCCCTCCGAATTGGAGAGGTTTATGCTGGAACAGGGGGCGGATTTGCTGGTAGGCGGGGTTAAGGAACGGCCTCTGGCTTTTAAACTGGGTATATCTTTTATTGACCACAACCACGAACGCAAGCATCCTTTGAGCGGTTTTACGGGAGCCGCAAATTTTGCCCGGGAAGTATATTCCACCGTCTGTTCCCCCGTATGGAGATATCTGGATGCCAGGGGAATAGAGGATTAATATTTGTCAGGAGGTGCTGATGATGAACAAACCAACGCGGGTGCGAAATGTAACGGAAAATCCCTGTAACATGTGCATGCCTTTGGGAGCCATTATTCCTTTCAAAGGTATAGAAAATACCATGGTTATCATACATGGGTCACAAGGTTGTGCAACCTATATGCGCCGGCATATGGCCGAGCATTTTAACGAGCCCATTGATGTGGCGTCGAGTTCAATAACCGAACAGGGCACAATTTACGGTGGAGAGGTCAGTTTAATAAAAGGATTGGAAAACCTTATAACACTTTATGACCCCAAGCTAATAGGAATATTAAGCACCTGTCTGGCGGAGACCATTGGGGAAGATCTGCAGCGTACGGCGGCTGCCTTTATGAAAGAAAAAGGGGACCAAGTGGATGTGCAATTAGTTCCCGTAGCTACCCCGGGCTATGGCGGCGGCCATTCCGAAGGCTATCTGCAGGCTTTATTCAGTATTGTGAGACAAATCAGCCAAAATACGGAAAAGCATGATCGCATCAATATAATCGTTCCTCACATTAGCCCGGCCGATATAAGAGAGATTAAACGAATATTGGCATTAATGCAGCTTAAGTATACCCTGCTGCCAGATATATCGGAAACTCTGGATAGCCCGTATTCCAAGCCTTATCGGAGAATACCCGGCGGAGGAACTCCCTTGGCTGAAATAAAGGCTATGCCGGGAGCCAGGGCTACTATAGAATTTCTTCCGACAGTTGAGGACGAACTTTCGCCAGGGGAATATTTGGAAAAAGAATACGGGGTACCCCTGTATAGATTGCCTCTGCCCATGGGGGTTGAAGCTTGTGACGAATTAATTCGGGTCTTGAAGACCTTAAACCAGCAGCGGGTCCCGGAAGAATTGAAAAGAGAACGGGGAAGGCTGCTGGATGCCATGGTCGATTCTCATAAATATAACCGGGATGGCCGTGCGGCTGTGTTTGGTGAACCTGAAACCATATATGGGCTTGCCCGGGTAATGGCGGAAAATGGTATTTTGCCGGCTGTTTTTGCTACCGGCAGTAAAAGTCCGAATCTAAACCAAATGCTGCAGCCGTTGCTGGCAGAGTATGAAGAAAAACCAGTCATTTTACTGGACAGTGATTTTATAAGTATTCGGGATTATTGTGTTAAAAGAAATGTTAACTTGGCGATGGGCAATTCGGATGGGCGATTTCTCACTGAAAGGGAGGGGATTCCTCTGGTCAGGCTGGGTTTTCCTATTCATGACCGGGTAGGGGGGCAGCGCTTGCTGTCCATAGGCTATAACGGCACTATGATGCTCCTGGACAGGATCACCAACACTTTGCTGGAAGCCAAACAAAGGGTGTATCGCGAACAAATGCACAAAAATTACTATTTGCCTTCCACGGCTGCTGCGAATTTCAAATAAGTCTGGAGGAATCCATTATGATAGATAAGCTGAACCTTAATATTGTACATCCCTGCTTTTCCCCGGAAGCTGCCCATAACCAAGCTCGAATTCATCTTCCGGTGGCCAAGAGATGCAATATAAGCTGCAACTACTGTAATCGCAAATATGACTGTTTAAATGAAAGCCGGCCAGGAGTAAGCAGTGGTATATTAAGTCCGGCAGAAGCCTTGAACCGCTACTGTTATTATAGAGAACAGCTGGATAATTTGAGTGTAGTCGGAATTGCCGGGCCGGGAGATGCCCTGGCAGACTGGGAATTAACCAGCGAAACTATGCGCTTGGTGCGTGAGCAGGATCCCAAGGTGCTGCTGTGCATGTCTACCAATGGTTTAAAACTTCCTGCTTTGGCCCCCAGCATTGTTGAACTTGGGGTGAGCCATTTAACTGTGACGGTAAATACTCTTTCTCCTGAAACAGGAGCCAAAATATATCGCCAGGTAAATTATCAGGGTAAAAAATATACCGGTACCAAGGGGGCCGGGCTGCTGCTGGAGAAGCAGTTGGAAGGAATCCACTTCATAACCCGAAAGGGCATAATAGTAAAAATTAATATCGTTATGATTCCAGGTATAAATGATTTTGAAATACCCGATATTGTTGGCCAGATGAAAGATCTGGGGGTTTATATTGCCAATATCATGCCTCTTATTCCGGTAAAGGGGACTGCCTTTGAAAACATTCCGGCCACAAATATTGTCGAGCTGTCAAACATGCGCATGAATTGCAGGAAGCAAATGCGGCAGATGTTTCACTGTCAGCAGTGCCGGGCTGATGCAGTTGGACTTCTTCAGGAGCAGGGCTGCACGGCCAATGCCGCCCGAAAAGTTGTATAGGCATACCCAAATAGGCGAAGGGGGAAAGCGAGTATGGAAATAGCAATATTTGTGGGCAGAGACGGACTAATCGCTTCTATGCAGGAAGCCGGTGAAATCCGAGTTTATCAACATTACTGCGGCACATGGGACATGTGCCGCAAGATGCCCTTTTTTCTTGACACGGTCAGAGGATTGCATAGTATGCGGGATTATATGAAGACAGTGCTCCACTTCTTAGGTGAATGCCGGATATTTATAGGACTGGCGGTAAGCGGAGTGCTATTTTTTGAACTGGAAAAAGCCGGTTTTACCATATGGGAAGCAGCAGGTTTACCTTTGGAAGTATTGGAGGATGTTCTGGAAGAAGAAGGAAACAGAATATCTTCAAGGGCTAAGGAAACAGCTGCCATATCCAAGCCTGAACCCCGGGAAATATCGCCAGGGTTTTATTCTATATCACTTAAAGATATTCAAAACTGCGGCGGTCGGGTGACTTCCAAACAGGTATTGATTCCACTTTTGCAGAAAATGGATTTCATCGACCTGGAGATTATCTGTTCTCATGTACCGCCATGGCTGGAGGAACAAATATTGACAGGACAATTAAGGGCCAGAGTAGACAAGAGCAGCAGTTTTGAAAGCCGGATCAACATTACTGGGCATGGTGTGAGCTCATAGCAAGCAGTTATTACCCCCGAAAACTCCTCCCTTTTTAAGCGCCGCTGATAACTCAGCAAGATATCAGCGGTGCCTTCCTTTCTGGTAATCTATCCTGATATTACCTTTGACGATAAAGCAATGCTATAGATAGAATTGTATGTATAATTGCCAAAAGAAATACTGCAATGGAAGTATACGGCCGACAAGTAATTAAAAGTACAGGGATACAAAGAATGGAGCATTCATTATGAAGCAAAAGCATTTCTGGATACTGACCGTTATTCTTATAGGGCTGTTTATGTCTTTGGCTGTGTATCAGTCGGTTTATGCCGGGGACAAGCCCACCGTACATACTGCCGATGCTATGGCAGAAGATGACGGAACTGCTGCCATCACCGGAATTATCAGCGATGAAGGCGGAAAGGAAATAAGCGAACTTGGCTTTAAATGGGGTAACAGCCCTGAGCTGGGTCAGGAAATCATCTGCCTGGCGGCTGGTGGGCCAGAGCAGGAATTCTCAGCCAAGCTCAGTGATCTGCCGGCAGGCGCTACCTATTATTATCAAGCTTTTGCCGTAAATGTTCGAGGGATTAGTTACGGTGAGACCAAGAGCTTTTCCGTACCGATCAATGCTATTCCAGTGGTCAGTATTACTACTCCCGGTGATAAGACAAGCCTGACCCAGGGTGAAGTATTAACTATCAGCGCGGCAGCAGAGGATGACCAGAGAGTAGAATCCATGAAGCTATATATCAACGACCAGTTGGCCCATAGCACCGCAGGAGATACACTGGAGTACTTATGGAATACCAGCAGTTTAAGCCCAGGGCAGTATCTGTTCAAGGTCAGCGCCGGGGATGGCCGTCAGGAAGGTCATCAGCAGCTGACGGTAACGGTGGAAAAGAAAGCGGAAGCCATAAAAATCGCCGAGAATGAGCAGCCCGCTGGGGTTAAGGAAACTTACCCCGATAGCACTCCGGTGGTTTCCAGGTCGGCAGTTAACACCGACACTCAAAAATATTCTAAGTTAAGCAAAGCCCAGGGCTCCTTTGGACAGTTCTACTATCGTGATACTACCGGGGGGAGGATCGAAATTGATCCCAAATGGGTGGCGGAAAATATTGTGACCATTACTCTGCCGGGATTGAATCGACAGGTACAGGTACATAAGGATGCCGCAGATAATTTTATCACGGCTTTCACCTATATAAAAAATGGAACGGCCATGGTTAACGGAAAACAGGTTTCCCTGTTAAGTTTAATAAAAACCATGGATGGCACCTGGGTTCCTCGCCATGTTAATTGGGATGCATCCCGGGGACTAAGCAACCATTCCTGGGGTATAGCTATTGATATTAATGCCAGCGACCATTTCCGCTACGTGAACCCGGCCCTGGAACCCAATAATCCCAATCTAATACTCTGGGAAAAGGCCTTTAAACCAGCGGGCTTTAGTTGGGGCAACTCCTATTCTGATGCCATGCACTTTGAATTACTGCAATAAAGTCTTCTGCCGCCAGAAGAAAATCGTCCCCGGTTGATAAAAAGACCGGGGACTTTTTGTTTTCCATAAGCAGGTTTAATATGAGCTGAAATGCAAATATTAAATATGGAGCTTGCGATAAGGGATGGTGGCTATAATGAACTGGAGTCTAACAGTATTATTAATGGCTGGTATAATTGGCAGTATATATTTTATGCTCAAGAAACGCCAGGAATATCGGCAACTGAGAAAGATCAAACTGGATATACTGCAGAGCACCCAGGACATGTATCAGACTATGGCAGTTGGCCTCTACCAAAGATTTAAACAGGAAGAGGGCAAGGGTGAGAGCAAAGCAGAGAACCCCCTGGAGTTCGAAAATTTTGTAGCCCGGATAATGGTTAATTACTTCGGAGGGCAGGCTTTTGTTACTGGAGGAACCGGAGACTATGGGATTGATATTGAGCACGAGCACCAGGCCGGGAAGTATCTGGGCCAGGTCAAGTGTTATGCTCCGGATCATTTTGTACCCTATGAACCTATAGCAATTGTTCATTCACAGATGAACAAGCAAAAAGCCAAGGGGGGATATGTAATCACCACCAGCGATTTCAGCGCTCATGCCCGTAAATATGCCGAAGGACTTGATATTATGCTGATAAACGGTTCCCATCTGGTAGAATTGTGGCTGCAGGGCCTGGAAAGGGCCGCCAAACCGTATAATTATCAGAAAGGCAAATCCGAATCTGCTTGAAAGGATAAAGGGGCAAACTCAGGGAAAACGGTTTCTCGGCAGGAGTCCAGGCACCATAGGCAGATTTAAGGTATGAATATGGCATCGAACATCCCAGAAAAAGGCATAATAATATTTGATCACAGGGCTATAATAAGGCTAAGATGTAAAATTGCCAGCTCAGAATCTTATGCTCTCGGGCATATAAGATTGACTTGAGGCTAATACAGAGATTCTGTACCGGCCGATGAGAAAATCAGATATACAGGCATTATGCCGGTATATTGGATGGAGCTAAATCCCTCTAGACTACTGTTAAGATGGATGACGAAAGGCAATTTTACATCTTTTTCGCGAGAACAGGCTTCTTACTGTCACCGGGTGAAAAGAAGTATAGCCAGGATCATTAATCCCAGTAACGCTATTAAAAGGGACGCTTTCTTCAGCCAATTGCCCAGCAGTTCTTCTTCCTCATTAACCGGCTGGCCGGGCTCCCGGTGTCTCTTTTCCAATAACCGGCCTATCACGCTTCCTGTTCCAGCTCCCAGAGCCGGTCCCAGGGCTATACCCACCGGGATATTTTCCATGGCTATGCCCAGCAACAGACCAACCGGCATACATATACCGATGCCCATACCCAGGCCTACCCCCAGCCAATAACCCTCCGGGTATTTCTCTCTTTTCACCCATGGCTTCTCTTTGAACAGCAGAATCAGGGCTAGAAGCATAATCACGGCAAATACTATTATCGATAGGATCATGAAGTTCATATAATTCTATTCCTTTCTTTATTGATAAAATTATATGCTAAATTGGCTGATCGATAAAGAGCCACAGAATCAGGCCGCCGCAAAGATAAGAATCCCCCCGGTCGCAAGGGGGCCGCGGCGACAATTTATTATAGCAGCGGGGAGTATAGCGGATCGCTGCTTCCTGGCCGGCATGATCGGCTGAGAGCTTGTATGCCTGTGCCTATATCTTCCGGATACAGCCCGGCGAAGCTGAGGCGGAAATACTCGCTGTCCCTTTCCTCAGAAGCAGAGAATAGACTGCCGGGGCTGATGATAACCTGTTTTTCCAGACAGCGGGTGTAAAAATAATTGGCTGAGCTGCCGGAGGGCAGTCTGAGCCAGAAGCTGAGCCCTCCTCCCGGCTGATTGTAAGTAATCTCTTCAGGCAAATGGCTCTTCATGGCTTCCAGCATGAGATAGTATCTTTGCTGATATATTTTTTTCATGTACTCCAGGTGCCTGTTCCACAGCCCCTTCCGGAGATAAAGATCGAAGGCACGCTGTATCAAGCCCGGGGTAGATATATCAGAGGAGTGCTTGGCCCGCAGCAGGCCGGGAATAATACTGCCCGGTGCCAGCAAGAAGGCCAGCCTTAATCCTGGCATGAGTATCTTGGAGAAGCTCTTGATAAAAATAACCCGGTGTTCTTCATCCAGCAGCTTGATGGCATGGGGCTGGCCGGAATAAGACAGATCGGTAAAGGAATCGTCTTCAATAAGGAAAAAATTATAAGTTTTTGCCAGCTTCAGCAGGGCCAGCTTCTTTTCCTGACTGTAACAGATGCCGGTCGGAGTCTGAAAATTGGGTATGACATACATTAAGCGAGGCCGATATTTTTCCAGTATCTCCTGAAGAGCATTCAGGGAAACACCGTCTTCTTCCAAGGGTGCCGGGACAATGCGGGCTCCCCTGGATTTAAAAGCGGCTATGGCCCCGGTATAGGTTGGGTTTTCGGTTATTACATAATCCCCGGCTTCAAGCAAAGACTTGGCTATAATGTCGATGCCCTGCTGGGCTCCGGAAATAACCTGGATACAGCTTTCATCAGCTTGGATTCCACTATTCAGCAGGTATGTGCTTAGGCTCTCCCGCAGGGGAAAATAACCCTGTCCTTCCTGATAGGCAAAGGCACTGCCTCCGTCTCTGTCCAGCACCTGATTGAGAATATCCTTGAAATCGGCTACCGGAAACAATTCCGGGTTAGGAATAGCGCTGGCGAAGTTATAAGCCCCGTCTGGTATCTGCAGACGCCCTTGATCCATGATATTCAATCCCGGGAGATTATAATCCGATCCCTCTGAGGCATTGGGCAGGGAGAAGTCCTGAACTCGGGAAGACGGTCTTACATAGGTGCCGCTGCCCACTCTGGAATATAAGAGTCCGTCCTGCTCCAGCTGTCGATAGGCATTAACAACGGTAATGTTATTTATACCCAGGTGGCCGGCCAGCTTGCGTATGGGGGGCAGTTTCTCCTCCGCCTGCAGCCGCCCGGAATTGATCAGCCCTTGGAGCTGCTGGGCCAATTGCTGGTATAGTGGCATGGAACTATTCTTGTCCAATTGTAACGATACAAATACCTGCAAGAAAATATTCTCCTCCCCTTATTGACACTTGCTGGTCGGTATGTGATACTGAATTTTATCAATTTAGATACCGGTATAAAATGTAACGGTACAAATTAAGTATAACTCATCATAAGAGCTGATTAAAGGAGGAAATAGGTGAATGGAACGATACAATCTTAACAAAAACCTGGCCCAAATGTTAAAGGGCGGGGTAATTATGGATGTTACCAATGTGGAGCAGGCACTGATAGCTGAAGAGGCAGGAGCGGTAGCGGTTATGGCCCTGGAAAGAGTGCCGGCTGACATCAGAAAACAGGGCGGGGTAGCCCGGATGTCAGATCCGGGAATGATAAAAGAGATTAAAAAAGCCGTTACTATTCCGGTCATGGCCAAGGTGAGGATCGGACATTTCGTAGAGGCTCAGATATTACAGGCTATTGGCATAGATTTTATTGACGAAAGTGAAGTGCTGACTCCGGCCGACGAGATGTTCCATATTGATAAAAAGGGATTTGATATTCCCTTTGTCTGTGGAGCCAGAAATCTTGGGGAAGCCCTGAGGAGGATCGGGGAAGGAGCGGCTATGATACGCACCAAGGGAGAAGCCGGCACTGGTAATGTGGTGGAAGCCGTCAGACACATGCGCTCCATCATGTCTGAGATGCGCCAGGTGCAGCTGCTGCCCCGGGAGGAACGGATGACTTATGCCAAGGAAATCGGAGCACCGGTCGATCTATTGGATTATATCGCTGAACACAAGAAACTGCCGGTGGTTAATTTTGCCGCCGGAGGGATAGCCACCCCGGCTGATGCCGCCTTGATGATGCAGCTGGGTTGTGACGGCATATTTGTCGGCTCAGGTATATTCAAGTCGGGTGATCCGGCCCAGCGGGCCCGGGCCATAGTAAAGGCTACCACCCACTATAATGATCCGGAAGTAATAATGGAAGTATCGGAAGGACTGGGAGAGGCTATGGTTGGAATAGAAATTGATAAACTGGAAGATCAATATGCCCAGCGGGGTTGGTAAAACTATGAAAATAGGGGTCCTGGCCCTGCAGGGGTCAGTTATCGAACATATCCGGTGCTTGCGGGAGATAGAGGATGTACAAGTCATAGAGGTCCGGAAAGCAGAGCAGCTGGCCGGGTTGGATGGCCTGATCATACCTGGGGGTGAGAGTACCACTATAGGGAAGCTGCTCGAGGAATACCAGATAATGGAACCCCTCAGGCAATTGATCCAGGCTGGTCTGCCGGTATGGGGAACCTGTGCCGGGATGATCCTGCTGGCCCGTAAAATAGCGGATCAAGATGAAGTCTACCTGGATGTGCTGGATGTCACAGTTCGGCGTAACGCGTATGGCAGCCAGCTGGACAGTTTTCAAAGGGCTGCTGTTATACCTGGAGTAGCCGAGCAGGAAATTCCCTTGACCTTTATCCGGGCCCCCTACATAGAGGACTGTGGTCCGGAAGTGGAAATATTGCTGGTATTGGACGGAAACATAGTGGCCGTTGGACAGGGCAATATTCTGGCTACCTCCTTTCATCCTGAACTTACCCAGGATTTATCTTTCCATAGATATTTTATCCAAAAAGTTCATCAGGCTCTCCGATAGTATTGATAGGGATAAGCAGTGGCGATTATGGCCACTTGACTTTTCCCTATTGTTCCACCATTTCGTTCCGGTTACTGATTGCACATGGTATCATGCCTGGGCAGGACGCAGCAGAAAACCGGCCGGGGCGGTAAGCTCCATGCCGATCCGCTGTGTCATAGGGGGAAGATGTCTGATTCATATACGCAAGCCCAGTTTGGCACAGGCATGCTCTAGAGTTTGTTTGTCCTCCAGCACGGGAGAGAATAGTTCCCCGGCTTTTTTCAATCGGGGGAGCATGCTTTTTATGTTGAAATCGGATGGGGAGATCAGGGCTGCTTCTTCCCATTGCAATGGAGCCGATACCAGGGCGCCGGGGCGGGCACGAACGCTGTAAACTGAACACAAGGTTTGTCCTTTCACATTCTGCAGGTAGTCGATGTAGATCTTTGCTCCCCTCTTATTTACCGTTCTCTGGATGGTACTGATATCCGGTCTAACCTCAGCTGCCAGGGCAGCTATCGCTCGGGCGAAATCCCGTACTTGACAGTAGGTATAGATGTTTTCCAGGGGCAGGTAGATATGCAGACCTTCTGAGCCGGATGTTTTGGGATAAGTCCTCAAACCGAGTTCGTTGAAAATATTTTTTATCAGCAGAGCCATATCTATGACCTCTGGGAATGAATTGGCCGGGGAGGGGTCCAAATCGATGACGGCGAAGTCCGGACAGTCCAGAGTGCTGATGCTGGATAACCAGGGATGCATCTCGATACAGGCCTGATTGGCTAACCAGGCTAAAACAGCGGCTTCTTTGATCAGTATATATTCTATAGCCCGCTCAGAATCCTTGGAATAGTAAGAGAAGGTTTCTACCCAGGAGGGGAGATAAGCCGGGGCATTTTTTTGATAGAAATGTTGGCCGCCGATGCCGTCCGGATAGCGTGTGAAGACTACTGGCCGGTGGTTTAGGTGCTTGATAATATATGGAGATATCTCCATATAATACTGAATAAGATCACCCTTGGTATATTTATCCTCAGGAAAGAATGTCTTGTCCAGCCTGGATATGGAGAAACTGCGTTCGCCTACTGTTACATCCATTTTATGCATAAACCCTTGTCCTCTCTTTTCCATCTGATATTTAAAGAGTACACTTTTCCGGGTCAATAGCCAGAAATTCCTTGATGACCGGGGATCTGAGCTGCATGTGTTCGGTCCATTCGGCAAATTCCACCCGCACCGTTAACCAGGGCTGGGTAAAAATGGCACTAGGTATGCTTGGGGAAGAGTGACGGCTGAAGCAAGAATCAGGTACTATAAATGCGGGCAAGGATTCTGACAAAGTTTGGCGGATGTTTTCACTCAAGCCGCTGCCAGCTTTGCCTATATAAATCAGCTGTTCACCCTGGAAAAGACCCAGCAATAGCGAATTAACCTGCTGCCTGCTCATGGTATAACCGCCGATGACACAGTTCAGACTGCGCCGATATTTGATTTTAAACCAATCCCGATGATTTTTGCCGGGCAGGTAGAGGCTGGATTTTCTTTTAGCTACCACGCCTTCCATCTCATTGGCTTTAACTGCTTCAAATAGGCTCTTTCCCTCACTGAAGTTCTCCACCAGCTGTACCAGCGGGGAAGAGAAATCCAGGGTTTGGGCCAGCAGCTCATGTCTTTCTGAAAACGGTGCTGGGCTAAGATTGCGTTTATCCAGAAATAGCAGGTCAAATACCATATAGTTGATTGGCAGATGCCGGCGCCTACATGAAATGGTCTTAACGGCCGAACACTGATCCCGGCGCATAACCGAGGGGAAACTGGGTTTACCATCCTTTAGAACTATTATCTCTCCATCCAGGATGGCGCTGTGACCGGATAAAAGCCGGGGGAGCTGCTGCAGTTCAGGATATTGGACGGTCCTGAGATGCAAGCGTTTATTGATTAAGCGCACCTGATCGTCTTCCACATAAGCCAGCATACGCACTCCATCCCATTTCACCTGATAGACGTAATCATTGCCGCCCATTATTTCACGTCGGGAATTTGGTTCCATAGGTTTGACAATGCTATACATATTTCTCTTTTAAGTACCGGTTTTCTTACGGCGTTTGGGCTTTTTATCCGGCGTCTCTTTCCGTTTTTCTTCTGAAAGCTGTATACTGGCTTTCAAAGCCTCCATGAGATCCACCACATTACCTTTCACATCTGATAGCGGCGAGGTAACAATCTCCTTGCCGGCTGCCTTGGCTTCGATCATCTCCCACAAGGCCTGGCGATATTCATCCTGGTATTTGACCGGATCAAAGTCGGTAGAAAGATTTTGGATCAGGCTCACCGCCATGCTTATCTCATTATCATGGAGTTTGACCCCATCCATCCCCGGATTTAACGATGCCGGGGATCGAATTTCATCGGGATAGAAGATGGTTTCCATTACCAGCACCTTCTCTTTTATGCGCAGGGCAGCCAGACTTTGCTTGGTACGGATCAACACTTTGGCTACTGCTGCCTTGCCGGTTTGTTCCATGGCCTGAATTAAAAGACGGTAGGCTTTTTCGCCTCCCCGGGAAGCTTCCAGATAATAGGTCTTGTCAAAATATATGGGGTCCAGCTGGGTAATATCTACGAAATCCAGTATGTCTATGGTTTTGGTGTTTTCCAGGGGTATTCTTTCCATATCTTCATCGTTTATTATTACATACTGGTCCTTCTGATACTCATAGCCCCGCACTATTTCTTCACTGGCTAATTCCCGCTGGCAGGCGGGGCAATATTTTTTGTATTTGACCGGGGACATACATTCCCGGTGCAGGTAGTTGAATTTGATATCTTTTCTTTCGGTGGCAACATACATATTTACCGGAATGTTAACCAGACCAAAACTTACTGCGCCCTTCCAGAGAGTTCTCAAAGTGATCTTCCTTCCTATCATTTTGTATTTAGCTTTTATTATCCGGGGGGCTTTTATGCCTGTAGATTTCTAAGCTAACGTTTTTTCCCCAAAGTATTGACAGAGAACAATAAAAGAGTATAATAATTGTAATGATTACAAAAAAGCAATAAACACAAAAGTGGAATTATAACAAACCGGGCAGAATATTTTAGTAAAGGGGGTGATGTAGTATGCAAAGTAGGGAGATTGAGGAATTCCTTAAGTTTAAACAAATCAGGCCATCTTATCATCGGATAAAGATCTATGAATACCTGTTGAAAAACAAGAACCATCCCACGGCTGATTTGATTTACCAAGAACTTGCAGGGGATATACCTACTCTTTCCAAAACCACCGTCTACAATACCTTGAACCTGTTGGTGGAAAAGGGGGCGGCTCAGCTGATCACCATTGATGAGAACGAGAAGCGTTATGACGCCGATATATCTGTTCACGGCCATTTCCAATGCAAACACTGCGGCAGGGTTTTTGATTTCAAGTTGAATTTTGCTGATTTATGCATAGAGGGGCTGCAGAACTTCCAGGTGGACGAAAACCATATTTATTTGAAGGGCCTATGTTCCGGGTGCCAGAGCAACCGACATAACTAATAACTAAAATAGAAAGGATGATAGTAATGAAAAAATGGGTTTGTACAATATGCGGTTATATACATGAAGGAGATGCTCCTCCCGAGCAATGTCCCCAGTGTGGAGCATCGAAAGACAAGTTTAATGAATTGCTTGATATAAGCAGCCTGCAGTTTGCCGATGAACACCGGGTTGGAATAGCAAAGGGTCTCGACAGTGGGGTGTTAGAAGACCTGAGGGCCAATTTCCTGGGTGAATGCACCGAAGTGGGTATGTACCTGGCTATGAGCAGACAGGCGGACCGGGAAGGATATCCGGAGATTGCAGAGGCCTTTAAGAAATATGCCTGGGAAGAGGCCGAGCATGCAGCTAAATTTGCTGAGCTTCTGGGTGAAGTATTAAGCGCTGACACCAAAACCAATGTAAAAATGAGAGCCGAAGCCGAGCATGGAGCCTGCCAGGGCAAGAAAGATCTGGCCACCCGGGCCAAGGAAATGAATTATGATGCCATCCATGATACGGTACATGAGATGTGTAAGGATGAGGCCCGGCATGGAGCAGGATTTGCCGGATTATACCGGAGGTATTTCGCCTAGTTTAATTGCCATCCGAGAAAATAACCGGGTTTTCCCGGTTTTTTTCTCGGGAAAATGATGCGGTGCATCAGTTTAGGTCTTTATACTGTAGAGCTTGCCATGAATCCGGTAATATAGTTCTGCCAGCACCTGGAAGGATGAGTTCAAAACTGCTTCATCCAGAAAATGCTTCCTGAAGGACTCCCGTTGTGCATCATCAGTTATGATACTCAGCCCGCTTTCAGTATATTCAGCCGGATGGAGATTATATCTTGCTGCTATGCTGCCCAGCTCTAGAAGTGCCCGGGAGGAATTGAAGTCCAGCCGGTCCAGATAACTTTCAAATTCAGGTTCATCTGCCTGGCCCAAGTGATATATATCCAGGGTTAAGCTGTTGATGAACCAGTCTTTTAGAGCCGATTCCTCTCTGCCCGGAGTGTTTCTTTCCGGGTATTCTGGTCTAAGGCCGCTGGCATAAGCGTCAGCAGCCAGCGGATTTGCTATCTCCAGTTTTTCTGCCAGTCTTTCCAGCCAGGCTCTGATTTTCTTCCGGTCTGTAAGTTCGGTTACATTTATCATTGAATGTTCAGGGAAGAATAGCACTTGCACCACTCCTTGCCTGAATGATGGTATGGTATGGGCTCCCAACGCGATATCATTCTTACGAAGTCGGACCGGCTATTTTACTCAGTGATGGATGATTTTTTTTAGGACATATTGGACAGGAATTTCTCTTTTAATGCCCGGTTGACTGACGGCGGAACCAGAGCTTCGACATTGCCTCCTGCCATGGCCGCTTCCTTGACTCCGCTGGAGCTGATAAATATATAGTTTTTGTCCGCGGTTATGAATATGGTGTCAATCTCTGGTATCAGTTCCCGGTTTATCATAGCCATATGCATTTCATATTCGAAGTCGGTCACCGTTCTCAGACCTCTGATAATAGCACAGGCTTGTTTCTCTATGAGATAATTTGCCAGCAAACCACTGAAACATTCAATCTCTATGTTTGGTATATGGGCTGAGCTCTGCCTGATCATTTCCACCCTTTCCTCTAGTGAGAACATAGCATTTTTAGTCAGGTTATGAACTACTGCAATAATAATCCGGTCAAATATCTTGCTGCTTCTTTCCAGTACATCTATATGACCCTTGGTAATAGGGTCAAAGCTTCCCGGATAGACTGCCAAACGCAATGTGATACCCCCTTTATCCCACCATCACAAAATAAGAATTTCTACTCCTTGATTATATTTCCCTGCTTAAGGGGATATTTTTCTTTGGCCAAACCGGCAAAAAAGCATTATTTTCGATACAAAGCTGCAAATTATGATATGTCTAGCGGTAAAAATACGGCCAATCGTATTGCTCCCTCCATTACCCAAAGCCCTTCAGGTATAACCTGCCTAAGAAATTACCTCCTTATTCCAGCGGTCGGGCTGCTGTTGAAAAAAACGGCTGCGGGTCCTGTAACCAACAGGCCCAAGAAGCCATCCGGATCATAATGAGAATTATCCTGAATCCCAACAGCATGGAATAGAGATTAGGGCAGGAAAAAACCCCGCCATTGGGTGCCGTACGTTGAGTGAGCGGGGTTAAGATTATATAATTGGCTTTTCTTATCTGCCTGAAGCCGTCATAGGGGGATGCTTAGTTCAATATGGTTACACTAACCGTTTTAATGCCCCAGTTCAATGCCTGCTGATGAGTGCTGAAACACAGATCCAGGCGATTACCCTTGATAGCTCCCCCCTGGTCAGCTGCTATACCTTCACCGTAGCCAGGAACGTAGATCCTGGTTCCCATGGGAATCACCCTGGGATCAGTTGCTATAATTCCTTTTTTCAAGGGATAACCCAGGTAAGAAGGCTGTCCGCCATAGGGATAGTTGCATTTCGAGCAGGGGCAGTAGCCGGTGGTCACCATAGTTATAGTCCGGCTGCTTCCCGATCTGGATACCTGGCTGCTGCTCATTAAGCTCTCCAATCCCAGGTATTTCAGGGTTACCGGGCCAGCTATGCCGTCAGCCTTTATCCCTACTGCTTTTTGAAAGCTTAAAACTGCATTGAAGGTTTTCGAACCGAATATGCCGTCTGCACTACCACACCAGTATCCATTATTATTGAGAGTCTGCTGCAGCCGGGTTACTTGGCTGCCGGTATCTCCCCATGATAGTACACTGTCTGCCGCTGTTGCGCTACCTGCCATTAAACCTGTAAAAATACCAACCAGAGCAATTAAACATAGGTAAACCAATATTCTCCTCTTTAACATCTGTTATCAGTCCTTTCTAAACTGTTGGGTCGTTAATTCCTTAATGATTTCTAACGGCTTATCAGTTTAGTCAGGCAGCAACGACTGGCCTTATTTTATAGGCATTCCTGTCGGCTGGCAAACAGTTATAACCGGGTCTGGAATAGATGTACAATTTTGAGAAGGTTTGTCCTGCCATGAATCCAGAAATACTTAATTATCATCCCCTTAGCGCCCTGATGGGAAATGATAGCAGGAAAGATCGGGCATGAACCACGGGAATGCTATATATCGGCCAGTGCCAAAGGGGATCCTGTAGAAGGGGGGCATATATTTCCAGCCCGGGCGGAGCATATTGACAATATATACCTGTGGAGCTTAAGGGGTGATAAGCTTAAGCCCCTTCCGGCAGCGCCAGCAAAGGTCTCGATACAGGTCCGGTGCTTTTTGGCTGTAATAGAGCAGTTTTTCATCAACAGGCTTTTTAAGTGTTGCGGGATTGCCGGCAGCCAGGGTTCTTTCCGGGATATGCTGACCGGGCAAAAGGATGGTTCCGGCCGCCAGGAAAGCATAGGAACCAATTTCGCATCCCGTAGATACGATAGAACCCATTCCAATTATAGCGTTGTTTTTTATCAGACAGGGTCCATGAACTATAGCGCCATGACCAATAATAATATCGTTTTCCATTATAACGATACTGCTTGGCTCCGAGTGAATGATACAGTTGTCTTCCACAGCACAGCCTGCCCCCAGGCATACTTTACCGTAATCGGCCCGGATGACCGCGCCCGGTCCAATAAAACATTGATCACCAATCAGAACATTTCCGATTACCGAAGCACTCGGATGGATATAGGAGAGATCGCTGATTTCTGGACGATTTCCTTCAAATTCGTATATTGCCATGACTTTTCCTCCGTCTTAAAATTAAAGAGATTACAAAAAACCTTATTAAAAGGTACTATATTTCGATTAGAATTTAAACCACTTATTATGAAATTCACCCCCAAAAGAAATTTCTTCTTATTAAAATTTTAAATTTATCCGGTTTGTGGTTATAATTACTAATGAAGTATTTAGAAAAAGGAATGTTAAGGTGATACCAAGAGATTATCTGATTAAGGCAGTTGATGATGACAAACAGTTTAGAATAATTCTGTCCAGCACTACTGGGGCAGTGGAAGAGGCTCATCGCCGGCATCAGACTTCGGCCACCGCTTCCGCTGCGCTGGGACGGGTTTTGACTGCAGCTCTGATGATGGGCAGCGACTTAAAAGGCGAAGCAGACGCTCTTACTTTGAGGATAAAGGGAGACGGTCCGGCGGGGGCCATTGTAGCCACAGCGGATTCGGCAGGCGGCGGGAGAGCTTTGATATCATCTCCCCGGGCGGATATGCCGGCTCAGACTCCGGGAAAGTTGGACGTTGGGGGCCTGGTTGGCAAAAATGGTTATTTGGAAATTATTACTGATTTAGGAATGAAGCAGCCTTTTAGAGGACAGGTCAGTCTAGTCAGCGGAGAAATTGCGGAAGATCTGGCCCAGTACTATTTGCAATCGGAACAGATACCGTCACTGGTTGCATTGGGGGTCCTGGTAGATACCGATTTGAGTGTGAAAGCAGCCGGAGGCATGATCATACAGGCCATGCCGGGAGCTCGGGATGAGTTGTTGGAAAGGCTGGAACAGAATGCAATCAGGATGGGGCCTATCAGCGATGCCATTCTCAAGCATGAAACCCTGGAGGAGGTGCTGGCCCAGGTAATGGAGGATATATCCTATCACCAGATTGAAAGCCGGGAGTTGTCTTTCAGGTGTAAATGCAGCCGGGAGAGGCTGGCGGTGATATTATCAGGTTTATCTGCTGAGGAACTGGCAGATGTTTATGAGAACAATGGTGAAATGGAAGTTACCTGTAATTTCTGCAACCAGGACTACCGTTTTAAGGAGGAAGAATTGGATGAATACAGAAACAAAAAACCCGGGAATTAAAATATCCCCGGGCTTTGATCACTATATTGCTCGCTGTACTTTTCCGGAACGCAGACAGCGGGTGCATACATATACTCTTTTGGGAGTACCGTCTACAATTGCTTTTACCCTTTGAATATTTGGTTTCCATTGCCGGTTAGTTCTTATATGGGAGTGGCTGTACTTTTTACCAAAACCAATGCCTTTCCCGCAAATTTCACATTTAGCCACGTTTCTTGCCCCCTCTCTTTCAAGTGCACTTAAATATTTTATCAAAACTAACCATAAAGGGCAAGAAAAAGGAATAAATATTCCCCTGTAGAATTATGAATAACAGATAGGAGGTATTTTTATGTACACTATTAAAAGCAATGAACTGGGAGCAGTCAATGTAGCTGTTGAAGTAGTACAGACCATTGCCGGTCTGGCCGCTATAGATTGTTATGGTCTGGTAGGCATGGTGGCCCAGGATTTGCAATCGGGCTTAACCAGTATATTGGGCAGAGAATCAGTCCGTAAGGGTGTTACGGTTAAAAAAGGCGAAGATGGACTGGAAGTAGATTTACATGTTATAGTGGGCTATGGTATTAAGATAAAGGAAGTCGGCAATAACGTAATGCAGAAAGTAAGATATGAATTGGAAAAAAATGCCGGCATACCGGTGGCCGCGATAAATGTTAACGTAAGAGGCGTAAAGGTTCTTGCGGATAAATAGGGGAGGATAAAAGTTGAGTCTCGAGTTTGTTGAAGGAATGGATCTGGTAAGAAGCATAAAAGCAGGATGCATTAAACTGGAACACAATAAGGACAGAGTTGATCGCCTCAATGTATTTCCTGTACCCGATGGAGATACAGGGACCAATATGTATCTTACCCTTATGTCAGCAGTAAAAGAAGGCGAAAAGAATCAGGATCAAGCCCTGGGCAAGGTAGCCAAGGCTATATCCAAAGGCGCACTTATGGGAGCCCGGGGGAATTCCGGGGTGATATTATCCCAGATATTCCGGGGGATAGCCAGGGAACTGGAAGGCAAAGAAAAGGCCGGCTCCCAGGACTTGGCCCGGGCTTTTAAAAATGGATCGGATACTGCTTACGAAGCAGTTATGAAACCGGTGGAAGGGACCATCCTGACTGTAATCCGAGAGGTGGCGCGGGCCTGTGAGAATGAAGCTGCCGGGAACAGTGATATTATTGCCACGCTGTTGGCGGGCATCAATGAGGGAGTTGTCACCCTTAAGAAAACTCCGGATATGCTTCCGGTCTTAAAGGAAGCGGGAGTAGTAGATTCCGGCGGTCAAGGGTTGGTATATTTCCTGGAAGGGTTTATGGAAGGCTTTGCTTTCGAAAATGAAATCCCATTGGATACCTATCGACAAGGGATGGTGCCGGAAGCAGCCGAGCAGATTGCGGGGTTGCAGGAACACCTGGAATTTCAGTATTGTACTGAACTGTTGATTAAGGGGCAGGATATGAATCCGGAAGAAATCAAGCAGCATTTGGCGCCGCTGGGCGATTCGATGCTGGTAGTGGGCGGAGACGACCTGGTAAAAGTGCATATACATGTGAACCATCCGGGCAAGGTGCTGGAGTCCTGCCTGCAATGGGGGCATTTAAGTGATATAAAGATAAATAACATGTTGGAAGAGGTACATGAACATCGTTTGAACCTGGAGGAAGAACGTCGTCAGACACTGGCCCCGGCCAAGAAAATTGGCCTGGTGGCAGTGGCTTCGGGCGATGGGGTAATAGAAATACTTAAGAGCCTGGGAGTGGATGAAGTAGTTGAAGGTGGTCAGACTATGAATCCCAGCACGGAAGACCTTTTATCAGCTGTGGACAAAGTTAAGGCGGATGCGGTGATAATATTCCCCAATAACAGCAACATTATCATGGCTGCCCAGCAGGTAGATGGTCTTATTTCCAAACAGGTGGCAGTAGTACCTACTAAATCAGTCATGCAATCTATAACTGCCCTGGTAGCATATGATCCCGAGGGAGATATTGACACCGTCTTTAGTGATATGACTGAAGAGATAAAACAGGTCAAGTTTGCTGAAGTAACCTATGCGGTAAGAGATTCACTTATGAACGGTATGGAAATAAAGGAAGGGGACAAAATAGGTATCGTGGGCGGAGAAATAGCCGTTACCGGGGATGATGAAAACCAAATTGCTGAAAAGCTTCTGGAGCAGATGGTAGATGAAGACAGTGAATTGATTACCCTTTTCTATGGCAATGGACTGCAGGAAGCGGAAGCTTTTTCATTGAAGGAAGCCATTGAGGAAGCTTTTCCTGAACATGAAGTGGAGATTCACTGGGGCGGACAGCCCCATTACAGCTATTTTATTTCGGTGGAATAATTATCGGCCAATAATCAATACAGGGATATATTTGTTTTTACACCCGGGTAAATGCTTTACTCCGGGTTGTTTTTTGGCATGTGTTCCCGAGTCAAGGCTGTCGTTGGCTGCAGGTGGACACAGATAGCAGTTCGGCTTTCGGCAGGTTGTGTTTATAATCCCGATTGGGCCAACAGCAGAAAAATCCGTCATGTTTGAGGGGCAGGGAGATATCAAGCAATGGAGAATTCTATTAACATAAAAGTTTTACATACTGACGGGATGGAGTAATAATGGAACGTCTTTTTCAGGACATACAATATTTAAGAGGGATTGGTCCCCGGCGCAGCCGGCAGTTTAAACGGCTGGGAGTGGAGAACATCTTTGATCTGCTTTGGTATGTACCTCGAGCTTATTTTAACCGGGCTAATCCTGACCATATCAAATCCCTGCAGCCCGGCAGTCAGGCAGCGGTGCGGGCAGTGGTAAAAGGAACCCATGCTTCCCGTACCCGCCGGGGCATGCATATTTTTAAGGCCCTCTTGCAGGATGATTCCGGGCTCTTGACTGCGGTATGGTTCAATCAGCCTTTTTTGGCGGGACAAATCGACAGCGGCCAGGAGATCTTTGTGAGCGGCAAGGTCAAAGCCGGTCAGGGGATGATGGAGTTAAATGTAAGTGAATATGAGCTCCTGGATTTAAGCGTTCAGCACCTGGATGTACTGCCCATATATGGACTAACCGAAGGACTGAGCCAGAAAACCTTAAGAGCAGTGATGATAAATACTCTAAATGAATACCTGCCCCATTATCCCGACCTCTTGTCCCAGGAGTCCAAGGATCAGCATGAACTTTGTGATATAGCCTTTGCCTTTTACAACCTTCATTTCCCCGGGGATGGACAGGCTTATCTGCAGGCCCGCAAAAGATTGGCTCTGGAGGAACTGCTGCTGTTTCAATTAAGCCTCCGAAAAGAACAGTCAGTCCTGCCCCCTGATTCTTATACTGTGCATAGGCCCGGAACCAACCTGCCCCAGGAGATGAGGGCAAAACTGCCATTTGATCTTACAGCAGCCCAGATTCGGGTGCTGGATGAGATATACCGGGACATGGAGGCGCCCCGGCGGATGAATCGGCTCTTGCAGGGAGATGTGGGTTCAGGCAAGACCGTGATAGCCGCCCTGGCTATGGCCAGAGCAGCAGCCAGCGGCTATCAGGCGGCCATAATGGCCCCCACCGAGATTCTGGCTGAACAGCATTATTTATCCCTGAGCAGGTTGTTCGACCCCTACGAAATAATTGTTGCCCGTTTAACCGGCTCTACTCCGGCAGGAGAGCGCAGGAGCATCATAGCAGCTCTGGCGTCGGGAGAGATAGACATAATGGTGGGAACCCATGCTTTAATTCAGGATGATGTAGAGTTCAAGCGTCTGGGCCTGGCAGTTATTGATGAGCAGCATCGTTTTGGGGTGAAACAGCGGGCATTGCTGGGCCTGAAAGGTGAAGTGCCGGACCTGCTGGTAATGACTGCCACTCCTATACCACGCACTCTGGCCCTGACTTTATATGGAGATTTGTCGGTATCTATAATTGATGAGATGCCTCCCGGGCGCAAAAAAGTGAGAACCAAATTTGTATCCAATTCCGATGCCAGGCGGGTGTTCGCTTTTATGGGGAGTAAAATCAAAAAGGACGGTGCCCAGGCTTATATAGTTTGCCCCCTGGTAGAGGAATCGGAAAAGCAGGATCTCATAGCTGCGGTTACCCTTTATGAAGAATTGCAACAGGGTGTGTTTGCAGATATCGAGATAGGATTGATACATGGCCGCATGAAAACCGCTGAAAAAGAATATGTGATGAACCGATTTAAACAGGGACGGATAAAGGTAATGGTATCCACCACCGTTATTGAAGTCGGAGTTGACGTTCCGGATGCTACCATTATGACGGTAATCCACGCTGAACGCTTCGGGCTGTCGCAGCTTCATCAATTGCGTGGCCGGGTAGGCAGAGGCCAGCAGCAGTCCTACTGCTTTTTGATGGGTGATCCCCATACGGAAGAAGCATGCCGGCGCTTGAATATTATGGAAAGTACCAGCGACGGCTTTAAGCTGGCCCAGCATGATCTCCTGATCAGAGGGGCAGGCGAGTTCTGGGGGGTAAAACAGCATGGATTAAATCAACTTAAGGTTGCCAGCCTGCTTAAAGACATAAAATTAATGGAATTAAGTCAAACCCTGGCCGAAGAAATGATGGGGATGAACCAAGACTGGCTGGACAAATACATAGAAAAGAAATTTAAAAAGAATCAGGATATTGCGGGAAATTAATTATGCCAATAAATGCTTAAATAAAACCGGCAAATAAGAAGAAGATAATACTGCGCGGGCGAGAGCCGGCAGTATTATTTTTTATGATTTCAGGGAGGTGAAAAAATGGGCAAGAAGAAAAAGGAATCAGTGGATACGCATGGTGCCGGTTCAGGAAGTCATCATGAAAACCCGGCTGCCAGTGATGAGTCCAAAGCCAGAAAGAAAAAAAATAAAAAGTCTTGAAAATACTTCTAGCATATAACTTATAGCGCGGGAGACAATAAGACTACTCAAAGCAAAGGAGGTGAGATTAAAAGATGGCAAGAAGCAACAAACTTTTAATTCCTCAGGCCAGACAGGCCATGGATCAGTTCAAAATGGAAGCAGCTCAGGAAGTGGGAGTTAACCTGAAGCAGGGTTACAATGGCGACCTGACCTCTCAGCAGGCTGGCAGCATAGGTGGGCAGATGGTTAAGAAGATGATATATTCTTACCAGCAGAACCAGACCATGAAGTAATAATATAGTTTGATTGACTAACCATACTACTTTAACAAGCGGATTATTTTACCAATATCCGCTTGTTTTCAGTGTGCTCGTTAATGGCGGCCATAAAAAGAATTGGCTTATGGCTTAGCGAAATGGTGGAAATCATAGGTGTTATAGTCATTGGGTTAACCCGGTAGTTGACAGGAAATTCACATCTGCCGTCCAGTCGTTCAGGGAAATACAGATATGCTATACGTAATTTTCCACTATAAGAAGCTTCTTAGTATATTTGCGAATGAATATTATGATGCTCAAATCAGAAAAGCCGGTGCCATAAGCGTTCAGCAGCCATTTGAGGGTATCCAGGGGGAACTGAGGACGGTGCTCAAAGGGGTTAAGGGAAAATGAGGCCCAGTTGTCAGTAACAAACGATGACTGGGCCTTATGATTGGGTTAAGTTGTATAAAGTTCCAGCTGTTCACGGGATATACCTGGAAATAGTGACTGGGCTACTCCCATGGCCATAGTCCGGGCTGTGTTTTCAATAATGTCATCGATCTCCTTGGGAGTCACGGCCAGGCTGCCACCAAAACGGGACAAGATGGAATTGATGCTCTCCCCGGCCACTGACTCATTGTACATGGCTCCGCTTTGTTGGCAAAATTGCTTTATGGCCTGCACCGCTATGATTGAAGCGCTTACTATGGTTGGGCAGCCGATGGCAATAACGGGCACCCCCAGTTCTTCTTCGGTTAAGGCATGGCGGGCGTTGCCCACCCCGGCACCGGGCTGTATGCCTGTATCGGACATTTGTATGGTGGTTCCAATACGATCAACATTTTGGGCGGCCAGTGCGTCAACTGCCACCAGCAGCTTGGGTTTAACATTGTCCAGGGTGCCTTTAATGACCTCAAAGGTTTCAAGTCCGGTAATCCCCAGAACTCCCGGAGAGATTCCGCAAACCGGTCTCATGTCTTCTACCAGCGCATCGGGAGCGAACTTGTGATATTGTCTGGTTATGGGACTGTATTGTATAAACTTTGGTCCTAGGGCATCCGGGGTAGCCCGCCAATTGCCCAGACCCACCATCAAGACTAAATCCCCGGGATTGAGCTTGCCCGCGGTAAGAGTACTCATTGACTTGGCCACTGCCTGGATAACCTCGTCATTAACATAGGGATCGACTATCTTCAAGGGGGGAGACTCGATAGTTATATAGGTGCCTACCGGCTTTCCCACTTTGCTGGCTCCCTTTTGATCCAGTATTTTGATGGTAGTAATCTTCAGGTGTTCCAGGTTCTCAATAATTTCTTCTACCCCTTCTACTTCCACATCCTTAGTCCCTCGGGCCAGGTCTCGAGCCTCAACTGCCAAATCAATGTGCAGCTTGAAATCATTTATGATATCTCTCATATGCCATACCTCCTCGTTTTTATTCTCTATTAAAGACCTATAATTATGCATAAAATATTTATCAATTATAGTGACGGAGAAGATTAAAATGGCGGTCTGTAAGACCGCCATTTTGGGGAGAGGAGAATTTTGTAAAGTTGTTGGGGAGGGTTTGTTTACCAGAATATCTATCTGGTACTAATATCATTGCCCCTGATTGATGATTATATACAGTATTTTAAAAAAAAATTGTGATAAAATATTAGAAATAAGTGGCAGAGACAAGATAAGTAAGATAAAAAAGGTGAGGCATTTGAGGGTAATCGCAGGGACCGCCAAAGGCAAGCGCTTGAAGGCTCCTTCAGGTTTGAATACCAGGCCGGTAACTGACATGATAAAAGAAGCACTGTTTAATGTTCTGGGAGCTCAAGTATCCGGTTCCAGGTTTTTGGACTTGTTTGCCGGAAGCGGCAGTGTAGGGATTGAAGCTTTAAGCCGGGGTGCGGCCCTGGTAGTTTTTATCGACCGGGATTCCAGAGCAGCTGCAGTTGTGAAGGACAATCTGAACAATTGCGGTTTCGATCAAGCAAGATATGAAGTATACCGCAATGACGTGTTTAAGGCCATAGACATCCTGGAGAGACGGAGAGCCAAATTCGATTATATATACATAGACCCTCCGTTTACTGACGAAGAGATATTTGACCGGATTCTGCACCGGATAGACCAGGCAAAGATAATGAATTCGAAGGGTATAGTGATAATCCGCACCCGGCGAAAAAGGGTGCTGCCCGGAGACCTTAACTTTCTTAAAGCGTATCGGGTGAATGATTATGGTGAGTCCACCTTGCATTATTATAACAGGAATGAGGAGGATGCTGACTTATGATGGAGATATTCAGAGTATTGGATGACATGGAATCAATGGTAAAGGACAGTAAAAAGTTACCCTTGTCAAGCGGGAAAAATATTATCGACAGCAATGATTTTCTGGATCGGATTGATCGGATCCGAGCTATTATGCCGGAGGAATTGGAAACAGCTCGCTTAATTATTTCGGAAAAGGAAAGGATCATCAAAGAAGCATGCCACCAGGCTGACCAATATGTGGACGAGTCCAAGGATAAGGTGGCCCGGATGGTGGATGACAATGAAATAACCCGCAATGCGGTCAAGGTGGCGGAAGATATTGTGCAAAGGGCGGAAGAAGTAGCTTCAGACATTCGCAAGGAAGCCAATGAATATGCCAAGCAACTACTTACTCATATTGAGATGGTATTGCACCGCAGCCTGGATACGATCAGTTCGGGCAAGGAAGAACTGCGCCGGGAGATAGAGAAGGGTTCTATTTGACATCCCGGATGAGACTGAATATCATCATTATTCCTATAAGCAACAGGCCGGCGGCCATACACCAAAGGGATATATGCCAGGCATGAATTGAATAGAGAACTTTTTCAACCGGGGATGCTATGGTTAAAATGACCCCCCGGCCAAGCAATAAATGGTATCCCGACCAGGTTATGATCAGGGAGAAACCGATCTGCAGCAGGCGGGCTTTCAAATAAAAAGACAGCCGCACCGGCATGCCGGCCAATACTCCCATTACCTGGGCAATAATGGAAAAACCGCTGAAAGCCAGCAGCAGGCTCACCGCCAGCAGTTGATGGAGAATATCGACTCCGCCGGCTGAGGCAATAGCCTGTGAGCCAATGGTTATTTCGAACATTCCCATGGCAATACCGCATGCTGCCTCATATGAAAGCTTGAGGAAGAAGAGCAGCTGGCTCCATAATATGGCGATATAGTGCATCAGCCCCCAGGTGCTCAACATGCGGGTCAATACCGAAAAAATGATAATGAAGCCGGCTATAGCCAGTAAATTATTGATGCTGGTTTTGATAGCATCACTGAGCAGTTTGCCAGCACCCCCAGGGGGGATAGTGTGATTAGCCAGGGTTTTAAGTGCTTCCTGCCAAAGCTGCCCTGGGGCAGTTTTTTTAGGCCCCGGGCGGGGAGGAGCGGTCAAGCCCCAGAACAGCCCCACCAAAAGATTGGCCAGGTAGTGAGATACAGCTAGGAGGCCGCCCAGTGCAGGTGAATTAAACATACCTACACCCACCGCTCCGATTATAAACAGGGGGCTGGAATTATTGGTGAAAGATGCCAGGCGTTCGGCTTCCGGGCCATTTATAAGTTGGTCTTCATAGAGCCGCCGGGTTAGGATGGCTCCCACCGGGAATCCGGAGGTGAATCCCATGGCCGCCACCAGGGAGGCGCAGCCGGGAAGTTTGAACAGCGGCCGCATTACAGGTTCCAGGATTACCCCCAGGAATTGAGCCAGGCCCAGGCTTACCAGCAGATCGGCGGCGATAAAAAACGGCAATAGGGCTGGTACGATCACGCTATACCACAATTTGAATCCATATCCGGCCGCAGCAACTGTTTCGTTGGGATTAACCACCATAAAAAAGCTTAGAAGCATTATTGTTGCCAGAAAGAACATGCGGCTGTAAATGCTCAAACTATCAGCTCCCCGGGGACAGATTTTTCTTGTTTAAAGGACTATTTTTATCCTTACATATGTATGCTATAGATATGGATAGAAGTACAGAAGATACCAGGATGGAAGCTTGATTGGAAACCGCCAGGAGGTGAGGATGGCATGAATAAACCCCGAGTAGGGTTGGTGCTGGGGGCCGGCAGTGCAAGAGGAATAGCCCATATAGGAGTTCTTCAGGTATTGGAGGAAAACCGGATACCCTTTGATTTTATTGTGGGAAGCAGCATGGGTGCCATGGTGGGAGGCATATACGGCAGCGGAACTGACATAAGGATGCTGGGTAAAGTCTTTCATTACCTGGATATGGGAAGGTTTTTCGAGATCGGCATTCCCCATATGGGCTTCATCAACGGCACCAAGATCGGAGAATTGCTGAAGGTTTTGACCAAGAACACAACTTTTGATCAGCTCTTGCTGCCTGTTTACATGGCAGCTACCGATTTGTATACCGGGAATACCGTGATCTTAAACGAAGGCATAGTAGCTGAGGCTATAAGAGCCAGCATATCCATTCCGGGTATATTCCGGCCGGTACCTCGCGATAATATGCTGTTGGTGGACGGGGCTGTAACTGACCGAGTGCCGGTTGAAGCAGCTGCCCAGCTGGGTGCGGATTTTGTTATCGCGGTAGATGTGAAATTTGGGGTGGGCAAGCGAGTAGTCATCAATAATACCCTGGATGTTATCCTTACTTCCCTGGATATTATGCAGCGGCAGCAACTGGACGCTATCTGCAGTAATTCCGATGTTTTGATACAGCCGGCTGTAGCGGGCTATAATTCCTGGGATTTTGACAAAGCCTATGATCTGATTGAACTGGGCCGGGAAGCGGCCACAGCTAAACTGCCTGAGCTCCTGGAAATCAGCCGGCGAGGAAACGGTTGAGATGCATGGTTATCATACCCTTACCGGTGAGGTAGTAAATTCTCGGGCACCGCTTCGAGCCGAGGGATCAGGCATTAGCAGACTATAGACATCGGCCGCCTTGATATCTAATCCCAACATGGCCCCCGGGGCATATCCCCGGTTCTCCTCAAAAAAGCGTTTAACATCTTTGCCACGGTTCAACACCTGCAGACGGCTGCGTTTGTTTATTTGCTGCAGGATTTTCTGGCCTTGGGAGGAGAAACCCAGCACATGCAGATATGAAGGACCATGTTGATCAATTTCCGCAGTTAGAGTCCGGTTCACGCCCATAATACCATAAAGAAGAATGCGGTTGACCCGGGTCATGCTGTAACGGCGAGATTTAATATACCGGCGTAATTCGGCCAAAGTTCCGCAGCTTCTTGCTCCCTCATATATGCGGTATTCCAAACCTTCCGATACCTCATACAATTGCCTGATTTCATGCAGATCCAGAGTGCGGAAACGGCTTAGTACAGCCTGCTCCAGTGAGTCGGCAGCAACGGGAGCCCGGCCTTGAACTGTCTCCCGCTGCAATATCTCCCAGGCAGAAGAAGGCATATGAGAAGTGATATCCTCAGGCTCCTGCGGGTTGAATAAAGCCTGGCGTATGGCAGTGGCGCTGGCCAGGCTGCCCAGGTCTGAATCGTGATAAGCTTGCCCCTTTCTTTTGATGGTCAGGGGATAAAGGGGCAGGTTCAGTTCCGCAATAACTCTGAGGTATTCCAGGGCCAGGATATTATTGGGGCCCAGGAGCAGATCATCTGCTTGAGACCCGCTCAGCCCCAGGTAGGCCTGTAAAGCCCGGCTCCGGGCGGCTGGAAAGCTTAAGCCCAAGGCCAGGTGTTCTTTGATTTTATCCCGGTAATCAGCCGGTTCTGCGGCAATGATTCCAGCCAGGTGCTGCAACTGTTTTATATTTCCAGATTCGCTGCCAAATCCCAGGTGGCTTACTACTCCGCAGGCAGCCAGGGACTGGATGGCTCCCCGGGCAAAATAGTAGGCGCTTCTAACCGCATATATAAATGGCAGTTCTATGACCAGATCGGCCCCGCCCCGCAGAGCCATTTCAGCTCGGGCCCACTTGCTGCATACCGCTGGTTCTCCCCGCTGTACAAAGTCCCCGCTCATGATACATATTACAGCATCGAAATGCTGATTCTGGCCCAGCGCTTCTATCAGATAGCGGTGTCCCAGGTGAAATGGGTTATATTCAACTATAACAGCCAGTACTTTCATTTGCCGTCTCCTGTAAATATTTTTATGTGATTATCGTAACATAAATGTTACCACTAGTATTTTGATTTATGCTAGAATTAACTAAGAATGTGACAAGATACGAAATGGGGGAGGTTGAACCATGAGTTTGTTAGCTGAAATTAGGGAAAAAGCAGCTATCAAGGGAAAAACTATTGTTCTTCCCGAAGGCACCGAGGAAAGAACCATTCAAGCGATTAAAGGTATCGTGGACAACAAAATTGCTAATCCGATTTTGCTGGGGGATGAGAGCGAAATCAGGGCTCTGGCTTCGAAACTGGGTGCCGACATTACAGGAGCGGAAATAATTAATCCAGCTGCTGCCGCGTTTAAAGATGATTTTATCCAGGCCTTCTACGAAATGCGCAAGGATAAAGGGGTGACCCTGGATAAAGCTGCGGCTACCATGCTGGATCCTTTATATTTCGGTTCCATGATGGTCATGATGGGGAAAGCAGATGGAGAAGTAGCCGGGGCCGAAAATACTACCGGCAATGTATTGAGACCGGCACTGCAAATCATCAAGACCGCTCCGGGCATCTCAGCAGTTTCAGGTGCTTTTATCATGATTGTTCCCAACTGTGAATTCGGTGAAAATGGACTGTTCGTTTTTGCTGATTGCGCTGTGACCATCGTTCCTACCGCCCAGCAGATGGCTGAATTTGCCAAAGCTTCGGTTGAAACGGCAGTTAATGTCTGCGGATTTAAAGATCCCAAGGTGGGGATGCTGTCATTCTCAACCAAGGGCAGCGCAAGTCATGAGTTGGTGGACAAGGTTGCAGAGGCTGCCAGTATCGCCAAAACCAAATTCCCGGAACTCAAAGTTGACGGAGAATTCCAATTCGATGCTGCTATAGTCCCCAGTGTGGGCGCATCCAAGGCTCCGGGCAGTGATATCGCCGGAGACTGCAACGTGTTGGTATTTCCTGACATCCAGGCAGGCAACATTGGGTATAAACTGGTACAGAGGTTGGCCAAGGCCGAGGCAATTGGACCGATACTGCAGGGTATTGCCAAGCCGGTTAACGACCTGTCCAGAGGATGCAGCGTAGAAGATATTGTTAACGTGGTAGCCATGACTGCCATGCAGGCATAATTAATACCAGGAAAAACACTGCAGCAGGGGGAAAACTGTTAACTCCCGGCTGAATATTCTGTTATATTTGGGGAGGTAGAAATTTAATGAAGGTTTTAGTTGTAAACGCCGGTAGTTCGTCAATCAAGTATCAGGTAATGGACATGACCAATGAAGCAGTATTGGCGGTTGGTCTGGTAGACCGGGTAGGTATTCCCGGCAGCACCCTGGAACACAAGCCTCAGGGCAAGGACGAAGTAGTAATCAAGAAAGATCTGCCCGATCACACCGCCGGAATGGAGTTGGTGCTGGAAGTACTGGTTAGTCCCGAGTACGGATGCGTCAAGAGCATGGATGAAATCGGCGCGGTTGGACACCGGGTAGTCCATGGCGGTGAAGCATTTGCCGAATCGGTAGTAATCGATGACCAGGTTAAAAAAGTTATCAGAGATTGTTTTGATATCGCTCCCTTACATAACCCACCCAACCTGATGGGGATTGATGCATGTCAGAGACTGATGCCCAATGTTAAGCATGTAGCTGTGTTTGATACCGCTTTCCATCAGACCATGGAGCCGGCTCATTATATGTATGCTATTCCCTATGAAGCATATGAGAAATATCGTATTAGAAGATATGGTTTCCATGGAACTTCTCATTATTATGTAGCTCATCAGGCGGCAGAAATGCTGGGCAAACCTTATGAAGGATGCAAGATTATTACCTTGCATTTGGGCAATGGGGCCAGCATGGCAGCCATCAAGGATGGCAAAGTGGTTGAAACCTCCATGGGCTTCACCCCCCTGGAAGGTTTGGTAATGGGCACCCGGTCAGGAGATATAGATCCGGCGATAGTATTTTTCCTTATGGATAAATATGGTATGGACTCCCAGGAAGCCAACAGCTACTTTAACAAGAAATCCGGTATGCTCGGATTATCCGGAGTATCCAATGACCTTCGGGACGTACTGGAAGCAGCCGCATCCGGTAATGAAAGAGCTCAGATAGCCCTGGATGTTTACTATAAGAACATCAAAGGATATATTGGCAAGTATATAGCTCAGCTGAATGGCTGTGACTGCATAATCTTTACAGCCGGCGTAGGAGAAAACGGAATAGACGTCAGAGCCAATATCTGTAAAGATATGGACGCGCTGGGCATTATTATGGATGAAGAAAAGAACAATGTTCGCGGCAAGAGAGTGGATGTAGCAACTCCAGAATCCAAGGTTCGCATATTTATAATACCTACCAATGAAGAACTGGTTATTGCTCGGGATACCTTTAATCTAGCTAAATAGCAGGTAATTTCGGAGTGAGGTGGGAGAAAATCTCTCACCTCACTTTTACTTTGAGTCAAGAGGACGGTTTCTAAGGCTCACTTTTCGCATAAGTTATAGGAATCGTCTCCTTGACTCAAGAGCGGACAGGTTGACAATAATAATAGCAGCGGACTATAATTAATCTGGTGTTTTGATAGGGTGGGACGATATGAAAGTTGATTTTAAATCCCTGCAAATAGGTACCATGGAATCAGAAGAATCGTATCTCAGCATTAAAGGCAGAGATTCCCTGCTGGCAGATGCAGGCGGACGGTTTCTAAGCACTTTAAACATTCATCTGCTGGCAGAGAATACCGGCAACATGCTGGTATTGAGAGTTGAGATTGCAACCACCCTGGCATTAACCTGCGGACGCTGCCTGGAAGAATTTGAGTTTCCCATTTCAGCTAAGTTAAGGGTGTCGGCAGCTGAATCAGCAGAATATGAGGATAGCGGGGAAATGATTTTGATCGAAGATGGGCAAGCAGAAATAATGCCCCGGATCGAGGAAGAGATATTTTCCTTAATACCGTTGAATCCTCTGTGCAGCGAAGAGTGTCGGGGTTTGTGCCCCTTTTGCGGAGCCAACCAAAACCTGACCTCCTGCAGCTGTGAGAACAATGATATCGATCCCAGATGGCAGAAATTAAAACAACTAAATACAAAATAAGGAGGTTGGAGAAATGGGTGTTCCCAAAAGAAGGCATTCTAAGTCTCGAAGCAATAAGCGAGCATCAGAATGGCGCAAGATTGATAAGCCCGGCCTGGTTGAATGTCCTCAGTGCAAGGAGTTAAAATTACCCCATCATGCATGTTTAAGCTGCGGGTATTATAAAGGTAAATCCGTAATGTAATAGGATGCAGGCTCAAAAAGTAAGATTAAGGCCGATTAGGCCTCAGGCTTACTTTTTGTTTTTGCTGCACATTAGTGCTAAAGATATAATAGTAGCAAAGACTGATATCTGCAGGATGCATACGAGGAGGAATATGATGAAGATTGCAATTGATGCCATGGGCGGTGACTATGCCCCCGTGGAGGTGATAGCCGGTGCGGTGGAATGGGCTCAAAAAACATCCAACCAGGTTGTGCTGGTAGGACGTCAGGATACCATACTGGAGGAGCTGAAGAACTACCAGTATGATGCGTCTTTGGTTTCTATGGTAAATGCCAGTCAGGTTATTGATATGGATGAATCACCGGCCCTGGCCCTGAGAAAGAAAAAGGACGCCTCAATCCTGGTAGCCACAGGGTTGGTAAAGCAAGGACTGGCTGACGCTGTAGTTTCTTGCGGAAGCACCGGAGCTCAAATGGCGGCAGCCCTTTTCCTGCTGGGCAGGATGGAGGGAGTCGAACGTCCGCCCATAGGGGTTTCCATACCCAACCAGTCCGGAGGTACCACCTTGTTAATGGACGTGGGAGCTAATGTGGATTGCAGAGCGGTCCAGCTGGTGCAATTCGCAGCCCTGGGAAGTTCATATGCCTCTTCGGTGCAGGGAATATCAAACCCCCGAATTGCTCTTTTAAATAATGGCGAGGAAGAAGGCAAGGGAAACAGTGTTAGCGTAGAGGCCTACGAAATGCTCAGCAAACAAAGCAGTTTGAATTTTATTGGTAATATTGAGGGCCGGGATTTATTCAGTGCCCGGAGCGATGTGATTATTTGTGACGGCTTTACCGGAAATATCGTTCTCAAAAGCATAGAGGGTATGGCCATGTTTGTAGCCCAGTTGCTAGCTCAGGAGTGCGGTAAAGTGCCGAATGCACTGGCAAAACTGGATTATACCCAGGTAGGGGGGGCACCCTTGCTGGGTATTAAAGGGATAAGTGTGGTCTGCCATGGTAGTTCCCGGCGCAATTCAGTGTATAGCGGTATTACCATCGCCAGTGAGTGTATCAGGAATAATATGATGCAGATGCAGCAGGATACCATAAAAAGTCTGGTTTGATTTAGAGGATTTTGCTAATTTTGTCAGAACGATATATATGGGGGATGCAGTAGATTTACTAATGTGATGGAGGTTATTAAAATGCAGGAGTTTTTTGAGCTGGCCAAAAAAATACTTGCCGAGCAATTGGACCGGGAACCGCAGGAAATTGAGATGGAGACTGCGTTTGAAGATCTGGATGCCGATTCCATTGATATTGTTGAGTTGATAATGGCTCTGGAAGATGTCTATGATGTAGAATTTCCGGAAGAAGACCTGGAGGACTTTACTACTTTTGGCGGCTTGGTAAAGGCGCTTTATACCTATATTCAGAAGGTAAAAAATGAGCAATGAGAAAGATCAGGTTCAGAAATTCATCAGCAAGCTGAAATTAAAATTTAATAATCATAATCTAATTCAGATGGCTCTGATACATCCGTCCTATTCACAGGAGAATAGTTCGGCCGGGAATAACCAGCGACTGGAGTTTCTGGGTGATGCAGTGCTTAACTTCGTAGTGGCAGAATATCTTTATAATAACTATAAAGACAAAGCAGAAGGCGATTTGACCAAGATAAGGGCTCGGGTAGTATGCGAAAAGTCGCTGACCGAAGTAGCCAAAACTATCGATTTGGGTCAGTACTTGCTGCTGGGCAAGGGCGAGGAAATGTCCGGGGGGAGGAAAAGGAAATCCATACTGGCTGATGCGGTTGAATCGGTAATAGGAGCCATATATCTCGATCAGGGATATGAGCGGGCAGCTGAGTTTATCCTGACTTATCTGGAAGATCTGATCAAGGAAGCCTCTCAGGGGGATTATTATGACTATAAGTCCAGGCTGCAAGAATTGGTTCAGGGCAGAAATAAGCAGAACGTTTATTATGAAATAATCAGTGAGATAGGACCCGCTCACGCTAAAATGTTCGAAGCGGGTGTCTTCTATCAGGGGCAGATGCTGGCCAGCGGGGGCGGAAAGAGTAAAAAGGAAGCGGAGCAGAAAGCCGCGGAGGCGGTTTTAAGAAATGAAGAGATACTTCGAAACCTGGAGAAGGTTTTAAGTCATGAAACACTATAATATACCTATTTTCATCCCCCACTTAGGATGCCCGTTCGACTGTATTTTCTGTAATCAAAAAAATACTGCCCATCGCGAGCCGGCTCCTGACCCGGCCCGGGTACCGATCATGGTTCGGCAGATGGTGGATACTATCCCTGCTCAGGGGCCGGAGTCGGAGATTGAGGTGGCTTATTTTGGCGGCAGTTTTACTGCCCTAAACCCGAATTTGCAAGCCCGCTATCTCCAGGTCCTGCAGCCTTTTTGGCAGAGCGGGATAATATCCGGGATCAGGATTTCAACCCGGCCGGATTTTATAGATCATACCCTCCTGGAATTCCTTCAGCAAAATGGGGTTAAGACCATCGAACTGGGAATCCAATCATTGGATGACCAGGTACTGCAGCGTTCCGGCCGGGGATATACCGCTGAGAAGGCAATTCAAGCCTGCCGCCTGATCAAGGAGCATGGTCTTAAGCTGGGCATACAGCTTATGGTGGGTTTGCCGGGAGACAGCTATGAGTGCGATATTGAGACTGCCATAGCCACCATTGACTTGCAGCCGGACATGATTCGGATTTATCCGGTACTGGTGGTCAAGGATACGGCCCTGGAGCGATTGTACCGGCAGGGCAGGTACCGGCCCCTGGAGCTTGAGGAAGCCGTTGCCGTCTGTGCTCGTATGCTGGCGCTTTTTCAGCAGCATAAGCTGGAGGTGATTCGTATAGGACTCCATCCCGCGGATGAAATAAGGGAAGAAGGGGTAATTATTGCCGGCCCGTTTCATCCGGCTTTCGGCGAACTGGTGGAACAACTGCTGTATCGTTATCAGGCCCGGAAGCTGCTGGAAAATTATACCCGATTCAGCGCCAAGGCTCAGGATTTGCAGTTGTATAGCAGCTGCCTGGATTTATCGAAGTTAATAGGCAATAAAAAAGCCAACCTGCTTTATCTTAACCAGCTGGGAGAAACAGTAATTAGAAGGATTAAGGTTCATCCCGATCTGCAAAGGGATGAGCTGGGTATAGGATCAGTCAGCTCGGGGCGATTGGAAATGAAACTGTCCCGGCCCGAATTTTTGGCAATTTACTGTCGGTAACAGGGTTGACAATAAGATGTGGACGGGTAAAAAGACTAATGATGTAGAACTTTAGTCTTTTTTTGTGGAAAAGATTAGGATGTCTGCAGTATACTAGAAATATGTTGACCTTTGCCGGAAGGGTTTACCGCCCCTGGTGTATAAATAGCTAATAGCAGGAAGTATTAGCTGAACAAAGATATATGGGGAGGAACCATATTGCACCTGAAACGAATCGATATCAAAGGCTTTAAAACATTTGCAGATGGCACCGAGGTCATTTTACAACCAGGTATCAATGTGATTGTAGGACCTAATGGATGCGGAAAGAGCAACATTGTAGATGCCGTGCGCTGGTGCCTGGGTGAAAGCAATGTGCGCAATCTGCGGGGTCAGAGAGGCGAAGATGTGATATTCAACGGAACCGATGAGAAAAGAGCCCAGGGTATGGCTCTGGTGGAGTTGTTAATTGATAATGGGGATCAGGCGCTGCCTCTTGATTACCAGGAAATAACCATTGCCCGCAAGTTGTTCAGGTCAGGTGAGAGCGAGTTTTCCATCAACAAGGCGCGAGTAAGATTGAAGGATATTTACGGCATGTTTGCCGGTACCGGTCTGGGCCGCAAAGGTTATTCCATTATAAGCCAGGGAGAGCTGGAACAAGTATTGAACGGTCAGCCTCTTGATCGGCGTTTTATATTGGAAGAAGCATCGGGAATAATAAAATATCGCCAGCAAAGAGATGAGGTAAAAAACAGGCTGGCCGCTACCGGCCAGGATCTTACCCGATTGAAGGATATCTTGGCGGAACTGGGACAGCGGCGGGATGAACTGCAGGTAAAATCAGATAAGGCCAGCCGGCATATGGTATTGCGCGATGAAAAGCAAAAGATGGAAGAGAATATCCTGCGTTTTGAAATTGACAAGATGCAGCAGGATTTGCTTAAAAAGAACCAGGCCTTGATGGACAAGAAACAGGAGACAGCAGAAATAAGAAGCCGGGTACAAAAAGATGAGGAGACTATTGCCTCTGAAGAGAGTCGGCTGCATGAATTACGGGAAGGCATCATAAGCCTGAAGGATGAAAAACATGATTCGGACAGCCATCTCTCCGGTTTGGAGGGAGAAGTCCGTTTGTGTCAGGAACGAATACGTAATTGCCAGGAGAGAGTGGCAGCTGCTGCGGAGGACGAAAAGAAGTACCGGCTTATGCTGCAAAAAATGCAGGGGGAACTGCGATCCAGGGTGGAGGACTATGAAAGTCGGAGAGTCAGTCTTATTGAGCTAACTGCCAGTATGGAAGAGCTTGACCGACAACTGGAAGAATTGGATTCTTCCGTGCAGCAGAGTCAGCAGTCTTTTGAAGCCAATAAACAGCGGGTATTTGAAAGGATGCAGGAAGCAAGCAGGATTAACAACCAGCTGACCGAAATCGAATCAAGACAGCGCAAGGCTGGAGAAAAGAGGGAAAGGCTGGACATACTAAGGAGCGAGCTGAAAAAAAAGATCAGCCGGCAGGAAGAGCTGCTGCATAATATTGAGCTGGAGAAAAAACAGTTCCAGGGGGAAATAATCCAGCTGCAGAAGAAACTTGAAGGGGCTGAAAATCATAAGGAAGAATTGGAAATAACTATAAAAGCCTGTATGGCCCAGCAAGGCCAGCTCAGTGAAGAAGACTTCAAAATGACCAAACAACTTACAGTAATTGATGATATGGAAAGAAACCTGGAGGGGTACTCCCGGGGAGTAAGATCAGTACTTGAGGCTTCAGCCCGGGGACAATTGAGCGGCATCAAGGGCCTGGTAGGAGAGGTTATCGATGTGCCGGTAGGTTTGGAAACCGCAATTGAGACCGCCCTGGGACGAAAACTAGAGAACATAATTGTTCAGAACAGCGATAGTGCCCGGGATGCTATCCAGTATCTGAAGCAGCAGCAGCGAGGAAGAGTGACTTTCTTACCTCTGGACATACTGTTGAGCACTCCCCTCCCGGCAGAGGTAAAAGATATTTTAAGCAGTATTGACGGAGTAGTGGGAATAGCTGCGGAATTAATCAAGTACCGGCAGGACTACCATAAAGCCCTTGCTTACCTGCTGGGGCGGGTGGTGCTGGTTAGGGATATGGATACCGGCATAAAGGTCTTCAAAACTATTAAATATCCTCTGCAAATCGTTACCCTGGAGGGAGAAATTATAAATGTAAGCGGAGCCATGACCGGGGGGAGCAGAGAAAAGAGGAGAGAGACTCCCCTGCAGCGCAAAAAGGAAAAGAAGAAGCTGCAGGAACAACAAGTCCTGGTCAGACATAAGCTGGAGCTTAACCGTCAGGAGAGACAAGAGTTGTCTTTGCAGCTGGATAAGGTGCAAGAGCAGGTGGACAGCTGGAAGAAGGATCTGGTGGAAAAGGAATTCAGATTTGAGGTTATTGAGCAACAGGCGGGTCAAACCCTTGAGGAGATCAAGGAATGCCGCAAGGAATGGAAGAACAGCATGGATCAGATGGCCGGGCTGGATGAAAGCCAGGAGCAGCTTATGCTGGAATGGGAAGCTGCCAAAAGGGACCGAGATGCCGTTCATGGCAGCAGTGAGTTGGAATCTGAGCAGCTGGAAGAACTAAAGGAAAAGATCGATATAGAAAAAAGAGAATATGAAGTACATAAGGAAAGGCGATACTCCTATCAAGAGCAGCTGGAGATTAAGCAGAGAGAATTGCAGAACATTGAGAACAATATCGAGCAGTTTAGACAAGTAGAGAACTCTTACGGTCAATCCCTGTTGGAGGCAGGGGAGCTGCAGGAGCAGATGAGCCGCCTGCTTCTGAATGAAAATGATAGGATTAAAATGATACAGGAGAAAATCCAGAGGGAAAAACAGAACCTGGGCTCTATGCAAGAGAAGATACTCAAGGGGCAGGAAGAAGAGAAGGGATGTCGGGACCGGATAAGCAAGATGCGTCAGGAAATACTGCCCCGTAAACAGGGCCTGATGCAGATGGAAAACAGCAGTCGGAACCTGGAGATAAGTATTGCACGGCTGGAGACCGAGTTTGAGAGCCTGAGCGGCAAATGGGCAGAAGAATTCCCATCCCCTCTGAGTGAGTTGCCGGCTCAGCATTTCAGTCCATCGGATATCCGTGATTTTCGCCAACAGGTGGTTCTTTTGGCCCGTCAATTGGAAGCAATTGGAGCGGTGGACCTGGATTCACCAAGGGAATTTGAGGCTATTAATGAACGTTTCAGCTTTATCAACCAGCAGTATGAGGATCTGTTAAAAGCCCGGGATTCACTGCAGCAACTGCTGCAAGAGACTGAAAAACTCATGTCCGGGGAGTTTGAGGAATTCATGCTGATGGCCAATGAGAGCTTCGCTCAGACCTTCCAGGATATGTTTGGCGGGGGTGAAGCTGTATTAAAATTAGAGACCGGCAAGGAAAGGCTGGAATCAGGTCTCGATATAGAAGTGAAGCTGCCGGGCAAGAAAAACCAGGCATTGAATTTGTTGTCGGGGGGAGAGAGAGCCCTGACCTGCATTGCCTTTATCTTTGCCCTGTTACGGTTGAAGCCGGCGCCCTTCTGTATACTGGATGAAATCGATGCCTCTCTGGATGATACCAACTTGTTGCGATTTACTGGTTATGTCAAAAAAATGGCTCAAAGCATGCAGTATATCATTATTACACACCGCCAGTCAATGATTGAGTCGGGCGAGAATATTTTCGGGGTCACTATGCCGGAAAAAGGAGTTTCCCGGGTATTGACCCTGAGCCTGAGTGAAATGGAAGGCCTGGCCGGATAAAATATTAATCTGAGGTGGGAAAAGATAATGGCACTATTCAAACGCAAGAACAAAAAAGGAAAAAATGAGGCTCGGGAATCAAGCTTCGAACCAATGTCCCCGATTAATGAAGATGGGGCAGAACCAGAGGCTGAGGATCATGACTTAACCCCTTGGCCGGCAGAAGCAGAAGAATCATCCCCAAAGAAGCAAAAGGGAGGACTATTTGAAAAACTGAAGCAGGGTTTAAGTAAAACCAGGGATAATCTCAGCGGTAGGATAAGTGAGCTGGTTCACAGCAGTAAAAAACTGGATGAGGAATTCTGGGAGGAACTGGAGGAAATCCTGATTCAAGCCGACGTGGGGGTTTCCACTTCACTGGAACTGGTAAGCCGGGTTAAACAAACCGTCCGCAAACAAAAGCTCTTTGATTCCTCTGCCGTTATGGGTATTATAGCCGATGAGGTTAGGGAGATGCTTAGTTATGAAAAGGACGGGTTGGATATAAAAGGAGGAACTCCTGCGGTTATTATGGTGGTAGGAGTTAATGGCGCCGGCAAAACCACCTCCATTGCCAAACTGGCCTGCCGTTACAAAAACCAACAGCAGCGGGTAATGCTGGCCGCAGCCGATACTTTCAGGGCAGCGGCCATTGATCAGCTGCAAATCTGGGCTGATCGGGCAGGGGTAGAATTGATTAAGCATCAGGAGGGTGCCGACCCGGGGGCGGTAGTGTTTGACGCTTTAAGCGCAGCCCGAGCCAGGAAAGCCGATGTTTTAATTATAGATACCGCCGGCCGTTTGCAGAATAAAACCAATCTGATGAAAGAAATCAGCAAAATCAGAAAGATTATTGAAAGAGAGGTGCCGGAAGGGCCTCAGGAAGTGCTTCTGGTATTGGACGCTACCACCGGACAGAATGCTATAAGCCAGGCCAGGATTTTTGAAGAGGCCACCGGCGTTACCGGCATCATTCTGACCAAACTGGATGGAACCGCCAAGGGAGGTATCATACTGGGTATCGCCAGCGAGCTGAAAATACCGGTAAAATATATTGGAATAGGTGAAGGTATGGATGACATGAAGGTATTTGATCCCGAGATATTTGCCCGGGCCTTGTTTGAGGAATAAATATTCCATCATAAGACCAATAATTCAGTCTATTTCCCCAGTCCCCAAATAGAATCATGCCGGAGTATACTATTCCCGGCTGGCAAGAACTAAGGAGGAAACAAATGATAAAGATGGCGATAATCGGCGGCACCGGAGTATATAACCCCCGGATATTGGACGATCCAAGAGATATAATGCAGACCACACCCTATGGAGATGTCAATGTAACTGTAGGCTGCCACAAGGGTGACGAAATAGCGTTCATTCCCCGACATGGCTCAATGCACAGCCTGCCTCCCCACCTGATCAATTATCGGGCCAATATTATGGCCCTGAAGCAGCTGGGGGTGCAGACCATACTGGCTACGGCAGCGGTCGGCTCGTTAAACCTGGATCTGGAGCCGGGGATGTTTGTCCTGGCCGATCAGTTCCTGGACTTCACCAAAAGCCGGCATAACACTTTTTATGAAGGCGGTCAGGGAGGGGTGGTCCATTGTGACATGACTGTGCCCTATTGTCCGGAAGTTCGGCAAGCTCTGGCTCAAGCCGCAGAGGATCTGGGATTTTCCCTGCAAAACGGCGGCACCTATGTTTGTACCGAAGGCCCTCGCTTTGAAACCGCTGCGGAGATAGACATGTTCAAACAGCTGGGGGGGGATCTGGTAGGCATGACCAGCGTACCGGAAGTCTGCCTGGCTCGTGAACTGGGCATTTGTTATGCTAATATATCTATTATCACCAATCATGCTGCCGGTATTTCTCCTAATATATTGACTCACAGCGAAGTTGTACAGGTAATGAAAGACAGCACCAGTGACGTAAGAGAGCTGATGATGGAGAGCATAAAATATCTTCCGACCGAAAAACATTGCGATTGTGCTCGCATCCTCAGCGAAAACGGAGTGAATAAATGATAAGGACCGTATTTTTTGAGGGTGATGCAGTGATGCTGCTGGACCAGAGTAAGCTACCGGAAAAACTGGTATACGAAAAATGCAGTCACATCAAGGAAATCACGGATGCAATCATCAAACTCAAAGTTCGCGGGGCCCCTTTGATCGGGGTGACGGCTGCTTTTGGGCTGGCTATGGCAGTAAAGAGATACTCAGGTCCGGCTGAGGAGTTGGATGAATATTTCCAGTCGGTAAAAAACATGCTGGCCTCTACTCGGCCCACTGCAGTCAATCTATTCTGGGCCCTGGAGCGAATGGATAAAACCTACCGGCTTCATCAGCAGGATAGACCCGAGGATATAGCCCGGGTCCTGGCAGCGGAAGCGGAAAAGATGTTTACGGAAGATATCGCGATCAATCGGGCTATCGGTGAATACGGACAGGAAATAATAGAACCGGGTTCACATATATTGACCATATGCAATGCCGGAGCACTGGCCACCTGCGGTTATGGCACTGCTCTGGGCGTGATTCGTTCGGCCGCCGGCCGCGGCAAGGTAGAAAGAGTCTGGGCCTGTGAAACCAGGCCGGTGCTGCAGGGGGCACGTCTAACGGTATGGGAACTGATGCAGGACGGTATTCCGGTGAGTCTGATAACTGATAGCATGGCCGGATACACCATGCAGCTGGGGCGTATTGACCTGGTCATAGTAGGAGCTGACCGGGTTGCGGCCAATGGAGATATAGCCAATAAAATCGGTACATACTCCCTGGCCGTATTGGCTGCCTGCCACGGGCTGCCTTTTTATGTGGCGGCTCCATTGTCCACCATAGATCTGAGCCTTCCGGAGGGGAGCATGATCCCCATCGAAGAGAGAAACCAGGACGAGGTGAGACAGATGAGGGGCCATTATTTAACGGTACCGGAAGTAGAAGTATTTAACCCCGCTTTCGATATAACCCCTCATAAGTTGATAACCGGGATTATTACCGAGAAAGGCATGGTCAAAGCACCTTATCTTCAGGGATTGCAGCAGCTTAAAAAGGCAGTGGGGGGTGACTGAATGCTTTATCTGGAAGAACGCAGATTAGTGCTGGATGCAGCCCGGGAGATTTCTAAAACCGGCATGGTAATGGGAACCTGGGGCAATGTTAGTGCTCGTTGTGAGGGACAGGACTTGATGGTAATAACCCCTAGCGGATTCAGTTATGATTTAATGACCATGGAAGACCTGGTAATAGTGGATAGCGAGAGCAAAGTAGCAGAGGGCCGCTATCAACCTTCAGTAGAAACTCCCCTGCACATGCAGATATATCGGAATCGGCCGGATGTAAGGGCTATCGTGCATGTACACAGTCTGTATGCCACAGCTTTTGCGGTTGCCCGTCAGAAAATACCGGTAATATTGGAAGAAACAGCTCAGGTAGTAGGACACGAGGTTCCGGTGGCCGATTACGCCCGCTGTGGAACCAGTATGCTGGCGGATTCAGTGGTCAGCAGTCTGGGAGCAGAGCATAGGGCGGTGCTGCTGGCCAATCATGGTCTGGTTGCCGCCGGAATATCTATGGAAGAAGCTCTGAAGATAGCTTGCGTAGTTGAGAAGACCGCCCGGGTGGCGGTATATGCCCGGGGATTGGGTAATGTATACAGTCTGGAGGACGCCGACATTGAAATACTAAAGGAGAAGTTTACAAGTTATGGTCAGGTGAAGATTCCAGATCGAAAGTAACCCTTTAATGATTGTGTTTAGTAGGACAAGGGAGGATTTCGAGTATGAGCATATTGATAGAAAACACCTGTATTTTGCCCCTTACCGGGTGTGACAGTACTATAGAAAATGGCTACCTGATTATTGAAGATAATCTGATCAAGGAAATGGGAAGAGGCTCAGCCCCACCGGCAGAATACCTGCGGGTGATCGACGGGAAGCAGAAAGTAGTGATGCCAGGTTTTATTAACACTCACACTCATGCGGCCATGACTCTTATGAGAGGATATGCAGATGACCTGCCCTTGATGGAATGGCTGGAGCAGAAAATATGGCCTCTGGAAGCCCGACTTACGGGAGAAGATGTCTACTGGGGCACCATGCTGGCTATTCTGGAAATGATCAAGTCCGGGACCACCACCTTCAATGACATGTACTTTTTTATGGAAGACACCGCCCGGGCGGTGGAGCAAACCGGGATAAGAGCCGTACTCAGCCGGGGATTGGTAGGGGTAGGACCGTCAGCCGAAGCCGGCTTGGAGGAGAGCCGGGAACTGGCCCAGCGATGGCACCGGACGAGAGAAGAAAGGATAACCGTTATGCTGGGACCTCATGCCCCTTACACCTGTCCTCCGGATTATCTGCACAAGGTAATCGCCTTGGCCCGGGAGTTGGGGTTGGGGATACATACCCATATCTCTGAAACCAAAGGCGAAGCGGAAGACATAAAGAAACAGTACGGAAAAACATCGGCAGCTCTGATGGAGGAAGTGGGTTTGTTTGACCTGCCTGCTATTGCTGCTCATTGCGTGCATTTAAGCCAGACTGATATAAGCATCCTCAAACGCTGCGGGATAGGGGTGGCCCATAACCCGGAAAGCAATATGAAGCTGGCCAGCGGGATAGCCCCGGTGCCCGAACTCCTAGAGGCGGGAATTGCGGTTGGGCTGGGAACTGATGGGGCATCCAGCAACAACAACCTGGATATGCTGCAGGAAATGCGTACCTGCTCCCTACTGCATAAAGTCAACAGCATGAATCCCACCGTTTTGCCGGCCTATCAAGCTCTGGAAATGGCTACTGTAAATGGCGCCAGAGCGCTGGGCCTGGACAATGAAATCGGATCCCTGCAGCCCGGGTTAAAGGCAGACCTTATATTGCTGGATCTAAACTCAGCCCATATGAGACCGGTTCATGACGTAGTGGCCAATATAGTTTATTCCGCTCAAGCCGGTGATGTACATACCGTAATCATTAACGGGCAGATCGTTATGGAAAACCGGAAAATACTGACCTTTGATGAGGACCAGGTGCTGGAGCAGGCAGAAAAAACCGCTGTTAAATTGGCATCGGCCCATAACAGTTCCAACTGACCAGTCCGGCTGCCCAACTTGCTTTTGGAACTTAATTATTGTGCGGGCTTATTACCAGGAAAAATCTTATACAGATAGATGACCCTGTATGCAGAAGACCACTTATTGGCGTATTGCACCACAGGGTTTATTAATTTATAATTAACTTGTACACAAAGTAATGGTGCCAAGAGGACGGTTCTCTTGGTACTATAATGAGTTTAGCAGAGAGGCGTTTTTTGGTTTGACAGTTGAATATAACAAGATAACCGTACCAAGAGAACCGTCCCCTGGTACAGATAAGAAAGGGGTTTTTGGTTATGAAGGATTACCCCGGTAAAATACTGGAGATAGATTTATCCCATAGATCAATCAGTTTGAAGGATATAGAAGCTGAAATGCTCAAGCAATATCTGGGCGGCATAGGATTTAATGCCCGGATACTGTACGATCAGATTCCGGCCGGTGCCGATCCTCTGGGGGAGGATAATGTACTGGCCTTCGCGGCAGGAACTCTAGTGGGAACCCCATTTCCTACTGCCTCACGCACCGAAGCCTCGGCGAAATCACCTCTGAGCGGGCAGTTTGGCACCTCAAACTCCGGGGCTTTTTTCGGCTTGCAAATGAAAACCGCCGGTTACGATGTTATTTTGGTCAAAGGCCAGTCTTCCGATCCGGTATATATAGCGGTAGAAGACGATAAAATTCAGATTCTGGACGCTGCTTTCCTGTGGGGCAGGGAATGCTGGGAAACAGTTGACATACTGGAGCAGAAACATTATGGAGCAGAAATAGCTTTGATAGGACCGGCTGGAGAGAACCTGGTGAGATTTGCCAGCATAGAGAATGGACGCTATGATGGGTGGGGAAGAAGCGGACTGGGTGCAGTCATGGGATCGAAAAAACTCAAAGCTATAACCATTAAAGGCAGCCGGGGCAGAAAGGTACATAATCATACGGATTTGCTGGATGCGAGCAGGAAAGGTCAGCAGTTGATCAAGTCGGCCTCATCTTATATGGCCTTTACGGAATATGGGACTCTGAATGCCAGCATAACCTATGGAAAAAACAAGGCTATCTCAGCGCACAATTTCACTTTGGGAACACTGCCCAATTGGAAAGAGATCGGCGGTCGGCAGATTGTGGATAAATATGGCAGCCGCCATGTAGCCTGTCAGAGCTGTATTATTGCCTGCGGGCACTGGGCTGAAATAAAAGAAGGCAAATATGCGGGGGTAAAAGTTAAAGATCTGGAAATCACCCCGGTTATGTCTTTCGGCGCTACAGTAGGGTTGGGCACTGAAGCCATTATCAAGGCCAGTGAGCTCTGCCAGCGCTATGGAGTGGACATGGTCAGCGCCGGCGGTGTGCTGGGGTTTGCCATTGAATTATTCCAAAAGGGCATCCTCAGCCAGGAAGAAGTTGGCTATGAGCTGGATTTTGGCGATGACGAGGCAGCCTTTAAGCTTCTGGAGCAGATTGTAAACCGGAAAGGTATAGGGGATCTGCTGGCAGAAGGAACCAAAAGGGCGGCAGAGCAGATAGAGCAGGGGGAAAGATATGCCATTCATATCAAAGGAATGGAAATCCCCATGATTGACCCCCGGGGGCGCTGGTCCACCTGGACTCTGGGTATGCTCACCAACATACGCGGCGGAGACCACCTGCGTTGTCGAAATCCGGTGGAGAACCTGCGTTACAATGACCGGGATGAGGATTACATGAAAGAGAGGTTTGGCTTTAAACAGTCGATGTATGATCGTCTGGATATGCCGGAGGAGCAAAAGAGCAAGGCCATTAATCTGGAAAATGATACCGTTGATATACCGGAAATGTCTAAATGGGCAGAGGATTTAATCAATCTTTTTAATTCAGTCGGGATCTGTATTCGACCTCCGGTAATGGAAAAGGTAGGGCCGGGAATTATTGCCGAAGCCGTCCGGGCTTATATCGGTCTGGATATTACGCCGGCTGAGCTGGCCCAGAGTTCCGAAAGAGCCTGGAATTTAATCAAGCTCTTTAATCTGCGAGAAGGGGAAGAGGCGGATGCCAGCAAATTCCCGCGCCGCTTCTATGAAGAGGAAATCGATGGGGAAAAATTGGATGAAAGCAAGATACAGGCGGTATTGGAAAGATATTATCAGGTTCGAGGATGGGACAGCCAATCCGGAAGGCCTGAGGCCCAAACCCTTAGACGGCTGAACTTGATGTGGGCCAGCAGTGAAACGAGGGATTCAGATGAAGAGAATTGTGATTAACCCCCAGGCCTGCAATGGATGCGGTATCTGCCAGCTGGTTTGTTCAGCCTGCAAGGCAGGACAATGGCATCCGGCCTTTTCCCGGATAAAAATAAAGCAGATGCGGGAATACAATATTAATGTACCGGTTGTTTGCCAGCATTGCAGCCAACCGCCCTGTGAGACATTCTGTGTGATGAATTTAATCTACCAGGAACCCCTGGAGGGTTATGTCCTGCGCCGGGAAGAGAGATGTATCGGATGCCGGGCCTGCGAAATTGCCTGTCCATTCTCAGCGGCAGTTTTTGACCCCATAAAGGAAGCAGTGGTCAGCTGTGACCTGTGTGGAGGCAATCCGGCTTGTGTAAGTAATTGTCCGGAAGGAGCCCTGTTCTATATGGATGAAGAACAAACGGCAGACAGTAAGAGAAGGCAAACATCCAGATTAAAGCTAATACCTTCATCTGCAGCCGGTTTGAGTCGGAGGGCATCTTTATGAGGATAATGATAGTAGGAAATGGTGCAGCTGGAAACCAGGCTGCAGCCAGTTTAAGAAAATACGACTCCCAATGTGAAATAGTGATGGTGGATCGGGAGAGCTATATGGCCTATTCAGCCTGTGCGCTGCCCGATGTCCTGGCAGGATGGATCCCTCTGGGCAAAACCTTTTTGCAGCAAGAGTCCGATTATAGCGGGTTAAATATTAGGACCTGCTTTGGTCAGGAAGTTAATGAGATAAACCTGGAAAACCAGTACCTGGAAACGGGAGAGGAAAAATATTATTATGACCGGCTCATCCTGGCCACCGGCAGCAAACCGGTGATACCGCCGCTGCCGGGTTCCCAATTACCCGGCAACTTCGTGGTTAAATCACCGGCGGATATCGAACAAATCCTGCTGCATAAACCTCGAAAGGTGGTAGTAGTAGGAGCCGGCAATATTGGAGTAGAAACCGCGGCGGCCATGAATAACCGCGGCTGTACAGTTTATCTGATGGAAATGCAGGATAGAATTATGCCCCTGCTGTATGATCCCAAGCCGGCCGCCATTATTCGATCCATGCTGGAAAAGGAGGGTATACAGATCTCCACCAGCCAGCGGGCTACCCGGGTTATCGGAGAGCAGCAGGTGGAGGGATTGCTAACCGAAGAGCAAACCCTGACCTGTGACACGGTTATCTGGGCGGCGGGGGTCAGGCAAAATACTGAACTGGCTCAAAAAGCAGGATTGAAAATCGGATCTTTGGGCGGAATAGAAGTTGATAAGTATATGCAAACCAGTCATAGATGGGTATATGCCTGTGGTGATTGTGTACAGACCAGCCAGGTGTTTACCGGCAAGCCAGCCCTCAGTCTCCTGTGGTCCAGTGCCAAGAGCCAGGCTGAGGCAGCTGCCCTTAACTGCCTGGGGCAGGCAGTGAAATATGAAGGAAGCTGCAGCCTGGTTATTGAAGAGATAACGGGTGTACCCTGTGCAGCTATAGGCCTAAACCTCCAGGGGCTGCAGGATTATGAAGTTAAAGTCATCGAACATCATGATGCAGACAGGTATTATCGTCTTTTGACAGTTGATGACCGAATAGCGGGATTTCAGTGTATTGGCAGTATAGAAGGAGCGGGAGCAATATTTAACCTGATCAGGAAGGGGACCACCTTATCTGAAGTCAGGAGGATGCTTCTTAACCCGCAGCTGATCTCATCCATGGCCTGGTATATAGACGGTGCGAAATATCTCTGATGCCATAATACTCGGCGGTAAAGGAGGATACAATCAATGGAAAAATTGATTTTTATTGATCATCTCAAGTGTGTGGGCTGCGCTACCTGTGAAATGGTGTGCTCCCTGGTTCATGAAGAAATATGTTCACCTGCCCTCTCCCGGATAAGAGTAGTCAGGTATCCTACCGAAGCTTACAATGTGCCTATTACCTGTGCTTTTTGTGAATCCCCGCCCTGCGTCGCGGTATGTCCCACAGGAGCCATTGAAAAAAACCTGGATACCGGGGATGTGGCAATTGATTTTGCCCTCTGCATTGGCTGCAGGCAGTGTGTACAGGCTTGTCCCTTTGGCCATATGAATTTCAGCTTTGCCCGAGGCACAGCTTTCAAATGTGATTTGTGCGGCGGAAACCCACAATGCGTTGAATTCTGCTGGACCGAAGCCTTGCAGTATGTTCCGCTGGAAAGGGCTCTGGGGGACAAACGGCAGGCTGCAGCCAGGAACATTCTTCAGCATGGCTAAGGATCATTAACAGCATTTGAGGTAACAGCCTCGAAGACTTCGTGCTATAATACCATGTATATAATAAAACAAGTCATAATATCATAAAGGAGAGTACCTATGCCCAGGAAAACCAAGTGCAGAAAGGTAGCCCATATACCCCGCTCCAATATCTTCAAGCCGGCTGGAATTCCTGCTTGTGATTTGGCAGAAACGGTATTGAAAATTGAAGAGGCTGAAGCTCTGCGGCTAAAAGATCTGCTGGGATTGGAACAGGTTGATTGTGCAGCGGAGATGGGGGTTTCCCGGACCACTTTTCAGCGTATACTGGTTGATGCCAGGCAGAAGGTAGCTGATGCCTTAATTAATTCCAAGGTGCTGGTTCTGGAGGGCGGCCACTACGAACTGGTCAATGAATGCCGTCATCAAAGCCAGCAGCATCACCGCTGTGGATATCATCACGGCGGGTTCGAGGAAGATAATGAATAGAAGGGATAGAAACCATGCTTAATCAATGGGCCGGACAAATCTCCTGATTTATCCGGCCTTTTTTCGTGCCTGTATATTATCGATATAATGCAGATGCCCCTGCACACTCTGCATGTGATTTCCACAGACAGCTATCCGCTACAGGTCATGATTGGTATATCCCTTCTCTTCGGCCAGCATATCCAGGTAAATGGTCTCAATGTTGGCAATAAACAGATCCGTACTCCCGCCCCCGGCATTTTCATCATAGGTTTTAAGATAGCCTTTGCATTTTTCACAGGTATAAATGCGGTAAGCGTCATCATTCTCAATGCTTCGGTAAAGTATGGTTCCCGGAGTGTCATTGCCGCAATGCACACATAATAGGTATCTGCTTTCCCACTCGGTAAAACAACGGTCACAGAACATGAAGCGGCGATTATCGGCAGGTCGTAGCCGGCTGAAATGAGACTTGCTTCCGCAGACCGGACATAAGTTAGGGAAGTCCCAGTGCTGGAAGGTATCTTCCCTCAGTTCTTGCTGGTACGGAAGGGCATATAAGCGCAAAAAAGGCCGCAGGGAGTGATCGAAGAGAAATACCAGCAGATCCTCGGATACTTGATACTCCTCGGCTAATCCGGCTAAAGGAGTAATATTGTCATTTAGGAAATCCCTAATATAGCTGGCAAAGTTTAAATCACTGGTTTTTATCCTCAGATCATCAATGGTTTCTTTCAGCTCCGGTCTGTTTTCGGTCATAAAGTCCAGCATGGCAGTAAAAACGGTCCGGTATTGTTCGGCGTCGATTATTAATCTGTCAATAACTATCAGCGGTCTTTTTTGCTCTGAAATCAGCGATAATATATTGCTGATGGGGTTGAAGGCAGAGGTCTTTTGCAATTTGATCTGCTGCTCCGTCTGCCAGGTTTCCAGATTTTTGTAAAAATCAAGATAACCCGCGGGGAGTTCAACCGGACTCTTTCGATTCATTTCAATCACTCCTTGAAGTTGATTTATGATACAAGAACTGCTTTTCGTCGGTTGATCCTGAATGCGGTATCCTTTCACTGGCCTGCAATCCAGGATTTCGATTATAGTATAGTATCAGGTTAATTATAAACATATTAAATGAAAAAATAAAGGGGGAGTATAACCTCCCCCTTTATTGACTGTAAACAACTCAACAGCTATTCAGCCTCAGCTTTTTTATCTCCATAGGTTTCGTCATACCATATTTTATGGTGATGCTGAGCCCAGTCGTCCCTGACCGTTCCCTTCCACATGCCCCAGAAGGACTCTCCCGAGCCGGGATGGAAAGATCCCAGATAACCATGCATACATACCATCATGGTTCCCAGCACCATGCTGATATCATGGATGGGGTAGGCCAGTCTTACCCAACTGGCCGGGAATATCGCCGGGAACCACATGATATATCCGCTCAATACTAAAAATATTACTGCGGTAGGTGTTACTATGGAATTTCCCTTTTCTCCCCCATTGAATTTGGTCTGGGGAGGTATTTTTACCTTGAAGCCCAGGAACTCAAAGGGAAACACCAGGAGAAATCCGATGTCATTTTTGCCGAAGCGAAGTATATCCTTGATCCAGTTTATTACGCCTTTGAAATTACCAAATACGAAAACTACGAGCAATATGGTCATTATCACGGCTGCAGTACGATGCACCAAACCGGCACCGTGGTAACCGCCGAATATGGCCGCTAACCAGTCGGTATTTCTCAGGAACAGGGCCAGACCGGTAAAGAGACAGAGCAAAAAGGTCACGGTATGTCCCCAGTGGGTAACCCTGGACAGGAAACTAAAGCGTTCTACGCGAGGTACATCGGCTTTATATTCAGGAAGCAATTGCATTACTCATGACCTCCTTCCGTGTGGTCTCCATGGCCGCCATTTTTATTGGCCAGTATTCTGGTAGTTACAAAACTGATGGCCGATCCGCCTAAAGCAACGGGAATCAGCCAGGCAAAATAGGGCTGTATCCAGTTCTGCCAGAAGCTGATCTGTCCCGGGATCTTGGGATTCACCGGCAGATCAAACTTATCCGGGCTGTCGGTAAGAACATATAGTTTGTTCAAGCCGCCCAGTTCCACCCGGCCATAAATGGTAGCCCGGGGGAAACCATTGGCCCGCAGGGACTTGACTCTGTCTTCCGCCACCTGCAGCAGTTCATCCCGGTCTCCAAAACTCAGAGCACCGGTGGGGCAGGTGCGGACACAGGCCGGGGTCAGTCCTTCTTCCACCCTATCTACACAGAGAGTACACTTGGTGATTTTGTCCTCTCTCTTGCGGTACTTGGGTATCATGAAGGGACAGGCATAGGTGCAGTACTGGCATCCGATGCATTTGTCCGGGTCATGGAAGGTAGCACCCCAGGAGGTCTTGGAATAAGCTCCTTGGGGGCAGACTTTCATGCAGGCCGGATCGGAACAGTGCATGCACTGATACTTAAGGAAGTTCCAGTACACGCCATCTACCGGATCCTCGCCTTCGATAAACCTGACCACAGTAAAGGTGTCACCATTGGTATCTCCGCCATGGGTATCATAGTTGCCTTTAAATGGCTCGATAACAGCCGGAAGCTGGTTCCAATCCTTGCAGGCTACCATGCAACCGCGGCAGGCTGTACATTTGCTGACATCATAAAGATTAGTTTTATTTGCCATATCTAAGCCCTCCTTACATCGCATAGAAATGCTTTGTATTCAGGTATCATGGTATTGGCGCATCCTATATGCGGAGTCAGGCGATTGGCCGGGTCACCGGTGGAAAAGCCTTTGAAACCATAGTGCCATAAGAGACCGATCTCATGAACTTTTTTACCGTGAATATTAAAGGGTTTGAAACGTTTGGTAACACAGGCCACTGCTTCAATATCACCGCGAGTAGTGGAAATAACTACCTTGCGCCCGTTCTTGATGCCTTTTTCCCGGGCCAGCTCCTCACTCAATTCGATCATCATATCCGGCATAAGCTCCGCCAGCCAGGGCAGGTTACGGGTCAGGGCCCCGGTCTGCCAGTGCTCAACTACCCGGTAAGTGGTGGCAACAATAGGATATTTATCCGGAGTTCCCTGTTTGTCAGGTTCCCATACCTTCGTAGCCGGGTTAAGGTTCTGGGAATTCATGGTATTACCGGTCGGGCTTTCCCAGGGTTCATAATGCTCGGGGAAAGGACCGTCCTTCATGGAAGTCTTGGTAGCAAACAGACAACCTTTTCCTTCCGGGCGCATGATAAAAGGCATAGCCTTGTCCGGAGGTGAGGTTTTACCGGTATCGGGTACATCGTCTCCTACCCAGCTGCCGGCTGCTTCATCCCATTGAATCAAAACCCGCTTCTCGTCACCCGCCCAGGGGGTTACCCCGTCAGGTGATACTGCACAACGGTTGTATACTATGCGCCGATTGACCGGCCAGGACCAAGCCCAGTTGGAGAACAGTCCCAGACCCTCTTTGGAATTATCTTTATTATCCCGGAGTTTGGGTTTGTAGATAACCTCACCGTCCTTGTAGGTCATGGCTCCGCAATAAACCCAGCATCCGCAAGCGGTGCTGCCATCATCCTTCAGGTTGGGGAAGCCTTCCACGGGCAGACCGTCAGCTACATTGTAGCCGCAGAGTTCGGATGCTACCTTGAGTATATCATCATGTCCGTGCTCATCGTCGTAATTCCAGGCCAGTTTGGTGATAGGTTCATCTTCCGGTCGGTTGCTGCCTTCATACAGGCTTTTGATTTTCTTGCCCAGTTCATTGTAGATCCACAGGTCAGCCTTGGACTCCCCTACTGGATCGGCTCCCTGCCAGCGGTACTGTACCCAGCGGCCGGTTTGGGCAGCGGTGCCTTCTTTTTCATAAACAGCGGCAGCCGGGAGGAAGAATACCTCGGTCTGAATGTCGTCCGGGGTAATTTTCGGTCCGTGCTCATTTTCCACTGGTCTGTGCCAGGCTGGATAAGTCCAGAAGTCTGCGGTTTCATTCAGCCACAGGTCCACAGAAACCATCCATTTCAGCTTGGTCAGGGCTTCCTGCTCTTTGTTGGCGTTTGGTCCGCCCACCACCGGGTTGGTTCCGTTGACAAACAGGCCGTCTATTTCGCCCCGGTGCATAGCCTCAAACATAGCTATGTGGGAGTAATTCTTGCTGGCATCCCGCTTGGGCATATAGTGATAGCCGAAATCATTTTCAGCGGTAGCCGCGTCGCCCCACCAGGCTTTCAGCAAGCTGACCATCCACTTGGAAGTGTTGATCTTAAATCCGGAATTAGGAAATCCAGCCGCCACTAGGGCCCGGAATTCCTCCAGGGTGTTAAACTCCAGTTTACCTGCCCCCGGAGTAGCCTTTCTAATGTATGCCAGCAGGTCTTTATTATCTGCTCCATTGGTAGGGGAATCGATATAACCCGGGATGATATGGAACAGCAAAGCCATATCGGTTGCTCCCTGAACGTTGTTTTCGCCTCTGAGGGCGTTAACTCCGCCGCCCGGGCGGCCCATATTGCCTAACAGCAGTTGTACGATAGCAAATGAGCGTACATTCTGACTGCCTACGGTATGCTGGGTAATACCCATGGCATACATAATAGTACCGGTCTTGTCCGGTGCTCCGGTGGCAGTAAAGGTATCCAGTACCTCCAGGTATTTCGCCTTGGGGGTGCCGGTTATCTGGCAAACCGTATCAACATCATAACGCTCGTAGTGCTTCTTCATCAGCTGAAATACACAGCGGGGATGCTGCAGGCTGGGGTCCTTCATGGGAAGACCGCTCTCATCATATTGATAATCCCAACTGCTGACATCGTAGCTGCGTTTTTCTTCATCATAACCGCTGAATAAACCGTCTTCAAAGCCAAACTCATCTTTAACCAGGAAAGAAGCATTGGTATATGCCTCTACATAGTCTTTATGATAACGCTCATTGTCAATAATATATTTTACCATTCCGCCCAGGAAAGCTATGTCCGTTCCTGACCGCATAGGAGCATAAATATCAGCCTTGGTCGAAGTTCTGGTGAAGCGGGGATCAACGTGAATGATTTTGGCATTGCGCTGTTCCCGGGCTTTCAGCAGCCACTTCATGCTGATAGGATGGTTTTCCGCCGCATTGCTGCCCATGATCAAAGCGCAATCGGTGTTTTTCAAGTCAACAATATGATTGGTCATGACTCCGCGTCCAAATGAGGGTGACAGTCCTGCCACCGTAGCGGAGTGTCAGATACGGGCCTGGGTTTCCAGATAAACCAAACCCAGGGAACGCATCATCTTGCTGAGCATGTAACACTCTTCATTATCCAGACCGGAACCACCGATAGAAGCAATTTTTTCGGTTCGGTTAACGATAACCTCACTGCCGTCAGCTATAGTTTCCTTGTGAATAAAACTGCTGTCCCTGGTCTCTTTAACCCTCTGGGCTATCTGGTCCAGCATCCAATCCCATTCTTTTTCTACCCACTTGTCGGTGCCTGGAGCCCGGTACAGCGGTTTCTGTACTCGTTTGGGATTCACTACCTGTTCTCCGGTATGCTCATCATATATCTCCCGAAGATTAAACATAGCCGCTCCCTTGGAACAAGCTCCCCCCTGATTGATTGGATTATCCGGGTCACCATGAACGCTCAGTAATTTCACAAATTTCCCTTCAGCGTCCCGTTCCGAATAGATCACCAGGCCGCAACCTGATGCACAGTAAGGACAGACCGTAGGTACCGGAGTTACGTTTTTAATCCTCAGCTCTTTAACCGCCGACGCGGCAGCCTGAAGATTAAAACCCAGGTCAACCAGTGCAAAACTGGCTGCTGTGGCCCCGGTTACCTTGAGAAATTGTCTACGGGTAACCTTCATAAACTCCACACTCTCCTTTCGCAGTATTCAATTTTAATACTGGATACTTCTCTAAATTGTATCACTCCAGCAAAAAATTGGACACCCTAAAATAAGCGCACAAATTCCAAATTTTAATCACTTGTACCGCTTACAGGCTAAATATTCCATATATTTTATGGGGAAACTACTTAAAAGGCTATAGACCCCCCTCCCCTCTCCAATGAATCTGCTGAAATAACAGCATTAACATGATTCGGTTGCCTTCACCTGTTATTATCTTCGACATTTGCAGGTAAATTCCTTGCAGAGTGTCATAATAAGCCCAATAATAAACAAAAGCAATAATATAAATAACAAAAAGTAATACAATTTATATAACATATAACGAATGGAAAAGATGTATCTCGCTTCATTAATCCGTCTCCTTGCAGTGGTGAGCTGAAACTGCGGAGCAGTTTCGGGCGATATCTAAATGTTGCTATGGATTATTTCTCCGTTGTTTCTTAGGCTATAACCTCCGAAGTTTAAGACTTTCTGTCGGAACTGACTTCCCTTGATCACCTGCAGGAGCATGTCCAAATTATGCTCACCTATAACATCCGGGAGAATACAAAGGTCATAGCGCTCCTCCGATATGGGTATGAAGTCCAGATCCAGGGCCCGGGCACTGGCATAGATGCCCAGAGCACAGTCGGCGGTATCGTTCCTGACTGCGGCAGCAACGGCCAGGTGGGTGTATTCTTCCCGGTTGTACCCGTTGATGCTCTCCGGGCTTATCCCGTGTTGTCGCAGCAGATAATCAAACAGAACCCTGGTTCCGGCTCCTTTTTGACGATTTATATACCTGATGTTATTATCCGATAAATCCTTGAATTCTGAAATACTGAAAGGGTTGCCTTTCTTGACAATTAATCCCTGCTCCCGATGCACCAGGTTGATTAAGATCCAGGGAGCATCAACTAGATATTTGTTTAAATAGCTTATGTTGTAATTGCCGCTGTTTTCATCCAGCAAATGAACTCCGGCTAAATGACACTCTCTTCTCTTTAAAGACATTATTCCCCCAATGCTGCCGGCATTGGTGGAAATAAGCCGGAGGTTACAGCGGGCTTGCAGCAGATCGCTAATAAAGTCAATTGATATATCATGGCTGCCAATACAAACCAGAGTCCGATCCATAAGATAACGGGGTTTGTTCAGTACTATCCGGCAAGGGCTGCCGGCCTCCAACCCTTCCTGACCTCGTTCGATATGAATAAATCCATCGGCTTTTACCAGGCTGGTAGTAACTCCGGCCCCCCGGCTAAGGGGATAAGCTAGATAATCATCATTTATCTTGGCGGTATTTACAAAAATAAACTCATCTACTCCCATGGAGGAGGCTATTTTTCGTGCAATGCGACCTTCCAGTACCGGGTCGGCCGGGGGCTCAATTCCCTGTTTACGATATATTAACGGTTTAGCCAGGAGATCAAATACCAGCTGGGCAGATATGGGATAGCCGGGTACACCGATCACCGGCTTCCTATCTATTATTCCCAGAATTGCTGGTTTGCCGGGGCGAATGGCTATACCATGGATTATCAATTCGCCGGCCTCTTCAATTATGGAAGCGGTGTAATCCTCCCGTCCAGCCGAGGAACCGGAACAGACGACCACCAGATCGGCCTCATCCTTGACCCGGGCAACTGCCTGCCGCAGCAGTTCTTTATCATCGATAACGATGTGGTGGCGGAAGGTACGGGCTCCCCACTGCTGACACATAGCCATCAGCATCCTGCTGTTGGACTCCACTATTTCTCCGGGTTGCATCTCATCGCTGCCTCTGTCCAGCAGTTCGGTCCCGGTAGGGATAATGGCCACCAGGGGTGGTTTGACTACCTCTAATTCGGCAATGGCTGCGGTAATCAAAGAGGCTAGTTCATAGGGACCTATCCGGGTAAAAGATGGAGCGATCATGTCCATAGCCACCAGGTCTTCCCCTACCGAGCGTATATGCTGCCAGGGCACCGCCGGCTTGATGACGGTCGCCTGCTCCCCGGAAAAATTGACATCTTCTATCATAACTACTGCGTCGAAGGATTGGGGGACGTAATCACCGGTATCAACTTCCATATATTGATCAGAGTTAAGATTCAGGGGATTGGTTTCACTGGCTCCATAGGTGTCGGCTGCTCTAACCGCAATGCCGTCCATGGCCGAGGCTGGGTAATGAGGCGATGATCTGCGGGCGTAAGCAGCAGACGCCAGGATTCGCCCCAAACTGGAGAGTACATCAATCTGTTCTGACTGCACTTTAAAATATCCGCATTGCTCCAGGGCCTGCCAGAATAATTCCCGGGCTTGTTCCAGAGGGGTGTTTTCTATATATACCTTTCTTTCCATATATCTCACCTGCTGTTAGTATATTTGCTTAGTATTTTTCCATAGACAGTATAACACTATTAGCCCCCAGGAGGTAAAATAATACCTGAATAACCGGGCGAAAAGATATAGCCCGCTTCATTCAGCAGTGGGGTTCCGACTTTCTCCTGGTTTCAGCAGCGGCGACAGGCCAGGGTCTATCTAGTATAATAGAAAGCAGTTGTACTAAAAACCGTGAGGTGTTAAATAATGGCGGAATTTTTAAAGGTAGTAAAATATGAAGAAGCCATAGAAAAACTGGGCAGGTATTTTCCTGTGCGCAGAATAGAGACCCTGGAACTCATGGCGGCGTCGGGGAAGATTCTGGCTCAGGAGATAACCGGCCCCGAAGACCTGCCGGCTTTTGACCGGTCTACGGTGGACGGATATGCGTTGAAGGCCGAGGATAGTTTCGGCAGCAGCGAAGCCCTGCCTGCCTATCTGGAATATCGGGGAGAAGTGAAGATGGGGGAGGCAGCGGAGATTAACTTGATCCGGGGACAGTGCGCCTGGATACCTACCGGGGGAATGCTGCCTCTCGGCTCGGATGCGGTAGTGATGGTTGAATATACTGAAAGATTGGGTAATGACACCGTTTTGATATATCGTCCGGTAGGACCAGGAGAAAATGTGATGTTCAAGGGCGAGGATGTCCGGGCCGGGAAGGCCCTGTTCAAGCCCGGCAAGGTTATCCGGCCCCAGGATACAGGTTTTATGGCTTCGCTGGGAATTGACCGGGTCCAGGTCCATTCTCCCTACCGAATAGGGATAATATCAACCGGGGATGAGATTGTGCCGATTCAGAACACACCTGGAGCAGGGCAGGTCAGGGATGTGAATTCCCATGCCCTGGCGGCGGCGGTAAATAGCTGCGGCAGCATTGCTGCAACCTATCCTATTGTAGAAGATGAATTTGGGATGTTGCAGGAGGCCGTCCGGCAAGCCCTGGACGAAAACGATGTCCTGCTGCTTTCCGGCGGCAGTTCAGTGGGCATCATGGATGTAACCGTTGACGTACTGCTGTCATTTCCCGGGGCGGAATTGCTTTTCCATGGCCTGGCAGTTAAACCCGGTAAGCCTACTCTGGCCGTTAAAATAAAGGAGCAAATGGTGATAGGGCTTCCCGGGCACCCGGTGTCTGCTTTGATGATGTTTAACATTATCTGCAGTCCTTTTCTGAAAGCCGGGAGCGAACAGGAGCTGAGAGTGAAGCTTACCCAGAATATTGCCTCCCAACCGGGCCGGGATGATTTTATCCCGGTGGTTATTGCCAGGGATGGAACCGGCCAATTGTCAGCCCGGCCTCTGCTGGGGAAATCAGGGTTGATGAGTATTCTGTCCCTGGCTGATGCATACATTCACATACCCTATGAGCAGCAGGGGCTTCTAGCCGACAGCATGGTAAATGCCCGGTTATTCTAATGAGGTGATCGGATGAAAAAATCAATTGGTCTGGAAGATGCCATTGCCTTGTGCAGCCATTGGGCCTGCCCGGCAGGACAGGAGGAGGTAAACCTTAATGCCGCGTTCCGAAGGGTATCTGCCCAGGATTTATGCGCTCAATTAAGTGTTCCTGATTTTGACCGTTCAGCGGTTGACGGCTATGCCATCTGCCAGGATGATCTGGCTTATACGGATGAGCCCCGGGCTTTCAAGGTGATCGGCGAAAGGTCAGCCGGACATTGTCATCCCATCAGCATCAGCCGGGGGGAAACACTTCGGGTAATGACCGGTGCTCTGCTGCCTGCAGGCACTGCTGCGGTTATCAAACAGGAAGAGGTCAGGCCGTCCGGCAGCCTGATTTACCCGGTAATCCAACCAAGGCCAGGAGAAAACATACAGCAGCGGGGAAGTGATATTCCGTTGGGGATGAACCTGCTTAAAGCCGGGGAGATACTGGAGGCAGAAGGAATTGAACGGATAGCCTGCTGCGGGGTGGAAAGGCTGAGGGTTTATCGACATCCCCGCATATATATTATTAATACCGGGAACGAGCTGGTTTTACCAGGAATGCCTTTGCAGCCCGGTCAAATATACCACAGCAACCGCAGCCTGCTGGCGGCCAAAGTGGCCTCTGCAGGCGGTACGCCAGTTTTGGCCGAAACCGGGGTAAGAGATGAAATTGCTGTAATTGCCTCTGCCATCGAAAAGGGTGTAAGCTCCGCCGACATGGTCATTATCAGCGGAGGGACGGGCAGCGGCACTGGGGATCTGGTACAGGATTCCTGGCGGGAACTGGGGGCAGATATACTGTTTAAGGGCATAGATATCGTGCCTGGGAAAGGTTCGGCGGCAGCAGCTTACCGGCAAAAGCTTATATGCAATCTGGCCGGGCACCCGGGGGCAGTGAGTCTGCTCTTTGAGGTATTGATTAATCCGATCTTCGCACTCCTGCGGGGAGAATCACATAGTCGGGAGTGGTTTGAAATAATACTGGATAGCACTGTCCATAAGATATCCGACCGGCGCAGTTTAAGAAGGGCAGAGATGATATTTGCAGGACCGGGGGAAAGTCGAGCCCGACCTTTGAGTGCATTCAGCAACTTCTGCCACCATCGACTGATTCTAGATCTGAAACCGGGTCAGGGCAAAGCAGGAGAAATAGTAAAGGCCCTGATGATATAAAGCAAATATCGGGCCATGCTGCCTATCCCGCCTGACACCTGGTTTTACCCGCCGGTGGCTATGACCTGCTCCCCCTGGGTCAGTACCCGATAAAGGTTAAGGGAGATCGCTGCTGATTTATTAATGAGGCGAAGCTTCTGAAAGATGTCAGCCTCCTATTAACAAAACTGGCAGCTGGTTCTAATCATCGGGTCATTACAACGGTGGTTTGAATGTCAGTTAGATCTCAAGTTCCTGCCGCAATTCTTCCTGCAGCTCTGATCGCAGATGATTTATGGAATCAAAATCCATAGCCGGGATATAATACGATTCCAGTTCGTCGTGAGCTTTTTTCGCCCGTGCGATGAAATCGATGGCCGCTTTAAACCCTGCTTCCATCCTATCGCTGCCGGCGGCGATATGTTTGGCGTGTATATCCAGATGCGACTGGAGCAGCAGGTTATCGAAGTCCAGCAGGCGGCGATATTTTTGCATCGGCAGTCTTTTCTCATAGGGCAGATTAGTGCTGATATCCAGTAAAACCCGCTTGCTTTCAGGCAATATAATCAGATCCAACTCGGCGGGATCAAAGGGATTATGAAAGATTTCGGCATATATGCCTCGCAGTGTCATTTGTTCCTCGATATTCTTGAACAGCTCCTTAATGCCGCTGCCTGGAGAGCCTTTTACCCCAAAAAGAACCGCATCTTCCGGGATCAGACTTTCCACCCTGCTTTTGAAGCCCTCGGGAGTTATAGCCGCAGCAAAGAGATGACGCGGCTGCCGCTGGGAGGGGGATGGTTCTTCCAGGAAATCAGCGGTTAATGCCAATATGTTTCGGTTCACGGCCGGCTGATCCAAGCTGTGGTGATGGTAGAACTTCAATTCTTCATAGGCTGCTCCGCACTCCTGCAGGCGCAGGTAAGCCAGGCTGAAACAGCGGCTAATTATTCCGCTGAGCTCGATAATAGTATCTCGGGAACATGCGATCTTTTCTCGTTCCCAGAATTGGCCCAGGTTAATTATTTCATCCACTGCTCCCGGAAAAGCCGGGTCAACTATGTGGGGAGCGGTGCCATCCAGGAGGCATATCTGCTGATCTGGGATTACCACCCCATCCAAAGATTCATTGTCGGATGAACACCAGTGATATTCAATGTCCAGGCCTCTTTCATAAAAGAAATTCCCGACATTTTTCATAAAAGTTGATTTTCCGGTCCCGGGGCCGCCTTTTAAGACTATCTTGCGTTTTACCTGGGGACCAGCCAGGTGATCATATAATGAAAAAAATGCATAACGAGTGTTGCCGCCCGGATACATATGTCTGATTTTCGCCAAAGGCAACTGCACCTCCCGCTGATGTTGTTCATATTAATAATATCTATGTTTATCAGCAAGTATTGCGCACAGGTTTATATTGGAAATGATAAGAAGGGTTCCTGCCAGGCCGGATAATAAAGAAGTTAATGGCTGTGCTTGCAGTCAGGGTCTCCGCAGGAACATGAACCGGCTGGTCTTGCTGCTGCTTCATCCAGTGCGGCCCTAACTCCGCCCTTGATCCAATCTATATACTGACGGTAAAGTACTTTCTGTTCTTTTTCCTCTTCCGGGGTGAGGCCAATATCCTTTTTGATCCGTGCCAGCTCGTTTATACGCTTTATCTGCTCTTCATTCATAGGTAAACCTCTCCTCTCCTTTCATTATCATTATAGTCTCATTGTATATGCAAATCCTTGCCGATGGCAAATCAATCAGGCTGTTTTGTGGGTTTCGGCCAAGGAAAAGGGACGTCTGGACATGGAGATTGTCTGGGCATAATTCAATCTATGCTGCTGTTGTCCGACCCGGCGGAGGGAAAAAAATCCCTCAGAGACTGTGCAATCGGTTATAATGGATTCTAATATACAGGGTGACATTTCACCCGCCCGCCGGACTGTTTCAACCTTTGTGTATGGTTAAATATATGGCTTGAGGAGCCGGATTGCGGATATGAAGGCCAATCACCCGGTGATTCTCGCTGTCTGTCCAGCATTTCATGGAGGTATTTATGCATCTGAGATCTTACTGGCAGTTTAAATCTTTTAATGAAGCCAAAGCCCGTTTGTTGCAGCAAGAGCTTGATATATCGCCGGTAGTGGCTAAATTAATGGTGCAAAGGGGCATTGATACATCTTTGCTAGCTCGGGATTTTCTATATGGCCAGCTCCAGGATTTAAGCGATCCTTTTTCTCTGGGCGGCATGCAGCCTGCAATAGCCCGTATTTTACAGGCCATGCAAAAGGGGGAAAGGATAGTCATTTACGGTGATTATGACGTGGACGGCATATGCAGCATAGTCTTGCTTAAGGATTGCTTTGAGCAGCTGGCTTACCCGGTGGATTATTATGTTCCGGGCCGTTTCAACGAGGGTTATGGCTTGAACCTGGAAGCAGTAGAAAAGCTGGCTGCTCAGGGTTATAAGCTGGTGATCAGCGTTGACTGCGGAATTAAATCCATAAAGGAGACGGCGACTGCTGCAGAATTGGGGCTGGATATAATAATAACTGATCATCACACTTCGGATGAACAGCTTCCGCCGGCGGTTGCCATTGTTAACCCGAAGATAGACGGTAATGAGAAAAATCGCAATCTGGCCGGAGCCGGGGTAGCTTTCAAATTGGTCCAGGCTTTATGTAAGAGCAGCGCTGCCCGGCTGGATATTTATCAGTGGCTGGACCTGGTGGCTCTGGCTACTATTGCCGATATTGTGCCTTTGACCGGTGATAACCGTATTTTCGTTAAATATGGATTGGAAAGATTGGCTGATACCAACCGGCTGGGGCTGCAGGCTTTGCTCAACGAATGCGGTCTGCAAGGAAGGCAGTTGCTGCCTTCCCATATTGGATTTGCTCTTGCTCCCCGCTTGAATTCAGCCGGACGTCTGCAAAATGCCGGTATCAGTATCGAACTGCTGTTGACCAAAGATAAACAGACAGCCCAGGAACAGGTTCAAAGGCTGAGTGATATGAATGCTGAGCGCCGGGGAATAGAAGAAGTTATCTTCCAGGAAGCGATAGCCTGGGTGGAAAAAGAAAAGATGATACAGGATCGAGTGCTGGTATTGGGAGGGGAAGGGTGGCACCAGGGAGTTACTGGAATTGTGGCTTCCAGATTGTGTGACCGATATCATCGCCCGGCGATTTTGATATCCTGGGATGGATCTGTAGGTCGAGGATCTGGTCGCAGTATCCATGGGTTTGATCTTTATCAGGCTCTAAAAGCCTGCAGCAGCTATTTGCAGCAGTTCGGCGGACATAAGCTGGCCGCCGGACTGACCATGAATAAGGACGATTACAGGGATTTTAGGCAGGCCATCAATAAATGGTGTGAAGACAACTATCAGGCCGAAGCTTTGAGGCGATGTCAATTCATTGACTTGGAGGTTGAAATGGAGGACATCGATGGCAGCCTGTTAAACGAACTGCAGCGCTTTCAGCCCTGTGGAGAAGGCAACCCGGTGCCGGTATTGGCGTTAAGGAATTCCCCGATTTATTCTCCCGGGCTGGTAGGCCAGGGCCATTTTAAGAGCCAGGTGGGCAGCCAGCGCCTGTCAGCCATAGCCTTCAATCGGGCTGATCTTATTGACTGCCCCACAGGTATATGTTACCATGACCAGTGTTTTGAATTAACTGAAAATGTGTTTCGGGGTCAGAAGAATCTCCAGCTCAAGATAAAGGACATGAAACCTTCCTACTGGCCGGATGTTGCCCCCAGCAGCGGCTTTAGCTCCGGCTTGATCAGAGCGACAGAAAAAATTCTGCGGGAGTTAAAACACCGGCGGCCGGTGCTGTTTGTATGCCCCACTCATAGAACTCTGCTCAGGCAGGTTAATGTTTTGCAGAGCTTCTTTCGACCCAATATGATTGCCGAGTTGCATGGCCGCCTGCCTGCCGCCGGAAGGAAAAGCGCTGAAGCGGACTTCATTCAGGGGCGAAACCAGATATATGCCGTTTCATTATCCTATCTGAGGTACTACCTGGAAAACCAGAACTGGCCCAATAAGCTTCGCTTGTTGGTTCAGGCCTGGCCTGATACCATTGATCAAAACCTGCTGTTTTGGATGAAGAATTGCGAAATAGAGAGTATAGACGAAAAGGTCCGGGATATTGAGTGGACAGCCCAGGATGTTTCCGAGGATTATCCCGGCAGAACCTTGATTTATGCCAATCGCAAAAGAACCATAAGCCGCATCCTGGAAAAAATTCCTGCCAGTAAAACGGAGGCTGGTTTAGCCGGTTTGCACCAGAGGCGCAGAATCAGACAGGAATTCTGGCAGACCGGGTGCTCAACTCTGATTACTGATGGGTCCTACAGCGGGTGCAACACCTTTGATCTGAAGTTTGATCGGGCGTTGTTTGCCGATGCCCCCTTTAGTTCCTATGAGGCCGCAATGGTCATGGAGCAGCTGAAAACCCCGTGTTCCAGCGCCGGGATACTATTCAGTCAGGAGGACATAAGCTCCAATCTCCGCTATCTGAGTCGAATATATCCTGAGCCGGAGACTGTCCAGTCCGTATGGGCAGTTCTGCAAGACTACGGTCAGCAGGCTGGCAGGATAGAGGCCGGGCAGCTAGCCGGGCTGGTAAGTAAAGATTCGGGCCGGGAATATTCGTCCCTGGATATATTTCCGGTACTGAATATTCTGGTTGATCTTGGCTTGTGTCAAATAGATAAAAAGGGTAGTATTATTGAAATAAAGTGCAGTAATACAGGAAAAATGCAGCTGCCCGTCAGCAGATCCCCTTATCATTTGGAAGGAAAGCAAGAAAAACAAGTATGGGAAAATTTCGCCAATGGTATAAAAATCATATAGGGTGATGATATGCGAGTAGAGGTTCAGCCTTTGCTGGAATGTGTGCTTAGCTATGACCCCGGGGCCAATACCGGGCTGATTGAAAAAGCATTTGATCTGGCCGACCAGGCACACCAAGGACAAAAAAGGATATCCGGTGATCCTTATATAACCCACCCGCTGGAAGTAGCACTGATACTGGCTGACATTGAGATGGATACAGCCTCCATATGTGCAGCTCTTTTGCATGATGTGGTGGAAGATACCAGCTATACTTTCGAGGATATTTTGAGTATTTTCGGTGAGGAGATAGCCTTGCTGGTTGACGGGGTTACCAAGTTAAGCCGGATTAACTTTAAGTCCAGGGAAGATGCCCAGGCAGAAAACCTGCGCAAGATGTTTTTGGCCATGGCCCGGGATATAAGGGTGTTGCTGATAAAACTGGCTGACCGCCTGCATAATATGAGGACTTTGGATTATCAGAGTGAACGCAAGCAACAGGAGATTGCCCGTGAGACCATGGAAATTTTTGCTCCCCTTGCTCATCGCCTGGGTATATTCAAATTCAAGTGGGAATTAGAAGACCTGGCCTTTGCCTATTTAAACAACGTAATGTACCGGGAGGTTGCCAGCAGGCTGAAGAAAAAGCGGCGAGAGCGAGAGGAATATGTCAATGAATTAATACAGCATCTGCGGGAGGGACTGGACAAGGCCGGCATCGAAGCGGAGATCGCAGGGCGTCCCAAGAATATATATAGTATCTATAAGAAGATGATAAAACAGAATAAGGACGTAGATGAAATCTATGACAAGATTGCTATTCGGGTAGTCGTAGATGACATATGGGTCTGTTATGGAGTGCTGGGAGTGATACATACCATGTGGACTCCCCTGCCAGGGCGATTCAAGGATTATATTGCCACCCCCAAGCCGAATCTGTATCAGTCCCTGCATACTACCGTTATCGGTAAAGGCGGAGAGCCCTTTGAGGTACAGGTGCGTACCTGGGAAATGCATAAGACTGCGGAATTCGGAATAGCAGCCCACTGGCGCTACAAAGAAGGGGAGAGTACGGCCGGGAAAAAACTGGACAAAAAGCTGGCCTGGCTCAGAAGCATCCTGGAATGGCAGCAGGATATTAATGATACCGGTGAATTCATGGAATCTTTAAAGATAGATTTGTTTGATGATACAGTATACGTTTTTACCCCCAAAAGCGATGTGTATGAACTGCCCAAAGGGTCTTGTCCGGTGGATTTTGCTTATCGGGTGCATACCGAGGTAGGGCACCGCTGTACTGGAGCCAGAGTTAATGGCCGAATCGTTCCACTGGATTATCAGTTGAGCAACGGTGACATAGTAGAGATAATAACTTCGAAAAGTTCTCCGGGCCCTTCCCATGACTGGTTGAACTTTGTAAAAACATCATCGGCTCGTAACCGGATAAAGCAGTGGTTCAAAAAGGAACAGCGTCAATCCAACATCCTCAAAGGCCATGAGATGCTGGTAAATGAGATGAAGAAAAGACATCTCTCCCCCAAGGAACTCCTTAAAGAAGAAAAGCTTCTGGAGGTGAGCAAACGCTTCAGCCTAACCAACATCGAGGATTTGTTTGCTGCCGTCGGGGATGGCAATATCACAGTCAATCAGGTTATCAACAAACAGAAGGAGATATACTTTAACGATGCCCAGGTGGATGATATAGAATCCTTGCCCTTGCATAGCGCCGCAGTTCAACATGAAAGAGAAACCAAAGCCCTGCGGATAAAAGGGGTAGATGATGTAGCTATAAGATTAGCCCGCTGCTGCAATCCGCTGCCCGGTGATAGTGTAAGGGGCTATATTACCAGGGGAAGAGGTGTATCTGTACATAGGCAGGATTGTCCCAATATGCTGAACTATTTGAAGCATGAAAAGGAAAGAATTATTGAAGTTGAATGGGCTGACGACAAGGGTCTGTACAGCGTTGAGATTGAGGTCCGGGCTCTGGACAGGCCGCGTATGACTGCGGATGTGATGGTGGAAATTAATGAGACCAGGATACATATTATATCAGTATTCTCCCGGGTGACCAAGAACAACTGGGTGATAATGAACTTTAAGATGGAAATCAAGGATATGGGTCACCTGCAAGCGGTGATGCAGAGAATAAAGAAAATTAAAGACGTGCTGGAAGTTAGAAGGGTGCTGCCCGGAGAGGTAAGGAGCGAGTGATTTGAGAGCGGTTGTGCAGAGAGCCATCAGCAGCAAGGTTGTGACAGCCGGTGAGATCTGCGGCCAAATAGGACCGGGATTGATGGTTCTGCTGGGGATCAAACGGGGAGACACAGAAAAAGATGCAGAATACATGATGGATAAAGTAATCAATCTCAGGATATTTTCGGACCGGGAAGGGAAAATGAACCGATCCCTGATTGATTTCGGGGGAGAGATTTTACTGGTCAGCCAGTTCACCCTCTACGGTGATGTTCGAAAGGGGAGAAGGCCTGGCTTCAGTGAAGCTGCTTTGCCTGATCAGGCTCTGCCCCTCTTTCGTTACAGTATTGATTATTTGCAGAAAAAGGGCATCAAGGTTGCCACCGGAGTATTCGGCGCAGATATGCTGGTAAGCATCGAAAACGATGGACCGGTTACCATTTTGCTCGATAGTGAGAAAATGTTTTAATTAGGAGGTAGAGGCTATGATATTAAAGGGCTTGGAAATAAGCGCCATGGCAGTAAATTGTTACATTATAGGATGTGAAGAGACTAGAGAGGCTGCAGTCATCGATCCCGGAGGGAATGCCCCCGCCATATTGAGACTGCTGGAACAGGAGAATCTAAAAGCAGTTTACATTATCAATACCCACGGTCATATAGATCACATCGGAGCCAATCGGGCAGTGAAAGATGCTACCGGGGCGCAAATAATTATTCATACCGGAGACGCCCATATGCTGGAAAACGCGGTCTCCAATTTCTCATTTATGATGGGCAGCAAAGTAACCAGTCCCCCCGCTGATATTCTTATTGAAGAAGGCGAGACAATTAAAATTGGCAACACGGTGGAGTTGGAGGTTATCCATACTCCCGGTCACAGCCAGGGAGGTATCTGTCTCAAGGTGGATAAGATCATATTCGTAGGGGATACACTGTTCCAGGGGTCCATAGGAAGGACCGATTTCCCGGGGGGATCTTATCCCCAAATTATACAGAATATAAAAGAAAAACTATTGTGCTATGATGATGATGTGGTGTGTTACCCCGGTCATGGTCCGGCTACCACCATCGGCTTTGAGAGAAAGCACAATCCTTTTATTAACGGAACTATTTAAGAGTATCTCTGCCCGGATGATAACCATGTCATCCGGGCAGAAGATAATTTAATAAAAATCTTTACTTTGCTGCAGCTTTATGGTAGCATTACTACAAATATTGCAAATGCGATGAACGAGTAAAGTAGATATGTGAAATTATTCAGAGAAGAGATGTCACCGGCTGCAAGCATCTCCATAAGGAAGCATATTGAAGTTCACTCCGGAGCACCCGGCTGAAACACAGGCAAGTAGGTCGTGGCGGAACTCTTACCGTTAAAAGAGAGGAGATATCGGATAAACCTGTATCTTTATCTAAGCGGGCCAAATGGCAAATTGGGTGGTACCGCGGGTGGCACAAATGCTTCTCGTCCCATGGAGGATGGAGAAGTTTTTTTGTTTATAGGATAGGATTTATCCCGCATCTTGTAAGTAAGTGGGTATCTATGCCAATCAGGGTGGTACCGCGGGAAGTTTTTTACCTCTCGTCCCTATACGGATGAGAGGTTATTTGTATTTTAAGGAGGCAACGATTATGAAGAATCTACTGGTTCGAGAAGGCAGTGATCTGCTGGTATCCCGTACCCGGCAGGAGGAAAACACCAGGGTCAACATCAAGGGTTGTGTGGTAGGCGGAGAAGAAACGGTGGTAATCGCGGGGCCATGCGCCATAGAAAACGAAGACCTGTTGAAAGAAACCGCTTTCAAAGTCAGAGCTTCGGGAGCATCCATGCTGCGGGGCGGAGCTTATAAACCCCGCACTTCTCCCTACAGTTTCCAGGGGCATGGTGAAGAAGGGCTGAAGATACTGGCCCGGGTGGGTCAGGAAATGAACATGCCGGTAGTGACCGAGGTAATGGATAGTGAAGATATCGAACTGGTGGCTGAATACTCAGACGCCCTGCAGGTAGGAGCCCGCAATATGTATAATTACTCCATGCTCAAGAAGCTGGGGCGGTTAAACAAGCCGGTGGTTTTAAAAAGAGGATTATCCGCTACCATTGAAGAGTGGCTCCTGGCGGCCGAATATGTTCTGGCGGGCGGGAACGGCCAGGTCATCATGTGCGAACGAGGTATTAGGACTGCCGAGCCCTGGACCCGGAATACCATCGATTTGTCCGGGGTAGCTCTGGTAAAAGAATTGTCCCATCTGCCGGTTATGGTTGATCCCAGCCATGGAACCGGGGTAAGGAGCCTGGTGACTCCCATGGCTCGAGCTGCCCTGGCGGCCGGTGCCGACGGACTGATGGTTGAAGTTCATCCTCATCCGGAAAAGGCCGTGTCTGACGGGCCTCAGTCTCTTACTCCCCGGGGCTTCAGCCAGTTAATGAGGGAAATCGAACCCATAGCCCGGGCCTGCGGAAGGAGGATCAAGTAATATGTTATGTGCTGTTCTGGGTCCGGCGGGGACCTTCAGCGAAGAAGCTGCCCAGCTGTACTGGGGGGAAGAAGTAGTTGTATCTGCAGCTCCTAGTATACCTGCCCTGTTCACCATGCTGGCCAGGGGAGAAGTGGAAGATGTCATGATTCCCATAGACAACTCCCAAGCTGGCTCTATTCATGCCTCTATTGATGGTCTGCAGGAGTATCCGGTATGCATAAAGGGAGAGATAATCATACCCATTCGACAGCATCTGATTGCAGCCAGAAAATATGCCCCGGAGGAGATAGAACTCTTGGTTTCGCAGCCAGTAGCTTTGCTTCAGTGTTCTGATTTCATCGAGCTGGTTTTGCCGGGAGTAAGAACCGAAATATGCAACACTACCACCGGTGCCCTGCAAATAGCAGGAGCTGAGAGCAGAAAAGCAGCGGCTATCGGCAACCTGAAGGCAGCCAGGATTTATGGATTGGAAATAATACAAGAAGATATTCAGAACCAGTCCAATACCACCCGCTTCCTGCATATTGGCCGGGCTGGTTCTGACTCGGGCCCGGGAGAGAAGGCCAGCTTGATCTTTTCACTGCCGGACACCCCGGGCAGTTTGTATAAGGCCCTGGGGATATTCGCCACCAAAGACCTTAACCTGTCCAAGATTGAATCCCGACCCGATAACAACAAACAGGGCAGATTCTGTTTCTATATTGAGGTGGAGATGGGACAAAAACAGCAGCCTCTAAACCAAGCTTTGGAGGAACTACAGCAATACTGCAAACAGGTTAAGTATCTGGGATCGTACAACAAGGTAAAAAGATGTCCTCCCCTTATTTAAGCCCCAAGTTCCTGTTGAAAAAAACGGCGGGTTGCAACTTGCTGCCTGGTTGCAGCAGCGGGCTGAAACAGCTCCGCAGTTTCTGTCAATGTCTAAATTAGAGAAAGGGAGACACCTATGTTAGTTTACTGTGATTTTAATCCCGAGCAGTTGTATTATTCCCTGCACGAATTAATCCGCCTGGCTTATCCCGCCTGCCGGATAATACGGGAGCCCGGGCCAGAGGAGGAGACCAGGATACAGATCAGAATGGAAAGGCGGCCTGGGGCAGCGGTGATAAACGGCGCCATCTTATCCCCCCAGGGAAATACCGTTCTGAAAAGAGAAGAACAACTGAGGGGTTCGGAAGATGAACAAGAGGGTGAATCCGGCCGGGCGGTCCGCCGGTTTACCTACCAGATGCTCTGCCGGCACATTGGAAAAAGCATCAACCCCTACGGGATTCTGACCGGGGTTCGGCCGGTAAAATTGGTGCATCGACTGATGGATGTGGGTTTTTCCGGGGATAAGATAGAGAAGATTTTAACAGAACACTACCTGCTGGACACAAGAAAAGCCTCCCTGTTGCAGGAAGTGGCCGCCAACAACCGGCCTTATCTGCTTTCCCGGGAGCAGGCACAAAAACTGGTCAGCATCTATATCGGCATCCCCTTCTGTCCCAGTCGCTGCAGTTACTGTTCTTTTCCCGGGGCAGTTTTAAAAAACTATGATCTGGAGATAAAGCCCTTTTTAAAGACCTTGCATTATGAAATGGCTCGAATAGCAAACTATCTGCAACAGCAGGACATATCCATACAGACTATCTATATCGGCGGAGGTACCCCTACCGTGCTCTCCGAGACGGATCTGGAGGAGATGCTGGATTTAATCCGGCAGCACTTCATTACTCCGCAAACCCGGGAGATCACGGTAGAGGCAGGCAGACCCGATACTTTAAACCCCCTTAAGCTGCATTTGATGAAACAGGCGGGGGTGAATCGGATCTGTGTAAATCCTCAAACCATGAATGATTCCACCTTAATCCGTATCGGCAGGAATCATGATCAGAAAGGAGTGCTGCGATCGATCGAATGGGTTAGAGAAGCAGGTATTCAACAAATTAATATGGATCTAATAGTGGGATTACCGGGAGAGAACCTCCCGGAAAACATTAGCACAGCAGAGAAGATTCTCGAACTGAACCCGGACAACATCACGGTCCATACTTTGTCTCTAAAGAGAGGATCTGAAATGGCTGAGACAGAGGAACGGGCCCGGGTGGGCGACCGGGTCAGGGAAGTACAAGAAGGCGTAGACTATTACTCCCGTCGTTTGCGGGAAGCTGGTTATCTGCCCTATTACATGTATCGGCAGAAATATATGAAAGCCGGCATGGAAAATACGGGGTATGCCAGGCCAGGTTATGAATGCCTTTATAATATTCAGATGATAGAGGAACGGCAGACCATCATTGGCCTGGGAGGAGGCGCCGGCAGCAAGTTCATCCGTCCTTTGGACTGGCGTCTTTCTGCGGTATACAATCCCAAGAACCCCGCTGCCTACCAGGAATCGGTGGAAAAGCTGATACAACGCAAAGTTGACAAGCTCTGGGCCTTAAATTAGAATTATCCAAGGAATGAAAACAATACCTGGCTAATACGGTTCGGAGGAAGTATATGGCGATAAAAGCCCCCAGAGGTACATATGATATTCTGCCCGAGGATTCATGCCGGTGGCAGTATATTGAGAGCATCATGAAAGAAACAGCTGAAATCTTCGGTTACCGGGAAATAAGGGTACCAATCTTTGAACATACCGAGTTGTTTGAACGCGGGGTGGGAGAGACTACTGACATAGTCAGCAAAGAGATGTACACCTTCAACGATAAATCCGGTCGGAGTTTGACCCTGCGCCCCGAGGGAACTGCATCCTGTGTTCGGGCTTTGATAGAGCACAGCAGCTATGCCGGTTTGCTGCCGGTCAAATGGTATTATACCGGGCCCATGTTCAGGTATGATCGTCCCCAGACCGGCAGGTACCGGCAATTTCATCAATTTGGCATTGAAGCCTTTGGCAGTGATAATCCCTACCTTGATGCCGAGGTAATAATGCTCCTGGTGGAAGTGCTAATGCGATTGGGCCTGGAGGAATATGAACTGCACCTAAATTCGGTAGGCTGTCCCGAATGCCGGAGTATATACCGGCAGATACTGATCGATCACATACGGCCTTTTGCCGGTAAATTATGCCCGGACTGTCAGACCAGATATGTCCAGAACCCTTTGCGGGTACTGGATTGCAAGAATGAATCCTGTCATCAGGCTATTCAGGGCTATCCCACGCTATACTCGCATCTGTGCGGGGATTGCCGGCAGCACTATCAACAGGTACAGGATACCCTGTCCCAGCATCAGGTTTCATTCCTTCATGACGACAACCTGGTACGAGGCCTGGACTATTACACCAATACGGCTTTCGAGATTCATATACCGGGTATAGGATCTCAGAGTGCCGTAGGCGGAGGCGGCAGGTACAATGGATTGGTAAGACAATGCGGCGGACCTGACTTGCCTGGCATAGGATTTGCCCTGGGAATGGAAAGGCTTCTGCTGGCAGTGGATAAACGGGGAGAAAAACTCCCCCGGACTGCAGAAGCGGATGTTTTTATAGTGGTTATGGACCCGGCTTACGAAGCTGAGGGGATGAAAGTATTACAGCAGCTGCGCCAAGCAGGGATTAAGACGGAAAAAGACTATAACCACCGTAAGGCCAAGGCACAGATGAAGTACGCAGACAAGATCGGAGCCCGAGTGGTAATTATGATTGGAGAAGAAGAGCTGCAAAAGGGTTTTTTGACCTTGAGGAATATGCGTACCAAGGAACAGTTTCAGGTGGCCGGTACAGATATGCTGCGCAGTGTAAGCAGAACTTTGCTGATAGATTAGGAGGATTAAGGCGGATGAAAAGAACTCATGATGCTGCTAGCCTGAATGTAAATGATGTTGGGGTCGAAGTGGGTTTGAATGGCTGGGTGGACGGCCGAAGAGATCATGGCGGACTTATATTTATTGATTTGCGTGACCGGTCGGGTATAATCCAGATAGTATTCAGCCCGGAAGTGAATAAGGAAGCCTTCCATCTGGCTGAGCAGGTAAGGAGCGAATATGTAGTAGGAATACAGGGAAGGGTAAGCCGAAGGCCTGAAGACACGGAAAACCTCAACCTGAAGACCGGAAAGATCGAAATCTATGTTGAAACCATGGAAATAATGAATCCGGCCAAGACGCCTCCCTTTTATATTGAAGACGGTATAGAAGTAGACGAAAACCTGCGCCTTAAACATCGCTATCTGGATTTGCGGCGGGGAGAAATGAGGGAGAACCTCATGCTCAGGCACCGGGTAGTTAAAACTATGCGTGATTTCCTGGACGCAAAGGGGTTTGTGGAGATAGAAACCCCCATTCTCACCAAGAGCAGCCCTGAAGGCGCCCGGGATTATCTGGTTCCCAGCCGAATCCATCAGGGCGAATTCTTTGCTTTGCCTCAATCACCGCAGATATTCAAGCAACTGCTTATGGTAGCGGGCATGGAAAAATATTTCCAGGTAGCCAGGTGCTTTAGGGATGAAGATCTGAGGGCGGACCGGCAGCCGGAGTTCACTCAACTGGATATTGAAATGTCTTTTATAGATGAAGAAGATATAATGACCCTGATGGAAGAAATGATGGCCCTGATATTCAAAAAGGGACTAAATAAGGATATCAGCATCCCTTTTCCCCGGCTTTCCTATGATGAGGCCATGAGCAAATATGGCAGTGACGCCCCGGATCTAAGGTTTGGACTGGAAATTGTAGATTTGAGCGATATCTTGTCTCAGGTTCAGTTCCAGGTATTTTCCAGCGCTCTTAAATCGGGGGGAGTGGTAAGGGCTATCAATGCCAAAGGCTGTGCCTCATTCAAACGCCGGGAGATAGATAATTTAGGGCAAATGGCAGTTGAATATGGTGCCAAAGGCATGGCCTGGATGGTAGTCACTGAGAACGAACTGAAATCACCCATTACCAAGTTTTTAAGTGCAGAGGAAATAGAGCAGATACTTCAAGCCATGTCGGCTGACCCCGGAGACCTGATAATATTCGGGGCTGACAGCCATCAAGTAGTATCCAGGGTCTTAGGATTTCTGAGGCTGGAATTGGCTCGGAGACTGGAGCTGATTGATCGGAATGAACTCAACTTCGCCTGGATCTATGACTTTCCCCTGTTTGAATATGACCAGGAGGAAGAGCGTTATGCAGCCGTTCATCATATGTTTACCTGTCCCCGTTCATCGGACCTGGATAAGCTGGAAAGCAACCCCGGGGCAGTCAAAGCCAGAGCATATGATCTGGTCTTGAACGGAACTGAAATAGGGGGAGGCAGCATAAGAATACACAAAAGAGAGTGGCAGGAAAAGGTGTTCTCATTGCTGGGTATGTCCGGGGAAGAAGTGCGGGATAAATTCGGATACATGCTGGATGCTTTTGAATATGGCACTCCCCCCCACGGAGGCATAGCCTTTGGCATAGACCGCCTGGTTATGATTATGGGAGGCAGAAACAGTATCCGTGACGTTATTGCCTTCCCCAAAACCCAGAGTGCTTCCTGTCCTTTGACCAATGCACCATCTGAAGTCAGCAGTAAACAGCTTAGAGAACTGGCGCTTAGAATCCGGGACAAGTAAGATAAATTGTCCCTGGATGATAATAACAGCCCCGGCTTTCTTGCTGAAAAGGCGATTCTGTGGTATATTTTTGCTAACCAGAGATTGAACGAGAATCCCTGCTGTGTACGTGAGAAGCCGGAAAAGTTTTTCCAACACCAACACTTAGGGAGCCTGAACTCCGCATAAGGCCTGCATGCCCTGTATTGGGACCCATAAATTATGCGGGAAGGCACCCACCTGCAAAGCAGGTTAAACCCACGGCGACCACGGCTCGGTGGGGTGTTTTTTTGCATAATAAAGCGAGATGATGGTCCTTGCAGCGGTGGATGGAAACTACTAATGCAGTTTCGCCCGACCCTTAAGATCAGAACCCCGCAGTTAGTTATTCAATAACCAGACGAGGTCGATGGCGGCTTATGAACAGGACAGACAGTTATTTTCAAAGTACCCGGCTCTTGCTGGGCCGCGCAGGAATGGAAAAGCTGCAGCAATCCAGGATTGCAGTGGTTGGATTAGGCGGAGTCGGTTCCCATGCAGCCGAAGCATTATGCCGTTGCGGCATAGGTAGCATTAGTATGATTGATTTCGATCGGGTTGAGGCTAGTAATATCAACCGGCAGCTGCCGGCTCTCAGTTCTACCCTGGGCCGTTACAAAACCGAGGTTATGGCTGAAAGGATGAAGCAGATCAACCCTGATCTGGATATTAACTGCTTTACCTGCCGTTATGGCCAGGAAAACAGCTTCCTGATCAACAGGGAAAGCTGTGATTATGTAGTGGACGCTATCGACTCCATTAAGGATAAAATTCACCTGATCAAGACCTGCCTGGAACAAGAAATTCCCATTATCAGCTCCATGGGTACTGCCAATCGGATTGACCCTTCCCTGCTCAAGATAGCAGATATCAAAGACACCAGTATATGTCCGGTAGCTCGTCGGGTAAGGCGTGAGCTGCGAAAACAGGGCATTTATTCCGGGCTTACCGTGGTATATTCCATGGAGGCGCCTTTGCTGAAGGGATCAGAAATGGGCAGTGCAGTATATGTGACTGCCTCAGCAGGATTACTTCTGGCAGCTCATACTGTCAACTGTATTTCGGGACAGTATGAAAGAACCATTCGAGAGGATGGGTGATATGAGCTCTGGCCAAACTGTCATAACCGAGATATATGCCCGGCTGTTGAGCCATTATGGTCCCCGGAACTGGTGGCCGGCTGAGAGCCGGTTGGAGGTAATAATCGGTGCCATACTGACTCAGGCCGTAGCCTGGAAAAACGTAGAGAAGGCCATAAACAACTTGAAAGCGAAAGAGCTTCTGACTTATCACCGGCTGTTGCAGGTGCCGGAGGAGGATCTGGCAGCATTGATAAAACCAGCTCTATACCATCGGCAGAAAGCCAGAAAAATCAAAACCATGCTGAACTATCTGGAGAATGAATTTCAGGGCAACCTGGATCTTATGTTCGAGACCCCCTGGCTGGATTTGAGACAACAGCTGCTTGGCCTTTGGGGGATAGGATCAGAGACCGCAGACTCAATACTGTTATATGCCGGGGATAAGCCGGTATTTGTTGTAGATGCCTATACCAGAAGAATATTCAGTCGTCTGGGCATGGTTGAGGAGAATATAAGTTACGGGCAGATGCAGGATTTTATGCATGAAAATGTTGATGCCGATGTCTATATCTATAATGAATTTCATGCTCTGCTGGTGGCCCTGGGGGCAGAATGCTGCGGCAAAAAACGGACTCAGTGTTTAATATGCCCTCTGAATAGCTTATGCAAACAATATCCGTATTTGCAGGAATAAGAAAACAGGAGGTAGAATAATGACTTATTGGGATAAAGAAAAGGAATGTATGCCGCGAGAGTATTTGGAAAAACTGCAGTTGAGAAGACTGCAGGAAACAGTATATCGGGCTTATGCATTTGTCCCTGCTTATAAAGAAAAAATGGAGCAGGTGGGAGTGAAACCTGAGGATATCAGAAGCATAGAAGACATTAAGCTGCTCCCTTTTACCACCAAGCAGGATCTAAGGGATAATTATCCCTTCGGACTGTTTGCAGTGCCTATGAGCGACGTGGTCCGGATACATTCATCTTCCGGAACGACTGGAAAACCAACTGTAGTTGGATACACCAGCAAAGATATTGATAGCTGGGCCGAATTAATGGCCAGAGCTCTGTACAGTGCTGGAGCCAGCAGGTATTCAGTTATACAGAACTCCTATGGATACGGGCTTTTTACCGGAGGACTGGGGGCTCATTACGGGGCTGAGAAAATAGGAGCTTCGGTTATACCCACCTCAGGAGGCAATACCCGCCGGCAAATAATGCTGATGCAGGATTTCGGCAGCAGTATCCTGACCTGTACCCCCTCCTACGCCCTCTTCATGTATGAGGTCATGAGGGAAATGGGAATTAAGCCTTCGGACTTGAAGCTGAAGGCCGGTGTATTTGGTGCGGAACCATGGTCGGAGAATATGCGCCGCGAGATTGAAAACAAACTGGAAATTGATGCCTACGATATATATGGATTGAGTGAAATAGTAGGTCCCGGGGTAGCAATAGAATGCAACGTTAAGAATGGACTGCACATAGCTGAGGATCATTTTATTCCTGAGATTATAGACCCCGAGACCTGTGCGGTAATGCCTGAGGGTGAGGCGGGCGAACTGGTCTTGACTACCATTACCAAGGAAGCCCTGCCCATGATTAGATACCGTACCCGGGATTTGAGCACCTTGAATCTGGCAACCTGTGATTGCGGAAGAACTCATGCCCGGATGAGGAAGGTGCTGGGGCGTTCTGATGATATGGTTATCATCCGGGGAGTCAATGTATTCCCCTCCATGGTTGAAAGCGTACTCCTGAATATTCCGGGAGTTGAACCTCATTACCTGTTAGTGGTGGATAGAAGGGATAATCTGGATGAACTTGAAGTTCATGTAGAGGTATCTGAACAGGTGTTCAGTGATGAAGTCAGGAAAATGGAGAACCTGGGCCTGCAAATAGGCCGGGAGTTGGAGAGTGCACTAGGGATAGCGGTCAAGGTGCGTCTGGTAGAACATAAGACTATTGAAAGAAGCGAGGGAAAAGCTAAAAGAGTAATCGATAAAAGGAATATTTAAAGGAGGCAAAGTTATGGCAAAGCAGATATCTGTATTCCTGGAGAACAAGGTGGGACGACTGGCTCATGTTACCAGGGTGTTGGGTGAAGCCGGAATTAATATACGGGCCTTATCCATAGCCGATACTTCAGATTTCGGCATACTCAGACTGATAGTCAATGATCCGGCTAAAGCCTACCAGGTTTTAAAGGATGCCCGGTTTACCGTCAGCGAAACAGAAGTAATAGCGGTACAAGTGCCTGACTCACCCGGCGGACTGGCTTCGGTTCTTGAACAGATGACTGAGCAAGAGCTGAGCATCGAATACCTTTATGCTTTCCTGGGAACCAGAGGTGATGATGCCCTGGTAATATTCAAGGTGGAGGATATTGCCAAAGCCAGAAAAATATTTAACGAAAAGGGAATCAAGTTCCTGGATGAAAGTACCCTGTATAAACTTTAGCCCTGGCAGTATTCTAAACCATGGCCAGGATAAATATTATTAAGGTAGCAAGCGTATAAGCGCTCTACCTTTTATTTTTTGGTACAGGCGGGGTGGCTTTCTGAAAGTGATATTGGGAGGTGAGCAGGAATGTATGAATATACTGGTAATATACATATACACTCCTCGTATTCGGATGGCTCACTGGAAATTGAGGATATAGCCGGCCGGGCTCACCTGGCCGGACTGGATTTTATTATCATAACCGATCACCATACCCTTAAAGGCCGCTATGAGGAAAAAGAAGGCTATATAAGGCAGGTGCTGGTCTTGATCGGAATGGAAGCCAATTACAAAAAAAATCACTACTTATGCCTGGATGTTGAAGAGGAAGCAGCCGGCAATGACGAAGATCCCCAGCAGGTCATCGATGAAGTAAATCGGCAAAAAGGGATAGGGATAATCGCCCACCCCTTTGAAAAAGGTTCGGCTGTGTTTGAAAACGGAGCTGCCTATGAATGGACGGATTGGCAGGTTACCGGCTTTCAGGGCATCGAGATATGGAACTTCACCTCTCAATGGAAAGACCATGTTACCAGTATCTGCAAAGGATTAGTACTGGTTCTTTATCCCCATGCAGCCCTGCCCGGTCCCTGTTCCCGGGCACTGGCCAAACTGGATGAGTACCAGAGGCAGGGGAAGAAAATATTTGCCACCGGCGGCTCAGATGCCCACGGATACACTATGAAAATCGGGATGCTGAAGGTGCTGGTCTCCCCCTACGAAGAATCTTTTCGGTGTATCAATGTTCATGTTTTGACCGAACTCCCTCTGACCGGAGAAGCCCAGGCTGACCGTAAAGCAATATATCAGGCCATCAGAAAAGGCCGCCTCTGGGTGGGATACGATTATTTCATCAATAGCCGGGACTTTCGTTTTTATATGGAAGCAGGAGGACAAAGATGGCAGATGGGAGAGAGCGTTCCTCTTGGCCGGGATTTAAAAGCCCGGGTCCTGACTTCCAGGGCCGCTCGGGTAAAACTAATTAGAAACGGCAGAAAGGTCGCAGATAGTTCTGGCCGGGAGCATGTTTTTAATTGTACCGACCGGGGGGTATATCGGGTTGAAGTATACCATCGATATCTCTTGGGGCATCGCCCCTGGATATTCTCCAATTCCATATGGGTGGACTAAGTGGTTCTCCTGAGAAAAAGCAATGAAATATCTTCTTGGGATGCATAAGCATGCTGCTGACTGTTTATCAGAACGGGCCCAACAACCCTGTACAGACTACTGGCGGAGGAATCTGCCGGGAGGCTACTTCCGGACCTGCCTTTTACTATCCTTCTGCCTTACTTTTTGCAACCCTTTCCCTATGGCCGAAGTCCCTGGGAAAGCAGGACTTTTCTACAATTTTTTCACCAAGATATTTCAGGCCTACTATCAATATGCGGCAAATATCCCGTTATTATGGGAATAGCTGAGAAAGGAGATAATTTTGTTGCAATTCTCCTGATTGTTACTATATTCACAAAGAAGGGTATTCATCCCTAAGAATAGAATAGAGTGGGGTAAAGTGGTTGATAGTGGATGAAAATCCCTGCTTAGGCAAGAAAGGATCGGATTTATGTTCCTGGGAGAATACCAGCATGCCCTTGACAACAAGGGGCGCATAACCATTCCGGCCAGATTTCGTGAACTACTGGGTGAACGATTTGTGGCCACCAAAGGACTGGATAATTGTATTTTCCTGTATCCGCTGGAAGAGTGGAAGGTCATAGAGAATAAACTCCATGAGCTTCCGTTGACTAGGGCAGATGTCAGGTCTTTTGTGCGCTTTTTTTTCTCTGGTGCTTCCGAACTGGAGTTGGATAAACAGGGCCGTGCGGTGCTGGGTTCCAACCTCAGGAATTATGCAGGGATAGACAAGGAAGTTAGCGTGATCGGGGTGGGATCAAGAGTTGAGATTTGGTCAACCGACAAGTGGGAAAGCTATAATCAGGATGCTGAAGCTTCGTATGAAGATATAGCTGAAAAAATGGTGGACTTAGGTATTTAGGAGTGTAAATATGACTCACCAACCGGTTCTGCTTCAGGAGACCATTGATTATTTAATTGCTGATCCGAATGGATTATATATCGATTGCACATTGGGTGGAGGTGGACACCTGCAGGCCTTGATAACCCGCCTGGATGAACAAGCCAGGATAATAGCCTTGGACCGCGATCCGGTCATTCTGCAGCAGACCAGCCGGAAGTTTGGCGACAGCAGGATACAGTTTATCCACGCTGACTTCAGAGAGTTAAAAAGGGTTGTTGCCCGAGACGATTGGGGCAAGGCAGATGGAATTATGATAGACCTGGGCGTATCGTCTTTCCAACTGGATACCTCCCAGAGGGGTTTTAGTTTTCATTCAGAGGCGGAACTGGATATGCGGATGGATACCACCCAGGAGTTAAGAGCCTGGGACATTGTCAACCAGTATCTGGAAAGTGAACTGGCCGATATAATATACCGGTACGGTGAAGAGCGCTACAGTCGAAGGATAGCCCGAGCCATAGTAAAAGCCAGATCTTCAAATAACATCGATACTACCCTGGAACTGGCAGAAATAGTCAGGCAATCGGTTCCGGCCAGATATCGCCGAGAAAAACACCCGGCCCGCAGGACTTTCCAGGCCATCAGAATGGCAGTAAATGATGAACTGGATGCTATCGAGAAAGTTCTGCCTCAAGCCGTAGAGGCACTGAAACCCGGAGGAAGACTGGCAGTTATTACCTTTCATTCTCTGGAAGATCGAATAGTAAAGCAGTTTTTTGCAGATAAGAGCAGGGATTGCATATGCCCCCCAAAACTTCCGGTATGCACCTGCGGAGGGCATAAGGCAGAAGTGATACTGGTAAACCGCAAACCAGTAACTGCCGGTGAAAACGAATGCTTGAACAATCACCGGGCTAGAAGCGCCAAGCTGAGAGTAGCCCAGAAATTATAGTTCTAGATAAGAGGAGGACTGAATAGTATGGTACAGGCGGGCTACAAATATGCGCCGGTATGGGAAGATGAACTGGCGGCGACACAGCCTCAGGCTGGCAGAATGGTAAGAAAGACAGTCAAGAAAAAAGCCAACAGCGATAGAAAATTGCTGGGGAAAATAGGCATTGGGGTGTTTGTTTACGGCTTATTATTAGTATTCCTTTGCATAAAATCAGCTACTCTGGGTTATGAAATAGTGCACCTGGAAAACGATATTAAGGAACTGCAAAATGCCAATAGCAGGATTGAATATCAGATAGCTGAGATGACTTCACTGGCCAGAATCGAGAAAGTGGCTCAGAATGAGCTGAATATGTATAAACCTGACCGGAATATTAAAGTTGCAGTATCCAACAACATAGCCTCCTCATCGGATGGTTCTGGTGATGGCATAGCATCAATAAACCTGCAAGCCAATGGCGCAGACATTGAGGGAAGTTCTCTGGAAAAATTATATGCCAGTTTGATGCAGCTCGCTTATAATAACTAAAAAAATGGGGTGCCGAAAAAATGCAAACCAGCAATCTTATTGTGAGGAAGCGTATAATAACGCTTTTTTTATTATTTGCGGTAGGTTTTACTGGCCTCGGATTCAGGATTTTCTGGGTACAGTTTGTGCGAGGTGACGAGTTATCTGCCAAAGCTATGCAAAACAGAATGAGGGACGTGCCGGTAGAATCAAAACGGGGCATCATTTACGACCGGAACGGCAAAGAACTGGCCATATCGGTCAGTGCCGACTCCATATATGCCATTCCGGCTGAGGTGCTGGCCAGCGGCGAATCGGAGACCATAGCCCATAAATTGTCTCAGGTACTGGATGTAGATGAGAAGACTCTGCTGGAACGCATAACCCGGCAGAGTTCATTCGAGTGGGTCAAGCGCCAGGTAGACCCTGAAAAATCGGCAGCCATAAGGGATATGGACCTGCCCGGCATTGATATGACCGAAGAAAGTCGTCGTTATTATCCCAAAGGAACTTTGGCCAGTCATGTTTTGGGTATTGCGGGTATGGACAATACCGGGCTGGAGGGCATTGATTATTATTATAATGATTTGGTTGGCGGCACTCCGGGCAGGATAGTAATAGAACATGATGCTGCCAATCGTCCCATACCCGAGGCTACACATAAATTCATTGCCCCGGTCGATGGTGCCAATCTAATATTGACTATCGATGAGACCATCCAGTATATAACCGAAAGAGAATTGGACAAAGTATTCAAGGAGAGAGAAGCAAAAGCCGCTGCCGCTATTGTGATGGATCCCTCCACTGGCGAAATACTGGCTATGGCCAATAGACCCACCTTTGATCCCAATAATTATGGGGATTATCCGGATAAGAACCGGCGCAACTGGTGTATCAATGACGCTTATGAACCCGGGTCAACTATGAAAATCACTACTGCCGCTATGGCCCTGGAGGAAAAGATAGTAGATGAAAACACTCCTTTTTACTGTCCTGGATATATCAAGGTCGGCAAAGAGACTATAGGATGTCCCAATCATAATCCTCACGGGGATCAGACCTTTGCTGAAATAGTGGAAAATTCCTGTAATGTAGGTTTCGTAGAGGTGGGGCTGGAACTGGGCTTGGCTCGCTATTTTCAATATATCGACAAGTTTGGCTTCGGCCAAGTGACCGGGATAGATCTTCCGGGTGAAGCTGCTGGAATACTGGTTAACCGGGAGAATGCCATGCTGATTGATCTGGGTACCATGGCCATGGGGCAGGCCAATGCGGTGACCCCTATTCAACTTATCACAGCGGTAGCTGCAGTAGCTAACAACGGGCAAAGAATGCAGCCCCATCTGGTCAAGCAGGTTGTCAATAGCGAGGGCGAGATCATACAGGAAAACCAGCCGGTAGTAGTGGAGCAGGTAATATCCGAAGACAGTGCCGACCGCCTGTGTATAATCCTGGAGGGAGAAGTGGTAAACGGTACCGGTAAAAATGCTTATCTGGAAGGTTATCGCTGCGCAGGCAAAACGGGTACGGCAGAGAAAGTATCTCCAACCGGAGGCTATCTGCCCAATGAATATATAGCTTCATTTGTAGGCTTTGCGCCTGCCGACAATCCCCGGCTGGTATGTTTGGTGGCAGTCGATGCCCCGCAGGGTTACCTCTATTACGGGGGATGGGTGGCCGCCCCGGCCTTTCGAGAAATAATGAGAGATTCACTGCGTTACCTGGAAGAACCAATACGTAAAACTAGTGACAGCCAGAGTGATACTAAAAAAACCGAGCAGGTAGTTGCCCCTGACGTAGTGAATCTTCCCCTGGCAGAAGCGGTATCAGCCATCAAGGGCCGGGGGCTGGAAGTGAAGGTTTCCGGGAGCGGAAATATAGTCTGGCAGCAGGTCCCGGTGGCCGGAAGCAAGATTGCCGCGGGTTCTCAGGTTATCATCCACATGTCGCCTTTTGAGCAGCAAAATAGCGGCGGGGAGGTAACTGTTCCCGATTTACAAGGCAAATCCATGAAAGAGGCGGCCAGCATACTGGCCGAACTTGATCTGCACCTGATACCGGAAGGTTATGGACTGGCCTACGAACAAATTCCTGAAGCCGGTAAGGTTATTAGCACCGGCTCAAGTTTAAGGGTAAAGTTTCAGCCAGTGGGAGAATAAAGCGATATAAGCTGGCAAGAATTCATATAAAGAAAACCAAGATAATACGCCGGGCTATTAAGCAAGGGAGGGACGAAATGAAAGTAGAGGAATTATTTGAAGGAGTGGACTATCAGATTATCTCCGGAGACCCGGAGACTGAAATAAGCGGTGTGCAATATGATTCCAGAAAAGTGACTCCTGCTGCTCTTTTTGTATGTGTAACCGGGTTGATAAATGACGGGCATCTCTTCGCTTCAGAGGCAGTAAGCAACGGAGCTGCTGCCATTCTGGCGGAAAAAGAAATTGATGTGCCTTCCGGCATATTGCTCATCCGCACTTCCAATACCAGAAAAGCCCTGGCCTGTCTGGCCAGGAATTATTACGGAAAACCTGACTGCCGGTTGAAGGTGATTGGAGTGACCGGCACCAATGGCAAGACAACCACCACCCATCTGATAAAAGCAATATTGGATGAAGCGGGTAAAAAAACTGCCATATTGGGAACCTTGTATGCGAAGATAGGGGATCTGGAGACGGATATGGGACGAACCACTCCGGAAGCCGTGGAAATACAAGAATTCATGAGCCTGTGCTGCCGGGAGAAGGCCGAATATCTGGTAATGGAAGTTTCTTCTCACGCCCTGGATCTTCACCGGGTTGATGGTATCCGGTTTGCGGCCGCCATATTTACCAACCTTACCCAGGATCATTTGGATTACCACCTGGATATGGAAAATTACCTGCAATCCAAATTGAAGCTGTTTAAAATGCTGGACGGAAAGCAAAGTTTTAGTATAATTAACGCTGATGACCTTTATACTGAATCGTTCCTGGCCGCTGCAGGCGGAAAGTTTTCTCTTACCTACGGGATGGAAGGATCAGCCAGGGTTCAGGCCAGTGACCTGGCTTTTAATCTGAAAGGGAGCAGTTTCAAGGCCTTGTACGGGGAACAGGTTTTGCCGATAAAAATGCAGTTGATCGGATCTTTCAGTGTGTATAATGCCCTGGCTGCCATTGCCTTTGGATGGGCGGAAGGGATTGAGTCCGAGACCATTAAAAAAGCGATCGAGGGAGTTCAAGGAATCTCCGGGCGTTTCCAGCAGGTGCCATCTGAACGCGACTTCACAGTTGTCGTGGATTATGCCCATACCCCGGACGGTCTGGAGAATATTCTCCAGACCTCACGGCAGATCGTGGAAAATAGATTAATAACCGTATTTGGCTGTGGGGGAGACCGGGATAGGAGCAAACGCCCCTTGATGGGCGAAATAGCCGCCAAATACAGTGATTTCTCCATAGTAACCTCTGACAATCCCCGAGGTGAAGAGCCGGAGGCCATAATAGCCGATATTGTGCCGGGTTTGGACCGGGTGGAAAATTCCCGCTACGCCATAATAATTGATCGGCGTGAAGCGATAAGGCATGCTATAAACTTTGGTAAAAAAGGTGATCTGATTGTGATCGCCGGCAAAGGACATGAAACCTATCAACTGGTTAAGGACCAGGTACTGGATTTTGACGACCGGAAAGTGGCAGCTGAGTTTCTGAAAGGATAGAAAAGATGGATCTAGCACTGGGTTTAATATGTGAAGAAATATCGGGGAAGATGTTAGCGGGATCACCCGGCCTGGATATTCATTCCATAGCAACAGATTCAAGAAAAGCGGAGCAGGGCAGCCTGTTCTTTGCGCTTACGGGAGACAGCCATGACGGTCATGATTTTGTGAATCAGGCTCTGCAGGCAGGGGCATCCGCGGCAGTGATCTCCCGTTTTCCAGACCTGACTGAACTTCCCGCCGGAAAAGCTGTTATTCAGGTGGAGGATACTCTGCAGGCTTTGCAGGATCTGGCCGCTTATTACCGAAGCCGGTTCGATATTCCGGTGATAGCGGTGACGGGAAGCGTAGGCAAGACCACAACCAAAGAGATGATTTATCATTGCCTGAGTACAGTTATGCGGACTGTGAAAACCGAAGGAAATTTCAATAATGATATAGGTCTGCCTTTGACCATATTTCGCTGGGAAAGGGAGCATCAGGCTGCAGTAGTGGAGCTGGCCATGAGAGGAGCGGGGGAAATATCAAGGCTGGGAAAAGTCGCCCGGCCAAATTGTGCGGTTATAACCAATGTGGAAGCGGTACACCTGGAAAACCTGGGCCGGATTGAAATGGTGGCCCAGGCAAAATCCGAAATACTAGCCTCTCTAAAAGAGGATGAATGGGCTCTGATAAATGGTGATAATGAGGTGCTGCTTCAGGCAGCTTCCAGGTATAACTGCCGTAAGTACACCTTTGGTTATAATCAAAAATGTGATTTTAGAATCGAAGCAGTAGAATCATATCCTGGCGGAATGCATGTTGATATGGTTCTAAAGGGGAAGCCGGCCCGATTTCATTTTGCACTGCCGGCCCGGCGGCTGGCACCTAATATCGCTGCCTGCGCCGGGGTATCCTCCCTCTTGGGAATAGATATTGAAGCGATACAGGCGGGCTTAAAGGCCTATAAACCTTACGGAAACCGCTTGAATATCGTCAGGTTGGCAGAAGGAGGGGCAGTGATCAATGATACCTATAACGCTAATCCATTGTCCATGTTTGCAGCCCTGGAAACCGGACGGGAAATCGCCGCAACGGGGCGGCTGATTGCGGTTCTGGGTGATATGTTCGAACTGGGAGACTATGAGGTTCAGGGACATATGGAGGTGGGCCGCAAAGCTGGGGAAATCGATTTGGATGTTTTGATTACTATTGGTGATCGGGCAGCATACATCTCCCGGGCCGCACTGGAGTCGGGAATGGCCCCGGGTAAAGTCCACCATTTTGCACATAAAAACGACAGCTGGAATTTTATTCAGCAGATATTCGATAAAAAGGATACAATAATCTTTAAAGCATCGCGAGGGATGCAGCTGGAAACTTTAGCAGATAATGTACTTGTACAGAAGAAAAGCTAAACATACAGTATATGCTCCAGAATCGCAGATTGTGACAGGTAATCCGGAGGAGATAGGTTGATGCAGGGATATGAGTTTATTCTGAATGCGCTGCTGGCAGCTGGCATATCTATTCTAATCGCTGTTGCTATGGGCCCTTTTATGATTCCTTTTCTTAGCCGGCTCAAGGTGGGTCAGAATATAAGGGAAGATGGACCTCAGAGACATCTAAAAAAAGCCGGCACTCCTACCATGGGCGGCATTATAATAATCACCGCAGTTATGGTTTCCAGCTTTATTATGGCCGGGGCCAGTGTCGAAGTACTGTTGGCGGTCCTGGTCATGCTGGCTTTTGGAGGCATTGGCTTCTGGGATGATTATATAAAGGTGGTACTTAAACGATCACTGGGATTGAGGGCCCGCGAAAAAGTAGGTCTGCAGCTCCTGGTAGGTATACTATTCTCCCTCTTTTTGATCCTATACCTGCAGCGGGGCACCAGCATCATCATTCCCTTCAGCGGTAATACCATTGATCTGGGCTGGCTTTACATACCTTTCCTGGTAATTGTTTTATTGTCAGCCTCTAATGCGGTCAATCTTACTGATGGACTGGATGGTCTGGCCAGCGGAGTTACCTTCCTGGTATCTCTGGCATTTTTAGTCGTGTCTTTGATGACTGCCCACTATAACCTGGCAATATTTTGTGGAGCAGTAGCCGGTGCCTGTCTAGGGTTCCTGGTATTTAACCGTTACCCAGCCCGAGTATTCATGGGGGATACCGGTTCAATGGCATTGGGGGGGGCAGTGGCCGCGGTAGCAGCCATCACCCGATCAGAGATTGCCCTGATCATAATCGGCGGAGTTTATGTTCTTGAAACCCTGAGCGTAATTCTGCAGATAATATCCTATCAGGCTACCGGGAAAAGGATCTTCCTGATGGCTCCTCTTCATCATCATTACGAACTCAAAGGATGGCCCGAGAAGAAAGTAGTTCGAACTTTCTGGTTTATGGCACTTCTATTCATCATGATAGGATTATGGGGATTCAAAGGCCTAGGATAAAAGATTACATTGCAATTCCATATATCAAAGGGAGTGTTGTCGGTGGACTTGGAAAACATAAAAGTACTGGTGGTAGGCCTGGGGAAAAGCGGCCTGGCTGCAGCAGAAATACTGTGCAAGAAAAAGGCCCGAGTTACTGTATGTGACCGCAAGCCCGCGGAGGAGATCGATGCTGATCTGGAAAGGATACGAGGGGCGGGGATCGACGTCTATACCGGTGAATATCCTCGGGTTAGCTTGGAACAATACGACCTGCTGGTGGCCAGCCCGGGCATATCTCTGGAAACTGAGCCATTTCAGCAAGCCTTTAAGGAGGGCATTCCGGTTATAGGAGAGTTGGAGCTGGCCTATCGCCTAAAGAAAGAGGCGACCCGTTTATTTGCCATAACCGGAACCAATGGCAAGACCACCACTACCTCTCTTTTGCAGCAGATTCTGCTCCGGGCGGGAAAGGAGTCGTTTTGTGCCGGCAACATAGGCATTGCTTTAACCACTATGATTGACCAGGTGGAGGAGGCAGTTATTGCCCTTGAAGTATCCAGTTTTCAGCTGGAAACAGTGGCAGATTTTCGCCCCCTTATTTGTGGGATTCTGAACATCACTCCTGATCACCTGGATCGGCATAAAAGCCTGGAAGCTTATATTGAAACCAAAGCCAGGATATTTCGCCGGCAAACTGAGGACGATTATGCGGTGCTAAATTATGAAGACCCCACCGTAAGGAGATTGGCGGCGGATTGTCCCTCTCGGGTAGTTTACTTTTCTGCCGAGCGAGTGTTGTCTGAAGGAGCCTTCATTGAGGATCATTACCTGGTGATTAAGATTGGTGAGCAAAAGGAAAGGATATGCTCCCTGGACAGTATATTATTGCGGGGCCGGCATAACCGGGAAAATATTCTTTGTGCTGCTATGATGGGATATCTGGGTGGGGTTGGGCCTAAGGCCATAGCAGATACCCTGGCAGAATTCAAGGGGGTCAGACACCGTATGGAAGAGATGTTATATAATGATATACTCTATATCAATGATTCCAAAGCCACCAATCCTGAATCAGCCATAAAAGCTCTGGAATCCTTCGACAATCCTATTATATTGATAGCCGGGGGAAGGAATAAAGGCGCTTCTTTTGATCAGCTTGGGGCGGTAATCAGGCAAAAGGTTAAAGTATTGATACTGCTGGGTGAAGCCAAAGACCAGATCAAACAGGCAGTCATGGATAAGAACTTCCAGAATATATATGAGGTAGAAGGATTTGAAGAAGCGGTTCTTACCGCACATAAACTGGCGGAAGCGGGGGATGTAGTGCTGCTCTCTCCGGCTTGCGCCAGCTGGGATATGTTTCCCAGTTATGAACATCGAGGAGATTTATTCTGTCGCCTGGTCCAATCCATAGCATGAAGACGGCCCGTGGTACCCACACCGAAGGGCAGGGAGGAAAGGAAAGTTGAGATTAAAAAAAGGCCCACCCGATTTTATTCTCTTTGTGACTGCACTGGCACTGCTGGGTATCGGACTGGTGATGGTGTTTAGCTCCAGCGCTGTAACGGCCGGGGTAAAATATGACGATCCCTACTTTTTCTTTAAAAAACAGCTGTTATGGGTAGTAATAGGCCTGGTAGCCATGATCGTGGTAATGAAAATCAACTATCTTCGTTTACGGGAACTATCCCTGCCCTTGATGGTGGCTGCCATAGTGTGTCTTATCCTGGTAATAACCCCTCTGGGCATGGAAACCAAGGGCTCCAGCCGCTGGCTTAACCTGGGTTTTGCCGGCTTTGCTCCTTCTGAAATGGCTAAAGTGGCCATGGTTATGTTTTTAGCTAGAACCATGGATGTAAACCTGGATAAGATGAAGTCGTTCAAATCAGGGGTTGGACCCTATATATTGTTGGTAGCTTTGGTATGCGGCTTGATTATGGTGCAGCCTGACCTGGGCACTGCTTTCGCTATTGCCGGTACGGCATTTTTCATGATGATAGCAGCCGGAGCCAGAATGTGGCATATGGGGATAATGGGATTAGCTGGCGGAGTGGTGGTAGGAGCACTGATAAAAATAGAACCATATCGTATGCAAAGATGGACCGCCTTCCTTGATCCCTGGAAATATGCCAGTGATGAGGGATTTCAGACTATTCAGTCTCTATATGCCCTGGGTTCTGGAGGACTGTTTGGCCTGGGCCTAGGGAGAAGCCGGCAGAAGTTCTTCTATCTGCCCGAGCAGCATACCGACTTTATCTTTGCCATACTGGGAGAAGAGCTGGGTTTTATGGGTGCGGCACTGGTTATTGGATTATTCCTGTTATTTGCCTGGCGAGGCTTTAAGACGGCAATTTATGCTCCCGACACCTTTGGCAGTCTCCTGGCAGCAGGTTTAACTCTTATGATAGTATTCCAGGCGGCCATAAATATCGGTGTAGTATCAGGGGTCCTTCCGGTAACCGGCATTACTTTGCCGTTTATAAGTTATGGCGGTTCATCTCTGGCCTTTACCATGGTGGCGGTTGGTTTACTGCTGAATATTTCCCGTTATAGTACAAGCCGGTAAGGATTTCATATGTTATCATAGGGTATATTATCCATTTAGCTGAAGCTGGTCCTTTAAGCAAAGGAGATTCAATTACATGAAAGTTGTTATGAGCGGTGGCGGTACGGGAGGGCATATTTATCCGGCTCTGGCCATAGCCAGGGGGATTACAGAAAGGCTTCCCGATGCTGTGGTACTGTATGTCGGCACCCGTGAAGGTCTGGAGAGCAAGATAGTTCCGCACAGCGGATTTGATTTTGTTTCCATTGATATCTCCGGGCTTAACCGGTCTTCTATCCTCAAGGCTTCTGCTTCTCTGGCCAAATTCCCCCGGAGTATTTTTCAGTCCTGGAATATAGTAAAAAATTTTCAGCCTAACATAATAGTGGGTACGGGAGGCTATGTGTCATTTCCTGTAGTGTCAGCTGGGACTCTATTCCCGGGATGCAGGACTTTCATACATGAACAGAATGCCTATCCTGGTATAGCTAACCGAAATCTGGCTAAGAAGGTCGACTGCACTATGATAAATTTTCCCGAAGCAGCCCGGCATCTGAAGGCTAGAAACATTAAAGTTACGGGATTGCCGGTGCGGCAGGAGATAATGATGGTTGATCGCAGGCAGGCCATCAAGAAGATGAATTTGAACCCCGATATTTTTACCTTGCTGGCATTTGGCGGCAGCCGGGGTGCTGCTTCCATTAACCGGGCTATGCTCAAGTTGCTGCAGGAATACCCGGTGAGTGACATGCAGGTAATCTGGATAACGGGCGAATCCGAATACCAGGATATTACCCGGCAGATGGAAGCAGTTAAAACAGAGGCCAAAATGCTGCTGGTTAAACCCTTTATGCATAACATTGAGGATGCCATGGCTGCCGCGGACCTGGCCATTTGCCGGGCTGGCGCCAGTACTCTCAGTGAACTGGCCGTACTGGGGCTGCCTGCAATTCTGGTGCCCTATCCCTATGCGGCCGAAAGCCATCAGGAAAAAAACGCCCGGGCCTTAATTGAAAAAAAAGCCGCGGAGATGGTTATTGATGAGTTCCTGGATGGAGACACTCTCTATAAAAAAATGGAAGAGTTAAGATGCAACAAATCCAAATTAAAACAGATGAGCATTAATATGCAAAAGGAAGCCAGGCCAGATGCCTTGAATAAGATACTGGACATTATATTAACATAATGCTCCAAACCTTACGGCCGAATCTTTCCCGCATGAACGGGAAAGATTCGGGGGCTGGATCTTAGCCGGGAGGACAGGCTGTCTATTATATGTAACCACTTTTGTTAATTGTGCATACTATAAGGTGTGATTCTTAATATAAAACTTAAGGAGTTGAGTTTATGGCTGTTGCCAGGCCAGTTTGGGTGCATATGGTAGGAGTTGCAGGAGCAGGCATGAGCGGTATCGCAAGAGTGTTGAATGAAGAAGGATATCGGGTAAGCGGTTCAGATCTGCAGAGCAACAGCACAACCGAAAAACTAATAGAATCAGGAGTGGAGGTATTTCACGGGCATTCATCAGCCCATGTCCAGGAAGGAGTCCAACGTTTAATCGTATCATCGGCCATCCCCGCTGATAATCCTGAATTAATTGCAGCCCGGAGACGGAATATCCCGGTTTGGACCAGAGGACAGGCGCTGGCTGATCTGGTTAACAGACGTCAGGGGATAGCAGTAGCGGGGGCTCATGGGAAAACCACTACTACCTCCATGATATACATGTGTTTGGCCTATAATGGCTTTGATCCCACTTTTATTGTAGGAGGAGAATTGCAGGGCAGCCGCTTAAATGCATGTTTGGGTCGGGGCAGCTATGCAGTGGTGGAAGCTGACGAAAGTGATGCGTCGTTTTTGGAATTAAATCCTTTTGTAGCAGTCATAACCAACGTGGAGGATGATCATCTGGACTACTATAAATCAGTGGAGAACATACGCAATGCCTTTCAGCAATATATAAACCAGGTCAACCCGAACGGATTTGCCCTGTTGTATGGCGAAGATGAATATAACCAGATAATTAAATCAGTTGTTGCCACCCGGGTCATTACCTACGGCCAGAATACCTCCAATGACTATTATTTCACCAACTGGCAGCCCCGGGGCATGGGATCAACTTGCCAGATATTTAGGCATGGTGCGGTTATAGGAACCCTGGAACTGTCGGTGCCGGGGCAGCACAATGCGCTCAATGCCCTGGCTGCAGTAGCTGTCAACCTGGAACTAGGGGGTAGATGGGAGGATGCGCAAAGGGCCATCAAGGATTTTCAGGGGGCCGGCCGCCGATTCGAGATTATCGGTCACCGCAGCGGGTATACGGTGATTGATGACTATGCCCACCATCCCACTGAGATAAGAGTTACTATTGAAGCAGCCCGAAAGGTGCATCCGGGGAGAATTATCGTAGTTTTTCAACCCCATCGGTATTCTCGTACCCAGCTGCTGGGAGAAAAGCTAGGAGAGTCCCTGCAGCAGGCTGATCTGGCTGTTATTACCGATGTCTACTCAGCCGGCGAGAAGCCCATAGAGGGGATAAGCGGCAGGATGGTGTTTCAGGCCGCCGGGCGAACCGGCTGCGATACCGTTTATATTCCTGCCTTTTCAGATATCAAGCAGTACCTGGGAGAAACAGCCCGGGAAGGAGATATGATTATCACCATGGGGGCCGGAGACGTTTGGAAGATAGGCCGGGAACTGATTGAAAACAGATAAAGTCAGATTAAGACTTTCTTCAGGCAGAATCCTGACGGAGGTGTTTTATTGGAAAGCTTGGTAGTTAATGGAGGGAAGGCTCTAAAGGGGCAGATTAAGGTTGGCGGTGCCAAGAATGCCATACTGCCAATAATGGCAGCCAGTCTGCTATCATCCAGTCAGGTTCTCCTATCCGGAGTACCAGATTTGGAAGATATCAAGGTTATGGCAGACGCTTTGACCATACTGGGAGCCAGAATCAAGCGGGAACAAGATACACTGCTTATTGATGGCAGGAACATCCAATCCTGTGAACTGCCCGAGGAAATATCCCGGAAAATGAGAGCTTCAAATCTGGTTATGGGAGCTCTGCTGGCCCGCTTTGGCTTCGCCCGGGTTGCCTATTCGGGGGGGTGTGCCATTGGCAGCAGACCAGTGGATCTGCACCTGAAGGGATTTAACAACCTGGGATATCGGGTGTGGGAAAAAGGCGGTTTTATGATTGGAGAAGGCAGGCCCAAAACCGGCCGGGAGATTTTGCTGGATTTTCCCAGTGTTGGTGCAACCGAGAACTTGATAATGGCAGCCAGCACAGTGCCTGGTACCACCATTATTCGTAACGCAGCTAGGGAACCAGAGATTATAGATCTGCAGAATTTTCTCAACCGTATGGGAGCCAGGATTAAAGGGGCCGGCTTGGATTCCATCCGGATTGAGGGAGTAAGCAAGTTTGGTGGCATCAATCATGTGGTCATACCGGATAGAATAGAGGCCGGAACCTTTATGATAGCAGCGGCTATTACCCGCGGTGATGTGCTTATCGAGAATGTTGCCTGTGAGCATATTCAGCCCTTGGCAGCCAAACTTCGGGAGATTGGAGTAGAGATAATGACCACCAGCACCGGAGTTCGGGTAATGGGCAGCAGATGCCTGAGGCCGGCTGACTTTAAGACCATGCCCTATCCCGGATTTCCTACTGATATGCAGCCCCAGACCATGGCCCTTCTCTCCACCATTAAAGGAACCAGTATAGTAGTAGAGACTATCTTTGAAAACCGCTATATGCATGTTCCCGAACTAAGACGCATGGGGGCAGAGATCAAAATAGAAGGCCGGGTAGCAATCATTAAAGGCCGGGATGAATTGGAGGGGGCCAGTGTTGAAGCCAGTGATTTACGGGCTGGGGCAGCTCTGATTCTGGCCGGTTTATATGCCCGGGGGCAGACGGAGATATCCAATATCCGGCATATAGATCGGGGATATGAAAATATTCATCTCAAGCTTAAGAGTGTTGGAGCCGACATAAATAGAAGACAGAATTAGTGTATTCATATGCAGAACTGGGTTAATAGTAATGATTTTCCCTAGGATATCTGGTATAATCTTCACAGTAATTGTGGGTAGGAGAAAGAATGACAAAGCAGAGATCCCGCAGGTTTTTTTATATTTCCATATTGGTTCTTATTTCCCTTGTTTGTACCTTCCTTTTTCTGTATAGTTCTTTTTTTTATATTGATAAAATCACTGTCGTCGGAACTGATAAAGTTTCTGAATCCGAGGTATTGAAACTGTCTGAGATAAAGAAGGGGACTAATATTTTTAAAGTAAACAACCGGCTTTCTGCCCGGGCGGTAGCAATTCATCCGATGATAAAATCAGCCCAGGTAACCCGGCACCTGCCGCGCGAGATCAAAATCAGCGTAGTTGAACGGGAGATGTGGGCGGTGATGCCTTATGATGATATATTCCTGGTTCTTGATCCCGAGGGGATATGCATTGATAAGGAGGTCAATATGCCCCGGGGCGATTACTGTCTGATCACGGTGGATAAGCCTGCGGAGCTGGTTAATTTAGGGTATGCTGTAGCTTCTGAAGGAGTCCGAATGATAAGTGAGGTTTGTCAGTTGCTGCCCGAAGAAGAACAGGATCTTATTTCAGAATATCATTTTAATTCTGAGAAGCAGGAGATTATAATATATACTTTAAAGGGAACGGAAATAAAATTTGGCAATCTGGATCGGATGGAAGAAAAGACTGAAATGATAAAGCAGGTCTATCAGATGGAAAAAGAACTGGAAGAAGATGGAACCGGCGTTCTGGAATATGTAGATCTTAGGTTTTCCGGTCAGCCGGTATTGAGAATAAAGTGAACGGATAAAAAAGGTGATTGGTATGAAAAACAAGAGTGCTCAAATATCCATAGCCCTGATTTGCCTGGTCATGGGAATGCTTCTGGCGATTCAGTTCAAAGCAACCCAAAACTACCAGGCGGACCTGATGCCGGAACGAGTTCAGGAGTTGACGGAAAGACTTAATACGGTGACCCAGCAGAAAGAAGCTCTGGAAGAAGAGGTATTATCCCTTAGAGACAAATTGATTAATATTCGGGAAACGGACAAGGCTATGAAAGATCTGCAGGAAGATTTGCTGATGGCACAGATGGGAGCAGGGGTTATTCCGGTGGAAGGTCCCGGGGTGACTGTATATCTGGATGACAGCCATATAGGCCTGCAGAGCAGTGATAATGCCAATTACTCTATTATACATGATACCGACTTATTGATAGTGGTTAACGAATTAAGGGCCTCAGGTGCGGAGGCTATTGCTATTAATGGTGAACGGCTTACTGCCATGTCTGAGATCCGCTGTGCAGGCACCCTGATCCTGGTTAACTGGACCAAGATCGGGCCGCCTTTTACCATTGAGGCTATCGGTGATCCGGACATGCTCCACAGCGGGCTTATGCTCAATGGAGGGCACCTGACCACCCTCAAGTTTTTGGGACTGCAGACTAATGTGCAAAAGGCAGAAAAGATCAAATTGCCGGCATATAATGGTCCATCGAAGAACAGCTATGCAGTTCCTTCCCAGTATAAAGAAAAGGCGGAGTAGTTTATGTGGCTGTTAGTTATTGTTTGTCTCCTGTCAGGATTGATATTAGGCTTCCAACTTCCTGTAATGCTGCCTCTGGTTTATACCAAGTATATGTCTATTGCTGTTCTGGCTGCCCTCGACTCAGTTTTCGGGGGAATTCGAGCTTACATGGAAGACAGTTTTGACAATCTTATTTTTACCAGCGGTTTTTTTGTAAACATGCTGCTGGCAGCAGGACTGGCTTATATGGGAGATCGACTGGGTGTGGAACTATATATGGCGGCCGTAATAGTATTTGGGGTACGGCTGTTCAATAATTTGGGTATAATCCGTCGATATCTATTAAAAAAACACTAAATAAAAATAAGGTTAATTTAGAGGAATAGTCCTGCATTTGTGGTATTTATCAGTATAGGAATATTATGAGGGGTGCGTTGTTATCAAAAAGCGAAATATAGTGGTTAGCCTGGATATTGGCAGCAGCAAGATCAAGGCAGCTATTGCCGAGGTTAACTACGGTGAGGACATTCATATATTAGGGATAACAACGGTCGACAGTCAGGGTTTAAGAAAAGGCAATATTATTGATATAGAAGCGGCAGCCAGATCTATAGATGAATGTCTGCATAAATTGGAGCGAATGGCCGGAATAGAGATAAGCAGCGCTGTGATAGGATATTCCGGCAGCAGCATCAACACTCTCAATAACCGGGCAGTGGTTGCGGTAGGCAATCCCAATTACGAAATAATACCGGAGGATAAATCCAGGGTATTGCAATCCGCTCGAAATGTAGCTCTGCCCCTGGATCGATGTGTAGTACAGACTATTGAGAGACAGTATATCATCGATGGATATGACGGGGTTAAAGACCCGGTAGGAATGGTAGGCAGTCGGCTGGAGGCAGAAGTTACTATTATTATTGCAGCTACTGCGGCTATACAAAATATGCAAAGATGTACCGGCAGAATAGAACTGCAGACAGACAAACTGATATATAATCCGATTCTGGCTGCGGAAGCGGTTTTGCTGCCGGCGGAAAGAGAGATGGGGGTGGCCTTGGTCGATATAGGAGGTGGCACCACTGATATCACCTATTTTGAAGGCGGAAATCTGTTGTGTGCCTCGGTATTGCCGGTGGGCGGTGACTACATTACCCGGGATTTGGCTATTGTCCTGAAGACCTCGCTGGAGCATGCGGCCAAAATAAAGGAAAATGATGGGGTGGCCGGGCCGGTACAGGCTTCCGACGATCACATCATAAGTGTTCATAACCTGCAGGGCAAAGAAGTGAGGCAGGTTTCGCAGCAGGTGATAGCCGATATTATCTATGCCCGGGTGGCAGAACTAATGGAAATGATCTACACTGAGTTGAAGCAGTTCAACTGTCTGAACAAGCTTCCGGGAGGCATTGTACTCACCGGCGGAGGAGCACATCTGACCGGGATCGATGAAATAATGGAAGAATATATGGATATTACGGTTAGACCAGGTATACCGGAGTCTTTGAGAGGGATTCAAACAGATATCAATCGGCCCGAGTTTGCCACGGTAATCGGGGGACTAATTTATTCAGGTAAAAATATCGATATTAGTTATGATAATAAACATGGTATTAACAGCCTGTTTAATAAATTTAATTACTGGGTAAGGGAATTTTTTGGGTAAATATAGAGGAGGTTTTCGGATGCCATTAGATTTTGATGTAGATATGCAGCAGTTTGCCAACATCAAGGTTATCGGTATAGGGGGAGGCGGCAACAACGCCATTAACCGCATGATAGAAGCCGGATTAAAGGGAGTTGAGTTCATTGCTGTTAATACTGATGCCCAGGCCCTGTATCTATCCCGGGCGGAGAAAAAAATACAGGTGGGAGCCAAGCTGACCAAAGGCCTGGGGGCAGGAGCAGACCCCGAAATTGGTATGAAAGCGGCCGAAGAAAATTCCGATGAGATAAAGACAGCCCTGCAAGGGGCGGATATGGTTTTTGTTACCGCCGGAATGGGAGGCGGAACCGGAACCGGAGGAGCACCTATTGTGGCCAGAATAGCCCGCCAAATAGGAGCATTGACCGTAGGAGTAGTAACCAGACCCTTTACCTTTGAAGGTAAGAAAAGAAATAGCCAGGCCGAGAATGGTATTAACAGTTTGAGAGCAGAGGTAGACAGTCTGATAACCATTCCCAATGATAGGCTGCTGCAGGTGGTAGATAAGAACACAGCTTTTAACGATGCCTTTAAGATAGCCGATGATATTCTGCGGCAAGGCGTACAGGGCATATCGGATCTAATCGCAGTACCCGGAGTGATCAATTGCGATTTTGCTGATGTACAGACGGTTATGCAAAATACCGGCTCCGCATTAATGGGTATAGGCCAGGCCAAGGGTGAAAACCGGGCGGCTGAAGCAGCTAGGTTGGCTATCTCCAGCCCTCTGCTGGAAACTTCCATTGAAGGGGCTAAAGGAGTGCTGTTCAATATCAGCGGCGGCAGCGACCTGACTCTATTTGAGATTAATGAAGCGGCGGAAATAATACACCAGGCAGCTGACCTGGAAGCCAATATAATTTTTGGAGCAAACATTAATGAAGCGCTGGATGATGAAGTAAGAGTTACCGTGATAGCTACCGGATTCAATACCGCTAAACCATCCTTAATAGCTGAAACCGCTAAGAGCCGGAATATGGAACCGCCTTCATCTTTCCTGGATAAAGGCGATTTGGAAATACCGCCTTTCTTACGGAAAAACCGATAGAATCAAAACTTATTACCAGCCCAATAGATTCATAGTGAATCTACATATTACTTATATGGTCGGAAGCGAACCGGGATTTCAGGATTCCCGGTTTTTCCTATTTTATAAGGCATAATGGCGTATAAGGTGCAGACAAAAATACAAATTAAGTGTCAGCCCTCTGGTATAATTTGGTATACATGCCGGGAGCAAAAGAAGAATAGTTATTTATTGATGTTAGTGAATAATGCTTGGTATATAAAAACTACGGTATATCAAATAGAATGAGTTGGTGATTAGCTTGGATAGACCGGAGGTTTATGCTGATATAACCTTCCTGATAAATTTTGTTATGGATTTCATAATTCTCTGGGCAACCGCCCGGATGGTCAGGATAACTCCGGGGCTGAGCAGGATCGGAGTTGCCGCCTTTTTAGGCGGATTATATGCAGTGGGGTTTTTGTTTCCTTCCCTGCAATTATTCTACCATTTCCCATTCAAAGTAGTGTTTTCATGTCTTATGCTAGTAGTGGCCCTGCCCTTCAGCAGCTGGGAGGTTTTTACCCGGGCACTGGTGTTTTTCTACCTTATTAACTTTACTGTAGCCGGAGCCTCCATCGCATGTTCATATATGCTGCAGGCGGATGCTGCTCATGCTTACTCCAGGTATTTATGGCTGACTGCAGGAGTACTGTGCGCTTTGCTGATTGGAATTTATGGGGGAAAATGGATCGGCCGCCGCATCGTTCCCGGCCTGCTCAAATTTGGGGTGGAAATGACTTTTGACCACCGTAGCTGCTCAGGAAAAGGATTTTTGGATACCGGCAATAAGCTTCGGGACCCCTTGACCAATAAACCAGTGATAATTGCCGAATACGAATGGCTGAAGGACTGCCTGCCCGCCGATGTACAGGAGGCTATGGACAGTAATTCGGACGAGGAACGAATGCTGGATGAGCTTATTGTCAGCAGCTGGTCCCGGCGTTTGCGGCTTATACCCTTTACTTCCATAGGCAAAAACAACGGCATGCTGGTAGGTATAAGAGCCGATGAAGTAAAGGTGGAGCTGGGCCGGGATTACCCCCGATATGAAAACCTGGTAATTGGGATATACCGGGGAAAATTGAGTTCTAATTATCAGATGTTGATTCCGGCGGAAATAGTTGAGGGAGGATAGGAGGAAAGAGGATGAAAGGGCAAATAGGGAACCAGATCAGACTGGGTATCATCAAGATAATTACAGCACTTAAACTAAGCAGAACCATTCATTATATCGGGTCTACAGAAGTGCTTCCGCCCCCGCTGGGTGAGAGGCAGGAGATGGATTTAATATTCCGTCTGGGACAGGGGGAGATGACGGTTAAATCCACCCTGATTGAACATAATCTGAGGCTGGTGGTATATATTGCCAAAAAATTTGAGAATACCGGTATAAATATTGAGGATCTGGTATCTATTGGAACCATAGGTCTAATTAAAGCGGTTAACACCTTTGAACCCAGTAAAAACATAAAACTGGCTACCTATGCCTCCCGTTGCATAGAGAATGAGATATTGATGTATCTGCGGCGTAACCTGAAGAATAGGGGAGATATATCTCTGGATGAACCCTTGAATGTAGACTGGGATGGAAATGAGTTGCTGCTCTCGGATGTATTGGGTACCGAGAGTGACATGATATATAAGAAGATTGAAGGAGAAGTGGAAAAAAGCCTGTTGTGGCAGGCCATGCACAAACTGACTAACCGTGAGAAGACCATTATCCAGTTGCGTTTCGGACTTATGGGCGGCGGAGAAAAGACCCAGAAAGAGGTTGCAGATATACTGGGCATTTCCCAATCTTATATATCCAGGCTGGAAAAACGCATCCTAAAACGTCTGCAACGGGAGATAAGAAAAATTGAATAGCCGTGAGCCCTGGGTTTATCGAATAATTTATGGCGGAAGGGTAAATAATTAATAAAAGCCTTTTTGTTGCCCGCAGCAGAGTTGAAGAAATGGTACCCTTGAAGGATTAAACTTGGCAGGGGATGTGTTAGGTGTTGACAAACAAGGTCGAAATTTGTGGGGTTAATACTTCTAAACTTCCAGTATTGAAGAATGAAAAGATGAGAATATTGTTTGCCCAGATGCAGCAGGGTGATACCGAAGCCAGAGAGACCTTGATACAGGGCAATTTAAGACTGGTTCTGAGTGTTATCCAGCGATTCAGTAATAGAGGAGAGTATGTTGATGATTTGTTCCAGGTTGGATGTATCGGCTTGATAAAAGCTATAGACAATTTTGATTTGGGACAGAATGTGAGGTTTTCCACCTATGCAGTGCCCATGGTGATAGGCGAAATAAGGCGGTATCTGCGGGACAACAATGCCGTACGAGTCTCCCGGTCACTGCGTGATATTGCCTACAAGGCCCTGCAGGTCAGGGAAAAGCTGGTCAATATCCATGAGACAGAACCTTCGATAAATCAAATAGCCCGGGAATTGCAGCTGCCCCGGGAAGAAGTGGTATTTGCCCTGGATGCCATACAAGAGCCGGTATCTTTATTTGAACCTATCTATAATGACGGGGGAGACCCGATTCTGGTAATGGATCAGATCAGCGATGAAAAAAATACTGATGAACAATGGCTGGAAGAGATATCGATCAAAGAAGCCATGAAGAAACTGAACGATAGGGAAAAACACATTGTCAACCTGCGTTTCTTCGCCGGTAAAACCCAAATGGAGGTTGCAGATGAAATAGGCATATCCCAGGCCCAGGTGTCGAGATTGGAAAAGGCCGCATTAAAGCAACTGAAAAAGCATATCTAGAAAAGGAGGAGCAGGGATGAGACCAAACCTGCTGTTGATTACCCTGGCAGCCATAATATTCACCATGCTGATTCCAATCACCAACTATTATTATGCTTCTGAACAGGCTTTTACCCCCGATAACATGGTTAAGCTGGAATTGGAATCGAGGTAGTAGGCAAGGAATAATTCTTATTACTTTGCTTTATTCGGCTCTGCTTACCTTAATTTTATGATAAACTTCTTTTAGATCAACAAATCTTTAAGGAGAACCGGGTATTGAGTCATGATGGGGTAAGACTAATTTGGGACAGCAAAACAAATCAGATAAATTCAACTGCCGATAGTATCTCCCACCAGTTGATAGAATTGGTAAATCCAGCCCCTGCTTCTTGCAGTGATTCCATGTTGGATTTGGTGACGCCATCGGTTCGTCCCGTGTCTGCACAGCCATTTCAGGGCAGAATATTTTTCGGTGATAACCTGCAGACAATGGAATACCTGCTTCAGCAAGGCTATGGCAGCCGATTTGACCTCATTTATATAGATCCGCCTTATCTCAGTTCCAGTGCCTATACTTCCCGGGTGAAAATAAAAGATACCGAAGAAGAATGGCAGTCGATCAGCAGACCGGTGTTTCTGGATCCTGGATTTAAGGAAATTGATGCCTATCTGGATCATATCTATCCCCGTTTAATAATGATGAAGGAATTACTGTCCCAGCAGGGTAGCCTGTTTGTACACCTGGATTGGCATATCAGCCACTATGTGAAGATACTGCTGGATGAAATATTTTCTCCCCAGCAGTTTATCAATGAAATCGTATGGTGTTATGGAGGCGGGAGCGGGACCAAAAGGCACTTCCATCGCAAACATGATGTGATTTTATGGTATGGCAGCAGCAGCGAATATATCTTTAATCCCCAGTACCGTCCTTATACCGTCGGTACTTTGGAGAGGGGACTGACCAAGGTCAAGGGGGATAAATACCGGTTGCATGCCGAAGGAGCATTGATGCAGGATTGGTGGACAGACATCAATAAAATACTGAGTCCCACCGCCGCGGAAAACCTGAAATTCCCCACCCAGAAGCCGGAAGCCCTGCTCAAAAGAATCATACTCTCAGCTTCCCGGCCAGGATCTTTGGTAGGTGATTTTTATGCTGGTTCGGGTACTATGGCTTGCATAAGTCAGGAGTCGGATCGAAACTGGATTGCCTGCGACAACAGCCCTATAGCTATTCAAACTACCCTGGAAAGACTGATCAGGCAGAACGGCAATCCGTTTTCGCTGGAACAAACTGCTCTTCCTGACCGAGAAAGTACCCAGGGTTCATTGCAAATCAAAACTCCTGTAATTCAGCCTTATACACAGACTTCAGCCTTAATGCTGCTGGGCCTGGAAGATTATAAACCCCTTGGGCAGCACCTGGGCCACCTGAGAGGGAATCCTGGTTTTAAGAGCCTGATTGATTTCTGGGAAGTCGACCTGGATTATGATGGACACACTTTTTGTTCGGTGCTGCAGGTTTTGCGGGATAAAAAGCGGTATGACCACAATATTAGGGACAGTATAAAACTGCAGGTGCCTTTGCAAGATGTGTATAATCTGGCTATAAAAGTATATGATGTTTTTGGCGGCAGCCAGGTTCAATCCTTGCAGATAGCTGGGATAAAGCCTTAAACTGAGAACCAGGGACCAGGGCAGCCTGGTCCCCGGCTTGAGATGCTGGGGCATATGATCCTTCGGGTCTGGGATCATATTTCATCATCGCTATGATTTAAAGTCTATTTTGCTCCATCAGACGATAAATATCATTTTCAGGATTATCTTCCCAGGGATGCCAGACTTCTTCAAAGACATTTTCATCCCGAAGATCTTCAGCCCTAAGCGGAATTTGAACCCGGCGGTTATTAAAATCAATAGGTTTAACGCTGTGAATCAACATATTATCCGTCTCAGGCATCTCTATGGCTGGAACTCCGGGCCATTCGGTCCGCTATTACCCATATTGCAGTTATAGCAGTGGCATGAAAGGCCCACCATCCCGGCTCCAGGAAGCTGAAACTGCCGGGATCTGCTTTATCTTGGTGCAACATCTTTTTAACCGCCGAGTTTTTATAATCCATTAGTCCTGCTATCAAGAATAACACTCCTTTCAATAAATGATTCATTACTATTTTGCCCGCTTATTTGTCCCTTATGTGGATGGAATCATATGATACAAACTTTACCTATCAACCTATTAGCCAGTTCTTATTCATCTTGTAATTTGAGACAATTTCACATATCATCAAAAAAAAGTAAATAAGAGGTGGGCTATGGAAAGACAGGAAAAGGCTGCTCTTTGTATGCTTCATTCAATAAAAGGTATAGGAAATCGCAGTTTGATAAAGATCAAACATGATTTCAACAGCTATACTGAATTTTTGCAGCTTGATGCAAGTCAGCTAAGGACAAGGGCTTTGTTGCCGCCCCTTGTGCTGGAAGAAGTACTGATTTTAAGGAAGCGGTTTCAGCCCATGCCTTTTTTGGAGGAGCTGGAAGGCAGGGATATCAGGATTATGACTCTGGAAGAGGATAGCTACCCCCGGAGTTTAAGAAATATTTCCAATCCCCCGGCGGTCCTTTACTGCCGGGGGAGCCTGGAAGATGCCGGCAATTTCTCTCTGGCGGTGGTTGGATGCCGGGCCGCCACCAGGTATGGTAAACATACGGCTCGAGAACTGGCCCGTTCACTGGCTGACTGTGGGGTTAATGTGGTTAGCGGTATGGCTCGGGGAATAGACCGGGAGGCACACCTGGGGGCCCTGGAGGGAAATGGCTTCACCGTTGCTGTGCTAGGCAGCGGGATGGACGTGGTATATCCGCGGGAACATATTCAACTGTATGAACAAATCTGCCGGGAGGGTTTGGTTATAAGCGAGTTTCCCCCCTCAGTCCCCCCCGAACCGCGAAATTTCCCCATGAGAAATCGTATTATATCCGGTTTGGCCCAAGGGGTCATAGTAGTAGAAGCCCGTATGAAAAGCGGAGCCCTTATAACTGCTGATTTTGCCCTGGAACAGGGGAAAGATGTATTCGCAGTGCCGGGGCCTATTAATAGCATGGCCAGTGCTGGTACCAATAATCTAATCAAACAGGGAGCCATAGTATACACTGAAATAATGGACATCATACAAGAATACCAGGTTTTGGAGGATATTTTCCCAGCCCCGGGAGTAAAACAGGAAGAATTACTGTTGCTCGATAAGGAAGAATCAGTGATAATGGAGAGTATGAGTTGCGATCCATGCCATTTTGACAAATTGTTAACCATAACCGGTTTTGATATAGGACAGCTCAGCAGCCTCTTGCTCAATCTGGAACTCAGAGGTATAGTGCAATCATTACCGGGAAATTACTATGTAAAACTTTAGTTTTAACGCTGTGATACGGAGAGGTGATTATATTGGCGGGTAATACCCTGATCATTGTTGAGTCGGCAGCCAAGGCCAAGACACTGGGGAAATTCTTGGGCAAAAACTACCGGATAAAAGCTTCAGTGGGACATGTCAAAGATCTGCCCAAAAGCAAGCTGGGCATAGATATAGAAAATGATTTTGAACCCCGGTACATTACCATACGGGGTAAAGGAGACATATTAAAGGAGATCAAGGACGAGTCCCAGAAAGCGGACCGAGTGCTGCTGGCTACTGACCCGGATAGAGAGGGAGAAGCTATTGCCTGGCATCTGCAGACGGCTATGAAAATTCCGGATGGCTCCAGGTGCAGGATTGAGTTTAATGAGATTACCAAAGAGGCAGTTAAAAATGCCATAAAGAAAGCCCGCCCCATCGACATGAATCGAGTGAATGCCCAGCAGGCTCGAAGGATACTGGACCGCCTGGTGGGCTATAATCTCAGTCCCTTACTATGGAGTAAAGTCAGGAAAGGATTGAGTGCCGGCCGGGTGCAGTCGGTGGCAGTAAGGCTTATCTGCGAACGGGAGGAAGAGATCAACGACTTCCAGCCGGTAGAGTACTGGACAATGGAAGCACTGTTGAGTGACAGCCAAAAGAACCAGTTTAATGCCAGAGCAGCAATGTATATGAATGAACGGCTGGAGATTAGTTCGGAAGCTGAAAAAAATAAAATTGAAAAAGATATAAAACAGGCCTCCTTGAAGGTGGGCAAAATTGAAAAGAGAGAAAAGCGCAAGAGACCTAATCCTCCTTTCATTACCAGTACCTTGCAGCAGGAAGCTTCCAAAAGACTAAACTTTTACGCCAAAAGAACCATGCGCGTAGCCCAGGAATTGTATGAAGGATTATCTATCGGCAAGGAAGGAACTATAGGCCTGATAACTTATTTGAGGACCGATTCAACCAGGGTGGCTGGTGCGGCTCAGATTGAAGCACTGGAGTTTATTGCTTCTTCCTTTGGGAAGGAATATGCTCCGGATCAGCCTAACGAATATAAGAGCAGGAAAAGTGCCCAGGATGCCCATGAGGCTATCAGGCCAACCTCCGTCTATCGAACTCCTCAGAGCATAAAAGACTATCTGACCCGGGATCAATACCGGCTTTATAAACTGATATGGGACAGGTTTCTAGCCTGCCAAATGACTCCGGCTATATTCGATACCATTGCGGTGGATATAAATGCTGGTGAGTATGTACTTAAGGCCAATTCATCCCGACTGAAGTTTCCAGGTTATAAGAAAGCATATAACGACAGCGAGGAAGAGGAGATAAAAAATCCTATACCTGATTTAGAGCAGGGACAGGTGGTAAGTCTGCAGGAATTAAAATCCGAGCAGCATTTCACCCAGCCGCCGCCCCGTTTCACCGAGGCCAGCCTGGTCAAACTGCTGGAAGAAAAAAATGTAGGTCGTCCTAGTACCTATGCGCCTATCATTGATACCATTCTGCGCCGCAACTACGTTGAGAGGCAGAACAAAGCATTTGTGCCCACCGAATTGGGGATTATCGTTGTTGAGTTATTGAAAGACAACTTCTCCAATGTAGTAGGGGTGGAGTTTACAGCTCAAATGGAGGAGGAACTGGACCAGGTAGCCGATGGTAAAATGAAATGGAAGCAAGTTGTGCGTGACTTTTATGAACCTTTTTCCTCCGATATAGAAAAAGCCCAGATGCTGTTGGATAAGATAGAGATTAAAGACGAAGAAGCCGGCAAGGAGTGTGCCCTATGTGGCCGACCGCTGCTAATAAAACATGGCCGATTCGGCAAGTTCCTGGCCTGTTCAGGATTTCCGGAATGCCGGCATACTGAATCATTTAATGAAGAGGTAGGAGTTGACTGTCCATACTGCGGTGGTGCCATAATAGCTCTCAGGAGCAAGAAGGGCCGCAGGTTTTACGGATGCAGCAATTACCCGGAGTGCAATTTCAGGTCCTGGAACCAACCCACCGGAGAAAAGTGCCCGCAGTGCGGGGATGCTCTGGTGGCAAAGGCCAGTAAGGGCAACAGCCCCAAGGTGGTATGTCAAAACCAGGGATGCGGTTATAAAAAGGATGATCTAGATTGAATCAGGTTAGTATCATAGGGGGAGGGCTGGCCGGTAGCGAAGCCGCACATTTTCTAGCTGGCAGGGGCTGTTCGGTAAGACTCTTCGAGATGCGGCCTGCCAAGAGCACCCCGATTCATAAAACCGGGGACCTGGCCGAATTGGTTTGCAGCAACTCCCTTAAATCAGAACTGGAAGATACGGCCCAGGGTTTGCTGAAGCAGGAGATGAGAAGATTAGGGTCGTTATTGCTTGCCTGCGCCGAGCAAGCTCGAGTTCCAGCCGGTTCCGCACTGGCAGTAGACCGGCGGCTGTTTTCTTCCCTGGTGACAGAAAGAATAGAAAAAATGGGCAATATACAAATTATCCGGGAGGAAATTACCCGTATACCTGATCAAGGCACAGCGATAATTGCTACCGGACCATTGACTTCGGATACCCTGGCCGGCGAATTGCAGAAGATAACCGGAGAGGAACATCTGTATTTCTATGATGCGATTGCCCCCAGCGTTACCCTGGAAAGTGTTGACCTGGATAAGGTGTTCAAGGCCTCCAGGTACGGCAAGGGTACAGACGATTATTACAACTGCCCCATGGACCAGGTACAGTATGAAGGCTTTTATAAGCGCCTGGTGGAAGCCGATGCCTATGCGGGACATAGTATAGACAAGCAAATGGTTTTTGAGTCCTGCATGCCCATAGAGGCTGCTGCCTCCCGAGGGAGGGAAACCCTCAGGTACGGCCCCATGCGTCCGGTGGGACTGACAGATCCTGCCACCAGCAAACGCCCATATGCAGTAGTTCAGCTTCGGCAGGAAGATAAAGCGGGGCAGGTCTTTGGTCTGGTGGGATTTCAGACCCGGCTGAAATGGTCCGAACAGCAGGAGATATTCAAATTGATACCCGGTCTGGAAAACGCTGAATTCGTGAGATACGGGGTTATGCACCGTAATACTTTCATTAACAGTCCACAAATTCTGGAGGTCTCCCTGCAATTCAGAAATCGGCCCGGATTGCTTTTGGCCGGCCAAATCACCGGTGTTGAAGGATACATGGAATCGGCGGCTACAGGAATTATCGCCGGCATTAATGCTTGGCGGATATTGAATGGGAAACAGCCCCTGGCTCCTCCCAAGACTACCATGATAGGTGCTTTGCTTGATTTTATCAGCAATTCAGAAAGCAAAAGTTTTCAGCCGATAAATGCTAATTTCGGCATATTACCGCCTCTGGAAAGCAAAATTAAGGACAAAAAACTAAGGTACCGAAACTATGTGGGACGTTCGTTAGAGGATATAGACAAGTTTTCAGAATTGTTTCCGAAATAGTTGTAAAACCCGTCCGCATATGCTAGCATTTTTGCTAGAGGACTAATAATGGCGGGAGTAATAGTCGTGTTGAGCAAACATTTAAACGCTTTTTTTGATTATCTGATGATTGAAAAGAGCGCATCCAAGCTAACAATATCAGGTTACAATAAGGATTTGCATCAATTTCTGGAATTTGCTGCCAGCAAATACCAGGTGGCCTGGGAAGAGGTGGAGAGCCGGCATCTGGATCACAGGACAGCCCGGGAGTACCTGGCTTTTTTGCAGTCTCGCGGGTTAAGCCGGGCGACTATGGCCAGAAAATTGGCTGCCTTAAGATCCTTCACCAAGTACCTGTGCCGGGAAGGTATACTTGGCAGCAACCCTATTGCCGCAGTTTCTACCCCTAAACAAGATCAGCGCTTGCCTAAATTCCTCTATCCCATGGAGGTTCAGGTGCTTATGGACGCACCGGACGTAAGTACTCCTCTGGGCAGCAGAGATTGGGCGGTTATGGAAACCCTCTATGCTGCTGGTTTGCGGGTGAGCGAACTGGTGGGCATGAACATAGGGGACATGGATTTTGACGAAGGGCTGATTAAGGTAGTGGGAAAGGGAAGCAAGGAGCGGATAATACCCCTGGGAGGGAAGGCTCGGGAATCCCTGCTGCATTATTTAAAGCATCGGGAGCGGATGCTGAATCGGCAACAAAAGACATCTGAAGCGGTATTTTTAAATAAATACGCTGAAAGGTTATCGGCCCGCAGTGTAAGAAATATCATAAACAAGTACATGCAGCAAGCCGCAATTAACCAGAAAATAAGTCCGCATACCATGAGACATTCTTTTGCTACCCATTTGTTGAATGCCGGGGCAGACCTGCGATCAGTTCAGGAACTGCTGGGGCATGTGAAATTATCTACAACCCAGATATACACTCATCTAACCCGTGAGAGCATTAAGGAGATACATAAAAACTCATTACCCCGGAGGTGAAAAATTGTTTAAAGCAACCACTATCGTCGCAGTGAGGAAAAACGGCAGGACGGCCATAGCTGGTGACGGACAGGTAACAATGGGGCAGAATACCGTTATGAAGCATAATGCCAGCAAGATCCGCAGGCTGTACGAGGGGAAAGTTGTGGCAGGTTTTGCCGGATCAGTAGCCGATGCCTTTACCTTATACGGCAAGTTTGAAGAAAAACTGAAAGAGTATGGAGGAAATCTGACCCGGGCGGCAGTGGAACTGGCCAAGGAATGGAGATCTGATCGGGTATTGAGGAAGCTGGAAGCCCTGCTGATTGTGGCTGATCAGGAGAAAATGTTCGTCTTATCCGGCAGCGGCGAGTTGATTGAGCCTGATGACGGGATAATAGCTATTGGCTCGGGGGGAAGTTACGCCCTGGCAGCAGCCAGAGCCCTGTACAGGTTTACCGACCTTGATTCCCGGGATATCGTTCAGGAAGCTATGAAGATAGCATCAGAAATATGCGTTTTTACCAATGACCACATTTCGGTGGAAGAATTGGTTCAAGAACTGCAATGAGGAGGTTTTATTTCTGCACAACCTGACCCCAAAAGAGATAGTCTTGGAATTGGATAAACATATTATCGGACAGCATGAAGCCAAAAAAGCAGTCGCTATTGCTTTACGCAACCGGTATCGAAGGAAAAAGCTGTCCAGCGAACTGCGGGAAGAAATATATCCCAAGAATATTATTATGATTGGCTCAACCGGAGTCGGTAAAACTGAGATTGCCCGCAGGCTGGCCCGGATGGTGAAGGCGCCGTTTATCAAGGTGGAGGCCAGCAAATTTACGGAAATCGGATATGTAGGTCGAGATGTAGATTCTATGATTAGAGATTTACTCGAAACCTCTATTCGCATGGTTAAACAAGAAAAACTCGAGGAGGTGGAGGATAAGGGCAGAGTAATAGCCGAGGAGCGGATAGTTGACTATATTCTTCCTTTGCCCCGGAAAAAGAAACGGGTTCCGAATAACCCCCTGGAATTGCTTTTGGGTCCAGGAGAAAATAGTTCGGAAGTAATAGAGGAAGATGATCCGCGGCGTAAACAGATTTTGGAACAGAGGGAGATCCTTCAGCAAAAAATCTCCCGGTTGGAGATGGAAGAGGAAATCATTGAAGTTGAAGTAGAAGAACGCACCCCTTCCTTCATGGAGATCATTTCCGGTTCTGGGGTAGAGGAAATGGGCGTAAATCTTCAGGATATGTTCGGCAATCTGATGCCCAGGAAAAAGAAGAAACGCAAAGTCACTGTGGGTGAAGCCCGGAAAATACTGACCGCAGAAGAGGCTCAGCAATTGATAGACATGGACGAAGTCTATCGCCTGGCCATAGAAAGAGTGGAACAGGATGGCATTATATTTCTGGACGAGATCGACAAGATAGCTGGTAAAGAGAGCTCTTATGGACCTGATGTATCACGGGGGGGTGTGCAAAGGGATATTCTACCAATAGTGGAAGGGGCAACTGTTACGACCAAATACGGACCGGTTAAAACGGACCATATTCTATTTATTGCCGCTGGAGCATTTCACACTAGCAAGCCATGCGATTTAATTCCGGAACTGCAAGGCAGGTTTCCCATCAGAGTTGAATTGGATGGCTTGAGCGAAGAAGATCTGACCAGAATATTGAGGGAGCCTTATAATTCGTTGATCAAACAGTATTCAGCCTTGTTGTCCACCGAGGGAGTACAGGTGGAATTCACCGATGAAGCAATACAGAGCATTGCCCGCATAGCTTATTCAGTAAACTCCAAAACCGAAAATATTGGAGCCAGAAGATTGCACACGGTTATGGAAAAGGTGCTGGAAGAGCTTATGTTTACTGCTCCGGACCTGAAGGGTCAGGAGTTGATAATTGACCAAGCCTATGTTCAGGAAAAATTGGAACCCATTTTGCATGATGACGACCTGAGCAGATATATTTTGTAGGAGGTAGTTGAAGTGCCAAAGTCTTTGTTAGAAAAATCCCGTTCAATAAATAAAACCCTGCAAAAGATTGGCGGCAATCCCGTTAATTTTTATGAAATAGCCGAGGTGCTGGCCGTAAACCTGGAGTGCAGTGTTTTTATAGTGGGTAGGAGAGGCCAGGTTTCAGGTTATGCTTTTCATGAGGGAGTGCCGTGTATAGGGATCGATGAATTAAAAAGCCATGTGGAAAGATTCCCGGAGAGCTTTAACCAGGAATTCACCAACATCCAGGAAACCCAGACCAATGTTACCATGGAGCCAGGACGCAAATGTCTGTTTAACTATAACTACGGTGAATGCAACTGTTCTCATAGGCTCTGGTCAATTACGCCGGTATTCGGAGGGGCCAAGCGCATAGGAACTCTTATTCTGGTAAGGGATAGGGAAAGATTTACCGATGAAGATATTGTATTGGCTGAATACGGTGCTATCGTGGTCGCCAATGAGATAATGCGCATGACTTCCGAACGTATTGAAGAACAGGCTCGCAAAAAGGCATCAGTACAAATAGCACTGGCTACCCTGTCCTATTCGGAAAAGGGAGCTATAGAACATATACTGGCTGAGCTGGATGGGACTGAAGGTCTTCTGGTTGCCAGCAGAATAGCTGATAAGGTGGGGATAACCCGCTCGGTAATTGTAAGTGCGCTCAGAAAGTTTGAAAGCGCGGGAGTCATCGAATCCAGATCCCTGGGAATGAAGGGTACATACATTAAAGTGCTCAATGATTATCTGTTTGAAGAATTGAGAAAATAAATCGGCACTAGATAATAATCCTATATCATACTTAAGGCTGATCGCTGAGATCATCCTTATTTTTTTTGCTCCCAAAGACCGACATGAGGCGGGCCTAAACTACCAAAATGTATAGGAATATCTACCCATTTTACAATTTAAAGGAGGAATTAAAACAATTAAAGTCGAAAAGACTAAATTGTGGATAACATGGGGAAAGAAGGTGGATAAAATACTGGACAGGATATTGAATTCAGGAAGGGAACAATTGCTGATTAAGGCCATGGATGCGGCCAGTTTGCGCAATGATGTTATTGCCAACAACATTGCCAACGTAGACACTCCTGATTTCAAGAAAAGTGAAGTCAGTTTCTCGGATAAGATCAGAGACGTCCTATTAAATCAAAGCATTCACATAAAATTAGAATTAACCGATAAAAGACATTTAACTGGATCCAATAGTCCTGGTATACAGACAATTAGACCGGAGATACTGTCCTGTGATAGCAGCACTTACCGCAATGATGGAAATAATGTTGATATTGATGTGGAAATGGCTGAACTGACCAAAAACAAAATATTTTATGATGCCATGGGGCAGAGCATAAGCAACGAGATCAAGCTGCTGCGGCTGGCTATAGAAAGAGGTTAGGTAAGATGGCTTTTTTGAATTGTATAGATGTAAGTGCATCAGGTTTAACTGCTCAAAGGCTACGGATGGATACTATAGCCAGTAACATGGCCAATGCCGAAACCGTTCGAAGCGCTGATGGAACTGGTCCTTACCGCAGGCAGGTAGTGGTCTTCCAGGCTCGTGATAACGATAATTCTCTTAGCAGCTTCCGGGGTGTACTTAATAGGGAGATAGCCTCCTCCGGAGTTGGGGTTCGAGTAAAGGAAATCAGGTCACTGACTGAAGACGAAGCTCCTTTTCGTCTGGTCTATGAGCCGGGGCACCCGGACGCGGATGAGAATGGTTATGTCAAATATCCCAATGTTAACATTGTAGAAGAAATGATCAACATGATTTCATCGACCAGGGCATTCGAAGCTAATTCCAAGGTGATTGAGGCCAGCAGAAATATGGCTATGCGTGCTCTGGATATTGGCAGATAGAAGGGTTGGTGAATGGAGATGGGTGTATTACACGCTGGCAGCGTAACTGCAATGAATCCCAATATCATCAATAGTCCTGACCGGAGAAGCGAAGGGACTGCAGACAAGAACTTCCTTAATTATCTTCATGAAGCACTAAACCAGGTAAACAGCTATCAGCAGGAAGCTACCCAAAGTGCTGCAAATCTGGCCATTGGTAACAACCAGTACCTGCATGACACCACTATTGCTTACGAAAAAGCAATCCTGGCTCTGCAGCTCACGGTGGAAATCAGAAACAAGCTGGTAAGCGCTTATGAAGAGATTATGAGAATGCAGTTATAGTAATCTTGGTTGGGAGTTGAACGATGGATAGTCTCGTTAATATGTTCAAGCAGTCAGCTGTACAGGCCAGGGAAGGCTGGTCGAAACTGAGCCTCAATCAAAAAGTGATGGTGGCGGGAGGAATTCTGCTCCTGCTGAGCACCTTAATATTTCTGGTAAAACAAGGCTCATCCAGCAAGTTTGAGGTTCTCTATTCGGATTTGAACGCCAAGGATGCCGCTGCTATAGTAGAGCGGTTGGATGAAGAAAAGATTCAGTACCGGCTGACTGATAACGGCAGTACCATTATGGTTCCTACCGAAGTCAAGTACATCACCCGTCTTAAGCTGGCCAGTGAAGATCTCCCTCAGGGGGAAGTCGGGTTTGAATTGTTCCAGGAAAGCAGTTTCGGGGAAACCCAGACCGATAAAAAAGTCAAATACCGGGAGGCCTTACAGGGGGAATTGGCGCGAACCATACAGAGATTGGAAAATGTTTCGGCTGCCAAGGTTAATATAGCCATTCCGGAGCAATCATTATTTTCCGATAATGAACAGGCTACCAAAGCATCCGTAGTAGTCAATACCATTAATGGGACGGCTCTTGGGGCCAGGGAAGTCAGATCCATAATAAACCTGGTGGCCAATAGTGTAGAGGGCCTGGAGCCGGAGAATGTAGTTATAGTTGATCAGTACGGCAGTCTGTTGTCTGACGGGGTGGTTGTATCCCCAGAAGCAAATGCTGCCGGGACACTTCAAA
>Ga0334885_1000139_pt1 | contig 130443 bp, 119 predicted proteins | sample GraSluR1_MG_8_FD_207233 | JGI IMG/M metagenome (GOLD analysis project Ga0334885, IMG submission 207233) | Sludge microbial communities from methane-producing bioreactor in Wageningen University, Netherlands - Granular Sludge_31_05-R1 | ecosystem: Engineered > Bioreactor > Anaerobic >...
TAGGTGTAGCGACCAAATCCAGCCCCCATACCATTCATTGTAGCACCCTGAAGCGAGAACACACCGCGAGAGCCTTCGTCCCAACGGTCAGGAATATCAGTTGTCATGATGTTGATTACTCCACCCAGTGCGCTTGAGCCGTAAAGCAAGCTGGCGGGGCCACGAATTACCTCTACTCTGCTTGCAGCCAGTGGATCTAACGCAATGGAGTGATCGGCTGATGTTTCGGATATATCGCCCATGCGTTCACCGTTCTCGAGCACCAAAATTCTATCGCCATCCATACCCCGTATTACGGGTCGGGCAGGGGTTGAACCCATGGACCGCATGGCAACTCCGGGCGAGTTGTTCAACATTTCGCCAAACGAAATTTCGGAGCGTTTCTGTAGCTCCTCGCCCATATAGCTCATATCGGGCTGATAACGAAATCCGCTGGCTGTTGGCGATGAGGTGATTACAATGGCATCGAGGTTAATATCGGTAGGGACTACCTCAACATCAATCTCAATGGTTTGCTTGGCTTGAATTGAAAAATCGATTGCTTTTGTTTCGAAACCCATACCCGTTACAATTAGGGTATGCTCACCTATGGGGATATTGGTTAGGATGTAGTGGCCGGAGGCATCGGTAATGGTACCAATTCGGGTATCTTTTACCAAAACATTTATAAAGGGTATATGCTCGCCATCGGCAGCGTTAATGATGTGGCCAAATACATTGGCATCGGTTTTAGGTTGGGCAAATGCGTTAAGGTATGCAATAGCTGCTATTGCAATAATTATATATCTTCTCATACGTTTAGTCGAGTTTTAGCATGAATTGAGCTTTATTAAAGCTCAAGTTATTGATTTTTAAAGCTAATGTTGGCTTGCATTGTGGAAAGTTGATGCAAACAAGAAAGGTTAAAAACTCGGAGGACCTCGGTAGGTATTTAACGCATGTAAGGCTATTGGGGTATAACCTTGGGTGGTGTTGGTAGCTTTTGGGGTGCTATCAAAGCTGAATTTTGCAAGCGATAGTATTGCCAGAATAACAAGTACCGAAATGGAAGTAACCACTTCGTAGATGAACATCTCCCAGCTGCTATGCGAGTGGCTTTGGTATGGAGATTCTGCTGTTTGTGATGCCGTAAAGGGATGGGCATGCTCAACCACAATTCCGTTGTTTAGCACGTGAAAGTGCCAGTTTGCTACCCGGTTATGGAATAGCATAAGTACAATTGGAATTGTTAGTAAAGCAACGAGTTTTCTTAACCGCATTATTAATACTTTAGCAAATGCAAAAATAGTATGTTGAGTGTATAGCACTACATAGGTTAACAGTAATTAACCAACATTGTTCATACTCGAACTTTCTAGGCTAAACAGCATTCAAAATTAATCTGTAATTGTAGGTGAGTGTTGTAGATTATCCCTATTTTTTCTGATATTTGCGTAGGGTTACAAAAAACTATTTTTAAGATGAAACCACGCATAAACCTGCCACAAAACGAGATAGATCAGATAGTTAATAGCTGCGAAGCCTGTATGGTAGCCATGGTTGATTTAGAAGGGAAGCCATACGTTTTGCCCTTTAACTTCGGATATGAAGATGGTCGCCTTTACATCCACTCTGGCCCCGAAGGTAAAAAGATTGATATTTGGAAGCAGAACCCTGAGGTATGCATCTCGTTTAGCACCGACTACAAGATGAATATTCGTCATGAGGAGGTAGCGTGCTCCTACTCCATGAAATACAAAAGCGTGCTAATGCATGGTAAAATAAATTTTATCTCCGATTTGGATGAAAAGGCTCGCGTTCTCAATGTAATAATGGAAAAGTACTCGGGACGCAGCGACTTTTCCTATGGCTTGCCAGCGCTAAAAAATGTTGCCGTTTTCGAAATTGATATCCAAAAAGTGGAGTCAAGGGCGTATTTGTACTAGTAAGAATTACTTTGGCAGATGGGGTTCTCCATAAATCATACGCATAGAGTTTTGCTTGCAGTAGCTGCATCCACACTTATTACTTGCTTTGCACCGCTGCAGGTTCCAGCACCTTATGGTTACAGTTCAAGTAACTGGGGTCACAATGATTACCAACAGCATGTAGATTTATACCTTGGTATTGCAGGTGTTGTACTGGATCTGGAGCCCGTCGAGAAATCTTTTACCACCATAAGTAGTTCCCCTAAAGCAAAACCAACAGATTTATACAGGTTGTTAACTCCCACATCGAAGTATAAGCAGCAATTCTTTCCAAAACCCATCATATGTTCTCCCACGGGCATATACATGTGTTTGAGGTTATGATTAGTATTCTCACTTCAGTAACTTATAAGCTGAGCCACCCTCAGTAGCAAGAGCTGTAGGTGGCCATAATCTGAGTGTACTAATTTTAAAATCAATAATTATGAATACGGTAGAAAGAAAACCCATACCTACATGGGTTAGCATATTGCTTTTTGTCGCAATTATGACAGTGGTTATGGTAGTTGGAATGATGCTATAAATTGCTTCGCCATTGCCAAAGAAAATGGAGCCCGATGCTTATGCTTAGGGCTCCATTTGTTTTGTTCTAATTACTAATGGTTTAGGATGCCAAAAAGGAGGGAGCAAATATTTACTTAAAAATATCGATAAATCTTTACATCCTATTTAAAAATCTATATATTAGTAACTAAATTGAAGCGTTATTAATAGAAGGTAATTGATATGGCCAATATAAGAGATTTTAAAATGGATGTTAAGCAAATGGTAAAGCTCTTCATGCAGGAGTGCTACGCGCAACTAGCATACTCACCACCATTAAATCAGGAGAACGTACTCGATATAATCTCCGATGCCATGGAGCTTGAGACCGATACAATAAAAAAGATAAACACACCTGAACCAGAGAGTAAAAACAACCTGAAGCATTACTACAAAGCTGTAAGCAATGATTTTTACGATAAGATCGTTGAGCTTACCGAGCGCCTGAATTCACTTTCCTACTAGTCATCTTTTTTAAACTATTCAATATGAAATCTTTTCTTGATCTAGCAAAGAGTAGATACTCATGCCGTTCGTATAGCGAGCAGGAAGTTCCTAAAGAAACCATTCTGAAAGTGCTGGAGGCAGCCAGAATTGCGCCATCGGCAACCAACGCCCAACCCTGGCGGTTTGTGGTTCTCACCAAGGGACCCCTGCGCAACGAGGTAACTGGATGTTATGCCGGCGAGTGGTTAAAATCTGCTCCAGCTATCGTTGTGGCATGTGGTAACCATGGCGAGTCATGGAGGAGAGCCGATGGGAAGGATCATTGCGACATTGACCTAGCTATTGGTGTTGACCATATCACCCTTGCTGCCACCGAGAATGGTTTGGGTACCTGTTGGATTTGTAAGTTTGATGCCATGCGATGTGCCGAAATACTAAAGTTACCCAAGGGAGTAGCCCCCGTAGTGCTTATTCCGCTTGGCTATCCAGCTGAGAAGAACAACTACTCCGAGAGGCATTTGGTTCGAAAACCTATAGAGGAGATTGTATCGTGGGAGGGATACAGCTTCTAAACCCCTGTGCTATACTTCTTCATACGTTGGTTTAACCCCTTGGCATTGCCTGTAATTCTATTCAAGTGCTTCCAGAAATTTGGGCCATGGTTCTTATGCACCGTATGGGTTAACTCGTGAAGTATAATGTAATCAATTAGCTCATCGGGGAGCTTCATAAGGTATATGCTAAGGTTGATATTGTTAGTACCCGAGCAGCTTCCCCATCGCGATTTTATGTTCTTTACCCTTAACGTATTGTAGCTAAAGCCAAACTGCTGGGCTAGCGCGTTTACCCTCTGGGGCAAGTAGCTTAACGATTCTTTCCTGTATAGCTGCTCAATTACGGTGCGCACGGTGCTCTGCACCTCGTTGCTGCTTATGCTTTGCTGATATGGGTAGGCTACGGTAACTTTACCGTTCAAAATGGTTACGTTAGTATCATTAACTTCCGAAGGAATGAGCAAAAGTTCATGGTGTCGGGTTTTAAATCCCGACTCAATGATGTTGTTGGCGCTTCGTTGGGCAAGCTGATTTTGCTTCTCAATAATCCAATTCCTTTTCTGCTCAACAAACTGTTGGGCAGTGGCAACAGGTAAAAACGTGGGTATGGTAACGCGCACACCCTTTTGGGGATGTACCGATAGGGATAATCGTTTGGCTCTGGGGTTGTGTCGTAATAAAATATCGCCCACCCCAGGCAAATGCCACAGGGTGGAAGGCTTTCGCTTTAAAGGGGGCATACTACTGATTAAGAATCCAAATGTTGGGGTTTTTCTGTTTCCACACGTTCATTGAGTCTACTGCCTGCTGACGAGTAAGAAATGAACCTAAGGTTACGGCATGCATCCCTGTTGGTTGTATAATTACCTTAGAGTTATATCCCAACGACTGCATATCGCGAGAGAACTTTTCGGCGTATTCGGCATTACGGAAACTACCTGCAACAATATGGAACATACCCTCTTGGGTAACAGGTATGCTAAGCCTTGGTTCTGTAGTGGTGGGCGATTTAGATATTTTTTTCTCAGCGGGTTTCGCTGTTTGCTCGCTTCGGGTCACATCGTTTGATTCGTCCATTTCGGCGCTTAGCTGCTCAAACTCATCTTCAAATTTCCCCTTCTGTTGATCCTGTTTTTGCTGATCACTTGGCTCTGTAGCAACTCTTTCGGCTGTAGGTACTACCTTTTCCTTTTTCTTCGAGCTGAAAACCCCCTTATCATATAGATACCAGCCGCTGGCAGCCACTACAACAACCCCAATTCCAATAAGCGTTCCAAAAAGTATCGCTTTTCCTGCCCCACTGCTGGATTTTTGTTTGGGCATTGGGGTAGGTTTGGGTTGCTTTGGCGCCACTGGTTTGGGCTCCTCAATGGGGGCAGGTGGGGGAGGTGTCTCCTCGGTGGCCTTTGGTTTGGGCTCCGCTGCCTTGGGTTGCTCCTCAGCTTTTTTTACAGGTTCCTTACTTTTGGGCAATATCGGTTCTGTCGGCTTTGCTGGTTTTGGTTTTTCAGCCTTTGGCTCAGCGGGTTTGGGTTTAGCCTCCGGTGGCGAAGGTGCTGCGGGTTTTGGGCTAGCCTTACCTGCTGACGAGGCGCTTTGTAGGGTGGAGAATTGTATGCTGCCCCGACTATCGATTTGCAGAGAGCCCAATCCCTGAATCACGAAAATCTTTTTGCTTTGCAACTCGCTTTTTAGCATCTCGATGAAGCTCTCGAGCTTTTCTTTGGCTTGATCCTTACCTAGCTTTAGCTTCGTGGCAAGCTTTTCCTCAACCATTCCATCGTTATACCGAAGGAACGGGCTGAAAGTAACGTTTTGGGGTTTGAAAACTCCAGTGCCATCATCTTTTACCAAAAAGGCGCCAAAATCGGGCAGTATAACCCGGGCGTTATTTTCGATTAGCTCTTTAAGAAATTGAGTTTCCATTGGGTAGCGGGTTTCCGGTTGAACATATATATTGGGTATCTGATTCAAACATACAGCTTCTTGTTGAAAAAACATTGGGCGTTACGCACTTAATATTTAAGAATCAACATTTTTTGCTTGGATTTATTGTTGATAACGCCCTCAATTATTACGCTAAATCTACTTTTCCCCGCTAGGAGCAAACCTCCTGAATAACCGATAACACTTTTGACACTGAGTAGGGCTTTGTCATTAGCTGGTTAAATCCCACATCTTTAAAATCGTTGAAAAAAGTTAATGGGTTGTGCGCAGTTAGCGCTATAATTGGTATGCTCTTTTTATGGTCCGGAAACTTCTCGCGAATATATTTTGTGGTCTCAACCCCGTTCATTACAGGCATTTCAATATCCATAAGGATTAGGTCTATATCGTTCTTGATAAAAAGATCAATTGCTTGCTTCCCATTCTCGGCTTCGAGGCAATGAGCACTAATCTTTTTAACAATCTCTTTAATAAGTAATCTATTAACGAATATATCGTCAACAATAAGAATGTTGTAATGTTTTTCCATTTGTTTTAATTGCTATGGCTACAAATATAGTTGTTCTATCCTAATCGGCTTAGGGTTTTTAAAATATTTAAACTGTTTATTGAAAAACCATTCCGGGACATGTCGATAATTTTATCGTGCTTAAACTCCGAAAGGGTTCTAATAAGACTCTCCTTTGTTGTACCAGCCAGCTCGGCTAGTTCTTGGCGAGTTAGCGGGATGGAGAACTTAGGGCTACCAAAAATATCTTCGGAAAAGTAAAGTATAATGTCGGCCACCCGTCCGGGTAGTTGCTTCGAGAGCAGGCTCGATAACCTCCCGATATTAAATAGGTTGTCGGCGCTAATGCGATTCATCACCTCGTTAGCAAAGTCTTTATTCTCCGAAATTAAAAACCTAAAAGCCTCTATGTCAACAAGTTGAACTACTGTGGGTTCGAGTGCACATACAGAGTAATCGTAGTTTTCGCTCGATAGGGCAGAGGAGATTCCGAGGAATGAACCAGGCATGGCAATTCGAAGAATTAAATTTTTCCCCTTACGCATCTCACGGGTAACCTTTACTATACCCGAAACGATTATGGCAATTTCTGTTACTCTTGAGCTTTGTTTTATGATGGTATCCCGCTTGTTATACTCCATCCGGTTCGACGAACGGGCTAGCCTTTCCCTCTCCTCTCTCGTTAAAATCTCTTCTAGCCTAAAGTGCAACTCACTAATCTCTTGTTTGTTTGGGACTTCCATACCGTTCATTACCTTCGGGGGTTTTATTTTTAATAGTCATAAATATACAAAAATATTCAGATAGTGATTCAAATCATCTTTTTTTAGTGAGCAACCTCATTAAAATAGTGTTGCACCAACTTATAATTACTTGTATTTTTGATTGAATATTTCATACCAACAGATCATGATACTAATAGTGGACGATTCAACAACAAACCAAGTATTGCTTGAGGCAATTTTGCAGGAAGAAGGTTATCAAACAATAACCGCATTTAGTGCCCGCGAGGCATTTAAGGTAATTGAAAAAGAAAAGCCCGAGCTTGTTCTTTTGGACTTACTAATGCCCGAGGTAAGTGGATTCGATTTCTTGAAGCAGCTCAAGTCTAAGCCAGATATTGCCAATATCCCCGTTATCGTTGTTTCTGCCGTGGGGTCACAAGAGAATGTTGAACTTTGCAAAAGGCTTGGCGCTGTTGAGTTTTTTAGCAAACCAATTGATATATCGTTACTTATCAATACTGTTAAGAGAATGGTAGTCGTTAGCTAATACTTTTTGAGTAGCTGGATTTTTATAAACTAACCTTTTTTTCGTTTTATCGTTGAACATTTAAATACACAAGCCCCTTTTTATAATCAAAACCAAAAAAAACGCTTATGCCCAAAGCTGATAAACCCAACAAGTTTACTGCAAGCATTTCCATTAGTGAGTTTACCGACGTATTCTTGGGCATCGACGACCAAATATTGCAGCTTCACCAATGCTCCTCCGATGATTTTCTTGGGCTTAATGCCGACTTCAAACAGTATTATCGTCAGGCTAAGGCCATTTCCGATAACGCCACGCAGATATTTAATGCCCTTACAGAGAGCGAAACCAATACGCTGCTGCGCGATCTTGAAACGTTATACAAAGATCTTAAGCAGATACAGCTACAGTTCGCAAACCACCTTAACCAAACCATTGGTTTCCTTCGCGAAATAATGGAGCTACAGGGGAAGCTTTTTCTGCCCGTTAAGAATATGAACCAGGATCTGCTTACCCTTAAGTTTTTACTGGCCAATATCAAGATATCGAATTCAAACCTAGGCAAAGCTGAGCTCAATAACCTTGAGAAACTCCTCCACAGGTACAACGAGGTAATCAACGATTTTAAAATCTGTGGATATCAAAACGAGAGTAATTTAGAGCTGCTCAAAGGCATTGTAAGCCGATCCTTGAAGCAATTTGAATCCATCAGCGATAAGCACCTTCAGGATTTGGAGGAAATTCTCAATAACATACATTACGGTATCATTCTTTTTGCCGAGAAGCATGAGGAGGTGGCGCGGCAAATTCCTGAGCTAACTCATAAAACCGAAAATTCGTCAAAAAGCATCGCCGATATTATCACCAACCTGCAATACCATGATATTATTCGCCAGAAGATGGAGCATGTGCAGGCAACCCACAAAAGGTTGTTAGGCGATTTGGAGAATACTGCCCTTGATGGGAAGGATGCGCTTGATCAGGATCAGAAGCTACTGGTACGCATTAGGGACATTGCCAACCTGCAATCGGCCCAGCTGGTTTATGCCAACAAGGAGTACCAGCAGGCCATCGAGGTAATAACTAGCAAGTTTATTGCCATAAGTAACGACATGACCAATATCGCCTCAATGTGCAAAGACATAAACCTTTCCCAGGCGAACTCCGATGAGTTGTACCTTCAAAATCTTATCGATAAGATGCAGAGCTCATCGCACGTGTTGAACAAATTCCTTGAGGCAAGCCAATCTTTTCATGAGCATATCGATGAGCTGACTAGTAAAATTGTTGGGGCTAACGATAGCGTGGGTAAATTCTCAAAATCGCTCAAAAGCCTAAGGGGAATAACAGGCGAAACCATTGAAGCATTGTCGGGAAATGAAGGCGAAATTAAAGAACTTTCCGAAACCCTAAAGCAGGTCCAGACCTTGTACACCGATGTTGAGAATTTTGAGGGTGAAATTCAGCAAGTGTTTGGCAAAATTGCTGGTATAGGTAGCAAGCTGCTGCCCGATATAGGGAAAAACCTGAAAGGAGCCATAAGTGATGGCCTTTTTGTTCAGGCAGCTACCTCTATGACAAATATTATAAATCAGCTAAACCAAAAGCATATAACAATTAAAGCCCTGCTTGATCAGAACCTTGCAACTAGCAAATCGGTAGCTGTTGATGTTCGTGAGTCCATTAGTAAGATAAGGTACTACGACTTTTTCGAAAAAGTAATTGTTGATATTATTGCAGAGTTCAACCACATATACCAGATGCTTCGAACCGAGCTTTACGAGGTGGAAAAAGCCGATGATCTGGAGGCAATCAAAACCCTATACACCATGGCTAGTGAGCATAAAATTCACGATAAGGTTTCCAGTGCCGATGGTGATGTTGACCTTTTCTCCGATGATGAGGCAGCAGCAGATGACGATGACGATAACTTAGAACTTTTTTAAGATACCAACTATGGCAAAATCACAAAGTATCACCCTAAAAGCCCACGCATCCAAGGCCAAAGGAAAAACAGATGAGGTTGTTCTGCTAATGCAAGGCGACCTTACCCTTGACAACGCCCCCAAGGTAAAAGAGTTTTTTTTAAACAGCATGTCAAAGGGCAAGGCATTCAATGTAAGAATCAGCAACGTCGATAATATCGACCTTGGATTTTTGCAGCTCCTAAAACGGTTTTGTTGGGATGCTCAGCATGAGCAAAAGGCGGTAGATATCGCCATGAATATCTCCGATGACCAGAAGTTACTGCTTACCCGCTCTGGCTTTGGATCAGTAATAACCCTAACTAGTTAATATATTAAATTCAATATCTAACACAGAGTTACCATGGCAAAAACAATTCTAATTGTTGACGACTCCGAAAGCATTCGCGAAGTGGTTAGCTTTACCCTCGAAAATGAAGGCTACAACGTCCTCATTGCTAACGATGGTACCGACGCCCTCAATTATTTAGATGGAACACATATCGATTTGATTATAACCGACCTTCATATGCCCGAGATGGATGGAATTACCCTTATTCGTCATGTCCGCAAGATGGAGCAGTATATGCGTATCCCCATCCTTTTCCTCACCACCGAGTCGCAAGCAGCCAAAAAGATGGAGGCCAAGGAGGCCGGTGCAACCGGTTGGATTATTAAGCCTTTTGTGCCTGCTAAGCTAATTGCCGCACTTAATAAAGTATTACGCTAATGGATAATTTTAAGAAAAAATTTGTAGAAGAAGCGGTCGACCTCATCGATGGTCTCGAGAAATCGCTACTCGAGCTAGAGGAGAACCCCGAGGACGAGGCCATTGTGCAGAAGGTGTTTAGGGTAATGCATACCCTAAAGGGGAATAGTGGTATGTTTGGGTTCGAAATGATTGACAGCTTTACCCATGAGATGGAAACGGTTTACGATCTCATTCGGAACCATAAGCTTTCCGTTTCGCGTGAAATCCTCGATCTTACCCTTGCTGCTGTAGATCACCTAAAAATTCTCCTCGATGAGGAAAACTACAGCAACCCCGATGTACAAGCTAACCACAAAATGCTGCTGAGCAAGGTAGCCGATATAATAAACGCTGATCAGGCAACTCCTGAGGAAACATTACCTTTACCCGCTGAGCATACCAACACCGATAGAAACGGTGATCAGGGTGCCAGCTACTACATCCTATTTGAACCCAATAGCAGCATATTTGACAATGGAACAAATCCATTATATCTGCTTGACGAGCTGCATTCCTTAGGGGAGGCTAAAGTGTATGCCCACCTAAATAGGGTTCCCCCACTTAAGGAGATTGATGAGAGCTTATGCTACACATACTGGGAAGCCATTCTCTATACCGAGTCTACGGTTAACGAAATCAACGATGTTTTTATTTTCGTAGAGGACGAGTCAAACATCGAGATACAGAAGATAATGGATGGGAACGTGCTCGCCAACGAGCAATTTGTGGGTGAGCTCGATAACCTGTCTAGCATCCAAAAGGATATAGGGTTTAACGCTGTGCAAAGACTTGCTGTTGGTATAGCAAAGAGTAGCACAACCACCCCAAAAAGTACAGCCAAGGGCAAAGATAGGGTTATTGCAAAGGACGCATCAATTAGTAGTATTCGGGTTGCAGCCGACAAGCTTGATATGCTTATGAATCTTGTTTCAGAGCTGGTAACTACACAGGCAAGGCTCAGCCTTTTTGCCGAGGAGAGCGCTGTGCCCGGTTTGGTTCCTATTGCCGAAAATGTTCAGAAATTGTCGCGCCAGCTACGCGACATTGCCTTTAGCATAGTGCTGATCCCCATTGAGAATATGCTTACCCGCTTTCAGAGGCTTGTGCGCGATTTATCTTCAGAGCTAGGCAAAGATGTTATTTTTGCTACAGAGGGAGCCGAAACCGAGCTCGATAAAACCATTATTGAGAGCTTAGTCGATCCCCTAATGCACATCCTTCGCAATAGCCTCGACCATGGTATTGAAGAGGCCAGTGTACGCGAGAAGGCGGGGAAACCTAAGCAAGGGAAGATCACCCTAAAAGCTTTTTACTCTGGAGCCAATGTAATGATTCAGATTAGCGACGATGGAGCCGGTATCGACCCCGAGATGATTACTCAGAAGGCCATTGCAAAGGGTATTATCTCGGCCGAACGCAGGCTGACTAAGCGTGAGGTGCTTGAGCTAGTTTTCCTTCCAGGATTCAGCACCGCCACCAAGGTAACCGATGTGTCAGGCCGTGGCGTTGGAATGGATGTAGTTAAGCGTAAAATAGCCGATATTAGAGGTGAGGTTGAGATTGACTCAGAGAAGGGTGTGGGAACTACTATTACCATTAAGCTACCTTTAACCCTTTCAATTATTGATGGCTTGCTCGTTAAGGTTGACGATACGAACTTTATCATTCCCTTGTCGGTAGTTGATAAAATTTACGCTGTTGAGCATGAGAAGATAGCCAAAACTTTCAATAATGTGGTTGTGCTCGATGGTAAACAGGTGCCCTTCTTCTACGTTCGTAGAGAATTTGGTCACCCTGAGAACTCCGAAAGGTATGAACAAGTTATAGTTGTTAACTTCGAGGAGAAAAGCGTAGGTCTGGTTGTTGATAGTGTGATTGGAGAGTACCAGGCTGTGCTCAAGCCATTGGGTAAGCATTATAAGAACCAGGATATGATATCAGGTGCTACTATTCTAGGCGATGGAACAGTTGCCCTTGTGATGGACACCAATAAGATAATCAAGCTTTTTGCCAATCATGAGGATTTTGCAATTGATAGCGAAGAGCCATACAATAAGAGTAAATAACCGAAAACGGAGGAATTTATATGAATCAGGACAATTTATCAAGAATTAACTCGTACTTGTCGTTTAAGCTGGGCGATGAGGAGTTTGCTGCTCACGTAGGCAAAGTGCTAAACATCTTGGAGATGACCAAGATTACCGAAGTGCCTAAGGCACCAGTTTACATGAAGGGGGTTATAAACCTGCGGGGAACGGTGCTACCAGTTATCGATACCCGCATAAAATTTGGTATGACCCCAACCGAGTACACCACCAATACCTGTATTATTGTGCTCGATATTGATGTGGATGGTGAAAACATTCAGGTGGGTGCCCTAGTTGATGCTGTACAAGCAGTGCTCGAAATTGAGAAGGGGCAAATTATGCCTCCCCCGAGCATTGGTAGTAAGTACAAATCGGAGTTTATTGAGGGCGTTGCGAATATTGATGAAAAGTTCATCATGATTCTCGATATGGATGCAGTTTTTTCCACTGAGGATGTTACCGACCTACTTACCAAAACCGAGGAGACAGAAAATACAACCGAAATTGAGGAGATTAGCTAGTAAAAAAGTTTAGCTTTACTTGCTTTTTAACAAAAAATATTTTATTTTTATAATGGAACGTTAATTCTATTAGTCACTGTAGTTAAGCGTTTTAGTGCTATTTTCTTCAAAGGGGTTGGGGGCAAATTCAAATTTTAGGCTGGAGCTAATAATTTTTTTATGTCCCCTTAGGCTGTTCAAAAAGCAAAATTCAGGTTTAGGGAAAAGCCATTAATTGAGTGGAAAAGCTTTTTGAACAGCCTTCTTTGTTATAAAAGGGCACCGCTTAATTTGTATAATTAACATTTCAATCCATCTCCCCAAAATCAGTTGTATGCTTAAAACTCTGTATTCAAGCTCATTGGATGCAGCGTGTGCCAGTATTACATTGTTTAACAGGAGGTTGTTAGTGATTCATATTGATTAAGGAGTTGCGCTTTTTTTAAAGAAAATATCTATATTTAGTTTCGTAATAAGAATTTTTTTAAGTGGTTTGAGCTTTTGCCATTGTAAATGGGAATCCTATAATCAGGTTAAAACTTATAAGTGTATCGCAGTGTAAAAGTTAAAGGCATGCTTGTTAAGCAAGTTAGTAGTAATCTAATCCCTTATTCGATAAAAGATGTTCAACTCACGTTTAAATGAGATTTTTAGGGCTCAGCTTACGCAGGATGAATTCGATAAGCTAAGTCGTTTCATCTACAAGGAGAGTGGAATAAAGATGCCTCCTGTAAAAAAAGTGATGCTGCAGAGTAGGCTTCAGAAGCGACTTAGGGAGCTGAATATGACCACTTTCAAGGAGTATATAGATTTTGTATTTAGCAAGGACGGGCTGAATGCGGAAATAATTCATATGCTAGATGTGGTGAGTACCAATAAAACCGATTTCTTTAGAGAACCAGTTCATTTCGACTTTCTAACCAGCACTGTTCTACCCGAATTTGTTCAGCAACGGGCAGGATCGCGAACAATAAAAGTTTGGAGCGCCGGTTGTTCGAGCGGCGAAGAGCCCTATACGCTGGCCATTGTTATGGCCGATTTTGCAGAGAAAAATCCCGGATTCGATTATTCAATAGTTGGAACCGATATTTCAACCCAAATCCTACAGAAAGCAGTTGATGCAGTTTACAAGGAGGAGAGAGTCTCAATCATTCCCCTTGAAACCAAACGCAAATATTTTTTAAAGAGCAAGGATAGAACAAACCCAACGGTTAAGGTTGTTGCAGACCTTAGAAAGAGGGTTCGGTTTGGTCGGTTGAATTTTATGGATAGCTACTACGATGTTCCCGAAACCTTTGATTCAGTCTTCTGTCGTAATGTGCTAATATACTTCGATAGGGAAACTCAGGAGAAGGTCATCAATAAGCTCTGCGATAAATTGAGACCCGGTGGATACTTCTTTCTTGGTCATTCAGAATCGATTATGAATATGGATGTTCCTCTCAAGCAGGTAAAACCCACAATATTTAAGCGATTGTAGTATTATCGCTTTTAAACAAGCAAATTCTTTTGTATCTTGAGAAGGTTGTAACACCAGCCCAAACGATATCCTAAAAAAACTATAACTACCAATTGCTATGGGACATAAAATAACCGATGACGAACTGCTTGATGAGCTAAAACGCCGCTTTGAGCAGAATAAAATAGCTGTTAAGGAGCTCAAGACGCTTAACGAAGAGCTTAAAAATGTGAACAAAAAGCTGGAGGAATCGGAAGCGCTCAAGAGTCACTTTATTTCCAACATCACCAACGAGATAATCAACCCTTTCACTTCCATTCTAGGCCTTTCTAAAGCCATCCTGTCGGTTGATAAGGAGAACTGGAAAAAGGTTGTTTCAATGATCGCCCTGATTCACTCCGAGGCTTTTACGCTTGACTTTCAGTTCCGAAATATCTTTGTAGCAGCAAAGATTGAGGCAGGTGAGATTTTTCCCGAGATTGTGAACGCTGATATTATTAACATCATTGAGAGCGTGATCGAATCGTTTAAGATCGAAGCGAGACGGAAAAAGGTGCAGGTGATTTTCGATCACAGCTTCCCCCTCGATAAATCAGATACGTTTCTTTTTAAAACCGATCCCGAAAAGCTTAAGCTAATTCTGGCAAACCTGCTAAGCAATGCCGTAAACTTCAGCTTCGAGGGCGGGCAGATTGATATTAAGGGTGAAGTAAAAGGTAACAACTTGGTTGTTTGCGTACAAGACCACGGAATTGGTATAAGTAAGGAGAATCAACGCATTATTTTTGATAGGTTCAAAAGGTTAGACTCAGGCATTAACTCACTGAATCGTGGGCATGGCCTTGGATTATCGGTAAATAAAGCAGTAATCGAAATACTTAATGGGACCATTAAGATTGAGAGTGAGCTAGGAAAGGGCGCCTGTTTTACCATTACTATTCCAGAAAGCCAAGAAACAACCACCGATTTCGCTTCGGAAGCTAACGAAACCTTTTTCGAGTCGGACGAGGAAACCTTTTAAGCCCCACCTATGGATCAAATAAGTACTCACTTCTTGTACCCATCGGCGCTATTTGCCAGCATTGAGCCGCATAAGGTTTCTACAATCCTCGGATCCTGCGTGGCCGTTTGCCTTTACGATCCAGTAGCTAAAGTAGGAGGAATTAACCATTACATGCTACCTTTTTGGAATGGCCAGGGGCTTGCTAGTCCCAAGTACGGCAATATTGCCATTGAGCGTTTGGTTGATAAGATGATAAGCCTGGGGTGCAAAAAAGCTAACCTAAAGGCTAAGGTTTTTGGTGGAGGCGAGGTAATTGATACCAACATATCGCAGTTTCACATAGGCGAGAGAAACATCAAGCTTGCTTTAGAAATGCTTGAGGAGCTAAGAATTCCAGTGTTGGCCAAAAGCGTAGGCGGAAAATTAGGTCGTAAAATTGAGTATTGCACTAGCACTGGTGAGGTTAAGCAGCGATACATCGATAGAACAATCAGTTCGGAGGCATAAATTACTTAAGCGCTGATTTTTAATTATGGCAAACAAGATTAGAGTTCTAATAGTTGACGACTCAGCGGTTGTTAGGCAAACCCTAAGTCAAATCATCTCTTCCGACCCTCACCTTGAGGTGATGGGTACAGCACCCGACCCCTACTTTGCTGCCAAAAAAATTGCAGAAGAGGTACCCGATGTTATTACCCTTGATGTGGAGATGCCCCGAATGGATGGCCTGACCTTCCTGAAAAAGATCATGACCCAACATCCAATACCCGTGGTCATCATCTCTAGCTTGACCGAAAAGGGCACCGAAACAGGTATGAAAGCCCTAGAGCTAGGTGCTGTGGACATCATTACCAAACCACAGGTTAATACCAAAACTTTTTTTGAAGAGTCGCGCATTAGAATTTGTGATGCAGTGAAAGCTGCAGCACACGCCCGAATAGCAAGGAAACGAATTAAGCTAGATCCACATATGGTTGAGCCTAAGTACTCTGCCGATGCGGTTATACCCCCCATATCGCCCAATATGAGCATGATCAAAACTACAGAGTATGTTGTGGCTGTGGGTGCATCTACCGGGGGAACAGAAGCGCTGACAACTTTCCTCAAGGCATTACCTCTCGATTCGCCTGGTATTATCATCGTGCAGCATATGCCCGAAAAGTTTACCACTTCGTTCGCCGCTAGGCTTAATGAGATATGTAAGATTACCGTCAAGGAAGCAGAGAATGGCGATTCGGTAATTCGGGGTCGAGCACTCATTGCTCCTGGTAATTTTCACATGCTGTTGAAACGCAGTGGAGCCAGGTACTATGTTGAGATAAAGGATGGTCCCCTGGTTAATCGTCATCGCCCATCGGTTGATGTGCTTTTCCGTAGTACAGCACGCTATGCTGGTGCAAATGCTGTTGGGGTTATCATGACCGGAATGGGCGACGATGGGGCCAAGGGAATGCTTGAAATGAAGCAGGCAGGAGCAAATACAGTTGCTCAGGATGAGAGCACGTGTGTTGTATTCGGTATGCCCAAAGAGGCCATTAAGCTTGGAGGGGTCGATAAGGTCCTCGCGCTCGAGGCAATTGCTCCGTATGTGATTAAGCACCACTAGGCTCATAAGCGCTTAGTAAAGCGCTTTTTTTGCATTGTACCATTGCCATTTTTTTCTTATACTTGCTTTTTAATCATATCCATCGACCTTATAGCCGGTGGCTTTATGCAACCCCCAGATTATGCAAACTTTATCCGACTCAAAACCAGATAAGCAAACCCCTAAACGCCACCAACTACCATGGCTATACAGCTTTTTTTGCTGGTGCTCAGGCGCTCGATTATACATACTAAGGCAGTGCCCATCGGAATTTAACAAGTTTTATGGCATCGGTGTAATTGTGTTTCTAACCGGAGTTATGGCCTCATTATCGGGTGGGTATGCTATCTACACTGTTTTTAGAAAGATTGAAATAGCCGTTGCATTCGGTATACTTTGGGGCTTCCTTATTTTCTCAATAGATTGGTTCATAGTTGCGAGCTTAAGAAAGCAGCAAGGTAAGCTCAAGGAGTTTGGAATGGCATTACCTCGCTTTGTGCTGGCTATACTAATTGCTTTCGTGGTTTCGATGCCACTCAAACTCAAGCTCTTTGAGCGCGAGATTGAGCAGCAAATAGTTTTCGATCAGCAGCAAAGCAACATTAGGTACTCAGAGCTTATATCCCAAGAGTTTACTGATATTGAGCATCTCGAGAATCAGAATGCCGCCCTGCGCGACGAGCTAACCCGAAAAGAAACCCAACGCAACGAGCTCTTCAGCATGATCATTGCTGAGGCAGAGGGGATGAGCCCCACCCAAACCCCCGGTAAAGGCCCTGTTTACAGGGAGAAGAAAATGGAGTACGACAAGGTGGATGCGGAGCTTAACCAGCTCAGGAGAATAAATAATCAAATAATTGAACAGAATAACCAAAGCCTAGCCCTACTCCGTAAGCGGCGAGATGATGCTATGGCCAATGCCATCGCTGTAACCATGCAATCCGATGGCTTTTTGGCTCGGCTACAAGCTATGAATTCGCTTACCAGTAGCAGCAGTAGTATTCAATGGGCTAGCTGGTTCATCATTCTACTGTTTATCACTATCGAAAGTGCGCCCATAATCGTTAAGCTGCTCTCGGGCAGAGGGCCATACGACGATCTGCTGGAAGCAGAAGAGTACATAAAGCAAGTTGAGATTAGGCGAGATGTGGTACAGGCAGAGCTTACTGAGGATCACCATATCGACCTGCACCGATTACTTGAGAAAGAGCGAAATGATAAGCTTTACGAAGTGGAGAAGGACCATATAAGGAACGAAGCAGAGGTTCTGAGCGAAATTAATAAGTTTAAAATTATACGTTGGAAAGAGGAGGAGATTAGCAAGCTAAATTCAACAGCGCAAAATGGATCATCGGTACATAACGATGGGGAAGACAGGGTTACCGACAAGGCATCCAAGCTATTTGTGCCAGAGCAATCGCCCGAGATGAAAGATACACCCGATGAATCCGATGACGATTTACACTATGAGGGCAAAGCGATAAAGGAGGTTCAAGCTGAAGATACCAACCCTTCAACATTCAATTAAAGGCCTTTGTTAGCTAGTTTTAGGCAACATTTTAGTGTTTATAACAAATAATATCTAATTTTAGTCAAATTTTTCCGACTATGCAGCATAATTACTCAAAGGGGTATGTTATCCGAATTTCACTTATAACCTTTGTTATAGGCCTAGTTTTTTTGATGATTTTAATGTTTGTGCAAGCCCAAATACAAAACCTTGCATTCACAGGGGGGGGCATTGCTCGTTTGCATAAGCATTATCCAATATTTTACCTTCTGGATTTATTACCATTTATTCTTGCCGTAGCATCGTATTACGTTGCCCGATTTGTATCTCGAGTACGGAATGAGGCCAAATCCTTTGCTGAAAAAGAAATCACGCGCCAGCGTAAGCTATATAGGTTTGTTCAAAAGCTCAAGGAGGGCGATATTGAGGCTGATTTTTCTCCTGATGATACCGATGTGCTGGGTAAGGCCATTGTGAACCTTCGCGATACCCTAAAGCAAAGCAAGGAGGAGGAGGCTATCCGAAGAAAAGAGGATGAACAGCGCAGCTGGACAGCCGAAGGGCTGGCTAAGTTTGGGGAGATTCTTCGATCCGAAAAGGATGATGTGGAGGAGCTAACGTACTTAATCATTAGCAATTTGGTTAAGTATGTCGATGCTAACCAGGGTGGTTTTTACTTACTGGACGACACAGATCCGGGCGATAAGTTTTTTAACCTAACGGCTTGCTATGCCTACGAGCGTAGAAAGTATGCCGATAGTAGGGTCAATTGGGGTGAGGGATTGGTTGGTGCTTGCGCGCTGGAAAAACAAACCACGCTCCTAAAAAAAGTACCCGATTCTTACCTAAAGATCACCTCAGGCCTCGGAACGGCCAATCCGAAGAATATTGCTTTAGTCCCCTTGAAGGTAAACGACGAAGTGCATGGAGTGCTAGAGATTGCATCCTTTCATCCATTTGATCAGCATACAATTGATTTTATTGAAAAGGTAGCCGAAAGTATAGCCTCCACCATTTCAAACACCAAAATCAACATTCGAACAGCCAAGTTGCTAAAGGAATCGCAGGAGCAGGCTGAGATATTGCAGGCGCAGGAAGAGCAGATGCGCCAGAATATGGAGGAGCTGCAGGCAACACAAGAGGAGGCCGCACGGCAAGCCGAGAAGTTTATTAGCTTCACCAACTCTGTAAACCATACCCTAATTCGTGCCGAGTACGATGTGAATGGGGTGATGCTATACGCCAATACTAAATTTCTTAATAAGCTCGAGTACCCCTCAAACAAGGAGGTTGAGGGTAAGCATATATCCATGTTTATCAATAAGAAGGATAGGGTGTGGTTCGAAGAGATTTGGGAGAGCTTAGCAAAGGGTGGGCATCACTTTGAAGGGGATATGAAGCACGTAACCAAGAGCGGCAAGGATTTATGGACCATAGCAACCTATACCTGCGTACGCAATGCCAACGGTGGAGTAGAGAAGATCCTTTTCTTGGCAATTGATACCACAGAGCAGAAGAACCAAAGCCTCGATTTCGAAGGGCAAATAGAGGCGCTTAACCGGTCGAGCATTAAGGTAGAGTTTAGCCCAACTGGTGATATTCTGGATGCCAACGACAAGTTTCAGCAAACCTTCGGGCTTTCGCAAGCCGAGGCTAAGGCTAAGGCAGTGTTCGACCTGTTTCATAAGAACGATCGAAAGCAGATAGAGGGAATCTGGGATGATGTAACCCACGGTATTCCTTTTGAAGGGCAGGTTAAGATGCTGATGAAAACCAACGAGGAGCGCTGGTTCCGTGGCACCTTTACGGCTGTTAACGATATGTACGGAGAGGTTGCCAAAGTGGTATTTATTGGCCATGATAATACTCGCGAAAAGCTGATGGAGATAGAGACCATTGAGCAGACAGAGCAACTCCGACGACAAGAGGAGATGCTTCGCCAAAACGAGGTAGAGCTCAACCGCAAGCTCCGTGAGGCCAAGGAGGACATTAAAAATCAGTTTAAGGAGATTGAGCGTGTTAAAATTAGAACCGAGAAAACCCTCGAAGGATTCCTCGATGCTATTATAACCACCGATCAGGATGGTATTGTTCAGTTTTTCAATAAGGCAGCTGAGGAGCTGCTTGGTGTAACCAAGGAGGAAATTCTTGGGCAAAGCATTCGCATCCTATTCCCTCCAGAAGCATCAGATAATGACGAGTTCTTAGCGTCATACCTCGATCCGGAGAAGCCTGCCATAGTTGGAGAACGTCGTGAGATCGAAATTATTCGCAAGGATGGTGAGGTGCTCAACGTGCTGATGCTTCTTACCGAGGCTAAGGTGGGTCGTGAATATACAATTACAGCCTTTATTCAGAATATCTCTGTTGATTTATTCTAACCAGTGGTACAATTCAATGTAAACTCTTTACAGGTCAGCATGATGTGCTGGCCTGTTTTTTTTCTTTATCCCAGCAACTCCAAAATTTTAAATGCTTCACAAATTTTGTTACTTTTGTAGAGACCAATAAGGAAAACAAATATTGGCAACTATCAGCAATTTATTGATTTATGGAAAATTTCGTTGTTTCAGCACGTAAGTATCGCCCAACCAACTTTAAGAGTGTGGTAGGACAGCATGCCCTAACCACCACCCTTAAAAATGCAATACAGCGCAAGCAGCTAGCGCAGGCCTATCTGTTTTGTGGCCCCCGAGGGGTAGGTAAAACAACGTGTGCCCGAATTTTCGCCAAAACAATAAATTGCCTTAACCCAACTTCCGATCTGGAAGCCTGCAATGAGTGTGAGAGTTGCAAGGCATTTATCAATCAGCGATCGTTCAACATTCATGAGCTCGATGCTGCTTCCAATAGCTCCGTTGATGGTATCCGAAAGCTCATAGAACAGGTCCGTATTCCACCACAAATTGGTAAGTACAGCGTATACATAATAGATGAGGTGCACATGCTTTCGCCAGCAGCGTTTAACGCATTTCTTAAAACTTTAGAGGAGCCACCAGCTCATGCCATATTTATACTGGCAACCACCGAGAAGCATAAAATCCTTCCCACCATTTTGTCGCGATGCCAAATTTACGATTTCAACAGGATTAAGGTTGAGGACACTGTGAAGTATCTTGAGTTTATTGCCAAGCAAGAGAATGTTGCCTACGAGGTGGAGGGGTTAAATATAATTGCCCAAAAGGCCGATGGGGCTTTGCGCGACGCCCTTTCCATTTTCGATCAGGTGGTTAGCTTTAGCGATAACAACCTTACCTATCAAAAGGTTATTGAAAACCTCAATGTACTCGACTTTCAGTACTACTTTTCTCTTACCGAGGACTTTCTGAAGGGTGAGTTTGCCAACGCGTTACGCACTTTCGATGAGCTACTTTCGAAAGGGTTTGATGTACAGCAGTTTATTTCGGGTATGAGCGATCACCTACGTAATTTGCTGGTTTGCAAAGATCCACAAACTGCACAAATACTCGAGGTGGGGGCAGCCATTGCCGAACGATACATAAAGTTTGCCACTGAATGTTCTGTTGAGTTTCTGATTAAGGCACTCGATGTGGTAAACCAGGCCGATGTTACCTACCGGTACAGCAGCAATCAGCGGCTACATATTGAGCTAATGCTGATTAGGTTGTGCGGACTTAATCAAGAAAAAAAAAAAATAACCTCTACGAGTGGTTAGACTCTGACCGCACCGAGCTCTCCATACTAGTAGGTAGTACAGAAGGAGGTCCAAGGGCTGTTGCCGAGCCAAAGCCCCAGCCAATGGTAAGGCAAACGCCAGCTAAATCAGCTTACGTGCCTAGGGCAACACCCAAAAGTATTTCCATAAAGGATGCTTTGGAGGGTAAATCGGTTGTTACCCCCTCCATTAAGGAAACAGATTCAGCTCAACAGCTTGATGAGGAAACAGGGGATGAGGATGAGGATGTTGGTTTCTCTTCCGATTCCGATGAGGAGGTTATCTTCAGCCAAATCGATTTGGAGCGGCAATGGCAACAGTTTATTCAAACCCATTTGTCGGAAAAACCACGGTTTGCCAGCTTACTAACCACGTACCAACCTGTTCTTGGGAGCAATTTTCAGGTTAAGGTAGTTTTCGAATCGCAGCTACAGCTTGATATGTTTGCCGATGTAAAGAACGATGTAATCTATTTCCTTAGGTCAAAGCTTGGTTGTAAGAGCATTACCATTGAGGCAAGCTTTCTGAATCAGAGTAAGGGGAGTAGTGGCAATGGCAATATTTATACCCCTGAGGATCGATTTAAGTTCTTGAGCCAGAAGAATCCTAAGCTATTGGATTTGAAACAACAGCTGAATTTAGATTTCGATTAAACAGAAAGCCAAACAGAATAATTTTAAACGCTAGTTGTTTTCTATATAACTTTTATTGTTGATAATTAATGTTTTATAACCCTTAAAATTAAATTGATATGTTAAATCAACGTGTTTACAGTGCCATTAACGATCAAATAAATGCTGAAATTTGGTCGGCGTATATGTACCTTTCAATGTCGGCCTACTACTCGTCGGAGGGGCTGAATGGATTTGCCAATTGGATGAAGGTTCAGTGGCAAGAGGAGCTATCTCACGCCATGAAATTTTTTGATTATGTAATTGAAAGAGGCGAAAAACCAGTGCTTAAGCCTATTGACGAGGTGCCCGAGAAATGGAATAGTGCCCTTCATGCCATGGAAGAAACCTTGAAGCATGAGCAAAAGGTAACCTCACTAATTAACAATATAATGGATATTGCCATTGAGGAGAAGGATCATGCTACCAAGAGCATACTTCAGTGGTTTATCGATGAGCAGGTTGAGGAGGAAGCCAGCGCCCAAGAAATTATTGATAGCCTAAAGCTACTCGACGGAAAGGGGCATGGCATTTATATGCTCGACAAGGAGCTTAAAGCTCGCCAATTTGTTGACCCAACAGCGGTGTAAAAGCTGACTGTATAATTCTAAAAAGCAAAGGGGCTCGAAATTTTCGAGCCCCTTTGCTTTTTCATTGTTATCCTTATAGGCCTAAGCCAACAGGCTGCCAATTTGGTAAAAAGCAAACGAAACCAACCAGGCAAGTGCCGTAGTATAAAAAATTGTGAAGGCAGCCCACTTCCAACTTCCCGACTCCTTTTTAATGGCTGCAATAACCGCTACGCAGGGAAAATATATCAGTATAAAGAGTAAAAAGGAGAAGGCGCTTAGCGGGGTGTATACCTTTTCGCCTTTACGGGGGCCGCTGGTGTGCACCTCGTTTTTCAGATTGTGAATAAGCGTTTGGTTCGTCTCATCGGAGTCGCTACCCGCTTGCACCAAAACCCCAAGGGTGCTTACCACAATCTCCTTGGCGGCTATACCTGAAAGTAGGCTAACACCCATTTTCCAGTCGAACCCTAGTGGCCTTATTACAGGCTCAATGGTTTTACCAATTCGACCTAAATACGAGTTGGCTTGCCTCTCGGCAATCATTAGGTTTTCAATTCTTTCTATCTCTGCTTCAATATCTTCGATTGAATTCTCCTCGCCAGCCTTACTCAGTGATACTTCGGAAGACATTTTCTGCCCCATTTCGCTGGTTATCTGCTCTATTTGCGCTTGATAGTCCTGGCTATACTCAACATTCTTTGGGTAGTACTCAAGTGCCCAAATTATGATGACGGCGATAAGAATTACCCCCCCCATTTTTTTAAGGTACTGTGATGCCTTAAACCACATGTGCCTGAGGGTTGATTTTATTGTTGGTATTCGGTAGGGGGGGAGCTCCATTACAAAGGGTATATCCTCACCCTTAAAAAGGGTTTTCTTAAACAGAATGGCCATTAGGATAGCCAAAACAATGCCTATAAGATAAATAAGGAATAGCAGTGAACCAGCTTTTTCGGGGAAGAAAGCACCTAGTATTAGTATATAAACTGGTAATCGGGCGCTACACGACATGAATGGGTTTATCAGCATGGTTACCAGCCGGTTGTTCTTATTCTCGATGGTACGAGTGGCCATAATGGCAGGTACGTTGCATCCAAACCCCATGATTAGAGGAATAAACGACTTCCCGTGAAGGCCAATTTTGTGCATCAGCTTGTCCATAATGAACACAGCCCGAGCCATATACCCAGTATCCTCAAGAATTGATAGGAAGAAGAATAGGAGTAGAATATTGGGTAAGAATACGATAACACTTCCAACCCCACTGATAATGCCACCAATAAGTAGATCCTTAAAGGCACCGCTGGGCATTACATCGCTAAGAAATCCACTGAGCAACGATATACCTTGGTCAATCCAATCCATGGGGTAGGCACCCAGCTTAAAGGTGGTGAAGAAGCTGAACCACATGAAAAGAAGGAAGATGGGAAAACCAAAGAATTTATGGGTAACAAAAGCGTCAATGGTCTGGGTGTTTTGTCTTTTCTTATGTGGGTTTTCGGTATAGGTTTCTTTTAGAGCGCCAGCAATAAAGCCATACTTGGCATCGGTTATTAGGGTCTCCGAGTCCTCGTTATATATCTCCTCAAGCCTTTTTATTTGAGCGTTGGCAACCTCACTAATCTCTTGGTATCCCCCCGATTTGCTTAGTATGCGGTGGACTTGCTTGTCCTTTTCAAGTAGTTTTATGGCCAGGTATCGCGATGAGTAGTGAAGGTTAAGCTGCTTTTTTTCATGCTTTTTCAAGGGGAGCTGAATGGCTTCGATGGCCCGCTCTATGTGCTCACCGTAGTTTAGGTGAACATGCCTTAGGGTTTTATCCTTGTCGGTGTATACATTTATCACCGTATCGAACAACTCCTTAATTCCCTTGCCCCTTGAGCTAATGGTGGGAACCATCGGGATACCTATCATCTTACCCAGATCCTTGTGGTTGAACTTGTCGCCACGGGTTTCCAGCTCGTCGTACATATTTAGGGCCAGCACCACTTTAATATCCATATCGATGAGCTGAGTGGTGAGGTACAAGTTCCGCTCAAGATTTGATGCATCAACCACATTGATTACCACATCGGGCTTTTGCTCATGGATGAACCTCCGAACGTAAAGTTCCTCGGGGGTATATGCGCTTAGCGAGTAGGTTCCAGGCAGGTCGGTAATGTAAAAAGTATACCCTTTGTGCTTAAAGTGAGCAAGTTTGGAGTCGACAGTAACCCCGCTGTAGTTTCCCACATGCTCGCGGGCCCCGGATGCATAGTTGAATAGGGTTGTTTTACCTGAATTAGGATTGCCCACTAGGGCAATATTTACAATCTTGCTAACCTCTTTCGCTCCCGTTTCAGCTATCTCGATCTCGTTGTGGTTATCGAGCGTACCACTGTAATTGCTATTAATCAGATTTTTAGCTTCTTCGGGAGTAACTACTTCTATCAGGTTTGCCTCACTACGACGGAGCGAAACCTCATAACCAAGTATTGAGTACTCAATAGGGTCCTTAAGCGGAGCATTTTTTATCACGGTAACTTTCTTGCCCTTGATAAACCCCATCTCTATGATCCGCTTGCGGAATGCACCGCGCCCTCTTACCTTTGATATAATTCCGTACTCGCCGTTCTGCAGTTCGCTTAGAAGCATTTTTATTAACTTTATAAAGACTCATTATAAATAATCTGCAAACTTAGCATCTTTTAATTAATTTTGGGTATCCCTAATAGTTGGTATTTTGCTAAACTATTGCAGCTATATTAGGTCAAACTATAGCTTTTTGATAAGAACGTTTTTAACATCACCAATAAATAATTGTAGCAAAGGAGGGTACATTGAAAGAAGACGATAACATACTGGCCAGAATACGAGAGATATTGGGTTCGTCATCAACCAATTTCAGCATTCTTGAGCATCAGGTGGACATAAAATTGCAGATGGAGTACTTTGAGTACTCAAAATCAAGAAAGGATACTAGGGCACCCGAGCATATACTTAGCGATGAGGCTAAGCTCTACGATAACGATATTAGCCTTGAAGATAAAAAGACATTGCTTGTACGCTTAGCCTCAGTTGAAAAGCCAGAGGCCTACAGGATTCTTGAGCGATTCATGGCTGATGCTCCTGTTGAGTTGAGGGATTGGGCCATAATGGCCACCCAGGAAAGCCGTATGCTGCTCGAAACACATCTGCTCGATGAGCAGCAGGTTTATATTTCTACAGGCTTGGGAGGTAAGGATGGTAAGCTTAGGTACTTTATAGTAGCTTTTTCCGAAGATGAAATGCCCTTTACACCCTCGCAACGTAAGCTTATCGAAAGCGAGTTTAGCTACAGCCTTAGGCTAAACGAATCTGAAGTAGAAAAGCTAGAGTTTTATGATACATACTTCACCCTAGTAGCCTTGGTACCTTTATCGGTAAAGGTTCGGTTACCTTTCCAAATGGCTATTGATGAGTGTAACTCCCTGGGAAGGTTTATAAAGGATGCGTTTATAATTACGAACGTGAAGGAGCTTGATGAGTTCGAAATCGATGAAATTGTTCGTAATCCCCCTTCAATGGAAAATGATCAATGAAAAAACCAGCACAAAGGTGCTGGTTTTCTGTTCTGTATCAATTAGCTTAATTGTTGTCTAGGTCGTCGAAGCTGATGTTCGATAGCTCATTCTGCAGAACCTCCACTTGCTCCTCCTCGTTTTGCTTGGGCGCTTGGTACTCTTTAGCTTCACCATTATTGGTTTTTATGTAATCTACAACCTCATTTAAACCCTCGGCAAACTTCTCAAAATCCTCCTTGTACAGAAAGATTTTGTGCTTTTCGAAAAAAAACTTGCCATCCTGTCCAAACCTCTTTTTGCTTTCGGTAATCGTTAGGTAGTAATCATTCTGACGGGTAGCCTTTACATCAAAAAAGTAGGTTCTTTTACCCGCTCTAATAACCTTAGAGAAAATATCATCTCGCTCGTTCCTATCAAGCCCATCCTGATTATTTAGCTCATCCATCATATCTATGCTTTTTAATGATTTAATACTGAATATTTACCGCTCAAAAATAAAAAAATATTTTTAGAACCGTTATGATTATGGATATTTTTAAAAAAATGTTAATATTTTCTGAACATTTTATCACCATATAGTATGATCTATCAATCCGGCTATAGGTAATGGCCTAAAGTACAGAAGGATATCGGTACAGGCAGCTACCAAAGCTATGTAATTGTTGTTTGCAAAATATTTTAACCTTCAACCTGCTCAATAGTATTCATTTTCGGTAAATCCTTTCTGATTCTAAATTTTTGGGCGTATCTTTGCACCTCAAATGGACACAATATTTACTTACGTTCCTAGATGATAAGCAGAAGATTACTTAGGATAAAGGCATTACATATTCTTTTTGCCTTTTTTAGGGGAGAAAATGATTCGTTGGCTAAGGCCGAGAAGGAACTTTTTCATAGCATAAACAAAGGGTATGATTTATACAACTACTTGTTTTTGCTGCTACTCGAGATTAAAAATTTTGCCCAAAAACGAATTGAAACGGCCAAGCAAAAGCTAATGCCCACCCATGAAGACCTTAATCCTAACATGCGCTTTGTTGAAAACCCCTATTTTACGCTTATTAGTGAAAACGAATCAATTCATAATTACCTAACATATAATAAGCTAAGTTGGGTTAACTACCCCGAGCTAATAAAGAAGCTTTTTCAAAAGATATCAGCATCGGACTACTACCAGAAGTACATGGAGCTACCCTCCCCCGATTTTGCAGCCCATCGTCAGGTGCTGGTAAACATCCTATCCAAAGAGCTCATTGATTTTGACGATTTTGTTCAGTGCCTCGAGGAGCAGAGCATTTATTGGAACGACGACCTCGACTTTATGATTGGAATGGTGGTGAAAACCCTTAAGAAGTTCGAACCCGGACAGGATTCTTCAACCCCGATTTTCCCTATGTTTAAGAATGATGATGATGTAGATTTTGCCAAGCGTTTACTTCGCAAGGCGGTAATGAACCATGACAAGAATACGCAGGTTATCGATCAGTACACCAAGAATTGGGATGTGGAGCGCATTGCCAGCATGGATATCCTGATTATGGAAATGGCCCTTACTGAGATTACCGACTTTCCATCGATTCCAGTAAAGGTTAGCTTCAATGAGTACATTGAAATAAGCAAGTATTATAGTACCGATCAGAGCAGCACTTTTATTAATGGAGTGCTCGATAAAATTATTGCTGCTTATAGGGCAGAGGGGAAAATTAATAAGCAGGGACGTGGTTTGGTTGGCGAGGAAGATAGTTAGCAACCACATATACAGATATACTAAATGCGAAAGCACAGAACAACATATTTTCACCTAGCTGCCATTACCCTCTTGGTTAGCGTGCTTTCTCTTTCTTGCGAATCAAAAGGTGGGGGAAAATCCATTGATAATGATCTGCCTGAGTATGTTCATGATGGGCGCGAAGAGCATGCTAATATCGAGTTCGAGTCCGATTTTGTTGATTTGGGAACCATTCGGCATAGAGAGGTAATAACCTACACCTTCAAATTTTCTAATACGGGGAATATCCCTCTACTCATTAAGGATATAATAGCAGGGTGTGGTTGTACTAAAACCAAGCTAAGCAAAGAGATTTTAAAACCCAGCGAGAAGGCAATGCTGGAGGTGGTATTCGATAGCAAAGGGTGGTATGGTACACAATTCAAATCGGTTACTTTGGTTTCTAACGCCATAACGCCAAAGAGATCTGTTACGCTAAAAGTTAATGTAGTTAAATAATTTTTCAATTTGAGTAATCTTTTAAAATCACAGCTATGACAAACACACTATTTGTAATTCTTCAGGCAGGTGAGGGCAGCCCTTACATGTCATTCATTATGCTAGCCCTAATCATTGTAGTTTTCTACATGTTTATGATTCGTCCACAGATGAAGCGTCAGAAAGAGCTTAGGAAGTTTCAAGAGGCACTTCAAAAAGGCGATAAGGTGATAGTTGCCGGTGGGGTTTATGGCAAGGTTTTCGAAGTAAAGGACGACCATATCGTTGTTGAAATTTCTGACAACGTTAGGATTAAGGTTATTAAGAGCACTGTTCTGCGCGATTCGTCCGATTTGCAGCAGAAGTAGGAATTTTTTATACCTTTACAGAGTTCAAAACGTTTCGTTTGAAACGGCTTTGGACTCTGTTTTTTTTGTAAATTCTATCCTGTAGCCATATGGATTACACAACAGTTAAAAGAATTCTACAGGTTTTCACACAGCGTAATGTTAACCTAAATGTGAGGTTAGCGTTATTTGCATTCTTTGTAGCTGTAGCATCCATACTGTGGTACTTAAACAAGCTAACCTACGAGTACACCACCGAGATAACTTTTCCTCTTAGAGTGGAGAATATGCCCAGGGGTAAAGTGCTGGTAGGAGAACCTCCCAAACGAATAACCTTACAGGTGAAAGCCCATGGCTATACCCTGCTTCGATATAAGCTGGGGGCATCCCTTTCGCCAATAGTTCTCGATCTTGAGCAGGCTCCTTTGCTTCCTTTAAATGGTTCCGAAACAAAAAGTTACCTCCTAACCAATGCGTTGCGAAATTCCATTGCCAACCAGCTGCAGGGTGAGCTTCAGCTGGGCATAGTTGCAACCGATTCGCTTTACTTCGAGTTTACATCAATGATGCAGAAAAAGGTTTTGGTGGTGCCAGCCCTAAGCTACAGCCTGGAGCGTCAGCATATGCTAACTGGCCCTATACAGCTTAGCCCCGATAGTATAACCATTAGCGGCCCAGGCACCCTTATTGACACCATTAACTTTATCCAAACCAAGCCATTACGACTTGATAGATTGTCTGCAACCCATTCTGCTGCCATTCCCATAAGCGAGATTTCTCAGGTGAGCTTTTCTCACCGTAGAGTTAATGTTACTATTCCAGTTGAAAAATTTACCGAGGCAAACCTCTCCAAATCTGTTCAGGTTAAAAACTTACCCGATACGCTCAGGCTAATACTTTTACCCCGCTCAGTTAACCTTAAATGTAATGTGCTAATTAGTGCCTATAGCAATCTATTCGAGGAAGATTTGGTGAAACCTTTTGTTGATTTTAGCAACTCGCACGATGGGTCAACCACCAAGCTTCGCGTACAGGTCGAAAGTGACCCCTTTGTACTTCGTGTGGTTGATATTGAGCCTAAGTATGTCGATTTTATTATAGAACGAATTTGATGCTTAGGGTAGGAATAACAGGCGGAATTGGTAGTGGCAAATCAACGGTATGCCAAATAGCTATGGCAATGGGGTATCCTGTATACCATGCCGACCACTGGGCTCGGGAGCTAACCAATACCCACCCTTCCATTGTAGATGGTGTTAAGCAGCTTTTCGGTAACAATGTGTACACTAACAATCAGCTAAATAGGAAGCAAGTAGGGCAAATGGTATTTGCTGATAAGCTACTGCTTCAGAAGCTCAACGACATCATTCACCCTGTCGTAGCCGAGCATTTTGAGCGGTGGACACAGACCCACTCACACCATAGGTTGGTTTTTAAGGAGGCAGCCATACTGTTCGAGAGCGGTGCATATAAACAGGTTGATAAAACCGTTGCCGTATGGGCTCCCGATGAACTCCGGATTGAAAGGGTTGTGAAGCGCGATGGTATTTCCCCAGAGGAGGTTAGCCAGCGAATGGCTAACCAAATGCAGCAAGATGAGCTGGTTAAACGTGCCGATTTTGTGATTAAAAATGTTGACAATGAGTTGCTAACAGTACAGGTTGTCAGTTTAATAGATAATTTACTAGCACTATAATTTTTATGATTTATGGCTAAGTACGGAAAATGGATTGCTGGAGGTCTGGGCTGGGCGTTTCTGGGCCCCATTGGGGGAATAATTGGCTTTGCCCTAGGATCTCTTTTAGAGAGCTCCGAACAAACGGTTTACACTGGTCAAACCAGTCGTAACAGCTTTTTGGTAAGTCTTATCGTTCTGGTTGCCGAGGTGATGCGAGCCGATGGAAAGGTGGTTCGTGCCGAGCTTGAGTTCGTTAAGCAGTACTTTCTAAAGAACTTCGGCGAGTCGGCATCAAAGGAAGCATTGATGCTTCTCCGTGATATTCTAAAGAAGGAGGTTCCCCTAAAAGATGTTTGCCACCAGGTGCGCGACAATATGGATTACCCATCGCGGTTACAGCTGATACATCTACTCTTTGGGATTTCCAATGCCGATGGCATGCTTCATCCTAGTGAAATAAATGTTATAACAAACATTGCATCATGGATAGGTATTTCATCTGCTGACTTCGAGTCCATCAAATCGATGTTCTTCGATTCTTTGGAATCGTGCTATAAGGTACTCGAGGTTTCGCCTAGCGCAACTAACGAGGAGATAAAGAAAGCCTATCGTAATATGGCATTAAAGTATCACCCCGATAAGGTGGGTTACTTGGGTGAAGATATCCGTAGGACCGCAGAGGAGAAGTTTCAGAAGGTGAACGAAGCCTACGAGAAGATCAAGAAAGAAAGAGGGATTGTGTAGCTAAGAGTTTAAAGTACAAGGCTTGCCTGCCTATGGCAGGTTTAAAGTTTAAGGTTCAATGTTTAAGGTTCAAAGTTTAAGGTTCAAAGTTCAAAGTTCAAAGTTCAATGTTCAATGTTCAATGTTTAAGGTTTAAAGTTCAATGTTTCAAGTGAATATGGCCGCCAAACCCCAAACCCCAAACCCCAAACCCCAAACCCCAAACCCCAAACCCCAAACCCCAAACCCCAAACCCCAAACCCCAAACCCCAAACCCCAAACCCCAAACCCCAAACCCCAAACCCCAAACCCTAAACCCTAAACCCTAAACCCTAAACCCCTAACCCTAAACCCTAAACCCCTAACCTATAAACCTTTACGTTGAGTTGCGTTGTCCTGAGCTTGTCGAAGGGTCGAAGTGCTAAACCCCAAACGCTGAACGCTGAACCAAAAAAATCTCTCTGTATGTCCACACTAAAACCAAAAATCCGCATCGAGTTCGAGAAATCGATATCGCCAGCAAATCCAAAGGATTTGCTTAAGCAGAAGCTTATAATGAACGAAATGAGTTTTTACCAAAGGGTGCTTAGCCATAAAATTACTGAGGGTGTTGATATGGATTTGATTAAAGATGATGATACTATTGTAATTCGATATGGTTTGGATGGTGAGCGACGGGTTGATGTGCAAAATTTGAATCCATCTATTGCCCTAAGAATAAAGTCAATAGCCCAAGGAGTTTTCCCAACCAACTATATTAATGCCAAGAAATAGTTTTCATGCCATGAGGTATTTCCCCTTACTTTTTGGGTTTCTTGTTTACCTACTTTCTTCCTGTGGTCAAAACCCAAATAAACAGCAGGATATTGAACTTGATGATATGGAATTGTTACCTGTGGCTTATGCTCAGGGTTTTTCAATATCTGAAGTAAGCGGTGGATTTCTTTTAACCGTAACAAACCCCTGGCAAGATGCTCAGGAGGTACGTTACCGGTATTTTTTAGGCAAAGGTGATTTAATTTCAGACAAGAAGGGTTTTAACGAGATTATTCCCGCTCCTGTAAAACGTATCGTATGTTTGTCCACAACCCACATTGCGTATATCGATAGGTTGGGTGAAAGCGATGCCATTGTGGGGGTCTCGGGTACAGGGTTTGTATCAAACTTAACAGTTCGTGAACGAATAGAACAGGGATATGTTAAGGATGTGGGCTACGAACAGGCTTTAAACTACGAGCTGCTGGTGAGCCTTAAACCCGATGTGGTGTTGGCCTATGGCGTGGGGGCCGAGATGGCAGGGTACCTGCAGAAGCTAAAGGATATGCGAATTCCCGTGATTTTTATTGGCGATTACCTAGAGGAAAACCCGTTGGGAAAGGCGGAGTGGCTAAAGGTTTTTGGCCTTTTGGTTGGTAAGTACCAGCAAGCCGATAGCTTGTTTGCTATTATCGCCAGCGAATACAACGATATTAAAACCTCATTACCTGCTGATATATCTAAACCAAAGGTTTTCATCAATTTACCTTGGAAGGATGTTTGGTATTTTCCCGGTGGGCAGGGGTATATGGCCAACCTTATTGCCGATGCGGGTGGCAACTATAGCCTAACGCATTTAATGGGGAGTAAAAGCTATCCTTTTAGCATTGAGAATGCATTAGAATATGCTGCAAATGCGGATGTATGGATAAACACCGGAACAGTGAATTCCCTTTCAGAAATCGTAAACGAACTGCCCATTGTTAAGGGTATGCCCATTTTAACCCACGGTAGGGTGTTCAACAATAATAATAGGGTGAATTCAACTGGGGGTAACGATTTTTGGGAGTCGGGGGTGGTTAATCCTCATATTATCATAAAAGATTTAATTAAGATATTTCACCCTAACCACCTTGATCACGATTTGGTCTACTACAAGGAGCTGCAATGATTACTTTTGCTAACAAGCTAACGAAATCGAGAAATCCGCTAATTTTTGGCGGATTAGTTTTGCTGCTGGTCGTATTCTTTGTATTCGACCTGCTGCTTGGCTCCGTTTCAATCCCTTGGGTTGATGTTATAAAATCGCTCTTTGGAGCGACCGATAATGAGGTGTGGGGTACCATTGTGCGCGATTTTCGGTTGCCAAAATCAATAACGGCCATGCTAGCCGGTGCCGCGCTATCGGTTAGCGGATTGCAGATGCAAACCACATTCCGTAATCCCCTGGCAGGGCCCTACGTGCTGGGCATTAGCGCTGGTGCTAGTCTGGGCGTAGCCATTATGGTACTGGGCATAGCATCGGTTGGGGCTGCTAGCCTAACGGGAATGGCAACCAGCTTTAGCCTGGCTGGTGCAGCCATACTGGGCGCCATGCTGGTGCTGCTGGTTGTGCTTGCCGTATCGGTAAGGGTAAAGGATATTATGACCATCCTAATCCTCGGTATGATGTTTGGCTCTGCTGCTTCGGCGTTGGTAAGCGTGCTGCAGTTCTTTAGTAGCGAGTCGATGCTAAAGGCTTTTGTGATATGGACAATGGGAAGCCTTAGCTCCGTGGCGGGTATGCAGCTGCAGGTATTTGCAATAATTGTAGGGGTAGGATTAGTGTTGGGCCTAATATCAATTCGATTGCTAAACGTAATGCTGCTTGGCGATGCTTATGCCAAGGGGGTTGGGCTGAACCTAACGTTATCCCGGGTGCTAATTTTCTCATCTACCAGCTTGCTGGCTGGTGGCGTAACGGCTTTTTGCGGGCCAATAGGCTTTATTGGCATTGCAGTACCTCACGTGGCTCGTATGATTTTTCGCACGGCCAACCATAGCCTTCTAATGCCTGGGGTTATGCTGCTGGGTAGCATTGCCATGCTTTTTGCCGATATCGTGTCGCAGCTGCCAGGCTTTGAGGTAACGCTGCCTATAAACTCGGTAACCGCCTTGCTGGGTATTCCCATAGTTATATATGTGGTGGTGAAAAATCAACGTTTTGCAGGAGTTTAACATGGAGCAGGGTAGTATATCAATATCGATTAAGGATGTGGAGTTGGGCTATAGCCCAAGCAATCCGCTGCTGCCCAAATTTTCGGTCGACGCTCACCTGGGTGAACTAATAGCGTTGGTGGGGCGCAATGGAATAGGAAAATCAACGCTGCTACGCTCAATTATTGGGTTGCAGCAACCCCTGCGTGGTGAGATACAGGTTGAGGGAACTAGATCATCTACCTTAATGCGGAAGCAGAGAGCCAAGGCCTTAAGCTTTGTCCCTGCTGATCCCGTTAGGGTTGCAAACCTTTATATCCGCGATTTTGTTGCTGTGGGTCGATTCCCTCACCTTAACTGGTCGCGGGCATTGTCGCCCAGCGATTGGGAGATGGTGGATTACGCCCTTACGCTTGTCGGTATCAACCATCTTGCCCATAGGGATATAACCACCGTAAGCGATGGCGAGCGCCAACGGGCAATGATAGCCTTTGCCCTTGCGCAGGATACTCGAATAATTATCCTTGATGAGCCCACCGCATTTCTCGACCTGCCCAATAAGTTCGAAATGGTGCGCCTTTTGTCCAACTTGGCTCACACCAAGGGAAAAACCATTGTGTACTCAACCCACGATTTGCAGGGTGCCATACATGAGGCTGATACCATATGGATGATGCTAAAGAGCGGTTTAGCTACCGGTGCCCCCGAGGATTTGGCGTTGAGTAATAGCTTTCAGAATTTGCTGGCCGATACGCATGTAGTATTCGATGGCGATTCGGGGCTTTTCCGTAACTACCGCAAACCAACCCGGTATGTTGCCCTTGAGGGCAATGGAAATGTGCGCTTGTGGACCGCTCGGATGCTCGAGCGCATAGGCTTCGATACCGAAAATCCACCGCTGGCAAGCGTAAAGGTAAATTGTGTAACGGACAACAATAGCCCCTGTTGGATGGTGACTGAGGGGGAAAATTTGGTTTTTAAAGCCTATAGCCTTGGCGATTTGGCAAAAAAAATGAGGGCTCTTTAGGCCCTCAAATTTTTACTCCTCAGCTATTTCCCTAGTCAAATCGAACTTGCCGTGAAACAGCAGCTCGCCGTGGTGATGGAGCTGGTAGCTAAAGGAGCTCATATCCTCGGCTAGTTCAACTACCCAAACCGAACCCTCGGACCGAGGGTGAATGTTCACCGTGTAGTCATCGGCAGGAAATTCCTGACGGAATGGGGTTCCCTTGTCGTTGGCGTAACCGCCGTAAAGGGTTAAGTCCTCTGGAGTCCCATCCTCATGCCGATGATCATGGCGGAAGCGTAGCCTACCATCCTCAACAATAAACATCCATGTTCTCGATTTATTCTCGCCCACGTGGAAAGGTATGTGAATCTCCTGATTGTCGCAACGCGTTACGAACATTCTAAACGGTAGGTGAGCCCAGCTCTCGCGGCCCTCCTTTATGTACACCTCTTCGCCTGCAAACGATTTTCCGCATAGCGATTGCAGCTTATGGTAAAAGGCGGCTGAGTTTTCATCTGTAATGCTTAGGGCAGATTTTGTTGATTTCTCGTCCTTTTGCTTTGAACTCTGTGAACCGTACGAAACGCTTAATAAGGCTAAGCTGATGATGAATAGGTAACTTCTCATTAATAATTTTGATTTTTGGTTAATTATTATCCTCTGGCATAATTTTTCCAATTGATATTAAATGCTTTAGCACCCAACGTAGCTCGTTGTACGAGTACTCATCACCCAGAGCCTCTTTGGCAGGTGCAAGTCGCGTATCATCGGCATTTAAAAAGTACTGGCTGATAGCTTCAATTTTTTCAGGGTTAACCAGCGCATCAATGGGTATCTCTCCCGAATCGATGTAGCGGGTAAGGTGATTGGCAATGGTTGACTCGACCATATCGCGCTCCTTGGCAATTTGGGCAATGGCTTTACCCTGCTGAAACAGCTCAAAGGAGATTTCCCACGATTTCGGTTTATTCGACTTATCGTCATCCGTTTCAAAAACTTCTCCCTCGGGTATTCCCAAACCCTTTTCAACTCTGTACTCGCGAACTATATCGAGAATGTCGTTACCAAAGCTATCAATTTTTTTGGGTCCCAAGCCCTTTATCGCTTTTAGCTGCGCCTTATGGTAAGGTAGCTGGTTTACAATGTCGTACAGGGTGTTTTGCCGTAATATTTTAAAAACCTTATCCTTGCGCTCGCTGGCAACTGCTTGTCGCCATTGGCGAAGCCTCTCGAAAAGTTCTGGGTGTTTAGTATCAACCGACACCTCTTTACCCTTAGTTCTAGCTTTTTTCTTCTTGAAATCTTCAATGGCTGCCTTTGCTCTTACATCAAGGAATTTCAAAAGGTTAAACCCATCTTCACAAGCTTTAATGCAAACCATTTTCTCGCCCAGATTTTTGACAATTCTTTCGAGCTGATCCTTGGCTTTGCTCTCTAAATCTACGCTGTCCGACTCGTAGTTGGTGTTAAGAAATACCTGAAGAAAGTCTTCCTCTATTTTTGGGGTAAAATAGGCTACGGCCTTTTTTATGCGCTCCTGGAGCGCAACATTTTCCTGTACCGATTGGTACTCGGCAACGAGCTTACCTACCTGCTGACAGAATTTTGCCGCAACATCAAAAATCTCACTTTTAAATCTATTGGCTTGCGTTGTCAGATTTTCGGAAAGCTGTGGGGGAAAGCTCCCAGCGTTCTCCCGAATTAACCGCAGTGTGTAGTCGATATTTTTTTGAATCTGCGTAAAATCAAAAAGATCAAGAACTAACTCTCTCTGATATTCAATTTGCGCATTAACGAGCTGCGAAGGGCTAGGCTGATTGTTCTCCACATCTTTTGTGAACCCTGTTACAGCTTTATCGCTGATTATGGCGTTGGTATTCACCTGTGAGCTTAGCACCAGCCCATCGAGCGAGCGGCAACGGCTAAGCGCCACGTAAACCTGTCCGTGGGCAAATGCGGCCTGCGCATCAACTATTGCCCTATCGAAGGTTAGCCCCTGGCTTTTGTGTATGGTGATGGCCCACGCCAGCTTAAGGGGGTACTGCACAAACTTACCCGTAATATTCTCCTTAATCTGCTTGGTATCGGGGTCGATGGTGTAGTTGGTGTTTTCCCATTCCAACGGCGTAACCAGAATGGGAGCGGGGTCGTTGGGGCACTGCACGTAAATTCCCTCCTCGTCGATATCCTCAACGGTTCCAATTTTTCCATTGAAGAAAAGCTTCTCGTAGGTGGGATCGTTCTTAACAAACATCACCTGGGCACCAACCTTGAGCGTTAGCTCGTAATCGGTAGGGTAGGCGTGCTCAGGGAAATCGCCCTTAACGGTGGCCGTGAATGATTTGGGTTCAGCTTTTAGCTCTTTGAGCTTAGCAGTATTTATACTATGCGCCTGGTTGTTATGAGTAGTTAGGGTGATGTAACCCTCGGTATCGTTGGGCTTAAAGTTTGGCATGTAACGCTGGTTAAGCATATTTACATCGTCCAGATTTAGCTCGTTGTTACGTACCTTATTAAGCAAGTCGATGAACTGCTGGTCGCTTTGGCGGAAGATATCCTTCAGCTCAATGCTTACAAAGCTTGTTTGCTGTAGCGCCTTGCTGCTGAAGAAGAATACCGTGTCGTAGTGCTCACGGAGTATGGCCCACTCATCATCCTTGGCAATGGGAGCAAGTTGCTGCAGGTCGCCGATCATGAGCAGCTGCACGCCACCAAAGGGTTTGTTACGGTTTTTAAATCGACGTAAAACCGAGTCGATACCATCAAGCAGATCGGCACGCACCATGCTCACCTCATCAATTACCAGCAGGTCGAGGCTTTTGATGATATTTATCTTAACACGGCTGAAGCGTTGTATCCTAGAACTATCTCTGCTTTCGATTCCAGCAGCAGAGTAGGGTAGCTGCGGGCCAAACGACAGCTGGAAGAATGAGTGGATGGTAACACCTCCAGCATTTATTGCTGCAACACCTGTTGGGGCAACCACCACCATTCGCTTGGTGGTTTGCCTTTTCAGGTTGTGTAAAAAGGTCGTTTTCCCTGTTCCCGCTTTGCCTGTTAAAAAAATGTTTTTGCCCGTTGTTTCTACAAAATCGAGAGCAAGCTGCAGCTGAGGGGTAATTTGGAGATCCATGTAATAATTATGTTGCTAATCTGTTATTGATTTTTAGATAGATATAAAACATGCTAAAGATAAATTAAACTTAGGTGCTAGCCAAAACGGGCTGTTTGCAATTTTTTCTTTCCGAGCATTTTTCGTAAAATCGAGGTATGGAATAACCTAAATACCAGTAGGTTAATACGATAGTGAATCGAAAAATTTTAAAGATTGGTTTTTTTTAATTAGGTTTGTAATCTCAAAAAACATTTCAACTATGGGAAACGCTTTGAGTCAGGTAATTTATCGAAACCACTACTTTCTTGGCTTTTGGCATCTGTTGATAAAACAGTAGTAGTATTCCCGTTTTTCCCTTTCCCTCTTTTTACACCAAGGAGTTCTGAGCTCTATGCCCAGAGAATGTGATAAAATTGCAAAATTTCTAAATCAATTATTATCAAACAATTAAAACAAAAACTATGAGAGGACATCCAAAGGCTCTTTACTATCTGTTTTTTGCAGAGCTATGGGAGCGATTTAGCTACTACGGTATGCGAGCACTACTGGTGCTTTATGTGGTGCAAAGGCTATATGCCGATATGAATAGCGCCGAGGCCGATGCATTAGGCTACGGCATTTACGCTGCCTTTGGCGCGTTGGTTTATGCTACTCCTGTACTGGGCGGTATGATTGCCGATAAATTCTTGGGGTATCGTAAGGCCATTGTTACTGGTGGAATTATGATGGCCATTGGTTTATTTATGATGACCATTGAGACCCCTGTGTTGTTTTTTGGAGGACTAGGTTTCCTTGTTACTGGTAATGGTTTGTTTAAGCCAAATATTTCGTCGATGGTAGGGAGCTTGTACGAGCCTGGTGATCCTCGGAGAGATGCTGGTTTTACCATTTTCTATATGGGTATCAACATAGGTGCTTGGCTATCGCCACTAGCTTGTGGTTGGGTTGCGTACCAGTGGGGATGGTCCTACGGTTTTGGTTTAGCAGGTGTAGGTATGTTGCTAGGGCTAGCTGTTTTCCAAATTGGTATTAATAATGGAACATTTACCGATAAAGGGTTGCCCCCACAAACCGAGGCGGCCAAGCGGAAAATTGCAGGATTCAGTATGCCTGCCATCTCAACCATCCTTTCAGTTCTAGCGGTTCCAATCCTAGCTATGCTGATATGGAAAAGTGAGCTTGCTGGTTATCTACTGTACACCGTACTGGCAGTTGTTGTTTTTGTAGTGGGTAAATCGTTTATTGAGATTTCACGGGTTGAGCGCGAAAAGATAATAGCCATTTTTATTCTGGCGATATTCAGCACAATTTTCTGGTCGTTCTTTGAGCAGGCTGGTAGCACCATTACTCTTTATGCCGAACGAAATGTTGACTTGGTATTTATGAATGCCGCTCAAACCAACATGATCAATCCTTTCTTCATCATTACCCTAGCCATTCCATTCTCAATGTTATGGGCATGGCTTTCAACTCGTAAGATGAATCCTTTCACCCCCTTTAAGTTTGCCTACGGATTAGCTCAGGTAGGATTAGGATTCTTGATATTTGCTTACGGTGCGCGTTTTGCCTCAGAAACAGGCCATGTACCGCTTATCTTCCTAATTGTTGGGTATTTCTTTATCACAACAGGTGAACTATTCATTAGTCCTATCGGTCTATCGGTTGTAACTCGTCTGTCGCCTGCCAAAGTGGTAAGCTTCATGATGGGGGTATGGTTCCTGTCTATGTCGTTTGCTCACTACATTGCAGGTATTATAGCAAAGCTAACTACTCAGGATGTTGCAGGTAATGGAGGATTACTTGAGCGCATAACCATGAAGGTTACAGGCCTCTCGCCCGATGGAATTGCAGAGCTGGGAGGGGGTTTTAGAACCCTGCTCTCATACTCGCATGTGTTTTCAACCATTGCCATTGTTGCATTTGGCGTAGCCATAATAGCATTGCTAGCCGCACCTTTAATCAGGAAGCTGATGCACGGTGAGCATTAAGAAACATTTTAACACATAAATATTTGAAAGGGGATCCTATGGATCCCCTTTTTCTCTATACCATTTAGCTACTTTTAACGTTACCAAAAATAAGGGCTGTACAACAAATAGCGTATTTTTATGCTCAATTAAAATTTTGCAATATGTTGAATAGGTATATTCTTGTGCTAGTTCTTGTCGGATTACTAGGTTTTGAGTCGTGTAAATGTACACGGGACAATGTACCCCTCGATACAATTGATTTGGAAATAGAGGTAAAACGTTTTGATCAAGACTTGTTCGCATTAAGCCTCGATAGCATTGAACTTGAGATACAGGTGGTAAGGCAAGATTATAATGATTTTTTTGATCTTTTCTCGGAGGGCATAATTGGAATAGGAAGCCCTGATGCACCTGAGTACCCTGGCTATCTCCTTAGTTTTTTAACCGATAACATGGTGCAAGAAACTTACGATGAAGTACAACAAGTATATGCCAATATCGATTGGCTTAACAGCCAGCTAACCGACGCTTTTAAGCGGTATACCTACTATCTTCCAGGCAAACAGGTGCCGCAGGTAATTGGTTTTATTTCTGGGTTTAACAATTCAGTGGTTATTGCAGATAGCATCCTATCGGTGGGGTTCGACCGCTATTTAGGCCGTGATTGCGAGTACTACCCAATGCTTGGTATCCCTAAGTACTTGCAGTACAATATGCATCCCCAAAAAATTCCATCGGACCTGGTTCGGGCCTGGATTTTTAGCGAGTATCAGTTTAACGATTCCATTGATAATTTGGTAAATAACATGATATACGAGGGAAGCCTGATGTACGTGACCAAAAAGTTGCTCCACAACCAGCCCGATAGCCTTATATTTGGCTTTACCCCCGAGCAGATGAAATGGTGCCGTAGTAACGAATCGCATATGTGGGCCTATTTGGTGGAGCATAAAATGCTTTTTACAACCGATAACTTTATTATTAACCAGTTTGTTAGCGGTGCACCTTTTACAAAGGGTTTTCCACCCGAATCGCCTGGCAAAGCCGCTGTTTGGCTGGGCTACCGAATAGTAACCCGATTTATGGAAAGGAATAAGGACTATACCCTTGAGATGCTGTTGAACGAGAAGGATTATCAGAGCATACTTAGCCGAGCACGGTATAATCCATAGCTTTTGCAAGCTATTGAAATAAAAAAACTCGCCGTGGAAAATTCCTTGCGGCGAGCTTTTTGTGTTTAGGCTGGAGTATTTAAACCGTTAAAATATCATTCGATTTATGCTCCATAGATGGGATACGCATCCAAAAGGTTGCGTGGGTAGTAAAAATTATATAAGTTTTATGGTTGATGCTCTAAGGTAAGGGGGTAATTGAAGTTAGTACTTCCGTAACCGTTCCATTTCGCGCTTGGAATCTTTTTTCTTCAGATCCTCACGCTTGTCGTGCATCTTTTTTCCTCGGGCAAGGCCAATATCAACCTTGGCTAGCCCTTTGGGGTTAACGAATAGCTTTAGGGCAACAATGGTTAGCCCTTTTTCCTGGGAGCTGCGGAAAAGCTTGCGGAGCTCGGTGCGGTTAAGTAGCAGCTTGCGTTCGCGCTTGGGTTCGTGGTTGTTGTATGTGCCAAAGGTGTACTCGGCAATGTGCATACCGGTAAGCCAAAGTTCACCCTTAATAAATTTGCAGTAGGCATCCACCATGCTGGCCTTGCTCTGCCTTATCGATTTTATCTCGGTTCCCGTAAGCACAATTCCAGCAGTGTAGGTTTCCAGTATCTCGTACTGGAAGTAAGCCTTCTTATTTTTTATTGATATCTTGGTTTGCGTTGCCATTGCTGTTTATAGATGAACTGGAATACTAAAGATTATCACCAGCACCATTTCCATAATAAAAATAATTAGGGCGAAAATCAGCAGCGAAATTAGTAAAAAACCTGGAACTCTCTCCTTGGTCACCCCCGAAAGCCCAACGAATGCGTAGTATAAATAAAAAACCCCAATGGCGCTAAGAAAATAGAGAATTACCTGTGCTGCGGATACAAGGTATGTTAGGCTTGAGAAAAGCACCAAGAACGATGCGCAAGCTGGAACTACTACTAGCGTTCTGTCAAACGAAAGGTTGCCCTTAAAGCCTTTGGAGAGTTTGCTAATTGCATAGCTTGCAATGTAAAGGCTTAATATCCATTTTAATGAGGTGAATCCGAAATATTTTAAGGCTATGCTTGCCGACTCGTTGTGGTGAATAATAATACCAGCAAAGCTTAGTAGACCAGCAATGAATGAGAAAAGAATTATTATTCTAAGCCCTACGTTTTTACTTGTATTACTGGGGTTTTCCAGAACCTCCCAGCCCGTTTTGGGCGATTTTAAAATCGATTTAAATATATTGACTATCATACGAATGTTCGTTTTGCTAGCGAGTGTGCAAAAATAGCTAATTTTACGGCAAGTAGCAGATAAAATTGATACGACTATGTTCGATTGGAATCCCAATAGATATAACCTAATAACCATACTTGGCCCCACAGCAGGAGGTAAAACTAGCGTAGCAACCCATTTGGCATACGCCATTGGTGGCGAAGTGATAAGTGGCGATTCGCGGCAGCTTTACCGCGGAATGGATTTGGGCACAGGCAAGGATTTGCACGACTACGTGGTGGATGGAAAGCCGATACCCCATCATCTTATCGATATTGCCGATGCCGGGTACAGGTTCAATGTGTACGAGTACCAAACCCATTTTCTTAATGCATACAACGATATTTCGGGTAGGGGAGTAACTCCAATTCTCTGCGGAGGCTCCGGACTATACATCGAGGCGGCAATCCGTGGGTATAGGCTGATAGAGGTGCCCGAGAACCCCGAGCTGCGCACCGAGCTGGCCACCAAGTCGTATGAGGAGCTGGTGCAAATGCTGGCATCGATGAAGCAGCTGCACAACCATACCGATACCGATACGCGCAAGCGGCTGGTGCGCGCCATTGAGATTGAGATACACTATGCCAATGCGCCCGCAAAGGATTTTGAGTACCCCAAGCTTAACAATATCATTTTTGGCGTTCGGTTTCCACGCCAACAGCAACGGCAGCGCATTACCGACAGGTTAAGGCAACGCCTTGCCGAGGGGATGATAGATGAGGTGAAGCAGCTACTCGAGAGCGGTGTGAAACCCGATGATTTGATGTACTATGGGTTGGAGTACAAGTGGCTAACGCAATACATTCTGGGCGAAATAACGTACGATGAGATGTTTAATGGGCTAAACACGGCCATCCATCAGTTTGCCAAGCGGCAAATGACCTGGTTTCGGCGAATGGAGCGTAATGGGCTTACAATCCATTGGATTGATGGGAATTTTTCAATGGATCAGAAGTTAGAATTCATTTTTCACACATTGAAAAATTGAAAGGAATGATTGGTTGATTCTGCTTGGCAGGCAGGTTGGCAGTTCGGCAGGTAGGTTGGATGATTGATCAACTTTAACAAACCGATTACCGACAACTTTAGACTTTAAACTTATTTTATAACCCCCCAATAAACCGAACGCTACTGGCCTTAAAAGATACCCAAACCTCTGCACCAACAGCAATACTCAACTTCTGAATCGATTCCATGGTAACCAGCGAGTACACGTTGACCCCAATATCCACAATTACCTCAACGCCAAATCGCTGCGGATATACATCAATTACCTTTCCCTTAAAATGGTTCTGCGAGCTCGAGTCCATTTCAGCGTTACTAATGCTTACAGCATTCTCGGGAAACGTTATGTACCCATCGTCACTGGCTTCGCCCATTAGATAAACCGGTAGCCGATTGCCAATAATTGCCTCAGCTAAATCTTTGTTTTGGGAGGCGATTGAATTTATCTTGTAAAAATTCTTAATCCCCCCAAACCCTGCCACAAATGACGATGCGGGTTTGCTAAATACCTCCTGAGGAGTTCCTGTTTGCTCAATTATTCCATTGTTCATTACAGCAATACGGTGTGCCAGTGCAATGGCCTCCTCGTAATCGTGAGTAACGTGGATAATGGTTTGTCCCTTACGATTAATCTCGCGGAGCAGCTTCCTTATTTCGGCTCTGCGCTCCACATCGAGTGAGGAGAGGGGCTCATCGAGCAACAACACATCGGGTTTGGTTACTAGCGTACGAGCAAGTGCAACCCGTTGCTGCTCACCCCCCGAGAGGGTGGTTGTGTTACGCCTTAGTAGATGCTCAATGGATAGGCTTTGCGCTGCTTCCATTATCATTCGGTTTATCTCCATCCGCGTTTTCCCTTTCCGTAGCAACGGAAACGCAATGTTTTGTTTAACCGATAGGTGGGGGAAAAGGGCTAAATCTTGAAAAACTAAACCCACATTGCGCTCTTGAATTTTTATCTTGTCGAGGCTGATATTGTTAATTTCAACAGAGCCTGAGTCGGGTTGAATTAACCCGGCAATTATCTCCAGCACTATCGACTTGCCTGCACCCGATGGGCCTAGAAGAATGAAATACTCCCCCTTTTTCACCTGCAGCGAAACATCTCTCAGGTTAAAAACACCAAGCGTTTTATGTATATTGCTAATTTTAAGCATCTTTCTTTCGTTTTACTGCAAGTAGCCTAATTATCACAAACACCGAAAGGCTGATGGCGATGAATAGAACGGCAGCTGGCCGGGCGTATTTTAATCCAAAGGCATTAAACCTATCGAAGATTAGCACTGGAGCAACCATTGGGTGGTATGCCACAATTACTACTGCTCCAAACTCGCTCATACCGCGGGCAAACATCATCACCAAACCCGAAACAATGCTTCGCCATGCCAAGGGTAGCGATACGGTGAAGAACACCCTTGCGGGAGATGCCCCAAGTACCAAAGCCGCTTTTTCTAACCGCTCGGGAACTGCTGCAAATCCCTCGCGCGCTGCATTGAGCAGAAACGGAAGGCTAACAAACGCCATGGCTACGGCAATAGCGGCTGGGCTCCCCACGAGGTTAAAACCCATTGAGCCTGCAATTTTTCCAATTACCGAGTCGCGGCTAATAAAACCAAGTAGTGCAATACCAGCAGCTGAGTGGGGGATGACAATGGGTAGATCGATTATCCCAAGTACAACATTTTTTAGCGGAAAGTTATGCCTTGCAAGCATGTATGCAAGGGGAATGGCCAGAATAGAAAATGCTAGCGTGGCGCCCATCGATACCGATAGGGTTAGCCAAATGCTTTGCTGCACCTCGCTGTCGGAGGCTGTATCAACTAAAGAGGCTAGGGGAGTGGCGAAAACCATTCCTAGTAGCGGAGCAACAATGAATAGTAGCACCAATCCACCTAGAAAAGCAAAGAGAAGTTTTATGGGCGATTTTTGCATTCGCAGTTAGGTTTCTTCATCATTAAAAAAAAAAACTGAGAATTATTGTAATAACAACAACTAGTAATTTTAGGGTAAACATCATATCAATCAACCTATCTTAGCCTTAACCTCAATCTCAACCTTTAAATCATCATAAAGTTGGCAAAAGCAATTAGCAGTTGGCAAAGTAGGGAGAATCAATCTATCAAACTGTCCGCTCTACCCTGCCTGCAGCCAAAGTCAGGGTCAATCAGTCAATCAATCCTGCCAGAGGCAGGCAGTCAATCAATCAATCAACCTGCCTGCTCTGACGCTAGTCAGGCAGGTCAATCAATCAATCAATCTATCTATCTATCTATCTATCTATACCTCAACCTTATCAATTCCCAATCACCGATCACCGACCACTGATCACCGACTACCGATCACCTAAAACCTACCTACTAACAAGCGGCATTCCCATCGATTCAATAATCTTTAAGCCCTTGTCTTTGTGGGTGTAGAAGTCTAGAAACTTTTTGGCTAGCTCCTTATTGGGGGCATTTTTCGGAATGGTGATTCCATATACCATTGGTTCGCCAACAATAGTTAGCGAATCGCCAGGTGCAGAGCCCCTAATGGTAACGCTAGCCTGTTTGTAAACCTCCTCGTATTTAGGGTTTCCCAGATTTATTTGGGTTGGTAACGAAAGGTACAGCAAATCGTGTTGAACGGCAACCGAACGGTACAGGAAGATGTAATCGATAGCCCCCGTTTCGAGCAGCGCAATAAGGTCAACCTCCTTGGGCCTAATAAACCTATTATCTTTAGCCTCTATGGTTTTTGCAAGATTGGGCTGATTGTAAAACATCTCAGCCAATTGTAGGGTAAGCAGCGTGCGGTAACCGCAGGGGTCGGCATTGGGGTCGCTACGGCCAAAGTGCACCTCGGGTTTCTGAAGAATTTGGTACCAATTCTCCTGATTAATTTCATTGGCATACTTCGATTTGCTGGTGTGTACAAGCGCCATCTCGTTGCCCGCAAATAGGATATTAAAATCCGCATGATCGGGGATAAGCAGCTGGTCAATAATCTTGTAATCGGCCGAGGCCATAATGTCGGCTGGGCGATTCAGCTCAGTAATTTTACGTGCGCACTCCACACTTCCTGCCGCCTCAAGGTGGAATTGTACCCCGGGGTTCTCTGCCTTAAAGCTATCGGCAATGGCCTTCATTGGCATCGATAGGCTCCCTGCATGAAAAATGGTTAAGGTTTGTTTATCCTTTTTGTTTGTAGTGCAGGTAGCCATCGTTAAAGCGGCTACAATAAGGATGATTGCTTTTTTCATTGCTTATGGTTTTACGTTATGCAAAAAAAGCATATCGAAATGGAATAAAAAAGGGAAATGATAAAAGAATTTAGGTTGTGAGGGTTAAAAATTACTCGTTAACCTTTGCCCAGAACTTTCTGGCCGAATCGTGCATAAGGGTATCAATCTCCGATAGGAACTCTTTGTAGGCCTCAATCAGCTTCTTCCCTTCGGCGTTTAGGGTGGTTTTTCCACCATCTTTTCCGCCCCGGCTCTTATCAACAATGGCAAAGCCAAGGTTCTGCTCAATTTCGCGTAGCTTTCCCCAGGCATTTCGGTAGCTAATATCCAACTTTTCGGCAGCGGCGGTAAGCGATTCCAGCTCCTCGATGCTGAGCAGCAGCTCAAATTTTCCATCGCCAACAATATCGTGACCGTTGATGTTCTCCAGCCAAACCTTGTGTTTCAGAAAGATATCGTAGTACTTGCTTCCCTTGGTACCAGCCATAGCGTATGAAGGTTTTTGTGATAGAGCAAAAGTATGAAATTTTAACCTTTTAATCCCTTAGCAGGTAAACCTTTTCCATTCTATGCAGAAATGTTCGAGTGCCTCCGCCTTGCTCAATCCGATGCAGCACCTCACTGTCGTAGGGTGTGAATTTTGCTCCAAACAGACCCAACACACCGCTATGCATATCCATTATTTGGCGGGTTAGTGGGGTCGATGGCCCAAGCATATAAACCTTTGTGTGGCTATTTGTGTAGGATATGAGGTTAGGAAATGTATTGTTGGCCAAAGTGGTAGAGGTTAAGATAATGCCATCGGCATGTGCAATTGATTCCTTTTGATGGGCAATTGGTTCAACCGGAACATCTTGTTCATTCAAATCAAACACAGTAATCTTTATCCCTTTATCAACAAATTTTTGCACCAACGATCCAAAATACCCAACCATTACTAGGCTTTTAAATGCTGAAAAATCAATTGCATCAAATATATCTGCCTTGCCGTTTGTGGGTTCGCTATAGTTTATATTTGCGTTAACCCAAGCATTTACCACAATCCGGTGTTCGTAATTGCTAAAATTGGGGTTGGATAGCATGCTGTGTGGTGATGATTTAATGCTATTCATAAGCGTTGCAGAAACCCCAATATTTCCATTGGTAAGCATTACAGCAACATACTTCTGCCCCACTGCGAACGATTTTACCTGATTTTTACTGTACGGAAAGTTGGCATAAAGTTCTTTAAGGATATCACGCATTGTAGGATGGTTTAGTAAGAGTTTGCAATGCTCGCAAAGTTAATATTTTATTGATATTTACTGTATTTCAGATGGTTTGTTTAATGTTTTAGTCTGCTGGTGAATGATTGTTAAATAAGTTGAAATGGATATTATTTCCGACTAAATTTAGCTATATTTGTTATAAAAGTACCATTTGTAAAATGTATATCTCCGAAATCAACATACAACAGCTGCTCGACAGGCTAAATTACAGCATGACCAAAAAGGAGGCGCTGCGATTGGCCATTGCTTTTACTGATGAGAAACTTGATTTAGAATTTCTAATTTCCCAATCGTGTTGCGATGATAGTGCCTTAGCTTTTCATTCTGCTTGGGTACTCGAAAATATAATGCTTCAGAAGGAAGATGCGCTTGATTACTACCTCCCAAGGTTTATAGACCTGTTGCCTAGGGTGAAAAGTCCTAGTGTGAGGCGGCATTTTGCCAAGCTTATTGCCACGGGCATACGAAGAGTTGTAGAGAAGAAAGCCTCTAAAGCCTGTGAGCGTGAACTTTGGATTACTGACTTGGAGCCACTCGAGGAGGTGTGCTTTAGGTGGTTTGTGGAGGAGGATACCAGACCTGCAGTAAAGGCTCATTGCCTTGAGATACTATACCTACTCTCCACCCGTGAGAAATGGATTGCCGAGGAGCTACCAACTATCATTGAGAATCAAATGGCGTTTGGATCTCCAGGATTAAAAGCCAAAGGAAGGGCAATACTTAAGCTATTACGGTAAATTTCCTAATATGATTGTCCGCTAACATACCTAAAGTTAAAATATAGAGAATACGTCATTGCGAGCCTGCCTTTGCCCTGCCTTTGCCCTGCCTTTGCCCTGCCTTTGCCAGCAGGCAGGCGGCAGGCAGGCGGCAGGCAGGCGGCAGGCAGGGAGTGTTTTTTATGACGAAGCAATCTACTCGTATTCAGTGAAATAAAGATTGCTTCATCCGCCGGCTGGCGGATTCGTAATGACGATTCGGTGTTTTGGTATCGAAACGGATAGTCATATTTCCTAAATAATCTTTACTCCATCTTTTGCAATAACTCCAATTCGGTTATGACCATCAACCACAGCTTGTAATTGATTCCCTGCTCTTACGTGGCGTACCATTGCCGACTCGAATACGGCGGGGATATTGTCTAAAAATTTGTAATTAATAAACCCCTCATGCATATACTCGTTTACTGTGATGTAGGCTACCTTAAATGATGTGAGGTTCTGGAAGAAATGTGTACCCTGGCTGGGGTCAATTTTGTAGTTATCCTGGCCTGCTTCTACAATAATTTTTGCTGCTGATATTTGTGGCCATTTAACGGGTATACCCAGCCAGCTATCGCTCGATCCCCAGCGACCGGGGCCAATGAGTATGTAGTTGCTTCCTTTTTTTACGAACCGTTGGTTTATCTTTTCCAGTTCCTGAGCAATTTTGAGGGTTTTGGCGGGGTCAAAAGCATCAGCCTTAATGTACACAATATCCTTTAGGCCGTTGAATATCCCATTGCCCAGCGCCGAGGGGGAGTATAGAATTAGGTTCGATTTATCAATTGCATCCAGATTAACATTGATTAGATCCCTATTCTGTACAATTGGCCTAATCTGAAGCACGCTAAAGATTTTGGGTTTACCCGGAGGCGGGTTAAGATTAACGGCAAACTCAATCTCAACAGGATTATTCATCTCGTATTGCCCCAGCTCTAGCACATCTCTAATGATCTCGGGTAGGGGAAACTGCTTGTGCTTGAGAATTCCAGCAAAAGTGATTAGCGGCACACCCGTTCCGTTGTAGCCATCGCTTATTCGTTGATTTTCGTAGTCGAAGGTTGATCCGGCCAGGGTGAGCGTTCCATTGCCAAACGCTTCCTTTACGTTTATCTCAAGCAGGTTTATATCATCATCGGTTGATGGGACAAAGCTGGTTGGTTGCAGGTCAAGGGCATAGAATGTTTTTTGCGTTTCCTTTATGGCCATCTCAGGGGTCGATAGCTGTAGCAGTTTCTTGGGATATTTAGGTGAGAATCGTAGCGATGGTTTCCCCTCCACAACATGCTTTCCTAGCCCAAGGGCTATACTTGCAATTCCATCTACCGGCTTTTCGGGCTCAATGGGGTAGAAGTTTAACGACCGTGCTACACCCGAAACGTTGGGGTAGAATATATCGCCATAAGCAGTACCCGTTACCTCTTGGAGTACTATGGCCATCTTTTCCTCGCTAATCACGTTGTGTGTTGCCTCCATGTAGCTTTTACTCTCGCTGTAGTAAACCGAAGCGTATACACACTTAATGGCCTGGCTTAGCAGCTCTATCATTTGGTTGGCGCTCTCACTTACGTTAGGTATCATATAGGTTTTATAGATACCAGCAAAGGGCTGGTAGTGGGAGTCTTCAAGCAAGCTCGATGAGCGAATGGCAAGTGGGTTTCGGGCAACCGCTATAAATGCGTACAAATCTTTAAGTATACGGTTTGGTAGCGATGCGTTTAAAAAATGCCTTAGTATCTCATCGTTGTTAGCCTTGGACAGGGCTATGCTATACAGGTTGTTGCTCTCCATGAACTCGTCAAAAACATCGGTACATATTACCACGGTACGTGGTATGGTAATAACCGTTCCGTCGTAGCGGTGCATGAGGTGGCTGTGCTTGATCACCTGATCGATAAAAGCCAATCCACGCCCCTTACCACCCAACGACCCATCGCCAATACGTGAGAAGATTTGATACTCATCGTAGCTATCGCGATAGAACTTGGCGATTATTCCCCTGCCTTTGCTTTGGCGATACCTATCGATGGTGTCGAATATGAAACGCCTGACATCATCGAGGTTTTTAAAATCTTCGGGGGTGATGTACTTGAAAATATCGGCAATGGGGAAAAGGGCACGGGCAGTTAGCCATTTAGAGAAATGGTTTCGTTGGATATGGTAGGCCAGCGAGTCGTCGGGTACCTGAAAAATCACTTCTTGCAATGCCTTAAGGTCGGGGGCTCGGAAAATTTCCCTGCCCGTTTCGGGCTCAATAAACACAAAGTCGCCAAAGGCAAAGTATTTTACCACAAAGTTGTGCAGCTCTAGCGAAAGGGTTTTCGAGTACTTGTGAATAAATCCTACTTTAAGCTGCTTTGCAATTAGCTGGTTGTTGATGTCGGACGATTGGAGTAGAATTGGCATGAATGGGTTATCGCCCTTAATCATCTCCACCATTTTCACACCCGCATGATCAAGCATTTTGCCCTTTTGTGGGTATCTCATATCGGTGATAATGCCAAGCATATTGTGCTTGTACTTTTCGTAAAGCTCTTCGGCCTGATCGTAGTTACGAGCCAGTAGAATTTTGGGCCGACCCCGCATGCGGAGCATTTTTTGGTGCTCGTTAAGGCCTTCGGTCATGAACTCCTTACTCTGCCTGAATATTATATGGTAAAGGCTCGGAAGGTAGGCCGAGTAGTAACGAACGGAGTCTTCAACCAGCAGAATAACCTGAACACCAACCTCATTCACATCGTGCTCGGCATTCATGCTATCCTCAATTAGCTTGATTATGGCAAGCATTATTTGGGCATTCCCAAGCCATGAAAAAACGTAGTCGATGGCGCTCAAATCCTCGCGGCTGAGCTTAAGCGATACCTCGCGCGAAAAAGGGGTAAGCACCACAATGGGTTTCAGTGGGTATTTCTCCTTTATCCTTTTAGCCAGGCTAAATGGATCCATCCCCTCAATATTCAGCATGGTGATTATTAGGTCGATGGGTTTGCTCTCGAGCATAGAAAAAGCATCGGCCGCGGAGTTGACCTGAAAAAATTTGGGGGGATATCGGAGGTTGAGCGTTACATACTCGTTAAATATCTGTTCCTCAATTCGTCCATCCTCTTCGAGCATAAAAGCATCGTACTTACTACAGATGAGAAGTACATTTAAAATCCGTCGCTTCATCAGCAAGTCAAAGGCTGTCTCGACAAAGTAATACTTTCCTGCGTCGCTGTCGGGTGATTTTGGAATCATAGTTCTACTACCATTTTAGTGGATGATGCTTTCCCGCTGGGTTTTTGTAAAGGTTTTCTCCAGTAGCCGTTCGGTTGATGAGGTGTCCCGGCCTTCTCCAACATCAAGTATCCCCCCGCTCTTAGGGTGAGAGATTAGGGTAACGTATTTATGGCCCTTTTGAAAGGCCTTCTCGTCAATACTAATATGCTCAAAGGGTACATACGAATTCCTGCGATCCATGCCCCTTGGGGTGCAACGGTGCATGATTCGGTTCACTAGCCGAAAACTACAGCTAAGGTACGCTGCGGTTTTACTCTGGTCCTTTGTAGCGTTGAGAAGGTCGATGACTTTTATCTCAAAGCTAAAGGTTTGCCTGTCGTGCTTGTTGGCCCAGCCAATGGATACCTGCCTTACCTTCCCGTCGGCGCACAGGACTCGGGGGATACGGCATCGTACGTATGATTTGTAGTGCAGTATGTCCCGATGACGCCAAACACGTGCTTCGGCATGATCATAAAGTTTGGCTGGCGTTAAGCTTGATGGGTCTTCGTAGTGATCCGTAACATATTCAACATCAAGAAAAACTTCTTGTGTCTTGTGGTTGCTTTCGATATTGGTAATGGCCCATTCATCACCAAAATCTAAAAGCAAACTGAAGAAATCTTTTGTAAAGTTCATTCCTCAAAAATAAACTATTCCACTAAATTTGCAGTAGAATCTTATTTTAAAAGTTTCTTTCTGCACCCAATGGGTCTCTTTAAAATTGGCCGAGGTAACCTCCATCCCTTGATACTTGATTCGGGCAACTGTAAACTGCGGAAATTGCCATACATCGGGGAGTATTAGGCAAATTTGCCTTAAGGTTTCTTCAACGGTTCGGCCTTCCTTAATTATTTGGGGTGGTTCGTTAATACTGCCCGAAGCCACTGGGTATGGTAACGTATACTTTGCACAGGAAATGCTTAAAACTCGTGGCGAAACATTCGAGGGTAAGGTTGTTGCTGTTCCTGGGTCGGGTAACGTGGCGCAGTTTACTGTCGAAAAGGTTAATGAGCTTGGCGGAAAATGTGTTACCCTTTCCGATTCCAATGGTTTTATTTACGATTCGAAGGGAATCTATTCCGAAAAGCTTAAGTTCATAATGTGGCTTAAGAACGAGCTGTGGACGAATTAAGGAGTATGCCGATAAGTATGGTTGTGACTTTTCCCCGACGAACGTCCATGGGCATAAAGCGTGATGTAGCCCTACCAAGCGCCACCGAGTGAGATCAATCGCGAGCAGGCCAAAACTCTTGTTAAAAATGGATGTATCTGCGTATCGGAGGGAGCAAATATTCCATCAACCCCCGAAGCTATAGAGGTGTATTTGGCTGCAAAAATTCTTTTTGGCCCAGGTAAAGCTGCTAACGCAGGTGGAGTGGCAACCTCTGGTTTAGAGATGACCCAAAACTCTATGCGCCTATCGTGGACTCGCGAGGAGGTTGACCGTTGGCTACAAACCATAATGAAGACTATCCATAAAGCTTGTCAAAAGTACGGAACAAAAGAGGACGGGTTTATTAACTATGTCGATGGTGCAAATATTGGAGGCTTTATTAAGGTGGCCGATTCAATGATTGCCCAAGGAGCGGTTTAGCCCTAAGCATTGTTTACAACGTGGGTCGGATTGTAATATACCTTCCGACTCAAGTTGATTTGATTAGGCATATTTCTTAATGAAATATGGAGAGTAAGACTTTTTAGTAGGGTAATATTAATTACTTTTGTTTTTCAGAAAATTCTAAGGATTTTTATTCCAACTAACAGTATTCTATGCGAGTTCAAAGACTTTATCAAGAGGTAGATAAAGAGTTAGCCGATGATTTTACTGACCTTAAATTAATCGACTCTTTAATTGAAAAGTATAAAGGCAAAAAGGGTAGCTTAATTCCACTTCTGCAAGGTGCGCAAAGTATTTACGGGTACATTCCAACTGCTGCTTTCGAGAAGATTTCGGAGGTAACAGGTATAAGCCTCAGCGATATGTATGGAGTAGCCACATTTTACGCACAGTTTAGGCTTAAGCCTGCTGGTAAGCACATTATTAAGGTTTGTCACGGTACGGTATGCCACGTTCAAAATGCCGATGCCATAACCGATGCCATAAAAGAAGCGCTAGGAGTAAACGATGGCGAAACCACACCCGACAGGCTTTTTACGCTCGAATCGGTTGCATGCTTAGGCTGCTGTTCGCTTGCCCCAGTAATGATGATTGGCGAGGAAACCTATGGCAAGCTAACCGGTGCCAGCGCAGTTAAAATTATTAAGGATATTAAGATACAGGAATCACGATAAGAAGGAACACCCATTACATAGACCCGCCTGCTGCCAGCAGATTATAGGGATAAACGCAGATAAAAAAGTTGAAAAAGATATCCGTGATAATCATCAAAATCTGTGTCATCTGTGTTCCAATTAAATTATGCTATCAATGTCAAAAACAAGAGTAATAGTAGGTCTGGGTAGCTGCGGAATTGCAGCAGGAGCAAGCAAAATATACGATAAAATTCTTGCGCTTAAGAATTCCGACTCGCTCGATTTTGAGCTTAAAAAAACCAGCTGCGTGGGCATGTGCTTTCGCGAGCCGCTGGTTGAGGTGGTTGACGAGAACGGTTCTATCACCTACGGCGATGTTACCGAGGATAAGGTGGTTGAGATTATCCAGAACCACGTGCTGGGGCAAAATCCCGTAAAGTCTTATGTTGTTAAAACCGATCTGTTTGAGGTACCCGATAAGGTTTTCTTTGAGGGGCAGGTGAAAATTGCCTTGCGCAACTGTGGATATATCGACCCCGAAAACCTCGACGAGTATAGGGCGCGTGATGGTTACAAAGCCATTGGCAAAATTGCCGAAGGCAACATCAGCCCCGAGCAGGTTATTGAAATGGTGCTCGAGTCGGGCATTCGTGGTCGTGGGGGCGGAGGCTTCCCAACCGGAATGAAATGGCGCTTTGCTCGCAACAACCAGTCGGACGATAAGTACATCATTTGCAATGCCGATGAGGGCGATCCCGGTGCATTTATGGATCGCTCCCTGCTCGAGGGCGACCCCCATTCGGTTATCGAGGGGATGATTATTGGTGCCTACGCCATTGGCGCAAATCACGGCGTGATATATTGTCGTGCCGAGTATCCGCTGGCCATTAAGCGATTAAATATTGCGCTTGAGCAAGCCCGTAAGGCTGGCTTTTTGGGCGAGAATGTATGTGGTATTAAGGGCTTTAATCTTGATATTTACGTGAAAGAGGGAGCGGGTGCTTTTGTTTGTGGCGAGGAGACTGCGCTAATTGCATCCATTGAGGGCGAGCGCGGAATGCCTCGCAAGCGCCCACCTTTCCCTGCCGAGGCTGGATTGTGGCGTAAGCCTTCAAACATCAACAATGTTGAGACTTTTGCTAATATTCCATACATCATTTACAACGGTGCACAATCGTACAATAAGTATGGTACCGAAAAAAGCAAGGGCACAAAGGTTTTTGCCCTCACGGGCAAGATTAAGCACGGCGGTTTGGTTGAGGTGCCTATGGGCATGACCATTCGCGATGTAATATTCAAACTTGGTGGTGGAATTCAGGACGATAAGGAGTTTAAGGCCGTGCAAATGGGTGGCCCATCGGGTGGTTGCATTCCCAAGCACTTAATTGATACCCAAATTGATTACGATAGCATAACCGCTACCGGTGCCATCATGGGTTCGGGTGGTATGGTGGTAATGGACGAGACAACCTGTATGGTTGATGTGGCGCGCTTCTTCCTCGATTTTACGCAAAAAGAATCGTGCGGGAAGTGTACCTTTTGCCGAATTGGAACCAAGCGAATGCTCGAAATTCTTACCCGCATAACCCAAGGCAAGGGCGAGGATGGCGATATTGAGAAGCTGGAGGAGCTGGCTCATCAGGTAAAGGATAGCTCGCTGTGTGGTTTAGGGCAAACAGCACCCAACCCGGTACTTACCACGCTTAAGTATTTCCGCCATGAGTACGAGGCGCATATTTACGATAAGAAATGCCCTGCCCACAGCTGCAAGGAATTGCTTACCTATGTAATCGACCCTGAGAAGTGTACCGGCTGCCGCGTGTGTGCAATAAAGTGCCCCGTGCAGGCCATAACAGGTGAGAAAAAGATGCCGCATTTTATCAACCAAAAAACCTGCATCCACTGTGGCGACTGCTTCAGCAGATGTAAATTTGAAGCAATATCAGTAAGTTAGTTTGAACACTGATGACACAGAATAAACTGATTTTCAAAGATTTTTATTTGACCTCTGTGTCTCCGTGTCCCCGCCAGCAGCGGGCAGGTCTGTGTTTAACAATTCTAACAATGACAGAAAAAATCAATATAATTCTAAACGGAAAACCCGTTACAGCAACCAAAGGCGAGTATATCCTTAGCGTTGCTAAGCGAAATGGAATTGAAATACCAACCCTTTGCCACGACCCACGGCTCGAGCCCTTCTCATCGTGCTACTTGTGTGTGGTGGAAATTGACGGACAGCGCAACCTACAGCCTTCATGCTCAACCCGTGTGGCCGAAGGCATGAGCATCACCACCGATAATGAGCGGGTGCATAAGGCTCGCAAAACGGCCCTCGATTTAATAATGAGCAACCACTACGCCGATTGCGTTGCGCCTTGCCGCGAGCGTTGCCCTGCGGGGGTCGATGTGCAGGGATACATCTCGCTTATTGAAAAGGGTTTGTACAGCGAGGCCATTAGGCTGATCAAGGAAACCAACCCGCTACCCGCCATTTGCGGTAGGGTTTGCGTGCGCCCCTGCGAGGTGACCTGTAGGCGAAATCTGCTTAACGAAGGGGCTGCAGTGGGTATAGACTATATGAAACGCTTTGCCGCCGATGCCGATTTGAATTCCCCAACCCGTTTTGTGCCTGAGGTTGCTCCATCAACCGGGAAAAAAGTGGCAATCATTGGTGCTGGTCCGGGCGGCCTTTCAGCAGCGTACTTTCTTCAACAAAAGGGGCATCAGTGCGATATTTACGAGGCGCAACCCCACGCAGGTGGCTGGTTACGCTACGGTATACCTGAGTACAGGCTTCCCAACGATGTGCTGCAGCGCGAGGTTGATGCTGTTACCGAGCTGGGTGTTAATATCTTTTACAATAAGAAGTTAGGCGATAACCTATCGTACAAGGAGATTTCTGAAAATTACGATGCCACCATACTCACCATTGGCTCGCAGCGTGGTGCGCTGTTGGGCGCGGCTGGTGAGGATGCCGAGGGGGTTTTTTCTGGAATCGATTTTTTACGAAATATGGAGGTTACTGGTCAGCGTTACGATTTTAAGGGTATAAAAATTGCAGTGGTAGGCGGCGGTAATACGGCTATGGACTGCTGCCGCACCTCTATTCGTTGCGGGAGCACCGATGTTACGGTAGTTTACCGACGAACCGAAAAGGAGATGCCTGCCAACCCCATCGAGATACACGAGTCGAAGTTGGAGGGGGTTAAGTACAAATTCCTCACTGCCCCAGTAAAGGTGAATAAGGATGAGCATGGCAAGTTGAAGTCGCTCACCGTGGTTGAAATGGAGCTGGGCGAGCCCGATGCATCGGGGCGTCGCAGGCCTGTTGCCATTGAGGGATCCGAAAAGGATCTGGAGTTCGACTACATTTTGGCGGCCATTGGCCAAAAAACCGATATTAACTTTTTGGATGATATAAACGCGCACGCCAAGGGAGGCTACCTTAAGCCAAACAAATGGGGCGATATTGCTGCCAATCCAAACACATTACAAACCGATATACCTTCGGTTTTTGCTGCTGGCGATGGGGTTACCGGCCCGGCCACAATAATTGAAGCTATTGCTCAAGCAAAATTAGCATCTCACAGTTGCCATCAGTTTCTCTCCAACCAAGAGATAAAACCACCCAAAAAGGAGTTTTTAAGCAAGAAGGATAATTTTAAGAAACAGGAATCTGACGATTACCTTGGTCGTTACCAAAAGCAGCTGCGCGAGGAGATGCCGGTGCTTGAGGCTAATGTTCGCAACAATTTCAACGAGGTTGAGCTGGGCTATACCGAGGAGCAAGCCTTGCACGAAGCTGGTCGTTGCCTGGAGTGTGGCTGCGTGGCCTACTTCGACTGCAACCTGAAAAAACATGCCGATACCTACGAGGCCGACCAGCAACGCTTTGCTGGTGAGCATAAGGAGTATCAGGTGAACTTTAGCCATCCATACATCGAAATTGATAACAACAAGTGTATTTTGTGCTCGCGCTGTGTTCGTATTTGTAAGGAAGTGGTTGGCGCCAATGCCCTTACGTTGCTAAAGCGTGGGTTCGATACCTACGTAGCGCCTGCAACGGGCAGGAATCTGACAGAAACAACCTGCGAGAGCTGTGGATTGTGCCTATCGGCTTGTCCAACCGGTGCGCTAACCGAGAATGTTCCCTTTAAGCCCGGCCCTGTAAAAATGGATACTTTCGACACCATTTGTACATACTGCTCGGTGGGCTGCAAGCTCACATTCCATCATCGTGGTGGGTACATCATGAAGGTAACTGGCGCCGAGGGGATGGTTAATGCCGATGGCAACCTGTGTATGTACGGTAAGTTTGGTTACCGCATTTTTAATCGACCCGATAGGATAACCAAACCTTTGGTTAAGGAGAATGGTGAGTTTAGGGAGATATCGCTTGAGAATGCCTATAAAATTATTGAGGCAAAAATAAAGGCTTTTGAGCCTAATAAAACAGCACTTTTTGCTGGAGCAAGGCTAACCAACGAGGAGCAATATCTTATTCAGAAGTTTGCACGCGCCGCCGTTGGAACTAACAACGTGAATAGTTTTCATTACCTGAACGGTGCAAGCGGTTTTGCAAATATATCAGATAAAAACGTACCGTTTGAGCAGCTTAGGCGAGCAAGCCGTGTGTTTTTATTTGGTTCGGAGATAGATAGATATAATCCGGTTGTTGGATATATGGTAAACTCTGCTCAGGTTCCGTACGAGGCAATTACAACCCGACAAATGCCAGGGTTGAAGCGCAAGTCTCAAAAGTATATTCAAGTACTCTCTTATTATCATTTTATACGTGCGGTAAACCATTATCTACTTTCAAATAATTTGCACAATGGCTTGTTTAAAAGCGATAGCTGCGAGGGTTTTGACGAGTACAAGCAAAATCTGCTTAAGGAGAATTACTACGACCTATGCAAAGCAGCTTGCAATTGTAATGGTACTTGTATTGAGGAGTTTGCACAACAGTACAATGCCGAAATGAATGCCGTGCTTATCTTCTCCGAGCGCGAGGTTAGCCAGCAAACCGCACTTGAGCTGAAAAATCTGGCGCTTATTACTGGTAAACTCGGAAAAACATCGAGCGGCATTATTGCGCTGAAAGAGAAAAACAATGCGCAGGGACTTTTCGATATGGGCGTACGCCCCAAAACTGGCGTAGGTGTTCAGGATATTACTAATGCAGATTATGCTAGCGTTGTACAAGAGCGATGGGGTGTAAGCATCTTGCCAAAGGTTGACGATAAGTGCTTTACCGACCGTTACTTTAGCAGCGAGTTCAATAACATTCTCATTTTTGGCGAAGACCCCGTGGGAACTTCCGATGGAAACAGTAAGGTATTAAAACCCCTAAAAAATGCTGAGTTTGTAATGGTGCAGGATGCCTTTATGACCGAAACAGCCAAGCAGGCCGATTTAATTCTGCCCGCATCATTCTGGTTTGAGCAGGGCGGATCGTTTACCAATACCCAACGGATGATTCAGGAGTTTGAGCAAGGGCTAAAACCCAAAACCGAGCGAACCAGCATACAGCAGCTGCTCGATTTGCTTAAAGCCTTTGGCTTTAATGACCTAACAGATGTTGATGATGTGCGAAACGAGGCATTCTCGCTGCTACCCAAGGCAAGTCAAAATAAAAAGCATTCATTTGTAATAATATCAGGCAAAAATTACACATCGATGTTTAATCATGGCTGCGATTATATAATGGCCGAGTTCGATAGGGAGTTTGGGGATGCTTTGGGGGAGTAGTGATTGATTGATTGACCTGCCTGACTAGCGTCAGAGCAGGCAGGTTGATTGATTGGATGATTGTTTGATTGATCCGCCAGTGGCTTGTCTACTGCTTACCGACAGGCAGGCGACAGGTAGAGCGGACAGGTTGATTGAATGATTGAATGATTGAATGATTGAATGATTGAATGATTGAATGAATAATTGATTGATTGACCTGACAGCCTGCGAAGCACCTGTCAGCGTCAGAAAAGTATGATAGGTTGATAGGTTGATTGATTGATTGATTGATTGAATTTTTTTTAGAAAGATTCATTGTTGATATGTGAGAGTAGGCTTCGGTTGCTGAGCCTGTCGAAGCAACCTTGGTGTGATTAGCTACGGTCACTGAGCCTGTCGAAGTGACCGTTTAGTGTGATTGAATGATAGTGCATTATTCGATCGGTTGATTGACCCTGCTTGCCAGCAGGCTGCCTGACTGCCGTTTTCGGCAAGCAGGTTGAATGGTTGCTGAGCAGTTCGATAAACTCACTGACCACCTGTCGAAGCAACCTTGGTGTGATTAGCTACGCTGAACCTGCTTGCAGACAGGCAAGCTCGCAAGCCCTGTCCCGAAGTCTATTTTGTGGGAGTGCGCTTGGTTGGATGATTTACTTGATTGCTTTATGTGTCTATGCGAAAATCCATGTTTTCTATGTGTTTAAATGAAAATCAGTTTAATTATTAACCCTAAACTAATCTACCAATTAATCAACCTATCAATTTAGACGCTGACAACAGATAACCGATAACCGACACAAATATGAACCCATTCACCAATACCAACGATATCCTCGATTTCGCCATGGAGAACGAGCAGAAAGCTGTCGATTTTTACAAGCAACTTGCCAAAACTGCCCGAACCGACGATATGCGCGAAACCTTTGAGCAGTTTGCCAAGGAGGAGATAGGGCATAAGGCACGCCTAGCAAAAATTAAGGAGGAGGGTATTTTCTCTCTACCCAACGAGAAAGTGGCGGATCTAAAGATATCCGATTATATTGTAAGAGTAGAGCCAACAGCCGAAATGACCTACGAGCAGGCGCTGGTTCTGGCTATGAAGCGCGAAAAGGCAGCTTTTATGCTATATATGAAGCTCTCGGAGCAAGCCCCAAGTGGGGAGTACAAAAAGCTCTTTTTGGGTCTGGCCCAAGAGGAGTCGCGTCACAAGCTGCGCTTCGAAATTGAGTACGATGATTACGTGCTAAGGGAGAACTAGCAAATTAACGTGAGTTCGATGTATGGATAATCAATAAGACCCCAAGAATAAGGGAATAAGGTTCAATTTTATGGGTTATTTACTTTTTTACTAAGGTTTGCAAAACCAAAATAAGGTTTATTAACGACTTAAAACCTTATTCCTGTTACTAACTTAGTAATGCTAATATGCTAGCACAACAAAAACCTTATTCGCTTATTTATTAAGCAAATGCAATATCAATTTTTATGTTGCACTCGCATTAATTAGCGTTAATCAATAATCCCCATTTTTTTCATAAGGAACGAGGCGTTGAGTTTTTTGCTTATACCATCCTTAAGCTTGTAGTCGAACACTAGCTGGTCGTCTTCCAGCTCAACCTCAAAGCATCTGTTCAACACAACGGTAGGGTGGGTTTCTTCCATTTGGCCAATGGCCAAGTCGTGGGTAGCAATCATGGTAAATGCATTCAGCCCAATCAATTTCTCAATTAGCCCAATGGAGCCCATTTGCTTATCCTTCGGATTGGTTCCTCGCAGTATCTCATCGAGGATTACCAGCGTGTTTGGGCTACGGCTTACATGGTCAATTACCCTTCTAATCCGAACCAACTCAGCGTAAAAGTACGACTCATTCTGTGCCAGCGAGTCGTGAATGTTGATACTCGAAACGATACCGCATGGGGTAAAGGTAAACTCACTGGCGCAAACCGGGGCTCCGTTATGAGCCAAGATTAGATTAACGGCGATGGTTCGTAAAAAGGTACTTTTACCCGCCATATTTGCACCAGTTATAACAATTACCTTTGGCTGTCCAATAAAATCGATGCTGTTGCAAACCCTAAGCTCACTAGGAATCAGAAGATGTCCCATATCCTTAGCCACTATGCCAAATGGGTACTCCTGTATACTTGGGTAATTTACTGCTTGGCCATTGTTAAATGCAAATCGGCCAAAACCGATGAGTGCATCCATCTCGGCTAGCACATCAAACCATTCCAATGCTTTTTGTTGGTGACGCTCTTTCCACCTCTCTAGCTGCTGAAGCACTTGTAATTCGAATAGGATGGAAGCATTGAAAAGTATATTGACTATGAAGTTGTACCTATAGTCGAATCGATTAAGCAGCAGAAAGAGCCTATTTATCGAGGTGCTGGCTTTCTGGTCATCGTTAGCGAGTCTAGCTTGTAAACCAGCTAGGTATGAACTTTTAAACGGTTCGTTCTCCATGAGCTCAAACAAAACAGAGTACATTCCGAACACCTTCGCACTCTTTCCCAGCTTGTCATGCGCATCATCAACAAACCTTTTATATCTACTAAGGATTAGAAAGGCAAATACAATGGGGAATACGTAAACCGAGGCCTTTACACCTGTTGCTACAACAAGTAGCGTAATAGTAATGAAAAGTATAGGGTATGCAATGAGCAGTACTTTCTCTTTAGGTTTAATAATGCCTGCTGAGCCGAACCACTTCTTTAGGTTATCAACCTCAAGCCCACTACTTTCTATCTCTAGCCCCAACGATTGAAAATCCTCCATAAACTTTTGATGGCGTGAGAGCTCTGCAACAGCATGCTGCTTTAACTCTATGCTTTGCCTATCCAACTCCCATTGGCAAAGCTTGTTTGCCAATCTATCTGCACCTGTAGAAGTTACCGTGCGGTTAATGTACTGGTAAAGCGAGCCCTTACCAAATACATCAAAATCGCCCGCTAGTTCGGGGTTTTTGCCTATAAACTTATCGCCTCCATCAAATGTTAAATGCTGAAAGGCGAGATATTTCATCTCATTCTCATTGATATTTATACGGTTTAGCACATTTTGCCGCTTTCCATTCAGGTTACTATTTAGCTTTATTATCAGCAGAAAAGCTATTAGTATTGCCCCTGGCAGAAACCAACTTAATGAGTTCTTTCCATTGGTATTTATAATCCATATTATGCTAATGATAAGCGATGCGAACAGAACCAATCTGAGAACAAAGTAGTACCTAGAGCTACTCACTAATCGCTTCATCTCAATATTTAGTTCCTTTAACCGTTCTGCGTAGTGTAGAGGGGCTTCTTCCATTTTATGCAATAGTAGGGTTTGTTATTGTTGATGAGTGGTGCATTGTAAAGCCCAAAGATAAGCCAATTTGATGGTTGAAGATAAGGATAGCGATTGCCGAATAGCCTTTACCATTATTTAACAATTGTTGCAACTATGCATACCTCTGGGTATTTCGAATATTTAATGTAATTTTAAGGCAAATTTTTAAGATAGGATTCTATGCTTCATCAAAAATATAGTAGTTACAAGTTAGTGTTTTTCGTGCTGTGTGCTATCCTTGGATATGGTCTACCCGCATCAGCTCAAGGCAAGCCTCAGCAACAAACCTCAGTAGTCGATTCGCTTTTTCAAAGCAAAAGGTATGCAGAGGCTATTCCCCACCTTTTGGCATTGCTCGATAAATATCCACAGGATCCCAATTATCATTACCAGATTGGTGTTAGCTATTTGTATACTCCCAAGAGCATCGACAAGGCAATTGATCATCTAAAATTTGCCTCAACCCGCGAGGTTAGCAACTTGGTTTACTACCATCTAGGGTATGCCTACCAATTAACCTATCAGTTTGACGAGGCCATTAGCTACTACCGTCGCTTCACCATTAATGGGGGCGACCCATCGGTGCCTACCCAACAAATTGAGCAGCTGGTTAGCCAGTGCGAGAATGGCAACTTTATGCTTCGGTACATTTACCAGCCAACAGTGATGGATAGCAAGCGGGTTGCCTTTGATGATTTTACTAGCTACGTAATAACAAAATCAGCAAACGGTACATTTATTCCAACCCCCAAGGATTTGCTATCGCAGGTTGACGTAAAGCAGAATCACTCATCGTATATCTTTTACCCCAACAACCCTAAGCCTGGCGATAGGATAGTGTACTCCAGCTATGGAGCTACCACCTTGTATGGCAAGGATTTGTTTCTGATTGAGATGCTTGAGGGCGGGGTATGGAGCAAGCCACAAAACCTTGGTGATGTTATCAACTCAAGGCTCGACGAGGACTACCCCTATTTACTGCCCGATGGGCAAACCCTATACTTTGCCTCAAAGGGGCATTACTCTATGGGTGGGTACGATATCTACCGTAGCGTATACAATCCATCAAGTGGGCGGTGGAGCACTCCCGAAAATATTGGTTTTCCCATCAGCTCTCCTTGTAACGATTTTTTGTATGTTCCCGATGATGATGACCAAATGGCCATATTTGCAACCCAACGCAATTGTTCTGCCGATAGCATAGATATGGTGCTAATTAAGGTCGACGCTAGTCCAATCCGACGAACTATAAGCTCCATTGAAACAATCCGCGATATAGCCCAGCTTAACCCGCAAAGAGGAGGTGCGGTAATCGCAACATCTCCAAACGAGAGACCAAAGGAGGAGGTGAGACCAACGCAGACAAAGGCCGCATCATTTAGTGCAGTAGAGAATGATCCGGAGTATACCAGGGAGCTGGCCAATGGCTTTGCGCAACAGATGCTTGCCGATTCGCTAAGGGAAAGGCTCGAGAACCTACGCGCTCGCTTCGATAATATTACCACGGCCGAGGCTCGCCGAAATTTAGAGGCTCAGGTTGTTGATGTGGAGGATAAGCTGCTCAAGGCTCAGCGTAGTGCCGATATTCACTTTGCCAAGGCAAGCCAAATTGAGCAGGAATACCTTACCGGCAAAAGGAAGCCCATGGATAAGCCCTCATCAAGCTTTACCACCGATAAGCCCGATTATCTATACCAAGCACAGTTTGCACCAACTGTTTTTCAGGCCGATGAGCTTAGCAGGCTAGCAAAACTTGAGCAGGTATACCCGCAGCTCAAACGCCAGCGCGAGGAGATTAATAATACCCTAATTAGATTATCCGAAGTTGAAAAGGAATTCTCCGATGATTCTCCAGAATATAAGGCTCAGTATAGGGTATATGTCGATCAGTTGGGTAGGTTTAACAGCCTAATGGGGAATTATATAGGAGGGAAAAAGAAGTTGTACAACGATTGCATATCGGTGGCTCTTATTAAAGGTGGTGCAAATAATAACCTTAGGATCAAGAGCGAGATCGATAGAGCTAATGCTCACTTCAGGTCGGCCATGGCCATTCGTAACAATGCAACCCCCGAGACTAGGGTTGAGTCGGAATACGAAGCCTTACTGCTCGATGAGTTGGCCGTAACTCGGCTCGAAATAGCCTTTGCCAAGCTTTGGGAGATGCAACTTTTTGAACAGCAATTACTAAGCAAGGTGTATCGAATGGAGCAAGACATTTTTGGGCATACCCTGCCAAACTCAACCCAAGCAGCTAGGCAAAGCGTTGAAACCCAACCTCAATCCCAGCAACCCCAACATCAGGTTTCAATTGTGAGGGTGGAGGATGTGGCTGTAGATGCCGAAATTTTTCTATTTGAGGCCGACAGGGAACCACCTTTTCAGGTGCTCGATAAAACGCCATACTCTAAGGATAATCCAATCCCGCAGCACAATCCATTGCCCGATGGTTTAGTATATAAAATTCAGCTGGCCGCCTTTAGCCGACAGGTGAGCTTCGATACCTTTAAGGGAATGGTTCCGATTACAGCCGAGCCTGTAAATGATGGTAGGGTTACAAAGTACTACGCTGGGTTATTCACCAATTTCTCCGATGCTGAGAGCGCCCTTCCAAAGGTTCGTTCATTAGGCTTTAAGGATGCATTCATCGTTGCCTGGCACGATGGTCGTTCCGTTACCTTAACCCGAGCTAAAACTCTTGAGGAGTCCGCACCTGCATCCATGTCGGTTGCCCAACGGGACACCACACGAATAGAAATTGAGAGCGAGGGCAAGCTCTACGTAATACAGCTCGGATCGTTTGTTGGTAGGATCCCAGCCGAGACAACACAGACCATTAGAGCGCTTGCTCCAGGTAAAGATATTGTTCGTAAGCCCGATAATCAGGGTGGATTTGTATACTCCGTAGGCTCATACTCCGATCTGAATGAAGCGAACAGGGTGAAAGACAACTTGGTGGCCAGCGGAATAAAAACAGCCTTTGTTGTTGCTGTTGATATGGATAATTAATAACTTAGCATTTCTATTATCGTCTCAACAATGGAACGAAAATTTACCGTTAAGCCCAGTGAGAATAAGAGTTTTGACATTAACTCTCAGTGTTCTCATACTCTTATTCTTTATAACGATGACGTAAATGATTATCAATTCGTAATCGATTCGCTTGTAGAGGTGTGCAACCACAACCATTTACAGGCAGAGCAATGTACCCTAATCGCTCATCACATGGGCAAATGCGATGTGAAGTCGGGAGATTTTAAGGTGCTTAAACCATTACAAGATGAACTTTTACGCCGCGGACTTTCGGCCACCATTGTGCCAAGCTAATGATAAATAACCAGAAAATACAATGACAGGTATTGTAATTCTAATTCTTTTGGGGCTTTTCCTCTTTATAGTTGAGTTCCTACTTGTTCCAGGCATAACAGTGGCTGGAATTGGCGGTTTGGCATGCCTTGTGGGTGGCGTTTACTGGGCATACTCTGGCCATGGAAATATGGTTGGTCATATCACCCTGATATCCACAGTAGCCTTAACGCTTTTCACCGTGGTTTTGGCTTTGAGGTCAAGAACCTGGAAAAGGTTTATGCTCGACACCAACGTTGAGGGCAGTGTGGCTTCAGAGGAGAACACTACTAGTATTAAGCCAGGCGATGTGGGGGAAACCATCAGCCGCCTATCGCCCGTTGGTAAAGCGCGTATAAACGGTATCGTGCTGGAAGCACGTTCCACAGGGGAATATATCGACCCTAGAACCAAGGTGGTTGTTATTCGTTTCGAAGGATCAAAAGTTATTGTTAAACCTAAAATAGATTAAAAATGAGCGACATTGGTTTTTATTTAATAATCTTTGCCGTGAGCATTGCGGCACTATGGATATTGCTATACTTTGTACCCATAGGGTTGTGGTTCTCGGCATTGGTTAGTGGTGTAAGGGTATCGCTATTGCAGCTAATCCTAATGCGTTGGCGAAAAGTTCCCCCAGGAGTAATTGTCCAGGCCCTAATTGAGGGAACAAAAGCAGGCATCCAGCTTTTCCGCAACGACCTTGAGGCACACTACCTGGCAGGAGGTCGGGTTTCCAAGGTTGTTCACGCTTTGGTTTCGGCTCAAAAGGCCAATATTCCTCTCGATTTTAAGATGGCAACAGCTATCGACCTTGCCGGTAGGGATGTGTTCGAGGCAGTTCAGATGTCAGTTAACCCAAAGGTTATTAACACACCCCCCGTTACCGCCGTGGCCAAGGATGGTATCCAGCTAATTGCCAAGGCAAGGGTAACGGTTCGTGCCAACATCAAGCAGCTGGTTGGAGGTGCAGGTGAGGAGACCGTGCTTGCTCGTGTTGGAGAGGGTATTGTATCGTCAATCGGTTCTGCCGACTCGCACAAAAAGGTGCTTGAGAATCCTGATTTTATCTCACGCGTTGTGCTCGAGAAAGGTTTGGATGCAGGTACTGCCTTCGAAATTCTTTCCATTGATATTGCTGATATCGACATAGGAAAGAACATTGGTGCTGTGCTACAAATGGATCAGGCCAATGCCGATAAGAATATTGCCCAGGCCAAAGCCGAGGAGCGTCGTGCAATGGCTGTTGCCCTTGAGCAGGAGATGAAGGCCAAAGCTCAGGAGGCTCGTGCTAAGGTTATTCTTGCCGAAGCCGAAATACCCAAAGCAATGGCCGAAGCATTCCGCAATGGCAACCTTGGAATTATGGACTACTATAAGTTCAAGAATATTGAGGCCGATACCACCATGCGCGAGACTATTGCCAATAAGGATAAGGGTAAAAAACAGTAATAACATAGCTTACACTTTATAAAAAAAAGCTTTGCAATCAGTTGCAAAGCTTTTTTTGTGCCAATAGTAGCTATTAAAAAAGGGCTGACAAATCAGCCCTTTTCAATATGCAGTTGCGAAAGCTATCCCTTCTTTTGATGAGCTGATTTTTTTGCACCCCCATCACCTGCTGGCTTGGCCTTTGCTGCTTGGACTTTCTTTTGTGCAGTTGGTTTCTTTTCTTTTGCTACAGCGCTCTTTGGTTGTGCTTTAGCTTTAGGTTTAGCGGCTTTTTCTTCCTGGCTATCATCAGAGTCAGCTTTTTCTTCGGTCTGCTCAGCAGCTTCCTCTTTTTCATCCTCTGCAAAGTCAAGCATATTGAGCACTTGAAGCTGGTTGTACCATGCTACAACCTTTTTAATATCTGAGGTGTAAACCCTATCGGTGTCGTAGTCGGGCTCAACCTCTAGAAAAAACTTTTTCAGCTCGTCGTTGCTAGACTTGTGCGAGATGGTTTGAGCTCCATTCTCTTTCTCCTTGATGCTGTTCAGAATTTCTCTCAGCGGCTTCTCTCCATCGTTAGTAAAGATAGCGATATCCGATAGCGCGCTAACCTTAGCAGTTGCCGAGATGTGGCTACGCTTGCCGTCGGTAAGCGACTCAACAATTATCCCGTTTCGCCCTTGCGAAACGTACTTGTATAGGCCTGGGTAACCCGAAATTGCCATTATATCTTTCAATGCCATAGTGTAAATGGTATTTATAAGTGAACTACAAAAGTATAAAAATGGATTAATTACGGTTAGCTCATGGATAAAAAAAACGGATTTATTTTATCATCTTCAGCAGCTGGCCCCTATTTAGAATGGTAATCTCTCTTCGGTTAACATAAATTATTCCCTCTTCCTGCATTTCGGAGAATACTCTAGCCAGCGACGGTCGCGTTACTCCAAAGAACTCGGCTAGCTCCTGATGCGATTTTGGTAGAATGATGGTAGTACGGGTTTCGCTTTTACCCATGGTAAGTAGGTAGTGCGCAACCTTTTCCTTAATGGTTTTAAATGATAGCAACCATAATTTTGTGGTTAAAAAATGCGCCCTGTTCGAAACGGCCCTAAGGAAATTGTTTAGAATTAGCACATTGCTCTGCAGTAGCCTTAGCACATCGGCTTTAGGGATGAACAAAATTTTACAATCGGTAAGGGCCACCACATCAACAGGAAACTTGTTGGCATCGCTAAATATTACCGCGTGGGCCAGGGGTTGCGGAGTTTGGATTTCTTCTACCTTTAAAATTTTGCCCGAAAAATCAACCATTTCACCCTTCACAGTCCCTTCAACAAGTATGCAAAGCGATTTTACCTCCTCGTCGCGCTGGGCAATGGTTTGTCCCTTTGTGAACGATTTTACCGAGAATGATATCCTTTTAAATATGGCCTCAAGCTCCTCGCTGTTGAGCCCCACGAAGAAAGGTGATTTTTCTAAAACCTTGTACATCTTTTTTTGGGCTAAGATATGAATATTGTTTGCCATTGTTAGGTCTTTCGTTCCCATATATGGTATGTTTTTTAATAGATTTTTTACTTTTGCCCTAATTCATCCTCAAAATCAAACCCATAATGAACACACGAGAATACTACATCGATTTGCTTAGTAAGCATATTAAAAATCCCAAGATGATTGCCCACTGCCGAGCCTCGGAGGCTGTGCTACGAGCCCTGGCTAAGCACTTTGGCGAGGACGAGGAGGTCTGGGGAATTGCGGGCTTGCTACACGATATTGATGTGGAGTGGACCGAAGGCGACTCGACACGACATGCACTTGAGGGAGCAGAAATGCTGAAGAGCGAAGGGTTACCCGATGAGGCTATAGATGCCATAATGATGCACAACGAGATGGCTACTGGTAAGGATAGAACCACACTCTTTCAGCACGCCCTTGCAGCTGGCGAAACCATTACAGGATTAATATTTGCCACGGCGCTGGTTTACCCCGATAGAAAGATCGGCAGCGTAAAGCCAAAATCCATTGTGAAGCGAATGAAGGAGAAGGCATTTGCGGCATCGGTTAATCGTGACACGATAATGGAGTGCGAAAAGATTGGAATTCCCATCAACGAGTTTGCTGTGCTGTCGCTCGATGCCCTTAAGCCTATTGCCGAGGAGTTGGGTTTTTAGATATAGTAAAACCCCTGCCAAATAAACAGCAGGGGCTGTAGTGTGTATGTTGATGTTATCGAATTAGCCTAGCTCAACAGTTACAGGGGTGATGTTCTGAATATTGTCGCTAACGGGGCACCTTGACTCAACAGCATGGAGCCATTTTTGTAGCGTTGCTTCATCGGCATCGCAGGTAGGGATTAACTTAGCCACAATGGTCTTGTAACCAGCCCTATCCTCATCGCTTTTACCAAATAGCTTGGCAGGGTTTAGGTCTCCGCTGATGTCGATTTTAAGGTCTTTCAGCTCAAATCCCATCTCACTGGCAATAAGGTTGCCCATTACGTTTAGGCAGCCAGCAAAAGCGGCTAAAACGTACTCTACTGGGTTAGGAGCGGAGTTGGTACCGCCCAAATCCTCGGGTTCATCAACAATAATCTCGAAATTACGGGCCTTAACAATAGTTTTGGCTGCGCTAGCCCTTTGGGCTTGTATTCTAAATTTTAAGTCTGCCATAATATTAGGTTTTTAGTTATACAATTATTTGATTTTCTTCACATAGCAAAGGTATCTGTTAGCGGAATAACAACCTAGCGAAACGGCATTGGGAATCACCCAATTTAAAATGTAGTTTTATGCAGGAAAAAGTGTAATATTGCTTTTTTATTATCCTGCAATAGCAACTGATATGGAGAGCAAACACAAAGTATGGTACGATTATCTATCGGAAGACCAGCATCAGCAGCTTCTTGACAATTCGCAGCTGGTTACCTTTAAAAAGGACGAAACCATAGTGAAGCAGGGCATTGCAGCCGATCATATCCTGTTCCTAGAGCAGGGTATGGTTAAACTAATAATTGAGGATGAGGAGCGATCTACCGCATTTAAAATCCTGTCGGATAATACATTCATTGGGCTAATGTGCGCTTTTGTAAAGCGTAGCTTCGATTTTTCGGCAGTGGCCATTACACCCTCAAAGGTTAGGCTAATTAATAGAAGTGTTTTTGAGGATGCGATTAGAAATAATGGCGATTTTGCTGTTTACATTGTGCAGCTCATGTCGCTCATGACCAACAAGGTGGTGCACGACTTAATTCAGCTATCCCATAAAAATGCCGATGGCGCCATTTGTACCGTGTTGCTGGAGCTTGCATCAATCTTTAATAGCCAAAGGTTTCAAATGCCCTTCTCGCGAGTGGAACTAGCTCACACTGTTGGCTACTCCAAGGAGAGCGTGATTAGCTGTCTTTCGTCGTTACAAAGAGATGGTGTGCTTGTAACCTCTGGCAAAAGCATTGAAATACTTGATATGAAGCGCTTAGAAACAATTAGCCGGTTTGGCTAGCTATTCACCGCTTACTACATCCAAAGCATTAGTTCGTTTAATAAATACCAGCGCATCGTACCTAAGGGGTAGGATGGAGGGAACATAGTTGTATAGCCTCTCAGCGGATGGATTGTAGGTTACCCCAATGGCCCTGTGACCTATGGGCTTTAGCATATCTTCCGATCTACGCATTTCATCATCAAAAATTGTGTAAAATGAATCGAATTCACAATCTTTTAGTAATGCTTCTGCGCTGTTTTTCTGTGCTTTAGGTATGCTCATTTTGGTCATAGGGCTACCCCATTGCGCTCCGGCGTTAACTGTTCCTTTGTATGTGGTAAATCCAACCAGGGTAACCATTTGGTCTCCATAGCTTTGCCGTGTTAGCTGTCCAATATTTATCATCCCCTCGTTTAGCATAGATGTAGCCCTTGCATCGCCAATGTGGGTGTTGTGCGCCCACACAATGCCTTTGGAGTAGGTTCCGTGGCTTTTGAGCAGTTGTATCACGGTGTTGTGCATGTGCATCACTCTGCTATTCCATGACGTGATGTTGTTGCGTACGGCTAATCGGTAGAAATCCTCAGAGTTCTGTACTACCTTGGCGCTCTGCTTGGCATGCCTGAGCAGCTTCGCTTCGGTTGGGCAATCTATCGATTCCAAATGCTCCCTTAGGATTTCAACCACCCACTCCAGCCCCTCGTTACAAGCGGGATAGCCTTGCGTTACCGCTCGGGCATACTGCCACTCATCGAAGTTGTAAGCCGTATAGCAATCGAATTTTGCTTTGATATCATCAAGCCTTTCGGGTAGCTTCTGCTCCACAATCCTCAGCACCTCTTCCATGGCTTCCCACTGGCCATAAACATCCATTCCGTATATCCCAACCCGTTTATCATCAGGCAAATCTTTATTGTACTCCTTTAGCCACTCAGCAAGGCTTTCCACTTCAGTATTTGCCCACATCCATTCGGGCCATCTAGCGAATGTTTTTAGCACTTCGCTTGCCGAGGCGTAGGTATTGCAATGGTTCTTAACGTAAAGATTTAACCTGTATATTGATGCCCAATCGCCCTCAACGGCAATAAAGTTAAACCCCTTTTCAGCAATAAGCCGCTTACTTATTTCGGCTCGCCAGCGGTAGAACTCGGCAGTACCGTGCGTCGACTCGCCCAGCAGAACCAGCTGGCCATTGCCTCCAAGCTCTATGAGCTGAGTTAGGTCCTCGGGAGAGGAAAGCTCAGTGGCATTTTTACAGTATGGGCTTTGGCTATCTCCACCAAATGCAGTGGTAGTGGCCAGTAATATAAGTAGTATCGATGTAGCTGTGGTTGTCTTTAGCTTTAAGAGTATCATGTTAAGTTAGGATGAATGAGCCCTAAATATACTGATAATCTATAGTATAGCAATAAGAATTATGCTGATTAAAAAGAAAACCTATGCATTCTGCTGGCTATCTGTTTGATGAGTGAGGTTAAAAAAGTATGATAATATGCCTTTTTTTTAAAGGATTTTTCTATTTTTGCAACCCGAAACGCAAACGGTCCGGTAGCTCAGTTGGATAGAGCATCAGCCTTCTAAGCTGAGGGTCATAGGTTCGAATCCTATCCGGATCACGTTTAAAATCGTAAAGCGCTGTTAGATAGTATTCTGACAGCGCTTTTTTATGCTACAGCCACTAATAATTTACCCTCCGCTTTACCAGATGTACTGGTATGCTTGGCAGGCCAAATGTTATAAGTATAATCAGCCATAGGTAGTCCTTCTTCCCATTCATCTTAATGTAATCAACAATACAAATTATCCACGGGATAACCATTATTAGGCTAAAGCTAATAAGGGGAAAGGTGCTAACCTTGATATATTCATTAAACACAAAAAGAAGTATTGGTATTAATCCTGTAATGTAGAATATCCAGGCTATGGTTGCAGTGCTTCGTTTCATATTTAGTTGAGATGTGAATATGTAATATGTTTGGGTTTGATATTTTGGGTTAAAAGAGATAAAAAAATCGATTTTGTCAAGTTACAGATTGATTTCTAATCAATGATTCAATTTTTACGATAAATTTTTCTGTTGGTTCAAATAGTGGCATTACCTTATTCTCGTTGAAATCAAATAGATCGTCGTAATCACCTTTTTGCCTCCAAGTGAAAAGTTGAGCATACAGAGTTCCCAATTCTTTTTCAATAATCTCTGTTTTAATGAAATGTTTAGTGAAATTTGTTTTAGCTCCGTTATGAGTTCCAGTTTTTAAACCATTTTTTAAAAGCAAAGCCATTACAGCGTAATAGGTTGCATAGTAAAGCCTATTAATTGCAGAATTCCATTTATTATTTGCAGCTAATATTCTTGCATCATCTAGAGTATCCCACGCACGCTCAATCCTGTATTTAATATGGTTTTCAAGTGCTTCTTTCATTACAGTCTGATTCCGTCAAGAGTAATGTTTTCGAATAGAGGAGTTATATGAAATCGCTCACTCCACTCTTTCTTAGTGTATATAACAGGCGAAATTACTTCACCTGTTTCAATTTCCACATCATATAAAACGTTAATTAGTTGTTTTTCAAATTCAAAACTGATGCTAGGCGTGTTCAATAGGATTAGAATGTCCCAATCGGAGTTCTTCTTTGCTGTCTTTCTTGCTCTTGAGCCGTACAGATAAATTTCTGCATTTGGAGCTATGGAATAAACAGCAACCTTTATCTTATTTAGTATGTTTTCGTATTTGCTCATAACACAAATGTAATTTTTTTCGATGAGTTTGACTAATTTTTTCAACTCGAATAGAGACCTATTTTATGGCTAGTTAGCTAAAGACTCTTCTAAAAAACCTCCATCAAATCCTCCCAGCGGGTGGTGTAGCTGGGCGAGAGTTTCTCCTGCTTTAACTTCCAGTCGCGGCTGCTTCCCTGCACGGCTAGCTTAACGGTGCTCTTACCGTACTTGGCGTTTAAAAAGTCGGTTACTTTCGAAACGGAGCTTAGTTTCTGTGTGTCGAGTTGCTCAAACAGGTTGCGCTGTATGGCGCTTTCGGGGCTTACCTCGCTTACAATTACGCCAGCCTTCTTGTATAGTAGGTTGGGGATAAAAATCTCCTTTAGCCCAGCTATAGCAGCTTTGGCCAGCACAAAGTCGGAGTTCGAAGCCTCGGGCAGGGTTACCGTGATGCTGCGCGAGACGTATTTTTGCGTTTCGGAAAATGGGTCGGTATGGATAAAAACTGTAACAAAGCGAGCCACCGATTTTTGGCGGCGTAGCTTGGCAGCACAGCTGGTTGCGTGCGACGATATCGACTCCTTAATCTGCTCAATATCCGATAGTTTTTTCCCGAAAGCTCTGGTGGTGGCAATGTTCTTTTTGGGCTGCATCACGGTTTCCAAATCGATGCACGGCTTGCCCAGCAGCTCCTCCTTTAGCCTGTGCCCCTGTACGGTCATATGTCGGCGTATCCAATCGGTGCTTAGGTTGGTAAAATCTAGAGCCGTGTTTACCCCGTGCTTTTTGAGCAGCACAGCGTACCGCCGTCCCACGCCCCAAATATCCTCCACGGGGGTGTTGGCCAGTGCCCATAGGCGCTGGTTCTCGCTCTCGATGGCAAATACCCCGTTACGTTTTTTGGCTATACGGTTGGCAATTTTTGCAAGGCTTTTGGTTGGCGCAATACCAGCGCCAATGGGCATTCCAATGTTTTTTTGTATTGTTTTTCTGATATTCTGCCCGTAAGCCGTTAGGTCGGAACACGTGCCCTTTATATCCAGAAAGGCCTCATCAATGGAGTAGATCTCAATAAAAGGGGAGAAGTTCCTAAGCGTATTCATCACCCTATGCGAGATATCGCCATACAGCGCATAGTTCGAGGAGAATACCTTTACGTTGTGCTGCTCAATGAGCTCCTTGCGCTTGAATACGGGTTCGCCCATCTTTAGCCCAAGGGCTTTGGCCTCGTTGGATCGCGAAATGATGCAGCCATCGTTGTTCGATAGCACCACCACGGGAACGCCCTCGAGCCGCGGGTTAAATATCCGCTCGCACGACACGTAAAAGTTATTGCAATCCACCAGCGCGTACATTGCCTAAAATTTATGAATACAATGGGTTACCACGCCCCAGAGCCTAAAATCCGAACCTTTCTCAATCTTTATGGGTTCAAAATCTTTATTCTCGGGCATTAGGTAAAAATCGCCATTCAGCTTTCTAATTTTTTTCACCGTAAACTCCCCATCGATAAAGCATACCAGCACCGAGTTGTGCTTGGGCTCTAGCGATTTATCGATGATTAGGATATCGCCATCGTGTATTCCCACATCAATCATGGAGTTGCCCCTAACCCGAGCAAAGAAGGTGGAGCTGGGGTGCTGTATCAGCAGCCTATTTAGATCGAGTTTGCTCTCCAGGTAGTCATCGGCAGGCGAGGGGAACCCTGCATTGATATAGGCATTAACCATAGGTAACTTAAGCTCCTCCGAAACATCGGGAACAAAGAATTCTAGTACGGGTTGTATAGGAATTAATTTTCGCGGCATGTAATGTTTTTTATGCTGTAAAGATACGAAGATTTGAGGTGGAACAAAGTATGTTCAGGCTGGCTTTCGCCATAAATGATGGCATCGTTTAGCCTAACCCATCTTAATTTCATTTGCATTTATACGTTTAACCTGATGAAGTGTAGCGGGGTGAGAAATCTTTGTAAAATATGCTGTAACGTAGCTAAAAATGCATACATTTGTAAAAACATTAACAAGAATGATTCTTGCAGCCAATAATAACCTAAGCGTAAATACGAATAATAATCGATTCGCAATGGAGGGTTGTTAGGATGCAATAGAAATATTCAAAAGCAGAACCAAAAGCCCTCCGCTCAAAACGGAGGGCTTTTTACATTTATAGTGCATTATGGCAACAGTATATCTTCAGATAAATAGTAACAACAATAATTACCCCTAAACCAGCGGGTTGGTTGTTGCATTTATATAATCGTAGCCCGCCCATAGCGGGCTTTTTTTATTAACCCTAATTTACCCTATTAAGATGCAAACTTCAATCGTTAAAACCTCAGCAAAATCGCCTATCATAAGCGGTTTGGAAACCGAGATGGCCATCGAATTGGTAAAAACCACGTTCTCATCAGTATTGGCACAAAATCTTAACCTATTTAAAGTGAGCGCCCCCATTGCTGTTGAAGCAAATACAGGGATAAACGATGATCTAAATGGTGTAGAACGAGCCGTTTCTTTCCCAATGCCTAGCATGGGGGCAAGCCACGGAGTTGTGGTTCAATCGCTTGCAAAATGGAAAAGGATACGGTTGCAGCAGCTTGGATTGAATGTAGGGCAAGGGATTGTTACCGATATGAAAGCGTTGCGACCCGATGAGGTTCTTTCGCCTATCCATTCAATCTTTGTAGACCAGTGGGACTGGGAACAGGTAATTGGCTTGGAGCAGCGAAATCTCGACTACCTCATATCAGCAGTTGATTTAATATACAAGGCAATGCTTGAAGCTGAAAGGCAGGTTTGTGAGGTCTACTCTCCACTCCGTCGCATCCTTCCACCAAGGATTACCCCAATACATTCGCAGGAACTTTTAGATCGATACCCGTTGCTTACACCAAAGGAGCGCGAGCACAAAATTGCTCAGGAGCTTGGTGCTGTCTTTATAATTGGCATTGGCGATAAGCTGAGCAATGGTGAGCCTCACGATGGCCGCGCCCCCGATTACGACGACTGGAGTACAACCACCTCCAATGGCCTTACTGGGCTTAATGGCGATATTATTGTTTGGAATCCTGTGCTTAGGTCGGCGTTCGAAATATCATCCATGGGCATTAGGGTCGATAGACTTTCTATGCTTCGGCAGCTTGCGCTCTGCGGATGCGAGGAGCGCGCTCATCTTATGTATCATCAAATGTTGCTGGCCGAAAAACTACCACAAACCATTGGCGGTGGTATTGGTCAGTCGCGCCTGTGTATGTTTTTGCTGCGTAAGGAGCATATTGGTGAGGTGCAGGTGGGCATATGGCCTCAGCCTATGCGGTTGGCCTATGGCGCTCAGGGAGTAAATCTAATTTAGCTTTATTAACCCATTTTAATGCTAAGGTTTCTTCAACTCCTAAATTTCTGTTAAATTTGCAGGTTACAAATTGCAAAAAGTAGAGACCAACATTTAAACAGCATAAACCCATGGGTGTAGTAGACAAAATTTTATCGAAACTTTTTGGCGATAAAGCTCAACGTGACCTAAAGGAGCTCGCCCCTTACCTTGAGAGGATTAAGGCCGTTTACCCTCGACTAGTATCGCTCAGCAATGATGAGCTAAGGGCCGAGACGGACAAGCTAAAGCTTAAGGTTCGAAACTATATTGCCGAAGATCAGAAATCCATCGAGGAGATGAAGGCCAAAATGGAATCGAGTGAACTTGGATTCGACGAGAAGGAGAACCTATCCAACGAGATTGATAAGATCAAGAAGCAGATCGACGACAAGGTGGAGGAGGTGCTCGACGAGATACTTCCAGAGGCCTTTGCCATAATGAAGGAAACTGCTCGTCGTTTCAAGGAGAACGATACCATTACCGTTACAGCCACCGAGTTTGATCGTAACCTGGGAGCCAACCACGATTTTGTGACCATTGAGGGCGATAAAGCGATTTATAAAAACCGGTGGGTTGCTGGCGGTAACGAGATTCAGTGGGATATGGTGCACTACGATGTGCAGCTAATTGGGGGTGTTGTTCTGCATCAGGGCAAGATATCAGAGATGGCTACTGGTGAGGGTAAAACCCTTGTGGCCACACTTCCTGTTTTCCTCAATGCGCTTGCGGGTATGGGGGTACACCTGGTTACTGTTAACGATTACCTTGCTCGCCGTGACTCCGAGTGGATGGGACCCCTTTACCAGTTTCATGGCCTTTCGGTCGACTGCATCGATAAGCACCAGCCCAATAGCGAGGAGCGTCGCAACGCTTACCTAGCCGATATCACCTTTGGTACCAACAACGAGTTTGGTTTCGACTACCTCCGCGATAATATGGCCATTGCGCCAGCCGATTTGGTTCAGCGCAAGCACCACTACGCCATTGTCGATGAGGTTGACTCGGTTCTGATTGACGATGCCCGTACTCCGCTTATCATTTCGGGGCCTGTGCCCAAGGGCGATGACCAGCTGTTTGAGGAGTACAAACCCAAGGTTGAAAAGCTAGTGGCTGCCCAGCGCAATATGGTTACCCAGCTGCTTGCCGATGCCAAAAGGCTAATTGCTGAGGGCAAGAACGAGGAGGGTGGCAAAATCCTGCTTAGGGCTTTCAAAGGATTTCCGAAGTACAAACCATTGATTAAGTACCTTAGTGAGCAGGGAATAAAGGCATTACTGCTCAAAACCGAGAACTTTTACATGCAGGAAAACAACAAGAACATGCATATCGTTACCGACGATCTGTTTTTTGTTGTTGATGAGAAGCAGAACTCAGTGGAGCTAACCGATAAGGGTATCGATTTGATTACTACCGCTGCCGAGGATGCAAAGTTTTTTATCCTACCAGATATTGGCAGCGAGATAGCCGAGATTGAGAAGAGCGACCTTTCGCCCCAAAAGAAGATTGAGGCCAAGGAGGAGCTAATACGCGATTTCTCCATCAAATCGGAAAGGGTGCACACTGTCCACCAGCTGCTAAAAGCATACACCATGTTCGAGAAGGATGTGGAGTACGTGGTGATGGACAACAAGGTGAAGATTGTTGATGAGCAAACCGGGCGTATTCTTGAGGGGCGTCGCTATTCCGATGGGCTACATCAGGCCATTGAGGCCAAGGAGCGAGTAAAGATTGAGGCCGCAACCCAAACCTTTGCCACCGTTACGCTTCAGAACTACTTCCGCATGTACCATAAGCTTGCGGGTATGACCGGTACTGCCGAAACCGAAGCGGGCGAATTATGGTCAATCTACAAGTTGGATGTGGTGGTTATCCCCACCAATAAGCCCATTGTCCGTAAGGATATGGAGGACTTGGTTTACAAAACCAAGCGTGAGAAGTACGTGGCGGTAATCGACGAGATAGAAACCCTTGTAAATGCCAATCGAGCTGTTCTGGTGGGCACCACATCGGTTGAGATATCGGAGCTGCTAAGCCGAATGCTCAAGATGAAGGGTATTAAGCACAACGTGCTTAACGCCAAGCTACACCAGCGCGAGGCCGATATTGTGGCCGAGGCCGGACGCGCTAAAACCGTTACCATTGCCACCAACATGGCGGGTAGGGGTACCGACATCAAGCTATCGGCAGAGGTGAAACAGGCAGGCGGTTTAGCCATTATTGGTACCGAGCGCCATGAGTCGCGCCGTGTCGACCGCCAGCTGCGTGGTCGTGCCGGTCGTCAGGGAGATCCCGGAACTTCGCAATTCTTCGTTTCGCTCGAGGACGATTTGATGCGGCTCTTTGGCTCCGATCGTATTGCCCGCATCATGGATAGGCTTGGCCTAAAGGAGGGCGAGGTGATTCAGCACTCCATGATATCCAAGTCCATTGAGCGTGCCCAGAAAAAGGTGGAGGAGAACAACTTCGGTATTCGTAAGCGCTTGCTCGAGTACGACGATGTGATGAACTCGCAGCGTGAGGTTATTTACACCCGCCGCCGCAATGCGCTGTATGGCGAGCGTATTGATGTTGATGTGGCCAACATGCTGTACGATGTGAGCACCGCCATTATCAACGATACGCATGGTAATGTTGAGTTCGAAGACTTTAAGCTGGAACTTATCCGCAACCTGTCCATAGAGGCTCCTTTCAGCGAGAAGGAATTCACGCAGGAGTCGCCCGATGTACTAACCGAAAAGGTTTACCGTGCAGCCCTCGAATCGTATGAGCGCAAGATCGAAAGCATAGCTCGTCAGGCATACCCGGTGATCAAGGATGTGTTCGAGAAGCAATCGGCCATCTACGAAAATATTGTTGTGCCTATATCCGATGGGCAAAAGGTTTTCCAAATTGTTACCAACCTTAAGAAAGCATACGAGTCGGGAGCAAAGGAGCTAGCCAGGTCATTTAGCAAAACCATCATCCTTTACATTATAGATGATTACTGGAAGGAGCACCTGCGCGAGATGGACGAGCTCAAGCAGAGCGTGCAGAATGCTGCCTACGAGCAGAAAGATCCTTTGTTGATATATAAGTTTGAGGCGTATGAGCTATTCAAAAATATGATTGATAAGATTAACCGCGATGTAATCTCCATATTGCTTAAGGCGCACATTCCGCTTCGCGATCCTAGCCAAGTTCAGGAGGCCAGGGAGCGTCGCAAGCTCGATATGAGCAAGTACGAAACTAGCCGCACCGATGCTCTTCAAGCCTCTGCAAATACTCAGGAAAGAAGCCGCGAACCGGTTCGAGTTGAGAAGAAAGTTGGTAGGAACGATCCTTGCCCATGCGGCAGCGGAAAGAAATACAAGTCGTGCCACGGAAAGAATATAGACTAGGCTAACCATTAAAAGGGTTACTCGCAAGGGTAGCCCTTCCTTTTTGAGCAATCTAGCACGATTTGCAGAGAAAGAATTTCAGAGTTCACACCTTTTTGGCGTCGTAATTTTTAGCTCTTTAAACTTATGCTGGTTTAAGTTGTCAAAACAGTTAACATTATATGAAGTAAACCAGCAAGTTTTTTGGTTCAATTTTTTTTGATATGAGATTTAAAGCCCTTACAATACTAACTATTTTATTGGTAGCCCTTGTAGGCTGCGGAAAGATAGATCAACCACCCCTAATCGACAGGGAATTATTTTTTGGCGACCCAGAGATTTCTAGCGGAAAACTTTCGCCCGATGGGGAGTATATAGCCTTTTTGAAACCCTACAACGGCACAAGAAATATTTGGGTAAAACCTCGAGAAGCCTCATTTAACGTGGCCTTGCCTATTACTGCAAAGGAAGACAGACCCATCCGCAGCTACTTTTGGTCAGGCGATGGTAGGTACATCCTTTTTATACAGGATAATGCAGGCGATGAGAATTTTAACGTTTACGCCATAAGTCCAAATGACGCAACCGAAGGGGAAATACCCGTGGCCCGTAATCTTACTAATCTTCACGATGTACGGGTACAAATTTACCACATATCGCGTAAGGATCATGATTTGATGTTCATTGGCCTTAACGATCGCGACAAGGTGTGGCACGATCTGTATAGCCTTAAAATATCGACAGGTGAGCTTAAGTTGCTGAAGGAGAACAATAACCGCTATACCGATTGGGTGTTCGACCATAATGATAACCTTAGGTTAGCAAAGCGCTCGCGCGTTGATGGAACCAATGAGCTTTGGCGGATGGATACTAAAGGGCAAACCCTACTCTTTTCATCTACAATGTTCGAAACAGCTTATCCAATTGCCTTTACAAAGGATAATAGGCATTTCTATATGGTGTCGAACGTGGGCGATGATTTGGATCTTACACAGCTTTACCTTATGGATGTAGAAACAGGAAAGATTGAGCTGGTGGAGGGCGACCCCGATGGCAAAGCCGATTTTGGCAGGTTAGTTCTTTCCGAGCGCACTTTTGAACCTCTTTACACTACCTATACCGATGCTTACACCCGTAGATATTTTAAGGATCATGATTTTGAGAGGCACTTTCGGAGCTTACAGGCCAAGTTCGAGGGGCTTGAGGTAAACCTATATGGCGCAACAAGCGATGAGCGCTACTGGCTGGTTAGCGTCTGGTCCGATACCAACCCGAGCGATATCTACATCTACGATATGACCACAGAGGAGCTAACCTTTCAGTATAATCCGCGCTCAACCTTACCTACTGAGCATCTTTCGAAAATGAGGAGCATAACCTACCAATCGTCCGATGGGCTAGAGATACAAGCATATCTTACCATTCCTAAAGGGTTTGGTGAAGAACAGCTACCCCTTGTGGTTCTGCCCCATGGCGGGCCTTGGGCTCGCGATAGGTGGACCTACAACTCGTACGTGCAATTTCTGGCCAATAGGGGGTATGCCGTGCTTCAACCCAACTTTAGAGGGTCGAGAGGTTTTGGGAAGCAATTCCTAAATGCAGGTAATGGCCAGTGGGGCGATTTAATGCAGGATGATATTACTTATGGTGTAAAGTACTTGATAGATGAGGGAGTTGTTGATAAGGATAGGATTGGAATTTTTGGTATTTCCTACGGAGGCTACGCAACGCTGGCTGGCCTTGCCTTTACCCCAACCTTGTACGCCTGTGGCGTTTCGTTTGTAGGCCATTCCAACCTTCTGACTCTGCTAAACTCTATACCTCCATACTGGGAATCAATTCGCACCAGTTTTTACGAGCGTATTGGTAACCCCAATAGCGATGAGGGGATAGCCCAACTTAAGCGTCAGTCACCATTATTCTCGGCCGATCAGATAGCCGCTCCACTGCTGGTTGTTCAGGGCGAGAATGACCCTCGTGTACGGAAGGCCGAATCGGATCAGATTGTGATTGCTCTGCGCGATAGAGGATTTCCAGTGGAGTATATCAGTGCTCCCGACGAGGGGCATGGTTTTGTTAGGCCTATCAATAATATGGCCTTCATTGCTGCTATGGAAAAATTTCTTGCAACACATCTTGGGGGAAGATACCAAAAGGATATTCCCCAAGAGGTAGCCGAACGGTTACAGGAGATCACTGTTGATGTTCATGCCGTTTCGCTTGCCGATGAAAGCCAATAGCGTTGTTGGGGGATATGCTCTTGCTATTTAGGTTGTACTTTATGGTTCATTGGTTAACCGGTTCTACTGATGGTTTCTAACATCTCGGGTTTAAGGATTTCGATGTGATTTCCATTCACATTTATGATTCCATCGGTTTTAAAATCCTTAATTGCCCTAATAATGCTCATTACCGAAACTCCAGTGTACTCCGCAAGGTCTTTTCGGCTAAGGGTTAGCTTAAAATCATCGCTTTCATAGATGTTTTTTGATAGGAATAGCAGCGTATCAGCAAACCTACCATTTAGCTGCTTGTGGGTTAAGCTAACAATTCTATCGTAATTATACAGGGTACATTGGTTTAGTATACCAACCACTTTTGATGCAAACTGGCTGTTCTCGCTAATCAGTTTCTCCACGGTCTTTCTATCAATAGCGCATACTACCGAATCCATTATGGCCGAAACGGAATAGTCTAGAACCTGTTGGTTATTGAATAGGAAGGGCAACCCAATCAAACTCCCTTTTTTAAAAATATTGAGAATCAGACTACTACCATCGGATAGCTCTTTATAAACTTTTACCATCCCTTCTTGCAAATAGATGATGTGCGTGTAGAAATTGCCCTGCTTTGCCAAAATCTCTCCTTTACGATATAATATTTCCACACGATTCATTTCGGCAGCGCCAAGTTCCTCCTGGTTAAGGGAGTAAAAGCAGGAGGCCTTAGAGTTACAAAGAATACAGCTATTAGCATTATTTGATGACATGATAAGATTGTTTCAGTTGTGTGGAGGGTTTAAAACTATTTAGATGAAATATAGTGATTTTTTTCACATTTCATATATACCTGTGTTTAAAAATTAGGCCTACAAATTTAGTTGTTTTCTTTTGATATGTTATGCTTCTGACCTTTTGTTATCCAAATAACATATATACATTTACATATCTAAATAAACAGAAGCAATTGGTATATTAACTTAAGTTTTAATTCATACTAAAGCAATGAATATTAGGAATGTAGCAAATCTTTTTGTCCTCTTGCTGCTTATCTGGTTAATGCTAACCGGCTCATTTCAGACGATAAATCTATTGGTTGGAGTTGTTCTAGCATTACTATTTGCCATAATTTTTGGTAAGAGCAGCATGATATTTGGCAAGTTGCGATTTACGCCCAAGATGTTTTTCTATACCATACTCTACCTAGTGGTATTTCTTTGGGAGCTCATCAAGTCGAACGTAAACGTAGCGCTTAGGGTGATAAATCCAAAATTACCCATTAACCCTGGTATTGTAAAGGTTAAAACGAGGCTTAAATCGCCGATGGGGCGAATGGTTTTGGCCAACTCCATTACCCTTACACCAGGAACTCTCACCATCGATATAAAAGATGATTTCTTTTATATCCATTGGATTGATGTAAAAACTCTCGATGCCGAAGAGGCACGCAAAGAGATATTCGGAAAATTCGAAAAATATCTGGAGGTAATTTATGGTTAATACAATTCTGATTGTGGCCGGAGTGCTCATGATGTTCGGTATCTCTTTCTCTGTTTACCGATTTATTAAAGGGCCGGATATTACCGATAGGGTTATTTCTTTTGATATAATGACCATAATATCGGTTTCAATTATTGGGCTAATAGCTCACTTTGCTGGTCGGGTAATTTACCTTGATGTTGCGCTGGTGTACGCTCTGTTGAGTTTCCTTAGCGTTGTGGTTATTGCACGATATATAGAAAGGGGGCTGTAATGGAAACAGTAAAATTAGTAGGGGCAATAATTACCCTAATTGGTTCGGTGTTCATCTTTTTGGGAGGTCTAGGGCTTGTTCGTATGCCCGACCTCTTTAACCGAATTCAAACCGGAACAAAGGCATCGACCCTTGGAACCATGCTAAGCCTCATTGGCCTTGCCATCATTAATGAGGGATGGTTCTGGAAACTGCTGGTTATAATAGTTTTTGTTGTAATCACAAACCCTGTTTCCTCAAACGTGATTGCTCGCGCTGCTCACCACAGGGGAATTAAGCTTTCGCAGAAAACTATTGCCGATATGCTCGACGAGGAGATTGAAAGTAAATGTAAAGAAGAGGAGGATAACCAATGAGTATAGTTTTAGCCATCTTCCTGGGTTTAGTTATACTGGTGTTGGCCGCAGTGGCCATATATCACAAGAACCTAAAGGTAGCCATTATTGCCACAGGCGTTGTGGGGCTATTTGCCTCGGTTCTATTCCTGCTTTTAGCAGCACCCGATGTTGCCATGACCGAAGCGTCAATTGGCAGCGGCCTTTCCACAATTATCTTCTTCTACGTACTTAATAAAATACGACAATCAAATGATTAAGAAGGGATTAATACTACTAGTACTAGTTGGCTTCGTTGCAATTATCAGCAGCCTTCTAATCAATTTTAAGGGAAGCGAGGAGCTTAACCCCTTGGCGCGTCACTATGCAGAGCATGGCGCTGCCGAGGTGGGTGCTGCCAACCTGGTTTCCGCTGTGGTGGTTACCTACCGTGGATTCGATACCCTTGGCGAGGTTACCATACTGTTTCTTGCTGCCGCCATTGTGGGCTTTTTCCTAAAGGTTAATACTCGGGATAATGAGAGGGAAGCATCGCTCCGTAAAACCAGCGAGATTCTGATTACTGCCTCCACCCTTCTGATTCCAACTATATTCATGCTTGGGGTGTACATCTTCATGAATGGTCACCTAACCCCCGGCGGAGGGTTTCAGGGGGGTGCCGTTATTGCCACGGGAATGGTTTTAATGATTATGGCAAAACCCAACGTGAAGTTCAACCACAAGCTGCTAGCCTTTCTCGAGTCGGTTTCGGGTGTTGGCTTTGTAGTCATTGGTGTGCTGGGTGTACTATTGGCTGCTGGTTTTCTCGATAATCGAATTTTGCCTCTCGGTAATTTCGGATCACTATTGAGTGCTGGTGCCATTCCAATAATATATGTTCTAATAGGATTGAAGGTAGGCTCTGAGCTCACCAATATACTCGACTCACTTAAGGAAACCCAAAACGAGAAGTAACCATGACACAGTATTTTACACTGGAATTTATTGCCATGTTCATAGGTTTTATGCTACTGATAATTGGCGTTTGGGGTATGCTTACCCAAAAAAACCTCATAAAAATTGTGATCGGATATAGCCTATTCACCACTGGGCTTAACATCGCAATTGTCAGCATAGCATACATCAAAAATAGCACAGCCCCAATTCTAGATAAAGCTGTAGATAGGGCAAGTGCCGGAAATCTGGTTGCCGATCCTTTACCCCAGGCACTTGTGCTTACATCTATTGTTATCGGCCTGGGTGTTACAGCGCTGATGCTTACCTACGTGCTTAGGATGTACAAAGAGAAAAAATCGTTGGATATTAACTCATATACCGATTTAAAATGGTAAGTCCAATATACATAGTTGCTATCGCGCTGGGCGTTGCCTTTGCGCTAGGATTTTTAGGAAAGAGGGAAAAACTTTCGCTGTCGTTGGTTTACATTGCCTTGGCTGCAATGACCGCCATATCGGGCATGTGGCTTATTCATTTTTTGAATAATTCTGCTGCCGAAACGGTTCAGGTTTTTACCGGTGGATTTAAACCTCCCTTTTCCATCAATCTCCAGATAGGGCTTGGCGAGTCGCTTTTCATTGTGCTCATCAATGTGGTGGGTTTTCTGGGGGCCATCTATCTGCACAATGAGCTTGTAAAAGCTGGAAAAAACATCATGATTGTTCTGCTTGTTCTTATCATGGGCTTGAATGTTATGGTCATGACCCGCGACCTGTTTAACCTATTTGTTTTCATGGAGATACAGAGCATCGCCATTGCGGGTTTAATCATTATGATTCCCAATAGAAATTCGATACCCTCTGGTTTTAAGTATGTTATTGCTACAGGATTAATATCGGGGTTACTGCTTCTTGGGACAATCTTTGCCTACTACTTCAGCGGATCGCTTAATATCGATTTAATTGGCCAAGCCTCGTTGCTCTACGTTAAGGGCGGTTCGGTTGCCGTTTTCCTAATTTTATTATCAGTAATTCTCGAGCTAAAACCATTCCCAGCCAACGGATGGGCCTTGGATGTGTATGAGAGCGCCCACCCCGGTGTTGGTGCACTTATATCTGCTGCATCGGCCACCGCTGGTGTTTTTGTGCTAAGCAAGGTTCTAGGCTTGGTTGATGCGAACTACCTAAATGCCATTTCCATTATTGGTGTAATTACATTTGTAGGCTCAAATCTGCTTGGCATTAAGCAGGATAATACCCGCCGCCTACTGGGATACTCATCGCTAGGCCAAATAGGGCTGATAATGGCGATCTTGGGACTTAGGCCATACCTTGGCGATAACACTCAGCTTATTGCCATCACCATACTTCTATCGCACTACCTTGCAAAAGCGGGTCTGTTTTGGCTTGCCGGAATTATTAATGCTGATAAATTGAAGGACTGGGGAATAATCCGTGGAAACAGCCTTTACCTTTTCCTTATGGGTACATTCATCTTCACACTTATCGGATTTCCACCATTCCCATCGTTCTTTGGTAAGTGGGAGCTGGTAATGAGCCTGGCTCAATCGGAAAAATTCGTGCTGCTTGCCGCCATCCTTATTGGTTCATTCCTTGAGGCTGTCTACCTTTTCCGCTGGTTTGGCTACGCCATTAAGTGGGACGAGGTTGAGGTGGAAAAAATTAAGCTCTCAATTCACAAGATAGTACCCGTTGCTCTTTTTGCATTGGCAACGTATGCCTTGGGATATTTCACATCAACCCAAATGGGCATTGAGGTTAACTTTAACTACTTAGCCCTTGGATTTATTGCCCTGCTTTTCATCCTCGATTTTTTGCCTGTTTACATTAAAAATACTATGGTCATTGGTGCAATGGCCTACTACTTCTATATCCATATGGATTCGTACCAATCGCTACGGTACGTTTTCTTCGGAATTTTTGTGGTGGGTGGTATTATAACGCTACTCGCTGGATATACCTTTAAGGGTAAGCGCACTGGATTTTATCCGCTGGTAACGATGATGTTTGTTGGACTAATTGGACTAATTGAGGCCGAAACAACGCTCGATTTCTTCTTTGCCTGGGAGCTAATGACGGCTGGCTCGTACTTTTTGATTGTACGTGGTAAAAAATCGATGACCCATGCCCTTAGCTACATGCTCTTCTCTGTTGGAGGGGCGTACCTTATTCTTGCGGGTTTCGGACTTGCGCATATTGGTCAAAATACAATTAGTCTCGATATACTAAGCAACGTACAACTTTATGCTCCCTACATTTTTACCCTTTTGGCCATCGGTTTCATGACCAAGCTGGCATCCATTGGGTTACACATTTGGCTCCCTGGTGCACACGCCGAGGCTGAGGCTGATGTATCACCAATGGTATCGGCCATTCTTTTGAAAGCGGGTGTTTTTGGACTTGTAATACTTTTCTTGAGCATGGGGCAACAAACTCTTTGGGGCGTTGATATTCTCTACGTTCTTAGCTGGATAGGAGTGCTTACCGCCGTAATGGGTAACATAATGGCTGCCTTTCAGGAGGATGCTAAACGTTTACTCGCATACTCTAGTATCGGGTTTTTGGGCTACGCCCTGTTTGGCCTTTCCATGATGTCGCACCTTGGATGGCTCGCAGCAATCTCCATGGTAATAATGCACTTCCTCTTCAAGGCACTGCTTTTCCTTGCCATTGGCGGTGTTGTAATTCGAACCAAAACAAAGTATATGTACCAAATGGGTGGTCTTATCAAGAGCATGCCCTTCACGTTTATCTCAGTTCTTATCGGAATTATTGTAATTGCTGGTCTTCCACCTCTTACCGGATTTGGTGGAAAATGGATTATGTACAACGCCATTATGGAAAAAGGGTGGTTCATTCAGGGTGGCATAGCCTTTTTTGCTGGTGTGGTTGCGTTCTTATACTGCTTTAGGTTGATACACACCATTTTCCTTGGTCAGCTAAAGGATGAGCATCGCAAGATCAAGGAAGCTCCATTCTGGATGTTAGCTCCCCAGTACATCATTTTAATCATTGTGTTTGTGCTGTCGGCATTGCCAAGCTCTCTCCTTCAGCCCATTGGCGAAATGCTTAAGCCAATATTTCCACAGGGTGCTTTGGAGTGGCATGGTCAGCTAGCATTGAGCCCTTACGGTTACTGGAATGGTAAACTCATTATGGTTATTGTTATCGCAATATTTGGAGCTGTTTTCGCTTGGCTTTACCTAATCAACAGGAAAGCGCAAAAAGTTAAGCAGTTTAATATTGGTTATGCTGCTGAACGACCATTCCGACCCGAGACAACCCATTATGCCTACAATTTCTTTGCTCCTTACAAAAAGGCAGTTGGATTTTTAGTTGCTCCCGGAATTACAAATTTCTGGGATTCGGCTAGCGATGGTGTTCACGCAATTGCCGATAAAATCAGAAGCATATACAATGGTAACGGTCAAACTTACCTGCTTCATATTATTGGATTTGTTCTTTTTGCTTACATACTAATTACTGGAGGATTTTAAATGGCATTCAGTATCGACAAAATATTGTACGCGCTGCTAACCATCTTCATAGTTCTAAACTATGGACTTGTTTTACAGGGAATTATGCCCAAAATTGCGGCTCGTGTTGGTGGAAGATACGGTATCAGGTGGTATCAACCTTACATCGATATAGTTAAGAACCATGCCAAGCGTAGTCAGGTTACCCATGGCATAATGTTTTTTCTTGGCCCCGTGTTTAGGCTAACGGGTGGAATTGGTTTGCTGTTGTTTATGCCGGTGATTTTTGGCTCGCCAATATTCGGCAACTTTTCTTTTGCTGGAGATTTAACGATTGTGCTTTACTTCCAGTTCTTCGGAGTGTTAGGAATGGCACTTGGAGCCGGCGAAAGTGGTCACCCTCACTCGGCCATTGGCGTTTCGAGAGGATTATCGCAGGTTACAGCGCTTGAGCTTCCCCTTACCCTTGGGGTTATTGCCATAGCAATGCAGTACCAAACGTTAAGCATTAGCGAAATTGTTGCAGAGCAACAAGGGGGGGTTATGTCGTGGACTATGATTACCAACCCCTTTGCAACAGCTGCCCTTATGCTCTCATTTCTTGGTTCAATGGGTAGAGCACCCTTTGATGTTGTGCTTGCACCTCAGGAAATTCCTGTGGGACCACCAACTGAGTACCAGTCGGGCTTCCTTGGGGTTCTCCAGCTTAATCGCGCCATTTTCCCCGTTGCTAAGCTTATCCTCTTTATGAATCTACTTTACGGCGGAGCAACAAGTTGGGTTGAACTGATAATCAAAACCTTTGTGATCTACATGTGGTCGGTTTTTGTGGGTGTGGTTTTCCCTCGTTTCAGGGTTGATCATAGCGTACGCTGGTTCCTTGGTGTTCCATTTATTCTGGGGATAATAGCCATTCTCCTTATCTAATTTTTGAAATAATAAAATATCTACATAACCATGAGCAAAAGCGAATTGGAAAAAAGAACAGTGATCTCCCCGGAGGGTGAATCGTTTGAGGTTGACCCAATGAAAGACTACTTCTGTGATGCCCGCCCCAAGGTTTATGAGCCCGTTTTACCCATTGTAGAGAAGTTTCTCAATTGGGCTCGCTCGGAATCACTTTGGGTATTAGGTTTCGGAACCGGTTGCGGCGCCATTGAGACGCGTCCTCTTATGACCCCACGTTTTGATGCATACCGGTATGGTATTCAGTGGCGTGCTACTCCTCGTCAATCGTCAGTTTTTATAATCTCGGGCTACCTTTCGGTTAAAACCCTAAAGCGTGTTGTTCGCACCTACGAGCAAATGCAGAATCCTAAGTTTGTAATGGCCTTGGGAAGCTGCACCATCAACGGTGGAATGTACTGGGATAGCTACAACACAATCAATAGGCTCGATCACTATCTACCCGTTGATGTTTACGTTGCAGGATGTATGCCTCGTCCCGAGGCATTGCTGGCGGGATTCGATATGCTGAAGAAGAGAATCCGCGAGGGTAAAGGCGAAGGCGCTAACCTTTACGCTGAGAACTTTGATTGGTACAAGGCCAATCAGAAGAAGATTATTAAGGATTGGGATATGCCCGATTACAACTGGTAACCGATAATTGATGTAAACAATGATATCACGACTCGAAAATATTAAGCAGCTTTATCATATCGAACAAGTTGTTCAGCAACGCCACGACTTGGTGCTGATTACTGTTCCTAAGGAGTATACAGTTGCTGTGGTTACGCACCTACGCGATTACGAGGGCTTTAAGCATATGGTACTTCTAACAGCTGTCGACTGGATTGAGCAGAACAAGTTTCAGCTTACCTACATCCTTAATAATCCGGAGGAAAAAGTTGATGTGGCTGTACGTACAATGATAGATCGTGATCAGGCCACCATGACATCCATTCACCACCTATGGGAGCAAGCAGCAACCTATCAGCGTGAGCTTAGGGAGATGTTTGGTATAAACTTCCCCGGAAGCCCAAGGGTTGATAAGCCTTTTATGCTTGAAGGATGGGATAATATTCCTCCATACCGCCGCGATTTTGATACGAAGAAGTACTCGGAGGAGACCTACTTCCCACGCCCTGGTCGCGAAACCAATGACCCCAAAGAGTATATGAAGAGTAAAATGTACCCCGATGAGCATTAGAAACTTATTCAAGATAGCTGAGGATAGGAGCCAATATCCTCCTCTCAATAGTCAAGGGAAGATTGATGTGGATTTAACTTCCCATAAGTATCTCAAGATGTGGCATGGGCCTCAACACCCTGGTATAACCGGCAATATGTCGTTAGAGCTAACCCTACTTGGCGACGAGATCATGGCTTGCGAAACGCATGTTGGTTATCTTCACCGCGGATTCGAGAAGCTTATGGAGCGCCGTAAGTATATACAGTGCTTCCCTATCGTTTGTCGTATTACAGTTCCCGAACCCGACTACAACGAGTACTGCTTTGCTGCAGCCCTCGAGGAGCTATCGGGTATCGAAATTCCCGAAACTGCTGTGTGGATTCGCACCCTTGTGCTCGAAATGGCCCGCCTGCAAAGCTACTTGATGTGGATGGGCGGACAGGCTGGCGCCTTTGGCATGGGAGTTATTGGCCAGTGGGCCAACTACTGCCGCGACTTGGTACTCGATCGGTTTGAGGAGCTCACGGGCGGAAGGATATACCATATGTACATTATCCCAGGTGGTGTTCGGGGCTTACTCCCCGACGGGTTCGAGGGCAGGATGGAGGAGACGCTAAAAACCATTGAGAAGTACATGGTCGATATCGAGAAGGTGATGTTCAATAATGCGGTATTCAAAAAACGCTCGGTGGGTATGGGTTATATCGATCCTAGCTGGATTAACCAGTTCGGCATTACTGGACCAAATGCCCGAGGCGCAGGCCTTCCTCGCGATGTCCGTAAGGATTACCCATACCTTAAATATCCCGAGCTCGATTTTGAGCCCGTGGTAGGTAAGGATTCTGATATCTATACACGTGCCGATGTTCGTCGTAGGGATCTGCTTCTCTCAGTTGATCTTATCCGTCAGATTCTCTCGAAAATGCCAAAGGATGGCGATTTTAAAGCCCCAACTCCCAACGTGCTTCACTGGAAAGTTGCCCCTGGCGAAACGTACATCCGTTCCGAATGTACCCGGGGTGAGTTTGGCTACTACATGGTATCCGACGGAACAGAATATCCTCGAAGAATTAACGTACGTGGGCCAAGCTACACGCATGCTGTGGCATTGCTTGAGAAGATGATAATCAACGCAAACCTAGCCGATGTGGCCGGCTTAATGACATCGCTCCATACTTATCCACCCGAGATTGAAAGGTAAATTTTACAATAACTTTTTGCAGAGATATGGCAAGAATTAAAGATATCATAAGCCCATTTACAGCATGGAAAAACCTTGTTAAAGAGCCCGTTACTATAAAGGAGCCTTTAAAACGCGAGGCAGCACCACGTTACCGTGGTTTCCATCAAAATAAAATTGACGAGTGCATTGGTTGCGGAACGTGCGAATCAATCTGTCAGAATGCAGCCATAGACCTTGTTCCCGTTGAGGGGATTGAGACCAAGGATGGCGACAGCGGCTTACGCCCAAGAATCGACTACGGTCGCTGCTGCTGGTGTGCTCTTTGCGTTGATGTTTGCACAACCAACTCGCTCACCCTCTCGAACCATTTTAAGTGGGTTGATAATGATCCTGACGTTTTCCGTTTTATCCCCGGAGTGGATAAGAAGGAGTGGGATAACGAGGAGAAAGGGTACAGAAAGCCAGGACCAAACTACGAGCTGTACAGCAAGGATCGTGTTCATATGCCTGAGCTTAAGCCCAAGGAACGAGACGAATCGTTTATCGAGATTGTTCAGGGATACTCCAAGGACCAGGCAATGCTTGAGGCCGATCGATGTGTAGAATGTGGAATCTGCGTGGCTACCTGCCCCGCTCACATGGGAATACCAGAGTATATTCGCGCTATACGGAACGACGATTTGAACGAGGGGCTTAGAATCCTTTACGATACCAACCCACTACCCGAGGTATGTGGACGTATTTGCACCCACAAGTGCGAAACCGTTTGCTCAGTGGGTAGTACTGGCGATCCCCTCTCTATCCGTTGGCTCAAGCGTTACATCGCCGATCAGCAACCCGCTGAGGATTACAAGAGGATACTCGAAACGGAGAATATCCAGAAGAATGGTAAGCGTGTTGCCATTATCGGTTCAGGCCCTTCGGGCCTATCGGCTGCACATTACTTGGCTTTAATGGGGTATGAGTGCGTTATATTTGAGAAGTTACCTGAGGCTGGTGGTATGATGCGCTACGGTATCCCCGAGTACCGATTACCTTACGATGCTCTGGATAAGGATGTGAAGTACATCGAATCGCTTGGTGTAGAGATTCGTTACAATCAAACCGTAGGTAAGGATATTACGCTCGATGAGCTTAATAAAGATTTTGATGCCGTGTTCGCCGGAACGGGACTTCACCTTGGTCGAAGTACTCGAATCCCCGGAACCGATCATGCAGATGTTTATCAGGCCGTTGATTTGCTTCGCGACGTTACCCTGGGCAAGGAGCTTCCGGTGATGCAGAAAATTGTTGTTATTGGTGGCGGTAACGTGGCCATGGATATCACCAGAACGCTTGCACGACTTCAGAACCAGAAGTTTGGTAAGGTAAGTATTATTGTAACATCTCTTGAGTCGGAAGACGAAATGCCTGCCGATCGTGAGGAGATAGCTGAGGCTCGCGAAGAGGGCGCTCAGGTAATCCCCGGGTGGGGGCCAACATCAATAAAAATTGTTGATGGTAAAATTGTTGGGCTCAATGTGGTGAAATGTACCTCTGTGTTTGATGAGGAGCGTAGGTTTAGCCCTAAGTTTGATGAGTCAGATACAAATTTCTTTGAGGGCGACATGGTGGTCGAATCCATTGGTCAGGGCATGGACCTAAGCTACATTTCAGGAGTGATTAAAGATAATCTTAAGCTTGATCCAAGGGGTCGAATCGTTGTCGATAAATACTACCAGTCGAGCATCGAATGGCTATTTGTGGGTGGCGATATTATTAAAGGCCCCGACGTGATAAACGGCATCGCCAACGGCCATAAAGCGGCTATTGGAATTGATAGATATCTTAACAGTAAACAGTAATCGAACCCAAAGAAGTATCAACGTATAAACTACAATACCATGGCAAACTTAAGTACAAGCTACATGGGTTTTAAGCTGAAAAACCCAATAATTGCCTCAAGTTCAGGTTTAACCGATTCTGTTGAGAAAATTGTTGATCTCGAAAAACATGGTGCAGCCGCCATTGTGCTAAAATCACTATTCGAGGAGCAGATACTGATGGATGTTGATGCTCAACGCATGAACAACATTTTCGATTCATATACCGAGGCCGAAGGCTATATCGCTTACTATACTCGCCGGAATGCCCTAAACAGCTACATTGAGCTTATCGATAATGCCAAGCAACGCACAAATATCCCCATCATTGCGAGCGTTAACTGCTCCTCATCGGAGCAGTGGATTGATTTTGCTGCCGATATCCAAGCGGCAGGTGCCGATGCATTGGAACTAAACGTATTTATCCTCCCTTCCGATCCAACTGTTTTGGGTAGTACCATTGAGCAAACATACCTCGATATTGCAACTCGGGTATCAAGCACAGTAAGCATTCCTGTAGCGCTTAAGGTTCATCATTACTTTAGCGGAATGGCGAATTTTATGACCGAACTTTCCAATACAGGAATTAAGTCGCTGGTGCTGTTCAACCGTTTTTACCAAACCGATGTGGATCTGGAAAAAATGAAAATTTCTTCGGGGCATATTTTTAGTACACCCGAAGACAACACGGTGGTAAAACGCTGGCTAAGTATTCTATCAGGCAGAGTTAACTGCGATTTGGCTGCATCAACCGGAATTCATAATGCCGAAACAGCCATTAAAAACTTACTCCTTGGAGCAAATGCTGTTCAGCTGGCATCGGCCATTTATCAAAAAGGCCCATCGGTTATAACCGGTATGCTCGACGATATGAGTCGCTGGCTCGATGCCAAAGGTATTGAAAACGTTCAGGATATTATTGGCAAGCTTCGCCAGGCCGATAGCATCCGACCAATGGCCTACGAGAGGGCTCAGTTTATGAAATACTTCTCGGATGTGAGGTAGCCAATGTCTCCTGTAAGCCCCTGATCATCAATACTTCTTATAATTACCGTTTAATCATTAACCGAGCCTATAACCAATTCTAGGAAAGAGTTTATTATCTTTGCGCTGTTTTTTAAATACCAGTTGATGAATATAGATATAATTCTTTCCGATGCTATTAAACAATGCGTCAAACAGATTTATGGCGTTACCCCTGCTGATGATCAGGTGCAGATTACAAAAACCAAGCGCGAGTTCGAGGGCGATTTTACTCTTGTAGTGTTCCCGTTACTTAGGATATCTAAAAAAAAGCCTGAGGATACTGCAACGGAAATAGGGGAGCAGCTAAAGAAAAACCAACCAGTCATTGATTCATTCAACGTTATAAAGGGCTTCCTTAACTTAAGCTTAAGCCAATCGTTTTGGGCCAACATGCTTAATGCAATAGCACAAGCTACCGATTTTGGGTTTGCACCCAAAAACTCGTCGGGTAAAGCCAAGATGGTAGAGTTTTCATCGCCCAACACCAACAAGCCCTTGCACCTTGGCCATATTCGAAATAACCTTTTGGGCTATTCCGTTTCTCGTGTGCTCGAGGCCAATGGGCATAAGGTTATTAAGGTAAATCTTGTGAACGATAGGGGTATCCATATCTGCAAATCGATGATTGCTTGGCAACGTTTTGGCAAGGGCGAAACTCCCGAAAGTAGCGGCAAAAAGGGCGATCATCTGGTGGGCGATTACTACGTAATTTTCGATAGGGAGTACAAGAAGCAGGTTGAGGAGCTAAAGAGTAAGGGCTTATCCGAAGATGATGCTAAGGCACAAGCACCCTTGATGATTGAGGCACAGGAGATGCTCCGTAAGTGGGAGGCTAAGGATCCTGAGGTGTACCAACTTTGGAGTACCATGAATGGCTGGGTGTACGATGGCTTTGACATAACCTACAAAGCGCTTGGTATTGAGTTCGATAAGGTTTACCACGAATCCGAAACCTATTTGCTGGGTAAAAAGATTGTTGCTGAGGGGTTGGTTAAGGGTGTGTTTCACAAGAAAGAGAATGGCTCCGTTTGGTGCGACTTACAGGCCGATGGCCTCGATGAGAAGCTGCTACTCCGCGCCGATGGCACCTCGGTATATATGACCCAAGATTTAGGCACGGCTGTTCAGCGTTTCTCCGAGTATCATCTAGATGATCATATTTACGTAGTGGGTAATGAGCAGGAGTACCATTTCCAGGTGCTTAGGTTGATTTTATCGAAGCTTGGGTACGACTGGTCAAATCATCTTTACCATCTTTCCTACGGAATGGTTCAGTTACCCGAGGGCAAGATGAAGTCGCGCGAGGGTACTGTTGTTGATGCCGACGATTTGGTTGACGAGATGAAGGCAACTGCCCGTGAAATGTCGCAGGAACTCGGTAAACTCGACGAGTTAACCGAGCAGGAAGCCAATGATATTGTTAGCATGGTAGGGCTTGGCGCCTTAAAATATTTTATTCTCAAGGTCGATCCCAAAAAGAATATGACCTTTAACCCCAAGGATTCAATCGATTTTAATGGCAATACTGGGCCATTCATTCAATATACCCACGCTCGTATCCAATCGGTACTACGTAAAGCCAATGATGCTGGCATTGAGATACCCACCACAATAGGTGAGGTTAAGATTGGTGACAAGGAGCGTGAGCTAATCAAAATGCTGCACATGTTTCCTGGGGTGGTTCAACAGGCGGGCGAGCAGCTAAGCCCAGCCCTAGTTGCAAATTTTGCATACGAGCTGGTGAAGGAGTACAACCAGTTTTACCATGATTATACAATTATTAAGGAACCGAATGAGGCGGTAAGAGGGTTAAGGCTTGCGCTATCTCGTGAGGTTGCCAATGTCATTCGTCAGTCGATGTGGCTTCTAGGAATCGATGTGCCCAGTAGAATGTAGCACAACGCCCAGCACGCTATCGGTTTTGGTTTCTTTAGTTAAAAAGTTCAAAGTCAAGAAGACAGAAGACAGCAGACAGAAGTCAGAAGACAGAAGACAGAAGACAGAAGACAGCAGACAGAAGACAGCAGACAGAAGACAGAAGACAGCAGACAGAAGACAGAAGACAGAAGTCAGCAGACAGAAGACAGAAGACAGAAGTCAGAAGTCAGAAGTCAGAAGTCAGAAGACAAACTGGTCATTCAACATCACTCGTCAATATAACGGTAGATTTGACAGGTAATATCAAACATAAAAACTATCTTTTAACTCAATCAACCAATCTATTCAATCTATGAATTCTAAACTTTGTACTGTAAACCCTAAACCTTAAACTCATTTTTCAAAGTTGATAAAAAGTAGTTGGTAGTTTTGGTAATGAATAATGTTTTCCAATCATTCAATCCAGCCAGAGGCAGGCAACCAATCAACCAATCAACCAATCAACCAATCAGTCAATCAGTCAATCAGTCAATCAACCAATCAACCAATCAACCAATCAACCAATCAGTCAATCAACCTGTCCGCCCACTGGCGGATCAGTCAATCAAACATATCACTCATTATGACAACAAATAAAAGAGGCTTTGCAAGCGATAATAACTCTGGAGTGCATCCTAATATATTAAACGCGATGGCTAGCGTGAACAATGGCCATACCATTGCTTATGGCGATGATTCGTATACCGAGGAAGCCATTAAACTTTTCCGTAAGGAGTTTGGTGACCATGTGGAGGTATTCTTTGTGTTCATCGGATCGGCAGCCAATGTGTTGGGAATAAAAGCAGCTACTCAACCATACAATGCTGTTATATGTGCCGATACGGCCCATATTAATGTTGATGAGTGTGGAGCGCCCGAACGTTTCACGGGATGTAAGCTCCTCACCGTGGCAACTCCCGATGGCAAGCTTACGGTCGATTTGGTTAAGAAGCATATGCATGGCTTTGGTTTTCAGCATCACTCTCAGCCTAAGGTAATATCCATATCGCAGCCAACTGAATTAGGAACGCTATACACCCCCGAGGAGGTGAAGACCCTTGCCGATTATGCCCACGAGCATAATATGTACCTACACATGGATGGGGCGCGCATAGCCAATACTGCTGTTGCGCTTGATATGAACTTTAGGCAGTTTACCACCGATGCTGGTGTTGATATCCTATCGTTTGGCGGCACTAAGAATGGGATGATGTATGGCGAGGCCATTGTATTTTTCCGCCCCGAGCTGGCCGAAGGGTTTATGTACACCCGAAAGCAGGGTTTGCAGCTGGCCTCCAAAATGCGTTACATCTCCTCCCAATTCTCGGCTTACCTTGGAAATGATCAATGGAAGGAGACTGCGAAGCATGCTAACAGAATGGCTAAGCTTTTAGCTTCAGAGCTAAGGCAATTACCTCAAGTAACCATCACCCAATCGGTTGATGTGAATGGAGTCTTCGCGATTATTCCTCGAGAGATTATCGAGAAGTTGCAAAATGAATACTTCTTTTATATCTGGAATGAGGAGCTATCGGAAGTGCGATGGATGACCTCATGGGATACAACCGAGGAAGATATCGAGGGCTTTGTTAGCACGCTCAAATCGCTGCTCTAGCTTTATTCGCTTTTGGTCATCAACCAATTTAAATCCTGATTGTTGTTTGTAAGAATTGGCGCTGCTTTACCATTTGCGAAGCAGCCAGCTTGCTTGATGTTGATATATTAGTCGCCAATTACTTGACTTTCTTGCATAATATGGGTTACTTTGCAAGCAGATATGTTTTAATTTTTTAAATTCTTGTATGATAAGGAAGATTTTTACGCCTATACTTGTTACATTCTTTGTTCTATTCGATATAACCTTTAACAACTCGTTAAGGTCGCACCCCTCTGAAGAGAAGTTTGACTTTGCTCCCTTTTCAAACGAATACCTATCCAACGATATACTTGTTGAAGAGGATTTGATGTCGTTTGAAAGATCCATAAACCAATTCATTAGAACCTGGGGCGTTGCAGGGGCATCTGTTGCCATTGCCCATGAGGGCAAGCTGGTTTACGCCAAGGGTTTTGGGTATGCCGATGTGGAGAACGAGATAGAAATGCAGCCTTACCATTTGCTTAGGGTGGCCAGCGTATCGAAGTTGATAACTGCAGCCGCCGTGATGAAGCTGGTTGAGGACGGTAAGCTGGGCTTGAACCAAAAGGTTTTTGGTGAAGATGGGGTGCTCAACAATCCGTTATTTCGTGGCTATATCGATGAGCGGGTTGAGGATATCACCGTTAAGCAGCTGCTTAACCACTCGGCTGGGTGGACCACCCGCTGGGGTGATCATCTGTTTATGAATCAGTCCATCGCTAGGCAGCTTAACCGTGAGCTACCGCTTGGCAAAGACGATATCATTGAGTTCACCCTTGGCAAACGCCTGCACTTCACCCCGGGAACCCGATGCTCATACAACAACTTCGGGTATCTTATCCTTGAGAGCGTAATAGAAAGGGTGGCCAAGACATCGTATGAGAGCTATGTAAAAAGAAATATTTTCAACCCCATTGGTGTTTTCGATGCCTTTATTGCGCACAACCATGATAGCCTTCGGTATCCTTTGGAGGTTAGGTACTATGAGGTGCCCGAAGCCGAGCTTGTTCCCGCATTCGATGGCCAGGCCAAGCAGGTGCTAAAGAGTAGGGGAGGTAACGATATTAGAACCCTTGGTGCCGCTGGGGGATGGGTTATTTCCTCAGTTAGTCTTGCTAAGTTTCTGCTTTCCATCGATTTGTACTCGAAGGAGACCATCCTTTCAAAAAAATCGATTAGGGAGCTAACCAACACCGAACCTGGCTTTCATCCGCTGGGATGGAGGTGGGTTTCACGCAGCGGGGCTAAGTGGCGCACCGGTTCCTTTGCAGGAACATCCGCCCTAGCCATATCGCAGAGCAATGGCCTAACCTACGTTTTTATTACCAATACAAGTCCTTGGGTGGGCGCCCGATTCCCCTATGAGGTGAATAGGATGTTGGCCCGCGCACTGCGGGGTGTTGATAGCTGGCCAAGTATTGACCTTTTTAATCCGAATAGCATTAACAACCAGAATTTTGTTGAAGTTGGTGAAGGAGTGGAAGCACTCCAGGAGGAATGGGAGTTGAGTTGGGATTTTAGTAACCTGGTTTAACCCTCTGTTGCACGTTGGTGTTGGTAACTGAAATGCCTTTCTCCTTAATAAGGCTTATGAATTGCCTAAAGTAAAGGTCGTTTTCTATTTTTACACCGTATACGGATTCGCTGGTCAGCGTAAAGTTCACAATGTAATTACCTCCTTTCTCGTGCAGCACAACCGATTCTAACTCTGAGTACTTAAACCATTTGTCCTTTAAACGTTTCGACTCAATATACTGAACGAGCGTAACAACAAGGTAACCAAGGCTTACCCCAAGGATTGGTATGAAAAAATACAAACCCCTTTTATTACCAATGGATGAGTACAGGTGTGTGTTGAAGATATACGAAGCGGCTAAAAATGATGACGAAAGAAGGGCCATAAGGTAGTCCTTGGTTTTACGGCTAAGCGTGAACTCTTGGTCATCGTAAACAATATTTACTTTTGTTAGCTTGATGTAGTTCAGTAGGTTCATCTTTCCAGCAATTGGTTTACTGGATGCTAATTTAGCAAAAAGATGATAAACTACTAGTTCAACGAGTAGTTATTCTCGAGCTTTGTTTCTTGCGAGCGGATTAGCTCCACAAACCGAAGCTGGTTAATAATAAATTGCTCCTTATCAACCTTACTGCTTAGCGTAAGCAACTTGTACTTCTCCTCCGATTTTAGCATGAGCGAACGGGCAATGTCAAGCATGTTCATGCTCTCGGATACAATGAGCGTCCCCAGCTTGTTGCTAAGGTTTAGCTTCAATGCTTTAACCTTAACGGCAATCTCGGGGTTAGTAGTGCTAAAGTCTGCATTCAACGATTCCGATACAGTCCCCCCATAGAGCTTATCGGGGAGTACAGGAAAAAATTCGATGGTTCTGTACAGCGATATTCCCTTGATGCTAATCACCATATCCTCATTGGCATTGCGTCCAACAAGTTTTGTAACAGCCACCTCACTTCCTATCTCTGTCATTCCGTTCTCACCTAAAAATGGAATGCCAAAGCTCTGCTTTGTTTCCAAGCACTCTGTAATGAGCTGCTTGTAGCGTGGCTCAAAAATTCTCAGGGGAATCTCTTCACCAGGCAGGAGGATTAAGTTGAGCGGGAATGCCGAAAGTCTATATATAGATGATTTCATTTTACTACTTCTCATTGAATGGCTTAAATTTTAGTGATGCTGAATTTATACAGTATCTAATGCCCGTTGGTTGCGGGCCATCGTTGAACACGTGGCCTAAATGTGCCCCACAGTTTTTACATACTACCTCGGTTCTAATCATATTATGGCTATAATCCGGTTTTTCGGATATGTTATCTTTAAACTTGGAGTCGAAAAAACTTGGCCAGCCACAGCTCGAGTCGTACTTGGTGTCCGACTCAAAAAGCTCGGCATCGCAAACCACGCAGTGGTACTTTCCCCTTTCAAATAGATTCCAGTACTCGCCCGTAAACGGCCTTTCGGTACCCTTTTCCTGGGTAACAAAAAGCTGCATAGGGGTTAGCTTCGACCGTATTTCGCTTTCGCTCATAGTTTTACTCTCTTGTGCTTTTACGTTAATTGCAGTGGCAATAACCATTATTACTGTAATCCACAATCTCATATTATCCCTTTTACTACTTGATTAACAGGAATTGCCGTTTTTTGTTCACGTTAAATACTGTTAGCATTAATCAATATCATCAAAAATAATTACTACGCTTTAGCAATAACCACCTACCTTTAGGGTTATAATTATATGCTAATTTTTTAACCGTAAATATTTGTATATGAAAAAGATAATGGTTTTTGCGATATTTATAACCCTTACGCTTTCACAAGTTTTCTCGCAAGATTTCAACCAGGTGTTGGAATTAAGCCCATTCGATAAGCTAAAGGTGACCAATAGTGTAAACGTGTACCCCACCAAGGGCGATAAGCACGAGGCCAAGATAGTTGCTCGTGGTATTGATATTGAGCATGTTGAAGTTGAGGTGAAAGGTAAAACGCTGCACGTTGGTCTAAGCAGAGGGATTTATCGTGATTATACGGTTGAGGTCTATTTATCGTACACCCAGCTTTGGGAGGTTGACGCTACCTCCTCGGCACGTGTTAGCTTTCAGGATACAATATCAGGTAATAAGATAACTTTTACTGCTACAACAAATGCTCAAATTGATGCCGAGGTAAATCTAAAGACCCTTGATCTAGCTGCTGGTGCTGGCGGCTCAATTCGGTTAGGTGGCAAGGTGGGTTCTTACGAAGCGCAGGTTCGCAATGCAGGAATTCTTTCGGCAGCTGCACTGGATGCCGATAGCGCTTTTGTTTCGGTAGGCTCGCGGGGTGTGGCCAAGGTTTTTGCCAATGAGCTCATAGAGGCCAATGTGCGAACAGGTGGCTCGCTAACCTACTCCAAGTCTACCTTGGAGAAGCGCATCCAGACAGGTATAGGCGCAACAATTATAGAACAGTAGGGGGAGCTTCGATAGGTGCAGTGTTAGCGCATCCCTTGGCTCGGCGTATTATTTACCGAACGGTTCAGCAACCGTTCTTCATCGGGTGGTTAGTGAGCTTATCGAACCATTCAGCAACCATACACAGGTATAAGGGTTACAATGATCGAGTTGTAGCCCGAGTTTATCATTTAGATGCTTAAAAACACCTTATTCTCCTGACAATTAGCATGTATTTTTTTATACATGTTAATACTTTTGCCATATTATCTCATCATTAAAAAATTGTGGCAAAATGCAAACATTCCAAGCGTATATCGATTTGCTTAAAACCGAGGTAGTTCCTGCCCTAGGTTGTACCGAACCCATTGCCGTTGCCCTTGCTGTGGCAAAGGCCCGCGAGGTGCTGCAAGAAACGCCCGAACAGGTTGAACTTTTCTTGAGCCCAAATATTTTCAAGAATGGAATGGGAGTGGGGATTCCAGGAACAGGGATGACTGGTTTGCCCATTGCTGCAGCTCTAGGAGCCGTTTACGGAAAATCATCCGATTGCCTCGAGGTGCTCAAAGGCGTTGACTTTAAGTACGTGGAGCAGGCCAAGCAAATGGTGAGAGAGAATAGGGTGAAAGTTGGAGTTAAAAAGGATACAGAAATACTCTATATCGAGGCTATTTGTTCTGGCTCAAATGGTAATGTTGCCAAAGCGATTATAACCACAAGGCATTCAAATATTTCCAAAGTTGAGCTTAATGGCAACGTTCTTGAATGTAATGCCGAGGTGAGTGGATCAACAAATGAGAACTCAGGCAAACCAGGCATTGTCTTTGTTTCGTTGTCTATCGATGAGATTTTTAACTTTTCTACCACAGCGCCGTTTGCCGATATCGAGTTTATTCTCCAAACCGTTGATTATAACCTAAAGATAGCCCAAGAGGGGCTAAAAAATGATTACGGGTTAATGGTGGGCAAGAAGCTTAAAAAGTATGTCGACAGCGGTGTGCTTTCCGATGATTTGATGAATAATGCCATGCTGCTTACTGCTGCAGCTAGCGATGCTCGAATGGCTGGTTGCCCCATGCCAGTTATGAGTAACTCGGGAAGTGGGAATCAGGGCATTACGGCTACGCTGCCTGTTTATTCCACAGCCCAACGGTTTAATTCTGAGCCAGAAAAACTTGTACGGGCATTGGTGCTCTCACATCTTACTGCAATCCATATCAAGCGGTATTTAGGCCGATTATCGGCTCTTTGTGGATGTGTGGTGGCTGCTGCTGGTGCTGGCTGTGGGGTTTGCTACCTAATGGGTGGTGGTAGTAAGGAGATGGGCTACACCATTAAGAATATGATAGGTAACGTAACCGGTATGATTTGCGATGGCGCCAAGGAGGGCTGTGCCCTAAAGGTGAGCTCCGGTGTAGGTTCTGCAATACAATCAGCCTTGCTTGCCCTCGAGGGCATTGTTATCTCATCCAACGATGGTATTATTGAGGATGATGTGGAAAAAACCATCCAGAATCTTGGTCTGGTGGGTTCTAAAGGAATGGTTCATACCGATGAGCTGCTACTGCAGATAATGGTTGCGAAAAAGTAATTTTTCCCAGATGATTTCTAATCCCCGCAATGCCAACTTCGTCAATATACTCGAGAATAAAGTAAAGTCGGCTATCTATAGCTACCAGCTTATCGAAAGGGACGACGGGGTAATGGTTGGCATTTCGGGTGGTAAGGATACCTATGCATTGCTTGATTTGCTTATACATCTAAACAAAATCTTACCGGAAAAGTTTTGTATTGAGGCTTGTTATGTTCAGGCATCAGATATGCCCTACAAAGCCGATGAGTAGTTTATGCAACGATACTGCAAGGAGCATAAAATTCCGCTTCACTTCAGGCAGATTCTTGTAGACCACAATCCCGTTCGGCCGGGGTTGCAACTCGGTCAAATGTATCTCAGCAGGGTGCATCTGCATTGTTAAATATAAAAATGAATCAAAAAATAATGAGAACAATTCCTTTAATCACGCTGTCAGCCTGCCTGCCAGCAAAGGCAGGGTCATCCAATCAATCAATCATCCAATCATCCAATCATCCAATCACTCAATCCTGCCAGAGGCAGGCAGGCACTCAATCACTCAATCATCCAATCACTCAATCATCCAATCACTCCAGACTCTAAACTCTAAATTCAATTGACGCTGCCATTTTAACTACCTTTGGCAGGTTTACCTACCCTTGGTAGGGATCTTCAGACCCTGTCGGCTGACAGGCAGGGATGGCAGCCTGCTTGCCGGCAAAGGCAGGGTCAATCAATTAACCTCAAACTTTAGTCACTATTTCTACGAAATTTCAACTCTCGTTTAAATTTCTAATCTTTTTTTACCTTTGTAGCCGAAATCAACTTAACACTATATTATGAAACTACTCGAAGGAAAAACAGGTTTAGTTACTGGCGGTGCGCGCGGTATTGGTCGTGCTATAGCCATTGCATTTGCCCAGCATGGTGCCAACGTGGCATTTTCTGATATGAATGCCGATGAGAATTTCCAAAATCTTGAGAAGGAGCTTAACGCCATGGGCGTAAAGGCTAAGGGTTACGTTTCCGATGCCAGCAACTTTGAGGCATCGCAAGCCATGGTTGATGAGATTGTGAAAGATTTTGGTCGCATCGATATACTGGTGAACAATGCTGGCATTACCCGCGATACGCTACTAATGCGCATGACCGAGGAGCAGTGGGATTTGGTAATGAACGTTAACCTAAAATCGGTTTTCAACCTAACCAAGGCTGCCCAAAAGTATATGCTTAAGCAGAAGTCGGGTTCAATTATCAATATGAGTTCAGTTGTTGGCGTATCGGGCAATGCTGGCCAGGCAAACTACTCGGCCTCAAAGGCTGGTATTATTGGTTTCACCAAGTCGGTGGCTCGCGAATTGGGCTCACGCAACATACGTTGCAACGCCATCGCACCTGGCTTTATCATTACCGAAATGACTCATAAGCTACCCGAGGAGGTTCGCAACGAATGGATTGAAAAGATTCCTCTGAAGCGTGGCGGCACCCCCGAGGATGTTGCCGATGTTTGCGTTTACCTTGGCTCAGAGATGTCTAGCTATATCAGCGGACAGGTTATCAGCGTTTGCGGTGCAATGAACACCTAGAGTATTGGTTTGTATAAATTTATGGTTCTACCACAAATTTAATGGAAGAATGTAAATTATAGTAAACCTAAATCTTTGGTTTGGGTTTGAAGACAGAAGTCAGAAGACAGAATTAACATGCTTCAACCTTCCAACTTTGGTCTTCGGACTTCCGACCCTAAAATCATTCCACTAAAATTGCAGTAGTACCAAATTTATAAACAAGGGCGTAAACCATTGGCTTACGCCCTTGTTTAATCTAGCTTTTCGTAAAGATGCTCAAGCATACGGATAAGTTCTTTTACCTCAATAGGGTTTAGTCCTGCTGTTGCTTTTTGCAGCGTTGCTTCCTCAATGGCCTTAAGCTGCTCAACTATTCCCTTGGCGTACTTGGTTAGCACAATTTGATAGGAGCGCTTGTCGGTGGCACTAGCCACACGATTCACCAGGTCGTTGCGCTCCATACCATCAACAATTCGCGATATGGCTGCATTGTCCTTGCTGGTGCGCTTGGCCAGCTGGCCAATGGTAATGTTATCCTCCTCCCAAAGCCACTCTAGCACAATCCAGTAATCGGGCGTAACATCGGCAAACCCTTTGGCTGCCAAGTTTTGGGCAAGTTCTGTTCTGTACTTTGAGGATACGCGCGTAAGCGTGTAAACAAACGATTTTGTGGTTGGAAACATAGCGCTAAATCAATTTTATATCAGCAAAAGTAAGAAAAATTTATAGCGCTAGAGCCGAACTCAAATTCTGCCTATCTTTGCGGTATGAGAGGTACCATTTCAATCCCCATAAAAAAAGTAGCACGCTTTGCCGACCAGCTTTGCCGTTGGAGCCAAAATGAGCGATATGCGTTGGTACTTCGTAGCAATTCCGATATGCTTACCTGCGAAGCTTACTCACCCCACAGCCGGTATGAGGTGCTTGCCGCATTTGGTGCCGAAAGCCTTGTTGTACCCGGCAAGAATTATTTTGATGAGCTACGTGAGGCTACTGCCCAAAACGATTGGCTTTTTGGTTACCTGGGGTACGACTTAAAGAATGAGGTAGAGAGGTTAACCTCTAACAATTCCGATGGTCTTCACTTTCCCGAGATGCTTTTCTTTAGGCCCTCAGTGGTATTTGCAGTGCAGGATGGTGTTGTCAATATTCATTATTCACAAGCTAAATATAATAGGCAAACCGCAGGTAGCCTATTCGATGCCATAATGGATGAACCAGCTGTTGCCGCACCGAATGATAAGGATATAATAACACGGGTACGTTTTACTAAGGATGAGTATTTCGATACCGTGAATAGGGTGCTTTCGCATATCCACAGGGGAGATATTTACGAGATGAACCTTTGCCAGGAGTTCTACGCACAATTATGCCGAATAAATCCATACGAAACCTATTTGCGGCTTAACCAGCTATCGCCAACACCATTCTCGGCATTCGGCAAATTTCATGACAAGCTTCTGCTTTGCGCTAGTCCCGAGAGGTACTTGCAAAAACAGGGCAATAGGGTGATTTCGCAACCCATAAAGGGAACTTGCCCGCGTGGCAAAAACGCGCAGGAGGATAGTCAACTTGCCGATAAGCTCAGAAACGACCCCAAGGAACGAGCCGAGAATATTATGATTGTTGATTTGGTGCGCAACGACCTGTCGCGCGTGGCGCAACGGGGCAGCGTTACCGTTGATGAGCTGTGCGGGGTTTACCACTTTCCTCAGGTACATCAGCTAATATCTACCGTTTCATGCAATCTTAATGCTAATTATGATATTGTTGATTTGCTAAAGGCTACCTTTCCAATGGGCTCAATGACTGGTGCCCCTAAGGTTAGCGCTATGCAAATTGCCGAGCAGGTAGAGCGCACCAAGCGCGGCTTGTATTCGGGTACGGTGGGTTATATCGACCCGCTGGGTAATGCCGATTTTAACGTGGTTATTCGTAGCTTGCTATACAACAAATCCAAGCGCTACCTATCGTATTCGGTTGGTGGCGCTATTACCAGTAAGTCGAACCCCGAGCAGGAGTACAGCGAGTGCCTGTTAAAGGCAATGGCTATTGAAAAGGTGTTAACAACAAGCTAGCATGAAAAAAAAGTTTAAACAATATATCGAAGACCAATCACTGATTGAGCCTAAAAATAAGTTATTACTAGCCGTTAGCGGTGGAATCGACTCTATGGTGATGCTCCATCTTTTCAATGCCTGCGGATATAACTTTGCCGTGGCGCACTGCAATTTTCATCTGCGAGGCTCAGAGGCGGATGCCGACGAGGCGCTGGTTCGCGATACCTGTAAAACAATGGGTATTGAACTTTTCGTAAAGCATTTCGAAACAACGGAGTATGCTTCCCAAAAAAACGTATCTATCCAAGTGGCTGCTCGTGAGCTACGGTATGGCTGGTTTTCAGATCTTTGTAACGAAAAAGGGTTTACCTCGGTAGCCATTGCCCATAATAAGAACGATGTGGCGGAAACCGTTCTGTTTAACCTAACCCGCGGAGCGGGCTTAAAGGGGCTTACGGGGATAAAACCGAAATCAAACAGCATTATCCGTCCGCTGCTTTTTGCCCTTAGGCATGAGATAGAGGAGTACGCCGTGCAGCAGGCCGTTGCTTACCGAAACGACTCGTCCAATGCCCAAACTAATTACGCCCGCAACAGGATTCGCCATAATGTTTTGCCCGAGCTACAGATAATAAACCCTGCTGCCATCGATAATATTTATAGCACATCGCTACACCTAGCCGATTCATGGCAAGCCATTGCGGCTATGAATGCCGATTTTAGAGCAAGGGTTAGGAGCGAGGTGCCCAACGAGGTACACTACTGCATTGAGGAACTCATTAAGTATCCGTTTCGCCAGCTATTTCTTATTGAGGAGCTGGCCAATCTGGGCTTTTCACCCGCTGCGGCAATCGATATCGAAAAATCGCTCTACTCGCATCCTGGCAAGATATTCTACTCGTCAACACACAGGCTTATTCGCGATAGGGAGGTGCTTATTGTTTCGCAAGCAGAAGTATCAAATGAAGAAATTGAGGTTCACATTGATGATGGTGTAGCCCAAATAGTGGAGCCAATTGCATTGTTGTTCAAAGTTATTGATAACGATAGCAGTTTTACCATTCCAAAATCATCGGGTATTGCTGCGCTTGATTATGCTAAGCTACATTTTCCGCTAGCTCTCCGCCCGTGGCGCGATGGCGATTGGTTTATCCCGTTTGGTATGAAGGGACGCAAAAAGATTAGCGATTTTCTGGTGGACCAAAAAGTCCCATTACACCAAAAGCAATCGGTTTACGTGTTGGAATCGAATGGCCATATTGTTTGGGTTGTGGGCTTTAGGATTGATAATCGTTACCGAATCGATGAAAGTACAGAAAAAGTTATGGTGGTGAAGGTAGTGTAATAATTGGGTTTACTCCATATCCCTTTAGTCATTCGTCAGCATATTTCCGTCAATTTCATCTCATAACAAAACTCTTGAATTATTTTCGTCAGCTTTAGCTGACGGGTTAGCACCCAGAATATTATGGGGCTAAAGCCCCAACAGACTTGGCAGTCTCTTTGCCGTTGGCTAAAGCCAACGGCAATATTTATAATCAAGTTAATGCTCACCCTTTAGATATTGTAGGGTTTGGTTAAAACCCCAGTAAATTTAGCCGTTTTATTTCTGTTGACAAGTACCAACTGCAATTACTTAAAGCGGTTTAATAGTCTAGTTGCTGGGAAGGGAAACAGGGCATAACGAGATTAATCGACTTACTCGCTCTACATGGTCTTTTTTCAGGCAAGCTGTCGGCGAGGCTACAGGTGGCAAAATCAATCTGATATTCCTGACACTTCAATAACCACAATCTCCGGTCTGTTTCCAACCCTCACAGGTGGCCCCCAGGTGCCAAATCCAGTGGATACGTAGAAATGGGAGTTCTCTATTTGTTTGTAACCGCGGCTAACCTCAAACATCGCCTTGGTGATAAGGTTTAGCGGGAATAGCTGCCCGTGGTGGGTATGACCCGAAATTTGAAGGTCTATACCGTTTTCCACCGCTTGGCTCAGGTGGTAGGGTTGGTGATCAAGCATAACGGTGAATAGCTTATTGTCGATATTTTCAACCAGCAGCTTAAGGGGTTTGCGCATTTTGCCACTCATCATTTTGGCCTGCCTATCATCGCGGCCAACCACGTTTAGCAAACCTTGGGGTGTTACCACCGAGTCGCGTATCACTGTAATGCCATGATCCTCTAAATATTTAATGGCTGCTTCGGCACCGCCAATGTATTCGTGGTTGCCCGTAATGGCGTAAACACCTAGCGGAGCGCTAAGCTGTTTGAGCTGATCGCCCATATTATTCTGTATAACTGGCCCCAAATCCTCATCAAAAATATCGCCAGCCAGCAGTATTATATCGGGTTTTTGCTCGTTCATCATTTGTACAAACCGCTCCAGTCGCCCATTGGAAATAATGGTTCCCAGATGTATATCCGATGCGGCAGCAATTTTTAACATGGAATTTCCGTTGAGAGATTTATCTGTTGCTATGCTAACCTTGCTAACCTTAGGGTAAAGGGCGTTCACGTAACCAGCCAAAACGATTACAGCAGTGGTAGCATATATGCCAATCGTTAGTCTACGAAGAAAAACAACACCATCCTTTGCAGACATAAACGAGGGGAAACCTGTCCAACCGTATATCAACTTTACAATGTTAAAAATTAGGAACATTAGCGTAAGGTAGAGCATGGCTGCTAGCCAAATTGAGCCAATCTTTGCAACCATTTCGGAGGCACCCGATGGAACAGCTCGCTCTAAGAAACGACCAATTGGGTACGAGAGGGCTATTAACCAGAACAATACTCGAATCGCTGTTTCGTATTTTCCAGCGATATGAAAGATCGGATCGGTTTGCCTGTATAGGTAGTAGTTTAAGCCAATGGTTAAAATGAGAACTACAGATAAAAAGATAAGCATAGCGATATTTCGTTTCATTATTATTTAATGGTAAATTGTATAATATATGGTGGAATTCGATTAATTATAAGCCTCAAATTTAAGAATTAAACAAGATAATTGTACTTTTGTTTTGGGTCTCTAACATCAATTAACACAAATAGAACCTGTAGGTCAATAATTACTCATATCATCCTACTGCTATGCATTCATCGGATTTACATAACGATAAGCTCGACAACCTGAAGGATACCCCCGAGGCGTATTGTGATGCTAGTAGCAATCTCTTTGAGTTGCTGGTTTGCAGCTGTGCTGGCAGTATCTATGTTGTTCGAGATAATCGCATTGTGTTTCACAATCCGAAGTTCGAACAGCTTACGGGTTACAATGCCGATGAGCTGAAACGAATGGAATTCTTGGATCTGGTGCATCCAAAGGATCGTAAGCTGATAAAGCTTCTGTTCTCAAATAAATTTCAGGAAATAACCCAAAAAACCTCTCGCTCCTACACATTCCGCGCCCTTCATAAGAATGGAGAAACGAGGTGGTTCAAGTCTAATGTATCCATCATCGGTTGGAATGGCCAGCCAGCGCTCCTGGATAATTGTTTCGATATTACACAACAAAAGGAGTTTGAGCGTAAGCTTGTAGAGGAGGAGCAAAACTTCCGCCTGCTAGTGAATGGTTTTGAGGATATGGTGTTCATCATCAGCAAAAGGGGTATGGTGGTTCAGGCCAACAGGAGCGTGTTTAATCGTATGGGGATGGGGGAACATGAGGTGTTGATGAAGAGCTTCTCTTCTTTTTTCGAAAAACAGCAGCAAGATGAGGCTAAGCATATGATTTCCGATGCTTTCTTTGGGAAACGGAAGATTCTTTCGGGTGATCTGGTGCGCAGCAATGGTAAACATATCCCTGTGGAGGCGAGATTATTTAAGGGTAACTGGAGTCAGAAAGAGGTGGTTTTTGCCATTTGTCAGGATATCTCGCTGCGTATTGAGGCCGAGCGTATTGTGAAGCTATCGGAGGAGAAGTTTAGCAAAGCATTTGAGAACAACGCGGTGATGATGGTAATTAGCAGCTTCAATGAGGGACGTTTTATAGATGTGAATGAGACCTTTTTGAATATTACAGGGTTAAACCGCGAGCATGTAATTGGCGCTACCTCGCGCGAGCTAAACATCTTTCCTGACATCAAGCTGCGAAATCAGCTTAAGGAGGTGATATCCAAGCAGGGTAGGGTTTTGGATGCTGAAATCTCGCTTATAAATTCGCAAGGACAAAGAATATTGTGTAGCTTTTCTGCCGAGATTATTGAAATACAAGGGGAAAAGTGCTTGCTGTTTGTAATCAACGATATCACCGATAAAAAGCGAGCACAGGAGAAAATTCTGCAAAGTGAGCAGCGCTTTAGGCAGCTGGCCGAACTGCTTCCCGAAAAGGTTTTTGAGGCCAATGCAAGCGGTTACCTCACCTTTGCAAATAACTACCTAAAATCATTCTTTGGCTTTTTGCCGACTACGCTTGATCAGGGCGTTCATATCACCGACCTGTTTAGCCTAAAGGATAAACCGAAGATTATGAACTACCTAAAGCGCAGTGCAGCCAATCCCGAATTACCGTCAGTCGAGCTTATGGCTCAAAAGCTAAATGGGAACCATTTTCCAGCTTTAACTCATATTATTGCCGTGTTTGAGGGCGGCAAGGTTAGCCGGTACATGGGGGTAATGGTTGATATTTCGGCACAGAAACAACAAGAGTTGGAGCTAATTAATGCGCGCGATGAAGCCGAACAAGCCTCAAGGGCCAAGGAGCGTTTCCTGTCCACCATGAGCCATGAAATACGCACGCCTATGAACGCAGTTATCGGAATGGCTAACATCCTTCTTCAGGACAATCCGTTGGAGCATCAAAAGGAATATCTGCAAAATCTCAAGTACTCGGCTCAGGGGCTAATGTCGCTGCTAAACGATATTCTAGACTTTAGTAAGATCGAAGCTGGTAAGCTCACGGTCAATCGTTATCCTACGGATTTAGGCGAAATTGCCAAGGGTGTATACAATATGTTTAAGCACCTGGCTACCAAGAAAGGGGTTGATATTAAACTCGACTACGACAATACCTTGCCCAAAACAGTGCAAACCGATTCGGGTAAGCTTAACCAAATTCTTACTAACCTTACATCTAACGCCATAAAATTTACCCTCAATGGGTCGGTTACTATTCAAATTAAGAAGGAAAGGGAAACTAACGCCTCGGTTTGGGCTCGTTTTGCTGTGCTAGATACTGGAATTGGCATACCTTACGAAAAGCATAGCCTTATATTTCAGGAGTTTACTCAGGCCAACCCCAACACAACCCGCCAGTTTGGAGGTACTGGACTCGGATTGGCTATATCGCACAAGCTGGTCGACATGCTTAAGGGCAGTCTTCAGGTAGTGAGCCAGCCCGGTAGGGGCTCCGAGTTTTACTTCACCATATGCCTCCGTAAGGTTAAAACACCTCGAAAAAAGAAGGTTGTGGAGCAGAAGAGCGTGGTAACGCTCAATAGAGAAGGGAACCCCTTTAGGGTGTTGGTGGTTGAAGATAACGAGATAAACTCTTTTATTGCGCTAAAGTTTCTTAACGACTGGGGGCTGGAAACCCAGCTGGCCGAAAATGGAGTCATTGCCGTAGATATGGTTAAGGAGAACCAATTCGACCTAATTCTCATGGATTTGGAGATGCCGGAGATGAGTGGCTACGAGGCGACCCAAATCATCAGGAAGCTGCCCGATGCTACCAAAAGCCAAATACCAATCATTGCGCTCACTGCCTCGGCCATGCTCGATGTGCAGGAAAAAATCTTTAAGCTGGGGATGAATGGCTTTATCCTTAAACCTTTTAATCCGGCCGATTTGAAAGCTAAAATATCCGAGCTAATCAAATCAACCTAAACCAAAAATGGGGTTTAAACGTTAGTATATCAAAACCTACATAGTTATGAGACATCTATTTGTAACCCTTGTTTTTACCATTTTCAGCTTTAGCGCCGTTGATGCAAGCGATCCTATTCCTCCAATGAACAAGCAGATTGTTGAGTACGTAAAGGGTGTTATGGGGCAGCAGGTCGAAAGGGGCGAGTGCTGGGACTTGGCTTACCAAGCCCTTAACCTTGTGGATGCATCGTGGGATGGGATGTACGTTTACGGTAAGCCTGTCGATTTTAAAACGGAGGCCGTGTACCCAGGTGATATTGTACATTTTCAGGATGCGGTGGTGAAACGTACCGAGGGGTTTTCTACCATTACCGAAACCATGGAGCAGCATACAGCCATTATTTTAAAGGTATACGCTGTGGGTATATACGAGCTGGCCCACCAGAACACCTCATTCTCGGGCCGTAAGGTGGGCGCAAGCCCAATCGACCTGAATGGACTGGTTAACGGGCAAGTAATTGTTTATAGACCTATTCCTAAGTAAACCTAAGCAAACAGAGTAATAAGCACAATAGTATGAGAAGAGTTGGCCTTTTAGCAATTTTCACTTTATCCGTTTTTTCCTTTACTGCCCATGCGCAACCCGTTGATATCACTGTAAATGTTTTACAAGCATTCTCTCCCCAAGCCCGCCTGCTAAAGTTCGATGGCCAAGGCTATACGGTGGTTGACTCATCCCTACAGATTTCGCAAGGCTCCTATCGTTTTACCCTACCCAGTGGCTACCAAAAAGGGATGTATAGGGTTGATGTGGGCAAGAATATCAAGCTAAACATTGTTGTGGGAAACGAGACTAGGATTGATGTTAACACTGTTGTTTTTGCCCCCGACGATAGCCTAAGGTCCAACGCATCGGTTGAAAATAATACTTACTGGAAATTCCAGCGACAAAAGGCATTACATAGCCAGCAGACGTGGCTAATCCGTTCGTTAATGGATTACTACCCCGACACCTCAACCTTTCAAAACATTCTTCGTGACGAGGTCAAAAGGCTTAGCAACGAGCTAAACCGGTTCGCCGAGGAGTTAATACAATCCAACCATAACCTTTTGGCATCCGAATTTATTAAGCTTGAACAAAGACCTGTGGCATGCGATAGCGACAAGGTTACTCCCGACCAACTTGTTTCAGCATGGTGGAGTACGATAGATTTGCACAACCCGCTAATCAAGAATACACCAGCCTTAAGCGAGAGGGTATGGGCCTACATGGAGAACTATTTTAGCGACGATTTTTACAAAGAGGAGCAGGATATGGAGTTTATCCGTGGTGTGCATGCTCTACTTGCATGGCCAATGGATATTGAGGTTAAACACGCCCTTAGGGAAATTCTGATTAATGGTTTTGTTGATTCGGATTACCAAGATGTTTACGAGTACCTCCAGCTTACTGCTTTTGATGATCTTGAACCCCTTAGAAAACCTGAGCCAGAGGATAAATCGAACAAAAAGCCCAGGGTTAAGGTGGGCGAGAAGGCGCTCGATTTTAGGTTGCAGCCTTTGCAGGGAAGCCCCATCAATCTGTCAAATATTAATGCCGATTACAAGCTGGTGCTGTTCTGGTCGTCGTGGTGTCCCCACTGTATACATGCTATGCCAAAAATTTTAGAGATTTATAAAACCTATAAGGATATGGGTTTCGAAGTTATTGCCATATCGTTAGATGATGAGTCAACTTCATGGGAGCGATACGTGATGGATCTAAACCTCCATTGGATAAATGTTCGCATACCTTATAGTCCCGAAAACGATGTGTATGCTGTATACGATGTGCATGAAACCCCGCGTATGTTTCTACTATCCAAAGATCTTGAGATTGTATCCAAACCTTCCACCATTCGTCAGCTCGAGGTAAGGCTACGTCGTGCATTTTGCCGTTAGAGACTTTTAAAAAGTATCAAAATGAAATGTAAGTATTCTCCGACCCGTCTACTTTTTATACTACTAGCCTTGCTGCCACTAACCTTTAGCTCATGCGTGCAGTATAAACTGATCAATATTCAAACCCTTAGGCCTGCCGAACTAACCATCCCAAGCAATTTTGTGCAGCCACTTGTGGTGGTTGGTATCTACGAGGGTATCCAAGGAGTACCCGAAAGTATGGCTCAAGCTTCGCTCGATAGCACAGCGGCCATTGAGGCTGGCTTGGTGTTAACCGAAACTCTTGCCGAATCGCCTTGGTTCGATGGGCTTGAAATACCTGTAAAGCAGCATTATCGCGACGATTCCTCCCATCTGATTTTGCCCTACCCATGGAAAAAGGTCGAGGAGCTTGCTGAGGGTACCAATGCCGACCTTGTTATATCGCTCGAGTATATTAAGCTAACCCCCAAAACAAGCGGATATCCTTTCTGGGATGGCGCAATGCAAGCCTACTACGGATACCTGTCGATGAATGTATATGCATACTGGCGTGTATACGACCTGTACCAGCAAAAGGTGTTCGGCGAACATCTGTATCGCGACACGCTTACCTGGGAGGAGACTGACTATTATCGTGTTAGGGTAGGCGACCAGCTTCCTGGATTCTTTTCTGCTGCAACCTATTCTGGCTTTTTGGCCGGACAGGATTATGCAAAAAAAATTGCCCCATCGTGGATGGACGAACAGCGTGTGTATTTTGTTAAAGGGCCCAAGGCCATGAAAACTGCTGCTGAGTTCGCTCAGAATAACCAGTGGCTCGATGCCGCAGCCCATTGGCAAATAGTTTTAAAGAATTATGGTAATAGGCCACAGCTAGCCGCTAAGGTAGCTTTTAATATGGCGGTTGCCAACGAGATTTTAGGAAGCTTCGATGTTGCTCTGGAGTGGTTAAATCAGTCGGAAAGCTATTACGCACTGCCTGAAACATCATGGTATAGGAGAATTATTGAACACCGCATTAAACTTTTAGAAAGATTATAGCCAACTTCCCATGAACTACCTACTCCTTATCATATTAGTAATAATAGTTTTAGAGTTTATATTTGAACTTATACTTGATTGGTTAAACCTAAACGCTAGAAAGCAGCCTATTCCAGCCGTCTTATCCGATGTATACCCTCCCGAGAGGTATAATCTCCAGCAAAGCTACAAAGTCGATACCACACGATTCTCCTTATTTCAAAACACCATTAACACCTTTGCTATCGTTTTGGTGCTATACTTCGGTGTGCTAGGATCTCTCCACGAGTGGCTTGTGGATTTTAACTTCGGTAATATTCTTACTACCTTGATATTCTTTGCAATAGTAGGGTTTGCTGGATGGGTTGCTTCCATCCCTTTTTCCATTTGGAGCACCTTTGTTATTGAAGAGAAGTATGGTTTTAATAAGACCACCAAGCGACTTTTCGTTACAGACTCGATCAAATCTCTACTTATTAGCTTCACTATAGCTGGAGGTGTTCTGGCAATAATAGCATGGGTATTTCATACCACACAGGAGTGGTTCTGGGTAATTGCCCTTGGGGTAATGCTTGTATTCTCGTTGTTGGCCAATGCCCTCTATTCAAGGGTTATTGTGCCCTTGTTCAACAAGCAGCAACCGTTGCAGGAAGGTGAATTGCTGAACGCGATAAAGGAGTTTGGCCTAAGCGTAAACTTTCCTGTAAGTAAGGTTTTCGTTATTGACGGTTCAAAGCGTTCCACCAAGGCCAATGCATACTTCACAGGTTTCGGCAGCAATAGACGGGTTGTACTATACGACACGCTAATCGAAAAGATGAGTACCGATGAGATAATCGCCGTGCTAGCACATGAAATTGGCCACTTCCGTAAGCACCATATCTGGATAAACTTTGGCCTGGGTGCAATTCAGTCGGCTGTTATTCTCTACGTTTTTGGCTGGTTGGCACAAAGTGTCGAGTTATCCTATGCTCTAGGTTATACCTCAGCTAGCGAACCTGTCTTCCATCTTTCATTGGTTGGGTTTGGGTTGTTGTTCTCACCCATTGAAACAATCTTGGGGATTTTCACTAACAGGTTAAGCCGCAGCATGGAATACCAAGCTGATGCTTTTGCCGCTAAGCATGGCAAGGGCGATGGATTGATTTCAGGGTTAAAAAAACTTTCATCTGAGAACCTTTCCAATCTTACTCCTCATCCCCTGTATGTATATGTAAACTACTCGCACCCTACCTTACTCCAACGGATTAATAGGATAAGCGGTGAGTAATTTTATCAGATTCGAAACCTTTTCACAAAAAAATAATCTACTTTTGCTGGCAGTTAGCTTGCCTCTTTAGCTCAGCTGGTAGAGCAGCTCATTCGTAATGAGCAGGTCGTGGGTTCGAGTCCCATGAGAGGCTCAATTTACTGGGTAGCCACAGGCTACCTTTGTCTTATTTATAAACCAAGGCATGTACGCTACAATTATTACTATAGGAGATGAAATACTTATTGGTCAAATTGTTGACACCAACTCGGCGTGGATGGGCAATGAGCTCAATAAGGTTGGGGTTAAGGTTCGGCAAATTATCTCAATATCCGATACAGATGAACAGATTAAAAGCACAGTTAAACAATCGATTAACGATTCTGATATTGTGCTAATAACCGGAGGGCTTGGCCCAACCAACGACGATATAACCAAGCAGGCACTTTGCCAACTTTTTGGCAGTGAACTTGTGGTCCATGAGCCCACCCTTGAACATATTAGGCAAATATTTGCCAAACGGGGCTTGCCATTAACTGACCTCAATGCACGGCAAGCCGAAGTGCCCAGCAATTGCGAGGTGATGCACAACCGCTTGGGAACAGCGCCAGGTATGTGGTTTCAGGTCGATGGTAAGGCGGTTGTGGCCATGCCGGGTGTTCCATTCGAGATGAAAGCCATTATGCAAGAGCATATTTTACCTAGGCTGTTAGCAATATCGGGCGGTGAAAGCATTGTTCATAGAACAATTCAAACCTTTGGTCTACCCGAATCGTTTTTGGCCGAAAGGCTTACCGAGTGGGAGGCCAAAATGCCCAACAATATCAAGGTAGCATACTTACCAAACCCAACCTCGATACGTATAAGGCTTTCTTCTTCAGGCCCAAAAAAGGAATTACTTGAATTAGAAATACAAAAGCAGGTTGAAGCTCTCATGAAGATAATTCCCAATAACATCTTTGGCCATGAGGACGACACGATGGCTTCGGTAGTTGGTGATCTATTGGTAGAGCATGGTTTAAAGCTTGCTGTGGCCGAAAGCTGTACCGGAGGAACCATTGCGCATCTGATTACCCAGCAACCGGGTTCCTCCCGCTATTTTACTGGTGGCGTTGTAGCTTACGCCAATGATATAAAAATAAGCGCATTAGGTGTAGATGGTCACCTTATCGAAACACACGGAGCGGTTAGTCAGCAGGTTGTTGAGGCAATGGCCAATGGGGTTATGCATAGGTTTAGCACCGATTATGCCATTGCAACCTCGGGTATCGCTGGCCCAACTGGGGCTACACCGGGAAAACCAGTGGGAACGGTATGGGTGGCTGTTTCATCAAGGCATACCGCTGTAAGCCAGATGTTCAGCTTTGGTTCCAATAGGGAGCAAAATATCCTTAGAAGCTCGGTCTCGGCTCTCAACATGCTAAGGTTATTGATACTAAGCGAGAAAAAAATGCAATAAAAAGGAATTTTTTTTCAAAATACTTTGGAATTTTAGATAAAAATAGCGTCCTTTGTGCACTGTTTTGAAAATCATACAAATCCAAAATACACAGGAGAGATGTCTAGAATTTGTCAGATTACCGGAAAGAAACTAATGGTTGGGAATAACGTTTCTCACTCAAACAAGAAGACCAAGAGGAGATTCTACCCCAACATAATGAACAAGAGATTCTTCCTCGAGGAGGAGAATCGCTGGGTAACCCTTAGGGTGTCAGCGGCAGGTATCCGCAACATCAACAAGAAGGGTTTGAAGAGCGCCCTAAAAGAAGCTCAGCAAAAAGGTCTAATTAACATCTACTAAAGAATACTGCAATGGCAAAGAAAGGTAATAGAGTACAGGTGATCTTGGAGTGCACTGAGCACAAGGAATCGGGTATGCCTGGCACCTCTAGGTACATTACAACCAAGAATAAAAAAAACACCCCCGATAGGATTGAGCGTAAGAAGTACAATCCTATTCTGCGCAAGGTAACCGTACATCGTGAAATCAAATAAAACATTAAGTTATGGCTAAGAAAGTAGTTGCATCTCTACAGAAAGGTGAGGGAAGAACTAACACCAAGTGTATCAAAATGGTGAAGTCGCCCAAGACTGGTGCCTATGCTTTCCGCGAGGAGATGGTGCCTAATGCTCAAATCAAAGACTTTTTCGACGGAAAAATCTAGTTTTTCCCTTGAGATACGTATTTCGCTTAAAAGCTTCCTGATTAATAGGGAAGCTTTTACTATTTTTACCCAATTCATTCCAAAAATTAGTTGTTATGGGAGTATTCGGACGTTTATCGGGAAGCAAGAAGGAGTCTCTAGATAAAGGTTTGCAAAAAACTAAGGAGAGCCTCTTCTCGAAACTCTCTAGGATTGTGGTGGGCAAGTCAACCGTGGATGATGATGTGCTCGACAATCTTGAGGAGGTACTTATCACTTCGGATGTAGGCGTAGAGACTACCCTTCGTATCATCGAACGCATTCAAGAGCGTGCTGCCCGTGAAAAGTATATCAATACCAGCGAGCTAAACCAGATACTTAAATCGGAAATAGCGGAGTTGCTAGCCGAAAACGAGTCGGGCGATGTAGATAATTCAATAGATACTCCCGATGGATTGCCTTATGTTATTATGGTTGTGGGTGTTAATGGCGTTGGGAAAACCACAACCATTGGTAAGCTCGCATATATGTACAAGAGCGCTGGTAAGAATGTGTACCTGGGAGCTGCCGATACCTTCAGGGCCGCTGCTGTCGACCAGCTCACCATCTGGGCCGATAGGGTGGGTGTGCCCATCGTGAAGCAATCTATGGGGTCCGACCCCGCATCGGTAGCCTTCGATGCGCTTTCGTCGGGCAAGGCCAACCATGCCGATGTGGTGATAGTTGATACCGCTGGCCGGCTGCACAACAAGGTAAACCTCATGAATGAGCTCACAAAGATTAAAAGGGTGATGCAAAAGGTTGTTCCCAACGCTCCGCATGAGGTGCTTCTTGTGCTCGATGGTAGCACGGGGCAAAATGCCTTTGAGCAGGCAAAACAGTTTACCCTAGCCACAGAGGTTACTGCCCTTGCGCTTACTAAGCTCGACGGTACTGCCAAGGGTGGTGTTGTGCTAGGAATATCTGATCAGTTTAAAATTCCGGTGAAATACATTGGTGTTGGTGAAAAAATGACTGATTTGCAAATTTTCGACCGCTTTGCATTCGTTGATTCGTTGTTCTCGTAGCCACATAAAATTGTTTGATTGAATTAGGCATGTAAGTAATAGCCGAAAAGTTAGTACATTCGGGAGACTAAAAATTACTACTATGGAGAAGAAGTTTGAGAGCCTCACGATCTTTGAGTTTCAGCGAAGGTTTCCAGATGACAACGCTTGCATGGCCTACCTTGCCGACAAAAAGTGGGAAGAGGGCTATGCTTGCCCTAAATGCGGCAACACCAAGTACTGTAAGGGCGCCAAAGAGCATAGCAGGCAGTGCACCAAGTGTAACCACATTTGCACCCCCACAAGCAGCACACTTTTTCACAAAGTTAAATTCCCTTTACTAAAAGCCTTTTATATCGTTTACTACGTGAGTACCAACAAGAAGGGCATCAGCTCCACGGAATTAAGCAGAAAACTCGGTCTGGGTCAGAAAACGTGCTGGCTCTTTAAGCAGAAGGTTATGGTCGCCATGCGAAGCAGCGGAAAATCGTTGATGCAAGGGAAGGTCGAGGTGGATGAGACTTCAGTCGGAGGACAGGAAGAGGGGGTTGTAGGCCGAAAGAACGGGAAGAAACAGCTGGTTGTGTTTGCTATTGAGCGCAAAGGTAAGGGAGTGAGCAGATTATACGGAAAGGTGATTGAAAATGCTAGTTCCCAGCAGCTGGGTAGTTTTATGAAGCAGGTTATTGACGAAAATGCCGAGGTGAAAACGGATGAGTGGTCGGGGTATTCCCCTTTGAAAAAGCACTTTAAACACCTCACACAGGTCAAATCCGGAAAGAAGGGAGAGAACTTTCCTGATATGCATAGGGCAATAATGGGGTTTAAGGGTTGGCTAAGGGGGATGCACCATCACGCAGAACACTTACAGGCATATATAGATGAGTATACCTATCGGTTTAATCGAAACTTCATGAGCGTAGGACTATTTGAAAACTTGTTGATTAGAATGGTAGAAGGGCAGCCTCATACCTATAGGATGATTATTAGTTAAGTGCCTAATTCAATTGTTTGATAAATACAGAATGGGGAGGGCAATTTTATTGCCCTTTTTTTGTAGCTTTGGTGGCCATTCATTTCTGCGTTCAATTTTAAATAATCTATACAACAAATAGATATGGAAAAAAAGAAGAAACCCCTAGCCACCCGCACCCCCATATATCGCGATACCGGATTTCATCTGGTTGACATTCCTACCATGCAACGGGCTTTTGCCAATGAGCACGACTATTCTCGCCATCCTGAGCTATATATTTATAGCCGATATAGAAACCCGAACGTTGCTGCCGCTGAGGAGATGCTCATGGAGATTGAGGGCAGCCGCTGGTCAGTTCTTGCCGAGTCGGGCTTGGCAGCCATCGATATTGCTCTATCCATTTTTCAGGAACAGGACAAACGAGGAAAATGGCTATTCTTTTCGGAGATATACGGCGGTACAAACCACTTTATCGATAGTGTGCTAATAAAGAGGAGAGGGTTAGATATTCATCGCTTTTCCCCCGATGGCGATGAGTATTCCATCGATAAATTCGAGGCTCTACTTAGGGAGCTAAGGCCAAAGGTTGTACTATTCGAGGCCATATCTAACCCCATGCTCATAACCCTCGATGGCGATAAGTTTATTGAGGCGGCCAAGCGGTATGGTGCTCGCGTTATTGTTGATAATACCTTTGCCACGCCATTCCTTTGGAAACCTCTAGATAGTGGGGCCGATATCGTTGTACATAGCGTTACTAAGTATCTTGCTGGTCACGGTTCCATTTCGGCGGGTGTGCTCTCGGGCAATTGCCCTGAGTTAGAAAGGGCCGCCTTAGAATACAGGAAATTGGTTGGCCATATGCTCTCACCCGACGATGCAGCTAGGCTTTGTGAACAGCTAAAAACCTTTGAACTTCGTTTTCAGAAGCATTGCCACAATGCAGCTGAGTTGGCAACGTTTCTCGATGCCCATGAACGGATCGAAAAGGTGCTTTACCCAGGATTGAAAGACCATTCCACCTACCATAATGCATATAAACTTTTTAATAATAAGGGGTTTGGAGCTATTATTACTTTTGATTTAGATGGTGCCGACAATTCACAAAAACAGAAGCGATGCAATCAGTTTATAAATCTAGTTAAAGACCATATTCTGCTGGTACCAACGCTTGGCGATGCCGATACCATTCTAATGCCCATCGAGCCGGTTTGGGGCGACAAATACCCTTATCCCGGAATGATTCGTTTATCAGTAGGTATAGAAAATACAGCGTGGTTGATTAGTTTGATTTCTCAAGCGCTCGATTCGCTTGATTAGCATTAGCATGACCTATGGGGATTACAAAAGGTTTCATATTCGATTATAGCAAATGCGTAGGGTGCCATGCCTGCGTAGTTGCCTGTAGTGTCGAAAACTCTACTATTCCCCCTCTAAGTTGGCGAAGTGTTACCCACTACAATAGGCAGAAGTTACCACTTTTGGGCTACGTTCATCTATCCCTAGCATGCAATCACTGCCAAGAAGCACCCTGCCTCAAAGCTTGCCCAAGCGGAGCATACAAGGTAGACCCCATAACCAAAGCCGTAATCCACTCACCCGACCTATGTCTTGGATGTAAGTATTGCACATGGGCTTGTCCATTCGACGCACCCAAATTTAACGTCCAAAGTGGCGTAGTGGAGAAATGCCATTTCTGTTACCATCGGCTAAAGGAGGGTCAAATACCTGCCTGTGCCCAAAACTGCCCAACGGGTGCCTTATCGTTTGGCGAGATTGATGAGCAACCTAATCCCAATGCATTTGGCATGTCGGAGCGCAACATCTATCCCCGCATAAAAGTTACTGGTGATGAGGTGAAAGATGCGGTTCCGCAACTCGACCAGGAGGCAACGCTATCGCCTAATGTGTCCAGCAGGAGGTTATTGCCTTTTGTGAATAATAAAAGTTTTGACTGGCTTAAGGAATGGCCTTTGGCTGTGTTCACCTTCTTAAGCGCACTATTGGTAGGTTGGCAATGGTCCGGCGTTGCGAACCAGAGCATACCCCTTTCTCCTTGGGTTTTTGCAGCAGTAGGTGGTGCGGGTATGCTAGCTAGTACTTTTCACCTTGGTAAGCCTTTTAGAGCCTACTTATCAATCGTAAACATTAAAACAAGCTGGTTATCAAGGGAGATATTGATATTCGGATTGTTTATGGTTACAGGGTTTGCATCCAAACTACTCCACCTAGAATCATTGGAAATTGCATCGATGCTTGTGGGCGTGCTACTGCTCATATCCATCGAAATGCTTTACGCTACTGTAGGCCGAAGCCTTAAGGATATGATTAGTAGTGGTAGTACATTTGGCATAGCCATAGTTTTTGCAGCACTTTTTGCTCAGCAGATGAACATATTGATTGCTTTACTCGCCTTGAAAACAATGCTTTTCCTTGTCATAGCAGGGCAAGGCCAGCATAAGCATTCGGCAGCTATGGCCATGATATCTTTAGTCCGATTGGTAATAGGATTCCTAATTCCATTTGGGCTTATCTCGTTAAAAAACGAAAGTTTTTCCTGGGGTCTACTTATGTTTATCATCGCAAGCGAATTAATAGATCGTTTTATGTTTTATTACGAATTTAAGCCAGAGCGACCTTTCGCTAATAATTATGAACAACCAGATTATTAGGTGTAGCAAGCACAAGCAGTACGAGTAACTTATATATAATTTTGTCGTACAATCATTACTAAATTTTTTAGAAGTTGAGTAAACGAGCACAAAAATCTATTCCATCGAATAGTTTAAAGCTAGCCACCATTATCCTTCTCACATTCTGCCATTCTGTTTCATTTGCGCAGGAGGGGCTAGAAGTGATTGGGCGACTAATTGTCCGGAGGGATACGCCCGATGACGCTACCATAGTACTTTTCAAACAGGGCATAGAGGTTAAGCGCATGGCTCCAGGAAGGGGTGGACGGTTTGATTTTATTCTCGATTATGATTCAGACTACACAATCAGCTTCGAGAAGCCGAACTATGTTACAAAAAAAATCAGCATTAACTCTAGAATCCCTAATACTGCACAGAAAAGAGCATATACAATCAATTTTGAAGTAGAGCTGGAACCACAAACAGACCAAAGTGCTCTTAAGGTTTACAATAACCCAGTGGCCAAAATACTATTCGAGACAAGACGAAACGATTTTGGCTTTGATGTTGACTATTCAGCCAGTTTCCAGAGGGATGTTGCCGCGGAAGAGCGTAAAATTGCCGAAGATGCTAAGAAAAAGGCAGCCGAAGAGGAAAAGGCACGTATAGCCGAAGAGGCTGCCAAGCGTCGTCAGGAGGAAGAAGTTAGGAAAAAAGCAGCGGAACAGGCTCGAATTGCAGAACAGGAGCGCATGCGAAAAGAGGCTGAGGCAAGAGCATTAGCTGAAGCGCAAGCCAAAGAAGAGGCACGTAAAAAGGCTGAGGAGGAGGCTCGAAAGGAGGCCGAAAAGAGGCGGCTTGCCGAAGAAGCACGAAAAAAGGCCGAAGAGGAGGCCCGTAAAGCTGAACAGGAAAGGGTAAGACACGAAGCCGAGCAGAGACGTATTGCAGAGGAGTCTCGCCGAAAAGCGGAGGAGGAAGCCCGTATGGCTGAGCAGGAACGTGTAAGGCAAGAAGCCGAGCAACGCCGCTTGGCCGAAGAGGCTCGGCGTAAGGCCGAGGAAGATGCTCGGATTGCAGAGCAAGAGCGCCAGCGAAAAGAGGCTGAGGGAAGAGCATTAGCTGAAGCGCGAGCCAAAGAAGAGGCACGTATAAAGGCCGAGGAAGAGGCACGAAAGGAGGCTGAACGCAATAGGCTCGCCACGGAGGCTCGCCGTAAGGCCGAGGAGGAAGCCCGTGTGGCTGAGGCAGAACGAATTCGTAAAGAAGCTGAACAACGGCGTTTAGCCACAGAGGCACGTCTTAAAGCCGAAGAGGAAGCCCGTATGGCAGAACTAGAAAGACAACGAAGCGAGGCAGAGGCGCTGCAACTTGCCCAAGCTAAAGTTCGAGAGGAAGCCAGAAGAAAGGCCGAAGAGGAACGCCTTCGTGCTCAGCAAGAGCAACAACGACTTGCTGAGGAGACAGCCAAAAGACGCGCTGAGGAGCTTCGCCTTGAGGAGGAGCGTATTAGGAAGGAAACCGAAAGGATACGTGAGCAAGAAGAACGTACGCGACAACAGTTGCTTCAGGAACAGCAGAGAAAACAGCAAGAGCTCGTTCAACAGGCTAATGAGCGAAAATTACAAACGATGGCTCAGCAAAGCGCTAACAAGGGTACTCCTATACCGGTTGAGAATATGGCTGAAAAGTATGGTTCCGAGATAACCGTTGAAAAATTTGAGCTAAATAAAATAGTACTTACCAGAACTGTTACCAACCGTGAGGGTGTTATTACATTTTATACAAGGGTCGAGCACGATAATGGATCGGTGTATCATTTTAAAAATGGTGAGTTCATAACCGCTTGGCAATACAATAACGAGACCAAGTAACCTTTTTAAACCTTACTTTTTCACTACCAGAATGCAAGTCTTAATCACAGCCTGCCCCCGCAACTGTTACAGCACCTGCACCTTTAATGTGCACGTCGATAATGGCAAGGTTGTAAATATATCGCCAAGCACCCAGAACAAAGCAACCCCCGAGGGTATCTGCCTAAAGGGATTAAGCTACGTGGAGCGGGCAAACTCTCCCGATAGGATTGTATATCCTCACCGAAAGGATAGTAAGGGCAAATTTCATCGCATTAGCTGGGATGAGGCATTCGATTCAATATCGGGCCGTTTAAAGCATTACAAGGAGCAGTATGGGTCGCAAAGCGTGATGTACTATGCTGCCAGCGGCATGTCGGGGCTAATCAATGAGCTTAGTGGCAAATTTTGGCACGATATATATGGCGGAGCCACAACCGTTTACGGAAACCTGTGCTGGCCCGCTGGGCTCGAGGCTACTCGCCTTACCCTGGGCGAGAATAAGCACAACGTGCCATGGGACTTGGAGAATGCTAAGCTCATTGTGCTGTGGGGGAAAAATCCAGCCGAGAGCAATATCCAGGAGATGATTCCCCTGGGCAAGGCGCTCGATAATGGGGCGCAGCTTATCGCCATCGATCCTCGCCGTACCGACTCAACCCAAAGGGCTACAGTGCTCATTCAGCCGGTTCCTGGAACCGATGCAGCGCTGGCACTTGCCGTTGCCAATCTATTGATCTTAAACAATTGGATTGATAAAGATTTTATAGATAAAAATGTTCTTGGTTTCGACGAGTTTAAAGAGCACGTTAAAGACTACACATCGCTTTGGGCCTCTGAAATAACGGGTGTGCCCGAGGAGCTAATCTATAAGCTAGCTTGGAGCATCGGCAATATCAAGCCCATGACCCTAATTCCCGGATACGGGATGCAACGGTACAGTAACGGAGGGCAAACCGTTCGGTGCCTGCTGGCATTGTCGGTCCTTACCGGAAATATTGGTAAGCCCGGTGCCTGTTGGCACTACGCCAACCTGCAGAGCTATGTATTCGACGATGTGCTTGAGCCAGACAGCTACTATCCGCCAGCCCAGTCCGATGGTATTACCCGTCGTTCCATTGCAACGGCTCGGCTGGGAGCCGATATGCTGACCACAAAAAATCCTCCCCTAAAGATGATTTGGGTTGAGCGTGGTAATCCCTTGGCGCAAAACCCTGATACTAATATGGTTTTAAAGGCATTCCGTAAGCTCGATTTCAGGGTGGTGGTGGAGCAGTTTTTTACCGATACCGCACTGGAGGCCGATATTGTGCTTCCTGCTAAAAATATGTTTGAGCAGAGCGATATTATTGGCTCGTACTGGAATCCCTACGTGCAGCTTAAGCAAAAGGTAGTTGAACCAACAGGGGAGGTGATGCCCGAGAATGAGATCTACTACCACCTGGCGCTAAGGTTAGGTTTTGCTAAAGAGGAGGTAGAGAAAGTATTGATTCCACCCGGTGATGAAGGTGTTGAACGTTTTCTGAACCAAAAATTAGGTAGGTTTCCTGAGCTCTCAATGGAGCAACTAAAGAATGGCCCTGTATTAGCTCCAGGATTGGAGGAAATACCATTCTCCGATAATATCTTCAGAACCCCGAGTGGCAAAATTGAACTCTACTCTCAGCAGGCTAATAGATTGTGGGGAGTAAACCCATTACCCTCTTTCGAAAAACCTGCCGAAGGATATTCCGATGATAAGGAGCAGCAGTTAGAGTACCCTCTGCACTTAATGAGCCCCAACACCAAGAACCGTATCCACTCGCAGTTTGGCAACCTAAAGGTTATTAAGATGCTAATTCCCGAGCCTTTTGTAGAGATTAATCCCTCCGATGCCGAGCTGCGCCGCATAAAGGAGGGCGATAAGGTTAGGGTGTATAATTCTCGTGGTGAGGTTACCGTAACCGCCCAGCTAACCTACTCGCTCCGTAAGGGCTGTGTGGTAATTCATAATGGCTGGTGGGGTGCTCAGGGGTGTGCGCTTAATGTTTTGTCCTTTGGCCGCGAAACCGATATGGGCCACGGCACGGCCTTCCACGATAATATGGTGGAGGTGGAGAGGGTGTAACTCTTTACTGCTTGTCAGCTAAATACTGACAATAAGGTATTAGTTGATATGAATTCGGCCCATTCTTTCCTTAAGTATTTCAAATTTTTCTATCCCATATGTTTATTGGATATAACTATGTCTATTTAAACAGGTTACCTTATATTATTTAGGGGTTGTGTTGTAAAATGCTGTATTTTACAATATGTATTAACGTGAGTTCGATGTAATGCGTTGATATAAGACTCCATAAAATAAGGTAATAAGGTTGAATATCTTTAGCTTCGCTCTGTTTTACTAGGTATAAAAAAAACCGAAATAAGGTTTATGAACTACAAGAAACCTTATTATAAACTCAAATAACCTTAGTAATAAAATAAATTAAAATGATTATCGGTAAATATACCTAAAGGCTAAATTAAACATATAACGCCATTGCGAGCGGGTGTACGACAAATTTCCCATTTTCTTACGCGGCTTCTTTATTGTTGACAATAAGGCTTTTTACTTGATCCCAGTTGTTACTTTTTTTATAGGTTCTCAGGTTAGCCATTTGCTGCGCCCCTTTT